>Ga0209015_10002_pt1 | contig 665258 bp, 592 predicted proteins | sample EPASupsiteSAE300_FD_187264 | JGI IMG/M metagenome (GOLD analysis project Ga0209015, IMG submission 187264) | Bioremediated contaminated groundwater from EPA Superfund site, New Mexico - Sample SAE3-00 (SPAdes) (version 2) | ecosystem: Environmental > Aquatic > Deep subsurface > Groundwater >...
GGGGAGCCGATGGCGCTGCTGCGCCGGACCATGGCGGGTTACGCGCGCCATCCCAATCTCGCCGCGGCGCTGATCGTCGGGCTTGGATGCGAGCGCAACCAGTTGGCCGGGCTGATGGATCAGGAGGGACTCACGGCTGATTCGCGGCTGCACACGTTCATCATGCAGGAGAACGGCGGCACCCGCCGCACCATCGAGGCGGGCGTGGCTGCGGTAAAGGCGCTGCTGCCCGAGGCCAATCGCGTGAAGCGCACGACGGTTCCGGCAAGCCACCTGAAGATCGGTCTGCAATGCGGCGGCTCGGACGGCTTTTCGTCGATCACCGCCAATCCCGCGCTTGGCGCGGCGGTGGATTTGCTGGTCCGTCACGGCGGCACGGCCATCCTCTCCGAAACACCCGAAATCTACGGCGTGGAACATACCCTCACGCGGCGTGCGGTCAGCCGCGAAGTCGGCGAGAAGCTCGTTGAGCGGATCCGCTGGTGGAAGGACGAGTATTCGGTCGGTCGGGACGTTCAGATCAACGGCCAGGTCAGCCCGGGCAATCAGGTGGGCGGACTGGCGAACATCTTCGAAAAGTCGATTGGCTCAGCGATGAAAGGCGGCACCGGCCCGCTGATGGAAGTGTATCGATACGCCGAGCCGGTGAAGCAACCTGGACTCGTTTTCATGGACACGCCCGGATTCGACCCGGTCTCCGCGACGGGGCAGATTGCGGGCGGCGCGAATCTCATTGCCTTCACGACAGGGCGCGGTTCGATGTTCGGCGCCAAGCCCGTGCCGTCGCTGAAGCTCGCCACCAACACGCCTATGTACACCCGTCTGAGCGAAGACATGGATCTGAACTGCGGCGGGATCCTGGATGGCGTTGCGTCGATCCAGAGTACGGGCCAAAAAATCTTCGACACTATTCTTGCGGCCGCGTCGGGCGAGCGCACCAAAAGCGAAATGCTCGGGCTCGGTGACCACGAATTCGTGCCGTGGCAGATCGGCATCATGAGTTGAGTCCGCAGCGGCTCAGCGCATCGCGAGGGCGAACGGTCATTTACACCCATAAGTAAAACCGCCGCCCTGTAGATAGTCGGATAAAAGTAGCGGAGACAGCCCTTGAGTACCCAAACCACGGCAATACGAATACCCGACAGCGCGGCAAGCAACTCGATCTACACGCGAGTGACCTGGCGCTTCATGCCCTTGCTGTTTGTCTGCTACGTGGTGGCCTATCTGGATCGGGTCAACGTGGGCTTCGCCAAGCTCCAGATGCTCAGCGATTTGAACTTCAGCGAGGCGATGTACGGCTTCGGCGCCGGCATCTTTTTCGTCGGCTATTTCTTTTTCGAGGTGCCGAGCAATTTGCTTCTGCATCGGCTCGGCGCGCGCCGCTGGATCGCCCGGATCATGCTCACGTGGGCCGTGCTCTCGGCCGCGACCGCCTGGGTCACCACGCCCACGATGTTCTACGTATTGCGTTTCTTTCTGGGCGTGGCCGAAGCGGGCTTTTTTCCGGGGTTGGTGCTGTATCTCACCTACTGGTTTCCGTCGCATCGGCGCGGCAAGATGATCGCTTTCCTGATGGCCGGCAATCCGGTGGCAGGTATTGTCGGCGGCCCGATATCGGGCTTTATCATGCAGCGCCTGGCGGGGAACGCGGGGCTTGCCGGCTGGCAGTGGCTGTTCATTCTGGAAGCCGTCCCCGCGCTGATCCTGGCGGCCGTCATTTTCTGGTTCCTCGACGACCGGGTGAAGGACGCAAAGTGGCTGCCGGTGCAGGATCGCGACTTCATTGCAGCGGAAATCGATGCGGAAGAACGCACCAAAAGCCACGGTTCCGTGCGCGAGGTCTTCACGTCGCTCAAAGTCTGGACCTTGTGCGCGATTCTGTTCGGTATCGTGATGGGCTCCTATGCCGTCGGCTTCTGGCAGCCAACCATCATAAAGAGTTCCGGAATCAAGGACGCTTTCACCATCGGACTGCTCACGGTCGTGCCTTATCTGGCCGCCTTGATTTCGATGATTGTGGTCGGCCGCCATGCGGACCGTACGCGTGAACGCCGCTGGCACGTCGTGTTGCCGCAATGCGTGGCGGCGGCGGGTTTCGTGATGTGCGCCTACGCGGGCAGCAATACGTATATTGCGTTGCTTGGACTGACGCTCGCCGCTTCGGGCGTCATTACGGCCTTACCGATGTTCTGGGCCTTGCCAACGTCCTTTCTCGGCGGCACCGGTGCGGCCGCCGGCATTGCATTGATCAATTCGACGGGCAATCTCGCCGGCTTCGTAAGCCCTACGCTTGTCGGATGGCTGAAGACGGTCACGCATTCGCTTGATTCGAGCCTGTTCCTGATTGCGGGGTCGCTGATCGTCTCCGCATGTCTCATCTTGACGCAGCTTCCCGCGAAGCTTGTCAACCGGTAGTACCTCCATGGCACTCGAGAGAAGTGCCAGACAATAATGTTCGGCATCCTTAATTACATGGAATAGAGGCAACATGAAGACTGGGAAGTATCGTTACGTTGTCGCGTTGCTTTTGTTTGTTGCGGGCGCGATCAATTACATGGACCGCGCGGCGCTTGGCGTGGTCGCGCCCATCCTGAACAAGGAGCTGAGTCTTTCACCATCGCAACTCGGCGTGGTGTTCAGCAGTTTTTTCTTTGGCTATTCCATCTTCGCATTCGTCGGTGGTCAACTCGCCGATAAGTACGGGCCGCGCCGGGTTTTCTCCTGGGCAATGGGGACGTGGTCCATTCTCTGCGGGCTCACTGCGGCCGCCACTGGATTTGGCACGCTGCTGGTCTCCCGGGCACTCTTCGGCTTCGGAGAGGGGCCGATGAATTCGACGACCAACCGGACCATCACCAACTGGTTTCCCCGGCATGAAACCGCAACCATGGTCGGCTTTACGTTTTCGGGCCAGACGGTGGGCAGTGCGATCGCCGGGCCGGTGGTCGGACTGATTGCCATTGCGTACGGCTGGCGCACGTCGTTTGTGATTATCGCCGCGCTCGGACTGGTGTGGATCGTCGCCTGGCGCATATTCGCGACCGACAAGCCGGCGCAAAGCGCGTGGGTTGGCGAAGCGGAACGCGAGATGGTCGAAGCGAGCCGTGGCGCGGCACATCCGGCGGAAGGCGGCGACGAAAGCACGCCGCTGCGCAGCTACCTGTTTCGGCCGAGCACGCTCGCGCTTGGCGTCGGACTTTTCGCGGTGAACTACACACTGTTCGTGTTCATCTCGTGGATGCCGAGCTATTTCACCAACGCGCTGCATCTGGACATGAAGCACATGAGCATTCTGAGCGCAGTGCCCTGGGCCTGCGGCGGGATCGGATACTTCGGCGGCGGCCTGCTCGCCGACGCGTATTTCAAGCGCATGAGCAACAAGCTGCTGGCGCGCAAGGTCTCGGCAATCGTACCGCTGGCGCTGTCGGGTCTCGCCCTGGTGGGCGTCAGCATGGTCGATTCCGTGACGCCCGCAGTCCTGCTTGTCGCGTTCGCCGTGCTGTTCCTGACGGCTTCGTCGCAAGCCTGCTGGGCCATCATGCACGAGCTTGTGCCAGGCAGGCATCTCGGGGGCGTGAGCGGATTCGTTCACCTGATGAGCAACATTTCGGGCATCGTCGGTCCGACCATGATGGGTTTGGCGGTCCAGTACCTGGGCGGTTACAGCAGCGGCTTCATGCTCGGCGCGGCAGTCGATCTGGTCGGCGTGCTGGCCATGCTGCTGGTGATCGGCCGGCGCGCGTCAGGCGAGCCCGCCGGGACGCCTACCACCGCCGCATAAGCGGTCCGTCCTGCCGCGCAAGCGGTCAGGGCGTGGTACGCAGAGCCATCCACCTGCGACGGTGAGTGCGGCCGCACGATCGGTCCCATGAGCATCGGTATTTTTTCGAGTCGATCCACTGCTATGAAACACGTCATCGTTGAAACTGAGGAAACCGGTTATCAGACACGTTCGCGGGTCGTATCGGTGGAGGCGCGCACCATCCGCGTGCCGCTTGAGCGCAGCACTGCATTCTCGACCCGTCTTGTCACTGCCCGCGACTATACGGTCGTGCGCGTCACGACAGCCGATGGCCATTACGGCATTGGCTTTTGCTACAGCGGCAACCGCGCCGGCATGCTGGTCACGTATGCCGTGCGTGAATTGTTCGCGCCGCTGTTGCTCGGGCGCTCCGCGCTCGACGTCGAAGGCTCGTGGTGCGCGATGTACGACGAGTCGCTGCTGCAAGGGCGGGCCGGCTCGGTCATGCGGGCGCTGTCCATCCTCGACATCGCCTTGTGGGACCGGAATGCACGCGCTACGGGGCTGCCGTTGAGCCGCTATCTCGGCGGCACATGCAGTGCCACCGTGCCGGCCTACGCCAGCGGTGGTTACTACCTCGAAGGCAAGACACCCGAGCATCTCGGCGAGGAGATGGCGGGCTACGTGGCGCTCGGGTTTCGCGCGGTGAAAATGAAAGTGGGGCGGCTCGATCCGCGCAGCGAGGAAGCGCGGATCAGGGCGGCACGAGAGGCGATCGGCGACGACGTGCTGTTGATGCTCGATGCCAACAACGCCTGGTCCGACGTTCCGACCGCGCTCGAGTACATGCGCCGGTACGAGCCGTTCGACCCGTTCTGGATAGAAGAGCCGTTCAGTCCGGACGACATCGAGAGCCATGCGCAACTGAGCCGGCGCACGCCGGTGACCGTCGCTACCGGCGAGATAGAAGCAGGGCGCTGGCGGCATCAGGAGTTGCTCGACAAGCGCGCGGCCCTGATTCTTCAGTCCGACGCGGCGGTATGCGGCGGGATTAGCGAATGGCGGCGGATTGCGGCGTCCGCCGCGGCCGTGGGCGTGACGATGTGCCCGCACTGGTTCCACGATCTGCACGTTCATCTGGTGGCATCGACGACCAATGCACGCTACGTCGAATTTTTTCCTGACGATCAGGTGCTGAACTTTCGTCGACTAGTGGATACGCAACTGTCGTTCGCAGACGGCAAGCTGACCGTGCCGACTCGTCCAGGCCTCGGCTTCGACTTCGACGAAGCCGCGCTCAACGAATATGCGCTGGACGATTGGGCGTGAAGCTGAAGCAGTGAATTGCAGCAAGGCCGCCGGGTGCATATGCAACCGGCGGCCTTGTTCTTCAGGGCACATCAGGCGGCGACTTCGACTCCCGGCATCGAGAAGTCGATTTCGCGGAGTGCGGTGGCGAGCGCATCGCACTGCACTGGCGTCAGATCGACTAGAGGAGGACGTACGATGCCCCAGTCGGGATCGTTCGAATACACGCCGATCGCGGCCTTGAGCGCGGGGATCATCGGGAACCTCGCGAACGCCGCACGCGTGGCGTCCAGGGCTGCCTGACGGGCGTCGGCGTCGGCCGATTGCCAGTGACGATACAGTTCCACAATAGCTGCCGGATTGACGTTCCCGGTTGCCGTGATACAGCCGACGCCGCCCGCGCGCATGGTAGCCAGCAGGAAGTTTTCGTTGCCGGCGAACACGTCAAAGCCTTGCGGCTGGAAGCGCTCGAGCATGGCCTGCGTGTTGCTCCAGTCGCCCGAACTGTCCTTCACGCCGGCGATCACGCCCGGGAAAGCAGCGAGCAGCCGCTCGATCAGTGCGAGGCTGAGCGGCACCTGGGACACAGGCGGGATGTGATACAGATAAATGCGCAGTGCGTCGGAACCCACGCGCTCGATGATTTGCGCATAGCTGCGGAACAAGCCTTCGTCAGTGACGCCCTTGTAGAAGAATGGCGGCAGCATCAGCACATTGTTCACCCCCAGCGAAAGCGCATGGCGTGTCAGTTCGACTGTGTCAGTGAGTGCCGAGCAGCCGGTGCCGGGCATCAACCGATCGACCGGAATGTCCGCGCCAACCAGCGTTTCGAGCAGCTTCATTTTTTCGCTGACGGCGAGCGAATTCGCTTCCGAGTTGGTGCCGAAAACAGCGAGTCCGACATCCTGTTCGATCAGCCATCGGCAGTGACGGACGTAGCGGTCGTGGTCGGGGAGAAGATCTTTTGTGAACGGCGTGACCACGGGCGAGTAGACGCCGCGGGGCCGGTTGACTGAGGTCATCGCGTGTTCCTTTTGCTTGGGGTGGGGGTGTTTCGCGCCATTCAGCCGGCGATCTGCTGCGCGGACGAGCGGGCGTGGAGCGCTTCGGGGTTGACACAGGTCGACGAGAGCTGGCCATCGAGTGCTTCGATGAGATTGCGCACCGCGCGCATCGCCATGTTTTCGCGGGTCTGTTGTGTAGCGGAACCGATATGCGGCACCGCTACCACGTTCGATAACTGGAGCAGCGGCGAGTCCGGCGACACCGGTTCGCGTTCGAACACGTCGAGACCGGCGCCGAGAATGCGGCCTTCACGGAGATGCGCGATGAGGGCGGCTTCGTCGACGACCTGTCCGCGAGCACAGTTGATGAGAATGGCCGACGGCTTCATGGTCGCGAGTTCGGCGCTGCCTATCAGTCGCTCGGTGGCGGGCGATAGCGGCACCAGCACGCAGACGAAATCCGCAGTCGCAAGCAGTTCGGGAAGCGGCCGCCATTGCGCGCCGTAGCGTTCCTCTGCTTCAGGGTTGCGGGAGCGATTGGAATAGATCACGTCCATGCCGAAGCCGAGGGCGGCGCGTTTGGCGACGGCGCTGCCAATGCGTCCAAGCCCGACGATGCCCAGCGTCTTGTGATGTACGTCGACACCGAATTGCGCCTCGCCGATGGTCCGCGTCCACTGGCCGCGCCGCGTCCAGTCGGCGAGTTCGGAAATGCGGCGGGCGGTCGCGAGGATCAGGCTGAACACAAGGTCCGCGGTGGTTTCGGTGACTTCTTCGGGCGTATTCGTCAGAACAATGCCGCGGCGCGAGAGTTCGGGAACGTCGAACGCGTCGAAGCCTGCCGAAATGGTCGACGCAACCTGAAGCAGAGGCGCTGCGTCGAGGATCTCTGGCGTGATCTTGAGATTGTTGCCGACCATGCCATGAGCCGTGCCCAAGGCCCGCCTGAATGGCGCCAGGTCGCCGGAGGAAACGTCGACCAGCTCGACGGAACAGTGCTCACGAAGGAGCCCCAGCACGGCAGGAGGCAACGAACGATAGGCCACGACATGCTTCATGAAGACCTCAGCGGAATGCTGTTAGAGAGGTTGATGTGCGGCATCGGCCGCAACGAAAAAGAATCGCTTGCGGACAGACTATAAGTATCGGTAAGATTCTCGTCAAGATTATTGATAATTTCATCGAAGATTCAGGAGTAGCTATGAGCGAGAAGAAAAGCGGCTTGCGGAAGGGCCTGACGAACTACGGGGATGAAGGTTTCTCGCTTTTTCTGCGCAAGGCCTTCATCAAGGGTGCGGGCTATACGGACGACGCGCTGTCGCGTCCGATCGTGGCCATCGCGAACACGGGCAGTGCCTACAACCCATGCCACGGCAACGCGCCGCAGCTGATCGAGGCGGTAAAGCGCGGCGTGATGCTGGCTGGCGGGCTGCCGGTCGAATTCCCGACCATTTCGATCGCCGAGAGCTTTTCGCATCCGACCAGCATGTACCTGCGCAACCTGATGTCGATGGACACGGAGGAGATGATCCGGGCCCAGCCGATGGACGCGGTGGTGCTGATCGGCGGCTGCGACAAAACCGTCCCGGCCCAGTTGATGGGTGCGGCGGCGGCGGGCGTTCCTGCTATTCAACTGGTGACGGGCGCCATGCTCACGGGCTCGCACCGCGGTGAACGGGTGGGCGCATGTACGGACTGCCGTCGTTTCTGGGCGAGTTTCCGCGGCGATCAGATCGACGCAGCCGAGATCGAGGCGGTCAACAATCAGCTTGTCGCGACGGTCGGGACCTGTTCGGTGATGGGCACGGCAAGCACGATGGCTTGCATTGCGGAAGCCTTGGGCATCATGCTGCCGGGTGGTGCGTCAGCGCCTGCCGTGACCGCCGATCGCATCCGCATTGCGGAGCGCACCGGCGCGCAGGCCGTGGCGATGATCGGGCAGGATCTGAGTCCGGCGAAAATCCTGACCCCCAAGGCGATCGAAAACGCGTTGCGGGTGCTGCTCGCAATCGGCGGCTCGACCAACGGCATCATCCACCTCACGGCAATCGCGGGCCGGCTCGGCATTCGCATCGACCTTGAGAAACTGGACCAGATGGCGCGTGAAACACCGGTGCTCGTCGATCTGAAACCGTCTGGGCAGCACTACATGGAAGATCTGCATCGCGCCGGCGGCCTCACCACGGTCATGCGCGAGATCAAAGGGCTGCTGCATCTCGACGCTCTCACTGTGACCGGCCGTACGCTCGGCGAGGAGCTGGACCTCGCCCCGGCGAGCTTCCCGCAAGACGTTGTGCGCCCGCTTGACCGGCCGATCTTTCCGCAAGGCGGTATCGCGGTGTTGCGCGGCAATCTCGCGCCGGGCGGCGCGATCATCAAGCAGTCGGCGGCGAGCGCCAGCCTGATGGAGCACGAAGGGCGGGCTGTCGTCTTCGAGGACGCAGAGGATCTGGCGCGCCGTATCGACGATCCGGAGCTGGAAGTGGAACCGCACGACGTACTGGTGCTCAAGCGGATCGGACCGGTCGGCGCACCGGGGATGCCGGAAGCGGGCTACATTCCGATCCCGCGCAAGCTCGGCCGCCTGGGTGTGAAAGACATGGTGCGCATTTCCGATGGACGCATGAGCGGCACGGCATCCGGCACAGTGGTCCTGCACGTCACGCCTGAAGCGGCGATCGGCGGTCCGCTCGCGATCGTACAAACGGGCGACCGGATTCGCCTGAGCGTGGCGGATCGGTCCATCGAACTTGCTCTCAGCGACGAGGAAATTGCAGCGCGTCTCGCCGCGCTGCCGGCGCACAAGGTGGATCCCGAGGAGCGTGGTTATCGCAAGCTGTTCCTGACGACGATCACTCAGGCTGACGAGGGCTGCGACTTTGACTTTTTGCAAGCGTCCCGGATTACCGCGACGGTTCCCGGCGACAGAAACAAGGGTTAAAGATCGCATTTTCGTATAGGCTCGCGGCTTAGATCATTTTGCGGATCCCTTTTATGAGCAACGCTGCCACGCCCAAACGCTCCAATGCACCCACGACGAAGACGGTCGAGCGCGACCGCAATATCGACGAGACGCTGCGCAGCGTCGCGGACGAACTCGAGGAGCAGATCGTCCTTGGCGTTCTGCATCCGCGCGAACGTCTCGTGGAAGACGATCTCTGCGAGCGCTTCAACCTGAAGCGTCACGTAGCCCGTCAGGTGCTGGTCGAGCTGGAGCGGCGCGGGCTGGCGGAGCGCCGCAAAAATGTCGGCGCGGTGGTCAAGTCGTTTACGCCGCGCGAGGTCACGGAACTGTATGCGCTACGCGAACTCCTGGAAGCAGACGCGGCGAGGCGCATCGTTTTTCCGGTCAGCAGCGAGGCGCTCGATGCATTAACGGCGATTCAGGCAGAGCACGACGAAGCAGCCATCGCCGGCGATCTGCGGCGTGTGTTTCGCGCGAACATGGCCTTTCACCATGCGTTCTTTGCGCTGTCGGAAAGCCAGGTTTTAACCGAGGCGATTCACGAATATGAACGCCGCACGCATGCCATTCGTTCGGTATCGATCGTGTTTCCCCAGTATCTGGAGAAGGCTCGCGCCGATCATCATCAGATGATCGAGGCGCTCCGATCCGGCGACCGGGAATCGTTGATCAAGTTATGCCGGGAGCACCTGGTGCCATCGCGCGATGCGTATCTTGAAGCGCACCATCGCCGCTCGGCCGGCTATGTCGTACAGAAGGGCGAGACCGAATAACCGCATTTATCTGAATCACGGAGAGGGTATCAATGACTCGAGTACTGATTACCGGCGCGGCCGGCCACATTGGACGTGTGCTTCGCGCCGGTTTCCAGGGCCACTATGAACTGCGCCTCGCGGATATTGCGCCGCAGGCGGACGCGCAGCCAGGTGAGGAAATCGTGACCGCGGACATCACGCGGCTGGAGGATCTTCTGCCGGTCATGCAGGGCGTCGATGTCGTCGTGCATCTCGCCGGCATTCCTGACGAGGATCGCTGGGAACGCATCCGCGATATGAACATCGAGGGTTGCTACAACGTGTTCGAAGCGGCCCGGCAAGCGGGCGTCAAGCGCGTGGTGTTCGCGAGTTCGAACCATGCAGTGGGTTTTCATCGTCGCGACCGGATGATCGACAACAGCGTCGAGCCGCGCCCCGACAGCCGCTACGGCATCTCGAAGGTGTTCGGCGAGGCGCTAGGCCGGATGTATGCGGACAAGCATGGCATGTCGGTTGCCTGCATCCGGATCGGTTCATTCCGTCCGGACAATCGGCCAACGGCACCGCGCCACCTGTTCACCTGGATCAGTCATCGCGACATGGTACAGGTAGCGCGCCGTTGCATCGACTATCCGGACTTTCACTTCGCGGTCGTGTACGGCGTATCCAATAACGCGCGCAATCGCTGGGACAACGCCAACGTGCGCTATCTCGGCTTCGCGCCGGAAGATGATGCCGAACTGTACGCGGCTGAGATCGAGGCGACGGGAAAGACGGAAGATGCGCGTGAAGCGTTGTTTCATGGCGGCTTCGGCTGCCTGGTCGAATTCGACGGTGATCCGCTCCGCATCGATTGATCCGCCGTGCGAACAAGCGCGCCCGGTGCGAATCGAGGGGCGCTTTTCGCAGGCAGACTCAAGCGTGGACTTAGACATGCTGACCGGCGCCCTCGCGCCGGCTACCCCGGAATCAGCACGCGACTGCGTGTGAGCACCTCTTTTGCCAGCGCCACGATGGTGTCCGCGCCGCTCAGACATTCTTCCTGATAGGCGACAAAAAACCCCTGCTGAGTGATCGGCCGTTCAGTGTTGAGCACATGAATCAGCCCGGCATCGATCTCCGCGCGCATGATCGCGGGCGACAACACGGCGGCCGCATGTCCGGCCGCCACCAGTCGCGACATCATCGACAGGGAATTGCATGAGCTGATGTTGTCCGGATTGCAACCGGCGCTGCGTAACCAGTTCATCACAAGCGAATGGTTCGATGACGGCTGCGAGACAGTAATGATCGGCACCGACGCAAGCTCGTGAGGCGCGACACTGCAGTTAGGTACGAGTTGCGGCGACGCAACCCAGTGCAGATCGGTGTAGCCGATGGCAGTCTCGACCACGTGAGGCGCATCGGTGGAATCGTTCAGTATCGCTATGTCCAGTTCGTGAGCGCCGAGCTTGCGTCCTAATGCGACGCCCACATCGATTGTCAGTTCGATCTTCATGTGCGGATATCGCGACTTGAGCTGCGTCAGCAGATCCGCGAGCCCCGCGAGAGCGATGGACTCGATCGCGCCGAGACGTAGAAGCCCGTACATGGGGTCGGTACGCTTCGCAATCTGCTCGAGCCGTTCGGCGAGCCTTAGCATCTGTTCCGCATTGGCGAGCGCGTCGTGACCGGCGAGCGTGAGTTCGGAGCGGGTCCGGCTGCGCGTGAAGAGTTGCACGCCGAGATGCTCTTCGAACTCCTGGATGCGTGCCGAAATGGTCGGCTGCGTGAGATGCTGATGACGCGCTGCCGCATGAAATCCGCCTAACCGTGCCACCCAATAAAAGGTTTCAATTTGCTGAAGAGAAATGCGCATGATCGAAGGTTTCTATCAGATGACGTGGCTAACTTTGATTATCTCCCGGAAAAAATGCATGCGTATAGTAGTCCACTCTTTTCGTTGCACCGTAGCGCGCTGCGATCGTTGATCGTTTGCAGCAGGACAGTTCGTAGCACCGATTGACCCGCCGGCTAAAGGAGTTGCCGCTTGAAGCAACAGAAGCAAAACCGCCGCGATATCTCCCACGGTGGCAAAGACCCTGAGCGTAGCAACCCGGCGATCGGCCGCGCGACCATGCCAGCCTCACCCGGCGAATCTGCTTTCCCTGACGAGCGCGCACGCGTCGGCGGCCTCGGCCGGCCGCGCTTTCCGGTTCCGCCGAACGCGACCGATAGTCATCACCACATCTACGACGCGCGGTATCCGGTTGATCCGTCGGCGCGATTGCAGCCGCCGGACGCGACGGTCGGCGACTATCGCGCGCTGCAGCAAATGCTCGGCGTCGAGCGACATGTCGTCGTTCAACCGTCTACGTATGGAACCGACAACCGTTGCCTGCTCGATGCCTTGGCGCAATTCGGAAAGACCGCGCGCGGCATCGCGACCGTGCCCGTTACCGTCACGGATGGTGAGCTGGCCGGCCTTCACGATAGGGGCGTGCGCGGGCTGCGCTTTAACCTCGAATACCTGGTCGGCGTCACGGTATCGATGATGGAGCCGCTCTCGAAGCGGATCGAACCGCTCGGCTGGCACATTCAGGTCAACGCCACCGCCCGGCAGCTACTCGCGCATCGGCAGTTGCTGGCGAATCTGTCTTCGCCCCTCGTGATCGATCATATGGGGCAGATCCCGCAACCGGGCGGCGCGGAGCATGCCGCGTTCCGGATGGTCGAGGCGCTGGTGGCCAACGGCCGTACCTGGGTCAAATTGAGCGGACCGTATCTCGTGTCGCAAAGCGGAGCGCCGGTCTACGCCGACGCCGGCATGGTCGCGCTCAGATTTTCCGAGCTTGCCGCGGACAGGGTGCTGTGGGGATCGGATTGGCCGCATCCGACGCAAGCGGCCGACAACAAGCCGGACGCCGCTCGCTTGCTGGATGATCTGACGCTGTGGATACCTGATGAATCGACGCGGCATCGAATCCTCGTCGAAAATCCTGCGAGGCTCTACGGCTTCTAGCGTGCGGGCCTCGGTGCCTACAGGCGGCTCGCGAGTTGCTCACGCACTCGCTATGACCCTTCGGTGTTAAGCACCACTGCGCTCGGGCAGAGATAAGCAGTCGTGCAAGCATGGCGCGGCAATAGCATCACCCGGTCGCCGACAGCCCGATCACGCGCGCGGGCAGTCGCATGCAGGCCATCGACAATGCGGCGCTCACGCGTGCAACGGCGCTGCGAGGTATCCGTCGACGTGCGCTCTGAGCTGAGTCAGTACCTGTGCATGCTGTTCCCACGACAACCGGTCGACGCTCATCTTCGGCGTCGCGGGGCGGTCGATGCGGCTATCGTCAACCGCCTGTCCGACGTCGACGGCCGCTGCCAGATACGCCCGGTCGCGCTCCGGCGTGAAGTCGGTGAGCAACCGCGCGGCTGCGTCTCGCGGCGCGACCATTGCCATCGCGGATACCAGACCCCAACCGCCCCAGTTCGAGACGCTGGAAACGATCAGGTAGTCCGCGGGAATGGCTGCGCTGATCAAGGGGCCGTTGGGAATGTCGTCGTGGACGATTTCCTCGGGTAGCACGCCCATGCCGATTTCATTGCCACCGTCGCCGATGCCGATCGTGACCCACGGACGCGACCACTCGGGATCCTCGAACAGAAGGTGAAGCGGAGCGGTATCGTCGGACATATCCGCGCCGTACTCACGGTGCGGTTTGCCGTCGCTCGCGGGGGACACCCGCTCGATCGCGATCATATGCGTGATCGGACGTTCAGCCTCGCTTAACCGGGCTCTCAATGACCTGACCGATGCCGCGCTCACCGAGGTGATCTCGAACGCCACGTCTTTCGGCAATTCCGTGGTGACGGCCCAGACGGCCTTACAGCATGGCGCATCCGAGATCACTGTGACCGGTATGCCGAGGTTAGAAAGTGCGGCGGCCAGATGGGCCATGCCGCCGAGCCCGTCCGTCTCCGGCGAGGGCGGCACGGCATTGCGTATGAAGAAACCCGTCACGATACCGACGTGGGCGTTCGGTGTGCCGATGATCGAACGCGCGGCCGCTTCCAGCTGACCTTCAACGAACCGCTTCATGCGGCCAATGTCGCGGCGGACGGTTTGGCCAATGATGTCCTCGACTTTTGCTATTCCCATTTTCCGATCTCAGTTGCAACGTTGTTCATGAGAGGCGCGACGTTTCGCTCAGACCGGAATCTTCGTTTCATAATCGATTCCGACCGAACAGACCAGCAGGCCGACGCCCATTGCGGCGAAGCACATCAGCGCGAGGAAATAGGAGCCCGTGAACTGAACGATCGCGCCAATCGCAATCGGGATCACCATGCCGCCGATATTTCCGCCGAAGTTGAGCAGCCCACCGAGCGTGCCCACCTTGTTGCGCGAGGCGAGCATTGCGGGGATCGACCAGTACAGTCCGCCCCACCGTAGAAAGAAGAGCGTGATGGACAGCAGGATCACGACCATCGTGGGGCTCGTCGCGTGTGCCACCGAAAACACCGCAATCGTGGCAACCACCCCAGCGATACCGAAAATCGTGCGCATGACGCGGTTCGGCGCGGCGCCGCTGGCGAGCCACTTGTCGGCGACGTAGGCGCCGAAGAGTTCGCCAATGAAACCGCAGAAGAAGATCACGAAGCTGGCACCGCCCATTTGCTGAATGTTGAAGCCTTGCACTTTCTGAAGATAGGTGGGCATCCAGGTCAACAGGCCGTAGTAAAGCGTCGTGCAACACATGAAGCCGACGAACATCAGCAGCACTGAGCGATACCTGAAGAAATCGAGCGAATTGCCCGACAGGTTCTTCGCTTCTTTTTCATCTTCCTTCCGCCGGGCCTGCTCGATGTGTTCCGCTTCGGCTTCATTGACGCCGGCGTGTTCGCGCGGTTGATTCTTGATGTAATACCAGGCGCCTATGCCGCACAGGACCGTGCCTACGCCGGCAATCGCGAACGCTGCGCGCCATGAGTGCGCGACTACGATCAGCCAGGTGATCAGCACCGATCCGAGCGCCGCGCCGAGCGGCGAGCCGCCATCCATCAGCGATGCGCCGCGCACCCGCTCATGCTGCGTGAGCCACATCGCATTGAGCGCACCTCCCGCCGAGGCTACGGGTGCTTCCGCCACACCGAGTCCGAGCCTCGTGGCGAGCAGGGACACTGCATTGGTCGTCAATGCGCCAAGACCCTGGAAGGCACCCCAGAGCAAAGTGCACAACGCGAGGACGAGCCGCGGCTTGAAGCGGTCGACGGCCATGCCGCCAGGAATCTGCATCAGCGTGTACGACCAGAAGAAGGAACTCATAATGAGGCCTTGCATGACCGGTGTAAGCGTGAACTCGCTTGCGATCATCGGCATCGCGACGGACAGGGAGGCACGGTCGATGTAGTTGACCGTAACCAGCAGCAACATGATGAGGAAAATCTTCCAGCGAACCGATGTTTTCGGTTGGGCGTACGCCATGACCGCTGCGGGTGCTCTGCTCATGCCTGTTCTCCTGATTCGCCGTTTGAATGTCAGACACACGCTCGGCGCATTGCACATCGGCGATGGATGAACGGTCATCTGCCACGCCGCGGGCAGCCGTTTCGTGCTGGTTAAAAATGAGTATAGGTGCGCGGATCTGAGTGGAGATAATCGAAAATGACCCGCGCAACCGATAGAAATCGCCGATCATCGGTGCACGTTTGCAGCAAAGCGCGCGCGCTTCGGCTTCAGCATGAACATCGCAAGCGCGGCAGTGCTCAGGTCGAGCACAATCGCACAGCCGAACACCGGCACCCAGCTGCCGGTATGCTGATGCAGCAGTGCGGCCAGCGGCCCGCCGAAGATCGAGCCGATGCCGAACGAGATGTAAAGCCATCCATAGTTGGCGGTGGCATAGCGGGTACCAAACGTATCGGTCAAGGTCGAAGGGAACAGCGAAAAAATTTCGCCCCAACCGAAGAACACCACGCCGGACAGCAAGACGAACAGAACCGCGTTGTCGCGCGTCAGCAGCCAGAGCGCCATCGCCACACCTTCCAGCGCGAACGCGAAGCACATCGTGTTTTCGCGCCCCAGGCGATCCGAGATCCAGCCGAACAGCGGACGGGTCAGGCCGTTCGTGAAGCGGTCGATCGTCAGTGCCAGCGGCAGTGCGGCGAGCCCGAAGACCAGCACCTTGCTGACCCCGAAGTCGGCGGCGAAGCTTGCCATCTGCGACGTGACCATGAGGCCCGAGGTAGACATCATCGTCATCATCAGGAACATCAGCCAGAAGAGCGGCGTCCTGAGCATCTCGGATGGGCGGTAGTCGCGCGTCGCGACCGCTGTCCGGGATACGGCCGAGCCGATACTGTCCGCCGCAGGCGGTACCCGCAGACCCTGCGAGGCGAGGAGACCGACCGCTGCGAAGACGATGCCGTACAGCCACAGCGTGGATTCGACACCGTGCGTTGCCAGCGAGGCTGAGATTGGAAAGGTGGTGACAATGGCGCCCATGCCGTAGCCTGCGGCCGCTACGCCGGCGGCGAAACCGCGTCGATCGGGAAACCAGCGAACCACGAATCCCACCACGCCGACGTAGACGATGCCGGTGCCGAGACCGCCGACGCAGCCATACGTGAGGTACAGCATCGACGTACTGTGCGCGTACGAAGCGAGCACCCAGCTGAGGCCTGCCAGCAACGTACCGATCGAGATCAGCCGGCGCGGCCCGAAACGATCGATCAGAGCGCCCTGGAATGGTGAGAAAAATGCTTGCAGCAGCACGAGCAGTGAGAATGTCACCTGCAGTTCCGGCAGCGCGATGCCGAGTTTGGCCATGAGAGGCTTCGTCATCAGCGTCCATACATATTGCGGACTCGAAATCGTCATCATGCAGACAAGGCCGAGTCCGAGCTGGATCCAGCGGGTATACCCGGCTGTTTGCGCGGCGGGTGAGGCGGCGCCTTTCAGTGATTGCGTGGGGGTGTTCAAGGTGCTTCTCCGCTCTGGATTGAAAGATCGACAGATGGACGGACGTGCGCCGTCCTTACCGCGGGCGCGAACGCTCGCGGGTTATTGGTTCAGAAAAGGTGCGGGCGGCGCGGCCGCCCGCTGTCTAGCGGATGCGCCTACCAGCCAGCCGCGGCTCCGTCGCTGCGCGGGTCGAAGCCTGCCTCCAGACATCCGTTGCCGTGCCGGACAATCGCGCCGGCGTGGCCCATTGCTTCGTCGTATGGCCGCATCTGTTCGACTTCATGGCCGAGACGGCGCAGCACGTTGAACGTATTGGCGGGAAACCGCGCCTCGAGCTTGAGTGATTCATTGCTTCGCCCCCAAGTCCGGCCCAGCAGCCAGCGAGGCGCATCGATCGCGGCTTGCGGATTCCAGCCGAAATGCGCGATGCGCGAAAACACGGCGCTTTGCGATTGGGGCTGGCCGTCGCCGCCCATGTTTCCGTACACCATCGTGCGTCCGTCATTGAAGCGCGCGAGTGCCGGGTTCAGCGTGTGAAACGGCCGTCGTCCCGGCGTTAGCGGATTGCGCGCAGACGGATCGAGCGAGAAGCTACAGCCGCGGTTTTGCCAGTTGATGCCCGAATCCGCAAGCACGAGGCCGCTGCCGAACTCGTGATAGATGCTCTGGATGAAGCTGACGGCTACGCCGTCGGCGTCGATCACGCCGAGCCATACTGTGTCGGCCGGTCCGAGACCGCGACCCCACGGGGCCGCCGCGGACATCGAAATCCGCTCGGCCATGGCGTCGAGCACAGGCGGCGCAAGCAACGCCTGCGGATCGATGTCCATGTAATCCGGGTCGGTGATGTGCTTGTCGCGGATGGCGAACGCGAGCTTGGTTGCCTCCACGCACGCGTGGACGTACTCCGGGCCGAGCGGATCCATATCGTCGCGCAAGACACGGTCAAGCACACCGAGAATCTGCAGCGAGACAAGCCCTTGCGTGGGCGGTGGCATGTTGTAGATCGTGCCGAGCGAATGCGTGAGTGCCAGCGGCGTGCGCAGCCTTGCGCGATGCCGTTCGAGGTCGGCTAGCGACAGCGGACTTTCGAGGGCGCGCAGGTCGGCCGCGATGCTGCGGGCGAGGTCGCCCCGGTAGAAGTCGTCGAGACCCGCGTGGGCGAGGCGCTCGAGTGTCGCGGCGAGGCGCGGCTGGACAAAGCGGTCGCCGACAGCCGGCACGCCGGACGGGTCGTCACCCGTCAGAAACGTCTGTGCGAACCCCGCGACCGATTCGAGTTCCTGCCGTTTGAGCGCGACGCATTCGGACTGACTGCGCGTGACTGGAATACCGCCGCCTGCGTAGGCGATCGCGTCTTCCAGCAGCCGCGCGACCGGCAGCTTGCCGCCGAGCGTGTCAGTGGACCACTGATGCGCCAACGCCCAACCCGACACTGTGCCGGCCACCGTATTCGCCGCCAGCGGTCCGCGAAACGGGATCGATTGCAGGCCGCGTGCGCGATAGGCGTCGATCGTCGCCGCTGATGCCGCCGCTCCACATGCCTCGATGCCGACCGGCTCTTCGCCCGGCCGCGAAATCAACCAGAAGCCGTCGCCGCCGATGCTGTTCATATGCGGATACACCGCTGCGATGGTCGCTGCGGCGGCAATCATCGCCTCGACGGCATTGCCGCCGTCGCGCAGGATCGCGAGCGCGCTTTGCGACGCCAGCGCATGGGGTGTCACCGCCATCCCGCGGATGCCCCGCACCGGATTTAAAAATTCTGCAGACATATTTCCTCAAACCCTCAATCGAACTTCACTACCCGCTCAGCCGCTACGGCTTTCGCATGATCACTTGATACTGTTGTGCACAACGAAGCCGGCCTCAGCGAGACGCAACCGCGATGTTCCAGCCGGTTCTGCCTTCCACCCACTCGGCAAGCGACAGCAACGCGGCGTCGTGCTGACCCGCCCCGACCAGTTGCACGCCAAGCGGCAGCCCCGCCGGACCGAAGTTCACCGGTAACGTCACCGCCGGCACGCCGAGGAAGGTCCAGGGTGCGCAGAACGCCGCGTCGCCCGTATAGTCGAGCCCGCGGGGCGCCTCGCCCGATGCCGGCGCTACCAGCAGCGCATCCAGTCCGGCTTCTTCGGTGAGCCACCGGTCGAAGCGAAGCGCCATCTGTACCTGCAATGCCTTCGCTTTCGCATACCCGGTGGCGGGCAATGCTCGGCCTTCCGCGACCAGAGCCTTGATCGGCGCGCTGACAAGATCAGGTGAACGATCTACCAGTTCGCCGTGTACCAGCGCTGCTTCAACTGCGACGAGGATCGAAGCATGCCGGGCAGCGTCGAACAGTTCGGCCGGCACGTCCGCACCGACGATTTCTGCGCCGTCAGCTCGCAAACGTAAGGCGAGCTGATTCAGCACGTGTTGCTGCGCTTTATCGATCGCCCCGCCGATCTGCTCGCGCAACACGCCGATACGTGGCGGCCGCTTCGCCGCGTCGCCCGGGTCTTTTCTCTGGCGACCGTTATGCGAGGGGTGGGGATCGTCCGCATCGCTCCCCGCCAGAATCGACAGCACATGAACTGCATCGGCGACATTGGTGGTGAAAACGCCAAGATGATCGAGCGACCCTGACAACGGCAACACGCCGGTCCGCGCAATCGTGCCGTAGCTCGGCTTTACCCCAACCACACCGCAATACGCGGCGGGGCGGATGACCGATCCGAACGTCTGCGTGCCGAGCGCGAGCGGTACGATGCCGGCCGCAACGGCCGCGGCCGAGCCGCTCGATGAACCGCCAGGCGTGTGATTGCTGTTCCACGGGTTGGTCGTGGCGCCTGGCTGACGCCAGGCGAACTCGGTGGTGACCGTTTTGCCGAGCACCGTAGCACCGGCTTCGCGCAAACGGGCGACCACCCATGCGTCCTTGTCGGGCCTGCGGCCTTCGTAGGCCGGCGACCCGTAGGCAGTGGGCATGTCGGCCGTATCGATCAGATCCTTCACGCCGACAGGGACGCCCGCGAGCGGTGCGTGGGGAGCGGCGCGATTGATTACCGGCGCCGCCGGCAGATGGATGAACGCTTGCAACTCGGGTTGCAGCCGTTGTGCCGCATCAAATGCCTGCTGGACAGTCTGATCGATGGTGCGGGTTCCCGCGCGGATCGCGTCGCGGATTTCGCGGATGGTGGGGGAGGGGGAAGAATGGTTCATTTTGCGGCTAGTGCTTGATGAATGTAGTTCTGCACGACGAACGTGCTGTAATTCGGCTGCTGCTTCAAGTTGCCGAGCGAGATTTGCGTATCCATTGCCACCGTCAGCGCTTTCGGGGTGATGTCGACGTTCCTCGGATACACGCCTTCGTTCAACATGCGCTTCACCGCAGCGTTGACGATCTCCGGATCGAGGCCTGGAAACTCACGGCGGGCGATCGCCAGGGTTTCCATGGGATTGTTCTGCATGAAGACGAGTGCCTGTTCCATACCTTTCACGAACCGCGCCGCCACATCGGGGTCCACGCTCCTCTTCGCCGAGATGGACGAGAATGCGTATTCGCCGTACAACTTCGGAAAGCCGAGCACCACCTTCATGCCTCTGGAAACGGCCTGATCAAGGCCGGGTTCATACATCACCGCAACCTTGGACTGGCCGGCAACCAGCGGACCGATCTCGGAGCCGAGCGGTACCTGGGATAGTTTTACGTCAGCGGGCGACATGCCGTTCTCTTTCAGCAACTTGAAGAACAGCGACGTGCTGGTCGTCGGCATTTGTCCCGACACGACTGTCTGGCCCTTCACGTCCTTGATGCCGGTGAATTTGCTATCCGGCGAAGTGACGATCCACACCGCCGCGCCGTTCACAACGTTGGCGATCACATCGACATCCGCGCCTTTTTCGGCGGCGACCGCGGTCCATTCGGGACCATGCAGCGAGAAGTCCGCACTTCCCGACAATACTGCCGACAACGCCGCGCTCGGACTGCCCGCAGTCTGCTTTGTCACGTCCAGCCCCTCCCTGGTGAAGAAACCGCCGTCGATGGCGACGTAAAGTGGCAGATACAGCATCGACTGGAAAGCCTGCGAAATAACGGCTTTTTTGTTGGCGGCGAGGACGGGCGTTGCGATCGTGGCGGCCGAAACTGCGACTGCTGTTGTCAAAGCAACCAGCATTCTTCTTGCAAGGATTGCCATTTTTAAGGTCCAGAGAAAGGTTAGATTGACGGGCAAAAAGCAAACGATTCGAGCTTGAGTGGCGATGGCGTCAAACCCGTAGCGTCGGTGCATTCGATACCTGTCGCCACGGCAGCAGCTTGCGTTCGACGAGGTCGATCAGGAAATACAACACGAAGCCGATCGCCATCAGCACGAAGAGGCCGGCCCAGACGGTGTTAAGGTCGTAAAGACTCGAGGCGGTAAAGATCATGTGGCCGAGTCCTTTCTCTGACGAAATGAATTCCCCCACCACTGCGCCCACCAGACCAAAGCCGATATTGATGCGGAACGTCGAGATCACGTAAGGCAGCGTGAACGGGATAACGACCTTCAGGAACACATCGTTTTTATTCGCACCGAGCGTGACGAGCAGCGCCTGAAGATCAGGATCTGCCTCTTTCGCCGCCTCGTAAGCGGCTATCAGCGCGACGATCGCTGTCAGCGAAATTGCCAGCGCAACTTTCGAAACGAGTCCGGTGCCGAACCAGAGAATCACAATCGGGGCGAAGGCGATCTTCGGCACGCTGTTGATCGCGACGATAAACGGCTCGATCAGTCGTGCGACGAATGGCGAATACCATAGCGCGAGGCCGCAGACCGAGCCGACCGCCGTGCCGAACAGAAAGCCGAGCATCGCTTCGAACATGGTGTAGCCGATATCGACGAAGAGGTCGCCTGATTCAGCGGAGCGAGCGAGAGCGTCGTAGATTTTCGTCGGCGAGCCGACCAGGAAGTTGGATACCCAGCCAAGCCGCGCGGCGCCTTCCCATATCGCAAAGAATGCAATCACGGCGACGAGCTGCAGGACTGTGCGTCCCCATCCGGTATTCAGAATGGGGCGCGAATGCGTCTCGTTGCGTGGCGCCGACACTTTCGTGCTATTGATGGATGCGGAATGGTTCATGCTGCCTTCACCTCGGTCTGGATATCGAGTTCCGCGCACAGCGCGTGAAAGTAACCAGAAAAGTTCGGATCGCTGCGCGCACCGATCGGCGTGCGCGCGCCGATCTCGATGTCATAGACCTTCTTGACTTGCGAAGGCCGTCCGCCCAGCACCACCACACGCTTCGATAGCGCGACTGCTTCGTCGATGTCGTGCGTGACCAGTACGACCGTCTTGTGGAACGTCTCGACCGCTTCCATCAGCACGCCTTCCAGATACAGCCGGGTCTGATAGTCGAGCGCCGAAAACGGCTCATCGAGCAGGATGATGTCGGGATCATTGATCAAGGTGCGGATCAGCGCGACGCGCTGGCGCATGCCACCGGACAGCATGCGCGGATAGGCATTTTCGAAACCCGCGAGGCCGTAGGTGTTCAGGTATTCCATTGCCGTTTCGCGCGCTTGCGCAGCCGGCATGCGGGACAACTCGGGACCGATCAGGACGTTCTGCAATACGGTGCGCCACGGCAACAGCAGGTCACGCTGCATCATGTAGCCGACTTTGCCGCGCAAGCCGGTCACCGCTTGCCCTCGATAGACGATCTCGCCGCTGTCGGGTTCCAGGAGGCCGGCGATCACGTTGAACACGGTCGTCTTGCCGCAGCCCGACGGGCCGATGATGCTGACGAAATCCCGTTCGTTGATGTCGAACGACAAGCCACCCAGCACATCGACCGATCCATGTTTGCCGGAGAAGGATTTTCGAATGTTTCGCAACGCTAATTGAACTGACATGCTGATCCTCGTGCTGAACCTGAATCACTTCTCTTGGTTTGCGTGACCACTCAGGGCAGAGTGGGCACACGGTTTGTCGACGATCTGGAAGGACTCGACCGGGGAGTTTTGTTGCTGGATTCGTCGGTTGCCGACGACATATAGATGCAAATCGCAACAATTGAAATATTCACATTGATTGGAATTGCATAAAGCATGCCATCGATCGAAAACCCTGTATGCAAGCGCGAATCGGGTATTTTCAAGCCGACGTGAACCCACTACCATGGTCGGAAAGAGTGCGGATGCGCGCAAGGAAGGTGCAGCGGGCACAACGAAATCGGCCACGCACTACATCAGGGCTAAACGCCATGGTCGTCGGCGAAGGGCCGTTGAAAGGAACTTGGGATTTTGAGTCGGTGCGAGAATCGGCTAAAAGTTGATGTGTCGTACCAACGTGGCTACATCAGAAGATTCATGCCGCGGGCAGAGGACATCTGGCGATGTTGCCATACGGTGATAAGTTCCGTGCGGGAAACGCGTAAAATTCAAAAGTTGTGGTGTGCAGCTAAATCAGAGTATGGGAATAGGAGAACAGCATGTCGAAGGCGCCGTATCCAAGACTGGAGCATCTGAATTTTCGCCTCGACGTACTCAGTGAGTTGGCCAAGGGCGTGGCGTCTGGCCTTTACGAAGCCGAATGCGATGTCACCCTGCGCGATTTGCGCGTGCTGCGCTTCGTCGGTATGCAGCCGGGTATCTCTCTCGGTCCGCTCATCGAGCTGACATATCTTGAGAAGACGCTGGTTTCAAAGCTGGTGACCACGCTAGCCAACCGTGGCTTACTGACGCGTTCTACCGGCACGACGGATGCACGCGTCATCAACCTGAACTTGACCAGGAAGGGCAAGACGATCGTCAGCAAGTGCGATCGGATCGGCAAAATGTTCGACGAGCAACTCATGTCCGTTCTGTCAACGGAGGAAAAGCGAGTGCTGTTTCACTGCATCGACAAGCTGACGGAGCACGTCGAGGAGGGTGGGGAGTGGACAGTCCCGCCGGTACGACGCAAGCGCACAGCCTGAATCGCGACACCGGGGCGACGATGGCCGAGATTTTGCGTTCGGCAGGGTGGCTCAACGAGATCATGGGCGAGATCGCCGCGGCGCCGTAAGAGCAAAGCGTCGGCATCAAAGCGCCGCGCGCCTTCACAGCTCACAAGTTTCAACCTCGCGGTCTAAAGAGTCGCTCCGTTGGGTGAGCGCGAGGTGTTTACCCGCTTTTCTCCGCGATCGAACTGCAGCCGCGCCGCTTCCATTTCGCTCATGTGACTTTCCGCCCAATCCCAGATTCCGCAGATTTTGTCCAGAAGGCTGCTTCCCAGCGGTGTCAGCCGATAGTCGACACGCGGCGGTATCACCGGATGCACGTGTCGCGAAACCAGGCCGTCGCGCTCGAGTTGGCGCAACGTCTTCGTGAGCATCTTCTGACTGACGCCGCCGATGTGTTCGCGCAGGCGTGAAAAACGCATCTCGCCGTCAGTCCCAAGTGCATCGATCACCAGAATGGTCCACTTATCGGCGATCTGCTCGATGATGTCGCGCGCAAGATCATCGGTTTTCTTTTGCGCGTTTTCGTCGGCGCAAAGCGCATCGTCGCAATGTGTTTCCATGGGGAAAGTGTGGGGCCGCGAGGTGTTTGGTGGTTGCCTGATGTGGCTGACGTGTATGTCGACCTGGTGGGTAATCAGCAGGCCTCAGTTAATCGGACAGCATCCGACTTGGGCTCGGTTTGTCAAAAAACGAGTATCGCATGACTACCGAAACACTTGCGATTGAATTTTCATGTACACCATGTTTCATGACCCGGCGCCGGACGCTTCCTTGCGTATCTGGACACCACGGTCGAATCACGAGGCGGCGCGTGTGAGCGCAAGAAGCGACCTTGTGACAAATCGTCGATGGACGGTGTCGTCTATGCACACGAAAATCAAGGCTCAGACCAGCACCAAGGAGTAAGTCATGGGCCATGCGGAAGTCCGCGAGTTGCACATTCCGAAACCAATCGGCGGCCGCTTGCCGGAGCCGCCGGTATTCGCCAGCCTCGACGATGAACGGCAACATCGCAAGCTCAAACTGGCTGCGGCATTTCGCATCTTTGCGCGATTCGGACTGGCCGAAGGCATAGCCGGGCATATCACGGTGCGCGACCCGGAGTTTCACGACCGGTTCTGGGTCAATCCGTACGCACAGCATTTTTCGTCCATCCATCCCGACGATCTCGTGTGTATCGACGAGGAGGCCAACGTTTACCATGGGACCGGACCCGTCAACGCCGCTGCCGCGGCGATTCACTGCGGCATCCACGGCGCTAATCCGAACGTCGTTGCCGCAGCCCATACACACACGCCTTCCGGCCGCGCGTTTTCAGCGCGCGCACGGCTTCTTGCTCCGCTCAATCAGGAAGCCTGTCTCTTCTACGACGATCATGTCCTGTTCCGAGGCGACGTGGTCGTGCTCGCCACGCAAGAGGGTCGCCGAATCGCGCAGACAATGGGCACCAGGCGCGCCGCCGTTCTGCTCAATCATGGCTTGCTGACTGTCGGTTCATCGGTCGACGCCGCGGCGTACCGTTTCATTGCAATGGAGCGCTGCTGCCAGGTGCAGTTGCTGGCCGAGGCGGCGGGTCCCATTGAGCCGCTATCGGACGAGGACGCGCGGACCACGCACGCGCAACTGGGGTCCGACTACGTCGCGTGGCTCAGCTTCCAGGGGCTCTACCAGCAACTCCTGCGCGACAGCCCTGATCTGCGCGAACTCGCTTGAACACGGACGTGCTCATACCGCCGGCCTCAGTTTGGCGCAAGCGTCGCTTCGAAGGCTGCCGTGCGGTCGAGCCGGCAGCCTTCGCGATAGTCGCGCACGGCGGCGCATAGCCATCGATCGAAGCGTTTAAGCGGCTCCCAGTCACGTTTCTGCTCGGGAAATGAGTAGTAGACAGTCTCCGGATTCGGGATCGAATGAGGACGCACCTGGACGAGTGCACCGCTGCGCAGCTCCCGTTCAATCAGGATGCGCGGAAGCAAGGCCACGCCCAGTCCTGAAATCGCGGCGTTGATTGCCATGATGAACATGTCGTAATGCTGGTCCGCCGCACGATGTTCGGTGAGTTGCGTGGACGCGCTTTCGGACCATGCAAGCCACGCGCGCGGAAGATCGCGGGTGTGGATCCAGGGCAGCGCACTGATCTTTTCACTGCTCAGGCTACCGTGCCCGCCTACTAACTCGGGCGCACAGACAGCCAGAATCTCATCGTCGCTCACGAGCGGTTGTCCGGGCATAGCGGGACATAGGCTCTGCCCGAAATAGATCGCGGCATCGAAGCTTGAATTGTCGAAGAACGTCGGCTGGTCGCGCCCCATGATATGAAGTTGCAGGTCCGGGTTGGACTCGTAGAAGTCACGCAGGCGCGGAATCAGCCATTGAGACGCGAACGTGACGCCGACGGCCAACTGGATCTTCACTTCGCTTTGCTGGCGCATCAGCTCGAGCGTATCCCGGCGAATCTGGTCGAGATGAACCCGAATTCTCCGCGCGTACTCTGCGCCAGCAGTGGACAATACCAGGCGCTGACGCACCCGCTCGAACAGGGCGATGCCCAGATGAGCTTCGAGCTCGTTGACCTTTTTGCACACTGCGCCATGCGTTTGCGACAGCTCGATCGCGGCTTTCGAAAAACTTTCGTGGCGCGCGGCGGCTTCAAAAGCTTGCAGCGCACTGAGACTGGGGACACCGCGGCGCATCGAGAATCCTTGCTGGCGAAAGGAAATGGGCAATGTGTCCCCCGATGATAGTCCTAAGGACGGCGAGGCGCTGGCCACGCTTATTCACTGGCAAGCCGCGGCTGGCTAATTTCTCGCCGACGCGTTTCGAGCAGCGTGACCGTGATCGCGGCGAGCACCATCGTCATGGCGATGCCCACAAACGCGAGGATAAATGTGCCGGTCGTATCCTTCACCCATCCGATGAAATAGGGCAGCAAGAATCCTGACGATACCCCAATGCTTGTGATCAGCGCGATGCCGGCCGCTGCGGCGCGATCGGTGAGGATACGACTCGGCAATTGCCAGAAGGTCGTAATGCTGCAGAAGCAGGCCGCGGAGCCGATCGAAAGGGCAATGATCGATTGGTAGGGAGATTTCAGCAGCAGGGCTACCGAGAGTGCGGCCGCGCACACCAGCAACGGGCCGGCTACGTGCCAGGCGCCGACCTGGTGGCGACTCACGACGCGGCCCCAGATGAGCGTCGCGACAACGGCCACGCCGAATGGAATCGCTGTGATCAGTCCGATATCCACGAGGCTGTACTTCACCCCGAAAGTGCTTTCAAACGTTTTAACGACTTGCGGCAGGAAATAGAGCAGGCCGATGATGCCGGCGTTGGTGCCGAAGTAGACGACACCCAGCGCCCAGACTTTCGGATTGCCGAGCGCTTTCCAGGCGCTCGACGGCGAGGTGGCGGCCGCCGCCTCGGCCCGTTCGGCAGCCAGCGCCGCGGCGATTTCGCTCTTTTCCGCAGCGGAAAGCCAGTGCGTGCGGGACGGGTCGTCCGTCAGCCGGAAATAGACGATCCCGGCCAGGACGATTGCAGGGACCCCCTCCAGCAGAATCATTGCGCGCCAGCCGGTGATGCCGAACACATTCGCATGTGCCATCAGCCAGGTGGACACCGGTGCCCCGAGCACGCCGGTTAGCGGGATTGCTGTCACGAACAGAGACATCATCCATACGCGATTGCGCGCCGGCATCCACAGCGTCAGGTAATACACCATGCCCGGAAACAGGCCGGCTTCGAACGCGCCGAGAAAGAAGCGGGCGATATAAAGCCAGCGGGAGTCAGGGACGAAGCTCGTCAGCGAGGAGAGCAGACCCCAGCTGAGCAGAATGCGCGTCATCCACAGCCGCGCGCCAAACCGATGCATGCACAGATTGCTCGGCACTTCGAACAGAATATAGCCGAGAAAAAACAGGCTTGCCGCGAAGCCGTATTGCGCCGTCGTCATGTGGAGTTCGGCGTTCATGGTCAGCGCCGCATAGCCGATGTTCGCGCGGTCAAGCTGGTTCGCTATGTACATCACGATCATCAGCGGCGCGAGCCGCCAGGCGATCCGCTTCATCAACCGATCGGAAATCGCAGGTTTGCGCGGCCCGAGATCCATGGCTTCCTCCAGATTTACGCGTTACGGAATCCTCTTGAGGATGATTAAGCGCCCTGACCAAGGGTACGACAATGCACGAAAAATATTGACTTTGTGAGGAAACGTCACAGACCGGGGGCGCGAGGCGGGCGCATGACGCATCGCCAATTCACCTCGAACGTGTTCTCAATCAACCGCCCCTTCGCCGCCCAGAAGCGCGGGACCGGCGTCGGTCGGGCTCGTGGCGGATGGCGTGCGACCGAGAAATCCAAGCACGACGAGCGCGGAGGCCAGTGTGATCGCCACGAGAATGTGAAGCAGGATACGGAATGCGCTGTCGTATGCCTGCGCGAGAACGGGCTGCCCCAGCGCGGGCAGAAGAGCGATGGCCTGTGGGAGATCGCCGGTTGCCACGCGCTGGGCGGCTTGCGCGGCGGCCTCGCGCGAAGCGGACGGGAACGCTGCGAGTGCGTCGGATAGCCGTAGACGCGTGAGGACCGCCAGCACCGCGCCGGCAATTGCGAGCGTCATGCCCTCTCCGGCTACACGCGTCGTGCTGAAGATGCCGGTTGCCATGCCCGCGCGTTCCTTTGGAACGACACTGACTGACAAGCCATCCATCAGGCCCCACGGCAGACCGGCTCCGACTCCGATGATGAACAGCGGAAGTGTCAGGCTGCCGGATGGCGCGTCAGGCGCGATGCCACTGAACCAAAGCATACCGAGCGCCGCGATGATGAGGCCGGCCGCTGAAATGACGCCGGCCGACATCCATCGCGTGAGCAGTGCCGCCGTGATAGGAACAAAGAGCATCGGCGCCGATAGCGAGAGCATCATCAAGCCGGCGTCGATCGCAGAATGTCCTTCAATGCCGATAAAGCGCGTAGGCAAGACCAGAAGCAGCGTAACGTAACAAAATGCCGTCGCTAGCGGGAGCGTCTGCACACCCACGAAGCGCGGATAGCGAAACAGCGACAGGTCGAGCATGGGCCGGGAAGCACGCCTTTCGATGTGGACGAACGCGATGAACATCGCCATGGCGCCTGAGAACAATCCGATAATGAGAGGGCTCTCCCAGCCGCTTTCCGGGCCTTGCAACAGCCCGAACGTGAAGAGTGTCAGCGCGGCGGTGAAGCTGGCGGCGCCAGGCCAATCGAGACCCATGGCACTCGGGTCGTACGATTCTCTTAGCTTCGGAACGCCGAGTGCAAATCCGGTCAAGCCGATGGCGGCATCGACCAGGAAGAACGAACGCCAACCGAACGTCTCCGTGAGAAACCCGGCGAGTAGTGGGCCAAGCGCCAAGCCGATACCGAAGGTGGTGCCGAGCATGCTGAACGCGCGGGCGCGCCCAGGTCCGTCGAACTCCTGTGCGAGTGCTGCCGACGCACCGGCCAGCACAAACGCGGCGGCAATGCCCTGTAGCGCGCGCTGAAAATCGACCCACAACAGGGTCGGCGCCGCGGCGATCCCAAGTGACGTCAACGCAAAGAGCACCACGCCAATGGCGAATACACGCTTTCGTCCGAACAGGTCGGCAAGCGCTCCCGAGGCCATCAGACTGCTGCCGAAGCTCAGCATGAAGGCGTTGAGAATCCAGTTGACCGCCACTGGACTGCCTCCCAGGGCGGTGCCGATGGACGGCGCGGACACGGCCGCACCGCCGAAATTCAGCGGCAGCACGAGCACGGCGATGCAAATGCCGACGAGAATCAACATCTGTTGCGAGGCGCTACGGGCGACCGCTGCGTCTACTACTGGCAAGACACCAGTCGAGGCGGCCGGTCGTCCTGGGCGCGGGGTAACGCTTTTTTCCTGCACGGACTATCTCTCTGTTCAACTTTGGCGGTGATGCCCATCACGGCATGCGGAATCACACGGTTCAATTCGGCGCTATCGCGATGCGGCCCGCCTATGGCCACTCACCTCCCGGCCTGCATCCGGTTCTATGCCGATAAAGTAGAGGACCGAGAACAGCACCAGCACAGCCACTAGCAGGAAGGCCAGGCGGAAATCGGCCAGCGAGAGCTGTGCGTGATTGCCATGAACCAGGACCGCAACGTGTAGCGCGATCGCGCCAAATGCGATGCCGAGGCCGATGGTCATCTGCTGGACCATACTGAAGAATGTGCTCGCTGAACTCATCCGCGCCGGTGGGACGTCCGCGAACGCGAGCGTGTTGATGCTCGTGAATTGCATCGACCGGCACAGCCCGCCAACCAGCAGCACCAGCATGATCAGCGCGCGCGACGTGTCCGGCGCAAGCAGGCTGCACAAAGCAATGGTCGCGGCGGTAAGCATTCCGTTGACGATCATGACCTTGCGAAAGCCAAAGCGTTTGAGGATCGGCGTGGTGACGGTCTTCATGCCCAGATTGCCGGCCGCGTACGCGAGCACCAGCAAACCCGCAGCAAACGCATTCATCCCGAAGCCGAGCTGGAACAGCAGCGGTAACAGGAAGGGGGAGACGCTAACCGATACGACATACAACGAGCCGCCGTCGAGGGTCACGCGGAACGTTGGAATTCGCCAGGGCGAAAGATCGATCAGGGGATGGTCGGCGCGGCCGAAATGCCGTATCGCCAGGATTGCGGCGGCAAAGCCGCAGATCAGCGCGGCGGTCGTGATGCGCCAGCCGCTATGCAGTTGCCCGATCAGGACCATGCCGTACATCAGGCAAGTCAGCGCGATACCGCTCAGCACGAACCCCGACACATCGAAGGGGCGGCGAGTGGGTTCGCGGTAGTTCGGAATGAACAGGACGGTGAGCACCAGACCCAGCAAACCGATCGGTATGTTTAGCAGGAAGATCCAGCGCCAGTTGAAATAGGTCGAGATAAAGCCGCCCAACGCCGGACCTAACACCGGTGCGGCGAGGCCGGGCCACGTGATGTAGGCTATCGAGCGCATCAGGTGACGCTTTTCGGTGCTGCGTGGCACGGCGAGGCGGCCTACCGGCACCATCATCGCGCCGCCGATTCCCTGCAGGATTCGCGCAATGGTGAATTCGACGAGGCCGTTGCTCAGCCCGCAAAGTATGGAGGCGCCGGTGAACACGATGATCGCGCCACCGAACACCGAGCGTTGCCCAAAGCGGTCCGCCACCCATCCGCTGATTGGAATGAAAACCGCGAGCGCCAGCAGATAGGCCGTCATGCCGATACTCAGGCTCACGGACGTGACGCCGAATGTGGCGGCCATGTGGGGCAGGGCGGTCGCGATCACCGTCGCATCCAGATTCTCCATGAAATAGGCACTGGCGACGATCAGCGCGATGATGACTGGCTGGCGGCTTGACAAAGACATGGGCGGAAAACGGAATCCGGTTTGTGCGACAGGCGCTCAAACGCTTCGGATTGAGCGGTTTGCGGTCGTCGGCAATCAAAGATGGAGCTCGGTTCGCGGCAGCCTGAGATAATGGATGGCTGCGTCCGGGTGCCTGGCGAGACTCTTCCGCGTACCCGGACGATATACTCTACCAAACCATAAGTCGTCATGTGAAGACTTATTTTAGAAATCGATGGACACGGGAGCGTTATGAAGGCCAAATCCAGGGATGTTGCAGAGCCGGGCAGCAAGACCGCGGCGGGTCGCGCGCCGACCAGGCGGCCGATGAAGAAAGCACCGCAGCGTCTGCCGCGTGCCGAGCGTCAGGCGCGCGTGCTGGAGAAGGCCGCCGAATATTTCGCCGAGCACGGCCTGAACGCGCAGACGCGCGCGATTGCCGAGGCCTGCGGCGTGTCGCAACGTTTGCTGTATAGCCTGTTCCCTAGCAAGGCCGCGTTGATCGACGAAGTTTACAAGCGCGAGATTGTGGGAACCTTCAAGGCGATGTGGTTTGTTCAGTTGAAAGACCGCAGTGTGCCCCTTGAAAGCAGGCTGAATACTTTTTACCGCGAGTACTACGACACGCTGCTGACGCGGCAGTGGCTTCGCCTGTTCCTTTACTCGTCACTTGAAGACTTACAAATGGCGCCGACGTACACGAACGCCGTTGTGACCCATGCGCTCGAGATCATCGTCACTGAGACGGCTCACGAATTGGGACGCGGCGTACCGGCCGATCCGGCTCATCTGACCGAGGTCGGCTGGCTGCTGCACGGCGCGGTATCCCACCTTGCAATTCGCCGCCGTATCTATTCGAACGACAACACCACGCCTAGCGACGCGGTGATTGCGATGCACGTGCGCGCCTTCCTCACGAGTGCGCCGGCGCTGTTGCCGGCCCTGGAAAGCGCCTGAGCGTGATGTGCCGGCGGCCTCGCCTCGCGCGGAGGAGCTTCGTGTTCAGTCACCGATTGCTGCGGCGTCCCGCTCCCGCTTCACCTGTCCGCGCATCAGCAGGAGCAGCGCGATGAGAACAAGGACAATCGTCAGGCCGACAAAGAGCAGCGTCGCGCGTTGAATGTCGGCGAGCTGCACGGCGATGCCAAGGCCGATCACGGGGAGCGAAATCGCCACATAGAGCACCACGAAAAAGCTGGACGTGACTTCCGCTCGCCGGTGCGCAGGCGCCGCGGACGCGATCTCGCCCAAGCCCGCGCGGAAGCTGATGCCTTGCCCGATTCCCGCCAGAGCGGTGCCGATCAAAAGCGCGCCGAGCGAGCGCTCCGGCACGCACAGACCGACACACATCAGCCCCACGACGAGTCCGAGGCAGCCGACCGCTTGCCGCCACCGGGCAGCAATGATCGTCTGCACGATCTGTCCGAGGGCGGAGCACGCGAACAGCAGGAACACAATGGATCCGGTCACGATGCCGCTATGGAAGCCGAGCACGCCCCGAATCAGTTGAGGGGCGACCGCAGCAAAGAATCCCACCACGACAAAACCGGCAAACCCGGCCAGCGCGGCGGGGATGAACGCACGGCGTACCTCGGCTGGAAGCGAAATTTTCTGGATGCCGAGTTTTACCCGCGGGGGAGTCGTGGCAGTCTCCGGCACGCTGAAAACGGCGAGTGCGGCGACGCCGACAAGCGCCAGATGCACCACATAGGGCAACTGCATCGGCCTGCGAAATAGTTCGACGAGGATGCCGCTTAGCAAAGGACCGCAACCCAGCCCGAGCATATTGGACGCCGTGGCCGCGAGCATGGCTTTGCCGCGCCACGCAGGTGGCGCGAGCTCGATCACGGCGACGGTGGCGGTTCCTGTGAAGATGCCGGCAGAGATTCCCGACAGCAGGCGGCCCAGCATCAAAAGCGCCAGCCCGTCGCTGAGCAGGAACGTCAGCGCCGAGGCGGCCGACGCACACAGACCCGCCAGCAGCATGCGACGACGGCCCAGCTGATCGGACCAGTTGCCGATCAACAGTAGTGCGCCCAGCACCCCGGCTGCATACGAGGCGTAGATCACGGTGATGACGGTTGGCGAAAAACCGAACTGCAGTTGGTAGTACCGATAAATTGATGTCGGTAGCGTTGTACCCATCATGTTGATCGCGAACGCCAGCGCGACGGCCAGAAATGCGATCGGGGATTGCGGTGCGCCAGAAGCTGCTTTCATGAAACGTCCCAACGGTTGCTCGAAGATTGCGCGCAATTATGGGTAATTTCTCGCGGTCTTGCTGGCGGCTCGACAGCGGCGGTCAGCTTCGGCTTCGCATGAAGGCGGCGACGCTAGGCGCTGGGTGCGTCACGCGGACGCAGGTAATCGACCCGCTTTTCGCCTCGATCGAACTCGCGTCGCGCTGATTCCATTTCACCCATATGGATTTCGACCCAGTCCCAGATTCCGCAGATCTTGTCGAGCAGGCTGCGCCCCAGTGGCGTTAGCTGATAGTCGACCCGCGGCGGGATCACCGGATGCACGTAGCGTGTAACGAGGCCGTCACGCTCGAGTTGCCGCAGTGTCTTGGTGAGCATCTTCTGGCTCACACCCTCCACCACTTCGCGCAGACGCGAAAAACGCATCTCGCCATGCGTGCCGAGTGCATCGATGACGAGGATGGTCCACTTGTCCGCGATCTGCTCGATGATGTTCCGCGCCAGGTCGTCGGTTTTTTTCTGCGGGTTGTCTTGCGCGTAAGCGCTGTCGTAGCAATTAGTTTCCATGGGGAAAGTATGAAACCGTCAGGTGCCTTCTTGTGATCGCCGGATGCCGCTGAAATAATCGGCTCGCTTGCCCGTCCGCGGGGCGCGCCGCCATTTGTCAGATCGCACTCGACCCGGATGTGGTGCCTTACGTAGTGCATTGATTAGAGAGCTTCACATGACTATCGAAACAATCGCAATTGAAGGTTTAACGACTCCCGTCTCCCGCATCGGCCTCGGTACCTGGGCGATCGGCGGCTGGATGTGGGGCGGCACCGATGAGAAAGACTCGATCGCGGTAATCCGCCGGGCGCTCGATAGCGGTGTCAATCTGATCGACACCGCGCCAGTGTATGGCTTCGGCGCTTCGGAGGAGATTGTCGGCAAGGCGCTGGCCGATGGTTATCGGCACAAGGCGGTCATCGCGACCAAGGTCGCTTTGGAATGGCAGGATGGCGCGGTGTTCCGCAACTCGTCACCGGTGCGCATTCGTCAGGAAGTAGAGGATACGCTGCGGCGCTTGCGGACAGATTACATCGATCTGTATCAGGTTCATTGGCCCGACCCGTTGGTGCCGATCGAACAGACCGCTGCGGTGCTCGACGATCTGCGCAAGGAGGGCAAGGTGCTGGCGCTGGGCGTCAGCAACTTCTCGCCTGCGCAAATGGACGCGTTCCGGCGTGTGGCGCCGCTGTCGGCCACGCAACCGCCGTACAACCTGTTCGAGCGCGATATCGACCGTGACGTGCTGCCGTATGCAAAACAGCATGGGCTTGTCGCGCTTGCCTATGGGACGCTCTGTCGCGGGCTGCTGGCCGGGCGCATCGGCGTCGACACGCGCTTCGAGGGCGACGATCTGCGCCAGCGCGACCCGAAGTTTTGCGAGCCGCGTCGCGAGCAGTACGTCGCGGCGGTGAAAGCACTGGACGTGTTCGCACGCGAGAACTTCGACAAGTCGGTGCTCGCGCTGGCGGTGCGCTGGGTGCTCGATCGCGGCCCGACGATCGCGCTGTGGGGTGCGCGTCGTCCGGCGCAACTCGACGGGATTGAAGACGTGTTCGGCTGGCGCCTCGACGAGAAGGCCTTCGAGCAGATCGACGCGATTGTCGCGCAGTTCGTCAAGGACCCCATTGGGCCGGAGTTTATGGCGCCGCCGCGCCGCGTGCAGTTAGCCTGACGAGGTGCCATCCGACATGCGAACCCATCGACGCACCTTCCTGATCCATTCAATCGGCGCCACAGCGCTCGCGATCACCGGTCGCTACGCGTGGGCGGCGCCTTCTCAGCTTCAGGAGAGCGATCCCGCTGCGCAGGCGCTCGGGTACAAGGCCAATGCAAACCAGGTCGACCGCACGAAATATCCGCATTTCAGCGACAACCAGCGCTGCGCGAACTGCCAGTTCTACCAGGGCAAGCCAGCTGACGCCAACGCGCTCTGCGCGCTGTTCGGCGCGAAGCAGGTGAGTGGCGCCGGATGGTGCAAGGCCTATCAGGCCAGAGCATGAACGGCGTGCGCAGGTAAGGCGATCGCGAGGCAGCGCCCGCGAGTGTGACGCGCGTCGGCAAACAAGGAGTGAACTGATGGAACTGATTGTGAATGGCGTTCATCACAACGTCGACGCCGACGCGAACATGCCCTTGCTATGGGCGGTACGTGACCTGTTGGGGCTGCATGGCACCAAGTTCGGCTGCGGCGTAGGTGCATGCGGCGCGTGCACCGTACATCTGGATGGCGTGGCGGTGCGCTCGTGTGTTACGTCGCTGGCGGACGCACAAGGCAAGCCCGTGACGACGATCGAAGGCTTGGGGAACGGCGGCGAGCATCCCGTGCAGCGAGCGTGGAAAGCCGCGAATGTTCCGCAGTGCGGCTACTGCCAACCTGGCCAGATGATGCAGGCTGCGTCGCTGCTCAAACAGACGCCGAAGCCGAGCGACGAGCAGATCGTCGAAGCGATGTCCGGCAACGTCTGCCGCTGCGGCACCTATCAACGCATCAAGGTTGCCATCAAGGCCGCAGCGGAGCAGGCGTAATGAGCGAGATCGTCAATCTGAGCCGGCGCCGGGTACTGAAGGGCACCCTGGCAGGCGGGGTGGTGCTCGGCCTGTATGTCGGCGGCACAGCAACGGCGTTTGCGGCAAGCCCGCTCGCCTCGGCAAGCAGCGTCAAAACAGTGTTTGCGCCGAACGTCTATGTGTCGGTCGCGCCGACTGGTGAGATCGTGCTGGTTGTGCATCGTTCCGAGATGGGCACCGGCATCCGCACCAGCCTCGCGATGATCCTCGCCGACGAACTCGACGCCGACTGGAACACCGTCAAGGTGGTGCAGGCGCAAGGCGATGCGAAGTACGGCGACCAGAATACCGATGGCTCGCGCAGTATCCGCCAGTTCTTCCAGCCACTGCGCGAGGCAGGCGGTTCCGCGCGGCAGATGCTGGTGGCCGCCGCCGCTTCGAAATGGCGCGTCAGCCCGGCGAGTTGCCGGACCGAGCCCGGCCACGTGGTGCATCCGGCGAGCGGGCGGCGCCTGTCATACGGCGCGCTCGCGCAGGCAGCCTCACATCTGCCGGTGCCCGGCCGCGACACGCTGCAGTTGAAAAGTGAGGACCTGTGGCGCTATATCGGCAAGTCGCTGCCGATCGTCGATCTCGACGATATCGTTCATGGCCGCGCGACGTACGGCATCGATGTCGTGTTGCCCGGTATGACGTATGCGTCGGTCGAACGGTCGCCTGTGTATGGTGCAACACTCAAAAGCGTCGACTCGACTGAAGCGACGAAGGTGCCGGGCGTGCTTCGCGTGGTGCGCATTCCTGCCGCGCCGCTACCCGCAGGCTTCCAGCCGCTCGGCGGCGTCGCGGTGATCGCGACCAACACCTGGGCCGCCATGCAAGGGCGCCAGAAGCTGAAGCTCGAATGGAACCTCGGGCCGAACGGCACGTACGATAGCGGGGCGTATCGCAAGGCGCTTGAAGACACCGCGCGGCAGCCCGGGAAGGTCGTGCGCAACAATGGAGATACCGCAGGCACGTTGAAAAACGCTGCAAAACACGTATCGGCAGACTATTATGTGCCCCATCTGGCGCATGCGACGATGGAGCCGCTCGCTGCGACTGCATCGTTTGCAAACGGCGCAGTCGAGGTCTGGACCGCGACGCAAAATCCGCAGCAAGCGCGCACGACCGTCGCACAGGTGCTCGGCCTGCAAGAGCAGGCTGTGACGATCAACGTCACGTTGCTCGGCGGCGGCTTCGGCCGCAAGTCGAAACCGGACTATGTGGCCGAGGCCGCGTTCCTGGCGCGCGAAGTCGGTGCACCCGTCAAGCTGACGTGGACGCGCGAGGACGACATACGTAACGACTACTTCCATGCGGTGTGCGCGCAGCACATGGAAGGCGGACTCGACGCGCAGGGCAGGACGATTGCGTGGTTGCACCGGAGCGTGTTCCCCTCGATCGGTTCGACGTTCACACCAAATGTGGTCTATGGTTCGGCGGGCGAACTGGGGCAGGGTGTGACCGACATGCCCTATGAGGTCGCAAACGTGCAGTGCGAAAACGGGGCGGCGCAGGCGCATACACGTATCGGTTGGTATCGCTCGGTGTACAACATTCCGCACGGCTTCGCGCAAGGCTCGTTCGTCGACGAACTCGCCGCTGCTGCAGGCCAGGATCCGGTGCAGCATTTGCTCGCGCTACTGGGCAGTCCGCGCCATGTCGATCTGCATGCGCTGGGAGTGGACTATCCGAATTACGGCGCGTCGATCGACGAGTATCCGATCGATACCGCGCGCTTTGCCGCAGTGGTCCGCGCGGCGGCGGTGCGGTCGAACTGGTCCGCCGCGTTGCCGGCTCGTCATGGGCGGGGTATCGCCGTTCACCGCAGCTTTCTGACGTACGTCGCCGCAGTCGCGCAGGTGCAGGTGGCCGACGATGGCTCGGTGCGCGTGACGCGTGTCGATCTGGCAATCGACTGCGGACGTATCGTGAATCCCGATCGCGTGATCGCGCAGTTCGAGGGCGCGGTGGTCATGGCACTCGGCAATACGCTTTACAGCGAACTGACGTTCAGTAGCGGCGCAGCCGATCAGTCGAACTTCACAGACTATCGTGTCGCCCGGATCGACTCCGTGCCGGAAACTCACGTGTATATCGTGCCGAGCGCTGCGCCGCCCGGCGGTGTCGGCGAACCGGGTGTGCCGCCGACCATGGCCGCGATCTGCAACGCGATCTCCAATGCTGTCGGCACGCGGGTTCGGGCGTTGCCGGTCGATAGCGCGCTCCTGAAGCGGGCGTGATCGGCGAATGGCCGGATGGGGAGGCGAGCTTGTGCGGGTGTCGCGATCACCTGTTCTGCTAATAGGCGATGCGCCGTGAAATGCGGCGCATCGCCCAGGTCTCATTGTGTCGCGCCGACGCGGCGTAGCGCTTGCTCAGCAGCCGGATTGTGTTGTGCGATCGCCATTTGCAGCGCGGTCCCGCCGCGCGCGTCGACATGATTCGCATTGGCGCCGTGTGCGACGAGTACCGGAATCATATCGAGTCGGCCGAATAGCGCGGCAAACGACAATGCCGTTTCCCCCGCGTTATTGGTTTGATCGATGTCGCAATGCGTGTCGAGCAACATCTTTGCAATATTCGTCTCGCCTTTGAAGAGCGCCCCCATCAGCGCCGTATTGCCGTGCCGGTCGGCCGCACAGGCGTTGGCGTCCGCGGAAAGGAGCGCCTTCAAGGTCTCCGGGTGATTGTCGTATGCGCTAAGGATCAGCGCGGTATAACCTTCGGGCGTGGTTGTCTCGAGCGGGAAATTGGCATCGATCAACGCCTGAACAATATCCGTGCGCCCCGCACGCGCCGCGGCAAACCAGTCTTCGGTGTAACTCGGTGTGGCCGTCACGGCCGAATAGGCGCCCGACTGATACACATGCGCACAACTCGCCGTGATCAGTGCGCTGAGGGCGGTTGCCGCCACGGTCCGAACAAGGCGCCGGGTAGCAGATGAACATCGCATTGCATTTCTCCGCAAGGAATCTGATTCAATCGGACGGGGGCTTGTCTCGGCAGGCCCCCGCGTGCGTTAGTTGTCGCTCAGGTGTGCCGCCGCATCCTGCACGCGCGCGACATCCGCGTGTGTCGCCCGCGCGAGGCGGGTGCCATAGTCGGTGTCGGCCTTATAGAAGTACGAGAGCATCGCGTACTTGTTCGCGTCGTTGGTTACGCGGCCAAGGTCGCCCGAGAGCGACGTGATCAGGTCCGCCTTGTCAGCCTCGGACAGCGTGCGGTAGTACTCGCCAGCCTGACGGAAGTCGAGCGTTTTGTGAATCGCTTTTTGCTGGGTCGTTCCCTGAAGCGGCGTCTGCACGGACTTGTACTTATCCTGCTGTGCGATTTCGGCGATTCCGGATGGCTCGTAGTTCACCTCGCCTTTTCGATCTCCCTCGTTCATGAGACCGTCCTGGTTGTTGTTGTAGACCGGGACGATGGGGCGGTTGATCGGCAACTGGTTGTAGTTCGGGCCGAGGCGATACATCTGCGTGTCGGCATAGGCGAACAGGCGGCCCTGCAGCATTCGGTCCTCTGAAGGCTCGATCCCGGGCACGAGCCGCGACGGCGCGAATGCCGATTCTTCCGTGGACTCGAAATAGTTATCCGGAACGCGGTTGAGCGTCATTGTGCCCACCTTCTGTTCGGGGATGGAGGTGGGCCATACCTTCGTGTCATCCAGCGGATCGAAATCGAACTTGTCCAGATCCTTCGGCGAGAGGACCTGGATGTAAAGGTCCCACTGCGGGTATGAATGTGCCTTGACCGAGTTGTAGAGGTCATTGGTCATCAGATTCCAGTCCGCGCCGATCGAATGCGGGATATCCTGGGGGCGAATGCCCTGGATACCCTGGCGGCTCTTCCAGTGAAACTTGACGTAGTGAACTTCACCTTTCGCGTTGACGAACTTGAAGGCGTGCACGCCGTAGCCGTCCATGTGGCGATACGAATCCGGCATGCCCTCGTCTGTGTAAAGGTGCGTGAGCATGTTGGTTGCTTCAGGCGTATGGGCGAAAAAGTCGAACGCCAGATTCGGATCCTGGACGCCGGTCACTGCCGATGGTTTGTTCGCATGCACAAAGTCAGGAAACTTGATGGCGTCGCGAATGAAGAAGATCGGCCAGTTGATGCCGACCATGTCCCAGTTCCCTTGCTGCGTGTAGAACTTGATAGCGAAACCACGCGGGTCTCGTGCCTGCTCGGGCGAGCCGCGATAGCCCATCACTGTCGAGAATCGAACGAACACCGGCGTCTTCGATCCAGGCTTGAACACCTGGGCAGAGGTCAGGGCGCTGATGTCCGTGGTGGGCACGAATTCGCCAAAGATACCCGTGCCCCGCGCATGCACGACGCGCTCGGGTATGCGCTCGCGGTCGAAGCGTTGCAACTTCTCAATAAGATGGGAGTCCTGCAAAAGAACCGGACCTTCGGGGCCGGCAGTCTGGGAGTTCTGGTTGTCGCCGACCGGTGACCCGCTATCCTGGGTCATATCCACAGCGTACGCGGGTTGAGCCAGCATCGTTGCTGAGACGATCGAGAAAATGCTTGCAGCAATCTGTGTCTTCAATACTTTCACTTTAAGTTCCTGTTTCAGGGGGAAACCGGAGTGATCCTATTGCTCAGTCATTTCATTATCCAATCTCTTTTTCCTATCATTTCGATAGCGGCAGAATTTAATTAGGAAATCGACGAAATTAAAGAGAGTGAAAGCCTGCCGCCGGTTCATTGCTCCGTGAGGCGCGACGGGGGGTGATTCAGAAATTCGCTACCCCTGTAGGCCAATTTATCGTTGGACGGCCCGGTGCTGCACGTTTCGTACGGTTCGAAAAATTACAACCCGATTGAGTATTTTTATGCATGGGGTTATGAGTAATTTGGTAATTTTCATTGTGATTTCATAAAGTGCCAATTTTTTCCATTAATCAAGTTAATTGCGGTTTGTAATTGCGGGAAATGGCTATTCTTTTAACGCACCGGGTAAGGGGGCGGCGACGTTGGTTTAAGCGCAAGAAGGTCGAGTTTTCCAGCGATGAGAAGCAGGACCATGCGGATCGTCCCGCAGCGGGCGTTTCCTTGTGCCTTACATACGGCGGTCGTGAAGCGCGACGCCGTTGCCATCGAACTTCACGCCCGTACAAGCATTTGTGCGCGCTGGGACAAGTCCCTGGAATTTCGTTCACATACTCTCGCGCTGGTGCGATGCAACAAGGCGTACATCGTGTGGGCCATTGTCATCTGCCGCTTAGGGAGTTCAGTGATGTATACCAATCTTGTCGATCATGGGTATCAAGTCCGGCGCGCGGGCGGTGTTGCGCGGCACTGGCGCGAGCTGGTTCTTGGTGCGGTCTGTCTGCTGACGCTGCTGGTGTCGGGCCACGCAAAGGCTGCCGCACCGGCGCCTGCCGAATGCGCGGCGCTACAGGCGAAATACCCACAATTCAAGGGCAAGACGCTGATCAACGCGATCAACCCGCACACGCCGGGCTATGAAGCGCTGGACCCGAATGACCCGAGTAAATATGTCGGCTTCGACATCGACCTCGGCGAAGCAATTGGCAACTGCCTCGGCTTCAAGATGGCGTACAAGCCGGTCTCGTTCGCAGCGCTGCTGCCGACGCTGCAAAGCGGCCAGGCGGACATCGTGATCTCCGACATGTATGCGACCGAAGAGCGCGCGAAGGCGGCGGACTTCGTCACGTATTCGAAGGTGTTCGACGGCGTGCTCGTTGCGAAAGGTAATCCGAAGAAGATCAGCGGCATCAACCCGACGATGTGCGGCACGATTGCCGCCGAGAACACCGGCTACGTTGAAGTGCCGCTGATCCAGAATCTTGCGCCGGCCTGCAAGGCGGCGCACAGGCAGGAAGCGTCCGTGCAGCTGTATGACAACAACGCGAACGCGATCCAGGCGATTCTCGCAGGCCGCGCCGACACCTATATCAATGACGTGAACACGGTGGACCAGGCGGTCAAGTCGTATCCGAACCAACTCGAAAAGGCCAGTGCGGTAACGCTGCCGTATTCGATTGGTATCGCCGTGCCGAAGACCAATCAGGCCATGCGCACAGCCGTGATGGCAGCGCTCGTCGCGATTCAGAAGGCCGGCATCCAGGCCGACTTGCTGAAGAAGTGGTCGCTCGGCGTCGAGAACCTCGAAACCCCCAAGCTGGTGGCTTCGAACTGATGAATCTGTTTCTGCACTATCTCGGCCTGCCGTATCTGCTTAGCGGCATCGGTTTTACGATCGAGGTCACGGTCCTTGGGCTGGCGGGCGGTCTGATCGTGGGGCTGGTGCTCGCGAGCATGCAACTGAGCAAGGTGGGACCGCTCGCCGCTATCGCGCGTGGCTACACGGTCATTTTTCGCGGTACGCCGCTGATTCTGCAACTCGTGTTCGCGTACGACGCGTTGCCGCACATCGGGTTGAAGTTGAGCGCGATCGGTGCAGCGGGTCTCGCGCTCGCGGCGAACGAGGGGCCGTTCATTGCGGAAATCCTGCGCGCGGGTGTGCTCGGTGTCGACCGTGGACAACTGCTCGCGGGGCAGGCGCTCGGCATGACGCCGACCGTGCTGCTGCGCCGCGTGATCGCGCCGCAGGCGATCCGCACGATGATACCGGCGCTCGGCAACGAATCGGTCAGCGCGCTGAAGAACTCGTCGCTGGCATCCGTGATCGCGGTCGACGAACTGACGTTGCGCAGCACCCAGCTCGCGTCGTCGACGTTCGATTTCTTTTCGATCTTCTTTGCGTCCGGGCTGATGTATCTCGTGCTGACCGGCGCGATCGCCGCGATCCAGTTGTTCGCAGAAACCGCGCTCGATCTCGATCGTAGCCCGTCTGGACGCTTTGCACGGCTGCTGCCGTGGCGCCGAGCCCGGGTGACGACGAACCCGCCCGGCGCGGGCGTGTCGTTACCCGCCGATGCGTTGCCCGAGCCGACGCCGTCGCACGGACACCTGCCAGAAGGGGGTAACGGGCGCAACGGACGCAACGGACGTGACGCTCACGCAGAGCGCGCGCAGCGCTACGCGGCGCTCCAGAAACAGAGTCCGACCGTGCAGGTGAAGGGGCTCAGCAAGCGTTACGGCGAGCAGACGGTGCTCGACGGCTTTGACCTCACCGTCCGCTTCGGCGAAGTTATCGCACTGCTCGGGCCGAGCGGATCGGGAAAAAGCACGCTGCTGCGCTGTATCAATCACCTGGAGCAGTGGGATGCGGGGGAAATCCGCGTCGGCGGCAAGCGCCTGGGTTTTCGGGTCGATGGTCAGCCGATGACCCAGGCCGATATCGCCAACGAGCGTGCGAGTGCGGGCGTCGGCATGGTGTTCCAGCATTTCAACCTGTTCAGCCATCTGACGGCATGCGAGAACATCGCGGGGCCGCTGCGCTGGGTGCACGGCGTGGCGCCTGCCGATGCCGAGCGTAGAGCACGTGAGCTGCTCGAACGCGTCGGCCTCAGTCATCGCGCCGACGCGTTGCCGCGCCATCTGTCCGGCGGCCAACAGCAGCGCGTCGCGATCGCCCGCGCGCTTGCCCCCAATCCTCGCGTGCTGCTGCTTGACGAACCGACGTCCGCGCTCGACCCCGAGCTGGTCGGCGAAGTGCTCGACGTCATTCAGCGGCTCGTGGACGAAGGTGGTCTGACGATGATCATCTCGACGCACCAGTTGCGCTTCGCCGATCAGGTCGCCGATCGCGTCGTCTTCATGAGCGGCGGCGCGGTGGTCGAACAGGGGCCTGCGCACGACGTGCTCACACGCCCACGCCATCCATTGACGGCGCGATTCCTGAGCGTGATGGGTGCCGACGACCGGCTCGAAGTCGCGTCCTGACGGCGCGCGCCATTCAGCATTGCCCGGCCGTTTGTGCCGGGCGCCTTACGAGGTTCGAACTACCATGAAGCACCATACTTTGCCTGTGTCGCCGGAAACGGTTCATTGGGGATACTTCAGCAAGAAAGTCGCGCCCGCGCTGACGGTGCGCTCCGGCGACCGAATCACGATCGAGACGCTGACCCACCATGCGAACGACGATCACGAGCGGATGGTCGCGGGCGACCCCGGCGCCGAAAGTATTTTTCACTGGACCCGCGAGCACAAGGCCATGCCGCGCCGCGGCGCGGGGCCAACCGAGGGACCGTTTACGTTCGGTTCCGGCGAAGGTGTCGGCGTGCATCTGCTGACCGGGCCGGTCGCAATCGAAGGGGCCGAGCCCGGCGACGTGCTCGAAGTGCGGATACTCGACGTTCGGCCGCGGCCGAGCTGCAATGCGTGTTATCGCGGCCGCTGTTTCGGTTCGAACGTCGCAGCATCATGGGGCTTTCACTATCACGATCTGATCGAGGAGCCGAGGCCGCGTGAAGTCGTGACGATCTTCGAGCTCGACACGTCGGGCGAGCCGTTCGCACGCGCGGTCTACAACTACGTGTGGACGCCGCAGACGGATCCGGACGGCATCGTGCATCAGACGATCGATTATCCCGGCGTGAAGGTCGACCATGCGTCGGTCAGGAAGCGGGAGAACATTCTGTCGAACGTGAAGGTGCCCGCCCGGCTGCATTTCGGCACCATGGGACTCGCGCCGGCGGAGCTCGACTATGTCAGCTCCAATCCGCCCAGCTACACCGGCGGCAATATCGACGACTGGCGCGTCGGCAAAGGGGCGCGGATGTATTACCCGGTCGCCGTCGAAGGCGCCTTCTTTTCGGTCGGCGATCCGCATGCGGCACAGGGAGACAGTGAGCTCGGCGGCACTGCGATCGAGACCTCGCTGACCGGAGACTTCGAATTCGTGCTGCACAAGAAGAACGACCTGGGCGGCACGCTCCTCGAAGGTCTCACGCACCCGATGCTGGAAACCGAAGACCAATGGTCGGTGTACGGCTTCACCTTCCCGAACTATCTGGCGGAACTCGGCCCGGCCGGACAGATCGAGGTGGCCCAGCACGCGAGCGTGGACAAGGCGATGCGCGACGCGTTCCGCAAGCTGCGCCGCTTCCTGATGACCGTGCACAGGCTGAGCGAGGACGAGGCCATCGCGTTGATGTCGGTCGCCGCGGACTTCGGCGTCACGCAGGTCGTCGACGGGAACTGGGGGGTGCACGGCTCGATCCGCAAGAACGTTTTTGTCAGCGGGCCATCAATGCAGTCGGCATGCGATGGCGTGAATATTGCTCCGCGATGACCAGCCCGCCTTTTTGAATCCATCGAGGTGCAGCGGGTACCTGTGACGCGTTCGCGCTCAGGCATCGGCCTTGGAGTTCACTTGGATCTGCTGCGCTTTACAACCGAATCCTATCCGGAAATTGAACGGCCACGCGCGTGGCGGGAAGCGCTAGACAGGATGGGATGGCGCAGCGTCGCGATCCTCTCTGCACGGGCATTACACGGAGTGATCCACGCTCAACGGTCGATCGGCGGCTTCGAGTTGAGTCTGCTGGCGTCCGCTGCGCAGACGCTCGAGCCGAATGCCGCCGGCGGCGAAAGTGTGCTACTCGTGCTGCACCTTGACGGGGCGGCGACGCTGGACACCGCCGGCCGACGCCAGCCGCTGGCGTTGAACGACCTCGTCTATCTGCCGTCGCATGAGGACGCCTCGCTGGTTTTCGCCACGGATTTCCGCGCCTTCGTGGTGCGTGTGCCGCGTGCGGCGATCAAAGGGCGGCTCCTTGCGCCGTCGTTGACGAGTGCCGGACGGATTGCCGGCGATAGCGGCGTCGGCCATGTGTTTTCCGGTTTCCTGGCGTCGCTGGCGGAAAGCCTGGATACGTTGCCGGCCGATGAGTTGCGTCCGCTTGAACTCGTGCTGGTTGAGTTCCTGGTGGCGCTGCTCGCGGCGCATCAGCGCGAAGCGCCGACGAGCGTACTGACATCCTCACAGGCAGCCATCTTCTCGCGCGTCTGCCGCAGTATCGATGCGCGCCTTGGCGACCCGAAACTCAGTCTCGCGCTTCTCGCGGCGGAAGAGCGCGTTTCGCAGCGCTATCTGCAAAAGTTGTTCGAAACCGCGGGCCAGAGCTTCTCCACCTATTTACGTCTGCGCCGCCTCGAACGTTGCAGGGTCGAACTCGTCGATCCTCAGTACGAAAAGACATCGATTTCGGACATCTGTTTCCGTTGGGGTTTTAACGATCCCGCGCATTTCAGTCGCGCGTTTCGCGAGCAGTATCACACCTCGCCGCGCGCCTTCCGTCACGAAGCGAGCCTCGATCTGGCCCGGCATCTGGTGCAGCGCATTTCGCGCGGACTGCCTTTTAAAACGGAAGCGCTGCTGCTCCATGCGCAAGGCGCGGCGCCCGCACGGTTGCAAGAAGCAACCCTCGGCGACGTGGATACGGTCGTGGCCAGTCCTCCTGTCGAGGTCGATACCGCCCCCCCGAGCGGCGCTGCCCGTCGTGCGGGCAAGCCGCGCCACCACTTGTTGCGGGCCACAGCAAACACGGTGCATTGGGGCTATTTCTCGCACGACCTGAAACCCGTGCTCGAAGTCGACAGCGGCGATACGGTGACGATAGAGACGCTGACGCAGCACGCATCGGACGATTGGGCGCGCATGGTTGCCGGCGACCCGGGAGCCGAAAGCGTGTTCCACTGGACCGCCGAGCGCAAGAACGTCAACCGGCGCGGTGCCGGACCGCTCGATGCATCGATCTACGGACGTGGCGCCGGCGAAGGGTTCGGAGTGCATATCTGTACCGGTCCGATCGCGGTACGTGGCGCCGAGCCGGGCGACGTACTGGAAGTCAGGATTCTCGATGTGCGTCCGCGGCGCTGCGCGAATCCGCAGTTCAGCGGGCGCGCGTTCGGCAGCAATGCGGCTGCGTGGTGGGGGTTTCATTACCGCGAGCTGCTGACCGAGCCGAAACCGCGCGAAGTTGTCACGATCTATGAGCTTGACGCAGAACCGCAGCCGCACAACGGTCCGCCCCATGCGCGTGCGGTCTACAACTATCGCTGGACGCCGCAGCGCGATCCATTCGGTGTGGTGCACTCGACGATCGATTATCCGGGCGTGCCCGTCGACCATTCGACCATTGAGGAGAACCATGGGATCCTGAAGGGCGTCAAGATCCCTGTGCGCCCGCATTTCGGCCTGATCGCGGTTGCGCCGCAACAGGACGGCCTCATCGATTCGATCCCGCCCTCTGCGTTCGGCGGCAACCTCGACAACTGGCGCATCGCGCAGGGCGCGATCGTCTATCTGCCGATTGGCGCTCCCGGCGCGTTGCTGTCGCTCGGGGACCCGCACGCGTCGCAGGGCGATTCCGAGCTATGTGGGACCGCGATCGAATGCTCGTTGACCGGCGACTTTCAACTCGTCTTGCACAAGAGAGCGACGCTGGCCGGTCAACCGTACGCGGACTTGACGTACCCGCTCGTCGAAACACCTGAAGAGTGGGTGTTGCACGGCTTCAGCCATGCAAACTATCTTGCCGAATTCGGCACGCACGCGCAGAGTAAGGTCTACGAGAAGCCGACGCTAGATCTCGCCATGCGCGACGCGTTCATCAAAACGCGCCGCTTTCTGATGACGACCAAGGGTCTCACCGAAGATGAAGCAATCTCGTTGATGTCCGTTGCGGTCGACTTCGGCGTGACACAGGTTGTCGATGGCAACTGGGGTGTGCACGCGATCATCCGCAAGGCCTTGTTCACGGACTAATCAATTTCCGATGCGTTCGCTATGGCGTTGCCAGCAGTGGTACGCGTACGACGCTTTTTTTATTCATGGAGTGATGGCAGATGGATGTATCAACAAAATTCTGGATGGTGGAGGACGCACCCACCCCGGTCGGTCCCTTCTCTCATGCGACCGAGCAGAGCGGCTGGGTGTTTCTCACCGGCCAGATGCCGACATTGCCGGACGACGACAGCGCACCGCTTCCCGAAGGCGTTGCCGCACAGACGACGCAGGTCATGGACAATCTGGTCCTCGTGTTGAAGGGGATCGGACTTGGCCTCGAACATGTCGTCTCCGCGCGGATCTTTCTGGCCGAGTTCAAACGGGATTATGCGACGATGAACGCGGTCTATGCCGCCCGTTTCCCGCAGGGGAAATTGCCGGCGCGGACCTGCATCGGCGTGACTGGATTGGCGCGCGACGCGCTCGTCGAAATAGACTTCATTGCCCATAGGCCGGACTCGGCAGCCGCCTGACACTCGACTTGCCATTTGCACGGGAATCCAGTCGACAGCCTGCTTGTCGACGTGTCGACTTTCTCCCGTGCCGTACAGCGGTGTTCAGGTGGCGCGGTGTTTCATGGCTGTCGCGGCGCCACCTCGCCGAGGTTAGAAACTCAGGGTCTCGTGTGCCTTGACGATGTCCCCGGCCACCGTCTCGATCTGTTCGCGTTTCAGCATGGCCTGTGAGCGCAGCAACTGATACGCATCTCCTTCAGACATGCCGCGCGAGTCCATGACGATCCGCGTGGCCTGCTGGATCACTCGAACCTTCGCCTGCTTCTGCTCGAGCCGTTCGATGTATCGCTCACGTGCGCGGGATGCCTTGAATTGCGTGAGCGCGACCGCGATGGCTGTCAATAATCCAAACGAGCGGACCGGCGACGGGATCGTCGCGAATGCATTCAACCGCAGCACGGCTTCGATGGTGATCGGGTTCTCGTAAGTCACGACAGGAATCACCGGCGGCGATGTGCTGGTTCCGAGCCACGGATAATCGACCGACAGCGTCTCAGGACGCATCGCCATGACGACGAGGCCGGTGTCGCAAGGCAGGCTGTCGAGGCGCGGCCAGCACACCTGTACGTCACAGCCAATGCGCTGAAGCTGTGCGAGCAACTCCTCGCCATCCTGATCCTGCGGATGAATCACAACGACTTTCAGCGAACGCAGGTCGCGCAGGATCGCCGGCGTCTGCGCGGTCTGCTTCATCGATCTGCTCCCGCGCGTGTGAGTTCAGGATGCGCATGCGCGGTCCACGCCGGTGTGCTGTGAGAGACGACGTAGGGATCTGCCTTTACGCGTTCAGGCGCACGCCCGATGATATCGAAGCGGCCATGCGCGTCGACCCGGCCGATCAACGGATGCAGGTAAGTGTGGTTATTGTGCTCGTCGATACGCACACGGCCTTGCGGCGCATCGAATTCGAGTCCGGGCAACACGCGCAGCAACAGCGTCGGGTCGTCGGAGCCGACGCGGCGGATGGCATCCGCGAGCAGATGCATCTGGAAATACGAGGCTTCCCAGCACATGTTGGTGGGCTGGTCGTCGCCGAAGCGGGCCTGATAGCGGGCGACGGCGCCGCGGTTCGCGGCTGTATCCACACTCTGGAAGTACACGGCCGAGGTGATGTGTCCCTGCGCGAGATCGTTTCCCATTACCGCGATTTCGGCTTCGCTGGTCATGTGGCTGGCGATAGGCGTGCGGTACGGATCGAGCCCAACCTGTGCAAACGCACGATACAGATGCGGAATGCCTTCGCCTACTACCGTGGAGAAAATGAAGTCAGGTGCGAGTTGCCTGATCCGCTTTGCGGCATCCAGATAACTCTCCCACGGCGCATCGAGCGACAGATAGGTTTCGTCCACCTTTTCTCCGCCGCGTTCGAGGATCAGATCGCTCATCACGCGATTCGACTCGTATGGGCAGACATAATCTGAACCGATCATGCTCACGCGTGAGCCGAACTGCGTGAGCATGAAACCGGCCAGCGGCAGGGTGTTCTGATTGGGCGCTGCGCCCGTGTAGATCACGTTGCGGCTGTATTCGAAGCCTTCATACGGTGTCGCATAGAAGAGCAGCGCGTTATGCCGTTCGACAATCGGGATAACTGCCTTGCGCGTGCTGGACATGTAACAGCCGACGATGACCCGAACCCGGTGTTCGAGAATCAGTTGCTCGGCGAGGGCAGCATACCGCCGCGGCTGGCATTGCGGATCCAGACAGACTAGTTCGATCTCGCGTCCTGACACGCCGCCCACGCGATTGATCTCCTCCACTGCAAGGATGGTGGCTTGCAGTTGCGTGAGTTCCGCGGCCGAGGTTACGCCTGAGCGTGAATACAGGACGCCGATTCTGATTGGATCCGAGGTACGGCTGGCATCAATACGAGTCATTCGTCAAAGCCGGTGGGTCACTAGGGAAGTACGCTGTCTGTGCGTGTGGCACGTGAGTGGTGCGCGTGCGCACTGTCTTTGGGCGGTACTCGGGGCAGTCAGTCGCGCAAACTGCTTATTTATAATGCCCTCCGCTTTGGCCGATGCGCAACCAGACAATTTGCATCCATTTCACAAAAGGGTTTTGCCCGCAGCATCGCTTCTGAATCCGAACTTCTGGCATGGCCATTGCTTGTAAAGTCGCGCTGAGCCGCCGTGCATCACGGGGACCCACAGCATCCATTTCGCTGTTCGAGACAAAGGCGTCTTGAGCGGCACCGGCCAAAAAAGCCCGAAACCAGCTTGTCTGGTTTCGGGCTTTTTGCGTTTGCGATTTCTAATCCATGTCGGAGTGAAGCAAATGAAAAGACGTACCTTTCTGTCGGCAGTCGGCTCCGGATTGGTGAGCGCTGCAGGCACCGCGCTGCCTAAAGCTGCGTTTGCCGCGGGAGCCAGCGATCCGATCAAACTCGGCCTGCTGTTTTCGCAATCGGGAACGATGGCCAACGGCGAGTCGCTGCTGAAAGATACGGCGCTGATGACGATCGATCAGATCAACGCCAAGGGCGGCGTGCTCGGCCGCAAGCTTCAGGGCGTTGTCGTCGATCCGGCGTCGGATTGGCCCATGTATGCGCAGCTCTCGAAGCAACTAATCCTGCGCGACCAATGCGCGGCGCTATTCGGCTGCTGGACGTCGGTGTCGCGCAAGTCGGTGTTGCCGGTGGTCGAGTCGCAGGACAGTCTGCTGTTTTATCCGCTTCACTTCGAAGGCGAAGAGCAGTCGAAGAACGTTGTCTATCTGAACTCGCCGCCGAGCAGCTCGGTGCTCCCGGCGATCGATTACCTGATGAGTGACCAGGGCGGCGGTGCCAGGCGCTTCTACATGATCGGCAGCGACTACGTCTGGCCACGCACGATCAACAAGATGCTCAAGGGCTATCTGAAGACAAAGAACATTCCTGACTCGGCATGGCGCGAACACTACGTGCCGTTCGGGCAGTCGAACTTCCAGACTATCGTGCGCGACATCAAGGACTTCGCCGCGCAACCGGGCGGCCAGGCCATCGTCGTGATGACCGTGGTCGGCGATTCGATTCCGGCGATGTTCAAGGAAGCGATCAATCAGGGTGTGCGCGCAACCGATATTCCGATTCTAGGTCTGGATGTGGTCGACAGCGATCTGGAAGGCCTCGATACGAAGCCGCTGGTCGGTCACCTGAGTTGCTGGTGCTACTTCCAGAACGTCGATACGCCGCAGAACCGCCAGTTCAAGAGCGACTGGAAGAACTACGTGAGCGCCCATAACCTGAAGCATCGGCCGGACATGGTGATCGACCCTATGGTGTCGACCTATCTCGGCATCAATCTGTGGGCGCAGGCTGTTGCGAAAGCGCACTCGACCAGCACGGACGCGGTGCGCAAGGCGCTCGCGGGTCAGTCGATGGTCGATCCGGCGGGTTACACGGTGAAGATGGACGCTTCCACGCAGTACTTATGGCGTGGCGACATGATCGGCTCGATCAATGCGACTCAGGGCTTCGACATCTTGTGGAAGTCTAAAGACATCGAGAAGCCGGTGCCGTTCAGCCCGTTCATCGGCAAGGCCTGACAGTTTCTGCCGGGCAGTCTGGTAGCCAGGCAGTCTGGCCGTGGTGGGATCGGTATGCGCAAGCATGCCGGCTGCCGTAGCAGGATCGAATGGAAACACCCATGATCAATTTCAGGCAGATCTTTTTCGCGATCGCTTGTCTGGCGCTTGTCTGGGCCACTACCGCGAGCGCCGCGCCGAGCCGTGCTGCGATGCTCGCGGCGTTTTGCACGACGAACAGCGATAAGGCCGCGGCACTGGAGCAATTTGTCGAAACCGGCGTGTCGGACGATATTCGTGAGCGGGCATGGGCGCGTCAGATCGTCGATGCGATTCGCAATGGCGCGCTGGTGTGCGGCACAGACGGTCAGGCGACGCTGCAGGGGAACCCCGCGCTCGACGCCGCGACCCTCCAGCCGCGCGCCAGTGCGCCGGCGGATTCGCCCTATGTGGCGAGTATCGTGATGATGCGCAAGCTCGCGGTGGCATCGGCGGAAATGGACCTGTTCTCGTCACAGCAGGACATCCGCGCGACAGCTGCGCGGCAGGTCGACAAGTTCTTTGCGTTGCTCGATCCCGCTGTCGTCGCCCGCGCGGTCAAGGTGCAGCGCGACCCGGATATCGCGACCATGCTCACACTGGCACTGGCTAAACGCGGGCTGAACAGCAATGTGAAGGCCGACCGCCTGGCGGCGATCAAGGCTGTGGCCGAAGCGCCGAGCGAAACCGCGCGCACCGCGCTGGCGAACTTTGCGGCGCAGGATTCTGTGCGCTCGGATCCGGACGTGCTGGCTGCAGTGCAGGGCGCGATTCGCCACATGGACACGTGGCTGTCGCTCGGCAAGGGCCTGTCGATCCTGTTTAGCGGCCTGAGCTATGCCGGCGTGTTGTTGCTGACGGCGCTCGGCCTGTCGATCGTCTTCGGCCTGATGGGCGTTATCAATCTCGCGCATGGCGAATTCATCATGATCGGCGCGTACTCGACGTATCTCGTCGAACGTTTCATGCAGGCGTATCTGCCGGGTTGGTTCGACGCCTACATTTTCATTGCGATTCCCGTGGCGTTCGTGATCTGCGCCGCGTGCGGCATGTTGCTCGAATTCTTCGTCATCCGGTTTCTGTATCGCCGGCCGCTCGAGACGCTGCTCGCTACCTGGGCGGTCAGCATTGCGTTGATCAAGCTGATTCAGGTTCTGTTCGGCTCGCAGAATGTGGAGTTCATCACCCCGGGCTTTCTCAACGGCGGCATGCAGGTCGCGCCCGGCTTTTTTGTGACCTACAACCGCCTGTTTGCCATCGTCCTCGCCGTGCTGATCTTCGGCGCGACCTTCGCTGTGGTTCGCTTCACGAAGCTTGGTTTGCTGATGCGCGCCACCACGCAGCTGCGCGACATGGCGCGCTGCCTGGGCGTACCCGCCGAGCGCGTGGACCGTATCGCGTTCGGCCTCGGCGCCGGGCTCGCAGGACTGGCCGGCGTGGTACTGACGCAGATTGCCAGCGTCAATCCGTCGATGGGCACGGGCTTCGTCGTCGACTCTTTCATGGTGGTGGTGCTCGGCGGTGCGGGCAGTCTCGCGGGGACAGTCGTATCGTCGCTCGCGCTCGGCGAAATCAACCAGTTTATCGAACCGTTCTACGGAGCCGTTGCCGCCAAGGTGGCCGTGCTTCTGCTCATCGTGCTGATTATCCAGAAGCGCCCGCAAGGACTCTTTGCCTTGAAGACTCGCGTATGAACACGTTTCCCGATCCGCGTACCAGCAGGAGATTCGCCTTGTCGACGTTCGCAACGAAATGGATGGGCCAGTCCGTGGAGGTCGGCATCGTCCCGGTGCTGATCCTGCTCGCGCTCTATCTGCCCTTTGCCTATTTTGTGATTCCCGAGTCGAATGCGCTGCATCTGTCGCTGTTCGGCATCAACCTGATCGGACAGATCATGTGCTTCGCGTTGCTCGCGCTGGCGCTCGATCTGGTATGGGGCTATGCGGGCATCCTGAGCCTCGGGCACGGCATCTTCTTCGGCATAGGCGGCTATATGATGGCCATGTATCTGTTGAACGGCGCCTATGCCGACACCCATGTATTGCCGGACTTCCTGCAGTACATGGGGGCGAGCGACTTTCCCGCGCTATGGAAGATCCTCTCGCGGCTCGATGTGACGATCATCGCTACGATCGTCGTCACCGTGCTGGTCGCGGGCGCGTTCGGTTTCGTCACGTTCCGCTCACGCATCAATGGCGTGTATCTGTCGATCATCACCCAGGCGCTCACGTATGCGCTGATGCTGCTGTTGTTCATCAACGACGTGGGCCTCGGCGGCAACAACGGCATGACCGGTTTCACGAGCCTCGCGGGACATAAGCTTGCCGATACCTCCACGCAGATAGGCCTCGCGGTGTGTTCGTGTCTGCTGCTGGTAGTGGCCTATGTCGGCGTGCGCTTTCTCGCACGCTCCAGTTTTGGCAGGGCGCTAATCGCCGTGCGCGACGACGAAGCGAGGATGCGCTTTCTCGGCTACCGCACGCATACGCTAAAGCTCTTCGCGTGGTGTCTCTCGGCGGTCCTCGCGGCGTTTGCCGGGATGCTGTACGTGCCGCAGGTCGGCATCGTCAACCCGACTATCGTATCGCCGCAACTGTCCGTCGAGATTGCCGTGTGGGTCGCCATCGGTGGGCGCGGCACCCTGATCGGCGCGATTGTCGGCGCTATCGTGGTCAACGGACTCAAGTTCTGGCTGACGGCGCAACTGCCTGCGTTGTGGCCGTTCATCCTTGCCGGCGTGACGCTCGCGATCGTCGTGTATTTCGGCAATGGCCTATGGGGAACGCTCAAGGCCGCTGGTGGTGGCAGTAACGGGGGCGGCCAATGAACCAGCCACAACTGGCTACCGCCGTCTACGTCAGCGGCCTGTCGGTCGTGTTTTCCGGCTTTGCTGCGATCACGAACCTGTCGATGGAGTTTCGATACGGCGAAATTCGCGCCATCATCGGTCCGAACGGTGCGGGCAAGACGACCTTGATGGACGTCATCACGGGAAAGACCAGGCCGGCAGGCGGCGAGGTATTTCTGAACAAGGTCACGAACCTCGCGACGCTCGACGAAACATCCATCGCGCGCCTGGGTATCGGTCGGAAATTCCAGAAGCCGAGCGTGTTCGACGCGCTGCGGGTTCGCGAAAACCTCGAACTTGCGATTCGCAACGGCCGCGGCTATGCGGACATGGTTCGCTCGCGTCTCGGCGTACCGCAGAACCGGCGCATCGACGAAGTGCTCGAGACGATCGGTCTCGAGAGTCAAGGGCTGCGGATGGCGGGCACGCTGTCGCACGGCCAGAAGCAGTGGCTCGAAATCGGCATGCTGCTTGTTGCAGACCCGCAAGTGATCCTGCTCGACGAACCGGTTGCAGGCATGACCGACCACGAAACCGCACGCACCGCGGAACTGATCGCGCGGCTCAAATCGCCCGAGCGGGCGGTTGTCGTGATCGAGCACGACATGGATTTTGTCGGCGAGATCGCGGACCTCGTCAGCGTGTTGCATGAGGGGCGGCTGCTCGGTGAGGGATCGATGGAGAGCGTGCGCCACGATCCACGCGTGATCCAGGTTTATCTCGGACGGTGAGCATGCTGAAAATTTCCGCACTCAATCAGTTTTACGGCAGCAGCCACACATTGCGCGACGTGTCGCTGAGCGTGGCCGAAGGCGCATGCACTGTTGTACTCGGCCGCAATGGCGTGGGCAAGACGACCTTGCTGAAGTGCCTCGTCGGGTTGCTGCCGGTCAAAGGCGGCGAAATCGAACTGGCGGGCCAGCCGCTGACGCGCGCGCCGTCGCACCGGCGCGTGCTGGCGGGTCTCGGCTATGTACCGCAAGGACGCGAGATTTTTCCGCAACTCAGCGTCGAAGAAAACCTGCGCATCGGCGCCTACGCGGGCGAGCGCAATCAGACCGCCAAGGGCAAGCAATTTTCCTTCGACGATGTCTTTCATACCTTTCCTGTGCTGAAGGCGATGCGCCGGCGCATTGCAGGGAACCTGTCCGGCGGACAACAGCAACAGCTTGCGATCGGCCGGGCGCTTCTCACCAATCCCAAGCTGCTGATTCTCGACGAACCAACCGAGGGCATCCAGCCGTCAATCGTCATGGAGATCGAGGCGGTGATCCGTTCGCTGAAGGGATCGCTGTCGATCCTGCTGGTAGAACAATTTTTCGATTTCGCGCAGGCGGTAGCCGACGACTATGTCGTGCTGGTACGCGGCCAGGTCGTGTCGGCGGGGCGTGGAGACCAGATGGAAACCAATAACGTAAGAGCGCTAATTTCAGTGTGATGCGATGTCAACGTTGCGCCCATTCACTTCGACAACCCGCAATTGAGCAGGAACACCATGATGAACTGGCTGGAACAATCGATCATGTACACGCGCGGCGTCGCACGCGGCCAGGTCCGCGAGACGCATGAACTCAGCGAATCCCGTCAGGGCACATTTCACTACACCATCGGACCGTACTCGACGCCGGTCATGAACATTGCCCCGGGCGACCGGGTTGTGGTTCAGACACGCGATGCATTCGACGGCAAAATCCTCACGGAACAGGATCTGCCGAGTCAGAAGCTGCGGGTGCCGTTCCTGAATCCGCAAAGCGGGCCGATCATGATCGACGGTGCGCAGAAGGGCGACGTGGTAGCGGTGTACATCGAGTCGATGTTGCCGCGCGGCGACAATCCGCGCGGCACCTGCTGCCTGATTCCGCGCTTCGGCGCGCTGACCGGTACCGAGTACACCGCAACCCTCAATGAGCCGCTGCCCGAGATCACCCGCAAGATCGACGTGGACGAAGAAGGCGTTTACTGGAGCAGGCGCGTTACGCTGCCGTACAAGCCGCATATCGGCACACTGAGCCTTTCGCCGGAAATCGACTCGATCAATTCGCTCACGCCGGACAACCACGGCGGCAATATGGACGTGCCCGACATGGGCCCGGGCAGCATCACTTATCTGCCGGTCCGCTCCGCGGGTGCACGGCTCTTTATCGGCGACGCACACGCCTGTCAGGGCGACGGCGAAGTGTGCGGCACCGCCGTTGAATACGCCAGCACGACCACGATTCACGTCGATCTGATCAAGGGCTGGCACATCGAATGGCCGCGCCTCGAAACCGATGAGCTACTGATGGCGATCGGCAGCGCGCGCCCGCTTGAAGACGCAACGCGCATCGCGTATCACGAACTGGTGCTGTGGATGGAAAAGGAATACGGCTTCGACCGCTGGGATGCCTACATGATGCTCAGCCAATGCGGCAAGGTGCGATTGGGCAATTTCGTCGACCCGAAGTATTCGGTCGGCGCCGCGATCAGCAAAAAATATCTCGCACCGGCTGACTAAGGAGACGCCACTATGGATTTGAAACTTAAAGGTTTGAAGGCACTCGTAACCGGCGGCACCAAGGGTATCGGCCGCGCCATCGCGCAAACGCTGGCAGCCGAGGGCGCTGACGTCGCGCTTTGCGCGCGTGATGGCGCCGCCGTGGAACAGACGGTGGCCGACATCGTGCAGCGCACCGCTGGTGCGGTCAAGGTGTGCGGCGCGTCGGTCGACGTTTCGAACGGTCCGGTGTTACAGGCCTGGACCCGCGACGCAGCCGCGCAACTGGGCGGCATCGACATCGTGGTCGCCAATGTGAGCGCGCTGTCGATCGGCAAGGATCTCGAATCGTGGCGCAAGGAGTTCGACACCGACTTGATGGGTACGGTCAACCTGGTCGACGCCGCGCTGCCGTTTCTCGAGGCGAGCAAGGCTGCCTCGATCATCGCGATATCAAGCGTGTCGGGCCGTGAAATCGACTTTGCCGCCGGCCCGTATGGGACCTTCAAGGCGGCGCTGATCCACTACATGCAAGGCCTCGCGTACCACCTCGCGCCGAAGGGCATCCGGGCGAACGCCGTGTCGCCGGGCAATGTCTATTTCGAAGGCGGTGTGTGGGATCACATCGAACATAACGATCCGCAGCTGTTCGCGGAAGCCCTCGCGTTGAATCCCAGCGGACGCATGGCGCGCCCGCAGGAGATCGCGAACGCGGTCGCGTTCGTCGCGAGCCCGGCAGCGAGCTTCGTGAGCGGGGCGAATCTGGTAGTGGATGGCGCCCTCACGCGCGGAGTGCAGCTCTAAGTTCCGCAACGCCGCGTCACTGATGAGCGGCGCGCATTGGGCATGGGTAATTGAATGCGTTCAATCACGTGTTGCGAGACCGCCGTCCTGATATCGACAGAGACGGGCGGTCGATCGGCAGCGTTCACCGCTCGCGGTGCTTATACGTCCGTATAAGCGGGGTACCCTAACGCGGCATTGGCGTATCCAACCGTAGAGTAGCTTCGTCCACGGGCTCGACTTATTCTTCTCTCATCGGTAGACGCTGGCGGCTACACCAGCGGAAAACTCGCGGTTCGGCCCCCCCGACGACACGGCGCTTCCGGATGCCCGCACGGCCGATTTCCTATTTTGCGTCTTCAAGGAATCATCGTGCCACATGCCCTACATCGCCGGATCCATATTCAAAGCAAGTCATACGACGAATACACGATCGTGCTGAGGTTTGGCAGGACCGTTCGTCGCCGCACGGTCGACCTCTCCTTGCGCTGCGCGCCGGAACGACCCGCAGACACCCGTCACGAGTGCTTGCATACCGGGGCGGAACAATGAAGTGGGCCGCGGATACCTTAGCGATCCTGCGCGATTTGCGCTCACTAAAAGTCGTTGTGATTCATCCGCAGGATCAGGATGGCGACCAGCTTGTCGCGCAACTCCACCGCATTGGGTGCGACGTGGAGGTCTACTGGCCGACACTCGACAGGTTGCCCTTCGGAACCGGGCTCGTGCTGATGGCGATGCGCACCGAAACGCTCTCGGTCAATTTCCCGTGGCTCGGAACCAGCATGTCGCCGCCCGTGATTCCGGTGGTGACCTATGAAAATCCGATTATCGTCGAAGCGGTGCTGCGCCTGAAGGCTCCGGCGGTGGTACCGTCGCCGGTGCGCTCATTCGGATTGGTGACCGCGATTGCGGTGGCGTTGACGCAATGTCAGGCATTGCGAATGCGCGATCGATACATTGAGCGGCTCGAAAAGAAGCAAGCGAGCGTTCGGGTGATCCAGCAGGCCACGCAACTCGTGATGGAACGGCGTGGCGTAACGGAAGAACACGCGTATCAGTTGCTACGCGCAAAGGCAATGCTCAAGCGCGAGCATATCGAGGTGGTGGCAAGCGAGATCGTCAAGGCGCACGAAACGCTGGCTCTTTAGCTCGAGGATCATCTCCCATGCGCAAACTCACACCGCAGATATAGGCCGGACCACGCGGCTTCGGCCGTCGTCTCTTCGCTACCCACGTCCGACAAACGGCATCTTGCTAGCCATAATGGTCATGAACTGCACGTTCGCATCGAGTGGCAAATCGGCCATATACAGGACCGCACCGGCAACGTGCTCGACATCCATTAGCGGTTCGACGGCAATTTCACCGTTGGCCTGCGGAACTCCTTTTGCCATGCGTGCCGCCAGGTCGGTGAGAGCGTTGCCGATGTCGATCTGTCCGCAGGCGATGTCGTATTTGCGTCCATCGAGTGATGTCGATTTGGTGAGGCCAGTGATCGCGTGCTTGGTGGCCGTATAGGCGATACTGTTCGGACGTGGTGCGTGCGCGGAGATCGAGCCGTTATTGATGATACGGCCGCCGCGCGGCAGTTGCGTTTTCATCAGCGCGACGGCAGCACGCGTGCAGAGGAAGGCACCCGTCAGATTCGTGTTCACGACCGCGTGCCAATCGTCCAGACTGAGTTCGTCGATATCGACGGCCGGGGCACCGCGGCCGGCATTGTTGAAGAGAAGATCGAGGCGATTGTAGCGTTGTCGTATCGCGTCGAAGAGGGCAGCGACGCTAGCGGCGTCGGTGACGTCGGTGGGAACGGCAAGTGCCTCTTGTCCGAGTTGCCGCGCCTCGTCGGCTAACGCCTCGAGGGGTGCTTTGTTTCGTCCAGCGAGGACCACACGGTAGCCGTGCTGAAACAGCTTGCGAGCGGTCGCGCGTCCGATACCGCTGCCTGCTCCGGTGATCAATGCGATCTTGCCGACTTCTGAACTCATAAGACAAACCTCCATGTATCAATACGATGCATCGCGTCGCTCCGCAGCACGCCGCTCCGAACAGTGGGCAGTGCCGCGTTTTGTGCCGGGCGCCCGAAGACGCTCGCGGCGACGCCAATCAGCTTACGGGCGATTCGGCGCTTGACTGCGCGCGCGACCCGCAGCCGCACCCCGAGCTGTGCTGATGCGTGTACACCGCACGCTCGTTGACCCTGCGTTCGGCACTCCCGGACGACGACATCAATCCAAGCGCTGGCATGGCCAGCATCCGCTGTGCGATAGCGCTGCACGTCGGGCAAGCGCAGCTCGCGTCGCGCTCAGCGACAGGCCGCATGACGGAGAACGAGCCACAGGTTTCACAACGATAGGGATAAATCGGCATTGCCTTTCCTTCCTCTTTCTTCGAAATCAATAAATGATTTACGCAGTGACCGACAGTATCGTCGGCCACGAAATGTTTTCCGTGCCCGCACCAACCGGTGCCAGCATCGTGACCGGGGAGTCCGGTCCCGATGCCTTGTAACCGTGCCGCTCAGCCGCGCACGGAATTCGCGGCCGATGCCGTTCCCTCAACGCTTGGGCAAGTACTTTTTGTCGACCTTGCAGATATAGGTGTATTTCGGATTCACCATCTGGGTACAGCGTGCTTCCGCGATCTGGCCGAGCAGCATGTAGGCTTCGGCGCCGGGGATGCCATAGCCTTCTTCCAGCCAATAGACCATTTCCTCGAACGCGATACGCAGCGCATCGTCGAGCGGCCGCGCGCAGCCGACCGTGCAGATGTGCGTCGGCGTCTCGATGCGCGGCCAGGTCATGCGGCTCGGCGCGCGGACGAGATCGACCTTGAGCTTCAGGTGGCCGCGAATTTCGATTGCCCCCATGCCGTTACACTCGGCGTCGCCCTGCAACGCGTGCACGTCGCCGAAATACAGGTACGCGCCTTCATGGAACACCGGAAACATGATGCGATTGCCGTTCGTGACTTCCTGGATATCCAGGTTGCCACCGTGGGTACCGTTGTCGACGGTGAGCGTGCCGCCCGCCACCGGGGCCACGCCGATCACGCCGATCATCGGCTTGGCTTCCAGCTTGAGCGAGTCGCTCCAGTGGACGATGCCATTTTCGACGACGACGTTGCGATTCTGGATGCCGAATTCCTTCTTACGGACCCAATCCGGAAAAATCCCGATGCCGGGCCACAGCGCGGTATAACCGAGGCCGTGCACGCCAACTTCGAGGACGTCGATCACGACCATATCGCCGGGCTTCGCGCCGCGCAGGCGCACGGGGCCGGTGGCCGGATTGACGAACGGGAGCTTCACTTTCGACTCGTCCAGCTTTTCGTCGAGCTCCGTAATCAGGTGGCCGCCGATGTTCAATTCGGTCTCGACCTCGAAGGTCTCGCCCGGAGAGACTTCGGCGATGAAACCATCGGTAGCCGTCAGTGCGTACTTCAGGTCATCCTTGCGGATGATCTGGTGATGTGTGGATAGCGTGCTCATAGGATGCTGCCTACTCCTTCAGGGGTTGCCAGATGCCACCCGCCGGCGACGTCGCGGCGAATGGCTTGAATCAATCGAATTTGTGCCAGGGCATGAGGAATCGCTCGAGCCGACCGACGAGAAACGACAGGAAGAGCGCGAGCGCGATGGTGACCACCACGCCGGCGAATACTTTGGGGATGATGTAAAGGCTGCCCGCCTTGAAGATCGCGTGGCCGAGCCCATCGTCTGACGACATGAATTCGCCCACAATGGCGCCAATCAGCGCAAAGCCGACTGTGAGCCTGAGGCCCGCGAAGATGTCCCGCAGTGAGGCGGGGATCACCAGCTTGCGGAAAGTCTGCCGCTTGGTCGCGCCGAGCGTGCGCATCTGATTGATCTGATCGTCATCGACGCTGGTCGCCCCTTTGTACGCGGTGACCAGCGCCACTACCACGACGGACAGCGTCGACATGGCGAGTTTCGACCCGAGCCCGGTACCGAACCAGATGATCACGATAGGTGCGAGTGCCACGATCGGAATCGAGCCCAACGCGACGATAAACGGCTGCATGACCTTCGAGACGAAGCGTGAATACCATAGCGACAGGCCGAGCACGGTGCCGATGACATTGCCGAACAGGAATCCGAGCAGCGTTTCCATGCCGGTCACGCCGGCGTCGTGCACGAGACTGCCGTCCTGCTGCATCTTTACCAGGTAACCCCAGATCTGGCTGGGCGAACCGAACAGGAAGGCCAGCGCCTGACTCGACGTCGCGACTTGCCAAAGGGCGAGCAGCGCGGCGAGTAGCGCGAGTTGGCAGGCAGCCACGATGAGCCTGCCGCGCCAGCGGCGAATTAGCCTGCGCCATTTGAGGGATGCCGGGGCATACGGGGGCGCAGAGGAGCGGGTTTCTTGCACGCGGGTTCCTTTTCAACGTTCGCCCATGCGCACGTCGAGCTGAGACCAGATCTCGCGTACGTGGGCGGTGAAGCCCGCGGCGTCGCGGGCGGCCATCATGTCGTTGCGGTCGCAATCCAGATGAATGTCGTGGATCGCCTTGATGCGGGACGGACGGTGGGTGAGGACGATTACGCGGTCCGACAAGGAGACCGCCTCCTCGACATCGTGTGTGATCAACAAAACTGATCGACCTTGGCCCCTGACCAACCTGGCCATATCGCTTTCCAGCACCAGTTTCGTCTGGAAGTCGAGCGCGGCGAACGGCTCGTCGAGCAGCATCACTTCGGGGTCCGTCACCAACGTGCGCGCGAGTGCAACACGCGCACGCATTCCGCCTGATAAAGCCGACGGGTAGTAGTTGTAGTACGGGGCGAGTCCGACCTTGCCGAGCATCGCATGCGCTTTCTGCTCACGGTGCCCGCGTGACATCCCGGTCAGTTCGAGGCCAAGCGTGACGTTGGCCAACACGTTGCGCCATGGCATCAGCATGTCCTTCTGCAGCATGTAGCCGATGCCCTTGGGGACGTCGTCCAGCGCCTGACCGTGCCACAGCACCTCGCCGCGTGTCGGCTGCGTAAGACCGCTCATCAGGTTCAGCAGCGTGGTTTTGCCGCAACCGGATGGGCCCACCAGGCTGACAATTTCCCCAGCGCGCAGGCTGAAGGAAATGTCACCGATGACCTGATTCAACTCCCCTTCATCTTCGCCGTACGATTTGCCGACCCCGCGCGCAACCAGCGGGGCATGCGAGTGGAGCGTCCCACCCGCCTGCGCCGCGGGCACTACTGCGCCCGCTACATTCATTTGGACACCGCCACCGTTACGCCCGCGCCCGCCGCAGCGGTCTTGGCGGCCTTGTTAGAAAAGGAGTTGTCGATCACGTCGCTATAGGCCAGCGTCCCTTGTACGTTGCCCAGGTACTTCTGCATTGAGATCAGCTTGTCCCACTGCTGCCGGTCGACCGGCAGCGTCTGCGCCGGGATCTTGTACTGCAACTCCATGTCGATTGCCTTGTTCACCACGTCGGGCGGCAGGTCGGGGAACTCCGCACGGGCAACCTCCTTTGCGTAGTCGGGCTTGGCATATGTCAGACGCGCGGCTTCTTCCAGTGCGTCCACGAGCGACTGCACGACCTCGGGATGTGCCTTGGCATACTCGGGCAGCACCATGATCCCCGTATTGCAGAACGGACCCATGTAGCTCGAGAAGTCGAACACCACTTTCGCCCCTTGCGCCATCGCCGCCGCCACCATCGGCTGCTGCGCAAACGCGATGTCGGCGCGACCCGCGAGCATGGCGCCGATCTCCGTGCCTGGAGTGACTTCGACGATCTTCGCGTCCGTGCCGACTTTCAGGCCATTGTCCTGCAGCAGTTTCTTCGTGACGCTGTACTCGGTATTCGGATCGGGCGACGTGACCAGGGTCAGGCCTTTGAAGGCCTTGGGATCGGTGATGCGCGCCACGGTCTTCGATACGCCAAAGTAATGTGCACGCTGCACCAGCGTCCCGACGACCATGCCCGGTCCGCCGCGCTCCCGAGACATCTCCACCATGGTCGGATCGCCGACGGCGAACTGCGCGGTCTTGCCGAGCACCGCGGCGAAAGCTTGCGTGTCCCCACCGGCTGCGGTCAGGTGCACCGTTAGCCCGTGCTTCTCGAACAGTTTCGCGTGCTGTGCAACGTAAAGATCGATGTAACCGAGGTTATGTACGGCCTCGGAGAATTCGATGGGTTGCAGCGACGCCGCGGCAGCGGAGTGAGCGAACCCGAAAGCGCTGAGCATGGCGAGCAGAACACGCCCAAGCTGGGGTATAGCACTGGTAGCAGAGCCCGAACCGTCTGCTGGGAACGTACGTCGTTTCATTGCTTCAACTCCGACAATAATGAGACCGCAAAACGAAAAAAGGTCCGGCATCAGACGAGCTGATGTCGGACCTTTTTGGCCGGTGTTATCCGAGACGCCTTTGTCTCGGGCAACGGGAATGCTGTTTGATGTTCGCCGTGCACTGCGAACTTCAGTGGCCTATTAAGCAACGGCTATGCCAGTTTGGGCGACGCCGTACGGTGGTTGTTTTTTCGATCCTTGGCAACCCCCGATGGAAGCGAGATCGCTTAGATTTCACGCAGAGCAAACAAGGCCACGTAGACGACCTGTGCAAGCGCCGGGCGCGCACCACTTCGCGCACTCCTTGCGGTATTCCTTCGCGTCACAGCACGCCGATGGTGCAGCAATGCACGGGAAACTGGCATTCGATAGCCTTCCGAAGTTCATCCCGATACGCCCAATTTATTGTCGTGCGTCGACCGAAGAGACGGCGGGTGACGATGCGGAACTCGCGCAGCGAAACGTCGCGGCATGCATCGGCATCATCAAAACGTCGTTCGTCATGGGACACGCGCCGCGGCGGAGCGGCTTGATGCGGCAAAACCAATTTCACCCTGTCAAAGCGATAAGGCAATGAAAAATATAGCAATTTTTTTGTCTTTCCGATGTGCGGGAACAGCGTCTCACGGCAATTATTGACGCGATATCTTGATTGCGAGTCATGCAGCACCCGGCCCTCGGAACATTGGACGCAACAAATGAGCAAGCAACATCAGGACATTCGAAAGACAGCATCGCCCGGTCACCGCACGAAGTGATGGTGCGACAAACGCGTCACGTAACGGCGGCCGCGTGTTTGCCCCGCGTAACGCACATAGACGGTATGTCACCACTTATAAGGAAGTTGATGATGTCGCAATCAGATCTTTTCCATCCCTTGAGGCGGGCGGGCGTGGCGATCGCGCTAGCCAGTCTGGGACTCGTCACGAGCATCGCGGCCTTCGCCGCAGACCGCTTCGTGCCCGCGCCGCCGGAAGCAGGGACGAGCATCCCTCAGCAGCAGGTGAAGTTCGGGATGCGTCCATTTGCCGACAACACGTTCTACGTCATTGCGATGCAGAAGGGCTGGTTCAAGGATGTCGGCATCAGGATCGACCCCGCACCCGAAGGGCTCAAGGTCAACGACACCAATGCCACCGCGCTGCTGCTGAACGGGCAGGTGGATGTGATCAGCGAAAACTGTCCCAACATGCTGCCGACCTACAAATCGGCACGGACGCTCAAATGCGTTGGCTTCACGGACAACTTTCTCGGCAACGCGATCCTCGCCAATCCGCGCTTGCACCTCAAATCATTTAAGGACTACATCGCGCAGGGCATGAGCTTCGATGTCGCGCTCCACGCGGCACTGGCTCCGCTCGCGGGCAAGACGCTGGTAGGTCCGCCGCAAGTGACCGACCGGCCGTTCGAAATCCTCGCCTCCAGCATGTCGAAGGTGAACTGGAACCTGCAGGTGCTCGATGATTCGAAATCGGTGGTGCTCGCCCGTGCCGGTCGCGAAGACTTCGTCAACCCCGACGGGGCACCGATCGTCTACTCGCTCGAACAGGCAGGATGGACCGATGTCCTTGACGTGGGCGACATGAACAAGTACGCACCTGCCGGAGCCGGCTCGCCGGTCGAGCATCTGGTGACGGTCGTCGGAGTTGGCGCCAACGGAAACTTTGTCAATAGCCACCCGAACGCCATGCTGCGTTTCATGTCGGTGGTGTGGCGTACCCTGGACGCGGTCAAGAAGGATCCGTCGCTGTTCGCGCTGCAGGCGCCATATCTGAACAGCGTGGCGGGCACGTCGCTAAATGCGAAGGACGTACAGAGCGCGGTGGACCGGCTCGACCCGTTCTCGACGTATGACTACGACGCTACGTATTTCACCGATGAAAAGAATGTGTACTTCTATAAGAACGCGTGGTCAGCGATCATAGACGACATTGCCACCAGTGGGATCATCGACAAGGGATCAGTCACGCCGGAAGATATCGTCTGGGCCGCGCCGATCTGGCAACAGATGAAGGATTATCAAACCAGGGCCGATGCACTTTTGAAGACGCTTGATAGCGAGAGTCTGCCGGCTGACAAGGCGAATCTTCTCAAGCAGGCACATCAGTACTACACATGGTTCGATTTCCTGGACGCCTATCGACTCGCAAGTGCCGCAAGCAGCAAGGCGTAAGGAGCATTGCGATGTTTCGTAGTACGACATCACAAGTGACAGGTGCAGGCAACCGGACGGAGCTTCCGCGTCCGCGAGCCTTGAGTCGCGCGTTATGGCGACGCTTCGACCCGCTGGCACTTCTCGGGATCGTGCTCGTGGTCTTTTCCTGGCATATCGCCAGTCGCTTCGTGGCGGGGTCCGTTTTGCCCTCGCCGTTGAACGTCGCCAGACGCATCGCTGCAGACTTCTGGGTCGCGCGGGAGCTGACCTATTACGGGCTGGGTAACACGGGGCTCTTCGACAGCCTGGTGTTTACCGGTGTCAATGTGCTCGTGGCCGTCTTCGCCGGTTCGCTTATCGGCATCGCGATAGGCCTGCTGGCGGCCCGCTCGAAATGGCTGGGCCCGGTGGTGCAGCCGGTGATGATGACCGTGGGCACCGTGCCAACGCTGGTAATCGCGCCGTTCTTTCTGATCTGGTTCGGCGTGGGGCGGGGCAGCTCGATCCTGCTGGTCCTCGTGTATTGCGCCGTGATCCTCTATGTGTTTGCCCAGCGCGCTGCTGACAACCTGGACCCGGTATTCGAGGATTACGCGCGCACGCTCGGCGCAAGCCCACGGCGCGTGATCCGCGATGTGCTGATCCCAGGCACGGTGCCGCAGATTCTCGGGGGCATCCGCATCGCGCTGGCTGGCGCGTGGGGCATTGAAGCGATCGTCGAACTGCTTGGTGCGCAACAGGGAATCGGCAAGATCGTTTCAGTACTCGCCCAGTCGATCGACATAGAAGGTATCTTCGCCGCGTTGGTGATGTTAGCGATTGTGGCGATCGCATGTGATGTATTGACCGCCTGGGTAATCGAGCGCCTGGCCCCGTGGAGTCCTGCTGCAGCCCGGCATAAGGAGTAAGGAAATGTCTTCGCTTATCGATGGCCCGACGATCGCGGCCAACAACGTGTCACAGCGCTTCAGGCGCGCCGACGGGCAACTTGTGAACGCGCTTGCTTCGGTCAGCTTCACCATCCCGGAGGGCCAGTTCGTATGTCTGGTGGGCCCGTCGGGCTGCGGCAAAAGTACCCTGCTGCAAGTCATGTCCGGCTTGCTCCCTGCCACCGACGGCACGTTGGAGGTAGGCAATAAACGCGTGACCGAGCCTGCACCTGAGCGCGGTGTCGTGTTCCAGAAAGACAGCGTGTTTCCGTGGCTGCGCGTAATCGACAACGTGGAGTACGGGCTGAAGTGTGCTGGCGTTGAGAAGGGGAAGCGCCGCGAGATCGCCGAGCATTACCTCGAACGAGTGGGCTTGAGTCACGTCAGTCGTGCATGGCCACGAGAGCTGTCGGGCGGTATGCTCAAGCGGGTGGCGATCGCGACGGTCTTCGCCAACGGCGCGAATGTGCTAATGCTCGACGAGCCATTCGGCGCACTCGACTACGTGACGCGTCGGCAGTTGCAAGAGGTGTTACTCACGTTGTGGGGTGAGACGACCGGAAGCGGCCATCGCCGCACGGTGATTTTCGTCACCCACGACGTCGATGAGGCATTGCTGCTGGCTGACCGCATCCTGGTGTTGCGTGGCGGCCGACTGGTGGACGACCTCGCGGTTGCCGCACCACGTCCGCGCAATACCGACAGCCTGTTGCGGGCAGATCTCGTGCACACCCGGCATACCTTGCTGAATCATCTCGGCCTCGAGCGGAGCCACGCATGAACCGTCAACTTTCGCGTGGCGGCCAACTGGCTGTCTCCGTACTTGTCCTGCTTGCCATGGCGGGCGGCTGGCAGGTGCTGTCACTCATCTATATCGCCGAGGCTGCACCGGGTGAGCCGTTGGTGCCGGGCTGGCAGGTGCTATTCACGCACACGTTCCGGTCGCTGTCCGATTACTGGCCAGGCGGGCTGGGTGTGCCGTCGGTGGCCGAAGGTGCACCGCGCAGCTATACAGCCGCTGCGCTCGCGGTACTGCTGCATTCCTGGGACACCATGTTGCGCCTCTATACCGGGTTCGCGTGCGGTGCGTTGGGCGGCACGGCCCTTGGACTCGCGGTGTCGTGGTCGAGCTGGTCGCGCCGGCTGGTCAACTTGCCCTTGCAGTTCTTGCGGACCTTGCCTCTTCTCGCAATGGTGCCGCTGTTCGAATTGTGGTTCGGTACTTACTTCGCCGGCAAAGTTCTCTTCGTCGCCTATGGCGTCGGCGTGATCTTCTTTGCGGGGGTCGTCAACGCTGTGAGCAATGTGCCGCAGTTGTATATCGACTATGCGCGCACGCTCGGCGCGTCTCGCTTGCGCCTGTACGGCACGGTGATCATTCCCGCGATCCTGCCCGAACTGCGTTCTTCTATCCTGCTCAGCCTGGGCACCGCCTGGGCGGCCGTGCTCGGGGCCGAGTATCTCGGCGCCCAGTCCGGCATCGGTTACGTAATCGAGTATGCGAGCCAGTTCGGCTATGTGGATCGCATGTTCCTGATCGCGCTCGTGATCGTTGTCTACGCATCGATCAGTTACGCGCTGTTCAACTGGCTGGCGTCGAAGGTGCTCGTGTGGACCCCCGGAGCCCAGCCACGCCGGCGCGTCGCTTAACGCCGTCGTTTTCAACCCCCAGCTACTTCAAGGTACGACATGATTGAACGCATCGATTCCGGCAAACGCTTGAGCAAGGTCGTGATCGCCAACGGATTTGCATTCCTCTCGGGCTTTACTGCCAATGTGGTGACCCCGGGTGACGTCCGGGCGCAGGCCGCTGACGTGCTGGCGCAAATTGACGACTTGCTGGCCAAAGCCGGTACGTCAAAATCAAAAGTGGTTCGCATCAACATCTGGCTCGACGACATGCGCGATTTCGATGCGATGAACGAGGTCTATGAGCGTTGGATCGATCCGCAATGTCCGCCGGCGCGTGCGACGGTGGAATCGCGGCTGGCGATAGAAGGCACGCTCGTGGAAATCATGGCCACGGCGGTCGTCGACTGACGTTCACGGCGATCGCAGCCGGATCTTGCGGCAAGCGTGCGGATGCTACACAGGAGTCAAAGGGGCCACGTGGCCCCTTTTGCTTTTCTGGCGCCGCTGTCCGTCTTTCGAGCCGGGCGCGCGGGGTGCTTGAGATTCCACCTCGCGGAAGCGCTAGCGCACTGTTTACAAACGGGTTTTTATGTCCATTCCGACGCCCGGGATTTCCTTCGCGTTGCACATATGAGCAGCTATTTTCGATCTCTGGCACATGCTGGAGAACGGTCGGCGCTGAACGCCCTGCCGTTTCCGTTTCGAGAGAGTTCCGCCCGATGAACTGCCATTGGCTGGCTCGGGGCGGCAGTAACCACAACTGGAGAGCGTCATGCAAGCAACAGTCATCCGCGGCGGCACGGTTATCAATCACGATCGCGCGTTCAAGTCCGACGTGCTGTGCGTCGATGGGGTCATCGCTGCCGTCGGGCCCGACCTCGATGCGCCCGCAGGGGCCGAGATCGTCGACGCAGGCGGGCAGTACGTGATGCCGGGCGGCATCGACCCGCACACCCACATGCAGATGCCGTTCATGGGGTTCGTTACCATGGACGACTTCTACACGGGCACATCAGCGGGCCTTGCGGGAGGCACTACCACCATCATCGATTTTGTCATACCCGGTCAGCAGCAACCCCTGATGGAGGCTTACCGGACGTGGCGAGATTGGGCTAACAAAGCCGCGTGTGACTACACGTTTCACGTGGCGGTGACCTGGTGGGACCAGAGCGTGCATGACGATATGGGTACGCTCGTCCGCGACGAGGGAATCAACAGTTTCAAGCATTTCATGGCCTACAAGGACAGCATCATGGCTGACGACGGTGTCCTCGCCAACAGCTTCCAGCGCTGCCTTGAACTCGGCGCAATGCCTACCGTGCACGCGGAATTTGGCGAGATGGTGTTCGTGCTGCAGCAAAAGCTGCTGGCAAGCGGCATCACCGGCCCCGAGGGCCATCCTCTATCGCGGCCGCCCGTGCTTGAAGGTGAAGCCGCTGAGCGCGCCATTGCCATCGCGAAAGTGTTCGATGTGCCGGTGTATATCGTGCACGTCTCGAGCAGCGACGGGGTGGATGCGATCGCGCGGGCCCGAGCTCGCGGGCAGAAAGTGTTTGGCGAAGCGCTGGCGGGTCATTTGTGCGTGGACGATGCGGCCTATCGCAATCCCGACTTCACATTTGCCGCAGGTCATGTGATGAGCCCTCCGTTTCGTGCACCGGAGCACCAGACGGCGCTTTGGAAAGCACTGCAAAGCGGGACGTTGCAAACCACTGCCACGGACCATTGCTCCTTTTGCACAGCGCAAAAAGCTGCTGGTCTTGGCGATTTTACGAAAATACCAAACGGCTGCGGCGGTGTCGAAGAGCGCATGCTGGCGGTGTGGGACGAGGGTGTGAACAAACGCGGCCTGAGCCCGAGCGAGTTCGTCAAGATCACTTCGACCAACGCCGCACAGATGTTCAATCTCTACCCGCGCAAGGGACTGATTGCCGTGGGCGCCGACGCGGACCTTGTGGTATGGGATCCGAAGGGCACCAAAACGCTGTCGGCGAAAACGCAGTTTGGCAAGAGCGACTTCAATGTATTCGAGGGGCGGACGGTAACGGGCATTCCGACCCACACGATATCCCGCGGCGAGCTTGTTTTCAGGCAGGGCGAGTTGCGAGCCAAGGCCGGGGCAGGGCGTTACCTGAAGCGGCCGGCGTTCACCGCGGGCTTTGACGTCCTTGGTCGCTTCTCCCGAGCCGCAGGCGCTGCAATCAGTTCGGGCCATGATAAATGACCGGCTGTCTGATGGTCGGCTTCGACAATCTTCGACTCTTTCCGGGATCCGTATGAAACTCGCTTCGCTAAAGGCCGGCGGCCGAGACGGCACGCTGCTCGTGGTGTCGCGCGATCTGCAACGCGCGGTGGTGGCAGGGGCGGCCGCGCCGACGCTGCAGTCCGCTCTGGATCGATGGAGTGACGTGGCCCCCGTCCTTGATTCGCTGTACCGGCAGATCAACGAGGGGCAGTTGAAAAATGCCGCTGCCTTCGACGCACACGCTTGCACTGCGCCGCTGCCGCGCGCCTATCAGTGGTTGGATGGCTCGGGCTTTCCGAATCACATGCGGGTTATCAACGATGCTGGCAACGCGTCGGCGCCAGTCGCACCGCCGGCATTTCCGTTGATGTACCAAGGTGCATCAGATGACTTCATTGGCGCGCACGACCCGGTACACCTGCCTGCCGAAAGCGACGAAATCGACTTCGAGGGCGAGGCTGCCGTGGTGCTCGACGACGTACCGATGGGGGTTCCCGCGCAGGACGCGCTCAAGCATATCAAGCTGGTGATGCTCCTCAACGACATAAGCTTGCGCGCGTATGCGCCTCGCGAAAGTGCGGGCGGGTTCGGTTTCATCAATGCGAAGGGCGTGACCAGTTTTGCGCCGGTGGCAGTCACGCCTGACGAACTCGGTAAGGCTTGGCGCGATGGGCGCATCGAATTGCCCATGCGGGTATCGCGCAACGGCGAGTGGTTCGGCCATCCGGGGGGCGAAGCCATGCACTTCACCTTTCCGATGCTGATCGAGCACGCGGCACGCCGGCGCAATCTGAGAGCGGGCACGATCGTGGGCTCCGGCACGTTCTCGAACTCGCAGCGGGATGCGGGATCGGCCACGATTATCGAGAGACGTGCGCTCGAAATCGCAGATGCCGGCACACCGCATACTCGTTACTTGCAGTTTGGCGAGACGATTCGCATTGAGATGCTGGACAGTGGAGGGCGTTCGATCTTCGGCCCCATCGAACAAAAGGTCTTGAAGAGTGAAGGCCTTTGATTGAAAGAGCACAGCGAGTGAAGACAAACGAGCCGGGGTTATCCCCGGCTTTTTTATTTTGATCTACCAGTGAGTAAAACGATCGGAAGCGTAACAGGAGACACGCTCGAAGAGCCTGTCTCCGATGTCTGTTATTTCGTCGGATTGTTCTTCTATGTGGCTGTTTTTAAACGCCTTATTGATGCCGTTCCACGGCGCAGAATTGCGCTATTGCGGTAGTTCTGGCGAGATAACTTAGGACGACTTTAAAAGTCATCAAAAACTTCTCACCTGGAGCCTCACCGATGAAGCATCTGTTGTCGAAAGCGTCGTTTCACATGATTGCATTGCTGGGATTGAGTACCGGCATTGCACACGCGCAAAGCAGTGTGACCTTATACGGAGCCGCGGACGATGGACTGTCCTACGCCAACAATCAGGGCGGCAAAAGCAGTCTTCAAGCCGTCAGCGGTATGCCCACCGGAAGCCGGTGGGGTCTCACCGGTGTGGAAGATCTCGGCGGGGATCTGAAGACGATCTTTACGCTGGAAAATGGCTTCGACCTGAACACGGGCGAACTGGGTCAAGGCGGGAGAGAGTTTGGGCGGCAAGCATTCATGGGTCTGGTCGGCAGATTCGGCACCCTCACTCTCGGGCGCCAGTATGACCTGGTAGTCGACTATGTGCAGCCGCTTGCCGCCAACGGGGTTTGGGGCGGTGCGTATTTCTCGCATGCGGAGGACGTCGACAACATTAACAATAGCTTCGTGGTCGACCGTAGCATCAAGTTCGCCAGCGCCGACTATGGCGGCTTCCGCTTCTCCGGCATGTACAGTTTCGGCGGAGTGCCGGGACAGTATGGCGAAAACCAGGTCTGGAGCGCGGCTGCGGGGTACGATCGCGGTCCGCTGCATATCGGGGGTGCCTATCTCGACATTCGCAATCCTGAGACCGCGGTGCAGGGCAACCAGAACACCCCCACTTTTACCAACGTAATCTACGGCAACTATGTTGGTGTGGCGACGAGCCAGAAGATTGCGGCACTTGGCGCTGCTTACACGCTTGGCAAGCTCAAGTTGCTTGGCAATGTGTCGGGTGTGGTGTTCAAGGACGGTAGCGACCGCCAGGATGTCAGCTTCGTTACTGCTGAAGCCGGCGCAGGCTGGCAGATCACTCCCGCAACGCTGGTCGCTGCCGATTATGGCTATGTGACGGGAAAGGTGGACGCCACGGGGCAGCATCCGCGTTACCATCAGTTCAATCTGTTTTCGAGCTATGCCCTCTCGGCGCGGACCACGGTCTATGCGCTGGCGGTGTATCAGCTTGCGTTGGGCGGCGCCGAGCAGGCGCAGATCACTGGCTTTAACGCTTCCAGCACGAATCGGCAGGTCGCACTGCGCGCTGGTCTACAGCACGTGTTTTAACGCGCATTGGCGGGCAGCCCCGACGAAGAGAGCACGTCGGCTGGCTGCCTGCCACCGAAGGCGGCCGTGATTTCTCGCGCCGCGAGTATCGTGCTGTGACCGAGTTCTTCCATGCGTTGCATCGTCACGCGCAGCGTCGAACCCACTACGCTCAGGGCAGCTACCGGTATCGACAATTCGTCAAAAATCGGCGCAGCTACGCAGCGTACGCCCAGAGAGGTCTCTTCGTTATCTATGGCATAGCCCACACGGCGTACCTCCTGCAATTCGTTATGCAGTGCCGTCGGACGGGAAATTGACTGATGGGTGAGCCGTTGCAAACCACCGCGCTGGACGAACGACGCAATGTGCGCGTCTGACATCGCAGCAAGAACGGCTTTGCCCATCGCCGTGCATGCTAACGGTGTCCGATTTCCGGGTCTGGACGACGCGTGCATCATCTCTCGACTTTGCATTTGCAACAGTAACAGCATGTCGTGTTCATCGACACACCCGAGCTGGACGGTTTCGCCGCTGAGGTCACGCAGGCGGCGCATCGCTGGAGTAGCCAGCTCGGTCAATTGGCGGCGCCCTCCGAACACAGCCCCGACCGAGAAGCACTGCGCACCGATGTACCATAACGCCCTGTCGCGTTGAAAGCAGACAAAGCGCTTTTGCTCCAGCGTGGTCAACAATCGGTGTACGGTCGATGCCGGCAGGCCGGTCCGTTCCGATAGATCAATTAATCTGTAACCCTGATCATCTTCGGCGAGAATTTCAAGCAGCGAAAGCGCACGCAGCAAAACCTGCACGGAGCTTTTATCCTCGCGAACGATGCTATGTACATTGGCCTCACTTTTACGTCGGGCTTGTGATCCGCGTTGCATTTTTTGAGACCTCCTGTCCGCTGAAGGGAGCACGTACGCTGATGTGCATTGTTCGGGAGATCTTGGTTTTGCAAGTTACATGCCAAGTTTTGCTATGGTGGAGACGGCCGGGCGACCGCCGTTCGTGGCCGATCGCTCTTGATACGGTGTGGCAAGGATGCACGGTTTCGGCGCACCTCACCATTTGCAAGCGAGGCGTGCACCGTAACAAGTCGTATATGTTGCATGCGGGCCTTTCGAACCGAACCGTGCCGGACGTTTGCCCGGCAGTTCCACGTCGTGTGCTCGATTCGAACGGTTTTGCATGCTAGTCGCTTGCCTTGTTGAGCATCGCAATGGCCTCGGAAGGAAGGCGCACATGTGCGGCTGCCATCAGGTCGTCCAGTTGACGGAGCGAGGTGGCGCTGGCAATCGGTGCAGCGACAGTTGGCTGCGCGATCAACCAGGCCAGTGCGATCTGTGCGGGTGTCTTGCCCAGCCCCTGTCCAACTTCGTCGAGTGCCGCGAGAATGCGCATGCCGCGCGGGTTCATGTAGGGCTTGACGGCATCGCTACGCGCACTGCCAGTCAGGTCCCCGGAGTTGCGGTACTTGCCCGTCAGGAATCCGTTGGCCAATGAAAAGTACGAGAGCACGCCGATGTTGTACTTCTCGCAAACACCCCGAGCGGCACTTTCGAATTCAGCCCGATCGTAAAGGTTGTAATGCGGTTGGAGCGTCTGATAGGCAGGCAGGCCTTTGCTGCTGCTGACCTGGAGACTCTCTTCGAGTCGCGCCGCCGAATAGTTGGAAGCACCGATGGCCCGCACTTTGCCTTGCTTGATCAGGACATCGTACGTGTCGAGGGTTTCCTCAAGCGGTGTCCCGCGATCGTCTTCATGCGACTGATAGAGATCGATGTAGTCCGTGTTCAGCCGCCGCAATGACGCCTCAACGGCCTCGATGATGTATCGTTTCGACAACCCCTTTTGGCCCGGCGCCATCTCCATGCCCACCTTGGTAGCAAGCACGATCTTGTCCCGCTTGCCGCTGCGGGCTAGCCATTTGCCGAGGATCGTCTCGGACTCGCCGCCCTTTAGTCCTGGGATCCAGTTTGCATAGACGTCGGCCGTATCGATCAGGTTGAAACCCGACGACGAAAAAGCGTCCAGAATGCTGAACGAGGTAGTTTCGTCGACGGTCCACCCAAAAACATTCCCGCCTAAAGCAAACGGCGCGACGCTGATACCTGTATGTCCTAACTTACGCTGTTCCAATTTCGCTTTCCTCGGAGTTGCTAAGTATGGTGTTGGCGTGCGCTGTGCGCACCCGCGAGGGCCGGTTAGCAATGGAGCTTCGCGGCTGGCAACAAAGGTATCGCGTCAATAACGCCGCTCAGACGGCTTTTCACACAGTGGATTTTTTGCGCACAACTTCTTATATTTCAGATGCTTACGTGCATTTTTGAATGAAATTGCCGTGCCGCGTCAGTTTGCCAATGAAGCTGTGCGCGCCGCAATCCAGGCGGATCGGCCACCTGGTGATGAACTCGGCCGGCTTCGCATCAGTGGTTCAGACAGAAGCACGCGCTCACAGCTTCGGCAGGCGAGAGGCCAGTGTGGAAGTAAGCCTGCAATCGGTGGATGATCGTATCGTCCGGTTCCCAAAGCACGCGAATGAAGCCCTCTTCGAAGGCTTTTTCGTACACGGCCTTCGCCCATGCGCACAGGTCCAGTTCGCGGGAAGAGGGCAGTGCTATCTGGTCGGATGGGTTAAACATGACAACCTCCACAACATTGAAAATGTACGTGGTTAGATCCCGCGGATGCGAATGGCGGCCGCGAACATATACGATATTCATTCGTTTCCACGATTTGGATGCGCTACGGTCTTAATCATCGCGGCAAGCACAGTCGCCACGACGGCAAGGAAGCCAAGTACGTAAATAAGCACGATGGTCAGCATCGTTTGCTCCTTCTTCAGATTGCCGCAATTGCGGCGGCCACCTCCGGCTGACGACCTGGGCAACGATTGCGCAGCAGGTCTGCGGCCCAAGCTGCGAGACGCACGGTAAGCATCAGTCATCAAGAAACCGGATTCAGGTTCGTGTGTAGATCGAACGAACCGGGGATGAACAAAACTGGCCATGACGGGCGTATCGCGCTTGCACATTGGCCTTTAAAAACAATGTACAGGTCCGAGACACATGAAACCATTCTACGAATGATTCGAACGCCGGCGCCTGTGGATAGGATACTGATACGAGCGTATAACCCGCGAGATTACTGAAGGCGGTGAAATATGTCGTTGGCAATGAAGTTATTGTTTAAAGGGCAATATCCGCCGGTGTGATGCTACGGGCCGAAGTCGTCCTGACGGCGAGGGGAATTGAAGCGGTGATGGCCAGGATTGCGTGGCCCGGCAGGACGGCAGTGTTCTGACGAACTGGCAACGCCCTACGGTCAACCCAGCGCAAGATTGAGCAGTCTCTCGACTGTCGCGGCATCAACGGGTTTCTCGAGTAAAGGGGGGGCACCTCGGGCCTGGATTTCGGCCTCGAGGCGAGCAGTCGGGAATGCCGTGGTGAAAATAATCGGAATTGCGTACCCGAGGGCGAGCAGGCGGTCGTGCATGTCGATGCCGGACAGGCCCGGCATCCGTATGTCCGAAATCAGGCATGACGTTTCGTCGATTAATGCTGATTCCAGAAATTCTTCCGCCGATGCAAAAACCTGTGCCTGCCACCCTAGCGAACGAACCAGACTCGCGGTCGCCAGTCGGGCACCCGTATCGTCATCGACGATGGAAATGATTTGAGAAGACACAAGCGACGGACCTCGACACACTGGAATCGGACCGTGCCAGACAGAATCGTCTGGCATGCGACTCAAATTAATCGTAGCTCGGAAACCACCGCACGGAAATGATACGAATGTATAGACTGTTCATGAGCGTGACGTCGATCCGGATGCGTCTCGATCGCGCGCTCAGAAATTGCAGAATATCGCTTTGTTTATCGCGCCGGCTTGCCATTCAAGGCGAGCCTACGCTAATTGAGGGCAGACTCAGTTGGAATACGGCCCCGCGCCCGGCATTGTTTGACGCCCAAACCTGTCCTCCGTGGGCTTCGATGATCGAGCGGCAGATCGATAATCCCATGCCCATTCCGTCAGCCTTCGTGGTGAAGAATGCGTCGAACAGCCGCTCTGCGTTTTCCGGATCAATGCCCGGGCCAGAGTCCTGGACAGCGACAACCACGTACCCATCGTTATCCCGATGGGACTCGATCAGTAGTTCGCGGGCGTCGTCGCCAATGTCAGCCATCGCCTGGATACCGTTTATGACCAGGTTGATGAGCACTTGCTGAAGCTGAACCCGATCGCCGAGCAACGGAGGCAAACCGGAGGCGAGCTTAAGGCGCAACGAAACCCGATGATTCAACAGTTCGCGCTTAACCAGTGATACAACTTCATCGATCACATCGTTGAGTTCCAGCGATGTCTTCCGCGGGGTAGCCTTGCTGGTGAGCGTGCGGATACGTCGGACTATTTCGCTCGCGCGCCTACCTTCGCCGATCATATGCTGTACACAGGCCCGCACCTCTTCCGGCTGTGGCGTGCTGTGGCCGAGCCATCGCAGACAGGCTTCGCCACTGGTCACGATCGCACCGAGCGGCTGGCCTACTTCGTGGGCAATGGATGCACTCAATTCCCCAAGCGTTGTTACGCGAGCGGCATGAGCCAGTTCCACCTGCAGCGCCTGCAGCTGCTCCTCCGCGCGCGCGGCCGCGGTCCGCCGCGCTGTGAGTTCCTCCTCGGCGTCCTTCTGTTCGGTCAGGTCGAGTACGAACCCGACACCATGTTCCTGTGAACCTTCCATGAGCGCGCCGCCGAGCAGAACCGGGACGCGACGGCCGTCCTTGCGGATATATTCCTTCTCGTAGGGCTGGCAACTTCCGTGCTGCCGGACTTCTTCAAGCGCCTGCTCATCGGCGGCGAGATATTCCGGTGGCGACATGGTGGCCCATTGAACTTGGCCTGAAAGCAGATCTTGTCGCGAATAGCCCACGATGCGAAGAAACGCGTCGTTAGCGTCGTTGACGATACCCGCCATGTTCCAGAAGAACACGCCGATGATGTTCGACTCGACGAGCCGCCGGATGCGTGCTTCCCGCTCGCGCAGTTCCTCCTCCGCGAGCTTGCGCTCGCTGTTCTCCCGCTGCAGTTCGGCATAGAGCAGAGCGTTCTCCAGTGAGATCGCCGCCTGGGAGGCCAGCAATTCCAGCACGGACACCCGTTCCGGCGTGAATGCATGCGTGGTCAGGTTGTTCTCCAGATACAACACGCCGATCAACGCAGATCGCCGCATGATCGGCATGCACAACACTGACTTCGGTTGCCGGCGGGCGAAGTAGTCGTCCGCCGCAAAGGGATTCAATTGCATTGCATCTGTGAGCAATACCTGCTCATGGCAGCGCCGCACGTAATTGATGATGGATTCGGGCAACACCGATTTGCGTATAGCCGACTCCGGCAACGCCCATACGGGCAGCGCCTCGCCGAGATGCCGCCGTACCTGGATCGTCTGCTGCTCGACGCTCGCTTCGGCCGCGAGGATCAGGCTCTCGTCGCGCGCGAGCAGCAAATGGCAGGTCTGCGCCCCGGCATTTTCAAGCAGGATGTGTATCAGCGTGTCAACGAGATCGTCGAGCACGATCTGGCCAGAGATGGCTTGCGAGGCTTTCGTGACCGACAGCAGATCCAGTTGTGCAACGTTGCCGAACGCTACAGCCGCCGAGGAAGCCGGCTCTTCGCGCAGTTGCGGCGCGCGCGCGTCGATCTGCCTGACCTTGCCGTCGGCGCCCCAGCGCGCAAAGCCGTCGCGCGCCTTGCGCAGATAGGTGTCGGCAAATGTCTCGAATCCGCGCGTCCGGTAAAACGCCGATGCGCGTTCATAAGCCATTGCCTCGTTCTGGACGAAGCCGTGTTCGCGTGCCGATCGGATGGCCTGTTCGTACAGCCGCATGGCCTCGGAGTCGTGCCCGTCGAGGCGGGCGATCTCCGCGGCAATCAGCGCGGCGCGGTCCGCGAAATTCTCGGGGCAATTGTTCGCCCACGTCTCGAGCAGCTTATGGTGAGCGGACAACGCCGCCAGATGTCCGGGTCGTTCGTCAGCCGAAACCGAATCGCAGAGTGCTGCGCGCGCCAGTGCGTCATAGAAATGAAATTCAGCCACTTCGAAGCAGAAGGGTGACGTCCACAGCAACAACTCAGCATTCGATCCCGCCGCGATGGCGCAAGCGTAGTCGCCTGCATGGAACCGCGCTTGCAACTTGCGAATCCAATACCAGCATGCGACGAGTGCCAGCCCCGGATCGGCGTCCAAATGCTGCTCGAACCTGTCTTCGTCGAACGCAGCATCGTTGAAGGAGCCGAAGTCGGGCGTCAGACCGCGGAGTGCTTTGATCAGCCTGAGTTGAGCAGTCATGACGTCCGCGACAAATTCGAACCGCATTTTGCGCGCAAGTTCGATGCCGCTTTCGGCTTCTCGCTGCACATCACCGAGCGGATCTCCGGCAGCTAGAAGATTGGTGATCAGGTTGTTGCCGCAATAGCCCGAGAACGTGAGGTCGCCGGTCTGGTTGGCCGTGTCAAAGGCGAGCCGCAGCAAGTCGCGACCCGAACGTACGGGCCTCGTCCAGGGGACGATGAAGGCGCCAAAGCCCGCGTAGACGCGGGCTTTGAAGCGATCCATCCCGTGCTTCTCGACGAGGTCGACGCCGAGCTTGCCGAACCGGAACCCGGCCCGGTAATCGCCGAATTGCGGCCCGAGGGTCATGCCGAGCATGACATAGGCGAATCCCGAGCCGTCGCTGTTTCCATGTTCGAGGCTCAGATTCGCCATGCGGCCGGCGATAAGGCAATACAGGTTCATGTCGGTGGCGTGAGCCGGCGGCTGGACGGCAGTGAGCACGTCCAGGGTAGCGCGGCACAGGGGATCGGTCATCAGAGGCAAATCGATGAGCTGCTCGATTGAGCGGTTGCCCATCCGTTGCCACAATCGTTCATATTCCTGTTGCATCTCCTCTTTCCGCGGGTGCGCCGACCATGTCACCCCAACGGTACGGAGATACGCGAGGCTGACTTCGACGGCACGGTCGGCTTGTCCGGCGTTCATGTAAAGCGCCATGCGCAGGCACGCGACGGCGGCCTTATCGACGAGGTTCGCGGCCTGGTGTGAAAGCACCGACAGTTGTTGTTCCGCCGTTGTCAAGTAGCCGTTCAGGAATTCGCATTCGGCACGCTGAAAACCGAGCGCAAAGGTGAGCGCTGCGTGCCGGTTCGGACCATCCTTTGCCGCCAGTGCGTGGCCAGCAGTGAAGTAGGCCAGTGCCGATGCGTAAGCCGTCGCTGCCTTGGCACGCATGCCTGCGGTGAGATTGAGTTCAGCTACGCGCTCGCGCTCCTCCTGTGCCGTGATCAGCGCGGCGCCCCGGTTGAACTGGTTTGCCACGTCGAACAGACGCTCCGCGAGTTCGTCGGCCGTCATGCTCGAGAGAAGCACGCGGCCGATGCGCAGATGCACCTCACTGCGGTGCCCTTCGGGAATCAGTGAGTAAGCGGCTTGCTGGATACGGTCGTGCAGGAACTTACCGCCGCCGTGGGTGCGCAAGATCAGATTTTCCCGGACCGCGGACGCAAGGTGTTGCTCAACCTCGGCTTGGCCGCTGACCAGCGCGAGGATCCGCAGGTCGAACTGATTGCCGAGGCAGGCGGCCAGTTGCAGCGCTTCCTGTGCCGGGATCGGGAGCTGCCGTAACTTGCCCAACATCAGATCGACGACGTTGTCGGCAAAGTCTTTCGCTTTGATCTGTTCCAGGTTCCACCGCCATGCCCGAATTTTTGCGTCATGCCGGAGCAAACCCTCCTTGTGCAGCGAATCGAGGAACTGGGTAAAGAAAAACGGGTTGTTCTCGGTGCGCTCACAAATGAGTTGTGTGAGCGGTTCGCAGGACGCGGGCGGCGCATGCAGCGTGTCGACCACCAACTGGTTCAGATGCACGGCGGACAAGGGCGCGAGCCGGATGTCGACCACCTGCGTGCCACTGTGGCGGATTGCAGCGAGGCTCTTCATCAGCGGATGCGCCCCGGTCACTTCGTTGTCCCGATAGGCGCCGATCAGCAGCAGATTACAGGTGTCCGGGTGGGTGAGCAGGTGCTCGACGAGCGCCAGGCTGGCTGCGTCGATCCACTGCAAGTCGTCCAGGAAGAGGACCAGCGGGTGTGCCTTGCTCGTGAATACTGTCACGAATTGCCGGAAGACCAGGCGGAACCGGTTTTGAGCCTCCGTCGGCGGCAGCGGCGGTACTGGAGCTTGCGTGCCGATGATCAGCTCGACCTTGGGCAGCACATCGAGAATGAGCTGGCCATTGACCCCGACCGCAGCCTGCAGTTGTTGCCGCCAGCCGGCAATGCGTGCTGTACTCTCGGCCAGCAGTTGCTGCACCAACTCGCCAAACGCTTGCGTCAGGGTGGCGTAGGGGATGTCTCGCTGGTACTGATCGAACTTGCCGGAAATGAAGTAGCAACGCTTCGCGACGATAGGCTTATGCAAGGCGTCGACGAGCGACGACTTGCCGATGCCCGAGTACCCGGAGACGGTCGCAAGCGCTGCCTGGCCGGTGGCCGCCATGAGTTCGAATACCCCGAGCAGCATATTCGACTCCTGGTCGCGCCCATACAGCCTGTGTGGGATCTGGAAGCGATCCGATAGATCGTCCGTGCCTAGCCGGAACGGTTCGATCTGGCCCGAGGTGTGGCATTGCGCCAGACAGCGGTCAAGATCGGATTGCACTCCACGCATGCTCTGATAGCGATCCTCCGGCAGTTTGGCCAGTAGTTTCATGACGATGTCCGACACCGGTTGCGGCACCGCGGGCGCAATGTCATGCGGCGGCGGCGGCATGCGAGCGATATGGCAATGCGTCCATTCCAGCGGATCGCTCGCCTGGAACGGCAACCGGCCGGTCAGCATGCGATAGAGCAGGACGCCCATCGAATAGCAATCGGTCCGGTAATCTACCGGACGATTCATGCGGCCGGTTTGCTCGGGGGACATGTACGCCCACTCGCCCACGGATACGAAAAGGTCCTCTGGTGAGACGGTATGTTCCTGGGTCGTCGCGAGGCTGAAATCCACCAGCAGAACCTGGCCAGTTTCCGGGGCGACCAGAATATTGGCCGGCCGCAGATCTCGATGGATGATGTGGGCGGTGTCGATGCCCGCCAATGCATCGGCCAGGTGATGCGCAATCGCGAGGCAGTGAGGAAGGTCCAGGCGCGGGCCGTGGCACAAGACGGTTTCGAGCGACTCGCCTGAGAAGTCTTCCAGAACCAACACCAGGCGACCGCGGTCATCGATCAAGGAATGCGGTTTGGCAATCCCAGCGACCTTCAACGTTTGAAGAAGCCGATATTCGCGCTTGAGACGGGCGGATTGGACTGTGCCGGCATGTTCGGGAAGGAGCTTCAGGAGCACCGGCATTCCGTCCGTTAGCCGGCGGGCACGGTAGAGGGCCGAGCCCGCAGTCTTGTAGACCCGATGAATGGTCTGACAATTCGCGATAATCATTGCGCCCCCTTGTCTACCGACGACCTGGTCTTGCACCTGCACTTTGCATTCCGCTGTTGAATGCGGCGCAGGCCTGTATGAATGTTGGCCTCATCGAAAGTGATCACGTGGTTACCCGCAACGATTTACAATTAGTTTACTCGGTTGCCAGCGGGGTGCGGGAGCATTGGCAAGTCCCTCTTGCGACCAGTCTGGGATCAGTGACGCGCGCAAAGGTGGCGGCGTAAAATTGGATGCATGCCGGCAGGGTGTGATCGCCTTCCGGCTTCGCGAGGTGTCCAGATGACTACTAGACCGGCCCGCCAAACAACGGACAAACCCGAAGCAACAGACTGTTCCGTCATCTACGTCGTCGACGACGACGAGGGAATCCGGCGCGCCCTTGAGTTGCTATTGCGCTCCGTAGGCTTGCGTGTCCAAACGTTCGAGTCTCCGGACGAATTTCTCCGGTTTCCTCACTCCGAGGGACCGAGTTGCCTAATTCTGGATGTGCGACTCCGCGGAAAAAGCGGCATGGCTTTTCACCAGGAAATCGTCAATAGCGGTATGCGCATTCCCGTCGTATTCATGACCGGTCATGGAGACATCGAGATGGGGGTAAAGGCAATGAAGGCTGGTGCCCTCGATTTCTTTGCGAAGCCGTTCAAAGACCAGGACATGCTCGACGCAGTGGCTCAGGCCTTGGCGCGTGACAGCGAGCGAATCGCGGCAGAAGCCGCGTTGGCCGGTCTGCGCGCTTCGTACCGGTCTCTTTCGCCGCGCGAGAAAGAGGTGATGGCTTTTGTCCTGTCCGGTCTGCTGAACAAGCAGATTGCCTCTGAGATGAACTTGAGCGAGATCACGGTCAAGGTCCACCGTGGGCAGGTCATGCGAAAAATGAACGCGCGCTCGATGCCGGACCTTGTCCGCAAGGCTGAATCGCTTGGTATCAAGCCCTTCCTGCCCGACGACCGTCATTGCTGAGCGCAATCTTACGCGAGCGCTAGTTCCGACTATTCGCTTAGCGAAGTTTCCTTGCCCGTTATACGTCCGTATAAGACCGTTACGCTAACGCGGCATCCGCCTATCCGACCGTAGAGTAGACTCGCCGTCCGGCTAAACCTACTCTTCTCTTAACGCGACATGCTTGCTGTTATTGCAGTGCATAGGTCGCGGTTCGGCACGGCGACCACATGGCACTTTCGGATGGCTGCCCGACCGATTCCCTTCTTGATGTCAGCAAGGAATCATCGTGTCACATGTCCTACGTAGCTGGATTCATATCGGCAGCAACTCATATAACGAGTACACATTCGTGCCGTGGCTTGGCAGGACCATTTATCGCCGTACGGTCGACTTCTCCGCCATATGCATCCAGTAGCCGCAAGTCGGGAGTTGGTCGACCTCTCCAGTTGTTCGACTGCTGGTTTACTATTTGCTGAGGACGGTTAACGATTTTGAATATCGAAATCAATTCGAATGCTGACTTCCGGTCAGAAAGTGAATCTCTTCATGCGCCTGAATTTCCCGCGTTGTCCCCATCCGATCACCCATCGCATCGGCCGGACCGACTCACTTCGGCGCCCGAGATTCGGGATCCGTGGGCGACGACGCTCGCAGTCATCGATAATTTTTTTTCTCCCTCAGACCCGATGCGGAATTCTCCGGACCTGTCCGGTCGTTCCCGGCTGGGTGGCGAGCCGCTCAATTCGCGCAAGTCGGACTGTGGTGACGTGCGCACCTATACTGTGACGGTCGTCGAGGAGCTGCCCAATTCACTGTTCGCATTGCGCTGGCACGACGCGACATTTTGCAACTACGAGGAGCAAATCTGGGCACCGTGCCTCGCTCGCGCTGCGGGGTGTTGCGCCTTATCCGGCGAGCGCATCAACAAGGGCGATCCGGTCTACCGTCCCCGAATCCGAGGACGGGTTGTCCCACTTAACAGCGATGCAGTGATCCTGGCCAGCGAGCTGATTAAGAGCACGCGCGCCTGAAACGCGCCGGAATTGGCGTAAGTTGACTCAAACTCACTGGTAAATCGTCGTTAGCGGACTGGCCCTCTGCGGGTGCATTCCGCCGTTTGCCCACAAGCGGCTCAACATGAAACCAGCACGCGTATCGAGGATTGCGTTCAATTCGTGCGATTCGCGATCGCTGTGTCATCGATGAAGGAGAGCAGCAGCCCCGTCGTTCACCGGATCGCCGGAGCGAAAGCGCTGTCGGTATTCGACGGGACTGACCTGAAGCCGGCGGCCAAAGGAGTGCGCGCAGGGATGCGGCAAAGCATCCCGCGTTGCATGATGCCCACGAGGACACTCTCGATTCGGCAACGCGAGCCGCGTCTACTCGAATGACAATACTGTGCGCTCCGACGCGGTGATGGCGATGCACGTCCGAGCTTTTCGCACCGGCATACCTTCACTGCCGCCGGCGCTGGAACTCACTTGCGCGTGACGCGCTGAGCGGTCTGCCGGTTCGGTGGATTCGCATCAGCCCAGCATCCATCACTTTTGACCGCCTCAGTCGTGTATGCGGCTTGGGTGCGTCCGTCCTGGGCGGACTTCTGTGCGTGCCCGATCTCTGCGAAATTCCCGCCACATCCCTCTTCCAAAACTCGCCCGGAATCAATGTTTTTCATATCGAATCGTCGATTGACGACAAAAATTACGCGGTCGAACAGAAGAATACATCAGATCAAATAGCAGCAAATCCCCTTTGCACAGCAATAATAGCCTGGCGAACCAGATGAATCTCCCGTGCGGAAAAATTTCCACAAAAAATTATGTCGTCAGTTGACGATTTATTTTCTCGAAGATATCTTCGCGTCTCAAGAGGTGGCCGGATCAGCGGCTACGCCACGTGTGAACAGCGCCGCGCAGGCGGTCGGAGCGAACCATGAGTAACGTCGTGAATAGATTCGGGAACGGTCGTCGTCGATTTCTACAGCTGTCGGCGGGCGCGGGGCTCGCTGCTTCAGGTCTGGTCGGTGGGATGTCGCGGGCCTTCGCTGCAGACAGCGTGAACCTCCATACGTGGTCGGCCGGCGTCGATACGGTGAAGCGCATGCTCGTGCCGTTTCAGAAGGAAGCGGGGTTGAACGTCAACTACAACAACCTCCCGTTCGCACAGTATCGGGAGGCGATGGTGACGAAGTTCGTCGGCCAGGCGCCGATCGACGTGCTGTGGGTGTCCGACGGCTGGCTGCCCGAGTGGGCCGACGCGGGCTGGCTTGCGCCGCTCGACGGTTATCCGCAACTGCTCAAGTACAACGGCGAGGTACAGGACTTCTGCACTCAATCGATGCGCTACAAGGGGCGTCAATACGGTCTCACGTACTACACCGACTACATGGCGTTTCTGTACGACGCAGACAAGCTCGCCAAGGCGGGCATCGCGGCGCCGCCTGCAACATGGGACGAACTGGTCGCGCAATCGCTGAAGATCAAGAATGCGGGTCTGTCGCAATACCCGCTGATGCTCTCGATGGCGCGCGAAAGCTGGCTGATCGAGTTCATGTCGTCACTGGTGTTTTCCAACGGCGGACGCTTTGTCGACGACAGCGGCAAGGCGGTGATGGACGATCCGAAGCACGGCGCGCTCACGTCGCTGCAATGGGTTGCTGATGCGGTCAACAAGCACCACATCGTTTCGCCTGCCTGCGTCGAGTTGGGCGAGTTGAACGGTTTCAAGGCCGTCGCGTCAGGCAATCACGCATTCGCGTTGTTGCCGCGCTACCGGATTCAGGCGCTTAACGATCCGCGCCAGTCGCGTGTCGCGGGCCATATCAAACAGGCGCTGATGCCGGCCGGCCCGAACGGTTCGCACGCCACGGTTGCGTGGATGCGCATGCACGCGATGAGCGCCGCCGCCGGCGCCAACAAGACGCGGGCCGCCGAGGCGACGCGCCTGATCGAAGCGTTCGGCGGACGATTCGACGGGCAGTACGCATTCCAGAAGGCGATGTTCCTCGATACCGGCACGGCGTTCGGCGTGAAACCGCTCTTTAACGACCCGGAAGTCCGCGCCGCGTACGAAAAGTATGGCGATTTCTCGATGTTTCAGAAGCAGCAGGATCTGGCGCGCAAAAAGGATGTGATTACGCGCTGGTTCGGCGAGTGGGATGAGACCAACGGTACGGCATGGCAAGCGGCGATCCTCGGTCAATCGAGCGTCGCTGATGCGCTGAAGACGTCCGCGCAGAAGTGGACCGCGTTGAGCAAAGCCTGAGGTCGATATGAGCGTTCAAGCCTTAGGCCGCCGCTGGCTAGCCAGACATTCCGTGGCGCCCTCCGATCAGCGCAGCGCCATGCTGCTGCTGACGCCGATGATGCTGGTGCTGCTCGCGGTCGCCGTGTTTCCGGTGCTTTACTCGTTCTGGACGAGCCTGTTCGACATTCATTTGACGCGAATGAACAGCGTGTCGTTCGTCGGACTGGGCAACTACATCCAGACCTTCCGCGACCCGATGTTCTGGGCAGCGGTCGAGCGCACCGCATGGTTCACCGTCGTGTCGGTGCTCGCGATCATGGTCATCGCGACGCTGATGGCGCTATTGCTGAATCAGGAGTTTCCCGGCCGGCGCATTCTGTCGACCGCCTTGCTGATTCCATGGGCTATTCCGTATGTGGTCGACGGTCTGATGTGGAAATGGATCTACGACTCAGGGTACGGTGCGCTCAACGGACTGCTGTTGCAGCTTGGCGTGATCGGGCAGTACATGGTGTGGCTGGGCGACACGCATAAGACGCTGGCGTTGATCTGTAACGCGTTCGTGTGGAAGGAAGTGCCGCTCGCAACCATTCTGTTGCTCGTGACGATGAAATCCATTCCGTCGGACCTGTACGCGGCCGCTCGCGTGGACGGCGCCAATCTGTGGAGCCGATTCGTGCACGTGACGCTGCCGGCAATGCGTCCTGGCTTCATGCTCGTGATGATCTACGAAGCGATGATGGCGGTGCGTCACTTCGACCTCTTCTTCATTCTGACAGAGGGTGGTCCGGCCGACGCATCGCACGTGCTCTCCTGGCATATCTACGTGGAGACGTTCCGCAACCTGTCGTTCGGCACCGGTGCGGCGGTCGCGTATGTGCTCGCGCTCGCCACGTTCGCGATGTCGTACGCCATCATCCGTCTACTCGGCAAGAGGCTCTAAGGGATGTCATCTTCTCTGTTGTTCAAACGCCTGGCGCTGCTGGCCGGTTCAATCGTGATGTTGCTGTATGTACTGGCACCGGTTGCGTGGCTGCTGTCGTCTTCGCTGCAGCGCGAAGCGGATATTACGTCCATTCCGCCGCACTGGATTCCCCATCCGCCGACGCTGTCCAGCTTCAAGGCGATCGTCGCGGCGAGCACGGGCACAGCGCCGGACGACGGCAACGCCGCGTTCATTCCGTCCACCGCGCAGTACCTCTTGCCTGCGCTGCGCAATAGCCTCGTGGTCGCCGCAGCGGTGGTGTTGCTGAATCTGCTCGTCAGCGTTCCCGCCGCTTATGCGATGGCGAAGATCCGGTATATCGGCCGCGATCTGTCGGTGTATTTCATGCTGGCTACCCGCGTGATTCCCGATATCGCGCTGGTCGTACCGTTCTTTCTGTTCGTGCGCAAGCTCGGGCTGCTCGACAGCGTCGGGTCGTTGATCATCACTTATCTGGCGATTACGGTGCCGTTCAGCGTCTTCATGTTGCTTAGCTATTTCGAGTCGCTGCCGGACGAACTCGACAAGGCGGCTCGGGTCGACGGCTGCTCGCGGATTCAGGCTTTGCTGAAGGTGTTTTTGCCGCTCGCGGTGCCGTCGCTCGTCGCCGTCATCATGTTCACATTCCTGACGAGCTGGAACGAGTTCCTGTTCGCCTTGATGTTTACGCAGACCGCCGCGTCGCAAACCGTCCCGATCATCGTCGCGTCTTTCACGTCGGATTTCACCACGAGTTTTTCGTTCATCAACGCAGCCGGCGTGGTCGCGATCGTGCCGCCGGTGATCATTGCCGTGGTGTTCGAGCGTTACATCGTGTCCGGTCTGACTGCCGGCGCGGTAAAGGGATAAAGGGAAACGTCATGGCTCAAATCGAATTTCAGCAGGTCGGCAAGCAGTACGCGAACGGGCACGTTGCACTGGACAACCTGAATCTGCAGATAAAGGACAAGGAGTTTCTCGTTCTGCTCGGACCCTCCGGATGCGGCAAGTCGACGACGCTCAACATGATCGCCGGCCTGGAGGAGGTCACGCAGGGCAGCTTGCGGTTCGACGACGTCGAAGTCAACGCCTTGCCGGCGCATCGGCGCGATGTGGCGATGGTGTTTCAAAGCTACGCGCTGTATCCGCACAAGAACGTGTACGACAACATCGCCTTCGGCCTGCGGATGCGCAAATATCCGCAACAGGAGATCGATGCGCGGGTGCGAAAAGCCGCGCAGTCGCTTGAAATCGAGCATCTGCTTGACCGGCGCCCCGGGCAACTGTCGGGCGGGCAGCGCCAGCGCGTTGCGCTCGGCCGCGCAATGGTGCGCCAGCCCGCGGTCTTTCTGATGGACGAACCGTTGTCGAACCTCGACGCAGCGCTGCGCGTGTCGATGCGCGCAAGCATCAAGGCATTGCATCAGTCGATGCAGACGACCTTCGTGTACGTGACGCACGATCAGGCCGAAGCGCTCACGCTGGCCGACCGCATCGTCGTGATGCGCCAGGGCGTCGTGCAGCAGATCGGCTCGCCGGACGACATCTACGAGCGGCCTGCCAATAAGTTTGTCGCCAATTTTCTCGGCAGCCCGCCGATCAACTTTATCGACGGCGTGCTGATGCAAGGCGAGCGCGGTCTGCATTTTCGCAGCGGCGATCTTTCGCTCGCCCTCGATGACGAAACGCAACGCCTGCTTGCCGGATGCAGTGGCCGGGCCGTGTCGGCCGGCATTCGTGCCGAGGACATCGACGAGCATGGCGAGTCGACCGACTGTTCGCTGACGGGCGATATCGCCTCGTTGCTGCCGGTCGGCTCCGATCAGTTCATCGGCCTGCAATGTTTGGGGCAGTCGATGTTTTTTCGTGTCGGCAAGGAGCTTTCATGCAAGGTCGGTGAACGTGTGTCCCTGTCGATCAACCGCCGCCGTCTGCACCTGTTCGATCAGGCGAGCGGTGTGAACCTGAAGGCGCAGAACGCATGAAACCCGCGGTATTTTCGTATCACCGGCCTCACACGCTTGAAGATGCGCTGTCGTTGCTCGCGCTGCACGGCTTCGACGCCAAGGTCATCGCCGGCGGCCAAAGCCTCGCGCCGATGATGAACATGCGCTTTGCGCAGCCGGCGCATCTGATCGACCTCAACGCGTTGCCGCAACTCAGCGGCGTGACGCTTACGGGTGAGTCGCTATCCATTGGCGCGATGACGCGTCATCACGAGGTGGCCACCAACAGCACGGTGCGCGCCGCTTGCCCGCTGCTCGCGCAAGCGGCCGCGACCATTGGGCACTACGCGATCCGCCAGCGCGGCACGCTTGGGGGCAGCCTTGCCCATGCGGATCCTGCGGCGCAAATGCCGTTGATCGCAAGCACGCTGGGTGCCCGCATCGAGATTGCCGGACCGGACGGCAGGCGTGAAGTGCCGGCCACCGAGTTCCTGATTGCGGTGATGACGACCGATCTCGCCGTGGAAGAAATCATTTGTGCCGTGCACTTTCCGGTGGCACGCCCGGACGAACGACACGCATTCGAACTGTTTAGCAGGCGGCACGGCGATTTCGCGATTGCGGCTTGCGCACTCAGCGTCGTGCTCGAAGGCAACCGATTCTCCAGCCTGCGCATCGGGCTCGGCGGCGTGGCGGATGCGCCACTCGTGCTGAGCGAACTCGCTGCAGCCTTCGTGGGCGCACTGGCCGATGCACCGACACTGGCTGCAATCGCCGACGCGGTGGCAGGCGCTATCGATCCGTACGATCAACCGGACATCAGCGCCGCTTACCGGCGCGATCTCGTCAAGGCGCTCGCTGCGCGCGCGTTGCAACGCGCGACGCGGCCGGCCAACACGACCTCGAAGTAAGTCATGGAAAAGAAAGCAATTTATCTCGATGTGAACGGCACCCGTCACGAACTGCATTGCGAGCCTCGCAAGCTGCTCTCCGATGTGCTTCGGGAAGACTGCCGTCTGACCGGCACCCACGTCGGCTGCGAGCATGGCGTATGTGGTGCATGCACCGTGCTGATGGACGGCCGCCCGGCGCGCTCGTGCCTCGCGTACGCCGTTCAGATGGAAGAAGTGCGGATCACGACGATCGAAGCTGTCGCGCAGGACGGCCGTCTCTCGCCGCTGCAACAGGCGCTGCACGAGTGTCATGGGCTGCAGTGCGGCTTTTGCACGCCCGGCATCGTGATGACCTTCGAGGCCTATCTGCGCGAGCATCCAAGCCCATCTGAGGCCGAGGTGCGCGAGGCGCTTTCCGGCAACCTGTGCCGCTGCACCGGGTACCAGAACATCGTGCGGGCGATCCTGCTCGCGGCCGCGCGGATGCGCGGGGAGAGCGCCGATGTCTGAGCAGACGTTTCGCTACCTCAACAAGGCGGTGCCGCGCACCGAAGACTATCGCCTGCTGACGGGCTATGGCCGCTATCTCGACGACATCGAAATCGCGGGTGCCCTGCACGTGAGTTTCGTGCGCTCGCCGCACGCGCATGCGCGCATCGTCTCGGTGGATACCGCGGCGGCTGCCGGCATGCCTGGCGTCGTGACCGTCGTGACGGGGCGGGAGCTGGCGCAGTGGACCACGCCGATGCGCGTCGCCGCGCCGATCGAGGGCTTATTGCCGGTCGAGTTCGCGACGATGCCGACCGACATCGTGCGCTTTCAGGGGGATCTTGTGGCGTGTGTGGTCGCCACGGACCGGTACCTCGCGGAAGACGCGGCGGAGCAGGTCATGGTCGAGTTCGAGCCGTTGCCTGTGGTGACCGATATGTGGCAGGCGCTCGAAGCCGATGCCGTGCAAGTCGACCCCGGCGTGCCCGGCAATCTGGTGTCGCACCAGACCTACTCGAACGGCGACCCGCAGAGCGTGAGCCGGCACGCTTACCGCGTGGTCGAGGCGACCTTTCAGCAGCAGCGGCAGACCCATGTGCCCATCGAAACGCGCGGTTGCGCAGCGGTCTGGGACGCCGGGCGCGATCACCTGACGTTTCACATTGGAACCCAGGTGCCGCATCCCTTGCGCACTCAGCTCGCGCAACGGCTCAGGCTCAGCGAGTCGCAGGTGACGGTGATTTCGCCCGATGTCGGCGGGTCATTCGGTCAGAAAATCGCGTTGTATCGCGAAGAGCTGACCGTCGCCGCGCTCGCGCGTCACCTGAAGCGGCCGGTGCGCTGGCGCGAGGACCGTCTCGAGAACCTGACCGCAGCGGCTAATTCGCGCGAAGACTTCTGTCGCACGCGCGCCGCGGTGGACGAGCACGGCACGCTGCTCGCGCTCGATCTGGAGATCCGCGAAGACTTTGGCGCGTATTGCTTCTTTCCGGCGAACTACCTCGCACGCGTCGTCGCGATGGTGTTGAGCGGACCGTACCGGCTGCAGGACTACGCGTTCGACGTGAAAGTCGTGCTCAGTCACAAATGCGGCAATGCCCCGATGCGCGCGCCGATGTCCATCACCAGCTGGGTTATGGAAGGCACGATGGAAGCCATCGCGCGCGAACTGAAGCTGGATCCGGTCGAAGTGCGCCGCCGCAACCTGTTGACGCCGGAAGAACTGCCGTACCGTACGGCCACTGGCGAATTACTGGCAGACATCACGCCATCGCAGACCTTCGAGGCGGTGCTGGCAGCTTTCGACTACGACGCGTTTCGCGTTCGTCAGCAGGCGGCGCGGGCGGCCGGCCGCTATCTTGGCCTCGGTCTGTGCAATGTGGTCGAACCGACGACTTACGGCTCGCGCTTCTATAAATCGGCCGGCATTCCGGGCTCGGGACACGAGGCGAGCTGGATCCGTATCGAGCCGAGCGGTGTCGTGAATGCGTCGGTGGGCCTCGGCCCCAGCGGACAGGGCTATGAAAGCGCGATGGCCAACGCGGTGGCGGAAGGTCTCGGTGTCCATCCGTCGAGCGTGCATATTCATCTGGGCCATACCGATATCGCGCCATACGGGATGGGCAGCCGCGGCGCCCGCAGCGGCACGGCGGGCGGCGGTGCGCTGTATTTGTGCGCGCTCGACGCGCGCCGCAAGGTGCTCGCCATTGCCGCCGCCTGTCTCGGCCTGGACGATAGCGACTCGCTGCGACTTGTCGATGCGCGCGTCGAGCGCCGTAGCGGCGACACCTGGGTGGACGCGGGTCTAACGCTCGCCGACGTGGCGCGGAGTGCCTATATGGATCCTACTTCGCTGCCGCAGGGCCTCACGCCCGGTCTCGAGTTTCACCTGACCTACGATCCGCCGCCGATGACCTACTCGAATTCGACGCACGGATGCGAGATTGAACTGGACGTGGCCACCGGTGCGATCCAATTTGTGCGCTACGTGATCGCCGAAGACTGCGGCACGCTGCTCAATCCCACCGTGGTGACCGGGCAGCAACATGGCGCCGTGGCGATGGGATTGTCCGGCGCGTTGTTCGAGCATACGCGCTACGACGAAACGGGACAGAACGTGACCGGCTCGCTTGCCGACTACATGATCGCCACTTCGACCGAATTACCCAACATCGAGATCATCCCGTTGCACACGCCTAGCCGTGCGACGGCGGCGGGCATCAAAGGGATGGCCGAAGGCGGCGTGATGGGCGCACTCGGTGCCTTGACCAACGCCGTGAACGACGCGCTAGCGCCATTCGGCGTGGTGGCCGACCGTCATCCTTTGACTCCCATGCTGTTGCGCGACCTGCTGCGCGACAAACTCTGACTGGAACGAACAATCATGAATCAATCTGCGATCAAACCCGCTATCGGCTTTATCGGCCTCGGCATCATGGGCGCCGCGATGGCGGCGCGGCTCGCCGCAGCCGGCTATCCGCTGCACGTCTATAACCGCACGCGTGCGAAGGCCGCGCCGCTCATCGAGGTGGGCGCATCCTGGCACGCTACGCCGAAGGCGCTCGCTGAAGCAACCGACGTGATCATCACGATCGTCGGCATGCCTGACGATGTGCGCGCGCTATACCTCGGCGACGACGGCCTGATCGCGAATGCGCGGCGCGATGCCGTGCTGATCGACATGACGACTTCGAGCCCGCAGCTCGCCGAAGAGCTAGCCGTGCACGCCGCAGCCAGCGGCGTACACATGCTGGACGCGCCGGTTTCGGGCGGCGATGTCGGCGCGCGCGAGGGACGGCTATCCATCATGGTGGGCGGCGCGGCCGACGTGCTCGCGCGCGTCGAGCCGATCCTGCGCCACCTCGGCTCCAAGATCGTGCTGCAAGGCGGACCGGGTGCGGGTCAGCATACCAAGCTGTGCAATCAGATCGTGATCGCATCGACGATGCTGGGCGTGTGCGAAGGCCTGGCTTATGCACACAGCGCCGGCCTCGATGCGCAAACCGTACTGAGCGCGATCGGTGGTGGCGCGGCCGGCGGCTTTCAGTTGAATAACCTGGGGCCGCGCATCGCGAAAGGCGATTTCGCACCGGGCTTCTTTATCGAACATTTCATCAAGGACATGCGGATCGCGCATGAGGAAGCCGCGCATATGGGACGTGAGTTACCGGGTCTGAACCTGGTGCGCAGTCTTTATCAGAAGCTCGCTGAGGAAGGCTTTACGCGCAACGGCACCCAGGCGCTCTTCAAACTCTACGAGCGCTGAGGTGTGGCGATGAAACTAGCTGATCAATGCATTCTGCCCGCCCGGCCCGAGGCCGTGTGGCGCGCGCTGAACGATCCTGCCGTGCTCGAGGCGTGTTTGCCCGGGTGTAAAACGCTCGCGATGCTGGACGAGCGGCATTTCGAAGCGACCGTGCAGATTCGCGTGGGGCCGGTGGCGGCGACCTTTAAAAGCAATGTCGAGCTGTCGGACCTCGATCCGCCAAGGGCTTACACGATTGTCGGCACGGGCAACGCGGGCGCGGTTGGTTTTGCCAAGGTCACGGCGCGCGTGCAGCTCGAACCGGCAGCCGGGACCACGGTGCTCGCATACGACGCGGATGTCGAAATTGGCGGAAAGCTGATGAGCGTCGGCTCCCGCCTGATTCAGTCCGCGGCGGCCAAGAATCTCGACGCCTTCTTCGGCGCGCTGAAGGCGCACATCGAAAAGGAGGCGACACCCGTGGACGCTATGCAAGTCATCGAACCGGCGCCGCGGATACATCCGGACGACACGCCACTGACGGGCAGCGTGCAAGGTCAAGCGCACGTCGAGACGAAGCTGCCCACCGTCATGTCCGAACCCGGCTCGGCATCGGGTCTGCGGGTCTGGCTGGTCGGAGCGGGTTCCGGGCTGCTTGGTTTGCTGGTGGGATTCCTGATTGGGCATGCGGCCTGACGGTCCATGTTGCGATGATGGCGCCCGGCCTGCGTGCAGACCGGGCACCGTTTTGAAAAGTAAGGAGCCTGGGCGCTGCAATGCTTGAGCGCGCCGCGCATCGATTACAAGCCGTTCGAGTGGCAACCTTGTTCGTTCTGTAGTTCAGCGTTTGACCCAATCAACTTTTTCATTGGACAGGAATTCTCGTGAGTAAAAAAATAGTTATCCTAATGGCGCTGACCTGTCTGGCCGAGGCAGCGCAGGCGCAAAGCAGCGTGACTCTGTACGGCGTCGCTGACGATGGCATTACCTACACCAACAATCAAGGCGGGCATGCCAATTACCAGACCTTCAGCGGTGGTCTGGGCGGAAGCAAGTTCGGGCTGCTGGGCAGCGAGGATCTGGGCGGTGGCACGCGTGCAATCTTCCAGCTGGAGAGCGGCTATGACCTGAACAGCGGCAAGCTCGGCTACAACAACCGGCTGTTCGGCCGTCAGTCTTATGTGGGTTTGTCCGGCAACTACGGGAGCGTGCGCCTTGGGCGGCAGTATGACTTCATGGTGACCAATCTGCAGTCGCTGACGTCTGCGCAACTGTTCGGCGGCTCGCTGTCGTCGCATGCGGGTGACGTCGACGGGATCTGGGGCACGTATCCCGTCAGCAACTCGGTCAAGTATGTGAGCCCGACGTATCACGGCCTCACGGCGGGCGCGCTCTACAGCTTCGGCGGCGTGGCCGGTTCGGTAGGCGAATCGCGGCAGTATGGTTTCGGTCTGAGCTACGCGAATGGCCCGCTGAAGCTGGCGGCCGCCTATCTCTACGTGAACAACCCGGCGGTGACGCGTTTTGACGGCACCACGGGGGCGACAGCCGGCGGAGCATTTACGAACCCGGTGACGAACCCGATCTACAGCGGCTATGCGACCGCGCACAGCATGCAGACCCTCGGCGTGGGCGGCAACTACCAGTTCGGTGCGACGACACTCGGCGCGCTTTACACCGATACGCGCTTTAACAACGCAGTCGCGACAACCACCACCACGTTCCAGGGTTCGGCAACGCTCGATTCGTACGAAGCATTCGTTAGCCATAACTTTACGCCAGCAGTCATGGCCGGTCTCACGTACGACTACACGTCGTCGCCGCATGCGCACTACAACCAGGTGGCTGCGGGTTCCCAGTATGCGTTTTCCAAGCGTACTTTCACCTATCTGATCGTGGCATGGCAACGCGCGAGCGGCGTCGATTCGACCGGGCATGCGGCCGTGGCGGATCTGACATACCTGTCGCCTTCGTCGACGCCGAATCAGGTCGCGGTGCGCGTGGGTATCCGACACAACTTTTAACCTGCAGTGGAGCACAGGTCTGCCGGGCGGCGCGACAGCGTGCCCGGCGGCCGTCGTTTTGTGAGCGTTTGAATTGCAACAGGAGGCAATCATGCTGGTGGAAATGCGTACGTATCAGATTACGGCGGGAAAGGTGGGCGAGTTTCTGCAAATCTACGAGCGCGAAGGGCTCGCGATCATCAGTCAGTACGCACGGCTAAAGGGCTGCTGGACCAAAGACTCGGGCACGCTGAACTCGGTCGTGTTCTGCTGGAGCTATGACGACTACACGCATCGCGCCGCGCAGCGCGCGAAGCTCGCGGCGGACGAGCGTTGGCAAGCCTTCACGCCTCGCATCCTGCCGTATCTGGTGCATCAGGAGTCGGTGTTCCTTGCCCCCGTGCCGTTTTGCCCGGCTGACTGAAGCAGCAGAAGCGGTGAAGTTTTTTGACTCGCGGAGCGCGCAACGGTACTTGCCGCGCCGCGCTGCGTTTGTGAGGTAATCGATGATTGAAGCTGATTTGGTCGGCAAGATGGTGTCGTGGCGTCGTGCATTGCACGCGCACCCGGAGACCGCGTTTGAGGAGGTCTCGACAGCACGGCTCGTGGCATCGACACTGCGCGAATACGGTTTCGAAGTGACCGAAGGCGTCGGCAAAACCGGTGTGGTCGGTACGCTGCGAAGGGGGCGCGGTCCTGCGCTCGGCTTGCGCGCGGATATGGATGCTCTGCCTATGGTGGAGTACAACGAATTCGCGCACCGCTCGCAACACCGCGGAAAAATGCATGCGTGCGGCCACGACGGTCACACCGCGATGCTGCTGGGTGCTGCCGCTTCGTTAAGCCGCGATACCGGCTGGCACGGTACAGTTCACGTGATCTTCCAGCCCGCCGAAGAGGTGGCGGGCGGCGGGCGCGTCATGGTCGAAGATGGACTGTTCGAGCGTTTCCCGTGTGACGCGGTTTTCGGCCTGCACAACTGGCCAGGCTTGCCGCTCGGGCATTTCGCAATCAACCGTGGCCCGATGATGGCCTCGTTCGATACGTTCGAGATTGTGGTCGACGGCAGAGGCTCGCATGCCGCAATGCCGGAAGAGGGGATCGATGCGCTCGTCTGCGCAAGCCACGTGGTGATCGCGCTGCAGACGATCGTGAGCCGGCGCGTCTCACCGAAGGAAGCATGCGTGGTGAGCGTCACGCAGATTCATGGCGGCGAGGCCTGGAATGTGTTGCCCGACCGCGCCGTGATTCGAGGCACGGTGCGCTGCTTCGAGCGAGGCGTGCAGGAGCGCGTGCGAGGCCTGCTGGATGAAATCGGCACGCTCACTGCCAGGGCGCATGGCGCAAAAGCAACGCTGTCCTACCACTACGGCTATCCGGCAACGATCAATGCACCGGCCGAAGCCGACGTCGCGCTCGATGCGGCGCGTGCGACCGTCGGCGCGGCGAAGGTGACGTTAGGCTGTAAGCCGTCGATGGCTTCGGAGGACTTCGCGTTCATGGCGCAGGCGAGGCCAGGTGCGTATGTCTGGATGGGCGTCGACGGGCCTGAGCCAGGCGCTCCGCTTCACAACCCGCACTACGACTTCAATGACGACGCATTGGCTACCGGTGCGTCGTATTGGGTGAACGTCGTGAAGGCGTTTGGCGTTGCGCGCGTGTGAAGCCCGGCAAGTCAATCGGAACGCTTATCGCGAAGCTCGAAGAGCACGATTAGTGTCGCGACCGCGCAGGCCGGCGGTCAATTCGCGTTGCGCTCCATTGCCGTCGCGACGAGTGCGGGCGCTGCTGTCGCCTGAGCGAGTTCATCGCTCGACCACCCACCGCCGAGCGCATGCAGGAGTTGCACATTCGCGCTTAGCTGGCGGGTCTGGATATCGAGCACGCTGCGTTGCGCATCGAGTGCGACGGTCTGCGCCTGCACGACGTCGAGATAACCCACTGTGCCCTGACGGTATTGGCGTAACGCGAGGTCGACCGAGTACTGCGCGGCGTTTGCTGCATCTCGCTGCTCACTCAGCGCGGTGCCAAGATACGACAGTAGGGCAAGGTTGTCTTCAACCTGCTGGAATGCAGACAGCACCACGCCGCGGTAAAGTTCTCCGGCTTCTTCGGTTGCCGCCTTGGCGGAATCGAGTTCCGCGCGACGATACCCGCCGTCAAACACGTACTGCACAAGCTGCGGGCCGATCGCCCAGAATAGATTGGGCGCGCTAACCAGGCCGGCGTACGCTGCGCTTTGCACACCACCCTGCAAACTTAGTGTGATGTCCGGGAAGTAGGCCGCCCGCGCGACGCCAATTTTTGCGTTGGCTTCGGCCACCCGGCGTTCAGCCGCGGCGACATCGGGCCGTCGCTGCAGTAGCGTGGAGGGCAGGCCGGTCGGGATTGCCGGCAACGCGATGACGGCGGTCTGGGACGGCAGGCTGAATTCGGACGCGGAGGTTCCAACCAGGACCGCGATAGCGTGTTCAATTAGCGCCCGTTGCGCCAGGTTCTGCGACAACTGCGATTTTGCCGACGAAAGTTGCGTTTGCGCTCGGGAAACGTCGAGGCCCGACACGATCCCACTGGTGTGCAGTGTTTGCGTGAGTTGCAGTGCCTTTGCATATGCCATGACAGTCTCGTTCAACAGTTCGGTTTGCTGGTCGAGGCCGCGCAAGCGGAAGTAACTATCCGCCAGTTGGACCTGCAGGCTCAGCCTTACCGAGGCCAGATCGGCTTTGGTCGCCTGCGCCTCGTCCTTGCCGGCTACCACGGAGTCGCGCACGCGGCCCCAGAGGTCGAGGTCGTAGTTGATTTCGCCGCCAAGCGTGACCGAGTTGTAGTCGTTCGGGCCGCCCGCGCGCAGTGGCCGGTTGTCGGACTGGCGATCGCGCTGCGGTACGGCGCTCGCACTGATCGACGGGTACAGTCCCGACTCTACCTGCGCCACGAAAGCCTGCGCTTGCGCATAGTGCGCGTACGCCGCGCGCAAATCGGTGTTGTTTGCCAGTAGGCGCGCTTCGAGATCGTCGAGCTGCGCGTCGCCATACATCTTCCACCAGCCATTGCGGTCGATCCGGTCGGCTGGCTGCGCCGTGGTCCACGGGCCAACCATCCTGTATCGCGCGGCGATTGGCGTCGGCGGGACCCGGTATTGCGGCGCGAGCGAGCAGGCGCTGAGCGCGACGACGCTCGCGAGAAGCGCCGGAATTCCATGCTTAACCATGTGCTGCCGCCTTCTTGTCGGTGGCAGTCGCAACTTGCACGTTGTCGCCGTCAGCGAGTCCGTCGGGCGGTGTATCGATCACGCGATCGGTTGCGGCGAGCCCTGAGCCGATCTCCACTGAGTCGCCCAGGTCGCGGTTGATCTTCACCTGCTTGAACAGCACGCGTCCGTTCGCGCCGAGCGTGGCGACCACGACGCCGCGGCTATCGAAGACGAGCGCGCTGGCCGGTACACGGAGCGAGTCGGCGGAGACGGGCAATGTGAACTTCAGGCTGGCGAAGCCACCCGGCAGCAGCTTGCCGTTAGCGTTGTCAACCAGTAGTTGAACCAGCGTCGTGCCCGAGCTCGAGTTAACCGAGTCCGCGGCTGCCACTACGCGCGCGGCGAAATGCTGATCGGGATACTCGGGGACTGTCAGGATGGCGGTCGTGCCGTCGTGTATCGCCGGTGCGTAATTCTGCGGCACCTGGACATACACGCGTAACTGCTTGACGTCGGAAACCGCGAACAGTTCCTGTCCCACCCCGCCGCTGCCGGCGTTGACCAACGCACCGACGTCGGTATCGCGGGCCGTCACCACGCCGTCGAAGGGCGCGACGATGCGCGCGAAGGCCTTGGTGGCGACGAGGCGATCGACGTTGGCCTTCGCGGCCGCAACGATTGCCTCCTTGGCGGCGTAGTCGGCCGTGCGTTGGTCGACGTCCTGCTGGGCAACGGAATCGGTGCCGCTTAGCGCTTCCCAGCGCTTCGCCGTCGTACCCGCGACTAAAGCATTCGCCTGCGCGCTCTGCAGATCCGCGCGCGCTTGCAAGAGCTGCTGGTCGAGCTCGGGCGTTTCGATTTCGGCAAGGACCTGGCCCGCTTTGACCGGTGCGCCGATATCGACACTCCATGATTTCAGATAGCCGCTGACCTGCGCGAAGATCGGCGCCCGCGTAAACGCTTCGAGGCGGCCGGGCAGTTGCAGCGCAGGGCCGTTGGCGTCGCGCACGGGTTGGATCAGGTTGACGGTCGGCACGGCCTGAGCGTCGGTCCAGGTTTTCAGCTTGCGGGCGTCGGCGGCTCGCAGCGTGACGCCGGCGACGACGATGCCTAATGCGACCAGCAGGCCCATCACGCCTGCAACCAGAAGCGGGCGGCGCGACGGTGTATTAGTGGGGAAAGCGGATTCAGACGACATGAGCAGGACCTCCCGAGACGGATGCCGGGGTAGCCGCGCGCCCTGGGCGCGCGTGCACGATACAAAAAATGACGGGGACGAGGAACAGCGAAGCGGTGGTCGCAAACAGCAGGCCGCCAATGACCGCGCGGCCAAGCGGTGCGTTTTGCTCGCCGCCCTCGCCGAGAGCGAGGGCCATCGGCGCCATGCCGATGATCATGGAGAGCGCGGTCATGAGCACGGGGCGAAAGCGCGTAAAGCCTGCTTCGAGGGCGGCCTTGAACGGGTCGCCGTGTACGGCAAAACGTTCGCGGCAGAAACTGACGACCAGAATCGAGTTGGCCGTCGCCACCCCCATGCACATGATCGCGCCGGTCAACGCGGGTACGGAGAGCGTTGTGTGGGTCGCGAACAGCATCCAGACGATCCCGGCCAATGCGGCAGGCAACGCGGTCACGATCACGAACGGGTCGGCCCATGACTGGAAATTGACCACGATCAGCAGATAGATCAGCACCACCGCACCAAGCAGACCGAACAACATGCCGGCAAAGGCGCTGTTCATCGTCTGCACCTGGCCCAGCAGCGCGACGGTCGAACCCTTGGGCAAGGTGCCGGCGTTGTCGTGCACGATGCGCTGAATGTCCGATGCCACCGCGCCGAGGTCGCGGCCCTGGGTGGTCGCGAAGATCTCGACCATGGGCTGGATGTTGTACTGGCTGACAACCTCGTTGCTGCTGGTCCGTTCGACGGTCGCCAGACCGCCGAGGACCTGGGCGGAGCTTCCGCCGCTGGCTGTGATCGGAAGGTTTTGCAAGGCGGCGAGCGAATCGAGGCTGTATTGCGGCGTTTGCATCACGATCGGATAAGACACACCGTTCGCGTTGTTCAGCCAGAACGTGGGTGCGACCTGGCTGGAACCCGCGAGGTTCACCACCATGCTGTTCGTCACGTCGCGCTCGGTGATGCCGAGCAATTGCGCGCGCGTGCGGTCGACATTGACGTTGAAAGTCGGGTTGCCGTGCGACTGCGCGATCCGCGCGTCGACCACGCCCGGAACATCGCGAATCTGGCGCAGCAGACGATCCGTGTAGGCGTAGTTGGCGGTCAGGTTATTGCCGCGAATCTGCAGGTCGATCGGCGCCGGCGAGCCGAAGTTCAGGATCTGACTGATGATGTCCGCCGGTGGGAATGAAAACGTCACGCCCGGGAATTCCCGCGGCAATCTCTCGCGCATCAATCGAACATACTCTTCGGTGGGACGGTGGCCTTCGTTCAGCGCGATCTGGATATCACCGTCCTGTGAGCCGACCGTACCGGTGTTGTTATACGCCGTATTGATGCCGCTGACCGGCAGACCCATGTTGTCGACCACGGTGCCGAGATCCGCCGGTGGGATGATCTGGCGGATCGTGCTTTCGACATCCGCAAAAATCTGCGCGGTCCTTTCAACGCGGACCCCGACCGGTGCGCGCACATGCATCAGGATTTGCCCGGAATCGACCGAAGGGAAGAAGTTGCGGCCGAGGAACGGCACCAGCGCGAAGGAGAGTGCGACAAAGCCGAGGAAGCAACTGACGAACGGTCGCCGATGGGTCAGCGCGAGTTCGAGCAAGCCACGGTAGGCGCCACGCACCTTTTCAAAGCGTGCTTCGAAGCCACGCTGGAAACGTGCGAGCGGACCGGGGCTGCTGGTTTCATGAGCGTGCTCGCCCTTTACATGCTGTTTCAGCAGGTATTTCGCCATGGTCGGCACTAGGGTTCGCGACAGGATGAACGACGAGATCATCGCGAAGATCACCGCTTCGGCCATCGGCACGAACAGGAAGCGTGCAACACCGTTCAGGAAGAACATCGGCACGAACACGATACAGATACACAGCAGCGAGACGAATGCCGGCGTGACGATCTGCGCGGCGCCGTCGAGAATGGCCGTCTCCACTTCCTTGCCGTGCTCGAGGTGCCAGTTGATGTTCTCGATCGTCACCGTGGCATCGTCGACCAGAATTCCCACCGCTAACGCAAGACCGCCGAGCGTCATGATGTTCAAGGTCTCTCCGAGCGCGGACAGCGTCGCGATGGAGCCGAGGATAGCGAGCGGGATCGAGGTCGCGATGATGATCGTCGAGCGCCAGCTGCCGAGGAACAGCAGGATCATGAGGCTCGTCAGCACGGCCGCGATCACACCCTCGCGCGCCACGCCGGTGATCGCCGCCCGCACGAACAGCGACTGGTCGCCGATGGGCTCGATCTGCAGGTTATCGGGCCACGACGCTTTCCCTGCAGCAAGCCGCTGCTTGATGCCGGAGATGATGCCGAGCGTCGAAACGGAACCGTTCTTGAGCACGGACATCAATACCGAGCGCCGGCCGTCGACGTGCACGATATTGGTCTGCGGCGGGCTGCCGTCGCGCACATTCGCAATGTCGCGAATGTAGACCGTGGTGCCATTGGCCGCTTTGACAGGCAGGTCGCCCAATGCTTTGATTTCCGACGGGGCATTGTTCAGTTGCAGCGTGTATTCGTAATTACCGATCTTCTCAGTACCAACCGGCGTAATCAGGTTCTGGCCGGCAAGTGCGTTGGCCACGTCCTGCGCGGATAAGCCGCGCGCCTGGAGCGCCGCGGGGTCCACGTCGATCTGTACCTGACGTGTCTTGCCGCCGAACGGATAAGGAATTGCTGCGCCTGCGACTGTGGTGAGAACCGGGCGCACTGCGTTCAGGCCCAGGTCACCCAGGTTCTGTTCAGAAAGTCCCTTGCCGGATAGCGCCAACTGGATGATCGGCACGGTCGAAGCGTTGTAGTTCAGGATCAGCGGAGGTGTCGTCCCGGCAGGCAGCTGCCGCAGTTGCGTCTGCGCGACCGAAGTCACCTGCGCATTCGCTGTGCTGATGTTCACTCCCGGCTGGAAGAAGATCTTGATGATCCCGAAGCCGGCGACCGATTCCGCCTCGATATGCTCGACGTCATTCACCGTAGTCGTCAGCGTGCGTTCGAATGGCGACGTAATGCGACCGACCATCTGGTCTGGCGGCAGACCCGTGTATTGCCACACGACGCTGATCACCGGAATCCTGATGTCCGGAAAGATGTCGGTTGGTGTCCTCATCGCCGATAAAGGACCGATGATGAGGATGAAGATCGCCAGGACTACGAAGGTGTAGGGTCGCCGAAGGGCGATACGGACTAGACCGAGCATGAGAATTCCAGAGCTTGGGGTAAAACGTAAGCGTGTCTTGTTTGAAGGCTAGCGCGACGCGCGATGACTCGTAGCCGTGTGCGTGTACCTGAATCCAAGCGCGAATGTACACAAAGCTCGGCATCTCTGCTGAAGGACAAATGAGACATCAGGCGCGTATGGCTGCCGGGTGAGCTCATTTCATTTTGCCTGCACGCCCCGGGAATGCCTTGTCGTTGCTGGAGCGAGTGACGCGGGAAAGAACCAGGAAGGGGAGTGCGAGCGCCACTTTCGGTGAACGTCAGATAGCCCGCGTTTTTTATTACCAATTGTTCAGGAGGGAAAGTGTTCAGAGTTGACCAACAAAGCAACGGATCGCTCTATTAATAGTAATGCTAACTGTACATATGAAAAGAGCTTAAGGGACCGCTGCAGAAGCGCACATTCGTGCCGATACCGAGCCCGGAGGGCGTCTCTAAACTTTCAATCAACAAAGTCCCCAGCTGCGCAAGCCGACTTTGACGCTTTGAACGCAGTGGCGCGCCGAGGGGCAGCGTAACGGGAGACGGTGTTTTGCAAAAACGGCTTTTTCTGCAAAACAGTTGTGCGCAAAACAGGTGGACTGGTGGATGGCTTTCACGCTGCCGACGGCGTCTGGCAGTCGGCATAGGAGACCGCCCTGAGTATGGTCCCTGCATCGTGCTTCGACTTTTCGAGCAGTCGAACTGCCGTCTTCATTCGCAACGTCTTGCGCTCGTTTCTATGCACTCTTCTCGCCGTAAGGCTCGTCGCAGCAATTAGTTTCCGTGGGGAAAGTATGAAACCGGAAGGTGCCTACTTGTGATCGCCGGATTTCGCTGAAATAATCGCTTGGCATGCTCGATTGACCAGCATGCATCGGTTCTTCAAACCATCAGCAGACAGGCCTGAGAGAGACCGTTGCGGCGCGCGGCCAGTGAGTGCCGCGCGTCCGTCAACGTCTGGCAGACCCGGGCGGGACGCAGCGGGTTGCCCTTAACCTGCTGTGGGTTGTTGCACGCCTGAACTAAAGTCGCAGCAACGCCGTGCTACGTCGGCAACCATGTGCCCCAGCGCGGAATGTGACTGCTTCTGAAAAATCGCGTCGTAGCGAACCATCGGTGCAGGTGGGTTGGTCATCACGATCTGCATGAGCCGGTTCTGGATTTGCTGCCTGAAAAGGTCGACCGGCAGCAAGCTCACGCCAACCCCGGCCGCCACGAGACCGCCCACTGCCACCGCATTGTTGCCGCCGCAAATTCGCTCAGGCTCGACGCCCGCACTTTCGAAGCTCCTGGAACTCAGCACGGTGATGATCGACGCCGGAATTTGCTCGATGACCGGAACAGTGCTCAATTCGTGCAGCGACACTGTGCGTTTGCTGTCGAACGCACCGGGACGGCAAAACCAGGCAAAGCGGGCACTCCCGAGCATCACGCGCTCGATTGATGCGGGAAGCGCTGCGTCGGGCAAAATCGCGAAGTCGAGGCGTCCGTCGATCACCCGCTCTTGCAGCGGCCCGGACATGTCGACATGGGGTTGCAGGATGAGATTTGGAAAAAGGTCGCGCATCTGCTGGAGGAACGCTGGGAACCACGTCAACGCAACCAGTTCGGTCAGACCGATGTGTAGCACGCGGGCCATCTGCCGGTCGGCGTCCTGATAGGCTTCCAGTCGCTCGATACTGTCCAGCAAGCCTTCGCACAGCGTGAACATCTCGTGCCCTTTCGCGGACAACCTTGCTTTCTTGCCGCTGCCTTCGAACAAACGTGCTGCGGACTTCGCTTCGACATCCTGCAGGCGCTTGGTCGCCGCGGACTGCGTGATATGGAGCTTGTCGGCCGCCCGCTGCACGGTGCCGAGCTTCGCTACCCAGTAGAACGTCTCGATCTGCTTGACGGTCAGCATTGTTATTCAGCCTCGTTGGCGAGTGATTCGCGTGCGTCCTGATAGCGCATTCCATAGTTGCACGTCGCGCGCGCGAGGGTAATGACCTTGCGGTGGAACGGTGTCAGCGCGTCTTGCCGCGCAACGGCTACATAGCGCACCGGTGGCATCACCGGTGTCACATGGACGGCACGCAACAGACCCAGCGTTACGAGTTCACCCGAGATCGCGTCTGGCAGACAGGCGATCCCCAGACCGGCGCTCGCCATGCCGCCAAGCGCCGCGAAGTTGTTGCAGGTCAGAATGCTGCGCGGTTGCACACCGTTGCGTTCGAGCCATTCGCTCATGACATGGCCGACCGCGGAGTCGGCGGATTGGGACAGCAACGTCAACTGGCCGAGGTCCGACACGGCGAGCCTGCGCCGCTTGAGGCTGAACGCGGGACTGCAGAACCAGCCGTTGCGCACGTTGGCGAGCGGGAACCTCACTATGTCCGCCCAGCGTGGCGTGTCAGGCACGATGGCCAGATCCAGCTGCGCCAGTCTGAGTTTTTCGTAGAGTTCCACCGCGACGCCTCCCACCTCCAGTTCGACGTCCACCAACGGATAGGTAGAACGCAATGCATCGATGAAGCCCGGCAGCCAGGTTAGCGCCGCGAGCTCGGTCACGCCGAGTCTCAACGAGCGCCGCAATACTTTCTCGCTCGCATACTGACTTAACAGGGCGTCGCGTTGCTGAAGAATCGTGCGGGCCTGCGAGAGTACCTCGAGGCCGTCGACGGTAAGCCGTGCCGATCGCGAACCGCGGTCGAACAGCGGTTTCTGGAACTGGCTCTCCAGCTCGCGAACGTGGCGCGACACGCCGGACTGAACGCTGCCGAGCTTGCGCCCGGCAGCTTCGAACGAGCCCATGTCCGCGATTGCAACGAATGCCTCGAGTTGCAGAAAAGTGATCTGGCGTGCCATGCAGCCTCTCTCGAATCCATCTCATTTTGGAATGAATAAGTATGCACAAATATCTCTTTATTTGGGATTTATTTCCGCCAAGAATAGGTCTCCCCGTCCCCTGCAATGCGGATCGAGCATGCCGAACGCTCGCGGTTGCGCCTTGAAGCACACTGTCTATGGAGATCGCATGAAATCGTCTAACAAAATAATCGCTGCGTTGCTGGGGCTCACCCTGGCCGTGGTTGCGGCTACCGCTCAGGCCGACCAGCTCGCGGATATCAAGGCGCGTGGAACACTGGTGTGCGGGGTGCTCGCCAACTTCGAGCCATTCGGCTTTCAGGACCCGGCATCACGGGAGATCGTCGGATACGACGTCGACTACTGCAAGGGCGTTGCCAAGGCTCTGGGCGTGAAGCCCGTGTTGCAGGTGGTGTCGATGGAGGCGCGTATTCCCGAGCTGCTGCAAGGCCGTGTCGATGTGCTCGCCGCCGTGCTCGGCTACTCTCCGGCTCGCGCGGAACAGCTCGCATTTACGCATCAGTATTACGTAGCCAGGCAGGTCATTGCAGTAAAGACCGCTGGCCCGTTCAAAGCACGGGACGATCTCAACGGCAAGCGCGTCAGCACAATCAAAGGCTCCAGCAATATCGCCATCATGGGTCAGGTCATGCCGAGCGTGCAGCTCGTCAGCTATGACGACTCGCCATCCGCTTTCCTCGCCATGGTGCAGGGTAAGGTCAATGGTTTTGTCGTGTCCGAACCCATCATGCATCGCTTTGCCGCCAAACTCGGTCAAGGCACAAAAGTAGAAGCACTGTCGCCGCCGGTGGGTCTCGAATACTGGGGACTCGGTATCAAGAAGGGGGAGCCGGCATTGCTCGGCGCGGTGAATAACGCGCTGGACGGCATGGAAAAATCGGGCGAGGCACAGCAGATCTTCGACAAATGGCTCGGTCCCAATACGATCTATCAGATGCATCGCGATTTCAGGATCGGGTCGATCAAAGGCTGACCCCAATGCCGTTTGTGTAACGAGGATTACTCATGTTGGTGCATCTCAACTTTTCCGGCATCTTCACCGCCCAGAATCTGCAGCATTTGATGTGGGGGATGCAGTACACCGTATTGCTCACGCTGACGAGCTGGGTACTGGCGGTTGCTCTCGGCACGGTGCTGGCGATGCTGCGTGCGATAGGTAACCCGTTCATCGAGAGAATCGTCGCCGGCTACGTTGCCTACCATCAGAACGTTCCAATGCTCGCGCAACTGTTCCTCTGGTATTTCGGGTTTCCAACGCTGTTGCCGGACAGCGCGCAAGGATGGATCAACGCCCATGGAGGTGAATTCATCTTCGCATCGATTGCCATTGGCCTGTGCATGGCGGCTTACTACTCGGAGGATATTAGAAGTGGCCTGCGGGCGGTATCGTCAGGTCAACTTGAGGCTGCACGCTCGCTGGGTTTGAGCTTTCCGAAGTCGATGCGTTACGTGATCCTGCCGCAAGGTTTTCGCATCGCAATGCCGCCGTTCATCAACCATACGGTGGTGCTGTTCAAGAACACCAGTCTGGCGATGGCTATCGGCGTTGCGGAGTTGACGTACACAGTGCGCGACATTGAGAACCAAACCTTTCAAACCTTCGAAATCTATCTCGTTGGAACGGTCATCTACCTGGCCATTTCATTGGGGCTGATGGGTGCGGGCGCGGCGATCACGCGCCGCACCCGTATCCTGGCGAAATAAGCGATGCTCGACATACTCATCCACAACGCGCATTTCCTGCTGCTCGGGCAGTATCCGAACGGGCCGGTCGGTGGTCTTGCGCTAACGCTGATTCTCGCGCTGCTCGGTCTCGCTTTTGCGTTTCCGCTCGGTGTGCTGCTGGCGTTATGCCGTGTCTCGCCGTACAGGGTGTTGAGCGTGCCTTCGACGGTGCTCGTCTATATCGTGCGTGGTGTGCCGCTCGTGATGCTCGTGTTCTGGAGTTATTTCCTCGTGCCGGGCTTGATCGGCCATCTGGTTAGCGCATTCACGACCATGGTCGTCACGCTGGTGATTTATCAGGCGGCTTACCTGAGTGAGATTGTCCGTGCCGGCATCGAGTCCTTGCCGAAGGGACAGACCGAGTCCGCACGTTCCCTCGGGATGAGTTACGTTGCGACGATGCGTCATGTAATTCTGCCGCAGGCGCTGTACAACATGCTGCCGAGCATTCTTAGCCAATGCGTATCGACGGTGAAGGACACCTCGATAGGTTATGTGATCAGCGTCCAGGAACTGACGTTCTCGGCTCAGCAGATCAACGCCAGTCTTCTCACACAGCCATTTCAGGTTTTCTTCATTCTCGCTTTGACCTACTTCGTGGTGTGCTACACGCTCACCCGATGCGCGCATGTCATGGAACGGCGCATCGCGCAGCGGCGTGCCTCAGGAAAGATTCAGGAACTCAGGAATGTCATCAATGATTCAATTCTCCAAAGTTAACAAGTGGTACGGCGAGTATCAAGCGCTCGTCGACGTCACGGCCGAGGTGAAGCGAGGCGAAGTGGTGGTCGTGTGCGGCCCTTCCGGATCGGGCAAATCCACGCTTATCCGTACCGTCAACCGCCTCGAGGAGATTCACGGTGGCGGGATCACGGTCGACGGAACGAGCGTCCACCAGGCGTCGTTGAATCTGAACCGGTTTCGCACGCGTGTCGGCTTCGTGTTTCAGCAGTTCAACCTCTTTCCTCATCTGTCGGCGCTCGACAACGTGTGTCTGGCGCCGATGAAGGCAGCCGGGAGAAGCCGTGCGGATGCGAAGCGGCAGGCATTGGCGTTGCTCGATCGCGTGGGCCTCGCCAGCAAGGCCAACTCGTATCCGCAGCAGTTATCCGGAGGACAGCAGCAACGCGTGGCGATCGCCCGCGCGCTGGCAATGGAGCCGCCGGTGATGCTGTTCGACGAGCCGACGAGTGCGCTCGATCCCGAGATGGTGGGTGAAGTGCTCAGCGTGATGAAATCGCTTGCCAGAGATGGGATGACGATGATGTGCGTGACTCACGAGATGGGATTCGCGCGCGAGGTGAGCGACAGCGTCTGGTTCATGGATCGCGGCGCGATTCTCGAGGTGGCCGATCCGCAAACGTTCTTTCGATCGCCGCAGCACCCACGCGCACAGGCATTTCTGTCCGACTTACGTCACTAGCCACGCATTATCGATACGAAGGTGCTCATCGACAAGTTTGATGTCGGCGAAGCGGGCTATGTATTCCTAACTATGACTATATGACAACGAGCAACATGATTAATCCAATTGCCGCGGACCTGGTGCCGGCGGTTGCAACACCTTGCTTTGTGGTGATGGAAGACCGCGTTCTGCACAATCTGGCGGTCACTGCACGTGCGTGCGGCGGCGTTGAGCGCCTGATGCCGCACGTGAAGACTCACCGCGCAGCGTGGCTCGTTTCGTTGCTACTGGCCAACGGCGTCCTCGCATTCAAAGCCAGTACGCTCGCCGAGGTCGAAATGGTCCTGAGCGCGGGCGGCACACGCGTCACCTGGGCGTTTCCTACTGTCAATCCGCAAAATATCGGCCGCTTCATCGAATTGGCCCGGGCATTTCCGAAGGCCGAGCTCACGGGCCTGGTGGATTCCCGCGAGGGACTGGACGTATGGACGCGGCTACTCGACGGCGCTTCGCCTTCGGTTCGTCTGCGTATCGATCTCGATCCCGGAATGGGGCGCACGGGCGTCGCGATGGACGAGGCCGCGCTCGAACTCGCGCGCGGGGTGGCGCGGCTCGGTCGGCTTGCGGGGTGGCATGTTTACGACGGCCACATCCGCGGCGCGTATGACGAGCGCAAAGCCGCAGTGGAAGAACTTGCCGGTACGCTGGCGTTTCTGCAGTCGAGCCTGCGCGAAGACGGCATCGATGTCGACGTCGTAGGCGCATGCAGCTATACGTTCGACCTGTGGCCGCGCTCGGTGATGCAGTACGTGTCGCCGGGTACCTGGGTGTATTCGAACGCCCAGCACCTGAGAGAGCTATCGCATCACAACTGGGTTGCCGCCGGCTTTGTTTTGACAACGGTTGTTTCAACGCGCAATGGCACGTCGACGCTGGACGCCGGCAGCAAGGCGATCTCACCGGACAAACCGCTGCGGCAGCGTTTTGACGGCGCCGGCGAGATCGTGATGATGAACGAAGAGCACACGGTGATTCGCAGCGACGCACTTCACACCGGCGACAGGCTGTTACTGATCCCGGAACACACCTGTACCACCGCCTACCTGTACAGCAACGCCCTGGTTCGGTCTCTCGACGGACGGTGGGAATACCGCGAACAGCTCGGCAACGAACGTACGGTTGTCGCGTTGACGCGATGACCGCCAGAAGGCGGGGGCCTGCGGACCCACGTCTATCTTCCTCACAGTTTGAGACTTCGCACATGACAGAATCGAGTAAGCAACCGTCCACAGGTGGTCATTACAGCCCATGGCGCCGCGCAGGCGAGCTGATTTTTGTGGCAGGCCAGGTTCCGCGAGATCCTGAGCGAAACATTATTGGCGCCACGATCGAAGAGCAAACAACCGCGGTGCTCAACAATTTGCGTCTTGTCCTGGAAGAAGCCGGCACCGATTTCAGCCGACTTGTTCGCGTCCAGGTGTATCTGTCGGACATCGGCGAATTCCAGCGCTTCAACGCCGTATACGCCCAGGTGATGGGCGCTGCCGCTCCCGTACGAACCACTATCGGGTGCGCGTTGAATGGCGTGCGTATCGAAATCGATGCTGTCGCGCAGGCCGGCGACGCGCCGATCCGCCCGGCAGTAAATAGCTAACCAGTTTCTCACAGGGAAAGACGATGGACCTACAGCTAAAAGATAAGACCGCTCTCGTGCTTGGCGGCGGTGGCGGTCTTGGTGGCGTCATCTCACGAACGCTTGCGGCCGAGGGCGTTCGCGTTGCCGTTGCCGACATTGATCTGGCGGCGGCCGAAACGACCGCCAAGGCGGTGAGAGAGGCGGGCTCGCATGCCATCGCGCTTCAGTGGGATCTTGGTGATCTGTCTGCCGTGGACAGTCATATCAGCCGGATCGAGGACGAACTGGGGGCTATCGACATACTGGTGAACAATACCGGAGGCCCCCCTCCGACGCCGGCGCACGGCCAGGATGCCGCACTGTGGCGCAAGCATTTCGAGAGCATGGTGTTGTCGGTGGTAACCATCACCGACCGGGTGCTTCCGGGAATGCGCGAACGCGGTTTCGGCAGGGTGATCACCAGCACCTCATCGGGTGTTGTCTCGCCCATACCGAATCTCGGGTTGTCGAACGCCCTGCGCATGTCGCTCGTCGGCTGGTCGAAGACACTGGCGCGGGAAGTCGGTCGCGACGGAGTTACCTGCAACATCGTGCTGCCCGGACGTATTGCTACCGATCGCATACGCTTCCTTGACGAGGCCAAAGCCAAACGTGAAGGGCGATCGGTCGAGGACGTTGCGGCCGAGAGCACTGGATCGATTCCGGTGGGGCGCTACGGCGAGCCGCAAGAATACGCAGATGTGGTGACCTTCCTTGCGAGTCCCCGAGCTTCGTACATTACTGGCTCGACAGTCCGTATCGACGGCGGTCTCATCGCCAGCATCTGATCACTTTTTTGGGGAGGCGCCAAATCATGACCATCGACTCACTTCCGCTCGACGAAAAAATCATTGCGGCCCTCTCGGGCATATCTACGGCCACGCTTACGACTGTCCTGCTGAAGCACGGTCTGCGCAACGTGTGGCTTCGGGGTACACGGCCGATCGCGGAAGGTCAGCCGCGGCTCGTCGGCCGTGCCTTCACCCTCCGTTTCGTGCCGGCCCGGGAAGACCTCGCGACCCCCGCTTCGTGGGGCTCGCCGATTTCGACCCGCGCGGCGATTGAAGCGATGCCGCGTGGCTGTATTGCCGTAGTGGGCGCCCTGGGCGTGACCGATGCGGGAATCTTCGGCGATATTCTCTGCGCACGGATGCACATGCGCGGAGTTGCGGCGCTAGTCACGGACGGCGTGGTTCGGGATATTGTGGGCGTGCTGAATACAGGGCTGCCAGTATGGTGCCAGGGTACCGCATCGCCACCCTCGGTGGCCGGCCTGACGTTTGTCGGCTGGCAGGAGCCTATCGACTGTGGCGGCGTCGCGGTATTTCCAAACGACGTGATCGTGGTCGACCGGGATGGCGCTGTGCTTATTCCGGCTGCGCTGCTTGACGAGGTTGTTGCCGCGTCGGTCGAACAGGAGCGACTGGAAAACTGGATCATGAGCGAGGTCGAAAGCGGTGCTGCTTTGCCAGGCCTCTATCCGCCGAATGAGGCAAACCGGGCTCGCTATGAGGCGGCGAATATTTCATTGGGCGTTGCGTCGAAGGAAGGCGGGTGACTGCTGCTCCGACGGGCCGAATATCGGGCATCACGTCGCAACGGCCGATGCCGATGCCGAGGCCGATGCGAGTTCGGCGGCTTCGACAAGGCTCGCCACAATCGACTCCATCGCGGTCCCCGGTCCGAGCACCGCAAAAACGCCATTGCGTTTGAGCAAACGTACGTGCTCGTCCGGAATGATGCCGCCAACCACAACCGCTGCCCTCGGTCGCCGGACCCGCAACGTGCGCACGATCTCGCCAACAAGGTCAAGATGCGCACCCGATAGGGACGAAACGCCGATGACATCGGCCTTTGCTGCGATGGCGTCGTCGACCACCTCTCCCGGCGAGCGGAACAGCGCGCCGAGCGACACGTAGAATCCGGCATCGGCCAGCGCCGCCGCGACGGTCTTTGCACCCCGATCGTGGCCGTCCTGCCCCACCTTTGCGATGAGCACCCTGGGCAGACGGCCGAGGCGCGCGGCAAGAGCGCTGACACGATGGCATGCGTCACGCCATGCCGCATCGACCATCCGCGCTTCGCCGTAGATTCCGCTGCTAAAACGACTGGGAGTGCTGTAGCGCGGCCAGACGGCCTCCAGCGCGCGCGTGCATTCGCCGATTGTCGCGCGCGCGCGGACACACTCGATAGTGAGGGCCAGCAGGTTGCCGGTGCCGTCACGCGCACCGTTAGCTAGCGCCGTCAGCGAGCGCGAGACCAGAACATCGTCGCGCTGCGCCTTCAGTTCTGCAAGCTGCCGAACTTGCCTGGCACGAACCCGCCGGCCGTCGATCTCGAGGCAATTAGACGGAGTATCCGCATCCGGTGATCGGAAGCGGTTCACACCCACGACGACATGCTGCCCGGCATCGATCCGCGCCTGCGTGCGTGTTGCCGCTTCGTGAATGCGCTGCTGTACCCAACCCGAGCGGATCGCTTCGACGACGCCCCCATGCGCAGCAATTTGCGCCATCAGATCACGCACGCGCCGGACAATATCGGCGGTAAGCGACTCCATCATGTACGAGCCGGCCCACGGGTCGATAACATCGCACAGGCCCATCTCATGCTGCATGATCAACTGCGTGTCACGCGCGAGCCTCGACGCATCCGCGCCTGGGAGGGCGAGCGCCTCATCGTACGCATTGGTATGCAGCGACTGGGTGCCGCCGAACACCGCGGCCATCGCCTCGATCGTCGTCCGGACGATGTTGTTCTGTGGATGCTGCGCAGTGAGCGAGCATCCCGAGGTCTGGCAATGCATGCGCAAAGCTTGCGCTCTCGCCTCACGTGCTCCCAATTCGCTCATTATCCCGGCCCACAGAACCCGGGCGGCGCGAAGTTTGGCGATCTCCACAAAGAATTCGGTGCCGACGCCAAAAAAGAAACTCAGCCGTTCGCCGATGCGCTCGACATTCATGCCGCGCTTCACCAGGGCCTCGACGTAGGTGCGCGCGTTGGACAGCGTCAGCGCGAGTTCGAGTACCGCGTCCGCGCCTGCTTCCTGAAAGTGATAGCCGGAGATGGACATTGCATTGAAGCGCGGCGCGCGTTCGGCCAGATATTCGACGACGTCCGCGACGATCCGTAAGGACGGCTCCGGCGCGAATATCCAGGTATTGCGCACCATGTACTCCTTCAGGATGTCGTTCTGGATCGTACCCGTCAGGGCCTCCGTGCGCACGCCGCTTTCTTGCGCTGCCACGATGAATGCGGCCAGTACGGGTAGTACGGCGCCGTTCATTGTCATCGAGACCGACACCCGTTCGAGCGGAATCTGCCGAAACAGGCGCTTCATGTCTTCGACGCTGTCGATTGCGACTCCCGCCATGCCGACATCGGCCGCCGCGGCAGGATCGTCCGAATCGTAGCCCCGATGCGTCGGCAGATCGAAGGCGACCGATAAACCCTGCGCCCCTTCGGCAAGCGCCGTCCGGAATGCGAGATTCGAATCGGCCGCGTCCGCATAGCCTGCGTATTGACGGATCGTCCACGGCTTTTGCGTATACATCGACGCATGGGGCCCTCGCACGAAGGGCGCCTCACCGGGCCGACTGCCGAGATGCGACACCCCTTCAAGATCGCTCGCCGTATACAGCGCCTTAAGCGGTGCCGCATGGGGCGGGTGTCGCACCGAGTCGCGACTTTCATCGGCGAAGCTCCGCTCGCCGCGCATATCGCCCTCGCGCTTCATCGCTGCCTCCAATGCTTGCTTGTTACTACGTCGGCAATCTTCTGCTGATCGCTGCCACGACGAAGCTCGCACCAATGGGCGAGGCCGCGTTCATCCTTATGCTCCGCGACCACGCGCAGTCCGAGGGTGTCACCAACATTAATGTTGCCGTAGAAGAACAACTCGCGGCCTGAAATAACGGGTGGCTCGTTAAACCGGTGGCGCTGCCATTCGGCACGGTCAACAAAGGACTGAAAGCTTGCAAAGTAGAGAAAATCCGCGCCGTTGAAATCGTTGTTCGGACAGGGCAGAAATTCGATCCAGTCGCTCTCGACCCGATCGGCGCGTGTGAAGGGCAACCGCTCGTCCCACTGCCCGGCGCGAAACTGCTTGCCACGCCACCCCATGTCCACCGCGTCCGCCGGCGGAGTTGGTGTCGGGCCTGCCATTGCCGCGAACGTCGCGCGCGTCACCGAACGGTTGTTGCGCACCTCATGCCGCCGCACGAACGTCGACGACATCGACACGAGGGCGCACTCGCCATTGCCCGAAACCAGACGGTGCCGGCTAAAGTGGCGAGCCGGACCGGTTCGGCAAAGCTCGGTACCGAGCTCGAAAGCGTCGTTCTCACCTATTGCGTGGAGCGTGGCCCCCGTCAATCTGATTGCGGTGAAGGCCGCATACGATTTGCTCCCACCGTCATCGACGAAATCCGGCGCGCGCCGGCCGGCATTCTCCGCCAGCGCCTCCCAGTGGCGATGTCCGCATTCCTTGATAAGCCAGTTTTCGGACAGCCCCGTATAGGCCAATTGCGGCATCCCGGCGCGATAGCGCTGTGTTGTTTGCTGCATGCGCTTCAGGCCACTACTGTGTCGCGAGAGGAGGTTCGCTCGCGGAGGCTCGCGAGAATTGCCCGGCTCACGTGCTCGGCATCGCGCGCGATGCCCGAGAAACGCCCTGAGCCCCATGTATGCAGCCACGGTAAGCCGATGAAGTAAAGCCCCTCAACCGGCGTGATGCCGCGCGTGTGCGCCGGATAACCGCGGCCGTTGAACACAGGCGCATCTATCCAGCCGAAGTCCGGCGTAAAGCCTATGCACCAGATAATCGATGTAATGCCGCTGCCTGCGAGTTCGAGCGTCGTACGCTCGCAAGGCGGCTGCCATAGAGGCTCATAGACGCTGGCGGGCGGTGCATCAATGCCGTTCTTTTCAATGAAGCCGTCGATGCTCGCGTTGATGCGATTATAGGTATCGTCCGCGCTGTCGAGATTGGCGGCGAGGTTCGGCGCGAAGTGCAGCCGCCCGTCGCGCAGGTCGTCGAGCCGTCCGTATAACTCCATCCCTTCGGCCGCGAACTTGCGCAGATCGATGTCGCGTCCGCCGTCGCGGCCGGTCACATAGTGATTGGTGTTGTCCCGCACCCCCTCACGCAACGGGTGCTTTTCCACCGGCATGTCGTAGTATTTCATGTCGGCCAGCCAGTCCACCACGTCGCGCCCGCGGTAGAAGCGTGCACAGCGTGGCGCCTCGCCGACGGCCAGCACCACCTGGCGGCCGGCCAGATGCAGGTCCTCGGCAATCTGCGCACCGGACTGCCCCGATCCCACCACCAGCACCGCGCCGTCGGGCAGCGCCTGCGGATTGCGATATTCCGACGACTGCAACTGGACGATCTGCGCGGGCAGGCGTTCAGCCATGCGCGGCACGATCGGCGTGTGATAACCGCCCGAGGCCACCACGACCTGATCGGCGGTGAAATCGCCCTGGCTCGTCGCCACCGCAAAGGTGCCGTCGTCCTGCCGCTTCACGCGTTTGACCTGGGTGTGCTCGATGACCGGCGCATCGACCATCGCGATGAAACCGTCGAGATACGCGATGATTTCATCCTTCTTCATAAAGCCATGCGGATCGTCGCCCGGGTAGGGGTAACCCGGCAGCGCGCATTGCCAGTTCGGCGTGACGAGACAGAACGCGTCCCAGCGCTGGTTGCGCCAGGTGTGCGTGACGGTGTTCTTCTCGACGATAAGGTGATCGACGCCGGCCTGTTTCAGATAGTAGCTGACCGACAGGCCGGCCTGCCCGCCACCCACGACGAGCACGCTGTAGTGGCTATTCTCGCGCGTCCCGGCGCTTACGGAGTACGCTGTGTTCGACATGATGGGTCCTTGCAGGTAAAAAATCGGCTTACCGTTACGGCGCTGCCGCCCGGCGCGCCAGGTTCAACGGTTCATCCCGGGTTTAGAGCAGTTCGATGACCTTGACGGTCGCGTCCGGTCGATTGCGAAAGCGGTCTGCCTCCTGTTCGATCTGCGCGAGCTGATCCATCGCCGCCGAACAGGCAAAACCGTACTTCTGCCGCACGCGCTCCGAGGCAATGTTGAGCGCCTCGCGCGAGCGTCTGACAAAATCGTCGAGCGGGTAAGCATGGCCCGGCGTAAAAAACTCGCTGACCACCTGCGACGGCGAATAGCAATTCGCTTCTTCCCCGTCGGGCCATTGAATCCGGAAGTGCATGACAGGCATGGAAATCCTCTTTTTGCTGATGGCTTGGTGGATAGCAGGCGGCTGGCGTGTCAGCAGCGCGATCCGCAACGCGTCGATGCTCATCGCGGCACCTGGTCGGCCGGGACGATGAACGGCTCGCCGCTGAAGTCCCACAACACCGCGGCATCGTCACCGCGATGGACGACCGCCTGGCGCGTCGCGTCTACCGTCCCAATCTCCGCGCAGGCCAGCGAACGCGCGTCGAATCGCGCCCGCACGCGCTCGACGTGCGCTTCACGCACCGAGAGCAGATAGCCGAAACTCGGAAACGCGGTGACCCAACGCGCGAGCGGCACGTCAGCCGGCTTCGGGATCGCATCGAGATCGATGCGAGCGCCGACGCGCGAACATTCGAGCAACATCAATGCCGTGCCCAGCGTACCCGCCATGCTGATATCCTTCGCTGCATCGCATAGCCCGTTCTCGGCCAACTCCGGCAATAACTCGAGGTCGCCGCGCAGCCGCGCGGCCGGCGCTCCGACTGAAGCATTCCAGAACGGATACGGTTCCTCGAAGTGGCCGCGCAGATCGACCGCCATCAGCAGGCGGTCGCCCGGTCTCGCGTTGAAACTCGACAACAGCGCGTTAGCGCGGCCCAGAATCGACACCGCCAGTTGTGCCTGATCGCTTCGCGCGTTGGTGTGTCCGCCGACAATCGGCACGCCATACGCCACCGACGCCGCGGCCATGCCGGCCAGCACCTCGTGCGCCGCGTCGATGCCATTGCTCCATAGCGCATCCACGACAGCGAGCGGCCGGCCGCCCATCGCATAGATATCGCTGACATTGACCATCACGCTGCTGTAGCCGGCGAACCAGGGCATCGCCTGCACGAAGTCGCTGACCATACCTTCGATGGCGAACAACAGGTAAGCGTCGCCATTCGGCAATGCTGCGCAGTCGTCGCCCAACGCCACCGCCTGGCCGAGATCGCGCGCGCCGCCCGGCAAGCGGTCCGCCAGCGACGACACTACGCCGGCTATATCGGTCTTGTGTCGAAAGCCGCGGCTTTCGCGCAAGCTCGTGACCAGATCCGCGAGACTCATGAGCCGCTCCGCGATTGCGTGACAAAGCCGCTGCGCGGTGTCGTACACGGCGGGTAGTGCTGAAGCTGCGCCTGCATCAGATGATGCGGACGGCCGAGCATCCTTTCCTCTGCAAGTACATCCCAATGCAGACGGCGAAACAGCGGCACATTCTGGCTCTGCACATGCGCGAGGAATGTCTGACAGCCGAGCGCATGCGCGCTTGTCACGGCAAGACGGATCAGCGTTGCACCGATCTTGCCGTGACGGCGAAACGCAGCGTGCACGGCGAGCCGCGAACCGAACCAGACGCCAGGCGCTTCCTCGTGGATGCGCACCGTGCCCACTACCTGCTCCGGCATCCCGGCGAGACAGCTCACCGCCACCAGTTGCTGCGCACGCTCGTCGATTTCGTCGCGGTCGTCGCCGACAAAGATGCCCTGTTCGATGCAGAACACCGCGCGCCGCAGCTTGTACGCTTCATCGGCCTCCCACTGCAGCGTGGTCCACTTGATCCGGTATTCGGTCGGCGTGTAAAACGCCGGCGCGACATCCGCGTCGTCCAGTTCACCCGATGCACCCGCAATCGCTTCGCCAAACATGATCACACCTCGTACGAAGACAGGGACGAGCACGCGCCGCACTTGCCGCAGCCGGCCTTGATGTCCGCCGAGCGCATTTCAGCCGCGGCAAGCATTGAGCCGAGCGGCTGCAGCACCGACCTCATGAACTCCGGCGAGGGCGCCGGATGATCTTCGAGCGGCGTGCCGCTGATCGGCACGAATGGCACCACGAACGGATACACGCCAAGATCGATCAGCTCGCGCGAAATCGAGAGAATCGCTTCGGCGGTGTCGCCGAGTCCCGCGAGGATATAAGTGCTCACCTGTCCCCGTCCGAACACGGCGACCGCCGCCTTGAACGCGTCCATATAGCGCGACAGCGGTACGCCCGATTTACCCGGCATGATGCGTTCGCGCAGCGACGGCGTCACCACTTCGAGATGCATGCCGAGCGTATCGATGCCGCTCGCCTTCATGCGCGCGAACCATTGATCGTCGTCCGGTGGTTCGCATTGCGCCTGGATCGGCAGATCGACCGCGGCCCTGATCGCGAACGCACTCTCGCAAAGAATCTGCGCGCCACGGTCGCTGGTGGGCGGCGTGCCGGTCGTCAGCACCATATGCCTGACACCGTCCAGCAGCACTGCCGCACGCGCGACTTCTGCGAGCTGCTCCGGCGTCTTGCGCGCAATCGTGCGACCGGCGGCAAGCGATTGACCGATCGCGCAAAACTTGCACGTCTTGCGGCGGCTCTCATAGCGAATACAGGTTTGCAGCACAGTGGTCGCCAGCACATCGGCGCTGTGCAGCGTTGCGATGTGCGAGTACGGCACCCCGTCGAGCGTCTGCATGCCATAAAAGCGCGGCGCCTTTGGAAAGCTGATATTGGCAATCGGAATCGTGCCGCGCAGCAATGCGCTGGTGCCGTCTGCGTCGGCAGGCGCGGCGACGAACGGCGAATGCCACGCTGTGTTGGTATGCACCGGCACCATGATGGTCACGCCATCCACCGTGACGGCTTTGTGATCGGACGGCCCCGCACCACCGCGCCGGCTGGCGACGCCGGTACCGGGATCGGCCAGCCGCAAGCCGACCGACTGCAATTCAGTCATCAATTGCCGGCTCGCGGCCGGCAGGGTCTCGTTGGAATTCATCGCGGCATCCCACGGTTGAGTTGAGATCGGTGCTGGACGAGGCGTTCCACGCGTCGCCCGGCGACGGCATCGGCGCCACGGTCGTAGCCGGCCGCTCGTTGATGGCGAGGCTCAGCAATTCGGGCCGCGCATAGTGGCCGACCGAATCCATCATGCGTTTGCGCTTGGTGATCAGCGCCATGTCGAGATCGGCGATCACCATGCCTTCGCCTTCACGCAGCGGTGCAGCCAGATGCTGCCCCTCGGGCGACACGATTGCGGTATTGCAGCCGCCGCGCAGCGCCTTTTGCAGATTCGTATCGCTTGTGACAGATGCGATCTGCGCTTCGGTCAGCCACCCTGTTGCGTTCACGACGAAGCAGCCCGACTCGAGCGCGTGATGGCGAATCGTCACTTCAATCTGCTCGGCGAAAATCGGCCCCACCAGCGATCCCGGAAACTGGCTGCAGTGAATCTCCTCGTGCTGCGTCATCAACGCGTAACGGGCGAGCGGGTTGTAGTGCTCCCAGCAGGCGAGCGCGCCCACGCGCGCCACGCCGGTTTGCACGACCTTCAGTCCCGTCGCATCGCCTTGTCCCCAGATCATTCGTTCATGGAACGTCGGCGTGATCTTGCGGCGCTTGAGCAACAGCTGCCCATCCACATCGAAGATCAGCTGCGTGTTGTACAAGCTGCCGTAATCGCGCTCGTTCACCCCGAGCACGACGACCATGCGATGCAGGCGGGCACGCTCGGCCACCGCCCGCGTCACGGGGCCGGGCACCACCACCGCTCCTTCGTAAAGCCGCATGTGGTCGGCGCCGGAGGCAACCGGTGGCCGCACGAACGAAAAGTACGGGTAATACGGTACGAAGGTCTCGGGGAACACGATTAGCTGCACGCCTTCGCGCGCCGCCTGATCGATCGCCTCACAAACCTTGTTCAGCGTGCCGTCGCCGCGCTCGAAGTCCGGTGAAATCTGGACTGCGGCGGCACGAACGATGCGTTTTTCAGACATGGTGGTAGCCGCCTGTGCTCAGACCGTCCAGGTGTGGATGATCAGTGCGTTGTCCTTGCGATGCAGAAGCTGGATATCCAGCACGTCGAGCGGACTGATCGGACGAATGCCCTCGATCAGCGACGCTTCGCCATGCCCATACAGCGCCTGCAATGCGAAGCGGCACGCGTACACCTTGCCTCCCTCTTCCATGAACTTCATCAGTTGCTTGTTGAAGTTCAGATGACCCGGAAACGCTTCGTCGCCGAGCGTTGGGAAACCGCGCTGCAGACCGAGCGTCACGCCCGGGCCATAGAGCAGCACCGAGGTTTCGAAACCTTTGCGCTGCAAACGCGTGGCCTGCAGAAGATTGACGAAGCCGATCGAGCCTTCAAACGCCACCGTATGAAACGTGACGAGCGCCTTTTCACCTGGCTCGGCCTTCACGTCCTCGAAGACTTTCTCTTCGTAGTCGACGAGGTAATCGCCCTTCTGATGCAGCGGTTTGTTGACAACTGGCATGGCACTCTCCAATGTGAATTGCCGGAACAGGAAATGAAGCGTCATATCAAGGCGCCGCTTGACGTTTGCTCCGAGCCCGATAACGCAACGCCTATGCCATCTGGCGTCGCGGCGAATGCGATCACTATCCAATCAAGCAGACGATCATTCGTCGAACGCGCCCAAAAATTTTTTGGCGCGAAGGTTGCGTACGGTCAGCCGCGCCAATGGAAGCGGCCGTGCGGGCGTTGATCGCACCAGCCGGGTGCGATCCGGATGGTGCACGCGCGCCGATCGGGTGCAGTCATTCACCGCAATCGATCCGTCCGTCCATTCAATCGGTCCATTTGATCCGATCATTCGAGCCGCGTTATGCGATCACTTTGCAGTGCTGATTCGACCCTGCATGACGTCTTTTCCAATCGTTTTCCAGTTCCACGAACCCCATGAACACCATGAGCAGCCCGACTCACCACTGGATCAAACGTCTTGCCGAAATCCGCAAACCGGCTTATCTCGCGATCCCGGATCTGATAGAAGAAGATCTCGCGACCGGACGCCTGCGCCCGCGCGACCGGCTGCCGGGCCTGCGCGATCTGGCCGACGAACTGTCACTGAACTACACCACCGTGGCGCGCGCCTATGCCGAGGCAAAAAAGCGCGGCCTGCTCGATGCGCGCGCCGGCAGCGGCACCTTCGTGCGCGGCCGCACCGTGACGCTGCCGCTAAGCGGTGGCAGCAGCATCGAAATGACGATGAACACGCCCCCCGAGCCCGCGGACTACGCCGCGCACTTGCGTGAATCCGCCGCCCGTCTGATGGCGAATAGCGACCCGTACCAACTGCTGCGCTATCAGGATTTCGGCGGCACGCCGGCCGACAAGGCGGCGGGCGCGGAGTGGTTAAGACGCCGCCTGACTCATTGCTCGCCGGACAACGTGCTGGTGTGTCCGGGCATTCACAGCGCGCTCGTCGCACTCGTCTCGCAGTTGGCAAGTCAGGGCGCAACAATCTGTCTCGACACGCTCGCCTATCCGGGCATCAAGGCGATCGCAGCGCAACTGGGCGTGCGCTTGCAAGCGCTCGCACGCGACGACGAAGGGCCACTGGCGCATTCCTTCGAAGCGCTTTGCAAGACCGACAAGCCGGCCGCGCTCTATTGCAATCCGACGCTGCAGAACCCGAGCACGCTGACGCTCACGCGAAGGCGGCGTGAGGCGCTCGCCGATGTGGCGTTGCGCTACAGCGTGCCGATCATCGAGGACGATGCCTATGCGATGTTGCCGCAGCAAGCGCCGGACACGCTGGCGAGTTTCGCGCCTGAGTTGACGTACTACATCACGGGAATGTCGAAAAATCTGGGCGCCGGGTTGCGCGTCGCGTATCTGCACGCTCCGACTCCGCGTCAGGCGCAGCGTCTGGCAGGCGCACTGCGCGCGACTACCGTGATGGCGAGTCCATTTACCGTTTCGCTCGCCACACAGTGGGTTGCGGATGGCACCGCGCAAGAGATGCTCAGCGCGATTCGCAGCGAGTCGAAAGGGCGCCAGGCGATTGCCGCTCGCGTGCTCGGCGCGTCTTCCTATGACGCGCATCCGGACGGCTTTCATCTGTGGCTGCCGATTCCCCGCGAAGGCGGCTGGAGCGCTTCCGAACTGGCGCTGCAGTTGCGTAGTCAAGGCATCGCCGCTGTCGCCGGCGCAGCGTTCTCGACCGACGGTAATCCACCCGACGCGATGCGGGTATGTCTGGGAGGCTCGAAGAATCGGAGCGAATGCGAGCGGGCGCTGCGCGTTATCGCCGAAACGCTCGAGCATCCGCATCTTCTGCATTCGCCGGTGATATGAAGTAACCTGGCCGTTGCCGATACGATCAGATGGCGCGACATGAAACACCCAGGATCGGACTTGCCCGGGTCGATGCGCTGTCGGTCAGCACGCGGTAACGCATGCCCTAAGATGACTCCCTCAGTCAGTTACCGACGTGTTGTACGGATGTGAACAAGCCCGGTCTGTCACAGCGCATTCGCGAACATCCGTTCTGAATTCGCTGTTACGCACTCTTGTGAAATTGACAGCCATAGGGGCGTTCGCACGTCATGCGTCGAGGTGTCGTACGCAAAAGACAAGTACGCGATATATCGCCGAATACCGACCTCACATTTCGTGAAGCAACCGAAGCGTTATTCGCGCTCACGAATCCCGACGTCGAAATCACAAGCATGTTCAGCAATTGGGCAGCACGCTCAAGACGTACGCGTATCCGCTGACGGGCAACCATCCTCGTCCATTCTGCAAGTCACATGGAGTTACGAAAGCTTTCCTTAATAAGCGCATCAGAAGAATGAAGGCCTATATAATCCGTTGGGTTTACTCAATATCGCCTCTGACGCTTGTGACAGTCACTTCTCTATATCAAACGGCGGGCACCGGGTCTGGAATGAATAATGCGGAGGCGTCCGTCTCCGACAGGCCGATCGGCTCCGTATCCGATACGATCGAAACACTGCGTTCCGCGACGAGGCATCGGCATGAATTGCTTCATTGCATCATGCCGCTTTCGGTAGAAAGTACGGACGTGGGTGACTATCTCTTGCACCTTTCGATGCTGCGCGCGTGGCTTACGCCCATCGATGTGTGGTTGCGCGCGTTTGCGGATGGTCCACGGGAAAATATCTTGCGATCGATTTCGGAGCGCATCGCATTGATCGACGCAGATCTGGCTTTTGCATCGTTGCACGTCAAGGATCACATCGACCAGTCGATCTTGCAGGCCCGCGTGTCAGGCTACATGGAGACGGCAAGTCCGGCTTATCGATGGGGTGTTTGCTATGTTGTAGAAGGATCGCAACTGGGCGGAGCCGTGCTCTACAAGCACCTGAAAGAGCGGCTTGCCCCGCATCCGCTCCGTTTTCTGCAACCGTGTTCCGAGTCATCCGGGGCGCACTGGAAAGCGTTCGTCAGCCTCATGACGAATGAGCTGTGCACGCCCGAGGCGATACAGGAAGCATGTAACGGCGCGGTCGATGCTTTTGACCGCCTCATTGATATCGCGCTGCGTCCGAGCCAGGACGTCTGTTCCGGCGCCGGTTAACGAGGAGCCGGGAAACCTCAATGGATCTCCGCCGTAACAATCTTTCCGCCGTCAACGATTCGTTTGATGCAGCCTGGGCGTTCGAGGCTTTGCCCCACGCCTATATGATCCTGAATCAGCGCTATGAGGTTGTGCTTGCCAACGCAAGCTATCTCGCCTTGACTGGGCAGTCGCTGAGCGACCTGCAAGGCAAGTCGATTTATGAAATCAACCAGTTCGGCGCGCCCGAGCAGCGTGAAGCGCGCCGCGTCTGGCTCGACTCCGTACTGAAAGCCGGGTCGGCCGGGGCGTCGCAGTGGTCTCCGTTGTTCCGCTACGAAATGCCGGAACGTCGGCGTGACGAAAACGGCGACCTGTCCGTCACGGACGGGACCGTCATCCGTTACTGGAAAATCAAGGCAGATCGGCTGCCGGCCCGGCATGGCGACGGCGGCAAGATCGCCTTATGCGTGGTCGAAGTGACGGACAGCGTCTCTGAAGACGAGCGCAACCAGCGTGAACGCGCGAAGCTGCGATCACAGGCGCAGTTACGGCAGGTCATCGCCGACGAAGCGATGGCCAAATTGCGTGACAACCAGGAGCGCTTTCAGTTCGCGCTGGCGTTTTCGCAACTCGGCGCGTGGGAGATCGATCCTGCCACCGGCACGATGGAGTGCACCGAACAATGCAGCGTCAATCTCGGCATCCCGGCCAACGCCGCGCTGACCGAGAGTCGACTTATCGACGAGGTGGTCCATCCTGACGATCGAACGCGCTTTCGCGAAGCGATGACGGCAGCGCTCGCCAGTCACGAGCCTTTCGAGGTGGATTTTCGCGTCGGTTGGGCGGACGAGCGGGTCCGCTGGATTCTTGTGCGCGGCGTAGGGCGTTATCTGCAGGATGGCTCGCTCTTAAGGGTACTGGGATTCACGCTCGATATCACGGCCCGCAAGGAGTCCGAACTCGAGCAGCGCGAGATTGCCGAATCGGAGAAGCGCGCACGTGAGGAAAGCGACCGGCTCGCCGTCGCAATGGATCATTTCGTCACGACAGTGAGTCACGAATTGCGCTCGCCATTGAGCGCGATTCTGGCGTGGTCCAATCTGCTCGAGCGAGCTGCCGACCCGGCGCATGTGACGCGCGCCGTCAGCGTGATCAGCCGCAACGTCCGTCAGCTTGCCCACATGGTCGACGATCTGCTCGATAGCGGGGCGATCGTCTCCGGCAAGCTCTCCGTGCATCCGCGCCCGGTCGATCTCGGCGCGCTCGCCGGCATCGTTGCCGAAGATATGCGCGTGCATGCGGAGGCAAAGAACCTGCAGCTGATCGCTGACGATCTATCTTCAGTAACGGTGCTGGCGGACGAGAACCGGATGAAGCAGGTCGTGTGGAATCTGGTGTCGAACGCCGTGAAGTTTACCGAGCAGGGAACGATCGAGTTGTCCGTCGTTGCCGACGGTGATCAGGTGGAACTGGCGGTGCGCGATACCGGTGTCGGCCTGGATGCTGCATCGATCGAGCGCATCTTCGAGCGCTTCGAGCAGCTTGGCGCGAGCGGCTCCGGGCGCGTGGCAGGGCTGGGGCTTGGCTTGTGGCTGGTGAAGAATCTCGTGGACCTGCACGGCGGCACCATCACGGCGGAAAGCGATGGGCCAGGACTCGGCGCGACTTTCCGTGTGCGGCTGGCGGCGTCCCGCCAGGTCGCTCCTTAGTCCGGCGTCACGTGTTAAAGCGGGCTTCGCTGTCGTCGCGCGTGCGAAATTGAGTGCTGACGGTGATGCTGGCTGGGGCACATACCCGGCGGGCGCTCAACGTGGGTAGGGCGGCGGTTCGTTCAGCACACCCCAGAACATGCCCAGATCGTTGATAGCAGCCATGAAGTCGTCGAAAGCGACGGGCTTCACGACGTAGGCGTTCACGCCCAGGTCGTAGCTGCGCAGCAGATCTGTTTCCTCCCGCGACGACGTCAACATGACGACCGGAATCCGCTTGAGCTTGTCGTCCGATCGTACGATCTTCAGCAATTCGTGACCGTCGATTTTAGGCAGTTTTTTATCGAGCAGGATCACGGCCGGGTTCTCTTCCGCACGGCTCGCCCATGGTCCCTCGCGACGCAGGTACAACAGCGCTTCCTCGCCGTCGCGCAATGACACGACCGGGTTCGCGAGACGCGTCTTTTCCAGCGCGATCAGCGTCAACTCGACGTCGTTCGGATTATCTTCAACCAGCAGGATGGGGCGTAGCACGTTGGGGTCCTTTACTTCGGTTCATCAGATGGTGCTTCATGTTCAGCGCCGCCGCGCGCTCCCCGGATATCCTTGGGAACAGGCCGGAAGCGCTTGCCGGGCGACAGCGCCGTGAGCCGGGCAACTGCGGCGCTAGCGGATTCTTCGCCCTCGCCCGCTTCAGCGACAAATTCATGCGGCAATGAAAAGTAGACCGTGGCACCGCGCTCCGGTTCGCCGATTGCCCAGGTTTTACCGCCATGCCGCTCAACGATGCGTTTGACGCCCGCCAGCCCGATTCCGGTGCCGTGGAAATCCTCCACGCGATGAAGACGCTGGAACACGCCGAACAGTTTGTCGACATAGCGCATGTCGAAGCCGACGCCGTTGTCCTTGACGAAGAACACGTGCTGGTCGGCCAGATCATCTTCGCCGCTATAACGGCCTACTTCGATGACCGTTTCGGCGCGGGTTTGCGTGAATTTTACCGCGTTCTCCAGAAGGTTTCGCAGTACAACGTGCAGGAGTACCGCGTCTGCGGTTACGTGGCCGAGCTCGCCAACCCGCCACACGATGGTGCGCGACCCCGCTTCTTTGGTTTCGTCGGCGATGAGTGCGTCCACCATGGCGCCTACGTCCACTCGCTGCGGATGCAACGCGGATCGGCCCATTTGCGAGAACGCCAGCAGATCGTCGACCAGTTTCCCGCCGAAGCGCGCCGAAGCGACAATCCGTTCGACGAAGTGCTTGCCGCGCTCGGAGAGCCGTTCCACTTCCGTTTCGCGCAGCAGCTCGCCGAAGCCGACAATGTGCCGCAACGGTGCGCGCAAATCATGCGAAACCGTGTACGAAAATCCTTCAAGCTCCTTGTTCGCCCGACCCAGTTCGAGCGCCAGTTGCGCGAGCTCTTCCGCGCGACGCAGCACGATGCCGAGCAGCGCAGCCCGAAAGTCCAGGGCGATTTCAAGTTCGGCGGTGCGCCAGGGCAGCGAGCGTCCGCGCACGGTTTCCGTCCAGGCATCGAAACTCTTGCGCGGCGACAGCGTGCCGGACTGCGACTGCAGCTTCGCGCGCGGATCGCCGGCCCATTTGATCGTTTGGACGACCTCCGGGCGAAACCAGAGCACGTAATTGCGAAACAGCTTCGAGATCGATACCGCCAGCATCCCGGCGTAGTTCGGATGAGGATCCAGGATGGGACACGTGGTGGCAAGACGATCGGTGTGAAAGGTGTCCTCGACTCGCGCATCGAGCCACTCGACGAGCCGGGCCACCTCCGCTTGGTCCGGCGTCGTGCCGACGAGAACAATACGGCCGTCGAAGACGATTGCAGCGCCGTCGGACGCCGTCAGATCCAGCAGGTCCCGCGGGTCCTCGGCGAGCGCGTCCACGAAGCTCTCGGTGTTGGCCATTGCCGCGAGCAGGCGAGTGTGGGTATGGCGCAGGCGCAACCGGTAGGCAGCTTGCGCATGTTCTTCCTTGGCCTCGATCTGCAGCGACAGCACCTCGGCAATGTGCTCGCATGCGGCGCGCACTTCGAACGACGGGATGCGCGCCGTGTCGTGATGGCATGAAATCAGGCCCCACAGTTGACCCCGGACCACGATCGACATGGACATTGACGACAGCGTGCCCATGTTCTTCATGTACTGGACATGGACCGGCGACACGCTGCGCAACGACGAGTAGGTGAGATCGGTAGGGTTTCCAGTCAGTGGATGCAGCGGCGGCACCAATGGCACGGGCGTGTAACCGGCGTCGGCAATCAGCCTGATGCGGTTGCGTATGTAGAGCGCACGGGCTTGCGCGGGAATATCCGAGGCGGGGAAGCGTTGGCCTTCGTACGACGCGTAGCCGGGTTCGATGTGCTCGGCGATCACGCATCCACTACCGTCCGCGTCGAAGTTGTACACAATTGTGCGGCCGAAGCCGGTAATGCGCTGCACCTCTTCGGCGGCAAGCTGCGCCAGTCCGTGGACGTCCTGAACGCCATGCAGGCGGTTAATGAAGGTGCGCACCAGCGGATACATCGACGAGAAGACGTCAATCGTGCCTTGAGCGGGTTCCAGCTCGACTATCGCGACGCCCTGGTTGCGATGCACGATCACTGCGAATGGCGACGCCTGTGTACCGTTTCCCGCGGGTGAAATCGCAATCGAGCCGAGGTAAAGGGGGATGCCTTCGAGATCTTCGGTGTCGAGTGCGGTGACGATTCTCGTGGCCCATTCGGCCCCGAGAAATTGCGCAAGCGGCTGCCCCAGCGCATTTTGTGCCGGCTCGCCGTTCAATTGGGTGGCATTGCTGCTTGCCTGCAGCACGGTGCCGTCCGCAGCGATGCTGAACAGAAAGCCGTGTGGCTGAATGCCGCCGGGAATGTGAATAGGCTCGTTGGCGCAGTTCTCGACTGCAGCGGATGTGGAATGTGAAAGGTCAGCCATGCTCGCTCCTCGATCTGACCGGGATTTTCGCATAGAGATGCGGGGAGTATGCCCGCAGGGGACAGCGAGGATGTTGCGGCTCGTGAGGCTTTCTGCATCCAGGCGCGACTTCGACGCGTAAACACAGAATTAAGGAATCCACGAACCTCAACGCATGTCGTCCTCAGCTCCTCCGGGCCCGTCTCCCTCAAATACCCCGCGCCCGATAGCGCCCAGGGTGTGGCTCTACTTTGTTGTCGGTCAGGCGGGCTGGTTTGTCTGCGTGTTGAGTGCCGCAAGGGGAGTAGCGTGGATCGGCGGCGCGTTCGTGCTGGCTACGGTCGTTTGGCACGCCACGCGTGTCGCCGCGCCAGTGCCCGAACTGAAGCTGGTCGCCACGGCTGTGCTGATCGGTGCGCTATGGGAAAGTCTGCTGGTCGCGAGTGGCCTGCTCGTTTATCCGGGCGGCGCGCTGATTGGCGGCACGGCCCCATGGTGGCTGCTCGCCCTGTGGGCTCTGTTCGCAGTCCAATTCAATGTGCTGTTCGGCTGGCTTAAGAGGCGGCTTTTTCTGGCCGCCATGGTCGGCGCGCTGGCCGGCCCGCTGTCGTTTCGCGCGGGTGCGGCGCTTGGCGCGGTTCGCTTTGGCGATCCGGTGCTGTCATTGTTCGCCCTGAGCGTGGGTTGGGCCGTACTGATGCCGTTGATGCTGGCGTTGGCACGGCGCTGGGACGGGGTTCATGTCCCTACGGACTAGCCGGACGGCCGCGCGCACGGGTTAGGAGCTTAGCTCGCCTCGTCGCGGGCCGCCGGCGTTCAGATCGGCATCAATCCGCTCGCACTTCGATGCGGCGCGGACGTGCCTCTTCACGACGCGGGATGCTGAGTTTCAGCACGCCGTCATGCAGATTTGCGTCCACCTGCGACGTGTCGAAGTCGTCGCTCAACGTGAAGACTCGCGCGAAATGCGGCGCGCGAATCTCTGAATGGTGCAGCCTCAGGTCGCTGGGCGTGGGCACCACGGCCTCTGCCTCGATGTAAAGTCTTCCGTCGTGCACCTTCACGTCGAGCCGCTCGCGCGGCACGCCCGGCAGGTCGGCCCACAGGGTGATGCCGTGACTGTCCTCGATGATGTCCACAGCCGGCGCGAGCGAGAGTCGGCGGGCGTTGCTTTCGTTGCGGCGAGCGACCTCGCCGGCGTCGCGTTGAGCGATTTGGGTCGTTTCGTTCATGAGTTCCTCCGCTTTACTGAATGGTGATGGAGCGCGGCTTCGAGGCCTCGCGCTTGCCGATCTGAATGGTCAGGCAACCGTTCGAATAGCCGGCCACGACCTTGTCCGGATCGGCGTTCTGCGGCAGTTCGACGACGCGGCGGAACTTGCCGAAAAAGCGCTCCTTCGCGTAAGAGCGGGTTTCGCTCGCCGCGGACAGTTCAGGCGCCTTGCGCTCACCCGCAATGGTCAACGTGCCTTTGTCGACGGTCACGTCGAGCGCAGCCGGGTCAATGCCGGGTGCGAACGCGACGATGTTGATCGAGTCGTCGGTGCTGCCTATATTCAGAGGCGGGAATGCGTCTGTGCGGCTCGAGCGGATGCTCGATGGAAGGTTGCCGAACAGCGCCGACATCTGCCGTTGCAGACGATCGAGTTCCCCGAACAGGTCGTTGCCAAAGTAGAAGTCACTCATAATTAATCTCCTGTCGTGCGAGCTCATCAAAGTTGTCTTCCCACTGCGGGGGTTGGACAAACCTCATCCCCGATTGGCTTCCTGGGAGCATCGCGCAGTGGGTTTTGCGAGCCAAAAATAGGCGCTTGATGAAGACTTTCAACTTCAGCATTTCCAATATTGATTGAGTCTGAATATATGGATTCGAATATATTGAAACGCCCGGCGGCCGCCCCTATTTGAGCGCCGCAGATTCTTCTGGGAGGCAACATGGAATTCGACACAGACTGGATAACGCTTGGCAAACACCGTGTCCGACTGCATGCGACTCGTGGCTTTCCGACCGAGCGGCTGCGCGTTGTGGCCGAGGTCGCGCGGTTAGCCATCGAAAGCAACATGAGCGCGCGGGCGCGCCTTATCGAAGTCGTGTTGCGCGATCAGGACGGCGCGTATGACATTGCTGTGGGCACGACCATCGCGGAAGACCGCGCGTGTGCCGCGCCGATCGAGGTCGCACTCGCCACGGTCCTCGGTCTCACCGCCGAACAGGTAGCGTTGACGGTCAACTTTGTTTCTCAGGACGAGGTGGACTTGAGTTTTGGCACTTACGAGCGATTGCTGGCGCAGAAGATTGGCGCGGCCACCCCAATCCAGTGATTCGACCGATGCGTCGAAGCGTGTCAATGCGCGTTCACACCGGGCCGCTCATCTTTGTCGCGGCGCTGGAGGCCGGCCCGTTCCCTTGCGGCCCGCTTACGCCTCAGGCAGCATTCTCTGAATGATCGGCAGCAGTGTGTCGATCGATAGAGGTTTGCGGCAATATTCAATGACTGGATTGGGTTGCACCGGTATATCGGCGGCTGCGCTGCACAGGATGACAGGAATTGACCGCAAGTCCGGGTCCTCGAAAAGCGCCGCGCACAACTGCGGACCTGACATGACCGGCATCATGCAGTCGCTGAGGATGAGGTCCGGCTTGCTCTTCCTCGCCAGTTCGAGCGCGGCCGCTCCATTTGGCGCGGTCACGACGGTGTAGCCGACCTGTTCGAGCAGGAGGCTCCAGACAGTCAGGAGATCGAACTCGTCGTCCACTACCATGATTGTTTTCATGGGCGTCAGCTGTGGAACCGGCCAAGTGTTCCCGAGGCACGCCCACGACCGGCGAGCACATCTGCCGCGCCCGGAAAGGCGTCGATGATATCGAGGCCTTTCTCGGACACGACGAGCTCCCGAAGCGAAGAGTCGTGCATGCTTTCCCGTTGCTTGACCACGGAAATCATCCGATGCAGCCCGGTGTCTGTTTCGGCATAGCGCAACAGAATGAGATTCTCGGTCATGGCTGACAGGCGTATCCCGCGAGTCGCGGCAGGATCGGAGTAAAACGGTACTTCCTCCGTAAGAAGAGTAGTGACTCCCGCTTCGCGCAACTGATGCGTCAATGCGTTCAGAAACAGACCGAACCGGCCTGTGCGCACGGCGGAATCACGGAACCCTTCTATGCCGTCGAGCACCAGCCTCGTTGCGCCGGTTCGCTTCACCGTCGCGAGGGCAACGGCTGCGAGTTCGTCTATCGCCAGTTCAATGGCAGGTTGCCACTGGATGGTCAGAAGCCCACTGTCGCAGGCTTGCTGAAGCGGGATTGAAACGGACTCGGCCTTGCCGATCAATCGTTGTGGCGACTCATAAAAGCCGAGGTAGACGGACTTCTCGCCGCGTTTGGCGCCGGCCGCCAGGAACTGAAGCCCAAGGAGTGTCTTTCCGATTCCGGTTGCACCCATCAGCGTAGTCGTGGAGCCCTTGATAAACCCTCCGCCAAGCAACTCGTCAAGGCGTGGGATACCCGATCCGAGGCGCGCCTTGAGGTCCGCCGGCCCCGGTTGCGTTGCGCATCGTGCTTCCAGCCTCGGAAACATGACGTGCCCGCCGTCTGTGATCCGGAAGAAATGCTTGCCCAATAAATGATCGCGGGCGCGCATCTTGTGGACTTCGATTTCGCGGGTACGGCGCATACCGTCGCTGTAGCGGTTGAGTTCGATCAGGCCGTCCACAAGCGTGTGCTCGGGATGCGGTTCGTTGCCTGACAGAGGCGCCAGCAGCAATGTCGTGCAGTTCATTGCGGCAACCAGCGCGTTCAACTCATGGATGAATTTGGACAGTGAGAGATCCGTCTCGCTAAACTCCCGCGCGCTGCGGAACCCGTCAATGATCAGAAGACTTGGACGATACTGGTGAAGGCTCGAGGCCACCTGCTTCAGGAAGCCATCCAGCCCGCCCTGCATGAGCGCGTGATAGCCCGAGACGAAGAACATCTTCTCCGCGACTGCCTGTGCGTCAAAAAAATTCAGACCGCTCAGGTGCGCAAGAAGCTTGTCGTGCGATTCAGCGATCAGGGTCATATACAGCACCTTTTCGCCTTGCAGCACGCGATGGAAACCGATCTGGCTAGACAGGATCGTTTTGCCCGCGCCCGCCATGCCTTCAATCAGATACAGCGCTCCGCGGTTCAGACCTCCCCCCAGGATAACGTCGAGACCAGGGACGCCCGTTTCGACGTTCGACTGGTCCGATGTCATAGATGTTTGATGTGTCATTTTCAATCGTGCTCGAAGGTTCAAACTGGGGCCGGTGAGTCGATGCGAGCGCAGGCCAACTGACAAGGGTGAGCAATCCGTGTGCCTGAAGGATCGCACCGGTGCAAAAACGCGCGCGTCTGCTAAGACGCGGGATTTTACCTCGTCACTGTGGCGAGTAACGTGCGGACCCCATTTCAGCGAATTCATGGTGCTTCAGGTCTGGTTCCGAGTGTTCCGAGCGTTCCGAGTCAAGGCTGACCCGTACATATCGTATAACACAGAATGAATAGCGTCAGTGACTCGGTGTGCTGCTCCTTGTCGACTCACTATGTCTCATATGTCGTCTATCATTCCGATACGGACGGTAGGAGAAAGGAGCTGCAGTGGCTTTTGCGACAGATGACAAGACCCAGAAGCGTTACCGCAGCGGAGACGCGGCGCGGCTGGCAAAGATGCCCGTCACCACGCTGCGTATCTGGGAGCGCCGTTATGGTGTCGTGGCGCCGCCCAGGAGCGAATCGGGGCAGCGCCTGTACTCGGAAGACGACGTGCGCAGGCTGTTGCTGATCAAGAGCCTCGTTGAGCGCGGCCATGCAATCGGCGCTATCGCGAAGCTTGATCGGATACAGCTAGAACAGCTCGCGCTCGGCCGCTCCGGCAGGGAGTTCGCCGAGGTGGCGCCGGGCACAACGCCGCCTCGCCTGGGCATTACGCTCGCGGTCATCGGCGACGCCTATTTGCGGCGCATCGAGTCGGACGATGTCGATCTTTCAGAAGCAGGCGTAGTCAGTTGCGAGCGCTTTGCGAGCCTGGATGAGGCGAGTTCGAAGCTGGCCAATAAGGCCTCCGACATCCTCCTGGTGTCGGTTGCCTCGCTGCACGAAGATGTGGCATCGCAAGTCCTGAGTCTGGGCGAAACGTGTCAGGCGAGGGCAATCGCAGTAGCTTATGGGTTCGGTACGGGGCGGGCCATCCAGATGTTGCGGTTATCCGGCGTGCGTCTTTACCGCGAACCCGACAGCCGTATCGAGTGGCGGCAAGTGCTCGAAGAGCTGGTCCGCGCCGCACGAGGCTGGGGCGCGGCATCGCCCGACAGTCTCTGGCTGCGTGCAGCACGCCGCTTCGACGATCAGACGCTGAGCCGGATGGCCACCCGCTCGTCAACGATTGCGTGCGAATGTCCACGGCACCTTGTCGAACTCATCATGAAACTCTCGGCCTTCGAAAAATACAGTGACGAGTGCGAATCGCGCTCTGCCGAGGACGCATTGCTACACCGGAATCTTGGCGACGTAGCCAACCGCGCCCTCGCGATGTTCGAGTCCGCGCTCGCGCACATCGCGCACGAGGAACGTCTCATGCAGCAGCGGCACGATGACTGACCCGATCGCTCACCGCCATAGCTGCGTCTGTTCGCATCAGGGAATGGTGATGCGGTCCACTGCATGGCTGGCCTGATCAAACCAGGGGTGCTTGACTTATGAAAACCGGATCGAAGGCTATTTCGATGCATCAATCAGAAACGCAAACTCCGTCGCCACTGCCGAAAGAGCGGCGCCCGATAGGTATCGCCGCAACGATCCTCGCTGTCTCCGCGCTTGGGCTATTGGCAGCTTGCGCATCGCTGACAGGCGGCAAGAGTGGCAATGCGCAGGTTCCTGAGCCCGCGAGGCCGGTGGATCTGGATCGCTACACCGGCCGGTGGTATGAGTTTGCGCGCTATGAAAACCGGTTCGAGAAGGGTTGCGAAAGCGTGAGCGCCGAGTACGCGAAACGCAACGATGGCCTGATTGCCGTAACGAACAGCTGTCGCGACGGAGGTACAGACGGACCGCTACGCGTGTCGGAGGGGCGTGCGAAGATCGTGCCGGATTCGGCAAACGCCAAACTCAGAGTGTCGTTCTTCGGACCTTTCTATGTGGGGAATTACTGGGTGCTGGACCATGCGGACGACTATAGCTGGTCGATTGTCGGCGAGCCCAGTGGCCGCTATTTGTGGATTCTCACGCGTGCCGCGCAGCCCGACCCCACGCAGGGTGCCGAACTGGTAAGGCGGGTTGCGGCGCTCGGCTACGATACCTCGATGCTAAGGAAAACGCAGCACTAGCTCGTCCGTCCGAGGATATCTTTTTGCCCGACGGGCTGAGAGGATGAGATTGCTGTTCATACATCCTCCTAATCAAATGAGTCGATAGCGACGTGCCAGAGGCACTGCAGCCGGCTGTCCGTGAAAACGGTATCGCTGGATGCAGGCCGCCTTTGAATCCAGGCGCGCGTATTCCCCGTATATGCGGTCAGAGCCACGCAATTACGCCTGGCGACTCAGGGGAAGTCCATCATGAAATGCAAACCTATATTCGTCGTTGCCGCCTTGTCGGTAGTCGTCTCTAGCGCCTATGCGGCCAGCGACACGGTCATGGTCGGCGGCCAGGCCATGTATCCAAACAAGGACATCGTGGACAATGCAGTCAACTCGGCCGACCACACCACGCTCGTCGCCGCGGTCAAAGCGGCAGGCCTCGTCGACACTTTAAAGAGCCCCGGACCGTTTACGGTGTTCGCACCCACTAACGAAGCGTTTGCTGCGTTACCCGCTGGCACGGTCGATACGCTCGTCAAACCTGAAAACAAGGGGATGCTGACCAGCATCCTGACGTATCACGTCATTCCTGGGCGCTACGACTTCCGCAAGCTCGACCAGGCCATCAAGGCCGGCGGCGGCAAGGCCGAACTGAAAACGGTCAATGGTGAGCCGCTGACATTCACAGAGAACGGTCCGCACAATATCGTAGTGACGGATGCAGGTGGCCACACTGCTGATATTTCAACCTACGACGTTACCCAGAGCAACGGCGTCATCATGGTCGTCGACAAGGTTCTGATGCCGAAGTAGTGCAGACAGTACGCAGAGTCTGAGGCTCAAAAATCGGCACATCGCAGTTATTTTTGCTGTCCAGCCTCGACTCATACGCATGCATCGCTCCTGGACGCGGTCCATCTCTGCTCCGTCCCTGAGCGGGCACCTGCTTGCGCGTTGCCGCCGCGCAGCCGGGCAGACCTTTCGCGGTATATGAGACTTCGGCACGGCTAACGGACGAGCCGGATCACAGGAGAAGCACCATGGATAAGTTGACGATGAAAGCTCGGCTCGCACGTGTCGCTATCGCATCGCTATGTATGTGTGCCGCGACGCTTGCGCAAGCTGGAGGGAACGGCAACGGCGGCAATGGCAGCGGCGGCGCCCACGGTGCCGCAACCGCGGGCATGACGTACCATAGCGAGCCCGTATCGAGCCCGTGGAACCGGGTTCCTGGCGATATGAGCAAGACGGGGGATAGCGACGGTATGAACATGCCGACCGTGCGCCCCGAAGACAACAGCATGCCGGCACGGACTGTTCAGTAGGACTTTACGACGCGCGATGGAATCCCTCGAGCACATCCAGGATTCCATGCCGCCGTGGCGGGTTATTTTTTAAGTAACGCACGTGACGTCGTCGGGGCAGATGCCTTTACGTTGGTGGTGCTCGACCGTGGCAGTCAAGCTGGTTCTTATGGAGGTCGGTACCGATGCCGCAGCGGAACAGTCCTTGCTCACACTCTCACTGCCGTTTCCGGATAAACCAAGGAGAGCGCCATGAGCAGCACGCTGAACCCCGACGAAGAGCCGCAGCACACAGTCAAGCAAACCTCAGGAACGACGGGCACACTCGGCCCGAGCGATTCATCCGATAGCGGCAGCGATGTCGCCGGTGCGAAGCGTCATGAGTTCGATGTCGATTCCGAGTTAGACAATCACGCGCTCGAAACTGGTGACGCCGAACTCGGTGGTGACACCGACCGGACGGGTACCGGCGAACGCCGCGCCGCCGACGGCGACTCGACGCTAGTGGATAGCGGCGATATCGAACCCGATCGCATCATCGATCCGGCAGAGGGAGATATTGACGGCCGTGAGGAAGATCCACCGGCGTAGGTTTTTTCGTTGCCAAGATTGTTCATCAGATCGTCAGCCCGCGCGCTGGCCGCGCAGGTACTGAAAGGAAAGCGGGGCGTCGCTCTCCGATTGAAGAAGGAGCGACGCGCTTTCGCCTTCGTGAGCCGACGCGCGGCAATTTATTTTCGCACTGAATCCTGAGGAATCGGATTCTTATCCTGCGACGATTCGAGCGCATTCTCCGACGGAGGATGGTGGCGTTTTTCCCGTGTGTCCTGCGCGTTTTGCGCTGTGTCCGCGGGTGAACTCGCGCCCGGATCTGTTTCGCGGGAGACAGGTTGCGCGGGATCTATTCGGGTCGAGCCACCCATCGACGGCGGATCGCTAGCGGGAAAGGTATTCTCGACGGCCTCGTCGATTTTCTCTTCGGTTTTATTTACGCCCGGACGATGTTCCTTCAAGGGTTGATTTTTACCGGCGGTTTGCCGGGTATCGTGCGGCTCGTTTCTACTGGTCGACATGATGAACTCCTGTTGCGTGGAATTCTCGTAAGGCGAGCAAACGGCGTTCCGCCCGGGGGCGTCTTCTGCGGCGCTGACGCGCAAGCGTTCGTTGGACGTGGCTGCGAAGATCCCGAAGCAACGTGATAAGCGACGAGAAGCTTGTGCGGTGCAGCAGGTGAACGACCGCATCAGCGGAGATTGCAACGCGCGCCGGCAGGGGCCATGAGCAGGGAACCGGCGGCCCTGAGCAGACCGACGACCCGCTCTCGCTGCAGTGGGTCGGCGCATGCGTCGCGGCTAACTCATTCCACGCTGCAATTTCGGCACCACCTCTTGAAATTTTCACCGCAAGTTATATCTTTGATTTCGCTCAGGCAGATGCGTCGGTTACAGCCGGCGCGCTGCGTTTCGATTTGTTTGTCAGCAAGCTGGCAGGCGAACTGGAGCGTAGGCCCGTTCGCCTCCTCGCTGAATCGAAGGAGGATACGATGAGTGATCTCTTTTCCGGCGCCGACCTGTTCAGTGAGTTTGACCGTCTGCAGCGGCAGATGGACAGCCTGTTCGGCGGCTTCCCGTCCAGCATCCGCTCTGGCCGTTTCGGGGCCTTTCCGCAAGTGAACATCGGTGCGACCGACGACGCGATCGAAATCGTCGCGTTCGCGCCCGGACTCAAGGCGGCCGACATCGACGTTTCGATCGACAAGGGTCTGCTGATCATTAGCGGTGAGCGCAAGCCTGCCCGCGTGGTGGCCGACGACGACCCGCGCGACGATACCCGCACCTATGCACAGGAGCGCTTTACCGGCAGTTTCCGGCGCGTGATCGAGCTTCCGCAGAATGCCGATCCCGAGCGGGTGCAGGCGCGCTATACCAACGGCTGTCTGTCGGTTACCGTCGGCAAGCGCGAAGCGTCCAGGCCACGTGCCATTACCGTCCAGTAATGCCTGTGATTTGAGGAGCAAACCATGAATGACAGAACTCAGGTTGCTGAGCGCGACCAGAATCCCGTGACACGACGCGAGGGTGACCGGCCGGCACGCCGGATAACGCTCAGTCCGGCCGTCGACATATTCGAGGACAGCCAGGGCGTCACGCTGTGGGCCGATCTGCCGGGCGTCACCAAGGACAAACTCGACGTGAAGGTGCACGACGGTAATCTGTACATCGAGGCCGAAGCGGTCGTGCCGACGCCCGCCGGTCTACGGCTGCAGCACGCCGAAATCCGCGAACCGCATTTCGCGCGGTCTTTCTCGCTGAGTCCGGACTTCGATACATCGAAGATCGACGCGAACCTGCAGGATGGGGTGCTGAAGCTGACCATTCCGCGTCGCGACGAAGCCCGGCCACGACGGATCGAGGTGCAGACGAACTGACGCACGAAGACCGGCGGCGGTCTCATGGCCGCCGCCGGTTTGTGGAAGGCGCGAGACTGCGACGGCCAGGGTACGGCAACGACGCGCCGTTCGCGGTACAAATGAAACAAGAAGCAGCAGGGGTCGTTAGCTCAGTTGGTAGAGCAGCGGACTTTTAATCCGTTGGTCACTGGTTCGAATCCAGTACGGCCTACCAGAGCGCCCGAAAACCGGGCCCATTTTCACGCGCTAATACAGCCGGCGCTGTCTTCCTTTGGCCGCAGCACTGCGCCGGAACCCTCCAGTTCGCTGCGTCCAACGACGTTTTCCGGACCGAGACTTCGACCGCACGCCGGGCAGCCGGGCTTCGCCCTTGCGAACAACCGGTCTACGCCTTCGTAGGTGCCGGCATGGTTCAGGTCGCGCAGCCACGTCCGATACTGCGGGCCTTGAAAATCGCCAATATCCAGACTTTCGATGACGGCGCCGCGATGTCCGCATGGGCATTCGACGTAAGTAAAAATGCGTGTTTTCATGGTGGCCTCCTGCCGGGTCGCACAGAACGCAGCACGAATCAGGCCACGAAGCGGTGCCGTCTGTACGAGCCGCGGCGAGGCGCCGCCAGGCTGATTCGCCCCATGGCGGAGAGGTGAAGAATTACGATTTGTACACGTGCCAAGCCAGCCGCATTTCCACGGCGAGGACATCGGCCAACGACTCGGGAACACCGCTTGCGCGCCCCTTCGGTACTTTTCTTGAGGAGGTGGACCATGAACCCTATCAACCCGCAAGGTGTTAGCCAGTCCGGCGCTGACATTGTCGGCAGTGGTGTAGGCGAGGGACCGGGACCGGAAATTATGGCGGCAGCAACGCTCGATGGAAACAAGGTTATGTCCTCCGACGGCGAACACGTCGGGAAAATTTCGGACATCATGCTTGACGTCAGAAACGGACGCATCGCTTACGCGGTGCTGTCCGAGGGCGGTTTCCTCGGAATGGGCGCCAACTTGCACGCCATTCCGTGGAGCGCGCTGACGCTCGATACCGACGAGAAGTGCTTCGTCGTCGATATTCCCGCACAGCGGCTGAAGGACGATCCCGGCTTCGACAAGGATCACTGGCCGACAATGGCGGACGCCAGGTGGGGAGAATCGACGTATAGCTACTACAACCGGCGGCCGTATTGGTTGGAGAGCCGTGGAGCGCTGGAAAACGACCCAACCCTTGGTGCTGACGAGCTCTAAAGCGCTGCCGCCTCGCGTGTCTGACCAGTCCGTCATTGACCGCTTACGCCGTCCGGGGTTTATCCCGGCGGCGTGAGCGGATTACCCGAACCGGATCGCTCGTACCACGTTTTCATTGCGCCGCCGACGCCGGCGCCCCGCTCGACGCGGCGGCATCACTGGCTCGCTTTGCGGCGTCACTGCTGCCGGGCGTGCCGCTCAACCCCGCCGAATTGCTCATCACACCGCTACTGCCGGAACTCAGGGTGTTCCGGCTCGTGTCATCCGTTTTCTTGCATCCAGCGAGTGCGGTGGCTGCCAGAATAATCAGGATAACCAAAGTCCTATTGCGTTTTACCTTCACGATCGGTCTCCATGAAACGCGCTTGCGATGCCCCGGCGGACGGTTCAGCGCACTACTGGACAACGCAGCAAGAAACATGTCCGCCGCAGGTCGCCCTAGGTCTACGGTTTGCTGCCTGTGTGTCATGTGCCGCCGGTTTTCGTCCCAAGGCGGCGCATGTAACCGCATTGAGGAGAGTCATGAGCGATCTATCACGTTCCGCACCACCGTTCCCGAGACAGCAGCAGGAGCGGACTCCCGGGCATACCGGCCCGATGACGCCAAAGCCCGACCACGGTGAGCATTCGTACAAGGGCACAGGGCGCCTCGCAGGCAAAGCAGCGATTGTGACGGGCGGGGACAGCGGCATCGGCCGTGCCGTGGCGATTGCGTTCGCGCGCGAAGGCGCCGACGTCCTGATTTCGTATCTCGACGAAGACGAGGATGCCCGTGAAACCGCACACTGGGTAGAAGCGGCTGGCCGTAAAGCGGTCCTGCTGCGCGGCGATATTACGAACCGGGATCACTGTAACGAGATCGTCGCACGCGCGATCGACGCATTCGGCCGGCTCGACGTACTGGTCAACAACGCCGCTTATCAGATGAGCTACCCGTCGCTCGATGCAATCAGCGACGAAGAATGGGATAAGACCTTCGATACCAATATCGGCGCGATGTTCAGGATTACACGGGCCGCGGTAAGACATATGAAGCCTGGCGCTTCGATCGTGAACACCTCGTCGATCAACGCCGACCATCCCAATCCCGGTCTCATTGCCTACGCCACCACCAAGGGCGCGATTCAGAACTTCACTGGAGGACTCGCGCAATTACTCGCGGAGAAAGGAATTCGCGCGAACTGCGTGGCGCCCGGACCGATCTGGACACCGTTGATACCGTCGACCATGCCCCCCGAGAAGGTCGAGAAATTCGGCGAGCAGGTTCCGATGAAGCGGCCGGGACAACCTGCGGAACTCGCTGCGGCTTATGTGATGCTGGCATCCGACGAAGCCAGCTACATATCGGGCGCGACGATCGCGGTCACCGGCGGTGCGCCGATTATTTAGTAGCGGTGCCGGAGCAAGATGGCGCGCGATAAGAATCCCGGGCGTCGGCTGCGGATACGCACACAGCGCCGGAAACTGGCGCCGCCAGCGACACGACGACGAATCACTGATTTGCCTGACGAGACATAACGTGGCTGACTTACAGCGCTTTTGTAGTGCTTACATCTCGACGGCCCGGCTGGATTCCCGCGGGCATTTGTGCGGAAGAGTTTCGATTACGCGCGGCATAGCCCTTGCTGCAACCGAAGCAGTGGAGCAGCCGTGGCCACTTCGTTCAGTAATAGCAGGCACGCTGTCCGGCAAAGGTAGCGCACGTGCAGTAGCGTCACTTTGAGCGCGGCATGTGCCGTCCGTTTCATTCAAATAGGGTGGCTTAAATGAAATACTCGAAGGCATTTTTAGCAGCAGCAATTTTGACCATGTCAGGCGCAGCGTTCGCGCAGACGGGTGGAGGCAATGGCAACGGAGGCGGTCCGGCAGGTGGCTCGGGAAATGCGCACGGTGCCGCGACTGCGGGGCCGACGGTCGACGGCAGTCCGGCGTCAGGCGCGATGAGTAGCGGCGGGACCAAAATGCATCACATGTCAAAGTCGAAGAAGAAGCCGATGAACGACACCACCAACACCCCGGGTGCGGATGCGAGCAGTGACACGAAGGGGAAGTGAGATCAGCGAGGCATCGATGCGGCCGGCAGGTGGCACCCCGACTTCTGGTGTGCCATCGGCCGGCCCGGCGTGCAGTTGTAAGCGTTAAGTTGTCCAACTAATCATGAGCGTCATGCTTGCCGATCGTCTTCACTGGTTCGGTGCCCCGAGGTTCTCAGGCCAGATACTGTGACGGGTCAGCGAATGGAAGCGCGGCGACAAAGTGTATAGCTCCGCCGGACAGGGACAGCGCTCCCGCACATACCGGCCGGTTCGGCGATCATTAATACCACGTACGGCCGCTTGCAGCGGCGTCCTTTCTGGTTGTTCGAAGCCCCCGACATGTACCTCTTGACTTTGGAATGCCGCTTGCTGGTATCCGGGATGTCACCGTCGCGAGGAGCGTTCCATGGACAAGGAAAAATTAAACGAAGCGTATCCGCACCCGTCGGGCGGTTGGGGATCGTTAAAGGCCGTCGCAAAAATTCTCAGCCAGGAGAAAGTAGCGCTGAAAGACAGCGCGATTCTGCTGCGTCAGAACAAACCGGATGGTTTCATGTGTGTCAGTTGCTCATGGGCGAAACCGGCTGATCCGCACACGTTCGAATTTTGCGAGAGCGGCGCAAAAGCGACTGCATGGGATACCACGACTAAACGGGTCGATGCCGATTTTTTCCAGACCCATTCGGTGAGCGAGCTTCTGACGTGGCACGACCACGATCTGGAGGAAGCGGGGCGGCTGAGCGGACCACTACGCTATGACCCCGCGTCAGATCATTACGTGCCCGTGGCCTGGCAGGATGCGTTCGACGAGATCGGGCGGGAACTGAACACGATGGACCCGGAGCAGGTGGTGTTCTATACGTCAGGGCGGGCATCGCTTGAAACGTCGTATATGTTGCAACTCTTTGCGCGGATGTATGGTACGAACAATCTGCCGGACAGTTCGAACATGTGTCATGAAAGCAGCAGCGTAGGCCTGAAAGAGGCGATCGGCGTCGGGGTGGGAACCATCACGCTAGACGACTTCGAAAAGACGGACCTCATGTTTTTCTTCGGGCAGAACGTCGGCACGAACAGTCCGCGAATGCTTCATCCGCTGCAGGACGCCCGCAAGCGTGGCGTGCCGATCATTACCTTCAACCCGTTACGCGAGCCGGGCCTGGTCAGCTTCGCGAATCCACAATCTCCTGTGCAGATGCTCTCGCCTGACCATACGCAGATCAGCACCCAGTATCACCAGGTGCGCACAGGCGGCGACACCGCCGCGATTCTCGGCCTTTGCAAGGCCGTCATCTGCGCGGACGACGCGGCGGTAGAAAGCGGACGTCCGCGTGTGCTGGACGTTGCTTTTATTCGCGAACACACGCATGGCTTTGAAGACTTTTCTCGCTATGTCCGGCAGGCTCAGTGGGCCGACATTGAGCGGGCCAGCGGACTGATGCGCGCCGACATCGAGCGCGCGGCCGACGAATATATGAAGGCGAATGCCGTGATTGTCCATTACGGCATGGGACTGACGCAGCATCGGCTGGGTGTGCAGAACGTGCGCATGCTGTGCAATTTCCTGCTGCTTCGGGGCAATATCGGCAAGCCCGGTGCAGGGCCGTCTCCGATACGCGGGCATTCGAACGTGCAAGGGCAACGCACGGTCGGCATCACGGAGAAGCCTGAGCTTGCGCCGCTCGACAAGCTGGCCCAGCAGTTCTCTTTCGAACCGCCGCGCACAAAAGGGATGAACACTGTCGAGGCGTTCGAGGCGATGATAAAGGGAGAAGTCGCTGCGGTTTTCAACCTCGGCGGCAACCTCGTGCGTTCGGTACCAGACCGGTCACGGACCGAGCCGGCGTGGGCGCGTCTGCGCCTCACTGTCAATGTCGCCACCAAGCTCAACCGGAGCCACCTCGTCCATGGCGCGGTGTCCTATATTCTGCCGTGCCTGAGTCGCATTGAGATCGATCGGCAGGCGAATGGCGAGCAGGCCGTGTCGATGGAAGACAGCACCGGTTGCATGCACGGCTCGCACGGTGTGACGGAGCCGGTTAGTCCGGACATCCGCTCCGAGCCATTTATCGTTGCGGGCATAGCCAACGCAACACTGCACGGCAAGTCGACAGTGGACTGGAACGCGTGGCGCGACGATTACAGTCGTGTGCGTGCGGCGATCGCCGAAACTTATCCGGCAATTTTTCACGATTTCGAAGCGCGTATGTGGACCCCTGGCGGTTTTCCGAGACCCCTGCCGGCGCGCGAAAGAAAATGGCAAACCAAAAGCGGTAAGGCGGAATTCATGGTGCCGGAGTCGCTGGATGAAGACCCGGATATGACGGCGCGTGAGCCGGAAGCATTGCGCCTGATGACCCTGCGCTCCGACAGCCAGTTCAATACGACCATCTATAACCTTGATGACCGGTTTCGCGGCATCAAGGGTACACGCATGGTGATCCTGATGAATCGCGCGGACATGGCGTCGCGCTCGCTTGAGGAGGGCGAACAGATCACCCTGCAGACTATTGCCGACGACGGCGTTGACCGCCGCGTCGAAGGACTTCGGGTCGTCCCGTATGACATCCCGCTGGGCTGCGTTGCTGGTTATTTCCCGGAGTGCAATCCGCTGTTGCCGCTCTGGCACCACGCGAAGGAAAGCAAGGTGCCAGGTGCGAAGTCGATACCGGTTCGCATTGCCGCACATTACCGGTAGCGCATTGGCGGGTGAACAACCGGGCGGAAAAGGTCACCAGCTTTATGTTGGTATGGCAAAGGACAGAAACGGGCCGTGGCAATCGCATTGAACCAGGCGCGCAAATCAGGTGCGAAGATCTCGAAGAAGAGCGACAGGTAATGGGGCGGGCAGACGTGACCGGGGGGGCTGTTTCGCGGGGCGATCGACTGCGGAACGCGGGGCTTCGTCATGGCCTCGACGCCTGCGATCATCCGCATCACGGCGAATGTTCATCAACCCAGGCAACAGCGCGCTCTCGTGCGAGCGCCATTGCCTCATGTTCGTCGACGAACGGCAGATGGAATTCCATCTCGTGCATATCTTCGGCCATCGCGGTATCGACTTGCGAGTTATAGATACGCGCGTAGCCGACGATCTCTCCGTCAATCAGGCTGGCGGAGACATGGATGGTATATCCGTTGTACTGGTTTTCCATAATGCGCATTCCGAAGGTGGGACATTGGCGAGAACTTCGCTGGAGGACTCGCGCGACGGGACGTAACGTTCCTGATTTGTACTCGCTGTTGTAGAGGTTACAGATCAACTATCAACTAATCGGAGTGCATCCTCACAGCCATTCGAGCAGGACATTCGTCAGCCCGTCTTTCCGCCTCCATCGATGCCTGCGCCTTTGCGCCACACTTCCTTTCCTTCTTCGGATAGTTTACCGCTGCTATGCGTTGCATCGGGTGCAGTCCCTTCGACAGCATTCGACCCGCCCGGCTGTTCTTGCGCTTTCTGTTTCTGCTGTTTCCGTGCGGCGACACGTTCGTCTTGTGAACGTCCTGCATGGGTGTTCATCTTTTCTCTCCATATGCGGGGTGGTTGACTGGCTTCACTTCGATGTCCGGAGCGCATAACCTGTGCCCGATCGGGCGTCTCGTAGACGGAAGGCATGCTGAAAAGACAGCTTTCTCCGCGGCGCCTGCGGCGGCCCTCCGGCTCGCGACGCCCGCTCGCCGGGTACGGCGCTTGCACAGGGTTCGCTATGCGAATAGCGCCCCTCCCAGCTCGCCCCTCGTCATGAACAGCCGCATACCCCCACGTCAGTCGCCGGTCCGCCCGGAACTGGCCCCTGCTGCACAGAGTTTGCGGGCGTTGAATTCGCTGGCGAGCGGCGTGGTCGTAATCGCCGCGCTGTATGTCGGGCGGGGCGTGCTGATTCCGATCACATTGGCCGTGCTGCTCAGCTTCATCGTTGCGCCGCTCGTCGGGTTGCTCAGGCGGCTGCGTCTTGGACGGTTGCCGTCGGTGATCGTCGCGGTGCTATTCGCGCTTTCAGCCCTGTCGGCGGTCGGTGTGCTGATCGGCGCGCAGGTGGCGCAACTGGCGGAGGGGCTGCCGCAGTATCAGCGGACCATTGAACGCAAGCTCAACGTCGTGCAGGAAAATACGCTCGGTCGCGCTGACACGTTGCTCGCGATGACGTCGAATGCGTTAAAGCGCTTTACGCCGCCGTCACGCGACGCGCGCAGGACCGACAACCCGGTTTCCGCGAATGAAAGTGCGCCACTACCCGTCGAGGTGCACGAACCCACGCCGTCGCCGATCGATCTGGCGCAGCGCTATCTGTCGCCCGTGGTCAGTCCTCTCGCGACAGCCGGTATCGTGCTGGTGGTCACCATCTTCATCCTGCTTGAGCGCGAACGCTTGCGTGACCGGATGATCCGGCTCTTCGGCTCGCGCGACCTGCATCGCACTTCAACGGCAATCGGCGAAGCCGCCGGCCGCCTGAGCCGCTACTTTGCGATGCAACTGGCGATCAATGCGGGCGTCGGCGTCGTCGTCGCAATCGGCCTTGCGATCATCGGGATGCCAGGCTCGCTGCTGTTCGGCGTCATGACGGCGCTACTGCGATTCGTGCCGTACGTCGGCGCCTGGATTGCGGCATTCATGGCCACGGTCATGGCCGCGGCAGTCAGCCCCGGCTGGTTGATGGCGGTCGGCACCATGGGTCTCTTCGCCGTGACCGAGGGCGTCGCGAGTCAGTTTATCGAGCCGCTAGTGTATGGGCATGGCAACGGACTGTCGCCGCTTGCCGTGATCGTCGCGGCAATTTTCTGGAGCTGGCTGTGGGGACCGGTGGGATTGGTGCTTTCGACCCCGCTGATGCTGTGTGCGGTGACGCTTGGCCGCCACGTCGAGCGGCTTGAATTTCTCGATGTCCTGTTCGGCGATCGCCCTGGGCTCACGCCGGCGGAAAATCTCTATCAGCGCCTGCTCGCCAACGATCCGATGGAGGCGTTGCAGCAGGCCAACGCAATGCTGAAAAACTGCTCGCTGGCGGCGTATTACGACACCGCCGTGCTGGCCGGCCTGCGGATGGCACACGCCGACATCCGGCGCGGTGTCGTGCCGGCCGCTCAGATCAGGCTGCTGCGGTCGGCGACGCATGCGGTCGTCGCCGGGCTGAAAGAGGCCGGCGATGTGATGGCACTCGGAGCAGACGGCGAGCCGTTGCAACGCGTACCCGTGCTGTGTATAGGCGGTCGCGGCAAGCTGGACGATCTGCTGGTCACCATCGCCGTGCAATTACTGAACAGGCACGGTTTCGACGCATCGCAGGCAAGCTATGAGCGGTTTGCCGCTGGGCGCCTTGACGAAGCCCGGCTCGCCTCGCATCCGCTGATATGCGTGATTTCGTTCGACGCAAGCGAATTGCCGCCTTATCTGCGGAACCTGGTGCTTCGCTTGAGCGAGGCGCGGTTGTCCCGTGCGGTGGTATTGGGCATGGCGGCGGCAGGCGAATCCACGAGTGACTATTCGTCCGTCGCGGTGCCGGCGCGCACGGTCCCCGTTGTTGCGTCGTTCCAGCAGTTGCTGCGGCGTTGCGCGCAGGCTGCGCAAAAGCAGGCGGAGACGCGAGTAGAGAAGCACGAACAGGGCGATGCCGGTCGCACGCCTGCCGGGACAGATGTATGACGTGAGTTGCGGTTTCCTCGGGCGCGGCAGGCACGGCGCATGCGACGAATCCTGCGAGCTTTGCTGTTGCACGCAATCGTGCGGCGGTGGCTTTCACGGGCGACGAATCGTCTGGAAGCATCGGACCGGATATGTGATCGTCGCTGATTTTCTGTAGGTTTTCCAATGGAGAAGGAGAAATGGCCAATAAACTCGCAGGCTGCAAGGTAGCGGTGCTCGCGGTTGACGGCTTCGAGCAGGCCGAGTTGCTCGAACCGAAGCGCGCGCTGATGGACGCCGGGGCCGAGGTGCACGTGATTTCGGAAAAACCGGGCAAGATTCAGGGCTTCAAGCACGTCGACAAAGGTGAAACAGTCGACGTGGACGTCACGTTCGACAAGGTCAGCCCCGACGATTACGATGCGGTGGTATTGCCCGGCGGCGTGGTGAACAGCGACGCGATTCGCGTGATTCCGGAAGCACAGGCATTCGTGCGTGCCGTCGACGGCGCCAGCAAGCCCGTGGCGGTGATCTGTCATGGCGGCTGGCTGCCGATCTCGGCGGGCATCGTCAAGGGCCACAAGATGACGAGCTGGCCAAGCTTGCAGGACGATATCCGCAATGCCGGCGGCACGTGGGTGGACGCACAGGTTGTCGAGGATGGCAACTTCATCACGAGCCGCAAGCCGGACGATCTGCCCGCATTCAACAGGAAACTGATCGAGCAACTCTCGAGTCAGCCGCGCCGCGCGTGATAGGCGCATGGCCGCTGTCCGCGCTTGCGGGATATCCGCACGTTGACGCGACGCCGACGACGTGAGCCCCGTCGGCGTCGGACTTTACATTTGTCAATGCGGTGAGGGCGCCCGGCAGGGGCCATGCGCGTTAGCTGCCTTCGTGCCCGAGACATAACCGAGGACGATCACCTGCGTCACGCGAAAATTCGTCCGGCGTCATTTATCGCGATGCCCCGGCAGCACGGCGTCGAGTACCTGTTTCGCTGTCTCGACGATCACGTTGCCTTCATTCGGATCGCGCTTGATGAGCGCCGATGCGAATGCTTTTGCCTGCGCCAATGTGATATGGGGCGGCAGAGGCGGAATATTCGGGTCGGCCTTCACCTCGATCACGACCGGGCGGTCCGAGGACAGCGCGCGGTCCCATGCTTCGCCCATGCGCTCGGCGTCGTCGACGTAAATACCGGTGAGACCGATCAACTCCGCAAAACGGTGATAGGGCACCGAAGGAATGTTCTGCGACGCCTCGAACTTCGGATCGCCTTCCATCGCCCGTTGCTCCCACGTCACCTGATTCAGATCGCCGTTGTTGAGCACCATGCAGATCCAGCGCGGATCGGCCCATTGTTGCCAGTATTTGGCCACCGTGATGAGTTCCGCCATATTGTTCATCTGCATTGCACCGTCGCCGACCAGCGCGATCACGGGCCGTTCGGGATAGGCGAATTTTGCGGCGATCGCGTAGGGCACCGCCGCGCCCATCGATGCGAGACCGCCTGAGAGCGAGCACATCATGCCGCGCTGGACCTTCAGATCGCGTGCATACCAGTTCGCGCATGAACCCGAATCGCTTGTAACGATGGCATTTGCCGGGATGCGCGACGAGAGCTCCCAGACGCTGCGCTGCGGGTTCATACCGTCCTTGCCGGCTTCATGGGCGCGTTTGTCGAGCGTCTTCCACCAGTCGGCTGTCCAGCCTTCGATTTTCTTGCGCCATGTGCGGTCCTGCTTCTGTTCGAGCAGCGGCAGCAACGCGCGCAGCGTCTCGACGCTGTCGCCCACGAGGTTGACTTCCATTGGATAGCGCAAGCTCAGCATGTCGGCTTTGAGGTCGATCTGCACGCCGCGGGCGGCGCCTTCTTTCGGCAGGAACTCGGAGTAGGGAAAACCGGAGCCGATCATCAGCAAGGTGTCGCACTCGCTCATCAGCTCGTAGCTGGGCTTGGTGCCGAGCAGCCCGATCGAACCCGTGACCCAGGGCAAATCGTCCGGCAGCACGGCCTTGCCGAGCAGGGCCTTGGCAACGCCCGCACCAAGCTTTTCCGCGACGGCGATGACTTCGTCAGTAGCGTGCAGCGCGCCGGCGCCGACCAGAATGGCAACTTTCTTGCCGGCGTTGAGCACCTCGGCAGCTTGCTGCAGATCGTCAGGGTAGGGAACGAGTCGGGGGGCGCGGTAGCCGACTCCGGAGTGCAGGGTGCCGTGTTTGCGGCCCGGCGCTTCATAGGCGAGGTCCTGCAGATCGTTGGGCAGCACGATTGCCGTGACCTTGCGCTCCGACAGCGCGGTACGTACCGCACGGTCGACCAGATGCCGGACTTGCGACGGCACGCTGGCTTGTTCGACGAATGCACCGGCGACGTCCTTGAACATGGAGACCAGATCCAGTTCCTGCTGGTAGTGGCCGCCGATTGCCGCGCGCGCCTGCTGCCCGGTGATCGCCAGCACGGGCATATGGTCCATACGGGCGTCGTAAAGTCCGGTGATCAGATGCGAGGCGCCCGGTCCGGAGGTGGCAATACATACGCCGAGCTCGCCGGTGAACTTTGCATGCGCCGAGGCCATGAATGCCGCCATTTCCTCGTGCCGGACCTGAATGAACTCGATCTTTCCCTTCGCCCGGTTCAGCGCACCGAACACGCCGTTGATGCCATCTCCCGGGTACCCATAGATGCGCCGTACGCCCCAGGCATGAAGTCTTTCTACAATAAAATCACCGACGGTTTGAGTCATTGCGGTCTCCACAAACGGATGGCGGGCATAGGTCGCGTCCCACGCGTAACGCCATGCCGCGCTCGAGGTCAGTTAATACGCTTGATTCGCATCGTCCGGCAGCACGGGTTGAGTGCGCGTATTCCAACGTCGAGCAACGCGCGTACCTGTCTGTTTGTTTGGTTCGGCGTAGAAACGGTAAAGACACCGTAATAATTCGCGTGCGCCAACCGGCGACGTTGACGGCCTGCGCGTAATACACCTCCTTGCGAGGCGGCGGCGTTCATACGTCCGCTCCTGCGTGATGCGGCATGGCTGCCAGCCTCATTCCTCGACAGACCATGACGCGGCGTGACGACTGCCGCCGACGAGCGCGTTCATCGCGCGTTCAACCGCGTCGTTCTTCAGCGTCGCGCGCCAGCGGACGTCGAAGCGCTCCTCAAGCAGTCCGTTGCTTGCATTCATGCGCATGCCCTTCGACTCCACGTGGCAGCGCTGTTGTTCGAGACGCGCGAGCGCTGCGTCGCGCTCGTGCGATGCCGGGGCGTATTCGATCGTTAGCCATGCGTGATGATTGCGCGGCAGATGGCGTTCGAGCACGCCCAGCACCTGCAACACGACGAGTCCAAGGGCGGTGCCTGCGGCGGCCAACGCGATCTGGCCGCCTCCCGCGCATAGTCCGATCACCGTGACGAACCACAGCGTGGCGGCGGTCGTCACACCCGTGATGAGACCGTCCTTGCGCAGAATTGCGCCGGCACCGATGAAACCGACGCCGGACAGGATGCCGAGCGGCAGACGCATCAGATCGAGCACGACGAATGAATGTTCGGGTTTGCCGGCTTGCTGCAGCAGAACATTGACCTGAAGCATCGCGATGCAGGCGGCGAGGCAAACCAGCAATGTCGTGCGCAAGCCTGCGGGCTTGCCCGATTCGCCGCGATTCAAACCGATCGCGGTGCCGGCGGCCAGCGCCACCGCCAGGCGGATAGCGAAGTCTTGCCAGGTGAGGACAAGTGGCATGAGTTGCATGGTCGAGCCTCTCTTCGGGTGGAATCTCCATTGGGCCGCCGGTGGGGCCCGCTTCGAAAGAAATACGCGCGGCAGGAAGATGGTCGTGTGCTTCGCGGCGAAGCGCCAGTCACCGAGCCGGCCGTGCGCACGGTGCTCCGTATCTGTCGCCTTGGTGCTGCTACTGCGGCATCGGTTCGAACCGATGCGGCGCGCGCGGTGCAGCGGCCGCTGTTGCTGCGTCCTGCCAGCCGCCGCCCAGCGCCTTGTAAAGTGCAACCAGATCGGTGCTGACCTGCATCGTGCCTTGTGCGTCCTGCTGGCGGGCCTGCGCAAGTTGCCGCTCGGCATCGAGCACGTTGATGAACGTGACAAGACCCTTGCGGTAGCTTTCGCGCGCCAACTCGAAGGCGGCTTGCTGCGCGGCGACATCCGCGTCGAGCGCGGCGCGGCGGTCCTGATCGGTGCGGTACACCGCGAGCGCATTGTCCACGTCGCGCAGCGCCATCAGAACGGTCTTGCGGTAGTCCAGCGCTGCTTCAGCCTGTTGCGCCTGCGACAGACGCAGGTTCGACACGAGCGCACCGCCTTCGAACACCGGCAGCGAAATGCTCGGGCCGAATGAATAGAACAGATGCGACCAGCGCGACAGATCGCTCGCGTGGGTCGCGCGCGTGCCGATTTCGCCGGTCAGCGAAATGTCGGGGTAGAACTGGGCGACCGCTACCCCGACATTGGCTGTCGCCGCGTGCAGATTCGCCTCGGCGCGACGGATGTCCGGCCGCCGCCGCGCCAGCGTGGCGGGCAGCCCCACCGGCACCGCGGGCGGCACCGGCGGCACGGCGGCAGGCGCCGAGAGTTCGCCGGCAAGCGAGCCCGGCGGCTCACCGAGCAGATACGAGAGCGCATTCAGCGCCTGGGCGATCTGCTGATCGAATTGGGGCAGTTGCGCTTGCGTTTGCGCGAGCTGCGCGGCCGCGCTTTTCACGTCGAGTTCGCTGGCGAGGCCCACCCGCGCCTGGCTCTGTGTGAGTGTCACGATCTCGCGCTGTTGGTCGACGAGGTTGGCGCCGATCTGCCGTTGCGCCTGTGCGCCGCGCAACTGCACATAGGTTTGCGCGACCTCCGCCTCCAGCGAAAGCAATGCGTCGTTGCGGCTTTCGATGGCTGCCTGGGTTTGTGCCCTGGCTGCTTCGACCGAACGGCGCACGCGGCCAAACAGGTCGAGTTCCCATGACGCGTCGAAGCCGGCCTGCCAGAGATTGACGGGCGCTGTCAGTTGATCGAGAAGGTTATTGGCGCCGTTTTGCACTGCGGCGCCCGCGCCCGGCGCTAGCTGATTGACCGGCGAGTTCGGCGCACCCAGTTGGTCGACTTTGTTATACACCCCCTGCGATTCGAGGAAACCTTTGACACCAAGCTGTTCGCGCGCATAGCTGCCGGTGGCGCGCACATCCGGCAGTCCTTGAGCGGCGGCGCTTTGCACCTGGGTGCGCGCTTCGACGATGCGTAGCAGCGCCTCCTGCAGATCGAGATTGCCTTTGGCGGCCCGGTCGATCAACGCGTCCAGTGTCGGGTCGCCGAAGCTGCGCCACCAGCGCGGATCGGGATCGGAGTCCTCGGTCGGTTTTGAAGCCGCCGCCTCGGACGATGCCGCACCTGCTGCGGACGCCGCTTGCTGCGGATCGTGCCATTGCGCGGGAACATCGGCGTGCGGCGCGTGAAAATCCGGACCGACCGTGCATGCGCCAAGCGAGCCGGCAAGCGCGACCATCAGGACACGCAGCGAAAAAGCGGCGACCACACGCGCCATGTCAGTGGCCTCCCGCGCCGCCGGCCGCTTTGGCAGGCGAAAAGAAGAACGTGACCGGAATGCACAGAAAACAGAACACCGCGAGAATCGCGAACACGTCGACATAGGCCAGAATCGTCGCTTGTGAAATGAAGGTTTCGTAGAGGCGTCCTGACGCGGTCTGCAAGGCCTGCGCGAAGGGCTGGCCCGTCATATCCGCGACGGTTTGCGCGGTGCGTTGCAGCGTGTCGTTATAGTTTTGCGAGAGCGGCGAAAGATGCCCGGACAGGTGTGCCATGCGCGCCTGGGTGCGCTCTCGGATCAATGCCGTCGACAGCGAGATGCCGATCGAACCGGCCACATTGCGAAACATCGTGAAGAGCGCCGACGCATCGTCGTTCAGGCGCTGCGGTACGGTCAGATAGGCGAGCGTGGTAATCGGCACGAACAGGAAGCCGATCGCCAGAGACTGCGCGCTGCGCATCTTGACGAGCGTGGCGTAGTCGATATCCGGCACGAGCGTATGCGAATAGGCGAGTGCACACGTCAACAGAAAAAATCCGCAGGTGACGAGAAAGCGCGTTTGCACATAGGGCATAAGCTTGCTGATAAGCGGAATTTCCATTGTGATCAGCAGTGCGCCTGGCGACAGCACGAGCCCGGCCAGCATCGCCGTATATCCCAGTTGCTGCTGCGCGAGTTGCGGCACCAGTACCGCGCTGCCATAAAGCACCGACGCGAAGGCGGCGATCGTCACGCAGCCGAGCGCGAAATTGCGGTCCTTCAGGCAGTCCAGATCGACAACAGGCTTCTTTGCATACAGCAGCCAGCAGATCGCTCCGGCGATTCCCAGCGCCGCCAGGATCGCAAAGGTGCGAATAAAGGGCGACGAGAACCAGTCGTCGTCCTCGCCGCGATCGAGCATGACCTGCAGGCAGCCGAGACCGATGGCGATCAGCGCAATGCCGATATAGTCGATCGACACCTTGGATTCGCGTTTGCGCCACGGTGGATCTTCGACCAGTTGCATCACCGCTAGCGAAGTGAGCACGCCAACCGGCACGTTGAGCAGGAACACCCAGCGCCACGAAAAATTGTCGGTGATCCAACCGCCGAGCGTGGGGCCCAGCACGGGCGCGACGACGATCGCAACCGCCGAGATCGAGAACGCGCGGCCGCGCTGCGCGGGCGGGAAGGTGTCGAGAATGATCGACTGCTGATTCGGTTGCAGACCGCCGCCGAAGAAGCCCTGCAGAAGCCGGAATACGATCAGTTGCCCGAGATTGGTTGCGATACCGCACAGGAACGAGCAGATCGTGAACGCGACAATACAGACGAGGAAATAGCGCTTGCGGCCCAGCACACGCCCTAAAAATCCTGAAATAGGCAGCACGATGCCGTTGGCGACCAGATACGACGTCAATGTCCACGTGGCTTCGTCGTAGCTTGCCGACATGGTGCCGGCAATATGCGGCAGCGCCACGTTGACGATCGTCGTGTCGAGCACTTCCATGAACGCGGCGAGCGTGACAACCACGGCAATCAACCAGGGATTGCCGGCGGGCCGCCAGTTCGACTGCGCGCCGTCCTGCCGGGGCCGATTCGAGCCGCTCGCGTCGCTTGCGCTCATTTGAGGTAAACCTTCGGCGTCACCGACAAGCCGAGCGCGAGCGGCCGATCACGCGGCAAACCGTCGTCGATCACGATCTTCACGGGGACTCGCTGGACGATCTTGACGAAATTGCCCGTTGCGTTTTCTGCCGGAAACGCCGAGAAGCGCGAGCCGCTGCCAAGCTGGATGCTATCGACATGGCCGTGCAGATCGAGCTTGGGGTAGGCATCGACTTCGACGTTCACTTTGTCGCCCGGACGCATACGCTCGAGTTGCGACTCCTTGAAATTGGCGGTGATCCAGACTTGCGGCGTGACGATCGAAAAGAGCGATACGCCTGCCTGCAGGAAGGTGCCGTATTGCACGTTGCGGCGCGTGATCCAGCCGTCCGATGGCGAGCGTACTTCGCAATACGAGAGGTTGAGTTCGGCCTGCTCGAGCTGCGCGCGCGCTTGCTGAACCTGCTGACGCCGTTCTTCTACGGCGGCCGCGGCTTGCCTGATCTGCTGCGGCACGAGACTCGCGGTCTGCAGTTGCGCGCGGGCCTGTTCGACGTTGGCGCTGGCCGTTTGCCGCTGCGCGTCGGCGGTGTCGATGTTCTGTTGCGAGGTGGCGCGCTGGTCGACCGCATGCTGGCGCTCGTACGCAGCCTGCGCCTGATGGTAGTTCGCCTGAGCCGACGAGATCTGCGCTTTCGCCTGCTGGTACTGGGCGGGATATTGCACGCGCGCAATGTCGAGCTGTACCTGGGCCGCGTTTAACTGCGCCTGCGCCAGGCCCAGTTGCGCGCGTGCCGCGTTCACCTGCGCCTGGTAGTCGCGCTTGTCGATGACAAGCAGCAGGTCGCCTTTGTGCACATAGACGTTGTCGTTGACCGCGAGCCGAACCACGTAGCCCGATACTTTCGGCGCCATCGTGATGGCGTTGCCGTCCGTGTAGGCATCGTCGGTGCTGACCTGATTGCGTGTCGCGAACCACCAGACCAGCCCGGCGATCGCGAGCAGAATGGCTACCGCGCCAAGGATGATCAAAGGTTTCTTGCCGGAGCGCTTGCGGGTGTCCGACGAGTCGCCGTCTTTGCCTTCCTTGCCGTCCCGGCTGTTTTGCTGATGTTGATCGCTGGGAGTGCCCTCCGGCGGGTCACCGGTTCTTTCACGGTCCTGGTCGGTCTGAGAGGAGGCGCTTTGATCTGACATTGGAATTTGTTCCGACGAAGGGTACTTTTTTCGCAAAACATGACAGCGTGATCGTCAAGACCTGCATCCGGATCGCGCCAGAAGTCCACACGGCGGACGACATTTTGTCGGCGCAACGAGCACCCCTGGCGGTGCGTTGCGTCGGCTGCGTGCGTCTACGGCGTATCGACGTGGGTCAGCAATCGATGTGCCCGTTTGGCCCTGCTGCCACGGCTTTCGGGATGGCACACCTGCATGGCGTTACACGCGTTTGCCGACTCCGGCCTTTTGCGGCGAGGCCTGTTTTTTGCTATTTGCCCACACGCAGGACCTTTTCGCTCAGCGCGTCCTGCCGTAGAAACCAGAGCTCTCGGAGACGGCACGAATGCGGATACGGCGACGGTTCGCAACGATAGTTCGCGGCGGCCCTGCCATGCGCAGATGGGCGGTGCCGGCATGGCTCGCCGTAGCGTTCGGCGCGCCGCCCGCCGCCGCGCAAGGCACGCCGGGCGTCGCGCCGCTCAACTATTTTCTGCACGCGGCCGGTCCTGCCGCCGCGCCGACCATGCGCCTCGGCTGGATGCTCGCCACCTTGGCCGTCTCGGTGTCGGTGCTGGTGGCGGTGCTGTTGTGTATCGCCATCGTGCGCCGACGGCCGCGCGCCGACCCCACCGCGGTATATGCGAATAGGGGCGGGATGGCGTGGATCTATATCGGTACCGGGATATCGTCGGTCGTGCTATTCGCGACGCTTGTCTACGTACTGATGACGCTCGAAACCGTCGCCTCACCAGCCCGGCGGCCGAACCTGACGATCACCGTCACCGCCTACGACTGGTGGTGGAAAGTCGCTTACAGCGATGCGCCCGACCCGGCTCGCAACTTCGTGACCGCCAACGAAATCCACATTCCGGTGGGCGAACCGGTGAAGATCGAATTGCAGAGCGCAGATGTGATTCACGCATTCTGGGTGCCGCAACTGGCCGGCAAAACACAGACGATTCCCGGTCAGACCAACGAACAATGGATCGAGGCCGATCAGCCGGGCACTTATCGCGGGCAGTGTTCGCAGTTCTGCGGCGCGCAGCATGCGCACATGGCGTTCGAGGTGGTCGCGCAAAGCGCTCAGGATTTCGACGCGTGGCGCCGCGCTCAGGGGCAGGCCGCGCAACCGGCGAGCGGCGCGGAAGCAGCGGCGGGTCAGCGGCTCTTCGGCGAGCGCTGTGCCGGCTGTCACACGGTGCGCGGCACCGATGCGCTGGGCGTGCAGGCGCCCGATCTGACGCATCTCGACTCGCGCCGGCTGCTGGCCGCCGGCGCGCTGACCAATACCGCCGCGCATCGCCTCGACTGGGTCCAGCACGCGCAACGGATCAAACCGGACTCGCTGATGCCGTCCATCGCGCTAAGCGTTACCGATGCCGCCGCGCTGTCCGCGTATCTGTCCACGCTGCACTGACAAAGGAGTCGAGCCGATGGCCGCACCCACCGTGTCACCCGCGCAAGCCGACCCGTTACGGCTGTCGCGCACATTGCGCGTCGGCCGTATCGAAGCAGGCAGTGCTGAGGAGAAGCGCTTGCGGGAGCTATGGGAAGCGCGGCCGGGCTGGCGCGGCTGGTTCTCGACGGTCGATCACAAGACCATTGGTCTGCGCTACCTGGTGACCGCCTTTCTGTTCCTGCTGGCGGGCGGCATTGAAGCGCTGCTGATGCGTCTGCAACTGGCGCGCCCCAACGCGACGCTGCTCACGCCCGAACAATACGACCAGCTCTTCACGATGCACGGCGTGACGATGATTTTCCTGTACGCGCTGCCCGTGCTGTCCGGCTTCTCGAACTATCTGTGGCCACTGATTCTCGGCGCGCGCGACATGGCGTTTCCACGCCTCAATGCATTTTCCTATTGGGTGTTTGTGTTCGCGGGCCTGTTTCTCTATGCGAGCTTTCCACTTGGCGAAGCGCCGAATGCGGGCTGGTTCAACTACGTGCCGCTATCCGGCCTCGAGTACAACACGGGACCCAACATCGACGTGTATGCGCTCGGGATGGTGCTGCTCGGCATTTCGACCACCGTCGGTTCGATCAACTTTGTCGTCACGCTGCTGCGAATGCGTGCGCCGGGTATGTCGCTCGACCGGCTGCCGGTGCTGGTGTGGGGCACGTTGACCGCTTCGGGCGCCAACCTGCTGGCAGTTCCTTCGGTGAGCCTAGCGTTTTTTCTGCTTTGGCTGGACCGGCGAGTAGGGACCCATTTCTTTGACGTGCTCAACGGCGGCCGGCCTTTGCTCTGGCAACACCTGTTCTGGATTTTCGCGCATCCGTGGGTGTACGCAGTCGTGTTGCCGGCAATGGGTATCGTCTCCGATGCGTTGCCGGTGTTTTGCCGCAGACCGCTGGTCGGCTACGGGCCGGTGGCGATCTCCACTGTGGCGACCATGCTGGTGGGCTTTGTCGTGTGGATCCACCATATGTTTGCGACCGGCATCCCACCGCTCGCGCTGTCATTTTTCGGCTCGGCCAGCATGGTGATCGCCGTGCCCAGCGCGGTCGCGACATTCGCATGGATCGCGACGATCTGGACGGGCAGGCCGGTCATGCGTGTGCCGTTCCTGTTCTTCGCCGGCTTTGTATTGCTGTTCGTGGTGGGCGGCGTGTCGGGCGTGATGACGGCCGCCGTGCCGTTCGACTGGCAACTGACCGATACGTATTTCGTGGTCGCGCATCTGCACTACGTGCTGCTCGGCATCAACGTGTTTCCGGTGATTGGCGGAATCTACTTCTGGTTTCCGAAATTCACCGGCCGGATGATGAGCGAGCGGCTTGGCAAGATCGGCTTCTGGGTGATGTTCGTCGGTTTCAACGTGGCGTTTTTTCCAATGCATATCGCCGGGCTGTTGGGTATGCCGAGGCGCATCTATACCTATCCGCCCGATATGGGCTGGAATACCGTGAACATGGTGACGTCGCTCGGTTCGTTCGTGTTCGCGTTCGGCGTGCTGATTTTCCTTGTCGATCTGCTGTATAGCATCAGGCATGGTGCCGTCGCCGGCGACAACCCGTGGGATGCGCCGACGCTCGAATGGTCCGTTTCGTCGCCGCCGCCGCCGTATAACTTCGCGGTGCTGCCGTTCGTCGCGAGCCGGCACCCGCTGTGGGAAGGGCGCATGGAGGAGGGGACGGCCGGCGAGGCGCCACGTCAACGTTCGAAGCTCGACGAAGGGTTCCTGCTAGGCGAAGGCCGCGAGGCGCTCGGCACCACCGCGCTCGAAGGCCGGCCGGATGTGATTCTGAAAATGCCCGACGACTCGTATGCGCCGTTCTGGCTCGGCCTGTTCGCGACGCTGGTGTTCGCCGGGCTCGCGCTGCGCGCCGGGATTTTTACCGCGGCGGCGCTGCTCGCCTGTGCGGTCACCATCGTCGTGTGGTTGTGGCCCGAACGCGCGCTGATCCAGCGCGAACCGCAGACCGTGACCGACGCGGGAGACTGACATGGACGCACTCACAACCCGCAGCGACTACACCCTGCCGGTCGGCAGTGCCGGCGAGCGCTCCGGCGGCTGGTGGGGGTGTCTCACGTTGATCGTTACCGAGGGGTCGCTGTTCGGTTATCTGATCTTTTCGTATCTGTACCTTGCGTCGCAAACCGGTCAGCAATGGCCGCCGGAGGGACTGCCCAAGCTTGGTCTCGGCATTCTGAACACCGGTATCCTGCTGTCGAGCAGCGGCTTTGTCTGGTTCTGCGAGCGCTGCGTGCGGCGGCGACGGTTGCGCTGGGGCGTTGCGTCGATGGCGGTGGCAGTCGTACTCGGCGTGACGTTCATGGGCATCCAGTTGCGCGAATGGCATAACCACCCATACGGACTGACTGCGCAGCTATATAGCTCGCTTTACTTTACGATCACCGGCTTTCATATGATGCACGTCGCGGTGGGCATCGTCGTGCTGTTCCTGCTGTTGTTATGGACGGCGTTTGGCTACTTCGACGAGCGGCGTTGCGTCGCGCTGACGATCGGCGGCCTGTACTGGCATTTCGTCGATGTGGTGTGGCTGTTTATCTTCACCACCTTGTACCTGACGCCCTATCTGTTGCGGGGCGCATCGTGAGTCCGGCCAGAATTGACACGCCACCACCGGCGCATGCGTCGACGCTCGCCGGTATGCCACGTCTGCACGGCTCGCGCGTGTTGATCGGCATGCTTGCCGCGCCGTTTGCATGGGTTGTGCAGATGGGCATCACAGAGGCGTTGGCCGCACAAAGTTGCTTTCCTCACACGCGTCCGCTGGCGGCCCCGGCGATACCGTGGCTCGATGCGGCCATTTTTGCCGTCAACGCCGTCTGTCTGGTGCTTGGCTGTTGCGGTGCCTTCACTGCATGGCGCAACGTCCGATTCGTCAAACGGATTCGCTCTGGAATGCCAGGCAATGCGAACAACGAACCCGGTCCGCTGGATGGTTTCCTCGCGCGGGTGGGGGTGATGACCAGCACGCTGTTCGTGTTCGCCCTGATCGCCACCGATATTGCTGTGCTAATTGTCTCGCCGTGCCGGTGGTGAAGATGAACGTGCGCATTTTTTTACTCCGGGCCGCGAAAGGCCGCATCAGTGGCCGAATCGGTGGCCGGCTCGGCAACCGGCGACTCTACGCGGCGCTGTTGGCCGGGTGCGCTGTGCTCTGCGGGGGAACGCTGGGCGGGTCAGCGGCGCTTCGCGCGGCCGAACAGGCTGCGCCGCCTGCGCAGGCCGCACAAGCGGTGCCCGATGCCGCACTGGTGGCCCGTGGCGCGTATCTGGCCAAAGCGGCCGATTGCGCGGGCTGCCACACCGCAGCGCCCGCCGCCGGCCAGACTGGCCCCGCGGCCCTGCCACCTCCGTTCGCCGGTGGCCTGGGCATGGCCTCGCCGTTCGGCACGATCTACTCGTCGAACATTACGCCGGATCCTGTCAATGGAATCGGCCGCTACACCTATAACGACTTCGCCCGCGCGCTGCGCGACGGGGTTGCGCCCGGCGGCAAGCGGCTCTATCCGGCGATGCCTTTCCCATCGTTTGCGAAGATCAACGACGACGACATGCACGCGCTTTACGCTTACTTCATGCATGGCGTCAAACCCGTCGCAAAGCCGGCGCCGCAAACGCGCCTGCCTTTTCCGTTCAACCAGCGCTGGGCGCTGATGTTCTGGGACTGGGCGTTCGTGCCGGGCGGGCGATATGTGCAGCAGCCCGGACACGATGCGCAGTGGAATCGTGGCGCCTATCTCGTGCAATCGCTCGGCCACTGCGGCGCCTGCCATACGCCGCGCGGTCCGGCGTACGAGGAGCGCGGCTATGACGGCAATGCGCATCTGTACCTGACAGGCGGCACCAACGATCACTGGTTTGCGCCGAATCTGACCGGCGATCCCGGTGCGGGTCTCGGACGCGTCCCGGCGCAGGACATCGCAGCGTTCCTGAGAAGCGGGCACGGTGGGGGACTTGTCACGTTCGGCAGCATGGTTCAGGTCGTCGAAGACAGCACGCAGTATCTGAGCGATGACGACCTGAACGCCATCGCCGCGTACCTGAAGAGCTTGCCGGCGCGTGAGCCGGCCGGGCTTTACGACATGCATTCGCGCGCGGCGCAGCAAACCGTGCAGGCGCTGCGTACCGGCGACGTCGAGCGGCCGGGTGCCGGCATTTTCCAGAGCTACTGCGCGCGCTGCCATCGGGCGGACGGGCTCGGCGTCGCGCAGAAGTATCCGCGTCTGGCGGGCAATCCCGCGGTGCTCGCGCCCCAAACCACATCGCTTGTACGTCTGCTGGTAGAAGGCGGCGCGGCTCCGCACACGGAGAATGGGCCGCCCTCGCGCAAGATGCCGTCCTTCGCGGACAAACTGACCAATGAGGAAATGGCCCAGGTATTGACGTTTATCCGCAATACGTGGGGCAACGCGGCGCCGCCCGTTACGACACGCGATGTGGCGAGCGTGCGCGGCGCCATTCACAAGTAGTGGGGCGCCGTATCTTCAGTCACTGAAGGTGCCGGTCGGTGCGCTGCTGCGCCTTACGGGCAGAACGCGGTGTTTCAGGTTTCGAGCGTTGCGCGAGTGCTGCGATTGGCAGCCGCTCACGAGCCGGTGACTGACGCGCCGAGTCCGGTCACACCCATCTCGTCCAACACCTCGCGGACCGCTGCGAGTGCCGCGCGCAACTCGGGCTCGCCGATGCGGCCGATGCAGCCAATCCGGAACGATTCAGCCACGGTGAGCTTGCCCGGATAGATCACGAAGCCCCGTTGCTTGAGGCTGTCGTAGAAGCGCTGGAACACGAAACGCGGATGCGTGGGCATATGGAACGTGACGATGATGGGAGCCTGCAACTCATCCGGCAGCAGCGGTCTGAAGCCGAGCGCGCGCATGCCCTCAACGAGTATCCGGCAATTGTTCCGGTAGCGTGCCCCGCGACCCGCCACACCGCCTTCGGCGACAAACTCTTCGAGTGCCTGATGAAACGCGACAATCACGTGGGTCGGCGGCGTGAAGCGGTACTGGCTGGTCTTCTCCAGGTTGGCACACTGGTCTTGCAGATCGAGCACCAGCGTAGTCGCATTCCCCTTTGTCCGCTCGAGCGCCTCGCGCCGGCAGATCACAAAGCCGAGGCCGGGAACGCCCTCGATGCATTTGTTCGATGATGCAGCTACCGCGTCGATGTGCATCGACCGCACGTCGAGGGGCAGCGCGCCGAACGCGCTCATCGAGTCGACCAGATAGCTCTTGCCGTATTTCGCCGCGAGTGCGCCAAGCTGCGCGATCGGGTTCAGTATGCCTGCCGTGGTTTCGCAGTGGACGGCAAACACATGGGTGATCGAGGGCGTGCGTGCGAGGATCGCCTCGACCTCGCCGAGGTCGGGCGGCGTGTCCTCGGCAGTCTCGTAGACCAGCGTCTCGCGCCGCGCGATCTCGAGGATGCGCTTGGCCCGCTTGCCGTAGGCGCCGTTGATCAGCACGAGCGCGGTGCCGTCCGGGGGCACAAAGCTCGTCAGCATCGCCTCGACCGCGAAAGTGCCCGAGCCCTGCATCGGCACCGTCACCCACTCGCCCGCGCCGTTCGCGATGTCGGCAAGGCGTGCGAGCGTGGATCGGTTGATCTCGACGAATTTCGCGTCTCGCGAGCCCCAGTCGTGCAGCATCGCAGCCTTGACGGTGCGCGACGTAGTAAGCGGCCCTGGAGTCAGCAACAACGGATCGCCCGTTTCGGAAGCAGCCACTGCGGTATATGTTGAGCTGGTCATCAAAGTTCTCCTCTGCAAGTCCGTTTGGCACCTGTATCGACGCATGAAATTCGCGCTAAGGTTTGCAACAAAGTCAGTCGATACGCCACAAAAACACATTCTATGTCTTAGGGAGACTGCCTCGGAGAGTCCGGCGGTTCCCCGTAGCATGGTCCGGATGCGACGTAGTTAAGTGAAAGCAGCAACCATAGCAGTGGCCGTTCATGCGCGCTAGAGCAAGCACCTTGGTCAAGCTTGAATTGAGCGAGGGCGCCGACGCCGGCGCGGCCATAACGATCGCGACGCTCAGACGAAGATGCGTGCGCGAATGGAGGAGAACATGTCGGAATCATTCTTCCCGATGTTCGCGGCGTTCGCCGGAGACACCGGGAAAAATCGATGCTCAACTCCAGGGCAGCGAGTATGTCTTCACGTGAGTGAAACTCTTCATCGCTTCCTGCACCCCTTCCTTGTAACCCAGACCCGAGTCCTTGATGCCGCCGAACGGCGTGAGTTCAAGCCGGTAACCGGGTACTTCACGCACATTGACACTGCCGACTTCGAGTTCGGCGATGAAGCGCGTGATGTAGTCCATCCGATTCGTGCAGACCGAGGACGACAGTCCATAGTCGGTCGAATTCGAGATCCGGATCGCGTCGTCGATGTCGCGGAACCGGATCACCGGCGACACCGGTCCGAAGGTTTCGTATTTGACGAGCGGCATATCGGGCGTCACGTGGTCCACGACGGTCGGCGAGTAGAGCGCGCCTTTGCGAATGTTGCCGTACAGCAGTTTCGCGCCGCGGCTCACCGCGTCATTGACCTGCGCTTCGAAGAACTTTGCTGCGGCTTCGTCGATGACGGTGCCCATATCGGTGGCCGGGTCTGCCGGGTCGCCATAGCGCACCGCGCGGGTCTTTTCCACCAGCAACTCCACAAAACGGTCGGCCACCGCTTCATGCACCAGCATCCGCTTGACCGCCGTGCAGCGTTGACCGGAGTTCTTGTACGAGCCCGACACGGCGAGCGTGCTGGCCTCGTCGAGATCGGCGTCCTCCATGACGATAATCGGGTCGTTGCCGCCAAGTTCGAGCACTGCACGCCGGTAGCCCATTTTCTCGGCGATGTATTTGCCGATTGGCACGCCCCCGGTGAAGGTGATCAGATCCACGTGCTCGTTGGTGATCAGTTCGTCGGCAATCTCTTTGGGGTCGCCGGTGAGAACCTGCAGCATTTCATGAGGCAGGCCGGCGGTGTACAGGATGTCGGCGAGCAGATAGGTGGACAGCGGCACCTTTTCCGACGGCTTGACCACGATCCGGTTGTTCGTCGCGATAGACGGCACGATCTTGTGCGCGACCTGGTTCATCGGGTGGTTAAACGGCGTGATGGCGGAAATCACGCCCAGCAGAGGATCGCGCAACGTATAGACGCGCCGTTTCTTGCCATGGGGCGTCAGATCGCAGGAAAACACCTGGCCGTCGTCCTTGAGCGCCTCGTTGGCGCCGAAGATCAGCACGTCGCTGACGCGGCCCGCTTCGTACAGGGAGTCCTTCCGGCACAGACCGGCCTCGGCGGTGATCAGGGCGGAAATCTCTTCGGTGCGCTCCCGCACGATCTCGGCGGCGCGCCGCAGGATCTGCGAGCGCTCGTAGCGGGTGAGCCTGGCGCGGTAAGCGTGGGCGTACGCGAAGGCGCGCTTCACGTCGGCGAGCGTCGCCTTGGGCACGGTGCCGACCAGTTCGCCGTTATACGGATTCAGAACCTCGATGACCTGTTCGCGCCGGATCTGTTCTCCGCAGATTCGAAGGGCTTCATGACGGACCGGCAAAGATGGCCGCGATTCCACGATGGCATTCATGCTGTCTCCTGATGTGCAAGAAGGTTATTGACGACTATTGAAGGTGGTTGAGCGCGAGGTCGAGGATGTCGAAATTGCGCAGACGCTTTCTCTGGGACACGGCCTGTGTCACCGGGCGGCTGAAAAGCAGCGGCACTTTCTGTTCGGAGAGACCGCCGTGCGAGCGCAGCGGGGCATTGAGACCCGACAGGTCGTGGCGCGATTCGCTGGTGCCGAGCACGACATGCCGCCCGGAAACCACGATGATGTCGCCGAGTCGATCACGCGGCAGCTCGAAGCGCTCGCAGCCTTCCGCGCCAGTGAGCGCCAGTTCGATGCCTGTGCGCTCGCGCAGTTTGGCCAGTACTCGAGCCTGATCGACCGAAGCCGGCAGGTAGATCGTGGCAAACGAGCCCAGGGCTCCGTGGTGCACCACATACGGATCGGTAATCGGCAGGATCACACGTGCCACGCCGGCGCCGAGCCATGCGTCCAGTTCGTCCTGCAGATAGATCACATTCGGCTTGCCGGCCGCGTCATGCTTGTCGTTCATGCCGTGGTCCGCCGTAATCGCGACGGTGGCCCCGAGTTCGGCCATGCGTTGCAAGTAGGGGTCCATCATTTCGTAGAACGCGTTGGCCCCGGTGCTGCCCGGTGCGCACTTGTGCTGCACGTAGTCGGTGGTCGACAGGTACATCAGGTCGATGGGGCGGGTCTCGAGGAGGCGCACGCCGGCCGCGAACACGAACTCGGACAGGTCGGCGCTGTACACGTCCGGCACCGGCTTGCCCACCAGCTCGACCACACCCGTGATGCCGTTTTCGGCCTGGGTAACTTCATCGGCTTTCTCGGACGAGAAACAGATACCGTTCAGTTTGTTGCCAAGCAGGCGGCGCAGTTTGTCCTTCGCGGTAACGACGGCGACTTTCGCACCCGCATCGGCGAACGCGGCCAATACCGTCGGTGCGCGCAGGTACTTCGGGTCGTTCATCAACACTTCGGCGCCGCTCTCGCGATCGAAGAAGTAGTTGCCGCTGATGCCGTGTACGGAGGGGGGCACGCCCGTCACGATCGACAGGTTGTTCGGGTTCGTGAAGCTCGGTACGACACAGTCGCCTTTGAGCGCGGCGCCATTTTCGAGAATCTGGGCCAGAAACGGAGCGACCCCGGCGCGAGCCGCCTCCGTCAAATAGTCGTATTCGCAACCGTCCACACAGACCACGACGAGAGGCTGGTCCATCCACCGGTAGTTACGCCCATTTACGTTGAGCGTTCGAGTGTTCGTGTTCATGAGGTTTTCCTTTGAGTGATCAGGTGAGGGTTGAGAGCGGTATTCCGATGCGCCGGGTTTCGCTGTGAGCGGTCCGAATTAGGGGTTTCCACGGGACGCATCGAAAAGTGTTTTTGCATGCTTGACATTAAACTTCGTGAATCGTAGATTGTCAACAACATGCAGATGGCAAAATACACTCTACGGTTACACGGCCCGCAAGCCCTCAGCCGGGCGAAATTTCGTGGGCATCGACGTATGGGGTCAGAAGACGGCCGTGTCGATCGACCCAATGAGTGTTCTTGCCCGATAGCTATGGGTTCGGGAGGAGACCGCGCGACCGCGAAGCCGTAGTCGCCGTGAAACTAAGGAAGTGCGGGCGTTGTCGGCTACGACCTGGAAGGGCCAGAGCACGGCGGCGGAAGAGTAATTTCCAGGAGGATGACGATGTCGGATTACCTGCGCATCGAAGGGATTCACAAGCAGTTCGGTTCGACCCCGGTTCTGAAGGATGTCAATCTGACAATCTTCAAGGGGGAAATGGTCTGTTTTCTGGGCCCTTCGGGTTGTGGCAAGACCACCTTGCTACGGATCATCGCGGGTCTGGAGACGCAAAGCGCGGGCACCATCGCGCAGGCCGGCAAGGACATTTCGATGCTGCCGCCCATGCTGCGCGACTACGGCATCGTGTTTCAGTCATACGCGCTGTTTCCGAATCTCACGGTCAACGAGAACGTCGCCTACGGTCTGACGAACCGGAAAGTGCGCAAAGCGGTGATCCGCGAGCGTGTGGCCGAACTGCTCGCGCTCGTCGGTCTGCCCGATAGCGGCCCAAAACATCCCGGTCAACTGTCCGGCGGCCAGCAGCAGCGCATCGCTCTCGCGCGGGCGCTGGCTACTTCGCCCGGTCTGTTGTTGCTCGACGAACCTCTGTCTGCGCTCGATGCGCGGGTGCGGGTTCGTTTGCGTCAGGAGATCCGCCAGCTGCAACAGCGTCTCGGGGTGACGACGATCATGGTGACGCACGATCAGGAGGAGGCGCTTTCGATGGCCGACCGCATCGTGGTGATGAATCACGGCGTGATCGAGCAAATCGGCACACCGACCGAGATTTATCGCGAGCCCGCAACGCCGTTCGTTGCCGACTTTGTCGGCAAGGCCAACATTCTGCCGGCCACCGTGAGTGCGAACGGCGCGATCCAGGTGGGTGACGTCGGCCTGAACTGTGTGAAGGTGAGCGAGTCGCTCAAGGGCGGTTCGCGAGTGTCGCTGTTCCTGCGTCCGGAGGATCTCGTCGTGCGGGGCGTCGACACGAAAGCCGGCAACACGCTGAGTGGCCGTATCGGGAAGCTGGAATTTCTGGGAGCATTCTGCCGGGTCAGCGTTCAGGTGGACGGCATGCCCGGGACCGAAGTACTGGCCGATCTGTCGTATCACGATATGACTGAATTCGACCTGCAGGAAGGCTCGGTGCTTAATCTCGCTGTCCTCGGCAACCGCGTGCGGATCTTCGGTGAAGACCAGCGGAGGGTGCAATGAGTACGACACTCACCGAACCGGGAAAAGACGCGATGCTTGCCGAAGTGCGGCAACGTACTCACTGGCAGGATCGCATCGGCCATGCCGGGATGCTGCTGATGGGATGTTTTCTGCTGCTGGCCCTGCTTGCGCCGCTCGCGATGGTCATCATGCGATGCGTCGAGGATCGCGATGGGCGCTTCGTCGGTCTCGCCAATTTCACGTCGTATTTCCGGACCCCGGCACTGTGGAATTCGGTCGGACATTCGCTGTTCATTGCAGTCTCGGTGACGGCGATTACGATTCCGCTCGCCTTCACGTTCGCGTACGCGCTAACGCGCAGTTGCATGCCGCTCAAGGGACTCGTACGCAACATCGCCCTGATTCCGCTTCTCGCACCGACGCTGCTGTCGGCGGTGTCGTTTATTTACTGGTTCGGCAACGCGGGTTTGTTGCGGCGCTGGACAGCCGGTCACAGCATCTATGGCGCACCGGGAATCATCGCGAGTCTGGTGTACGCGGCAATGCCGCACGTGCTGATGATCCTGATTACTGCGCTGTCGTTGACGGACGCCCGCCTGTATGAAGCCGCAGACGCGATGGGTACGAGCCGTTTGCGCAAGTTCTTCACGATCACGCTGCCCGGCGCGAAGTATGGTCTGATCAGCGCGACCATGGTGGTGTTCACCATCTGTGTGAACGACTTCGGCGTACCGATCGTGATCGGCGGCTCATACAACGTGCTGTCCACCGACGTGTACAAGCTCATCGTCGGTCTGCAGGATTTCAATACCAGCGCGGTGGTGAGCATCTTGCTGCTGTTGCCGGCACTCCTTAGCTTTGCTACCGACTTTTTCGTCAGGCGAAAACAGCGTTCGCTGCTTGGCGCGCGCTCGGTGCCATATGAGCCTAAGAGGTCGCGCGGTTTCGACCTGGCGATGCTGGCGTACTGCAGTGTCGTGTGTCTTCTGATGATGGCGATTGTTGGCATTTCGATTTATGGCTCGTTTGTCCACTTCTGGCCGTACAACCTGACGCTTGGCCTGAGTCATTACCGGATGGGGCTCATTGGCGCAGGCATCATCGGCGCGTACAAAAACAGTCTGGGAATGGCGGCGCTCGTTGCGACAGCGGGGACTATGCTGGTGTTTGGCGGGGCCTATCTGGTCGAGAAAACGCGCGGCATGGATTGGCTGCGCCCAGTCATCAATCTGTGCGCGGTTTTGCCGATGGGTGTGCCGGGCCTCGTACTTGGGATTGGTTATATCTTCTTCTTCAATCATCCGGCCAATCCGCTTAATTTTCTCTACGGGTCGCTGCCGCTGCTTGCCATCGTCACGATCATTCACTACTACTCGTCGAGCCATCTGACCGCCATTACCGCGCTCAAACAGATCGACAACGAGTTCGAGGCGGTATCCGCGTCGCTGAAAGTGCCGTTCTATGTCACGTTTTTCCGCGTCACCGTGCCGGTATGTTTGCCGGCCATTCTGGAAATTAGCCGCTATTTCTTCATTAACGGCATGACGACGATCTCGGCGGTTGCCTTCCTTTACTCCCCGGGTACGCAACCGGCGTCGGTGGCGATCCTGAATCTCGATGAAGCCGGACAAATCGGGCCGGCCGCGGCGATGGCAACGCTGATTGTGGTGACCTCGACCCTCGTGTGTGTGCTCTATGCGTTAGTGAATCGCTTCCTGTTGGCACGCACGCAACGCTGGCGCTATACGTCGCGCAACCGATAACACACCCTGGCAGAGCAAACAGGAAATAACGATGAGACCTTTCTGGCTTGAACAGGCACTGCGCGGCGAAGCGTCTGACGCGCCGGCTTTGCAGGGCGCGGTAAACGCCGATGTGTGTATCGTCGGCGGCGGCTTTACCGGTCTTTGGACAGCGCTGCAATTAAAGCGCGCCAATCCGCATCTGGATGTCGTGCTGATCGAAGCGGATATTTGCGGTGCGGGTGCGAGTGGCCGTAACGGCGGTTGCCTGCTGACCTGGGAAACCCGTTTTCTCACACTGCGCCGACTATTCGGCGAAAGTGAGGCACTACGGCTCGTAGAGGCTTCGCGGCAGACGGTCGATAAGATCACGGCCTTTTGCCGCGAGCATCGAATCGATGCGCAGATTCGCGTCGACGGCACGTTATACACCGCGACGAGCGCCGCTCAGATCGGCAGCGCCGAGGCCGTCAAAGCCGCGTTGGATGAACGCGGCATAGGCTCATTCGTCAGCCTCGACGTCGAAGAAGTCCGCCGGCGCGCAGGGTCGAAGCGGCACCTCGCGGGTGATTTCTCGCCTGTCGCCGCGACGGTGCAGCCCGCCTTGCTCGTGCGCGGATTGCGGCGCGTCGCCTTGGAGATGGGCGTTCGCCTGTACGAGAAGACCGCCTTCGAATCGCTGAGTTATGTGCCGGGTCCGCTGGTCCGCACGACGTACGGAGAGGTGCGCGCAAAGCGCGTTGTACTGGCGATCAACGCGTGGATGGCAAAAACCTTCCCGCAGTTCGAGCGCAGCATTGCGCTCGTATCGAGCGACATGATCATCACCGAACGCGCACCTGAAATTCTGGAGCGTCTGGGATTCAGGAACGGTCTGTCGGTGCTGGATTCACGGACCTTTGTCTACTACTACCGCACCACGCCCGATGGCAGGCTGATGCTCGGCAAGGGCGGCAATACGTTTGCGTATGGCGGCCGCGTGCTGCCGGTATTCGATCAACCCTCGCCGTATCGGGCGGCGCTCGCGCGCGATCTGAGCGGGTTTTTTCCTGAACTCGCGTCGGTGCCGATCGCCGCAAGCTGGAACGGGCCGTCAGATCGCTCAGCCACCGGATTGCCGTTCTTTGGCCGGCTCGACGAACGGCATGACGTGTTCTACGGCTTCGGCTATTCAGGCAACGGCGTCGGTCCGAGCTATATGGGCGGCGAGATCCTGTCTTCACTCGTACTCGGTCTCGACAATGCGTGGACGCGCTCACCGCTCGTTCGTGGGCCGCGCGGCGTGTTCCCGCCGGAACCGATTCGCTACGTGGGTTCACTGGTCGTACGCGACGCGATTCGCCGCAAGGAAAGCGCGGAGGACGCCGGCGCCAAACCCTGGTTCTTCGATGTCGCGCTCAGCCGCCTCGCGCAAGCGGCGGGCAAGTCCGACAAGGCGTGACATCCATCAGATTTACTAACAGTACGGAGACGAAACGTGAATGCGACCTTTCACGCGCCGGAGGATCCGGCTTACGAGTTCCGCACGTTCTACGAAAAGGTCAGAGCCAAGGGCTTCATCCTTTACCAGGGAAACCTGACTGATGTCGATACGTTTCGTGTCGGATGCATTGGTGACGTCGACCGCGATGTCATGCGCAGCGCAGTAAGGGCGATCGAGGAAACACTCGCGGAAATGGGTGTGAAGCAGATTTCACCCCACAAGATCGTCGCGTAAGAGCACGAAGACGGTTGCGTCGCCCGCGCGGCTCACCCGGGTGTTGGTGGCATTTTCGTTAGCGTTCTGGTTTGAAAGGCGGACAAGCCACTGTTGTCAGCGGCAATCTCATCACGTCAGCGCATTGATACGCCGGCGGCGGTGAGGTCTTTGTGAAAAATCCTCATACCGGGAGTAAGAAATGTTCAAGCAAACAGTCACCGCTCAGCGCAGCGCGCGCCCTTTGCACCGTGTCCGTACGATCGCGCTAATGACGACTGCCGCGATAGCGCTGCTGGTCGGCAGCACGGCTACGGCGGTGGCCAAGACTACCCTGCTGGTCTATACAGCGCTCGAGGACGAGCAACTCAAGCCGTACGCGGACGCATTCGAGCAAGCCAACCCGGACATCGAGATCAAATGGGTACGTGACTCGACTGGCGTGATCACAGCCAAGATTCTTGCCGAAAAGAATAATCCCCAGGCCGATGCGATCTGGGGCCTCGCGGCGACCAGCATCGCGAAGTTCGAAAGCGACGGCATGTTGTTGCCGTATGCGCCGAAGAATCTGCCTGCCATGAGCGCTGCATACCGCGACCCTAAATCGCCGCCGAACTGGTTTGGCATGGACGTATGGGGCGCGACGATCTGCTTCAACACCGCGGCTGCCGCGGAGCAGCATTTGCCTAAGCCGCAGAGCTGGCAGGACCTGACGAAACCGGTCTACAAGGGCAAGATCGTGATGGCGGACCCTGCCTCCTCGGGGACGGGATATTTCGACGTGACCGCATGGTTGCAACTGTTCGGCGAGCAGGGCGGCTGGCAATTCATGGATGCGCTCGACAAGAACATCGCGCAGTACAACCATTCGGGTTCCGCGCCGTGCACGATGGCTGCATCAGGTGAGTATCCAATCGGAATCTCGTTCGAATACCGCGCGGCTACCCTGAAGGCGCAGGGCGCACCGATTGATCTCGTGTTCCCGAAGGAGGGGCTGGGTTGGGATCTGGAGGCGTTCGCGATCATGAAGAACACGACGAAGCTGGATGCGGCGAAAAAGCTTGCCGACTTTGCGTCGAGCCGGGAAGCGAACTCGCTGTACGCGAGAAGCTATGCGATCACGGCAGTGCCTGGGACGGCCAAACCGCTGCCGAATGTGCCGGCGAATTACGCCAGCCTGCTGGTCAAAAACGACTTCACGTGGGCGGCAAACAACCGCGCCAAAATCCTTGCGCAATGGGCTCAGCGCTATTCGTCGAAGAGTGAGACCAGGCAGTAGCCCGCAAAATCAGCGCGAAGCGACCAAAGAGAACTTGCGGATGCGCCGCGCCGCAATGGATCTTTCCACTGACGCCTATGCCGCTGCCGGCGCGACCCTGTCTCCAGACGTTCCTGCGGCACTCTTCAAATGCCTTACCCAGCCGTCATTTTGTTGACAGTTGACGATTCAGTCTGCTAATGTTGGACATTAATTCTGCTCTGTCCGCCATGAGTGACGCGCCATCGATCGGTACAATCCAGTTGCTTAAAAAGCACTCGCTGACAACGCTTGTGCAGGACGAGCTCGAACGCCTGATTCTGCGTGGCGAACTCGCTCCGGGTGACAAGCTGAACGAGGCACAACTGGCCACTCGGCTGGGCGTGTCGCGCGGTCCGGTGCGGGAAGCTTTTCGCGCGCTCGAACAGGCGGGATTGCTGCGCACGGAAAAGAATCACGGCGTATCGGTGAAGATGTTGTCCCTTAAGGAAGCGGAAGAGATCTATCAGGTCCGCGCCATGTTGGACGAACACATTGGCCGATTGCTGGCCAATGGTATCTCGGCCGAACATCTGAACTCGCTGCGCCAGATTGTCGAGTCGATGAAACGCGCGCAGAACAGTCACGACGCGCAGACTTACGGCCACCTGAACCTGCAGTTTCATGACACGATGGCTGCGGCGGTTGGCAACGAGAAATTGCTCGATACGTACCGGGGTCTCGTCCGCGAACTCAGTCTGTTCCGGCAAACAGCCCTGACGCTTGACGAAGAAGCGATCGAGCAGTCTGCTCACGAGCACGAAGCGATCATCGAGGCAATTGCCGCTGGCGACTCGAATCTCACTGAGAGCTTGATCCGAAGCCACCTGGATCATGGCCGGGAACGCATACGGCGGTCGCGTCAGGTCCGCGAGGCGAACGAGCAGAGTTCGGTGCCCGAGGTGAATTGAGCGGCTTGCTTGCGCAATCGCTCAATGTCCCGCTCGCGATACCGGCCAAGTTCGACGATGTCGAATCGGTGGATGTGATAATCGAGCGTCGCCTTCCCCAACACCATGACGGTCTCCACCGCGCGCTGCCATGTCGATGAAGATGTGACTCGCGTCACTGCTCGTCCGAGTCTCCCCAACTGGCCTCGAGATTGCTTGAGCGAATATCCGCATAGGCGCTGGTGCAGGTGCACGGTCCGTGATTAGCAAATCGACCGGATCTGGTGCGGAACGTGGAATTCGGGAGCTGGAACGCGCTTGCCGGCTTGGGGCAACACGGCGGCCTGGTGGCGGCGGAGGCGTGGGCATGGCACGTCGATCTGATCGCGAGGCAGGCGAATCGGTATGACCCGCGGGTTTTGTCCCGCATCCGTTTCGGCAGCCAGCAAAGTACGGCGGAGTACCAGCGTACCAAGGCGCGCCGTGCGCTGTTATGCCGGCAGGCTGACGGCGAGTTGCAGCCGTTCGACGCGGTGGTGTGTCCGACTGTGCCGATCGTTGCCCCACGGATTGCGGATCTGGCTGATGAAAGTGTCTATACGTCGACAAATCGGCTGCTGCTGCGCAATCCGGCAATTGCCAACATGCTCGATCTATGCGCGTTATCCGTGCCTTGCCATGAGGCAGGCAAGGCACCGGTTGGCCTGATGTTGATGGGGCGGCACATGGGCGACCGGCGTCTGCTTGCGATCGGTGCCAGCGTCGAAGCGATTCTGCGTAAAACCGGCTGACTTCTTCGTGCATGGAATCGGCGCACGGCGCCTCTTTGCTATCGCCCACAGCGCGATCCTGGCGGCCCGATCCCTGCGGCCTGATGAGCCGTTATGCGCGTCCGTCGCTCGCGGCCCTCATCTGCCCGAAGCGTCCACTCCATGATTGAAGTCCCGCACCGCTTGATAGATCTGCTCTGCTGTATTCACAACGAACGGTCCGATTGAACTGCTGGCCATGCCGTTGTCGCTGCGCCGACGGTGTGGGCCGCGGAGCTGCAGTCGTCGTTTCTCCCTAGTCGAGATGGACTACGTGCGGTTAAACCTGCCATGTTAGCCTCGCCATGCACAAAAACGGCTGTCCCGATCGCAGGATACGCCGGTTCTTTTTGCAAATGGGCCGTGATGGGTGATCGCGGGTTCATCGATTCAATCTGATTTAGTTCGGTATACAAAATAATAGAAAGGTGTATCGAACCAATCAGGTTGGTAAAACACAATTGAAAGGGAAAGGAATGTCAAAACGCACGTGGATGCGCACACTTTTCGCTGCCATTTCTGCCGCCTTAATTGGCGTTATCGTTGCCGCATGCGGCTCATCGTCTTCATCGATCGCACAGACCGGGCAGCAGCAGATTCGCCACGTCTTCGTCATCACGCTCGAAAACGAAAACTACGCGACCACGTTCGGCGCCAATAGTAAGGCGCCGTATCTGTCGCAGACGCTGGCATCGCAAGGCGCGTTGGTGCAGCAGTACTACGGCACCGGGCACGTGAGCCTCGACAACTATATCTCGATGATCAGCGGTCAGGCGCCGACGCCGGAAACGGATAATGAATGCCCGATCTATCAGGATTTCACGCTCACCGGCATGACGCCCGATGGTCAGGCGATCGGCTCGGGCTGCGTGTATCCGGCCAGCATCAAGACGTTGCCGGACCAGTTGAAGGCCGCCGGCTACACCTGGAAGGGCTATGAAGACGACATGGGTAATGACCCGACGCGCGAAGCCGCTACGTGCGGTCACCCGACGCTCAACACGACCGACCTCACACAGATTGGAGAAGCACCGAGTGCAGCGGTACCGCAGGGCGACCAGTACGCGACGCGTCACAACCCGTTCATGTACTTCCACTCAATCATCGATTCGCCCGATTGCGGCCAGAACGTCGTGAACCTGAACAGGCTCACCACCGACCTGCAGTCGATCTCGACCACCGCCAACTTCAACCTGATCACGCCGAACCTGTGCGACGACGGTCACGATTCGCCGTGCGTGAACGGCCAGCCGGGCGGCCTGACGAGCGCGAACACGTTCCTGCAGAAGTGGGTGCCGATTATTACCGCCTCGCCGGCATTCCAGAAGGACGGCCTGCTGATCATCAACTTCGACGAAAGCAGCTACGCGTCCGTGACCCAGCCTTCGGCGGGCCAAACGCAACTGACCTTTGCGGGGACAACCTGCTGTAGCCAGCAGCCCGGCCCGAATCTGCCGGCGTTCCCGCAGACTTCGTCGCTGTCATACAAGGGCGCGACGATCAACCTGACCAAGCAGAGCTTCGGCGGCGACCAGACCGGCGCGGTGATGATTTCGAGGTTCATCAAGCCGGGGACGGTGTCGACGGTGCAGTACAACCACTACTCGATGCTCAAGAGCATTGAAGACATCTTCCAGCTGGGTTATCTGGGCTACGCGGGGCAGGCCGGCCTGGTCGGATTCGGCAACGACATCTTCACGAACCTCTAAGCCGACGATGGTCTCCGCAACGCGATTCGCAGCGCGCGCTGTACTGGCGGGCGCTGCACTGCTACCGATAGCAGCGTGCGCGACGCCCAACGACGCACAGCCCGTCTACAGCGACGCCGCGGCGCTCGGCAAGCTGATGTTCTTCGATGCGTCGTTGTCGGCCTCGGGCAAGATGTCGTGCGCGAGCTGCCATAGCCCGTCGCACGCGTACGGCCCGCCTAACGGGCTGGCCGCGCAGTTCGGCGGCTCCGACATGCACCGGCAAGGCACGCGCGCCGTGCCGAGCCTGCGTTACGTGCTGAACCGCACACCGATGTGGAGTCATGCGCAGGCGGCCAGCCTGTCCGAGCGGCTGAGCGAGACGGACAACGCGCCGGTTGGCGGCTTCGGCTGGGACGGGCGCTTTAACCAGTTGCACGATCAGGCGAGCTTCCCGTTGTTCAATCCCAATGAGATGGCCAACCGGGACCCGGCAGCCTTACTCGCGAAACTGGAGCGGGCGCCCTATGCCGCCCGCTTCAGGGAAGTGTTTGGCCAGAACATTTTTGCCGACCGCACCAAAGCGTTCGCGCAGGCGATGGCCGCGATCGAGCGTTTCGAGCTCGAAGATCCGAGCTTCCACCCCTACACCAGCAAGTTCGATTACTACCTCGACGGCAAAGTGCAACTGACGGCGCAGGAGTTGAGAGGCAAGAAACTGTTCGACAGCCCGACGGGCGGCAATTGCGCCTCCTGCCACATCGACCAGGTAGGCGTCGACGGCTCGCATCCGCTTTTCACCGACTTCAACTTCCAGGCGCTCGGTGTGCCGCGCAATCCTGAGTTGCGTGCGAACGCCGACCCGAAGTACTTCGATATGGGGTTGTGTGGGCCGTTGCGCACGGATCAGTCGGGCGACAAAAGCAACTGCGGACTCTTCAAGTCGGTGTCGCTGCGTAATACGGCCACTCGTCGGGTGTTCTTCCACAACGGCCGCTTTCATACGCTGAAGGACGCACTGCGCTTTTACGTGCAGCGCGACACCAATCCGGCGAAGTGGTATCCGAAAGACGCGCACGGCAAGGTCGATAAATTCAACGACCTGCCGGTTGCGCTGCGGGTGAATGTCGATACGACCGATGAACCGCTCACGCGTAAAGCGGGCGAGCGTCCCGTGTGGTCGGAGCAGGATATCGACGACGTGGCTGCATTTCTTACGACGCTAACTGATGGATACAAGCGCTAACGGCTTGCAGATTCTGAGCGGCGGCAACCTGAGGCACTGGTAAGCCGCCCACCAGTTGCCGCGCTTTCGCTTCCAGAATCTGCTTCGCGTCAGAGTGAACCGCGTCAGCCTTCGCGAACAACCCGAGTCTCGAACATGAGTACGTCCGGGCAATTCGTCCTGGCGCACTGCCGGTCCGCCAGCGCCGCAAATTCCTGAAGCGCGCGGCATGATTAGCCAGTCTCTGAGTCGTCTCGCTGACCCGCCAATGTCCGATGCCTTTGAAGCGATGGCGATCGTTCTTTCAGGCGCGCATCTACTTCCTGATCCGCCGCGCCCGCCGATGTGAACAGCCGTCGATATTCAGCCGGCGTGGTTTGTTTGGCGGCCCTGAACTGCCGATTGAAATTGGCGATGTTCGCGAAGCCCGAACGGGTCGCGATGACGGCGACCGGCAGAGCGGTATCAGACAGCATCCGGCATGCGTGCCCGATGCGAACCCGGGCGATATAACGGCCGACGCTTTCACCGATATGCTGAACGAAGTAACGCGTCAGTGTGCGTTCCGACAGGCTCGCAGCCGCGCAGAGTTCCGAGATGCGCAGCGGTTCGGCAAAGCGCGCATCAATCATCGAAAGAACCCGGTTGATCCGTTCGGGTTCGTGGCCGGACGGCCCCGTGGCAGGATGATTGAAAGCACTGGGCGAGGCGAGCGGTTGGCCCGGTGCGTCGGCGAGCATGCACAATATATCGAGGGCGGCGCTTAGGCGCTCGCGTGCCTCGTTCGAGAGTAATTGCGTCAGACGCTCGCGCATCGATTCGCCAGCAGGCGGCTCGAACGCCAAGCCACACGCGGCCCTGCGTAACAGCTTGCGCAGCGGTTCGTATTCGGGGCAGCAATCCGCCATACGCCGCGCCCAATCGCCGTCGAACCAGATAACGATGGCGACCTGCGGCGCAGATGGGTCGATCGAACGATTCGATGCCCAGGTGTGGGGAAGATCCGGCGGCACGAGGACGAGATCCTCGGCTTCATATGCGTTGACCGAGTCGCCGATGTAGCGCTTGCCATGGCTGTTCATTGTCAGCGTGAGCTCGTACTCGGGATGGTGATGCCACTCGAACGGAATACGCGGAAGCCGCCGATGGTAAACCCGGAGCGAGCAGTCCTTGCCGAACTCGACGTGTTCATAGGCTGCTTTCATGGCCGGAAACGCAAATTAATTGGCTGAATAGTATCACCATGGAGTGCGTTCACATCATATCCTCGCCCATATCAAATCGATAGGGAGACAGTCATGGCGTTGAAAATCGAGGACCTGCCGAGCGCGATCCGGCAAGCGAAAAGAACGTTGCGCGCAGCGTTGCCGAACTACCGGGAGGTCTTCGCCGAAGTCGAAGAATCGATCGGCGCCGAGGCGCAGCGAATCGCCGCGCAACGCGATCGAGGTGAGGATGTCATTCCCGAGCTCCAGTTTTCCGACATCACCGAACAACGCGTCACCGCGGACCAGATTGCGCTCGTCAAGGCGCGCGGTGCATGCGTGATCCGGAAGGTATTCCCTCGTGCGCTGGTGCAGGGCTGGGACGAGGATATTGCCCACTATGTCGATCGCAACAACCTCGACAAGCACCTGGAAAACCGCGCCGAAGACAAGTACTTCGGGCAACTGGCGTCCAGCAAGCCGCAGATCTATGGCGTGTACTGGTCGAAGCCGCAAGTGCTGGCCCGTCAGTCGGCTGCATTGACCGAGGCACGTGTATTCCTGAACCGGTTGTGGCGCAGCGAGAGCGAGGGCCGCGTGCACTTCGATCCCGAGCGCGTGCCGGTCTATGCCGACCGATTGCGCCGCAGGCCACCGGGTTCCGCGTCGCTCGGCTTGTCGGCGCATTGCGATGGCGGCTCAGTCGAGCGCTGGATCGAAAGCAATTTCCGCCAGGTGTATCGCCATGTGTTCGCGGGAAACTGGCGAGACTACGATCCGTTCGACGCGGCGTTCCGACCTGACGTGGAAGAGATCGCGTCGCCCGCCGTATGTTCGATGTTTCGCACGTTCCAGGGCTGGACCGCCCTGACGCCGCAAGGTCCGGGCGACGGCACGCTGCAACTCGTACCGATTGCCAACTCGATGGCGTACATCCTGCTGCGCGCGCTACAGGACGATGTTGCCGAGGACGACCTATGCGGTGCGATGCCTGGGCGGGCGCTGTCCATCAAGCCGGAATTTCATGCGCCGCTGTTCGAGGCGCTGTCGTCGATTCCCAAAATGGAAGCGGGCGACACGGTGTTCTGGCACAGCGACGTGATCCACGCAGTCGAAGACGAACATAAAGGCACCGGTTACAGCAATGTGATGTACATCGCCTCGGCGCCCGCCTGCGCCAAGAACGACGCTTATCTGAAGCGCCAGTTGCCGAGCTTTCTCAAAGGTGAAAGCCCGCCTGATTTCCCGGCCGATCATTTCGAAGTGGATTTCACCGGACGCGCGACGGTTGACGATCTGACACCGCTTGGCAGCGCGCAACTCGGGTTTGACCTGTAGCTCGAAAAGGACGCCTCACTCGCACCATAACGAGCATGCATGCCTGCTCGTTATGGTCGATTGCGAGTGTCTAATTCTTCAGAGGAAATCTCGTCAATTTACGAGGATGTACGCTTTTTGCGGACTACTCGCTGTCACGCTTTCTGGCTGCTATTCTGTTGAGCATCATCGTCGGAACCCATGCCACGAACCGCCTTATTCTCCATTGAAGAACCCGGATCGCCTCGATCCTTGCAGGCCGTATATGGACCGGCAGCATTAGTATTTCCCCAAGTCTCGCTACACGTGGCCGCAGATGCAGCAGGATTCCGACCGCACTCAACGCGCGAACAGGAGGAGTTGTCATGTCCATGCTTCAACGAGTTGCCCGATTGCCAAAGAAGTCCTTCGATATGGTCAAAAACGCCACCGTGATTGACAAGCGAAAGCTCTATGCGACTTGGGAACATATTCAACTGACAAAACTACTGGCCTACCTCGATGTCGATTGCGTTTTCGATATCGGGGCCAGCCAGGGCGAATACGCCGAGATGCTGAGAAAGAAAGCGGCTTATAAAGGCTACATTTTTTCGTTCGAACCCAATCCGCACGATGCCCGTATCGCCCGGGAACGCGCCGAGGGCGATGACAAGTGGACCGTAATTGAGCTAGCCATTTCGGAGTCGGACGGCGACGCACAGTTCAATGTGATGCGTGCAAGTCAGTTCAGCTCACTGAGCGCGCCGAAGAATGACGATGTCGAACTGTTTCGCCATGTGAATTCGGTCGCGGAGACCATTACGGTAAAGACGGAGCGTCTGGAAACCACGCTACGGCGCTTGCGTGCCGAGTACGGATTCGAACGGCCATTTTTGAAGATGGACACGCAAGGTTTTGATGTCAAGATCGTGCAGGCCTCTGCGGGCATCATGCGAGAGTTCGTTGGGATGCAAAGCGAGTTGGCGATCGCCAAGCTTTACGAGACCTCGGTCGACTTTCGCGAGGCCATCACGGAGTACGAACGTTGCGGATTTTCGCTCAGTGCTTTCGTTCCGAACAATTCGGGACATTTCCCCTGTCTTCTGGAGATCGATTGCGTGATGATTCGCTCCGATCTCGCGCCAAGTTGGCTCGCTCTCGGTAACGCACCCGAAAGTTCGACCTTCCCGGTGTTCGATCCGAACCACGTATGGTGGACGTCCTGAAAGGGCACGTTCGCATTGCGAGGTGTTTCGCACAACTCGCTCATTTCAAATGACTGTTGCGCCAGTCACGCGGCGTCACGCCAAAGCGTGAATTAAACCAGTTCGTGAAGGAACCCTGCTGCGAATAGCCTAGCAGTGCGGCAACCCTTCCGATGGGATAGCGTGGATTGCTCATGTAGCGCACGGCAAGTTCGCCTCTGACTTCCTCGACCAGACGCGAGAAGCTGGTCTGCGCCAGTTCAAGTTGGCGTTGCATGGTGCGAACGCTTAGACGTAGATGGCGGGCAACCCGTTCGACGGTGGCCTGCTCGATGGGCAGCAACAAGTAGATCGCCTTGCGTACTTCCAGCGCGGTCGAATCGACACCCGTCACGTTGAGTGAATCCGCGAGGCTCTCGGCATATCGCACCAGTTCCGGGTCAGCGGCGGGATTCGGGTAGTCGAGATCGGCGGCCGCACACACGAAGCCATTGAAATCGCTACCGAACTCCAACGGACAGCCGAAGAACCGGCGATGAAACGTCAGGTCCTTCGGTCCCTGATGAACAAAATGGACTGCGCGCGGTTTCCAGTGATCGCCAAGCAGGGCGCTCGAGTGGCGCCAGAGAACACCGACCGCGAGTTCGATCGCCTGATTCGTTGGGATGCCCGGCTCGACGACCAGTTCTTCGCGGATGGTAACCGTTTCGCCCACGTCCTCGACGTACACAGCAAGCGCTTCGTTCAACAGATGCCGGTACTCTGCCGTGGCCAGCAATACCTCGCGCAGTGTGCGCTTGTGCGCGAGCAGGACATTGACCACCCCGGTACCGAACTTCTGCCGGGTCTCGGCCATCTGCAGTGCGAAAGTCGGGCATGACGCCTTTTCGGCCGTCAGTTCCAGCAGTCGGCACGCAGCGGCTGCCGGAATGCGATCGTCCGGATTCGCAAGCGCTGCGGTATCGATTCCGACCTGCTGTGCAAGCTCGACCGGGTTCAGTCCGGCCCGCCGCGTCACATCGAAATAGCCGCTCATGGCCACCGAGCGCAACATCGTTTCCATTGCTGTGTCTCCGCGCCCGTCTCGCAGGCTGCGCCGCTGTGTCCGGTCATGAAATGCCTGCTGCGCGCCCATACTGGTGTTAACACGCAGAGGCATGAAATCCTAAAAGGATGGCGCCCAATCACAAAAGTGTAACGCAGGATTGCCGTATCGTGCGATCTCAACGGTTCATCATGTTCCGACCAGTTTTGATGCGGCGAGCCGTGCCGCGAGCGTCGGAACACCGTCCCCTAATTGGAGAACACGATGCAATTCCTCGACGATTCGCTGCACCCCGAGAACCAGGACAAGGTTGTCATCACGACTGCTCCCTACGGCCCGGAATGGATGCCCGAAGACTTTCCGGAAGACATTCCGGTGACGATGGAGGAGCAGATCCAGAAGGCCGTCGACTGCTACAACGCCGGCGCGACCGTCCTGCACCTGCACGTGCGCGAACTGGATGGCAAGGGCTCCAAGCGCCTGTCGAAATTCAACGAACTCATCGCGGGCGTGCGCGCGGCCGTGCCGGACATGATCATCCAGGTGGGCGGTTCGATCTCGTTCGCGCCGGAAGACGACGGCCAGGCCGCGAAGTGGCTGTCCGACGATACGCGTCACATGCTGGCCGATCTCGATCCGAGGCCGGATCAGGTGACGGTGGCGATCAACACCACGCAGATGAACATCATGGAATTGCTCTATCCGGCGTACCTGGAAGGCACCTCCTTGTCCAATCCCGCGCTCATGGCCGCTTATAGCGAAATGACGGTTCCGGCCGGTCCGGCATGGGTCGAGGAGCACCTGCGCCGCCTGCAGGCCTCGGGCATCCAGCCGCACTTCCAGCTCACGGGCATCCATGCGCTCGAGACACTCGATCGTCTGGTGCGCAAAGGCGCCTACAAGGGGCCGCTCAATCTGACGTGGATCGGGATCGGCGGGGGCTTCGACGGCCCGAACCCGTTCAACTTTTTCAACTTCGTGCACCGCGCGCCGGACGGCTGTACGCTCACGGCCGAGTCGTTGCTCAAGAACGTATTGCCGTTCAACATGATGGCGTTGTCCATGGGCCTGCATCCTCGCTGCGGCATCGAAGACACGATCATCGACCAGCACGGCAACCGGATGACTTCGGTGCAGCAGATCGAGCAGTGCGTGCGCGTGGCGCGCGAACTGGGCCGCGAGATTGCGTCCGGCAAGGAGGCGCGCGACATCTACCGCATCGGCGTGCAGTACGAAACGGTCGACGAGACGCTCGCGGCCAACGGCATGGCGCCGAATCGCACGGTTGGCGTGAAGAACTTGCCGCTGCGCGCGGCGTGAGCGGTTGGAATGCCGCTGACGCTTTGCGGATGTCGAGTTTCAAAGTAGGGCTCCCCGGTATGCCGGGGAGGGTTGCACGGTATCCATAAAGGCCGCCTTTGCCCAACTGGTCAAAGGTGGTCGCCAACGAGCTGGACACGAAGGAGACGACTCATGTTCACGCATGCCGAGCCCACGACGGCCGATGTTTCGACGACGCAAAAAGACGTGCGCGCGTATGCGTGGGTGGTATTTGCCCTGACGGTCGGCTTGCTGCTTTCTGACTACATGTCGCGGCAGGTGTTGAATGCGGTGTTTCCGATGCTCAAGGCCACATGGAACCTTTCCGACACCCGGCTCGGTTCGCTGAGCAGTGTGGTCGCCCTGATGGTCGGCGTGCTCACCTTTCCGCTGTCGGTGCTTGCCGACCGCTGGGGCCGCGTGAAGAGCATCGTCCTGATGGCGGCGATGTGGAGTCTCGCGACGCTCGGCTGCGCGCTCGCGACGAACTATGGCGAGATGCTGCTCGCGCGTGCCTTCGTCGGTATCGGTGAGGCCGCCTATGGCAGCGTCGGCATCGCCGTCGTCCTCAGTATCTTTCCGGCGCGGCTGCGCTCCACGCTCACGGCCGCGTTCATGGCTGGCGGGGCGTTTGGTTCAGTGCTGGGCATGGCGCTAGGCGGTGCAGTCGCCGCTCACCTGGGCTGGCGCGCGGCGTTCGGCGCAATGGCGGCCCTGGGGATCGTGCTGCTGGTTCTCTACCGGTTTGCCGTCACCGAAAAACGGCTGGCGCGGCTGCAGCCTGCCAGTGTGAGCCGGCAAGCGCAGGGCCGCGGTGTATGCATGAGCTTGCGCGCGCTGATGAAAGGACTCTTTTCGACCAAGTCGGTCGTGTGCGCCTATGTCGGCAGCGGCATCCATCTGCTGGTCCCGGCAGCCGTATGGGCGTGGATGCCCAGCTTCCTGAATCGCTACTACGGCATGTCCACCGGTAAGGCCGCCATGAGTGCGGCAATGTTCGTACTGGCAACCGCTTTCGGCATGGTGGTGTGCGGGATTCTGACCGACCGGCTCAGCAAGCATGGGCGGGAAAGGAAGTGGAGCACGGCCATCGCCTTCTGTCTGATCTGTTTCGTGCTGCTCACGATCGGTTTCCGGATGCCGGCTGGCCCGGCACAGCTCGTCGTGATTGGCGCCGGCATGTTCTTCAGCGCGGGCGCGACCGGCCCCTCGGGTGCAATGGTGGCGAACCTCACCCCGCCGTCGATCCATGCGTCGGCATTTGCCACCCTGACGCTCGCGAACAACCTGCTGGGGCTGGCCCCCGCTGCCATCCTGACGGGAATCGTCGCTGACCGGGTCGGGCTGCTCGGCGCGCTGCAATTCGTGCCGTTCGCACCGCTCGTCGCAGCGGCCGCCTTCTTCATCGGCAAGCGGAACTATGGCGTCGACCTCGATCGCGTGAGTGCCCTGCGTGAACAGGCCGGCTGCTGACCCGACCGTCACCCGCGAGGTCTGGACCTGACAAGTGCGTCTGAGAGCAGGACAGGCAGGTCCGTCACGCGCCAAATAAATTCGCAGTTCAAGTAAAGGATAGGAGAATCGATATGGCAAAAGCAGTGCGCTTCCATGAAACCGGCGGACCCGAAGTATTGCGCTATGAAAACGTTGAAGTGGGCAATCCCGGTCCCGGACAGGTTCGCTTGCGCCACGAGGCAGTGGGCCTGAATTTCGCCGACACCTACTTCCGCACCGGCCTGTACCCCGTGCCACTGCCCGCAGGCATGGGTGTCGAGGCGGCTGGCGTGGTCGAGGCAATCGGCTCCGAGGTGACCAACGTCGCGGTTGGCGACCGCGTGACCTATACCGGCTTTCTCAACACACTCGGTGCCTACAGCACGGAACGCCTGGTCCCGGCGGCGCCGCTCGTCAAGCTGCCGGCCGCGATCTCCTGCGAAACGGCTGCCGGCATGACGATGCGAGGCCTGACCTCGTCATACCTGATGCGCCGCATTCATGATTTCAAGGCGGGCGACACCATCCTGCTGCATGCGGCCGCCGGCGGTGTCGGGCTGATTGTGTCGCAATGGGCGAAGCTGCTGGGCCTCAACGTGATCGGCACGGTTTCGAACGAGGCCAAGGGCGAGGTGGCTCGTGCGCATGGCTGCGACCACATCGTCTACTACAGCCGGGAGGATGTTGCGAAGCGCGTGCGCGAACTGACCAACGGCGTCGGCGTGGACGTCGTGTTCGACAGTGTCGGCAAGGATACTTTCGAGTCATCGCTCGATTCGCTCCGGCGCCGTGGCCTGATGGTCTGCGTCGGCACAGCCTCCGGGCCGATCCCGCCGTTCAATCCACAGATTCTGGCAATGAAGGGCTCGCTCTACCTGACGCGCCCCGCGCTGGCGGACTATATCGCGGACCCCGCCGAGAAGGACGCACTCGCCGGCGAACTCTTCGGACATGTCGCCGCGGGCCGCATCAAGATCGAACTCAATCAGCGTTACGCGCTGGAGGACGCGGCGCAGGCCCACCGCGACCTTGAATCGCGCAAGACGACCGGCTCGTCCGTCTTCGTCATCTGAGGAGAGCACCATGCGAGTCGAACAATTGACGTGCGCCATCGGTGCCGAACTGGTGGGTGTGAATCTCGCCGATGCCATCGACGATGACGGCCTGTTTGCAGAAATCCGCGCGGCGCTGCTCAAACATCGGGTGCTGTTCCTGCGCGATCAGAACATCTCGCGCGCCGGGCACGTTGCGTTCGCGCGCCGTTTTGGCGAACTGGAGGACCATCCCGTCGCCGGCAGCGACCCGGAATATCCTGGCCTCGTGCGCATCTACAAGAACCCGGATCAGCCCAACGACCGGTATGAAAACGCGTGGCACTCGGATGCCACCTGGCGCGAGGCGCCGCAGTTCGGCGCTGTCCTGCGCTGTGTGGAGTGCCCGCCTGTCGGCGGCGACACGATGTGGGCAAACATGGTCCTCGCCTACGAGAACCTGCCGGATCACATCAAGGTCCAGATCGCGGACCTGCGTGCCCGCCACAGCATCGAGGCGAGCTTCGGGGCTGCAATGCCGATCGAAAAACGTCTCGCGCTCAAGACGCAATTTCCTGACGCGGAACATCCGGTTGTGCGCACGCACCCGGAGACCGATGAGCGTGTGTTGTTCGTGAATGCCTTTACCACCCATTTCACCAACTACCACACGCCGGGGCGCGTGCGCTTCGGGCAGGACGCCAATCCGGGCGCGAGTGACCTGCTGCGTTATCTCGTCAGCCAGGCCTATATCCCCGAGTACCAGGTCCGCTGGCGCTGGAAACCCAACAGCATTGCGATCTGGGACAACCGCAGCACGCAGCACTATGCAGTGATGGACTACCCGCCGTGCCACCGCAAGATGGAGCGCGCCGGAATTATCGGTGATAAGCCGTACTGATGGGCCAGGAGGCCGCTTCATGACTCTCGACACAACACCGACCATCCTGCTGGTGCCGGGCTTACGCGACCACGTCGCGGAGCATTGGCAAACGCTGCTGGAGCAAAAGTTGCCCAAAGCGGTCTCGGTGCCGCCGCTCGAGCACGACAAACTCAGTTGCGCGGCACGCGTCGCGGCGCTCGATGCCGCCCTCGCGAAAATCGATGGTCCCGTGATTCTGGTTGCGCATAGCGCCGGCGTGATGATCACGGTGCATTGGGCCCAACAGCATAGCCGCAAGATTCACGGTGCATTGCTCGCGGCTCCGGCCGACCTCGAGACGCCGCTGCCGGCAGGCTATCCGGCCTTCGATGCGCTCGCTCAGAACGGTTGGCTGCCGACTCCACGCGAACCGCTGCCGTTTCCGAGCATCGTCGGTGCGAGCCGCAACGATCCGCTCGCGCAGTTCGAGCGCGCGGCGGCGATGGCGAACGACTGGGGCAGCCGGCTCGTCGACCTTGGCGAAGTCGGTCACCTGAATCCGGCCGCGGGGTTTGGTGAATGGCCGATGGCGGAGGCGCTGATCCATGAACTCGTCTGATCAGATACCGGTTGGCGCGATCGATGAAATCGGACCAGGCCAGCGAAAACTGGCCTTCATCAATGGGCGCGGCGTTGTCCTTTTTAACATCGACGGCACGATCCACGCGATTGACGACTCGTGTCCCCATCAGGGCGCTTCGGTCGCAAACGGTCATCTCGACGGGTGCGTGCTGAGCTGCCCGGCGCATGGTCTGCGCTTCGACCTTCGCACCGGTTGCATGCCAGGCGTGAGCGGCTTGAGCCTGACGACGTTCCCAGTCCGGGCCATTGACGGAAAACTGTTCGTGAGTATCGAGAACCCAGTCGCCGGGGCCGCGCCCGCACCGGCGTGCAATGCGGCATCGTGATTCGGGCCGCGCGGGAACACATCGCCATTCAGGGGAACAAGGATGCAAGGTTTGATGATGCAGCAACCGCTGCTGATCGCTTCGCTGCTCACGCATGCTGAACGCCATCACGGCGGCCAGGAAATCGTATCGCGACGGGTCGAGGGTGATATCCACCGGTATCGGTACCGGGATCTTGCGCAACGCGCGCGCCGCATGGCCAATGCGCTTGCAAGCCTCGGTATCCAGCCGGGCGAGCGGGTAGGCACGCTGGCGTGGAATGGCTACCGGCATATGGAGCTGTACTTCGCCGTGTCCGGGGCCGGGTCCGTATTGCATACACTCAACCCGCGTCTGCATGTCGATCAGCTCGCGTACATCATCGAGCATGCGCAAGATCGGGTCATATTCTTCGACCTGACGTTTCTGCCGCTGATCGAGAGCGTCGCGCCGCGCGTCAAAAGCCCGAAAATCTTCGTCGCCATGACAGATCGCGCGCACATGCCTCGAGACCTTGATCTGGCCACGACGCTGTTGTGCTACGAGGACCTCGTCGACGGACACAGCGATGCTTTCGACTGGCCATTGCTGGACGAAAATAGCGCGTCATCGCTGTGCTACACGTCCGGGACGACCGGCAATCCTAAGGGCGTGTTATACAGCCACCGCTCGACCCTGCTGCACACCTACGCGGCGGCGCTGCCGGATTCGCTGAACTGTTCCGCGCGCGACGTGATCTTCCCGGTCGTGCCGATGTTCCATGTGAACGCATGGGGATTGCCGTATATCGCCTGCATGGTGGGGGCGAAGCTGGTGTTTCCGGGGCCGGCGCTGGATGGCAAGTCGCTTCATGAACTGATCGAGGACGAACAGGTCACGCTGTCGGCCGGCGTGCCGACCGTCTGGCAGGGATTACTCGCGCATGTCGACGCAATTGCGGGTTCGTTTTCGTCGATGCAGCGCACGATTATCGGCGGCGCTCCCTGCCCGACGGCAATGACGGCAGTGTTCCAGGAGCGTCATCGCGTCGACGTCGTGCACGCGTGGGGCATGACGGAATTGAGCCCGGTCGGCACCGTCTGCAGTTTCAAGGCGCATCAGGTGTCTCTGCCCGTGGAGGAGCGCTACGCGCTTCAGGCGAAGCAGGGGCGCCCGGTGTTCGGCATCGACATGAAGATCGTCGATCTGGACGGCAACGCATTGCCGTGGGACGGCGCCGCAACGGGCGATCTTCTCGTGCGCGGTCATTGGGTCACGCGGGAATATTTCGGCGGTGACGACACGCCGCCGCTGCGCGACGGCTGGTTCCCGACCGGCGACGTCGCCAGGATCGATCCCGATGGTTTCATGCAGATTACCGATCGCAGCAAGGACGTCATCAAATCCGGCGGCGAATGGATCAGCTCGACCGACATCGAAAACGTCGCGTACCTGCACCCGGAAGTCGCGACAGCGGTATGCATCGCCGCGCGGCATCCGAAGTGGGACGAGCGGCCGCTGCTGCTGATTGTGAAGAAGCCTGGTAGCGCGCTCGCCGCCGACGAACTGCTGGCCTTCTTTGACGACCGGGTTGCCAGGTGGTGGAAACCGGACGCCGTGGTGTTCGTCGACTCGGTTCCGCTCGGTGCAACGGGCAAGATTCTGAAGAACCAGTTACGGGACCAGTTCGGCGGTCACTATCTGTCGGCTTGAGACACCGGAATCGCAGCAACACAGTTTCATCAGAGCAGCAAGCCATAAGCCACCGGGTCCGCCCGGCGAGCACAAAACCTGGAGGAGACAAAATGAAATTGAAATCAAGCTGCTTGGTAGTGCTGATAGTTTTTTCGGCGTCAGCTCATGCCCAGTCATCCGTTACGCTCTACGGCGTGGTGGACAACGGACTCCTGTATCAAAGCACGTCGGCGGCGACGTTCCAGCCGACCGCGCGTAACCAGGGACATGTCTATCAACTGAAGGATGGCGGTATCTATTCCAGCTACTGGGGCTTGAAGGGAAGCGAAGACATTGGCGGTGGTTACAAGATTACGTTCAAATTGCAAGGCTCGTTCAACACCACGACCGGCAAATTCGGGCTTTCCGACACGCCGGGCACGACCGCGCTTTTCAATCAGTATGCGACGGTCGGCGCGACCGGACCGTTTGGTACGTTCGACGCCGGCCGGCAGATCATCCCGATGATCTACGCGATGGCGGAAACCGATGTGCGCGGCGCGCAGTATTTCGGCAGCATCCTGACTGCGTGGCTCGGCATCAACCAGGCGGCGGGCTGGGCCGGCACCAGCACGAATGCGCCAATCGGCGCGCTCTATGACAGCAACGCGCTGGTGTACAGTTCGCCGAAATTCTATGGTGCTTCGCTTGCGCTGGAGTACGCGCCGGGCGGCGTCGCGGGACAGTTCCAGGGCGGCACGCGCGAGTCGGCCGTACTCAAGTACTCGAATTACGGTCTGAACCTGTCCGCTGTGTACTACAACGGACATGACACCAATCCGTATCCGCTGACCTATCCGGCGGCTCCGGCTACGCCGGTGACAGGCCAGAGCAATAACCGTTTCTACTATTTCGGTGCGATGTATACGATCAGCGGGTTTTCCGTATCCGCCTCGTACGGCATCGGCAAGAATCCGGCGCACAGCAACACCGCTGACTTCGAAATGGTGTCGGGCGGCCTCGGCTACCAGTTCAATCCGCACTTCAAGATCACCTCGGGCTACTACTACCTGAAGGACCGGAACCACTCAGCGAATCATTCGAGTGAAGTATCGGTGGGTGCCGAATACAACCTGTCGCAACGGACCAAGGTATATGCGCAAGTCGGCTACGTCGACAACAAGGGGACGATGAACCAGACGATCATCTATGGGGCACCGGTTGCGCCGGGTGTCTCCACCGCGGCGGCCATGATCGGCCTGCGCCATAACTTCTGATTTCGTCACCCTCATCAAGCGGAGCAATCCATGAAAACAATCAAGATACTTGGGCTGGCTGTCGTCACATTGTTTGTTTCAATGTCCATGGCCACGCGGTGCCAGGCCGGTGAGGCAGCCAGTAGCTCGTCCAGTGCGCAAGGTGCATCCGCGGCGCCGGGGTCGGGAGCAGCGGCGCCCATGGGCAGGAAAGCGGATCGTGCGCTGCGCCGGAAGGTTTATGCTGCCATCGGGAAGTACAAGGAAATCGGCGCCGGAGACATCAGTGTCATCGCGAAAGACGGCGCGGTGACACTGAATGGCACGGTCACGGAAGCTGCCCAGATCGGCAAAGTCGAGGCGATCGCTCGGGGCGTTCCCGGCGTGACGTCAGTGACCAACAAGCTGACGGTGAAGAAGCCATTTGGCGGCATGTGATCTGCCGTGGTCAGGGGCGGGGTGGTGCAGGGCGGGCGAGGCCGAAAGCGAAGACTACGTCGACGCCATACCTCCTTCAGCCGCACTCCATCCCGCAACCCATCCAGGCAACTCCGGCGACTGCTGCGTAATCTCCGCCAACTGCAGCAACTCCGCCGTCGTTACGGTGCCGCCGCTTCGCTTCAGGAAGCGTGCTCGCACCACGGCCAATGCGACTTGCACATCATCGCGCACGAACCCTTGTTCGATGAAGATATGCTTTTCATCCCAACCGATCACGCGAGTCTGGACGTTATAACGGTTGCCAAGCTCAAGCGACCGGTGAAAACGCATCGTTTCCAGCGTGACGACCGGATACCAGCCACGTGTCTTCAATTGCCGCCATAGGCCACTACGCATCATCAGATCTACGCGAGCCAGATCCAGAATCGTGAAGTAACGGCCGTTGTTCATATGCAGCAACACATCGAGGTCGTTTAGCCAGACACGAAAAGGCGTGACACACGTATCGAGCACGTGCAGCCGACTCCGGTGACGACTGGTGAGTACCACAAGCAGCAAACGAATTAATAGACTCATGCGAAAACCTGAAGATAGGAATGCGCCGCGTGCGGCATGGAAACGTGAATGGTAGTCGCGCAGGCTGCATCCGAGGCGAAGATGGCGTAGCAAATCTGTAGAACACTCCCTCGAAAGGAGGCGACGTGCCGTAGTGAATCACGCTATAGGCAACGGCGTCGGCGCGCAGTCGCATGGATTTGCATAAGCTTTCGCTTGTGCTCGGCACGCCGGCGCCTCCCAGGCGCAAGCGGTTTTTCACCCATGCGGCCAGAAAAGAGTCAACCCGCACGTCCGGTCGGCTATCATGCCTGTCCTCTTCGAAGTAGCCCTCTATGATTTCCGTCCGTAATGTCACCCTGCGCCGCGGCGTCAATGTCGTACTCGATAACGCGTCCGTCACCTTCACCCCCGGCGAAAAGGTCGGCCTGGTCGGCCGCAATGGCGCCGGCAAGTCCTCCTTCTTCGGCCTTCTCAACGGCACGCTGCACGAAGACAGCGGCGAGTTCTCGATTCCCGCTGCATGGAGGATGGGCCAGGTTGCGCAGGAAATGCCGGAGACCGAGCAAAGCGCGACCGACTTCGTAATCGAAGGTGACACGGTCCTGCTGGCCGCGCAGGCCGAAGTGGCCGCTGCCGAGGCCAGCGACGACGGCATGCGCATGGCGCACGCGTACATGGCTCTGCACGACGCCGGCGCACACGATGCTCCTGCACGTGCCCAGGCGCTGATCCAGGGCCTGGGCTTTAGCGCTGCGCAGCTCGACCAGCCCGTCAACAGTTTCTCCGGCGGCTGGCGTATGCGACTGCAACTGGCGCGCGCGCTCATGTGTCCGTCCGACTTGCTGTTGCTCGACGAACCGACCAATCACCTCGACCTCGACGCGTTGGTCTGGCTGGAAGCGTGGCTCAAGCGCTATCAGGGAACCATGGTGGTGATCAGCCACGATCGCGAATTCCTCGACGCGGTGACGCAGGTGACAGTGCACGTCGACAACGCCAAACTCGTGCGTTACGGCGGCAACTACAGCAAGTTCGAAGAAATGCGCGCCGAGCAACTGGTGTTGCAGCAGGCCGCGGTGGCGAGGCAAGCGGACAAGATCGCTCACCTGCAGAAATTCATCGACCGTTTCAAGGCCAAGGCCTCGAAGGCGAAGCAGGCGCAGAGCCGGGTCAAGGCGCTCGAACGCATGGAGAAGATCGCACCGGTGCTGGCCGATGCAGAGTTCACCTTCGAGTTCAAGGAGCCACTCAACGTCCCGAACCCGCTGTTGTCGATGCTGGACGCGAGTTTCGGCTATCCGGCGCCGGACGACGCGCCGCTGGGCACGCCGCCGACGGTCATCGTGCGGGGCATCAACCGATCCGTGCTGGCCGGCCAGCGCATCGGCATTCTTGGCGCCAACGGCCAGGGCAAGTCCACTCTGGTGAAGACGGTGGCGCATGAGCTGGCGCCGATTGCCGGCGAAATCAGCGAAGGCAAAGGCATGAACATCGGCTACTTCGCACAGCAGGAACTCGATGTGCTGCGTCCTCTGGACACGCCGCTGGAACACATGATCCGCCTTGCCAGGGACACGCCGGCGCACCTGCGCGCGCCTGGCCAGAGCGGCACCGAACAATCGCTGCGAACCTTCCTCGGCACCTTCAACTTCAGTGGCGACATGGTCCATCAGGCGGTCGGCACGATGAGCGGGGGCGAAAAGGCGCGGCTCGTGTTGTGCATGATCGTGTGGCAGCGTCCCAACCTGCTGCTGCTCGACGAGCCGACCAATCACCTCGACCTGGCCACACGCGAAGCGCTAGGCATGGCGCTCAACGAATTCGAAGGCACGGTGATGCTGGTCAGTCACGACCGGTCGCTGCTGCGCGCGGTATGCGACGAGTTCTGGCTCGTCACCAAGGGTGGCGTCGAGCCATTCGACGGCGATCTGGACGATTACCAGCAGTTCCTGCGCGACGAAGCCCGTCGCATGCGCGAACAGGCGGCCGGGGAGCAGAAGCTCATCGCCTGAACTAAGCCCCTGGCAGCTCCAGTCTGGAAGCTGCCAGCCTCGGCCGGAAAGACGCCCGTATAAAAGGCCTCGGTCTGCTCTGGCGTGCCGCCGCAATCGCCCGCCTCATTGGCATCGCAAAACTCAACGGCGTCGATCCTGACGCTTATCCGCGCTTCGTGCGTACACGCATCGCCGACCCCGATCAACCGAATCAACGAACTCACACCGTGGGTCGTTGGCGCTCAGTTCGGCTCCGCAGCCTGAAGAATCGCAATCTCCAATCAGGACGCCACTGGTGTCACGCTTACTGCACACCGTAGGAAACGCTTGGGAAACGATTGCCTCGTAACCTGGCGGGAGGACGAGGCCGGGCTCGCCAGCAGGCTCTGACGGGGGCTCTCCGCGAACGAGTGACAAACGGGAGGTTTCATGTACACCAAGGGCAACGCCGTCATCATGAACAAATGGGTTCGGGATTTTTTCGACGGCCCTGAGCATTCGGGCCGGAAGTCGGATAACAAGCGATACGACGCGCCACCGGCCGAGGGTTTGACGTTAAAGGAAGGGCAAGCGGACAGGAGAAATACCAATCAGCCGCTTGCCGGTGAGATACGCCAGACGATTCAAGGCAAGAGGCAGCTGCTAACGAGTCTCTTGCAGAGGCCGCCCACTCCCGCTGAGATGGGTGAAATTATTAAAAAGCAGGGACTCCGAGGCGGCAATTGCGCCGAAATGACATGGCTTCTCTGTTTCGCCTTTCAAAGCAAGAAATTAAACATATGGATCGCCATCATCGACGATCCCGGAGACCACCAGTTCTGCATCCTGATGAAGGGCACGCCCGCGTTCGGTTCGATCAAGACGATGGACTACGCGGGTGACGACCAGTGGATCATCGATCCGTGGGCCAACATCGTCTGCAAGCCGGCCGAGTTCTTTACCGCCTTTGGCGACAAGATGAAAAAGTGGACCGACCATGGCAAACGGATTGGTGTTCCAAATAGCGCGAAGACCGGGTACGTTTGGACGCCGGGCACGGATGCAAAGTACTTCAAGGACAACACCGAATCCGGCTTGCAGTACCGGAAAGGGTGGGGCTTCGCGACCTGATTACAAGCCGCAAACTCTCAACGATCAACAGGCTGCGACCCGGTGCCCCGGCCGTAGCCGCCGAGGGTGACAGATCGATGTTTCCCGTTCAACTGGTCGCGCCGATTATGCCTTTATGCAGGTAGCCCAGCGCGAACTGATCATCGCCGGCTTTTTACTGGTAAATCTCAGCACGAAAAACTCCCACTTGTCGCCGGAACGTTTGCCGAACGTGGTCGCGATCTGTTCGTCTTGCTGTCTGCGCTGTTCGTCGCGGCCGCCTTGGCCCGCGCTTGCCGCATTGGCATGCACGGCGAGGCACACACGCCGTCCGCAGTGACGGAGCCGGCGCCGAACGTGCAGCCGTCCATTGCAGCGGTAAACAAGTGCGTGAGGAAACCGGCCCAAAAGGTGTGACAACCGGCCAGACCGGGTCGAGGAGGATTTCGCCCGTTTCCGTACGCGGGCACCTTCGCCGAAATGATTTCGCAGGCGCGTTCCCGAGTCGTTTCCGTAATCTACTTATCGCTTTCGTCCAGTTGCTCCCTGGCGGCGAGACTGTTGAATCCGGCCCGCATGCCGGTGGCGCGTCAGTGCGTAACGCGCTCGCGCATTGCCGGGATTTGCTGGCTGTTCAAACTGATTCCGTGAGCGCGGCCGGATAGACGGAACCAGACCCGCCCGGACAGAGCGAGGCTGAGCGGCTACGCGCTGCGCTCCAGATCGCTCTCCATTTTCTCCACAAGCGCGTCGCGCATCAACGCAACGGGCCGCACCAGGCGACCGGGCAGCATGCCGTGCACGAGCCACACGTTGAGCACGTTGTGGAAGTCCGTCACGTCGATGCGCTGCAGCGATTCACGGTAGGCGCTGCGCTCCAGCATTTCCGGCACGGCGAGCCCGATGCCCATGCCCCGGGCCACCAGCGAAAGCTGCAACTCGGACCCAAACGCCTCGACCGCGACGTTGAACTGCAAGCCGGCCGACGACATCGCCCGACTCAGCGCGGACCGCATCCCGCAGCCGTCCTGGTTCAACACCCATGGATGACGCGAAAGCTCGGCGAGCGTCGTCGGTTCGTCGGTCAAGCCGAAAGAACGCGGCGCCACAACGATGGCCCGTTTGTCGCCGAGTCGCGCGGCCGTCATCGCTTCGGGCAGGGGAATGCCGACGGGTAACAACACGACGGCCGCATCCACGGCGCCGCGCTCCACGTTCTGCAACAAGCCCGGCGACCAGCCGGCGGTCACGCGCAGCGTCAGCTTCGGAAAGGCACTACGCAAACGGTCGACGGGCCGTTCGAGCGCGAGTTCGGATAGAAACGGTGGGACGCCGATTCTCAACTCTCCGGTCGATTCGCTATCGGGCGACGCCACGGCCATCAGGTCGTCGACGGCGCGCAGTACCGTGCGCGCCAGACCGTACACCTCATTGCCCGCCGCGGTCGGCTTGAGCGGTTTGCTCTGGCGGTCCAGCAGCTCCGCGCCGAGCATGGTCTCCAGATTCTGAACGCGGCGCGTGAGCCCAGGCTGCGTGAGAAACAGCTTCTCCGCCGCCCGCACCATCGATCCGCTTTCGACCACCGCCACGAAAGCCTGCAAGTCACGCGTGTTCATAACTAACTCGCATAAAGATTATCGACATATTTCAATTGTCGCATAACATCGTCATCCGTACGATAAGCCGGAGCTAATTCAACCGGAGTGGAACGATGAATCAACCTGCCGAGACGCCTGCGCGGCCCTTGCCTCCCTTGTCTGCCGCGACCGTACCTTCGCCGGCGCCGGCTGCCGGCCTGACCGCGCCGCTCACGCTGTTTTTCGCGGCGGCGGTCGGATTGATCATCGTGAACCTGACGGCGGCGCAACCATTGACGGGGCCCGTCAGCCGCGCGCTGAACCTGCCGCCCGAACTCGCCGGCCTGATCGCCATGCTGCCGCAGTTGGGCTACGCGGCCGGGCTGCTTCTGCTCGTGCCGTTGTGCGATCTGCTCGAGAACCGCAAGCTTATTTTTCGGACGCTGATGTGCTGTGCGGTGTTTCTCGGCATTGCGGCGCTCGCCCGGTCGGGTTGGCTGTTTCTCCTGTCGGTGTCGCTGGCGGGCGCGACGTCGAGCGTGATTCAGATGCTCGTGCCGATGGCGGCGTCGATGGCGCCTGAACACGGACGTGGGCGGGCAATCGGCAACGTGATGAGCGGGCTGATGATCGGGATTCTGTTGTCACGCCCACTTGCCAGTGTGATCGCGGGATCGTTCGGCTGGCGCGCGTTCTTCGGCATCGAGGCGTGCGCCGACGCGCTGCTTGCCGTGGTCCTGTACACCCAGTTGCCGACCCACCGGCCGCTCGCGACGGCCCGTTATCCAGCGTTGCTGCGCTCCCTGTGGACGCTGCTGCGCACCGAACCCATCCTGCAACGCCGCGCCACGCTGGCGGCGCTCGGGCTTGGCGCGTTCAGCGCGTTCTGGACCGCCATCGCCTTGTTGCTGGCGCAGCCGCCGTTCTCGCTCGGCATGCACGGCATCGCCGGGTTTGCACTGGCGGGTGCGAGCGGGGCGATCGTCACGCCACTCGCCGGTTATCTCGGCGATCGCGGGGCGCAGCGCATCACACAACTGATCGCGCATCTGTTGATGATTGCGGCTGTGCTCGTCATGGGCGCGGCCGGTGCGGGCTGGGGCGGATTCCCGGTCACCACGCATTCCGGTCTCGCACTCGCGCTACTGGTTGTCGGCGCGGCAGCGCTCGACGCGGGTCTGATCACCGATCAAACGCTCGGACGGCGCGCGATCAATCTCATCAACCCGGCGGCGCGCGGCCGATTGAATGCGCTCTTCGTGGGTATTTTCTTTATCGGCGGCGCGCTCGGCGCGTTGCTATCGGGGGCGGCCTGGGCGTGGGCCGGATGGAGTGGCGTTTGCATCGTGGTACTGGGGTTCACGATTGCGGCGCTTCTGTTCGGATTCTTTGACCGGGCCAAAGCGTCGCGCCAGAACTGACCATCTTCAGTTTGATAAACGGGGCAGATCTCACTGACGCGGAACATCGCGCAGACCTGCTTCGGCCGACGCCAGGGCCAGACGGAGTTCCCGATAGGCCGTCACCAGCGCGTCAAGGCTAAATGTCCGGTTCAGGCCGCTGGGATTGGGCAACACCCATACGCGGGCGCCGCCGAATAATGCCGGTTGCGGACCCCAGTCGATGTCGCGCGTGCCCGACATCGCGCTGAGCGCCATCTTGCCGAGGAAGGCAACGCAGTGCGGCGCATATCCTTCGATCTTCCGCTCGAATTCGATCGCGGCGGCTTTGAATTCCCCTTGCGACAGTTCGTCCGCTCGTGCGGTCGGCCGCGAGACCACGGTGGTCAGCCCACAGCCGTACTGCAGGATTGTGCGATCGTCTTGAGGATCGATCTGTCCAGGCGTAAAACCGGCCAGATGAAGGGTCCGCCAGAACCGATTGCCTCTGCCGGCAAAGTGCCGGCCGGTCGACGCCGCACGGAGACCCGGATTGATGCCGCAAAACACCACTGATAAACCCGGCGCCAGGATATCGGAAAGACCTTGAAGCGAATCGGAGTGAGTCACGGATGGGCTAAGCCTTTTCATGGAGTGCATTCGCGCGACAGCGCGTCGAAGGTAAGTCCACCGGACCCTCTTTCGTCAGGACGACGAATGCCGCCTTGATCGCGGTGTTTGGGGATCACGGCTGCTTGCGTGGCTTTTCCTTCACCGTGCGAGGCGCTGCAGCGGCACCCCCCTCGTCACGTTCCCGGCTCCATTGTTCGAGCAATATGCGCGTCTGGTCGCGGATGGTCGACTTGATCTGTTCCATGTTCTCCGCGTCCATGCTTTTCCAGCCGAGCATCGACAGCGTTGAGCGTTGCGCGACATGGAAAATCACCAGTTGCCCATGCAGGCTGAAGTTGCGGATCAGCGTGACCGGATCATCGGCGGCGCGCCCGGAAATTCGCGCGACGAGCGCTGCGGTTGCATTGGTGAGCGGCTGACGGATCCGGCTCGCCAGAATCCGCGTCGCGCTTTCGGGTTCCTGTCCGGCCTGCTCGCGCGCGAAGAAAAGCCGCCGGCCGCGATTCTCGCCTTTCGCGAAAACGCCGTCCGCGACCGCTCCCTGAATGCGGATGTAGGCGTCGATCAGCGCCGCGGTGCCGGCGTTTTCACGCAATGCTTCCTGTGCATCCGCGATAGCTGGCCCGAAGGTCTTCCACGCATCGTCGGCGAGCGCTTCGACGCACGCGCGATACACCCCTTCCTTGTTCTCGAAGTAATACTGCAGCGCGGGTGCGTTGACGCCCGCGAGAGCCGCGATGTCGCGCGTCGAAGCGCCTTCAAAACCATGTTCGCCGAACAGTTCTACCGCCGCTTCGATGATTCGCCGACGCGTCTCGTCGCCGCGCGCATAGCCGCCTTCCGGCGGACGGCGCAGCCTCTTTGCGGTGTTCATGCATTGCTCTCCGCGTTTCTTTTCGTTGCGCCCCAAAGGCATTTCTTTGACGGGAGCGCCCCTTAGTAAGTCTTTGTGGGGAAGGGCGCCTCGGCCAGAACCTCTGGGAGGATTTCTTCCGAAATATATCACTTGACACAATTGTACCAACTGGAATAATTTTGCCGGACAGAAATAATTGGACTAACAAGATGTCAACCACCGCAGGTTCTCCCTCCCGTCCGCTACCGGCAGAAGATACGCCGGCATCAAATGCCAGGCGTCCCAGCCGGCGAACGGTGCTGCTCGCGCTCGGCATCGTCGCGCTGATTGTCGGGGCCGTCTGGTTCGCCCGCTGGTGGACGGTGGGGCGCTTTATCGAATCCACCGACGACGCTTATTTGCAGGCCGACAGCGTCACGGTCGCGCCCAAGATCGCCGGCTACGTCACGGAGGTTTACGTCGCGGACAACCAGGTCGTGAAACCCGGCGACCCGCTGGTGCATCTCGACGCCCGCCAGTATCAGGTCGCGCTCGACCAGGCGCGGGCCACGATCGATGCGCGCAAGGCCGATATCGAACGCGCGCAGGCGGACATCAAGCAGCAGCAGTCCAATATCGCGCAGGCACAGGCACAGCAGCAGGTCGCGCAAGTGAACGCCCACCATGCGAGCGACGAAGTGCGGCGCTATGCGCCGCTCGTCGCAACCGGCGCCGAAACGAGTGAACGGCTGGCGGAACTGACCAGCAGCCGTGATCAGGCAAACGCCACGCTTGCCGCAAACGCCGCAGCGGTCGCCGCCGCGCGCTCGCAGATCGGCTCGGCCACCGCGCAGCTCGCGCAGGCACGCGCACAACTTGAAGCGGCCGAGGCAAGCGCGCAGCAATCGCAACTCGATCTCGACAACACCGTGGTGCGCAGCGTGCTCGGCGGCAAGATCGGCGATCGCACCGTGCGGGTGGGTCAGTACGTGCAGCCCGGCACGCGGATGCTGACGGTCGTGCCGGTGCAGAACACCTATCTGCTGGCCAATTTCAAGGAAACGCAAGTGGGCCGGATGCGTGTCGGCCAGCCGGTGGAATTGCACGTCGACGCGTTGCCCGGTCATACGCTGCATGGCGTGATCGACAGTTTCTCACCCGGCACGGGCTCGCAATTCGCGTTGCTGCCGCCGGAGAACGCCACCGGCAACTTCACGAAGATCGTGCAGCGCGTGCCCGTGCGGATTCGCATCGATACGGGTGCGGAGACCCGCAGCGTGCTCCTGCCGGGACTCTCGGTAACCGTGGATGTCGACACGCGTTCCGCGCGCGATCGTGACTCACGCATCGATGCCGAGAATCATCGTGGCTGAACCGGGCAACGCTACGTCCGCCAACCCGGCCGCACCGCACGCCGAAGAGCGTGCCAGCGTAGGTGACTGGATCGCCGTCGCGGCAGGCGCGCTAGGCGCCTTGATGGCGACGCTCGACATTTCGATCACGAACTCCGCGCTGCCGCAGATTCAGGGCGAAATCGGCGCTACCGGCACCGAAGGCACGTGGATTTCAACCGGCTATCTGATGTCGGAAATCGTGATGATTCCGCTTGCGGCATGGCTCACGCGCGTGTTCGGTCTGCGCAATTTCCTGCTGGCGAATTCCGCGCTGTTCATTGCGTTTTCAATGATGTGCGGCTGGTCGCACACCTTACCCATGATGATCGCCGGCCGCATCGGCCAAGGTTTCACCGGCGGCGCGCTGATTCCAACGGCGCAGACCATCATCCGTACGCGCCTGCCGCTATCGCAGTTGCCGGTCGGCATGACCATGTTCGGCCTGATCGTCTTGCTCGGACCGCTGCTCGGGCCGGTGGTCGGCGGCTGGCTCGCGGAGAACATCAGCTGGAGCTGGTGCTTCTTCATGAATCTGCCGATCTGTCTGGCGCTGATGACCCTGTTGATCGTCGGTCTGCCGTCGGACCGGCCGCACTGGGAGGCGTTTCTCAAGGCGGACTGGCTCGGCATCGTCGGCCTCGCGATCGGTCTGAGTTCGCTGACCGTCGTGCTCGAGGAAGGTCAGCGCGAGCGCTGGTTCGAATCTTCGATGATCGTCGCGCTCACCTGCGCGTCGGTCTTCGGCATGCTCCTGATCGCCGCTTCGCAAATGACCGCGAAGAAGCCGATCGTGCGCCTGGGCCTGATGCGCAACCCGAATTACGCGAGCGTGATTGTGATTGTGTCCGCGGTCGGCGCGGCGCTGTACGGCGTGTCGTATCTGGTGCCGCAATTTCTCGGCGTGGTGGCGGGCTACAACGCGGAACAGTCCGGCGCGATCATGCTGCTTTCGGGGTTGCCCGCATTCATGATCATGCCGATCCTGCCGCGGCTGCTTGGCAAAGTCGATTTCCGCGTGCTGGTGATCACCGGGCTGGTGTTGTACGCGATCAGTTGCATGATCGATATCAGCCTGACCGCGCAGAGCGTCGGACACGATTTCGTCTGGTCGCAACTGATACGCGGCACCGCCCAGATGCTCGCGATGATGCCGCTCAATCAGGCGTCGATGGCGGCCGTGTCGCGCGAAGATTCCGGCGACGCCGCCGGTCTGTACAACATGGCGCGCAACCTCGGCGGCTCGATCGGCCTCGCGATCATCGGCACCGTGATCGACCGGCGCACCACGTTTCATACCGCGATGATCCGCGAGTCCGTCAGCGCCAATTCGCTGATCGGCCAGGAGAGCCTGGCGGGGAGCGCGGCGAACTGGTTCGCCCACACGGGGGACATGGCGTACTCGCAGATGCGCGCGCTCGGGCAACTCGGGGCACAAATCCAGCAGCAGGCCATCGTGATGACCTATTCGGAAACCTTCTATCTGCTCGGCATCGCGCTGCTCGCCTGCATTCCGCTTGCGCTGTTTCTGAAAACGCCGCGCCGCAATGCGCCGTCGCCTTCGTCTGCCGGACACTAATGTCTTATTCCAACATGATGTTTACTCGTCCCTCGTGTTTCGCCCTGGCTGCCGCCGCGCTTCTGTCCGCCTTGTCGGCTTGCACGGTCGGCCCGGATTATCACGGCGCGCCCGTGGTTGCACAGGACGCCCGCAACAGTACGACCTTCGTGCGTACGCCGGCCTCCGGCATGGCTGCAACGCGCGCGCCGAACCAGTGGTGGCTCGCGTTCAACGACCCGCAGTTGAACGATCTGATTGCCGCCGCCTTTGCGCACAGTCCCGACGTGCATATCGCACAGGCGCGGCTGCGGGAATCGCGTTCGCAATTGCAGGTGCAACGTGCGAACGAGTTGCCGAAGGTGTCAGGCGCAGTCGCCGCGGTGCGCATGCGCGAGCCTGATCTGAGTTCGCTCAGTTCGGGGAGCTCCTCAGGCGGAAGTGGCTCTTCGACGGGGCGCGGTCCGCTGCAGCTCTATACCGCGGGATTCGACGCCACGTGGGAAATCGACCTGTTTGGCGGCACACGGCGCGCGATCGAAGCGGCGTCGGCGGATGCGCAAGCAGTCGACGCCGATCTTGCGGACACCCAGGTATCGCTCGCAGCCGAGGTTGCGCAGACCTACGTGGAACTACGCGATCAGCAGACGCGGCTTGAACTCGCACGGCGTCAGGCGGAAACCGAGCAGAAGATGTTGACGCTCACGCAGCAGCGGCGTGAACGCGGCACGGCGGCGGACATCGATGTCGAACGCCTGAGCACGCAGGTCGAGAATACGCGCGCGACGTTGATTCCACTGGATGCCCAACTCACCGATTCGCTCGACCGCCTGGCCGTGCTCACCGGCCGTGAACCGGGTGCGCTTGACGCACAGCTTGCCGCCGCCCGGCCGCTGCCGGTGTTGCCGGAGACGGTCGCCGTCGGCGACCCGTCGGTGATGTTGCAACAGCGCCCCGACATTCGTGCGGCGGAGCGGCGCCTCGCATCGAGCAATGCTCAGATCGGCGAACACATTGCAGACTTTTTCCCGAAGGTGACGCTGCTCGGCGACATTGGCTTTAGCGCGGGCGATCCGGGCCACCTCGTGCGCAAGAACAATTTCAGTTGGATCGGTGCGCCCTATTTGCAATGGAATGCGCTCGATTTTGGGCGCACGCTGGGCAGCGTGCACGCGGCTGAAGCATCGCGAGATGAAGCCGAGGCGCGTTATACCAAAGCGGTGCTCGGCGCGTTGCAGGACGCGAATTCATCGCTCTCGCGCTATGGGCATCAGCGTGAGCACGTCGTCGCGTTGCAAAAGGTGGAGGCATCCGCAACGCACTCGGCCACGCTGATGCGGCAGCGCTATTCCGCGGGCGTCGCTACATTGATCGATCTGCTCGATACGCAACGCACGGAATTCACCGCGCAGCAGAACGTCGTGGCCGGGCAGGCCGAGTTGCTGAAGGACTTTGTGTCGCTGCAGAAAAGCCTTGGGTTAGGCTGGCAAGCGCAGCAAACTTAGTGTGCCGCCGCCGTTTTTCGATCAGAACGTTTCCCGATCCGCTTTTTGCCGCATTGGCTGCGAGCGCCGGTGCTTTGTCAGCCAGGGTGGCTGGAACAAGCTTCGGTCGGGGGGCGCGACGCGCGGCAGCAATCAACTGAAGGCGGATGAGCGCCCCCGCGCCCGTTTACTTATGGCTGCCGGGGCGTCTGCGGAGCGAAGCCCGAAGAAACGGTATGTGAGTCCCGCAATATGCCGTCCGGCCCGAACTCGAAACTGATCGTGGCGGTAGGCGCGGCATTGTTGCCGCCCACTGTCGGATTCAGGTTCGAAAGAAAAAGCGCCGAAAGCGGCCGTGCCTCGGTGGATGCATACACGAGGAACGTCGATCCATTTTGCAGGATGGAGCTTGACGATGGCGTGCCCAGTCTCGCCAGCACTTGCTGTTCGGTCGTCACGCCGGGTTTGAAGTCCGATACGTCCTCGGGTTTAATCTGCTGCGCCATTGTCGACGTGCAGCCGGCCAGCAAACACACGTATACGATCGACAGACTCATTATGGTTCGCAAGCCGCTCATGCCACCTCTCCTTCGTCGAGTGTCTGGGTCATTTTCATCAATCCGGAACGGATGCGATCATAACAGGCCGCGTGGACGGTTTAATGTCCGATGCGTCAATCCAGAACCCTATCAGGCCGGTGCACTGCGCTTGCCAGGCTCACGCACCAAGTGGCTTGCGGTAGACGATTCCGTGATGAGCGGCAACGACTTTGTCGAGCGCTTCGGGCGTCGCTTCGCGAGCCTCGAGAATGATTGCAGAAGATCCCGGCGCGAAGTCGCCGCTGACGGAGTCGACGAATTCATGATCCAGGATGTCGACGAGCGCAACGCCGGCTAACCCGGTACTCGCCCCTATCGTGAAACCGAGCAGGGCGCCGGACGGTCCACCGAGCATGCCAATCAGGCCGCCCGTTATGGCACCGATTACAACGCCCCAGAATGGCTGCGTCTTCGTGCCGAGCAGGCTCACTTTTCCGGCCAGGTCTTTTTGAACCATCACGCCGCTGTCGATCTTGAAGTTCGCGTCTTCTCCCTCGAGGGTCCGGAAATCCGCGGCAGCTTTTTCCGCATCGGTCACGTTGCTGAAAACCGCGACGATCAATTGTTGGGTCATCGTAAAGTACCTCTCATGAAAAAATTCATGCGTTACAGGTTGCCTTTCGGATGAAGTGCACCGGCGTCACGCATGAATACTGCTCGAAAGGAAGTACCGGTGCAATGCGCACGAGATTGCGTTGCACATGCTTCGCGGGCCATCGGCGTGTGGATTATTTGTGGCCCTGACTCTGGCGCTTCGCGCTCGTCTGGCGTTTCTTCGCACGTTTGACGTTGCCGCCCGCGGTCACGCGCTCGTTACCGCGGACCAGCAGTTTTCGACGCTTCGAACGGCGTATCGCCGGTGCATTGGGCGAGTGCTTGACGACCTTGACGACGCGCGGCGCAGCACCTTTCCTCGCGACGCCGGTATCCGCGCGGACGCCATGCACGCCGCGCATGGCATTGGACTCGCTCGCGTCAGGTTTCCAGATCACCAGCAGCTTGCCGATATGCTGGATTGGGGCGGCATCGAGGCAGCCGCAAATCTGCTCGCAGATTGCGTCGCGTGCGCCGCGGTCGTCGGCCGACACGCGGATCTTGATCAGATTGTGCGCTGCGAGGTGAACGTCGATTTCGGCGAGCACAGCATCAGTCAGCCCTTCGGCGCCGATCAGGACGACGGGCTTGAGCGCCTGCGCCTCGGTGCGCAGCGCGGCGCGCTCGGCGGGAGTCAGGGAAAGGGCGGGCATCGGGACGATGAAACGAGTATGGCCACACCAGAGAGAGCTAGCTGTCTGACATTCTCGCCGCGATTAGCGGCTCGCATCAATAGGCGTTGAAAACGATAGTAACTATCGGGCAAATTGATAAGTACATCGACATTTCGGTCTCTATTGCCCGCGTTCATCCTGACTATAATCAACGGTCCAACGTCGACTTCTGGACCCGCTGGCCTGAGGCGCGGACGGCGTAGCTGTCATCTCCGAATTGACGTTCTGATCACCAGCTTCCACTCTCTTGAGGTCATGTCATGTCAACGTTGATTGCGATTACCTACCAGGACCTGGCAGTTGCAGAAGAGGCATTGAAGGAGTTGCAGACACTGCAGAGCGAATACCTTTTGCAACTGCAGGATGCGGTCGTGGTTGAGCGCACGGCCGACGGCAAAATCAAATTACATCAGACGGTAAACCCAACCGCGGCAGGTGCGCTGAGAGGGGCATTCTGGGGCGGCCTGATCGGTTGGCTGTTTCTCAATCCGTTGCTGGGCGCCGCGGTGGGATCGGCATCCGGGGCATTGGCGGGCAAATTGAGCGAATACGGTGTCAATGACAATTTCATGAAGTCGCTGGAGCAAAAAATACAGCCTGGTGCGGCCGCGGTGTTTGCGCTGCTTAAGGATGTGACGCTGGATAAAGTGGAAGCCGATCTCGCGAAACTGGGCGGGACTGTGCTCTACACCAATCTTTCGCTGGATGACGAATTGAAGCTGGTGGAGGCGCTGTCCAAAGCCCAAACCACAACGAATGGATAGCATGGTTCGGACACGCAGCGGGTGCTGTCACGTGCGGTGTTACCGGCCCGGGCGCGCGACGCGCAGTCCCGGCACGGCGCCTCGCGTTTGCTGCATTCGTCTGTGCTGACTTGACACGCGTGCGGGCTTCGCCTTTGATAAATGGACAGGCAGCGTTGGGCTGACAGAACAGGCAGGGAGCCAGCCGTGACCTTCACCCGCCATACCATGATGTGGGAAACCGCCGTCGACGCACTCGAGCGCGCCGAGCGCATGCATCGCCAGTTCTTCCGTTTAGCGGGGCAGCGTGCGCGGGCGCCGGTATGGGAGCCGCCCATCGAGGTGTACGAGCAGGACGGCCGGCTGGCGATCGTGGTCGCATTGCCGGGTGTGCCGCCCGATAGCTTGAGCCTGGACCTCGAAGGCGCGATGCTGATCATCGCGGCTGAGCGAACCACGCCGCGGGCCTTCGCGGGGGGCGTGATCCACTGCCTGGAAATTCCGTATGGCCGCTTCGAGCGACACATCCGGCTTCCGGCCGGGCACTATCGCCTGGCACGGCGCGATTTCGAACATGGTTGCCTGTTGCTGGACTTCGAGAGGCTGGATTGAGCCTGGCAGGCACGGGCGGTTTGAGGAGCGAGGATGAGCACGGACAGTGACAGTGTGGCCCCTGAGACCAATCCGGCGAGCCCGGACGCGTCGGCTATCCCCGCACTTCCCAAGGACAGCCTGATTCTGCTTCCGGTGCGCAATGCCGTGTTGTTTCCGGGCATGGTGTTGCCGCTCATGGCGGGGCGTGGGCAGACCAAGGAAGACGTGCAAGCTGCGATGAAACGCCAGCAGCCCCTGGGCATCGTGCTGCAACGCGATCCGCAGGTGCAGGACCCATCCTTCGACGGTCTCAACACGATCGGCACCGTCGCCAACGTGCTGCGCTACATCACCAGTCCGGAGGACGGTGCACATCACCTGATATGCCAGGGGGTAGAGCGCTTCCGGCTGATCGCGCCGGTGGCGGGTCTCGGGTTCAGGGCCGCCAGGGTGGAAATGCTGCCCGATACCACGCTTCGCGACTCCGCTATCGACGCGCGCACGCTGGTTCTGAGACAGCGCGCGGGGGAAATGATCGGGCTGCTGCCCAATGCCGGAGGCGAGCTTGTGCGGGCCCTGGATGCGATCGAGTCGCCTGGCCTGCTCGCCGACACCGTTGCCGGCCTGCTCGAAATCCCGCCGGGCCGTAAGCAGGAGATCCTCGAAACGCTCGACCTCTGCAAGCGGCTGGACAAGGTGCTCGACGCCGTCGCCGGCCGGATCGAAGTTCTGCGCCTGTCGCAGGAAATCGGCGAGCAGACACGTGGCCGGATCGATCAGCGCCAACGCGAGATGATGCTGCGCGAGCAATTGAGGACCATCCAGCAGGAACTCGGCGAGAACGTCGAAAACCGCGAAGAAGCTCGCAAGCTGGCCGAAGCGATTGACGCCGCGCATATGCCGCCGGATGTCGAAGCGCATGCCCGCAAGGAACTCGGCCGGCTGGAACGGATGCCGGAGGCGTCGTCCGAATACTCGATCAGCGTGAGCTACCTCGAATGGCTGACCGAACTGCCTTGGGCGCTTGCGCCGGAGGCGCCGATCGACATTGCCCGTGCAAGGCAGATTCTCGACGACGCGCATTTCGGCCTGGAAAAGGTCAAGCGCCGCATCCTCGAGTATCTCGGCGTCAGAAAGCTGAATCCGCACGGCAAGGCGCCTATTCTTTGCTTTCTCGGCCCGCCTGGCGTGGGCAAGACATCACTGGGACAGAGCATTGCGCAGGCACTCGCGCGGCCGTTCGTACGGGTGAGTCTCGGCGGCGTGCATGACGAATCGGAAATCCGTGGCCACCGGCGCACGTATATCGGCGCCATGCCCGGCAATATCGTCCACGCGATCCGCAAAGCGGGGGCGCGCAATTGCGTCATGCTGCTGGACGAACTCGACAAGCTCGGCCATGGCGTGCATGGCGACCCGGGCGCGGCGATGCTCGAGGTTCTGGACCCCGAGCAGAACGCCACCTTCCGGGACAATTACCTGGGGGTGCCGTTCGACCTCTCCGCCGTCGTGTTCGTTGCCACGGCCAATCAGCTCGAAGGTATCCCCGGGCCTTTGAGGGACCGCCTCGAAATTCTCGATTTACCCGGCTATACCGAGGCCGAGAAGTTTCAGATCGCCCGGCGCTTTCTGGTTCCACGCGAGTTGGAGGCGTGCGGGCTGACCCCCGCACAATGCGAACTGAGCGACGAGGCGCTGCGCGCCATCATCCGCGACTACACACGCGAAGCAGGCGTGCGCAGCCTGGAGCGGCAGATCGGCTCGGTATTCCGCTCTGTTGCGTTGCGCGTTGCCGAGGACCCGGCCACGCGTGAACGGATCGAACCCGATCGTTTGGCGTCGATATTGGGGCATCACCGCTTTGAGCGCGAGATGGCGATGCGCACCAGTTTGCCCGGCGTGGTGACCGGCCTGGCATGGACACCCGTTGGCGGTGAACTGCTTTTCATCGAAGCCAGCAGCACGCCCGGCGGGGGCCGGCTGGTGCTGACCGGTCAGTTGGGCGACGTGATGAAGGAAAGTGCCCAGGCCGCGCTGACCCTGGTCAAGTCGCAATGCGAGGCGTTGCATATCGACTGTACGGCCTTCGACAAGCGCGACATTCATGTCCACGTGCCGGCCGGCGCGGTCCCGAAAGACGGCCCCAGTGCCGGGGTGGCCATATTCAGTGCAATTGCATCGCTGCTGATGGGCCGAGCCGTGCGCAGCGATTGCGCGGTGACGGGCGAGATCAGTCTGCGTGGTGTCGTTCTGCCGGTGGGCGGTATCAAGGAAAAGGTGCTGGCCGCATTGCGCGCCGGTATCGGTACGGTACTGCTGCCGGCGCGTAATGCCCCGGACCTCGAGGACATCCCCGTCGATGCACGAAACCAGTTGCGCTTTGTGCTGCTGGAAACCGTGAGCGACGCACTGAGCGAGTTAATCGGGAGCAAGCCTTCGGGTATCGCTGGCATCGCGGACTGACGAGCCGCCGCGGCGACGTGTTCGCTCATACCGGCAGGGCTACCTGATCGGCTCGGCACGATCGCCCGCGAGCAGCAGTTGCGGACGTTGCGAGAATGACCATCGGCCCTCTGCGCGCTCGAGTATCCAGACCATGTCGAAGCGCTCATCCGGCCATGCAGCAGGAACCGCGGGCGCGCCGGGCACGTGTCCGATCAGCGATGGCAGTACTTTGTGCTCCCACGCGATCAGCACGATGCCGCGTTGCGTCAGCACATCCGTCATGAGCGCAGCCCCATCGTCCTTCAGGTATGTCGTGATGTAGTTCACCTGCGATGTTTGCCGCAGCAGCGCAACGAGCGGCGTCACGGTCTGCATCGAGCGCTTGCTCTTGCTGGCGGGACCGCTTCCCGCGGCGAATATTGTGGCCGGCGTGAGACGCTCGGCACGCGTCTCGTCGATCGGACAGAAGAATCGTGCCAACGCGCCGGCACGCTGCCAGCCGCGAACCGCCAGACTTTCCTCGTCGGCCTTGCCGTCCGCTTCGATCCCGAGACCCGCGCTGGCGTCGGGTTTCTCCGCATGCCGGATAAACATGATTCGATCAGGTGCCATGTTGCCTCCGTAAGCTTGTTGGCGCGCGTTCTCTCAGTAGAACAAATAGTCTCTGTACATGAACGCTCCGTCAATCGCCCAGGTCGCTCAGGAACTTGCGGGCCGGCGCGAAGAAGGTCACGCCGGCGACGGCCTTCGAGAAGTCCAGGATCCGGTCGTGCAGCGGCGGAGGATTGCCGATGAACATCCGTTCCAGCATCTTCTCGATCACCCAGAGATGACGTGAATAGCCGATAAAGTAGGTGCCGTACTCGCCGCGCCCGGGGATCGCGAACGGCATGTTGTCGCGCAGGATGTCGTGCTCGCCATCGGCGTCTTCGATCGTGCAGAGCGTCTTGTGCGACTTCTGGCCTTCTGTTGCGTCCGGCAACTCGACGTTGTCGAACTTGGTGCGCCCGATGATCGCCTCCTGAGCCTCCACGGTCTGCGCGCGCCAGGCCGCCAGGTCGTGCAGATACTTCTGGATCACGACGTAGCTGCCGCCGGCGTAGGCCGGATCTTCGTCGCCCACGATCGTCGCGGCGGGCAGGCTGAGGCCGTCGGGGTTCGCGGTACCGTCGATAAACTCGAGCAGGTCGCGTCCGTCGAAGTAGCGAAAGCCGGCCACGTCGTCGACTGCGGTGACGGAGTCGCCGAAGGCCTCGAGCAGAATCTTCTCGAACTCGATGATCAGGTCCGTGGAGTCTGCACGGATGTGATACAGCAGATCGCCCGCTGTGGCCACCGCCGTGTGCGTGGCGCCCCGCACTTCCCGGAACGGCGCGAGTTCGCTGGGCGCGGGTTTCCCGGTGAGCGGCCCCCACACGCGATGCGAAATCCCGACGTTGCAGGTGAACACGGCCTGATTGGCCCGGATCCTGACGTTCTTGACTAGGTCGTCGATGCTGGCGACTACGGAGCGGGCGGTGGCGATCGACGCGGCATCGTCCTTGACGACGAGGACGAGGAACGCGGCGGCCGCCGACAGGGGCGCATCGATGTACTGCGGCTCGGTATCGAGTGCGTGCTGGGCGGCGGAGATCTGCGAAGATATCGGGCTCACGGGCGACTCCTGTGGCTGGATGGGTTGGAGCGGTACATGGCGCATTGCTTGGCAAGCAACGCGTCTTTGTATGCTTACACGAATCGCGGCACGCTGCCGCTGCATGGCAACGCCATCCATCTGCTTTGGATCAGCATGGACGCAGAAGCGGAATGCGGCTTGCCGGTGGTACGGATTCCGGAAAATTGCGGATTGATCGGGGTGCGGGATATTCATCATACGGAAGGATCGTCAGGCGGATTTCGACAGGGTGCAGAGCATGTCTGACCTGAGAGCCTTGACGGCGGCATTCAGGATTTCCTGACGGTATATTCAGCAGACCGGAAGTGCATTTTTCCGGGCTTCCTGACTGCGTGGCGCCGCCGGCCTCCCTACGATGATTTATCGTCGTCTTGTTCAATGGGCTTTTCATGAGCGGTCATTCAGAAAACCACGAACGCGTGTTTGAACGCCTGAACGCCGCGTGTCAGCACCTGTTCGAGTCGTGGTGCGAAAGCCGAAGTGTCGTTCCGCTCGGTTACCTGTTGCATAGCTGGCCGTTGCCGGATAAGGGGCACGCCTCCGTGAAACGGTTGGCGGACGGCTTGCGCGAACTCGGCAGATCGAATCCCGACGCGCTTGGCGGACGCATCTGGCCGATCCTCTGCGAACTGGTTTCCTGCATCGATGAGATCGTGCTATATCCCCGGATCTATGTGCAGAAGGCGGTAGCCGATGCGCCGCCGGTGGTGCGGGTCCTGTACGGGATATAAACGCTCTTGCGCGGAGGAGTCAGCGCGCGTTTCACTTCGCGTGAGCGCCGCTAAAGCCCGGGGGAAACCCCGAACGGGCTCACCATCGACTGGCCAGGCAGGCGCAAACCTTGAATTGCCACCTGCCGACGCGGCGCCCGACGTGTCGGTATTCCGCTGCGGCAACGAGTGCAGAATAGACGAAACTAGAACCGTAGCACTCGCGGGGATGTATGAAGCACAATCTGTTCGACACATGGTGGAGTTTGATCGGCCGCTTGCGGGGCAGCCTTGTGTTGCGGCTGCTCGTGACGGTGCTGCTGGTCAGTTGCGCCGTCACTGTGCTGTTGACAGGCTTGCAGTTGTACCGTGATTACCACCTTGGAGTCGAGCAGATCGAGAGCCGCCTCGCGGACATCGACCGCAGCAATCGCGACAGTCTCGCTGAAGCCCTCTGGCGCTTGGACCGTGCCCAACTGCAACTGGAACTGAACGGCATTCTGCGTCTCGCCGACATCCGCGCCGTGGAAATTCGCGAGGCGGGGGCGACGGGACAATCCGCCTACATCAGCGCCGGCCAGCGCTCGGCCGGCCCGGTCGTCGCCCGCACGTTTCCGCTGGTCTACAGCGTACAGGGCAAGGAGCGGCAGATCGGCGAGCTCTACGTCGAGGCGACGCTGCTCGATCTGTACGACGAGCTAATGCGAACCGCCGCGATGATTCTGGTCACGCAGGCCGCCAATACCTTCCTCGTCTCGCTGTTCATCGTCTACATCCTGTCCCGTCTCGTGATGCGGCACGTCGCTGCGATTGCGCGCACGGTGGAAAGCTACGATTTCCGTAAAACGCCCCAGCCGTTCATGCTCCAGCGGCGCAAGCCCCGCGAGCCGGACGAACTCGACCGCGTGGCGGCCGCGTTCAATACGATGAGCGCGCGTTTGTATTACGCGTATCGCGACGAGCGTGATGCCGCGGCTGAACGCGAGGCCCGCAATCTGGCCGAAGCAGCCAACCGGGCCAAAGGCGAATTCCTGGCGAACATGAGTCATGAACTACGCACACCGCTGAACGGCATTCTTGGCTATGCGCAGATCCTGGCGCGCGATCCGATGCTGAGCGAGCGGCAGCGCGAACGCGTCGAGGCGATCCGCAAAAGCGGCGAACATCTGCTGACCCTGATCGAAGACACGCTCGATTTCGCGAGAATTGAAGCGGGCAAGCTGCGAGTCGAAATCTGTGACGTGCGTCTGGCCGGGTTTGTCGATGTGATTCGGGAAATCATCGGCGTGAAGGCGGAGCAAAAGCGTCTTGGCTTCGTCTGCGAGATTGCCGCGGATGCACCTGCCGGGGTGCGTGCCGATGAGCGACGATTGCGCCAGGTGGTGCTCAACCTGCTTGCAAACGCGGTGAAGTTCACCGATTCTGGTTACGTCGGCCTGTATATCTCGAGGTCGGCGTCGAACCGTGTCTGTTTCGAGGTGCGCGACACCGGGATCGGCATCGGTCCCGATCAGTTGAACACGATCTTCGAGCCTTTCGAGCAATTAGGCGCAGCCGAGCGGCGGGCCGGCGGGGCCGGCCTCGGTTTGGCGATCAGCCGGGAGTTCGTGAGTGCGATGGGCGGCCGGATCGAGGTCGAAAGCCGCGTTGGGCAGGGCAGCGTTTTCCGCTTCGAACTGCCGGCGGCGAACGTGCTGCTGGTATCACATACAGCCAAGGCTACGGCCGCGGCGTCGCGCCCGGATGCAGTGCAGGGCTATGAAGGGCCGCGCCGCAAGGTGCTGGTGGTCGACGACGTCGAGATCAATCGCGCGATCGTGGTGGACCTGCTGGGCCGTCTCGGCTTTGCCACGGTCGAAGCGGAAAACGGTCGTGAGGGTTTTGAGAAGGCGCAGCACGAACACCCCGCACTCATTCTCACGGACATCGTGATGCCCGAAATGAATGGACTCGAGCTGACCCGCAAGCTGCGCCAACTGGAGGCGTTCGCCCAGCTCCCGATCATTGCGATGTCCGCCAGTCCTTCCGGAACCAACCGGGCGATGAGCATGGACGCGGGCGCCAACGCCTTCCTGTCCAAACCGCTCGATCTCGAAGCGTTGCTGACCCAGATCGCCATATTGCTCGGACTAACCTGGATTCAAGCGACGCCGGCATCGTCCACGCGCGCCAATATGCCCGGGATCGGCCTCGCGGCCGTGCCCAGGCAGCAGATGGAAGAGCTCCATCATCTCGCCCGCCTTGGCGACATGCATGAAATCATTGTCTGGGCCGAGACAATGGCGGCGCGCGATCCGCGTTACCACGCGTTCACGGCGCCGTTGCGCGCGCTCGCCCGGGACTATCAATCGAAGGCTATTCTTCAGTTGGTCGAACGATACCTGAATGTCGAGCCCAAGCCATGAACGAAGCCAACGCAGAGACCGGCGAACGGCCGACGATCCTTATCGCGGACGACACACCCGCGAATTTCGGTGTGGTTGTCGATAGCCTGACAGAGCGCGGTTTTCGGGTACTCGTTGCACTGGATGGCGAAGAGGCGCTCGAACGCGCGCTCTTTTCGCAGCCCGACCTGATCCTGCTCGACGTGAAGATGCCGGGTATCGACGGCTTCGAGACCTGCCGGCGGCTCAAGGCGAATGAGCGCACACGCGATATCGCGGTGATCTTCATGACCTCGTTGACGGGCGGCGACGACATGGTCGAGGGCTTCTCGGCCGGCGGCGTCGATTATGTGGCGAAGCCCGTGCGCGTCAATGAAATGATGGCGCGAATCGAAACTCACCTCGCGCTGCGCGTGATGCACCGGCAACTGGTCGTGCAGAACCGCCAGTTGCTCAAAGAGGTGGCGGTGCGCCAGCAGGCCGAGACCGAATTGTCGCTCGCGCGCGATGTCCTCGAACAGCAGGTCGAGCAGCGCACGAGGCAACTGGCGGAATCGAACGCGAGGCTGTCCGCCCAGGTCGACGAACGCCGCCGGGCGGAAGCGAAATTACAGGCAAGCGAAGCGCGTTTTCGCACGATTGTCGAAACCAGCCCCATTCCGTTGTGCATCACGTCGATGCCCGAAGGCGTCATTCTGTACGCGAATGAACCGCTGCGCGAACTGTTCGGTCTCGACGCGCGCGCGGGCATGCTGACCAATATCGTCGACCTCTACGTGGATGCCGGCGATCGCGACCGGCTGGTCTCGCATCTGCGCAATGAAGGCAGCTTCAGCAACAGCGAAGTCCATTTGCGGCGAGCGGATGGGTCGTCGTTCTGGGCCATGGCGACGGCGCGCGTGGCGACCTTCGACGATGCGCCGGCGATCTACGTGGGCCTGAACGACATCACGGCGCGCAAGCGCATCGAGCAGGAGCTATTCGAATCGCGCAATCAGTTGCGCGAACTGTCCGCGTACATGGAGGCGATTCGCGAGGAGGAGCGCAAGCGTATCGCGATGGAAATTCACGATGAACTGGGCCAACTGCTGACCGCCTTGAGGATGGATGTCTCGCTGCTTAAAATGCGCCTCGGCCACGATTCCGATGCGATGCGCAAAGCCGACGACATGCGTGAACTTGTCGAAAAAACGATCTGGATGGTCCGCAACGTCGCGAACCATCTGCGGCCGGTGGCGCTGAACTTCGGGGTGGTGTCGGCGCTGGAGTGGCTGGTTGAAGATTTTGTGCGCCGTAACGGCATTCCGTGCCAGTTGCACATCAACGGCGGCGAGCCGGTGTTGCCGGAAGCCTGCGCTACGGCCGTGTTTCGCATTGTTCAGGCCTCGCTCACCAATGCCGGGCGCCATGCGAATGCGGCGCGAGTCGACGTGACGCTGACCAGCACCGCGGCCGCGCTCGACCTCCACGTGAGCGACGACGGCTGCGGTTTCGATCCGGTCGTGGCGAGCAGGGGCTATTCGTACGGTCTCCTTGGCATGCAGGAACGCGCCCGCCTGATCGGCGGCGTGATGACGATCGACAGCGCACCCGGCATGGGCACAGCCATTTCCATTCACATTCCGCTCACAGGCGGGGAAAACACATGATTAACGTTCTGATTGCTGACGACCACGCTGTCGTGCGGGGCGGCCTGAAACAGATTATCGCGACGACCGCCGACATCGTCGTCGCTGCCGAGGCCGCGCAAGGTTCGGAAGTGCTCGACTGGCTGCGCACGAAGCGCTTCGATCTGGTGTTGCTGGACATGACGATGCCCGGGATCAGCGGGGTCGATCTGATCCGGCGCGTGCGTGCCGAGCAACCTCCTTTGCCCATCCTCGTGCTGAGTATCCACAACGAGGCGCAGGTCGTTTCGCGCGCGCTGCGAGCCGGGGCAACCGGCTATGTGACGAAAGACAGCGATCCCGACGTGCTACTCGCGGCGATCCGCAAGCTGGCCGGAGGAGGCCGCTTCATCGATCCGAAACTGGTCGATGCGATGGTCTTCGAAACCCATTCCGGCGACGCGCCGCCGCACGAGGTTCTGTCCGACCGTGAATTCCAGGTGTTGCAAATGCTGGCGGCCGGCCAGGCCATCAACGAGATCGCCGAATCGTGCTCGCTCAGTGCCAAGACCATCAGCACCCACAAGATGCGCTTGATGCAGAAGCTGGGCCTCAACAACAACGCCGAGCTGATCCGATATGCAATCAGGCACGGTCTGGTCACGGAGTAACGCACGCCATTCAGGAAATCCTGAGCCTCGAAGCAGTGTTTCCTGAATGCACAATCCATTGCTCCTGACGGAAAAAAATATCCCGTTGGCCCACGATTGTCAGACGCGAACGAGTTGTGCGAGGGGCGGAAGCGATGGCAACGAGAGACTCATTGCGCGGCTTGCGCGAGAAATTGCAGGCAACCGCGGGCGCACTGCCGGCCCGTTTGCTCGCGCTGCATGCCTCGCGGGACGGTACGAGCTGCCGGGTCTGCATCGAAGTCAGCCGGCCCGGCGGTCCGATCGTGTTGTTCTTCTACCGGCACGGCGACGGCACCTGGCATGTATTCCCGCCCGTGGACAATCTTGGCAGGATGGGCTTTGAGCGGCTCGTGGCGTGATCTGACAGCGCCGGACAAGGGAGGTCGTGAATGAGCGCGGAGCACTCGGCGGAGTTGTCGAAGCACGAGACGGAATTGCGTGTGTGGATGAGCGAATGGTATGACCATGCGTTTTCGACCGGCTTCATCCGGCCGCCTTTCATACTCGACGACGCGACCGCCTCGAGGCTGGAGGGCTATTTCAACGTAGGACTGACGCCCGTGGAAGGGGTCAACGCAATGTTCGGCGCGGTTCATTGATCACGCCGGCGCACTGAAGCGCCTGCTGCGGCAGCGGGAAAGCACGGTTTGCCAGTATGCGTTACGCATGGCACGATGAAACACCGTTCAGGTGCGCACCTGAGCGGCGATGCGCCAATCCGGGCGCACCATCCCGTGTCGAGAAACCTTTCCATTCATGCATCGCAGGCGTTTCGTACTGGCCGCGCTGGGCGCCGCGGGCTTGACGCTTGGCACGCCTGCCGCGTCGGCCGGGCCTTTCAGTATCGTCTATCCACGCATTCGTCCCGGTGGGGACGTGCATGCTACGTTTGCGCTCGCTGTCCTCGATCTGGCGATGAAAACGGCGCAAGCCGCCTATACGGCGCAGCAGACCGACATTGTCATGGAGCGTGGCCGCGCGCTGGCCGAACTGGCAAACGGCAACAATACGAGCAATCTGCACTGGACGAGCATGGAGGCGAGGTCCGAATGCGGCCTGAACGTGGTGCGGATTCCGATCCATCGCGGGTTGATCGGCTATCGGATATTCATCATAAGAAAGGACCGGCAACGCGATTTCGACAGAGTCGAGCGCTTTTCGGATCTGAAAGCGTTCACGTGCTGTCAGGGGCTAGGATGGATCGATACCGACATCCTGCGGACAACCGGTCTGGATGTTCAAACGTCGACTTACGAGTCGCTGTTCGAAATGACCCAGAGCGGGCGGGTCGACTATTTTCCAAGAGGCGTGGTTGAAGCGTTCGCCGAACTGGAGGCTCGCCGGCATCTCGAGCCTGATCTGGTCGTAGAGAACCGGCTGATGCTGAAGTACCGGTCCGATTTTATTTTTTACGTCGCGACGGGCCACGCGGCGCTCGCGCAGACGATCGAGCGGGGGCTCGTGCTGGCGTATCGCGACGGGACTTACATGAAACTGTTTAATTCGCATCCCTACATTCAAAATGCGCTGGGCCTCGCAAAACCCGCGTTGCGCAAGACCTTTCAACTGGATAATCCCTACCTCTCCGAAGCGGACCGCAGAATTCCAGACGAGTACTGGATGCTCTGAGAAATCGTGATCGCGCGGGCGTGCCTCTAATGGACCGCTGTGCACCCGCTTACCCTGAGCGGAGTTTTCGCTGCCAGAGATCGTTCTCGAGCTCGGCGTCCTCGCTATTGTTGCCGAGTGCCTCGTCGATCCAGCGCCGCGCCCATTCGAAGGCATATTGCTGGGCCGCCTCGCTGTTCCTGAAGCTTGGGCCAATCAGTCCGGAGCGCGCCATCCGCCGGGCATCCCGCACGATCTCGGCCCAGCCGCGGAAGCGGCCGTTGGCGACCGGATCGGCGACGAGATAAATAACGTAGCCGCGCGGATCGAGTTCGCATCGGCCATTCGACGCAAGACCCATCCAGGGCGAGACAGTCCGATGGAGGCTCTGCGGGCGCCCGGCCGGCCCGCAGGATGAGACATGCTCAGGCCGGGTGTGCGAAGCATTCGGCAACTGCTGTGCTATCCGGGTGAACGTATCCATCGTGAGACGCGGCCGCCGTGGGGCCTCCGGTGCCTGCCACGCCGCCTGGTCTTTCCAGAATACCTGCCGGAGGCCCTCGTCCCTGGGTTGACGCTCAATGGTCCTTGGCGCGGCATGGCGGAGTTCCGGCAGGCCGTCCGGCCCGCAGCGAAACTTGCGGCCGGCGTTCGAGAGAAGCCGGTGCATTTCCGCGAGGGCACCGGTCGACCGCCATTTTTCGAGGCTGCGCCGGCATGTCGGCACGGACGGGAAAGTGCCCGGCAAGCGTGACCACGATTCGCCGGTGGTGAGGATCCACAGCACGGCATTGGCCACGAGTCGCACCCGCACGCGAGGCCGGCCGCGTTGCCCATGAGCGATGATCGCATCCGACAGGATGGGCGCCAACTGCCGCCATTCCTCGTCGCTGATTTCGTTGAAATGCACGCTTTCTCCCCTGCCTGTGGCCTGTTGCCGGTTACCTGTTCACTGGCGCGAGGCCCGGCTTCTCCGGTCGCGCTACGTGTTACGCATTGCCCGCCGCCCACGTCGACTGGGACGAGAGCGACGATAGCGACGAGAGGGCCAGCAGATCCTCGACGCAATCCGACAGTTCGCAGAGTTCCTCAAACGAGGCGCCCCTGGCGTCGTACAGATGATGCCGTCGGAGATCGCGCAGCGCGGTGGCGAGACGCCGAAGGGATTCCGGGTCGCTATTCGTCAACGGCCAACCGCTTAGCAGATGCCTCAACGGCACCACGCTTCTGCTTTCGCACCACACGTCGAAGAAATTCAGGCACATCGTGTTGATATGCTCGACGGAATTCTCGCGCTCGGACAGGTAAGGGAACATGACAGCCCCAGGCAAATGACGGTAGACGATGCATGCATCGTATGCGGTCATTTATTCCGGGGCTGTCGGGACATCGAGAAAAAATGGACGGTCGATGCTGAACTTCGGGTCAGGAAATCCTTACGGATCGCTTCGTTGAAGTTGGCAAATCGCGGAATCGGCGACTAGAACGAAGGAGGGGATAGCAGACGTCAACACTCGGAGGAAATCCATGTCCGCGCTCACCGCCGACAACGGCATTGTCAATGTACCCACGCAACGCACAGTCGAGCAGGGCGCCGACGCGTTTGCGTCGCTGATCGAAGCGAAGCACATCATCCTGTTTGCCCGTATCGATTTCGCCGCGGATGCGCAGCGCGCCGGGCTGGCGATGCCGCCGTCGCAATTGCTGGTGTTCGGCAATCCGCGGGCCGGGACGCCGCTGATGCTGGCCGCGCCGAGCGTGGCGCTCGATTTGCCGCTCAAGGTGCTGGTGTGGCAGGACGAAGCCGGCCAAGTATGGTTCTCGTATAACGCTACGAGCTATCTGCAGGCGCGGCATGGCGCGCCTGCGGAGTTGATGAAAGCGATCGACGGCATCGGCGCGCTTGTGCAGGCCGCCGCGGCCACCTGAGCGTACGCGTTACTCGGCGCCGCGAACGATGCGCAGATCGCGCTCGGCGCCGTCGGCCAGGGCTTCAAGCGCTTTCTTGTAGGCGTCGCTTTCGTAGGCGGCAACGGCCTGTTCGTAGGTCGGAAACTCGATCACGACGGTCCGTTCCTTCAAACCTTGCTCACGAACTTCTTCGGCCGCGCTGCGGACGATGAATTTGCCGTTAGCGGCGGCCACCGCGGGTGCTGCCAACTGTGCGTACGCGGCTAGCTTCGACGGGTCCTTGATCGCGCGGTACGCGGTTACCCAATATCCCTTGCTCATCTGAATCTCCTGGTTTTGCGGCGTGAAAGTAGTGGTCGCGTTGCAAAGCAACGACGCGGGAATTATGTCACTTCGAGCAACCTCCTACCCGATAGCCACGTCCCGCCGACTGTTTTGTGTCCCCTTGCATCGGCTGCGTGATCGGTTGACGCAAAATTGATCGAATCAATCGTTTTCATGATCGAATCGAAAAAAATACTTGCAAACGACTGAATCGATCATTATATTGACCGAATCGGTCGTTTATATTGAGCGAAACGCTCACGTCAGCAGGCCTCGACCGTCTGCAAGTGGCCGAAGCGCCATGGCCTGCCATCAAGAAAAATCACGGAGACACAATTGAAGAAGCGTTCCTTCCAGGTCCTGGCCACATTGGGCGTACTCGGTGCGGCCACGACCAGCGCGCATGCGCAAAGCAGCGTTACTCTGTATGGATTGATCGACACGTCGCTCGTCTATTCGAACAGCCAGAAAGGCCACTCGAATCTCCAGATGTCGAGCGGCACCTTGTCTGGCAGCCGCTGGGGATTGCGCGGTCAGGAGGATCTGGGCGGCGGCCTGAGCGCGCTGTTTGTCCTCGAGAATGGTTTTAGCAGCACGGCCGGCACGCTCGGTCAGAACGGCCGTGAGTTCGGGCGCGCCGCTTATGTGGGTTTGAGCGGCGGATTCGGTAGGGTGACAGCGGGGCGGCAGAACGACACCTCCGCGGATTTTCTCGGTGCACTGACGGCGGCCAATCAGTGGGCGGGCGGTCTTGGCGCGCATCCGGGCAATACGGACAACCTTTACGTGAATGAGCGGATTAGCAATAGCGTGAAGTTCACCAGTAATGACTATGCGGGTTTTCGCTTCAGCGGCTTGTACAGCTTTGGCGGCACCGCCGGCGACTTCTCGAATAACCGCGTCTGGGGGCTCGGCGCCACCTATGCGAACGGTCCATTCGTGGTTGCGGCGTCCTATATGAACGCCACTACGCCGAACACCGGACTGTTCGACGGCACGGCCGGTACTGCGGCGATCTCGCCGAACAACACCCCGATCTACTCCGGCTACGCGTCCGCGCGTACGCTTCAGATCGCGGCGGTGGGCGGCGCGTACACGTTCGGGGCGGCCACCTTTGGGTTGATCTACTCGAACTCGAAGTTCAAGGATCTGGGGTCGGGCGCGGCGTCCGCACCCGTGGCGCGTTTTGCCGGCGATACCGCGACCTTCGATAACGTCGAAGCCAACTTTCGCTATCAGCTGACGCCGGCCACGCTGCTCGGTGTGGCCTACAACTACACCCGTACGCACGGCGCCGGCGACGCGCACTACAACCAGGTGAACGCCGGCGCTGACTACTTCCTGTCGAAGCGCACCGACGTGTATCTCAGCGCCGGCTGGCAGGCGGCGAGCGGGATCGATTCGACGGGCCGCGCGGCAACCGCGGCGCTGTGGCCGATTACGGCGTCGAGCACCTCGCATCAGTTCGTCACGGCGCTGGGCTTGCGTCACAAGTTCTGAACGATTCGAGCAGTCTGATTAAACAGGAAGGCCTCGAGCCAGAACCTCGAGCCTTCCTTCGTAGAAGTGGAGTCGAGCATGACAGTCTTGTTCAAAGGGATCATTCCCGCCCTCATCACGCCGATGACGGCTTCGGAAGAGGTCGATGAAGCGGGTTTGCGCGCACTGATCGAACGCCTGATCGAGGCCGGTGTGCATGCGCTGTTCGTGCTCGGCACCAACGGCGAATTCATCGCGTTGAACGAAGCGGAGAAACTGCGGATCGCAAAAATCGCCGTCGACCAGGCGCGCTCGCGCGTGCCGGTGATTGCCGGTACCGGCGCGTATGCCACGCGCGACGTGATCGATCTGAACAGCAAGATGCTCGACGTGGGCGTGGATGCGGTGTCGGTGATCACACCGTATTTCAACGGCGCGACGCAGCCGGAACTGTTCACGCACTATGAACGGATCGCGCGGGCCACCACCTTGCCGGTGATGCTCTACACGATTCCCGCGAAGGCCGGCATCACCTTGACCGTGGACACGGTGCGCCGCCTGGCCGAGATCCCCAACATTCGCGGTATCAAGGATAGCGGTGGGGATTTCGACCGTTTGCTGCAACTGATCAATCTGCGCCGCGACGATTTCGCGGTGTTCACCGGCACCGACTCGATGATTCTGTGGACCCTGATCGCAGGCGGCGACGGCGCGGTGGCCGCGACCACGAATGCGGTACCGGATGTCGTCACGTCGATCTGGAAGCACTTTCAGGCTGGCGATATCGCGGCCGCACGCAAGGCGCAGGAATCGCTGCGCGCGCTGCGTGACGCCTTCGCGCTCGGCACGATGCCGGTGGTGCTGAAGACCGCGGCGCAAATGCTCGGCATGCCGGCCGGTCCGGCGCGTTCACCCGCCCAGCCGCTCGATGCCAATGCCCGCGCCCGTCTCGAACAGGCGCTCGCGGTGTACCGCGACGCGTCACGTTAAAACACCTCGGCCACGCCGCTCTATCGCCAACCACTTACCGTCATGACCTCGACCTATCACTTCCAGACCGTCAAGCACATCGTGCACGGCGCGCACAGCCTTGACCTGCTGGCTGACAAACTTGCCTTGCTCGACACGCCGGTCAAACGCATTGCCTTGATTACCCAGCCCGCGATGGAGCAACTCGGTGTGATCGATCGCGTGACGGCCGCACTTGCGCAGAAAGATGTCGAAGTGCTGATCGTGCGCGATGTCGAACCTGAGCCGACCATCGGCAACGTGGAAAGCGTGTTCAGCGAGCAGATCGCACCGTTCGCGCCGCACGCGATCCTGTCGATCGGCGGCGGCAGCGTGCTCGACGCGGCCAAACTGTTTGCCGTGCGCCTGACCAATGAGCAGCCGCTGCGAGAATGGCTCGGTATCGATCTGATCAGGAAACCGGGTGTGCCCTTGATCCTTGTGCCGACCACCGCCGGCACCGGTTCGGAAGTCACGCCCAATGCAATCGTCACGTTGCCGGACGAGGCCCTCAAGGTCGGCATCGTGAGCCGTCATCTGTTGCCGCAACTCGTGATTCTCGATGCCGCGCTGACGCTGAAATTGCCGAAAGCGATTACTGCGGCGACCGGCATGGACGCGTTCGTGCATTCGCTCGAATCGTACATCTCGACCAAGGCCAATCCGGTCAGCGATATGTTCGCGATGGAATCGATGCGGCTGATCGGCGCGAACATCGTCGAAGCGTACGAGCACGGCGAATCGATCAAGGCGCGTGAAGCCATGATGCTCGGCTCGATGTACGGCGGCCTCGCATTGACGGCGGCCGGCACGGCCGCGGTGCATGCGCTCGCGTATCCGCTCGGCGGCATGTTCAATATCACGCACGGCGTGGCGAACGCGATGCTGTTGCCGCATGTGATGGCCTTCAATATGGATGCCTGTGCGGGCCGGCTCGCCGACGTCGCGCATGCGCTCTCGCTCTGCGCGCACGACGACAACGAAGAGGCCGCCGCGCGCAAGCTGATCGAGCGGATCAACGAGTGGACGGCGGCTGTCGATATTCCCCAGGATCTGCGCAAGTTCGGCGTCAGCGAAGACGACCTCGATGCGCTCGCGGTAGCGGCGGCGAAGGTCAAACGGCTGCTCGGCAACAACCCGAAACCGCTTTCGCTCGACGACATGAAGGCGATCTATCGCCGTCTGCTGCCATGAAGCCTGCACGCGAACGCCGCTTGCGGCTCCTGATCATCGGCGACGATCTGTCGGGCACAGCCGACTGCGCCGTGACAGGCGCGCGCCTCGGCTTGCGCAGTGTCGTGATGCTGGATGCGAGCGCGTCTTCGGCGGCTGCAACGCGCGAAGCGAACGACCCGCACGATGTGACCGACGCGCTCGACGTGCTGGCTGTCGACGCCGATTCGCGCCGGCTGGATGCTACGTCGGCGGCGCACCGTCATGCTGACCTGTGGCGCGAACTGGGCTGCGCGCAGACGAAGCTCTACAAGAAAGTCGATTCGACGCTGCGCGGCAACTTCGCGGCGGAAGTGGCCGCGCTCGTGCCGCTCGCCGGCATGGCGATCGTGGCGCCGGCGTTTCCAGCCGCGGGCCGCACGACACGCGACGCACGCCAGTGGCTGAACGGCGTGGCGGTGGAAGACACCGAGGTATGGCGTAACGAAGGGATCGGTGGCGAAGCGAATCTTCCCGCGATGCTCGGGCAATACGGCGTGCACGCGGTTGCGCTCACGCTGGCCGAGGTTCGGGCGGACAGCGCCCTGCTGGCCGAGCGGCTCGACACGCTGCGCGAGGCCGGGATTCAGGCCGTGGTGTGCGACAGCGAAACGGCGGACGACCTGCACCGGGTCGCCCGCGCGTCGGCTACGTTGCGCGGCGTGTTCTGGGTCGGCTCGGCAGGGCTCGCAGGCGATCTGATGTGCGCATTGAATCTGGCCGATGCGGTGCAGCTCGCCACACTGGCGCAGCACACGCCGGGTCAGCCGGTACTGACCGTGGTCGGCAGCATGTCGAGCATGTCCCACGCGCAGATCGAGCGGCTGAAAACAGAAGCGGGCAGCGCGCTGGTTGCGTTCGAAGTCGACACGCGGACGCTGCTCGCCGAGCCGCCCACGGAAGCGAATGCGAATCTTCCGCGCAAGGTGAGCGCAGCACTGCAACAGGGGCGCCACGTCGTCGTTTCACTGAGCCAGTCCGATCGCAGCAGCGTCGCCGACGGCCTGCTGTTCGCCCGGCGTCTCGCAGCATTGCTTGCGCCCACGCTGCCGTTCGCCGGCAGCGTAATCGCCACCGGCGGCGAGACCGCGCGCGCGTTGCTGTCCGCTGCCGGCATCGGCCAGTTGCGGATTGTCGAAGAAATCGAAAGCGGTGTGCCGCTGCTGCACGCGGATCACAACGGGCGCCGCCTTTACGTCGTTACCAAAGCCGGCGGTTTCGGCCATCCCGGCACGCTTCATGTTGCCTGGCTAAAACTCGCCGGCGTTCAACGCCTTGCCCGGCCTATCGAGGCCACCCTCAAAGGACTTACCACCATGACCTATCGTCCAGTTATCGGCATCACCATGGGCGATGCTGCCGGCGTCGGCCCCGAAATCGTCATGAAGGCGCTGGCCCATGCCTCCGTCTACGAACAGTGCCGACCGCTCGTGATCGGCGACGCCGCGCGTTTGCGCGATGCGGGCCAGCGCGCGGGCGTCGCGCTCGAAGTGCGCTCGATCGACAGTCCCGCGGACGCCGGCTTCGAGTGCGGCGTGGTCGATTGCATCGATCTCGGCCTGATTCCGGCGGATCTGCCATACGGCAAGCTCTCGGCCATCGCGGGCGATGCGGCGTATCAGTACATTGCGCGCACGGTCAAACTGACCTCGGCCGGCGAACTGGACGCGATCTGCACGGCGCCGCTGAACAAGGAAGCGCTGCACGCAGGCGGCCACATTTTCCCCGGGCATACGGAGATGCTCGCGCATCTGACGGGTATCGACGAAGTGTCTATGATGCTCGTCGCGCCGAAGCTGCGTGTGATTCACGTGACGACGCACATCGGCCTGCTCGATGCGATTCGGCGCATTGAACCGGGACTCGTGCAACGGACCATCGAGCGCGCGCATGAAACGCTGGTGCGCGCCGGGATCGACAACCCGCGCATCGGCGTCTGCGGGATCAATCCGCATGCGGGCGAGAACGGCTTGTTCGGCTACGGCGAGGAAGAGGAAAAGATCATTCCGGCGGTGCAGGTGCTGCAGGCGCGCGGCTGGGACGTCGAAGGCCCGTTGCCCGCCGACACGCTGTTTTTCCGCGCCGGCCGCGGTGACTTCGATGTGGTGGTCGCGATGTATCACGACCAGGGCCACGGTCCGGTCAAGGTGATGGGCCTCGAGGCCGGCGTCAACGTGACTGTCGGTCTGCCGGTGATCCGCACCTCGGTCGATCACGGGACGGCCTTCGACATCGCCGGCAAGGGGATCGCCGACGAACGCAGCATGCTCGAGGCGCTGAAGCAGGCACTCGATCTCGCGACGCGGCACTCCGAGCAGGAAGCCTGAGCGCGGGCCGCAAAACGGTAACAACCGGCAACACCTTGCCGCTCGTGCGGTGGAAACAGATTCTCGGCCGGCGAGAAGGCGGGGACACGCCCGGCGGCCGAATTTTTCGATGCGAAGACGTCGTCAAAATACATTGGAGACACCATGGCAACTTTTAGCTACTGGGACACAGCGATCATCATCGGGATGGTCGTGCTCTACATCCTGCTGACCAGCTGGTTCAGCGTCCGGCTGCGCAGCCGCAATTCCGAGCAGTTCATGGTGGCGTCGCGCTCGATGCCGGCCGTGGTCGTCGCGGTATTGCTGATGTCGGAGTTCATCGGCGCGAAGTCGACGATCGGCACCTCGCAGGAAGCGTTCAGCGCGGGTATCGCGGCGTCGTGGTCGGTGATCGCCGCGTCGATCGGCTTTTTGTTCTTTGGCCTGTTCATGGCCAAACGCCTCTACAGTTCGGGCGAATTCACGATCTCCGGTTTCATCGCAATGAAGTACGGCAAGCGTGCAAAGCTGGTCGTCTCCGCGATCATGATCTATGCGCTGTTCCTCGTGAACGTGGGCAACTATGTGAGCGGCGCGGCGGCGATTTCAACGGTGATGCGCATCAACCTGCCCACCGCCGCGGTGATCACGGCGATTGTCAGTACCGTGTATTTCGCCTGGGGCGGCTTGAAGAGCGTCGCGTACCTGACCGTCGTGCATAGCGCGGTCAAGCTGATCGGCATCGCGATTCTGGTGATCGTGGCGTGGCAAATGACCGGCGGCATCCAGCCGATGATGGCGCAGATGCCCGAGCATTACTTCACGTGGAACGGCTCGCTGAGCAACGGTACGATCGGCGCGTGGATCATCGGCACGGCCGGCGCGATCTTCTCGACCCAGTTCATCATTCAGGCGATTTCCGCGACCCGTTCGCCGGCGGCGGCGCGCAATGCCTCGCTGCTTGCCGCGGCGTTATGCGTGCCGATCTCGATCGCGCTGGGTTTTCTCGGCGTCGCGGCCAAGTTTCTGTTTCCCCACATCAAGAGCCTCTATGCGCTGCCGGTGTTCCTGCAGCATATGAATCCGCTGCTGGCCGGCGTGGTGACGACTTCGCTGGTGGCGTCGATTTTCGTCAGCGTGTGCACGGTGGCGCTTGCGATCGCATCGCTGGTGGTGAAGGACTTCTATGTGCCGCGTTACAACCCGACGCCAGACGTCGAATTGCGTATGACACGCTGGATTTCGCTGGTGGTCGGACTCGTACCGCTCGTGTTCGTGCTGTTCGTTCCGCAGATTCTCGCGCTGTCATTCTTCACGCGGGCGTTGCGATTGACGGTCTCCGTGGTGGCCTTGATCGGCATCTATCTGCCATTCTTCAACAGCAGCCGTGGCGCAATGGCCGCGCTGATCATCGCAACGATCTCGACGACGGTCTGGTATCTGCTCGGCAATCCGTTCGGCATCGACAACATGTATGTGTCGCTGGTGACGCCGGCTATCGTAATCGTGCTGGAAAAGTTGCTGTTTCCGTCGGGTTCCAAGCCTGTCGGCGCGAGCGGCGAGCGGCTTCAGCATCGTGAATCACATTGAAGTGACGTATTCAGGAGAACCCCGGATGACTTCCATCCTCGCAGAGACCCCGGCCTCGACGGCGTGGGACCGCCACGTACGCGTGACCTACGCCGACGCGCAACGCCGCGAAGCGTATTTGCCGTCTCCATGCGTGCAGAATCACGCGGCCAATCTGCATGCGCTGCCTGATGGCGACCTGCTGTGTGTCTGGTTCGGCGGTACGCAGGAGGGCATTCCCGACGTGTCGGTCTACATGTCGCGCTTGCGTGCGGGTACCGGCGTCTGGTCCGAGCCCGAGAAACTGTCGAACGACCCGACGCGCTCCGAGCAGAATCCCGTGCTGTTCACCGCGCCCGATGGCCGCTTGTGGCTGACTTATACCGCGCAGTTGTCCGGACATCAGAACACGGCGATTGTGCGGCGGCGCATCTCGTCCGACGGCGGGATGAGCTGGGGACCGATCGAAACGTTGTTCGATCGCGCGGGCACCTTCGTGCGCCAGCCGATCGTCGTGCTGCCGGACGGCGCGTGGTTGTGTCCGGTGTTTCTGTGCCGTACCGAACCCGGCGAGCGTTGGGTCGGCAACAACGATATCAGCGCCGTGCTCATTTCCGAGGACCAAGGACAGTCGTGGCGCGAATATGAGGTGCCCGATAGCGTGGGTTGCGTGCATATGAACGTACAGGTGCTCGCAGACGGCTCGTTGCTCGCGCTGTTCCGCAGCCGCTGGGCGGACTTCATATACGCGAGCCGCTCGAAAGATGGCCGCACGTGGAGCGCGCCGCAAGCGACCGCGTTGCCGAACAACAATTCGTCGATCCAGTTCGTGTCGCTGAAAAATGGCCATCTCGCGCTGGTGTACAACGAGAGCGACGCGTCGCATGCCACCGGGCGGCGCGCCTCGCTGTACGACGATATCGAAGACTCCGAAGACAGCGGCGCGTTGCGCGACCAGAGCGCGTCGGCACGCGGCAGCGCGTTCTGGGGCGCGCCGCGAAGCCCGATGTCACTGGCGATTTCCGAAGACGGCGGCCATAGTTGGACACGTCGGCGCACTCTGGAAATCGGCGACGGCTACTGCATGACGAACAACTCGGCCGAGCAGCGTAACCGCGAGTATTCGTATCCGTCGATTGTGCAATCCGCAGACGGCGCATTGCATATTGCTTTCACTTACTTCCGTCAACGGATCAAGTACGTGAGCGTCGACGAAACATGGGTGCGCGGTTGAAGTCGTAAGTCAGGCAGCAGGGGGAACGGCCGGTTGTGAGCGAACCGGAAAGGGACGCGGCGTACGAATGGAAATTCGCTACACTAGGCACACTTTTTCGCGCGCTGCTGGCGCGCTGTCGCTTAACCGGTTCCTCCGATCCAAGATCATGAAAGTTGCGAAACGCCGCGAGGCGATGCTTCACGCTGTACTGGGCGGGATGACAGATGTCGGTACGCTGTGCGAGCACTTCGGCATGTCCGAGGCGACCGTGCGGCGGGATTTGCGGGCACTCGCGGACGACCGCCAGATTCTGCGCACCTATGGCGGCGCGGCAGCGGTCAGCGCGCATGAACCGGAAGCGTCGCTCGACGAGCGCAGCGAGAGCTTTCGCGAGCAGAAGGATGCGATCGCGCGCGCCGCGCTCCTGCATGTCCAGGAGGACGACACGCTGTTTCTCGACGGCGGAACGACCACGGCGGCGCTGGCGCGGCAATTGATCGGGCATCGTTCGATTCACGTCGTGACCAATAACCTGCTGGTGGTCGGCGCGCTCGCCGCCAGCAAGGTGCGGGTGACGCTGATCGGCGGCGATATCCGCTCGTCGAGCATGAGTACGCTCGGGCCGCTCGCACAGCTTGCGCTGAGCCGCCTGAGTTTCGACAAGGCGTTTCTCGGCGCGGACGGCGTGACAGCAACGCGCGGCCTGTGTGAGGCGACGGCCGAGCAGGCGTATCTGAAGGAATGCGTGATCCGTCAGGCGGCCAGCGTGTTCGTGCTCGTCACCGCCGACAAGCTCGGCCGCGCCAGCCAGCAGCATTGGACGCCGCTCGAGCGCGACTGGACCTTGATCACCGATAACGCGGCTCAGCCGCAGGAACTGGCCTTGTTCGACGAACGGGGCGAGGTGACGGTGGAGACCGTGGCGGTTCGATAAGCGTTCGCGACGTCTCTCCGTGACCGTTTTTCAAGGAGAAGCGGAGTGACAGCGAAAGCAGGTGAGCAACGGCATGCGGTGGTGACGGGGGCGTCGTCGGGAATCGGCGAGGCGATCGTTCAACGTCTGCTGGAGGATGGGTGGCGTGTGACAGGCCTGTGCCGGACACCGGCAACGCATCAGGTCGAGCGCCTGACCATCGTCCCCGTCGACGTAACCGATTTTGCCGCGCTGGGGCCCGTGGTCGACGCTATCGGCGCTTGTGACGCGTTCGTGCATGCGGCAGGATTCATGCGCACGGCGCCGCTCGGCGAGCTTGCCGCCGAAGACGGCGCGGCGATGTGGCGAATTCATGTCGACGCAGCGGCATATCTCGCCAATGCGTTGTTGCCGAGCATGGCTGCAGGCGGCCGCATCGTGCTGATCGGCAGCCGGACCGCGAACGGCGCCGTCACCCGCAGCCAATACGCGGCGACCAAAGCGGCGCTGGTCGGCATGGCCCGCTCCTGGGCCGCCGAACTTGCCCCGCGCGGCATCACCGTTAATGTGGTGGCGCCAGGCGCCACCGATACGCCGCTGCTCAGCCATCCCGCGCGAGCCGGTACCCCGCCTAAATTGCCGCCGATCGGCCGCTTCGTCAAACCGTCGGAAGTGGCGGCGCTGACCGCCTTTCTGCTCGGCGCCGAAGCGGGCGCGATTACCGGGCAACAGATCGTGATGTGCGGAGGAGCGTCGCTCTAAGCGCGCATGACGTCGATCGAAGGCGCGTTGCCGGCCGGATTCGCGCCGCGCCTGATCACCCCATGCCAGCCGGCGCTAATTGACAAGCATCGCAGTCGGTTCCTCCGCACGAATCCCCTTGCGATACCGTCCAAGCCCCACGATTCCAATCAGCGACACGGCCGAAAGCACCGTGAAGAATAGCGCCAGCGGCAGCCACTCGCCCTTGTAATTCTGCGCGAGCATCGTGCCGATCAAAGGTGTCGTCCCGCCGGCAATCGTCGCGCACAGTTGATAGGCGATCGAAATGCCGGAGTACCGGACCTGCGTGGGAAATGCCGGCGTCATGAAGCCGGCGATGACGGCGTAGGTCGCGGACAGCACCACCACCGCGAGTGAGATGCCTGCCACGATCGCGGCGGGGTTTTGCGTCTTGACGAGCAGGAACATCGGGTAAGGCGTGAACATGGACACGAGAGCCGCCCAGGTCAGAAAGCGGGTTTCTCCAACGCGTTGGGCCAGCAGGGCTGAAATCGGTTGCGATGCCAACTGGATGAGGGTGACGACAAACAGGCAATCGAGAATGAACGATTTCGACATGCCGAGATAACCGGTTACATACGAAATCATGAACGTGTTGGTGAAGAAGAATCCGGCGGAGCCGATCGTCGTGGCCATCGCCGCCATCACGATCGGATACCACGCGGTGCGCAGTACTTCCTTGACGGGCGACTTCAGCACCTCGCGATTCTTGCGAAGCTGCTCGAACTCGGGCGACTCCTTGACGCCGAGACGGATCGCCATGCCGATCAGCAACAGCACGAAGCTGGCCAGAAACGGCAGGCGCCAGCCCCAGGCCACGAAGCTGTCGTGATCGAGCGAGGTGACGAGCCTGAATGACACCAGCGAAAGAATCAAACCGACCGGGCTGCCCATCTGCGGCATGGACGCGAAGAACGTCTTGCGTCCCGTTGGCGCGTGCTCGCTGGCCATCAGCACCGCGCCGCCCCATTCGCCGCCCACGGCAATTCCCTGCAGAATCCGCAGCAGCACCAGCGAAACCGGCGCCCAGATGCCGATGCTGCTATAGCCCGGCAGCAGGCCGATGCCGGTCGTGGCGATCCCCATCAGGAACATGGTCAGCAGCAGCATCTTTTTGCGGCCGAGCTTGTCGCCGAGATGACCGAAAACGGCGCCGCTCAATGGGCGTGCAATGAAGCCGACGAAGAACGTGCCGAACGAGGCCATCGTACTGAGGAAGTGATTGCTGCTCGGGAAGAACACGTCGCCGAGAACGAGCGCGGCGGCCGTCGCATAGGTGTAGTAGTCGTAATACTCGACGGCCGTGCCGATAAAAGCAGCGGTGGCGGCGCGCACAGGCTGATGCGTCTGTTCAGAATGGGACATGGGGAATCCTGTTGACTAATGTTGGCCGGCCCTACCCGTTGCGGCCGTCGTCGAAGGCGCGCAGCAGGGCGTCACGGGCGATCAGGCGTTGCGCGTTATTGCGCTCCGGGTAGTCGATCCATATCGAGCCATCAGCGGCAGACGGATTCGCCTGCTGGGCGGTATGCGCGTCGATCAGCGCATGCGCCGCCCGCACGTCTTCCGTCGAGGGTGTCAGCGCACGGTGAATCGCCGGCACATGCTCGGCAAACACGACGCTTTTCGAAGCGAAGCCGAGTTGCGTGCAGATGTCCAGGTCCTGCTCGAGCACCTGTGCTGAGCGGTACGTACAGGGAAGGTCGATCGGCACGCAACCGGCCGCAACGCACTCGATCAGAAAGCGGCTGCGTGCGTAAAGCAGTTCGTTGCCGCCAGGCGTGCGGCGTGCGCCGAGATTCGCCGCGAGGTCTTCGACCGCGAGCATGCAGCACTTTATGCGTGCTCCCACGTGCAGTAGCGCGCCCAGATTGACCAGACCCTGCGCGGATTCGATAACTGGAACCACCTCCGTCGAGCCCGCCGGAATACCCAGCTTGCGCTCGATGACGGCGAGCGCATCGTCGAGCGCGGCCAGTTGGGCCGTGCTTTGCGCGTGCGGCAGAAAGATTGCCCGTGGCTTGCCGGGCATGATGCCTGCGAGATCGGCATGGCCGTCGTGTTCCAGTGTGTTGATCCGTACCGAGCCGAATATGCCGGCGCCGGCTGCTTCGCGCAGCAGCATGACAATGCGCTCGCGTGCTTGAGGCCGCTCCTGTGGCGAGGTCATCTCTTCGAGGTCGGCGACCACGGCGTCGGCGCCGCTGCGCAGCGCAGCGGCGTGGGCCGCCGCATTGTTGCCGGGTACTAAGAGCCATGTACGCCGCACGCCCGGCGCACGCACCGCTTGACGGGTGTTCATGCGGCTTGTCCGGCGCGTGCCAGCATCGCGTGAAGCAGTACATCCGTGCCCCGTCTGACGTCTTCCGGCAACGCGTCTTCGGCTTCGTTATGGCTCAGACCGTCGACACAGGGGATGAAGATCATCGCCGTCGGACAATGTTTGGCGAGATGGATCGCATCGTGCCCGGCACCGCTGACGATGCGCTGATGCGGATAATCCAGCGCCTCCACCGCGTTGCTGACAGCCGCAATGCACTGCGGGTCGAACGGCGTGGCAGGGCTGACCCAGTGCTGTCCAATTTCGACCGTGAGGCGGCGGCGCTTCGCAATCGCGTCGAAGCGTTCGCGCAGCGCTGTTTCCATGTTGCCGATGAGTGCGTCGTCCGGGTGACGCAGGTCCACCGTAAAGGTCAGGTCGGCGGCAATGGTGTTGCGCGAGGCATTGCGTATCTGCAGTTCGCCGATGGTGGCGAGACCCAGCGGGAAGAACTCCGCTGCGATGCGTTCCAGTTCCGCAGCCATTTCCGCGCTCGCGAACAGCGCATCGCGGCGGTACTGCATCGGCGTCGTGCCCGCATGCGCGGCGTGGCCACGCACGCGCACGTCGAGCCAGCGAATCGCCTGGCCACCGGTCACGACGCCGATCGGCACGCCGTTTTCCTCGAGCACGGGCCCCTGTTCGATGTGCGCTTCGAAATAGGCGTCGAAGACGATGCCGGGCACGGCGCGCGTGCCGGCGTAGCCGGTGGTTTGCAATGCCTGTTCGACCGAAGTGCCACTGGCGTCGCACGTGTTCAACGCCTGCGCGAGCGGCATGACGCCGGTGAAGGCCGCCGATCCGAGCATGGCCGGCGTGAAGCGCGCGCCTTCCTCGTTGGTCCATACGACGATCTCGATGGGCTTCTCGGTTTGAATGTCCGCATCGTTTAGCGTGCGTACGACTTCGAGCGCGGCGAGCACGCCGTAGACCCCGTCGAAGCGGCCACCTTCCGGCTGGGTGTCGAGGTGGCTTCCGCTCGCGACGGGTGCCGCGTCGTTGCGTTTGCCGGCACGCCGCGCGAAGAGATTGCCCACCTGATCGACCGACAACGTAAGCCCGGCTTCGACGCACCATTGCGAAAAAAGCGCCCGGCCGGCCGCGTCCTGCTCAGTTAGCGCGAGGCGCCGCACACCGCCCGCGGGCGTGGCGCCGACGGCGGCCATGTCCATCAGGCTCGTCCAGAGTCGCTCACCATTGATTTTTAGCACCACATACTCCTGAAGCCGCGGCGCAATCGCCACGTCGGGTTCGTCGTGATGCCTTTATCGGTAATCAAAAATGATAAGTCTAATTTCTAATTCTAATCCTCAGTATAATTTTCGTGGATGATGTGAACAGTGAGGCTCATCGTGAGCAAAGACCGCCCGGACACTTACCTGAACGACCGCCTTGACTGGAACCTGCTGCGCACTTTTCTCGCCATTGCGAAAGAGGGCAACGTGAGTCGCGCGGCAACGCGTTTGCATCTGACGCAGCCTGCCGTGAGCCAGGCGTTGCGCCGTCTTGAGGAGCAGTTGGGGTTGCGCCTCGTAGACCGCCACGGTCCGCGTATCGAGGTCACGCAGGCCGGTATCGAAGTGAAACAGATTGCTGAAGACGTGTACGGCACGATCTCGCGCCTGTCGCTTGCCGAGGTGGATCGCGATCACGATATCTCCGGCATGGTGCGCGTGAGTACCGTCAGCGGCATCGATTTTCCGGCTTACGACACGTTTCTTGCGGAGTTCCATCGCACGTATCCGCGCATCGAACTCGAAAGCCAGGAAATGCGCAGCGCCGACGTGGTGAACAGCCTCCAGCAAAAGTCCGCAACGCTGGGACTGACGCCGCGGCGCGCGTTGCCCAAGCGGATCGACAGCCGTGTGTTTTTGCGGCAACGGTATGCACTTTTCTGCGGACGTCATCATCCGCTCTTTGGACGCAGCGACATTCAGCTGGCCGACCTGGCCGGCGAAAAATTCGTCTCTTTCACCGGCGACAAGGTGGGCGACCACATGTCGCCACTCACATTCTTTCGTGACGAGATGGGTTTTACGGGGCGCGTGGTCGGCTCATCGTCGAGCATGACCGAGGTGCGGCGTTTCATCTTCGCGGGCTTCGGCATTGGTTGCCTGCCGGAACACGTGGTGCGCGACGACATCGCTCAGGGCCGCTTGCAAAGGCTGCCACCGGATGGCGGCGTGGCCGACCTCGATATCTACATGCTGTGGTCACAGGACCGCAAGCTGAGCACGGCCGAAGCCGCGTTTATCGATGCGTTGAATGTGTTCATAGACGGCCAGACGGAAGCCGCTGAACTTTAGCGCTTCGTCTGGCAGCCGAACCCAATAACCGTGGTCGACGACCGTTCGATAACCGCACTCAATAACCGCGCGTGACGTCGACCAGGTTATGCAGCGGTTCGCCGCGGATCAGCCTGCGTGCGTTGTGCGCCACTTGCGCGCCGATCGTCGCCGAGCTTGCGACCGACGCCATGTGAGGCGTCACGATCAGATTCGGCGCGCGCCATAAATGATCTTCGGGTGGTAACGGCTCGGTCGGGAACACGTCGACGATCGCACCGCCGATCTGTCCGACCGTGAGTGCCGCGATCAGATCCGCTGGCACCAGATGCTCGCCGCGTCCAACGTGAATCAGTTTCGCACCCGGCCGCAGGTGTTCAAAGGTATTCGCGTTGAGAATCCAGCGGGTTTCGGGCGTGAGAGGCAGAAGGCACACGAGGATGTCGGTCCCCTCGAGAAATGGCTTGAATTGCTCGGGACCGGCGAAGGTCGTTACGCCGGGAAGCTCACGGGGCTTACGCGCCCAGCCGCGCACCGCGAAACCGAAACGCTGCAGGTCCGTCGCGACGCGGCTGCCGATTTCGCCCAGTCCCATGACGCCCACCGCGCATTCGGACGCATCGCGCTGGTCGTGGCGAAACCAGCGGTCGAGACGCTGATTGGCGAGCACGCGGTCGAGCTGACGATGAAAGTGCAGCACGCCCCACGTAACGAATTCGCTCATTCCGCGTGCGTGTTGCGGATCGACGACCCGGCATAACGGCACGGCAGGCAGGGCAGGGTCCGACAGAATGTTGTCGACGCCCGCGGCGATGCTATGCACGAGCCGTAGTTTCGGCAGCGCTGCCAGCGCGCCGGCCGGTGGATTCCAGCACACGGCGATTTCCGCATCGCCGGCGGATTGCTCGCCGTGCATCACGACGTCGAGGTCGGGAGCCGCGTCTTGAATCGGCTGCACCAGATGTGACATGTCGTAGTCACGGCTCATCAGAACAAGTTTGGTCATTGCGTTGAATCGAAATGCGGGCCTAGTTGCGGTAGTCGGATTGCGGATCGTCGATCAGCCGTAATGCCGCGCGCCACGCCAGCTCCGCAATTTCCGCGGAGTCTCCACGGGAAAACTGGCTCGCGGTCAACTCGCACACTTCCCGCGGTGGAATGCGCAGCGCGCTGCCGCCGGCCAGCGCCTGAATTTGCGCCTGACAGGCCCGCTCGAGGAAATAGATCTCGTGGAAAGCTTCGGCTGCCGTGGCGCCGGCCGCCAGCAGGCCGTGATTGCGCAGAATCATCGCCTTGCAGGAACCGAGATCGCGCACCAGACGCTCGCGCTCGCCGAGTTCGAGCGCGATGCCTTCGTAGTCGTGGTAGGCGAGCTTGCCGTAGAACTTCAGCGCATGCTGACTGATCGGCAGCAGCCCCTGTTCTTGCGCCGATACCGCTGTGCCGGCAGCCGTATGCGTATGGATCACGAAATGCAGGTCGTCGCGCGCGGCGTGAATGGCGGAATGAATCGTGAACCCGGCGGCGTTCACGCGAAACAGCGCGGGCTCGCTGCGCGCGCGTTCGTCGATGACGTTGCCGAGATGATCGATCTTCACGAGGTCCGACGCGCGCATCTCATGGAACAGCACACCATAGCGGTTGATCAGAAATGCCGGCGGCTCGCCCGGCGAGCCGGGCAGGCGCGCGGTGATATGCGTGTCGATCATGTCGGTCATGCGGAAGTGCGCGGCCAGCCGGTACAGCGCCGCCAGTTCCTCCCGTACCTGCTGTTCGGTGCCCAGCGGCGCCTGATTGTCGCTTATGCGATCGGATGTTGGCGTGGATTGCATTGCAGAAGTCTCCGAGGGTCTCACTTACTGTAGGTAGCTGGATGTCGCTATATGTCGCGCACGTAGTGCTCTAGTGTTCGTTAGCATGCCAGTATCCGTCAATTTCATTGTTCTAATGCTGATCATTAGCGGCGCGAATATTTGACGGCATGAAGCATTGCAGAACCTCGTGGACCGGTTCTTTGGCGTTAAGCCGGGCAAGGATCGTGGGCTCCGCGCGATCGGACGCGAGCGCGAGGTCGATCACTGCGGCGAGTGCCGGTGCGGGCGCGAACAGCACGCCGTTGTCGTCGGCCAGCACGATGTCGCCCGGGCGCACCACGATCCCGCCGCACATCACCGGTTCGTTGAACAGACTCGACGCCGTGTCGCGTTTCTTGGTCGTCAGTAAAGAGGTGCCTCGCGCGAATACCGGCAGCCCCGTGCCGCGTAGTTCGATGAGATCGGTCACCACGCCGTCGACGATCACGCCGCGCGCGCCGGCGTTGAGCGCCGCGCATGCCGTGACCGCACCGACCGGCGCATGCGTGTGGTCACCGTTCATGTCGATCACCAGCACGTCGCCGGGTTTGAGTTGCGACAGCGCGCGGTTTACGGGAATGGCGTCGGGCGACAGCAGCTTGAGCGTCACCGCGCGGCCGATCACCTTCACGTTGGGGACCATCGCGCGCAGGCGATGATCCGCGAAGCCGTTCTCCAGAAAATGCCCGAGCGTCGGGAAGCTGACGGCTTCAAGGCTGCGCAGCAACGATGATTCCGCGGTGGCTGGCATGAGCGAGATCTTTTCCGTTTCCATAACAGGCTCCATAGCAGGCCTTCACGAAAGGCTCGCCGTGGCGGCACGGGCGCGCGCCGTCGACGAGATATCGCGGCGCAGCGTCTCCGTGAGCAGCAGGAGCGCAAGTGCCGAGGCGGCCGCCGAGCCCATCATGTACCACGCTACCGACGAACCGCGGCCGGTGGCGGACAGCAGTGCGGTGGTGACAATCGGCGTAGCCGCGCTGCCGAGCAGTCCGGACAGCATATAGCTCACCGAGAGACCGGAGTAGCGCACCTCGGTACCGAACAACTCGGCGAGGAAGGTGGCGATAGGGCCATAGTTGGCCGCAAAGGCGGTCATCATCAGCAGATAGCCGAGCAATGCAAACGAAAATTCGCGCGTATCCAGCAGCCAGAAAAGCGGAAAAGCGAGCAGGGCTTCCGCGACGATGCCGCCGATAATCACCGGCTTGCGGCCCACGATATCGGAGAGCTTGCCGAACGCCGGCAACAATACGATGCAAAGCGCGCAGGCAATCAAGGCAATCGAGAGCATCGCGTTACGCGAAAAGCCCAGCGTCTGCGTGCCGTAGGTAAGCCCGAAGGCAACGATCAGGTTGAACGAGGTACCCGTCGACATGGTCGCGATGCCGCCGAGCAGAACCTGCTTCCAGTTGCGCGTGAGCACTTCGGCGATCGGCAGCCTGACCTGTGCGTCCGCTTCCTTGACCTTGCGAAAAGACGGCGTCTCCGATGTATTCAGGCGGATATACAGACCGACCCCCACGAGCAACGCGCTCGCCAGAAACGGAATACGCCAGCCCCACGAAAGCAGGGCTTCGTTAGACAGCATGGCATTGCTGACCAGAAACGCCAGATTGGCGATCAGGGTGCCGGCGGGCACACCGATCTGCACCCACGAACCATACAGTCCACGCTTGTTGGCCGGGGCGTGTTCCACCGCCATCAGCACGGCGCCGCCCCACTCTCCGCCGAGCGCGAGTCCCTGGATGACGCGCAAGGTGAGCAGCAGAATGGGCGCCCAGATTCCGATCGACGCGTAGTTCGGCAGCAGGCCAATCGAGAACGTCGCAACGCCCATGATGATGAGCGAGACCAGCAGCATGGCCTTGCGCCCGAGACGGTCGCCGAAATGCCCGAACAGCGCGGCGCCGACAATTCGCGCCAGATAGGCCGAGGCGAACGTGCCGAACGCCAGCAAGGTGCCGACGAGGGGCACAAAGCCGGGAAAGAACACCTTGTTGAAGACGAGCGCCGAGGCGGTGGCGAAAACGAACAGGTCATACCACTCGACGGTCGTGCCGATCACACTCGCTACGGCGATCCTGTTCATGTTGGCGGGGGCGCTGTCCGAAGGCGGTGGTGGCTCCGCGGGGCGATAGGGCGTCATGGGTTTCTCCTTGGGGCATGGCGGTTGCAGTGGATGAACGCAGCCATTGCGCGCATGGCCTGGTGCCTTTATCGGAAGCCAAAAACAATAAGTACAAGTCTGTTTTCTAATCCTTTGTATTAATGCTGCGAATGATCGCAGGGTGGTCTCGTCCTGTGCATAGAACAGTACCTTGCTATGCACACTGATATGTAATGGAACTGAATGAAAACGCAGCTCAAGAAGGGAACCCTCGACATGTGCGTGTTGGCTGTCCTCGCCGGCGGCGACAGCTACGCCTACGAGCTCGTCTCGACGCTCTCGGAAACCATGGAAATCAGCGAGGGCACGATCTACCCGCTGATGCGCCGCTTGCAAGCCGAGGCATGGGTGTCGACGTATTTCGTGGAGTCCAGCTCGGGCCGCCGCGCAAGTATTACTCGCTGACAGCGGCGGGCCGCAACAGTCTGACGGAGATGCGAAGCGAATGGCGCAGTTTTGTCGATGAAGTCAATGGCGTGCTGGCCTTGTCCGGTACGTCCTCAGGAACAGGGGAAAAGCGATGACGCAGGACGCATTCATCCAGCAATTGCGCCACGAACTGCGGAGTCTGCCGAAGCAGGTGGTCGACGAAATCGTCGCCGACTACATTCGGTACCACATTCGATGCACTTTCGTGAAAAGGAAGCGGCCATGAACATGCGCTATTCAGGCAGTACGGCAATCCCGGCATACCCGCGACCTGCGTGCGGGCTGACCAGTCCAGACAGCCGCGTGGTCAGTGTCCGGAATGTGGCCGGCTGGCTTGCGGAGGGATTCCGTATCGCTCGCAAGAATCCGGTGCTATGGCTTGCGGCGATTCTCACGTGGCGCGCGCGGGCGGGCGCTGCCGAGGCTGGTCTTATCAACGATATGATGGAGTTGCGTCTGATCATCGAGCCGAACGCCGCGAGGCTTGCCGCCAAACGCGCGACCGCTGACGGAACCGCGAGGGGCGCACTCGCGCCTCGTTTCTGAACATCGCAAGGACACACATGACACAGCTATTCGATCTGAGCGGCCGCACGGCGCTCGTTACCGGCTCGGCGCGCGGCATCGGCTTCGCGCTCGCCGAGGGGCTGGCCGCGGCCGGTGCGAACGTCATTCTGAATGGCACGCGCGCCGATACGGTTGCGCAGGCGGCCACCCGTCTGAGCGACAAGGGTTTCAATGCGCAAGGCCGCGCGTTCGACGTGACCGACGAACAGGCGGTTGCCGAGGCATTCGCGCAGTGGGATAAGGACGGCGTGCAGATCGATATCGTGATCAACAACGCCGGCATCCAGTTTCGCAAGCCGCTCGTCGAACTGGCATTGAGCGACTGGCAGCGCGTGATCGACACCAATCTGACAAGCGCGTTCATCGTCGCGAAGCAGGCCGCACGCCGCATGATTGCGCGCGGCACGGGCGGCAAGATCATCAACATCGGCTCACTCACGAGCGAGGCCGGACGCGCGACGGTCGGCGCCTATACGGCGGCGAAGGGCGGCATCAAGATGCTGACCCGTGCGATGAGCGCCGAGTGGGCGGGCTCGAACATTCAGGCGAACGCGATCGGGCCGGGCTACATCCTGACCGACATGAACAAGCCGCTGATCGAGAATGCCGCTTTCGACGCATGGGTCAAGAGCAGCAATCCTTCGCAACGCTGGGGCAAACCGGAAGAACTCGTCGGCACGGCGGTGTATCTGGCTTCGGCGGCGTCGAGCTATGTGAACGGGCAGATCATTTACGTCGACGGGGGCTGGCTGGCCGTTCTTTAGATACCGATTCGCGCAAGTAGAGAAAATCGGGTCGTCATTAGCCGCCTCGACAATCGACATCCTGGTTTCCTACAAACCGCGGTCACTCAGCGAACCATGAACGCCTGACACACATCGCGGTCTTAGTCGCATGCAGCGAGGTCCGATCGCGGCTCGCGAGCCGGGTGGACAGCACGGCTGCTCACGTGCAGCCGGTGAAGCGCATGAGACCAAACGTAAAACCGCGCCTAGCCCGCCGTATGTACCTGGAACATGGCTGGCAGGCTCGCACTGAGTTCGGACATGCCGAGCAGCAGCAAGGCCCCGCAAAGCAATAGAACGAGCGGGTTGATTCGGGTACTGAGCAGCGTTACGACTGAAGCAATCGCAATCGCTTTGGCCGGAAGGCCGCCGTCCAGCGACTTCAGCAGAACCCATCCGGCGGCGAGAATCATGCCGGAGGCGACGGGGCGCAACCCACGCTCGAGCGCCAGTTGCCAGGCCGCGCCCTGATAGCGTGCCCAGACGTGGGTTACCCCGTAGATCAGGAAGCCGGTGGGCGCGAGCAAGGCCAGCGTGGCCACCACGGCGCCCCAGAACCCGGCGATCTGCCAGCCGATCAACGTGGCCAGCAGCGAGCCCGGGCCTGGCGCCATGCGTGAAATCGCGAAGTCGACACCGAACTGCGCATGTGTCATCCATCCGTGCACGTCGACAACCTGCCGTTGAATATCGGCGATGATGGCCTGGCCGCCGCCTATCGTTACCAACGACAAGGGCGCAAAAACAGCGGCAAGCTGTAGAAGAGCGCGATTCGACATGGCTATGCTTTGCGTAGTTTGAGGTATTCGACCAGCACGCTCAGACCGCCCGCGCCTATCACGACCCACACCAGCGGCAGCCGCAATATGCCGACCGCGACGAAGGTGCCCGCGAGAAAGAGCAGAGGGAGGAGTTTGCGTGGCACGCGCAGCGCGGTCGTCACGCCCATCGACAACGACAGGCCGGTGGCCGCCGCGGCCGCACCGGCGAGCATGATGTGAGCGAGCGGGAAGTGCAGCAGATGCTCGAAAACCGTGCCGAGAACAATAATCAGAATGGCGGGCGGAACGATGATGCCGGTGACGGCCAGCAACGCGCCGCGCCAGCCGAGCAGACGGTGGCCGATCCAGATCGCCATATTCTTGACGTTGATGCCAGGCAGCGCCTGCGAGATGGCGAGGCCGTTCAGAAAGTCTTCTTCGCCGATCCAGTCGCGATCCTGGACGAATTCGCGCAGCAGCCAGCCGCTCAACCCGCCACCAAAACTGGTGAGCCCGATGCGGCTGAATATAAGGAAAAGCCCGGTGAGGGTAGGCGGTCGACTCGTGTTAGCAATTTGTTGGGACATCGAATCTTCCAGTCAGATTGACGGTTGACGGGCGAGATGAATGTTTTGCCAGGGCTTGCCCGTTGCCGTACGCGCTGAAAAATTATATCAACGGCGAGTCTTTTTCTGGACGGCATCTTCAGGGCGAATCAATCCTGGTCTCTCAACGTGTGAGAGTTCGCAGGCAATTCTCGCAACCACAGTATTCTCGCGATCAGGTGTGCGATGTCGTTCATCGCGTATCCCGACCGCGTCAACCTGTCGGCGGCCGCTGGGCTGATCCGCGATGACCTGCATGTCATCAATACCGACCTGATCCGCGATGACCTGCATCTCACCAATACCGACGTCGGCCTCGTATTCGCCGTGTGAGCGGCCTGCTGTTTCACGACAATACGACCGCCTTTACCGGCTTTGAGCGACTTCCTCAGTCGCGGTCCGGCCCCGATTATCCTGGTTATTCCGATGATTCGACCTGCCGAGGGCATTTTTGACCAAGACGGCGTCCCATGAGACTGAGTATGCTGGGCGTCATCAGTCATTTCCTGCGGGGACTTCAAGGTGGCGCACTATCTTTGCCATGAGCAGCCGGACCTGCTCGAGTTCGAAACGAGCGTGATCGCCTCGCGCCCCGGCGCGGTCGTGCTGGGGCGCACGGCCTTGCATCCGGGCGGCGGCGGCCAGATGTCGGACGCGGCGGTGCTGACGCACGCGCAAGGCGTCGCGCACATTACCGGCGTGGCGCCGGAAGGCGGCATGCTGTGGCATCTGCTCGACGAGCCGCTCGAACTGAATGGCGCCGTGCACGTGGCCGTCGACGCGGCCCGGCGTGCCACCGTCGCCCAGCTTCATACCGCCACGCATATTCTTAACGCTCTCGTCTATCAGCGCTTCGCCGGGGCGCTCGTGACCGGCGCGCAAATCAATGCCGACGGCACTGCCCGGATGGATTTCGATCTGCCCGAAGCGGACAACGACGCGCTGCGCCTGCTGGAGGAACCTGTCAACGAGGTGATCCGCAGCGCCATGGATGTGCGAACCTATTACGTCAGCGCAGCGGAAGCGAAGTCGACGCAGGGTCTGATCCGCAGCCTCTCGGTGGCGCCCCCGCCGACCTCCGACGGTACCGTGCGAATCGTCGAAATCGGCGACCTGGACCGGCAGGCCTGCGGCGGCACGCATCTGACCAATACGGCGCAATCGAGACCGATCCGCATCGTGAAGATCGAGAACAAGGGGCGTCGCAATCGCCGGGTCAGAATAGAATTGGTGTAACAGGCATTCCGGAGCGTTGAGAGCGGCCATGGACACAGCGGATAAAGGCGAACCAGAGGTAGTGTGCTGGCGGGACGGCGCGCTGGACGGCGCCTGTCTCGCGATCGCGCGCTATGGCGATCACAAATTCGATCGGCATCTGCATGACGAACTCGTGATCGTCATGACGCAAAGCGGCGCGGGGCAATGTCATACGCGTACCGGCACCGACGTCGCGGGACCCGGCAGCGTGCTCGTGTTCGGACCCGGCGAGTATCACAGCGGGGAAGTGTGGGAAGGCCGCGAATGGAACTATCGCGCGATCTATCTCGACATGGAAGGGCTGGGGGCACTAGGCGCGGTGTTCTCGCCCGATTCGCGTGACGACACACCGCTGCTGATTCCACCAGGGCTCTACCAGGACGCGCATCTTGCCGGTCTGCTGACCAAGGCGCATGCCAGTCTCGACGAACACGGTTCGGTCCCGATGATGGAGCGGCAGGCGAACTGGTGGGCCGCGATGGGAATGCTGGTCGGGCGCTATGGGCAATCGCGGCACGAACTCGGCGAGGCTCGCCGCGAAGCCCGCAAGATGGCGCAAGTGCGCGAATACGTCGCCGCCAACTATGAGCGCGATATCCCGGTCGACGAACTGGCGGAACTGGTGGGGCTAAGCCGTTATTACCTCACGCGCGCGTTCTGCAAGGAATTTGGACTGCCACCGCACGCCTATGCGACGCAGGTGCGGCTGCTCGCCGCCAGACGCATGCTTGCGGCGGGGGAGAACGCGGCAACGGCCGCGGCGGCCGTGGGGTTTTACGATCAAAGCCATCTCAACCGGCTTTTCAAACGGGCCTATGGGATCACGCCAGGGACGTATGCGGCGCTAAAGCCTGGACATTAGGGCGGACGCGCGTTGCCGGCATCCTGCACCGCAAGCTTTAATCAGCCAGCGCGACGTCTTCGATCAGCGCCGACTGTACGGCGCGAATCCTGCGATCGACGAAGTAGCCGCCGCCTTCCGTGTAGCGCAGATAAAGCCGGCTGCACAACGAGCACTGCCAGACAGCGCAGCGGTTATACGGGAAGTATCGCGGCGCGATGGGAGCGTCGGCCGACCAGTAGTTCGTCTTGCCCGGCAGGTACTCGCCGAACGTGGGTTCCGGATCGTCTTGCGGCGCGAGCGTGCCGACTTCCTCGAACTGCGTTTCGTCGAGTGACAGCGGCTGAGATTGCCAGCCGTCCAGCGGTGTCCTCGTACACGAGCATGGCGCGGCGGCGCGCTGTTCTGCACGTCGCGCGAGTTCAAGGAGCGTTGCAGCGTTCAGATATTCCGCCATGGAGCACACAGTTCCTGCAGGGTTGAGCCGATGATACGCCGCGCGGCGCGTGGGATGCGGCCGCATCCTGAGCATCATGCCCGCTCACGCGCCGCGCGTGAAGTCAGTTGTTCATCATCCGGTCGCGCTGCGGCACGACCCACGAACGGTCGAACGATCCATTCGCGATCGATTTCAACGCCGCGGTTTCTTTCGCATGCTGCCGTCGTGCGCCTTCGATCACCGCTTCGACGTCCGCAGGCGAGATCGCGAGCAAACCGTCCTCATCGCCCACGATGAGATCGCCCGGATGAACCACCATTCCGCCGACCGTGACCGGCACGTTGATTTCGCCCGGTCCGTTCTTGTACGGTCCGCGATGCGTCACGCCACGTGCGTACACCGGGAAGTCGCGCTGACGCAGCGCGCCGACGTCGCGGATCGCCCCGTCGATCACGAGCCCCTGCACGCCCAGGCTCTCCGCGAAGCTGGCCATGATCTCGCCCATTAGCGCCTGAGTCAGTTCGCCGGCGCCGTCGATGACCAGCACGTCGCCCGGCCGGCAAAAGTCGAACGCGCGGTGGATCGCGAGGTTGTCGCCGGGGCGGGTGTGAACGGTGACCGCGGTGCCCGCCATCGGCTTCGGCTGATGATACGGCCGCAAGCCGACCATGCCGCTCGCTCGCGCCATGTTGTCGCTGAGCAGCGAAACCGCCAGTTCACGCAACGCGTCGAGCGTGGCCGGATTGGCCTGGGGCGCGGATGCGTACTCGCGCCAACCGATGGGATTGATTGCGGAATTCATACTGTTGCCCCCTGTGTGGCGAATTGCTGTTCGAGTTGACGCGACAGCCGCGGGTACACCGCGCGGGCGTTGTCTTCGTAGATACGCTGACGATCCGCGGCACTGAGCCATTCGATTGCGTCGATGTAGCGCCGCGTGTCGTCGTAGTAGTGGCCGGTTTCCGGATCGATACCCTGAACCGCGCCGATGGTTTCCGACGCGAACAGAATGTTCTCGACAGGAATCACCCTGGCGAGCAGTTCGGCACCGGGCTGGTGATACACGCAGGTGTCGAAGAACACGTTCTTCATCAGGTACTCGCTGAGCAACGGCCGCTTCATGTCCTGCGCGAGTCCGCGGTAGCGCCCCCAGTGATAAGGCACCGCGCCGCCGCCGTGCGGAATGATGAAGCGCAGACTCGGGAAGTCTGCGAACAGATCGCCTTGCAGCAACTGCATGAATGCGGACGTGTCGCCATTGATGTAATGCGCGCCCGTCGCATGAAAATTCGGGTTGCACGACGAGGACACGTGAATCATCGCCGGCACGTCGAGGTCCACCATCGCTTCATAGAGCGGATACCAGGAGCGGTCCGTGAGCGGCAGTCCCGACCAGTGTCCACCGGACGGGTCCGGATTCAGATTGCAGCCGACGAAGCCCAGCTCTTCCACGCAGCGCCGCAATTCGGCGATGCAATTGGCTGGGGCCACGCCTGGCGCCTGCGGCAACTGGCACACACCGACGAAGTTGCGCGGAAACAGCGACACCACGCGATGAATGAGGTCGTTGGATTCGCTCGACCAGACCGCGTTGGCCTCGGCCGTGGCGAGGTGGTGACCCATGCCGGCGGCGCGCGGCGAAAAAATCGTGAGGTCGGTGCCGCGTTCGCGCTGGATGCGGATCTGGCCGGTTTCGATGCTCTCGCGAATTTCGTCGTCGGTAATCGTGGGGCGCGGTGGCGGTGAAGCGCCGTCTTTCAGCGCGGCGATCTGCTGCGCGCGCCAAGCCTCGTGCTGCGGCGGCGAGGTGGTGTAGTGACCGTGGCAATCGATAATCATGATATTGAAAACCCGTTGGGTGTGCTTGTGAATGCTTGGATCAGGTGCGGGCCGCCGGGTCGCCGGCCGCCGGATCGCCGGCCGCGAGCGAGCTGCTTTCATCTTCGGCCGGCGCGACGCGCATCACGAGTGCAATGATCGTCGCCACCACCAGAAACGCGGCGATGGTCAGCAGGGCCAGCTTGAAGTTGCCGGTCGCATTGCGCACCAGGCCGATGCTCCAGGGGCCGACCAGGCCGCCGAACTGCGCGATGGTGTTGATCAGCGCGATCGTCGCGGCGCCCGCGGCGCCGGTTCTGAACGACGACGCCAGACTCCAGAACAGCGGATTGCCCGCATAGATGAACAGGCCGGTCAGACACAGCAGGGCATACGCGATCACGGGATTCGGCGCGTAAGCGCTGCCGGCGATCGCCAGCGCGCTCATGCCGTACACAAAGGCGAGATGCTTCTTGCGGTCGCCGGTGCGGTCGGAACTGCGGCTAATCAGGAAGGTGCCCAATACGCCGAGTAGCGGCGGCGCGGCGGACAGAAAACCGACTTCGATATTGCTCAGATGACCGAGGCTCTTGACGATCTGCGGCAGCCAGAGGAACAGGCCATAGATGCCGACCAGCGCGCAGCCGAACAGACACGCGAGACTCCAGACGCGAATGTCGCTCGCCACGCGCAGCAGCGGAAAATGGGTGTTGCCGCCCACCGTCTCGCGTTCGGCGGCGAGCGTCGCTTCGAGCCAGTGTTTTTCTTCGTCGGAGAGCCAGTTGGCGTCGGCCGGACGTTCGGTCATGATGCGCAGCGTCAGCAGACCCAGCGCCATCGCCGGGAGGCCTTCGAGAATGAACATCCACTGCCATCCCTGCAAGCCGAACACGCCGTTGGCGTAGGTCATCAAGGTTGTCGAGAGCGGACCGCCCAGCACCGCCGAAAACGAACCGGCGATGATGTAGCCGCCCACCGCGCGGGCACGGTAACGTTCCGGAAACCATTTGGTCAGATAGACCGCCACGCCCGGCAAAAAGCCTGCTTCCATCACGCCCAGCAGAAAGCGCAGCACATAGAAGCTCGAATCGTTGAAGACGAACGCGGTGGCTGCCGCGACCGCGCCCCACGTCAGCAGGATGCGCGCAATCCAGCGGCGCGCGCCGACCCGATGCAGCAGCAGGTTGCTCGGTACCTCTAGCAGCATGTAGCCGAAGAAGAAAATGCTGCCCGCGAAGCCGAACACGGCTGGACTGAAGCCCAGTTGCCTGTTCATGTCCAGCGCGGCGAAACCGATGTTGATCCGGTCCAGATAATTGAAGAACATCATCGCGAAGAGCAGGGGCATTAGTCGCCCGTACACCTTGCGCATGGTTGCGGTTTCGTCGAATGAGGTCATGCTGTCTCCTACCGTGCCGCGACGGCCGGAGCCGTGGCTGCGTTCCTATAGTTGGCCTGCCGGATCGAACGCCGGCAGTGTCCCGTTAGCCGCGCGTTTTGACGGCTAAAGCAGAGACTTCATGATAAGAACGCCTCTACACGGAGTCCAAGACTGCTTGCTTATGCTTGTATAGGCTTTTGCTTATAGTGTCGCGTTGGCAAGCGGGGCGGGGAGGCAGGTGAGAAAAGCACGCAGATGAGGCGACGCGTCGTCGGTACGGAAGGTGGCGGCGAGCGTGGAGCGGTATGACGAACCGGGACCGGAGAGGTGACGGAACACGACGTCGGCGCGTCCGTGCCGTGCGACGGATTCGCCGATAAACGTGACGCCCAGACCGGCGGCCACGAGTGCGATCGCGGTCTGGATTTCGTAGGCCTGGTGAGCGATGACCGGCGTTACGCCCGCATCGCGATAGAGCGTTTGCACCGAGTGTTTGAACTGTGCGTTCTGGTGCTTCGGATACAGAATCAACGGCGTATCGGCGAGATCGGCAATCCGCACGGTCTTGCGCGCGGCAAGCGGATGACCCGCTTCGAGCGCGACCATGACGCGCTCGCGCAGTAGCGGATAAGAGGTGCAACCCTCAACCGCGAGCGGCTGCCGCCCGATTCCGATGTGAATGCGCATGTCGCGCAGCGCATCGGTTTGTTCTTCGGTCAGCAACTCGAAGAGCTTGAGTTCGACCTGCGGGAACGCGCTGTGAAATGCCTTGAGCGCGGGCGGCAGGATGCTGTACATCGACGAGCGCGTGAAGCCGATGCTGAGCCAGCCGCGCCGGCCGACACCGATCTCCTGGGTCGCCAGACTCGCCTGTTCCAGCGAGCCCAGTATCTGACGCGCCTCCGTGCAAAGATAGTGGCCGGCTTCGGTCAGACTCAACGGGCGCCGCGCCCGATCGACCAGTTGCGTGCCGAGCCGTTCCTCCAGCGAGCGGATCTGCTGGCTGAGCGCGGGCTGAGCGATGTGCAGCCGCTCGGCCGCGCGGCTGAAATTGAGTTCTTCCGCCAGGATCACAAAGCACTGTAAAGCCCGAAGATTCATACAGGTTTCGCCTCAGTGTCGGCCGAAGGCCGATGGAACAGGGTGTAAATCACATCGAGGAGCCATGCAATGCCCGGGTCCGTCCCTCCTCGGGAAAATGACCGCGAGATCGGTATGTTGAACGATTTCGGGCGCCACCACAAAATGCGGCAGGCGCAAGACGATATCCCGGCGCAGATTCAGCTCTTCCAGCCATTGCTCGACCATTCTGTGCCCGGTCGCGTTGGTGCTGGCGTACACGTAGCGCAAGCCCGCGAGGTCCTCCTTGGTCGGCTTCTGTTTGCGCAGCGGGTGGCCTGCCCGCACCACGCACACATGTTCGTCGACAAGGAGCGTCCTGCTGACGCAACCCGGATCGAGACCCGGCACATAGCCGAGCGCCAGATCGACCTTGCCGCTGCGCATCGCGGCGCTGACCGAGTCTACCGGGAAGTTCGCGATCTTGATGCGGATGCCGGGCGCGTTCTGTTCGAGCATTGTGAGAAGCGGCGGCAGGAAATAGAACTCCGGCGCTACGAATCCGGCAGGCATGGCCGAACCATGGAACCGCGAGAAAACCCGGTCAAATTAGGGACAAAAATGAGCGTCATGAATGGGGTTCATGACGAGGGGAGGGAGGCGGCAGGGGGCTGAGTTGAAGCTCACGCCCCGCGTGAAGCGAGGCGTGATTTCCGATGGGATGGCGCGATAAGTGAAGGAACCGGCGGGACCTCGTTAATCCAGGCCGCCCTGACACATGTACTTGATCGACATGTAATCGTCGAGTCCGTACTTCGAACCTTCGCGGCCGTAACCCGATTCCTTCACGCCGCCGAACGGCGCGGCCTCGCTCGACACCGCGCCTTCGTTGATACCGATTACGCCCGCTTCGAGCCGGCTCGCAACGCGATTGATGCGCCGTACGTCCTGCGTATAGAAATACGCAGCGAGGCCGAACGGCGTGTCGTTCGCGAGGCGGATCGCTTCGGCTTCGTCATCGAAGCGGAACAGCGGCGCGACCGGACCAAAGGTTTCTTCGCAGCAGACGAGCATGCCGTCCTGTGCATCGGTCAGCACGGTCGGCGCATAGTAGTTCGGGCCGAGTTCGGCCAGGCGCTTGCCGCCGGTCAGCACTTTTGCACCGTGTTTGACGGCGTCTTCTACATGGCGGGCAATCTTGTCGATGGCGCGTTCGTTGATCATCGGGCCAATCTGCGCGTCCGGATCGGTTGCGGGTGCAACTTTCAACGCGCCGACGCGCTGCGCGAGCAGATCGGCGAAGCGTGCATATACGCCGGACTGCACATAGACCCGGTTCGGGCACACGCAGGTCTGGCCGCCGTTGCGGAACTTGGCGGCCATCAGGCCGGTGACCGCGGCGTCGAGGTCGGCGTCGTCGAAGACGATGAAGGGCGCATTGCCGCCCAATTCCAGCGACAGCTTCTTCAGCGTGCCGGCCGATTCGCGGGCGAGGTGCTTGCCGACCGGCGTGGAGCCGGTGAACGTGATCTTGCGCACGCGCGCGTCGGCAAGCCAGTCGGCGACCGCCGCAATACCCTGTTCGCGCGAAGCCGACAGCATGTTCAGCACACCGTCCGGCAAGCCCGCTTCCTGAGCGAGCGCTGCCAGGGCGAGCGCGGTGAGCGGCGTGTCTTCCGCGGGCTTGGCCACCACCGTGCAACCGGCGGCGAGCGCGGGCGCGATCTTGCGCGCGATCATCGCCAGCGGGAAATTCCACGGCGTGATCGCCGCGACCACGCCGACCGGTTCCTTCACGGCGCTCATGCGCTTGCCGCGTTGTTGCTGCGGGATCAGATCGCCGTAAATACGGGTCGCTTCGTCGGCGAACCAGGCGACGTACGACGCACCGTAGGCGACTTCGCCGCGGCTTTCCGTGAGCGGCTTGCCCTGTTCGGTCGACATCAGTTTCGCGAGGTCTTCCGTATTGGCGACGATCAGTGCGTGCCAGCGGCGCAGAATCTCGGCGCGTTCACGCGGCAGCTTATCGCGCCACGCGGGGAAGGCGTGGGCGGCGGCGTCGGTGGCGGCGCGCGCGTCCGTGGCGCTGCTGTTGGCGACTTCGACGACCAATTCGCCGGTGGCCGGGTTGGTGACGGGAAAGCGGGCGCGATCGGCGGCGTCGACCCACTTGCCGTCGATCAGGTTGTGCGGGTGGATCAGGTCGGGGCGAGTCAAAGCGAGAGACATATCGGGTTGCTCCTTCGAGGGCTTCTGGACGAGGCGAGGTGGGTCGTCGATGCGGCGGCGCGGCCGCGCACATACGGTCGATTCTGGTCGACTGGCAGATTGATGCTACGCGTACGCCGCAGTGGATGAAATCATCGCATGGGGGCGTTGACGGTGCGCGGAGCGTTATTTTCGGGCTGCCACAGCATTTTCTGCTGTGGCGGCGCCACGCAGTGTGGCCCTTTCAGGCGGCTTCCCGCGTCTGTAGTATCGAAGCACGTAAAGCCGCGCTGAGTTCCGGGGTTAATGATCCGCTGCCTGCGCCTTGTGCTGGTCCGCACACTCCGAGGTAAACGCCATGCTGGCCTGATCGGGTGTCATATGCGGGGCGCCGGGGCGGTAGATTTTCTCGATGATGTCGAAGACCGCCTGGCGGTCGGCTTCATTCGTGTAATATTTTTTCGCCTGGTCGAGCGCTTGCGCTTTGGTCTTCTTGTGTGCGCGCCACGACGCTACCTGACCGGCAATGTCGCCGATTGCAAAACATTGATTGCTGACCGTCTGCGCGACGGCTTCAACCGCAGGTTGAGCGAGGCACAGCGCGAGCAGGGCCGATACAGCTACGCGTTTCATTACTGGAGTCCTGTCGTTAGATGGACGACGGCGCAAAAGCGGTGGTATTTCCCATCGCGGCAACCGCACGATTCAAATAACGGCGTAGTGTATCGGGAAGTGAGGCGCGGTGCTTTTCACCCGAGCCTCACTCACCTTTTCAATGTCCAAACGACTCCGCTTTCGCACCAGCCTCCGCCGCCACATGCGGGCGTGCTGCCTGTTTGATCAGCAAGGCCACGCACGAAATCAGACCCGCCATCGCGACCATCGCAAAGATGCCGCCAAACGTGAAGTGGCGACGCGTCAACTCCGCCACGAGGAACGAACCCGCGATCCCGCCGAAGCGGCCGATCCCCAGCATCCAGGCCACGCCCGTGCCCCGGCCCTGGGTCGGATAGAACGCCGCAGCGAGCGCCGGCATCGACGATTGCGCGGTATTCATCAGCACACCCGCCACGAACACGATGAACACCAGCGCGCCGACATTGCCGACCGCCTGGCCGATAAAGTACACGCTCACCGCCGTCAGCGCGTAGCAGGCCGCGATGATGCGGTTCGCGTTGAAGCGGTCCATCAGCACGCCGCACAGCACGGCGCCCACGCCGCCGAGCGGGAACAATGCGGAAATCAGCGTCGCGCGTTGCGGCGTGAGTCCGGCATCCTTCAGCAGAATCGGCATCCAGTTGATCGACGCATAAAAGATCACGAGACCCATGAAGTACGCAATCCACAGCATCACCGAGCCGATGATGTACGAGCGCGAGAGCACCACGCTCATGCCCTTGCCGCCGGTTTGCGGTGCGGTTTCGGTCATGACGAAGCTGCCGGCCTGCGCCGCTTCGCTGGAAATACGCGCCAGCGCGGCACGAATCCGTTCGACCGGCTGGCTGTTGGCCACCATGTAGCGGACCGATTCCGGCATCTTCAGCACCAGCACGATCAGCAGCAACAGCGGTGTGACGCCGCCGAGCAGCAGCACGCTGCGCCAGCCGAAGTGCGGAATCATCCACGCGGCGAGAAAGCCGCCGAAGGCGGCGCCCAGCGGAAAACCGCAGAACATCAGATTGATCACGGTCGCGCGGCGGCGATCCGGGCAGTACTCACCCATCATCGTCACGGCGTTCGGCATGGCCGCGCCGAGGCCGACGCCGGTGACGAAGCGCAGGATGGTCAGGTGTTCGATGCTGTTCGAGAACGCCGAGGCGAAGCAGGCCACACCGAACAGCAGCACCGAGCCGAGCAGCATCGAGCGCCGGCCGAGCCGGTCGGACAACGGCCCTGAGCCGAGTGCGCCACACGCGAGGCCGAACAGCGCCGCGCTGAGCACTGGCGCGAGCGCTGGCCTCGTGATGCCCCATTCGGAGATCAGCGACGGTGCAATGAAGCCAATCGCCGCTGTGTCAAAACCGTCCAGCAGGACGATGATGAAACACATGAAAAAGATGAGCCACTGGAACGGCGAGAAGGGATGGTCGTTGATAAACGTTTGAACGTTCACGGCGGTGCTGCGGCTCATGTTGGTCTCCTCACTGCTGAATGCTGAAAGGCCTGCCGTCGCGGCAAGCCTTTTCTTTCTTTTACGATCGTACGCCGCTTAGAAGCGATGCACGATGCCCACGCCGGCGGCGAACTGGCTGCGCGACGACGACGGCGCGCTCTGGAAGCCGTCGCCGATGGTAGCGGTGGCCGTTATGACGTGGCCGGCGCCCGCCGTGCCGAGCGTGTTGCCGTTGGTGCGCTGGAACGCCTGCAGCGCATAGAGGCCGGTGCGCTTCGACAGTGCATAGTACTCGGACAGGTTGACCTGCTGGTACTGTGCCGAACTCGTGATGCCGTTCGCCTTCGTGGCGCGCGTGTAGCTGTAGCCGGTCGCGAAGTCCCATGCGGCCGTCGGCTTCCAGTGCAGCACGACGCCGGCCGTATTGAAGATCGCCGTATCGCGGAAGCTCGAACCCACCCCCGGAATGTACTGCACGTTCGAGTATGCCGCGGACACGTCCCAGCCGTTACCGAAGTTATAGCCGCCGGTGACCGCGAAGCGCTGTTGCGCCTGTGCCGTCTGATAGCCGTTGGTGACAGCCGATACGCCCGGTTGCGCGCCGTTGTTCGACACGGTCGAATCCGCGCCGTACGCACCGCCGCCCAGCGTCGAATTGTTGATGCGCATGAAGCCGACTGCGACGCCAACCGGACCGTTGAGGTACTGGATCGCGCCGCTCCATGTCGAGCCGCGGTTCAGGCTGCCCGGTACGCCGCCCACCGAATACGAGCCGCTGAACGTGAAGCCGTACAGTTTCGGTGATGTATAGACCAGCGAATTGTTGGCGCGGTAGATCGTGTCGAGTGCGTCGACGTCGCCCGGGTGCGCGCCGTAGTAGCCGGTCAGCCACGTGGTCGGGCTATACGGCGACAGCAGCGTGTAGTACGCGGTGTATTGACGGCCCGCGGTGAACGTACCGTAGGTCGGGTTCGTCACGCCGACCCAGGCCTGGCGGCCGAACATCGCGTTCGTATATTGCTGTGCGCCAGTGGTGGAATTGAAACCGGATTCCAGCTGGAAGATGGCCTTGGTGCCGCCACCGAGATCTTCTCCGCCCTTCAGGCCGAAGCGGCTGCCGGCCCACACGCCGTTGATCATCTTGACGGCGGATCTGCCGCCGGAAGTCGAGCCGAGAGACGGCGCCTGGCTGGATACATAGCCGATACCCGTATCCACGATACCGTACAGCGTGACACTGCTTTGTGCGAATGCGGACGTGCTGGCCAACGTTGCGATCGCGCAAGCGATCCGGGTCATTGTGATGTTGCGATTCATGCGGAGCTCTCCAATTCGACCTGCCTGACCTGCGAGAGGATCTGGGCGACCCGGTCGTCGAAATTTTTATCAGTTTTGTTCGTATATAGAACTGTGATTCTTTATGCGAACAAGCGGCACTGTAAGCAGTTTGATAATGAGGAGCAACGCGGGATTACCCGAGCATGTTGTAGATGCGCGTCGGATTGGGGGGGCGGGGCGCCGGAACGGCTGTGGATGCCGCGGCGCAACCTGCGCTGGGCGCGGAACGCAAAGAAGGGAGCGGGGTAGGCAAGCGCCGGGACGCGGCGCTCAGGTCATTCTTTCAGGCGTTGCTTAAAAAATCACATAAACCTTTCGCATAGTCTCTTCGACTTCCCAAAGCCCCTCTGTATTGGCTTCGAAAAAGAGCGTGTCACCGCTTTCAAAATGGACGGTTTCTTCGTTGTCAGGCGTGAAGTGCCCACGCCCCGCGAGAAAGTGCATGACTTCGGCCTGCTTGATCGCGCGTCGGTAGGTGCCCTGCGTGCATTCGAAAATACCGGTGTCGACGGCTTCGCTGCCCTTGATGACGCGTTGCACGCCGGAGATCTGAAGCGGCGTCGTGCCGGGCAGTCCTGCCGTGCCCCAGTCCTCGAGATTCTGCAGATTCACGCTTTGCCTGATGCTTTGTACCTTCATCTTCACGTTACCTTTTTGAATGTGCTCGAGCCGATTCATCGGCCAATCGTGTTCGTGTCTCAGTTCGTACTCGCACCGGCGTTCGGTACGGTTCGTTCGATCTTGCCCAGCCGCACGACCGTGACCCCGGGCCGCAATTGCCGCAGCGACGGCATCACCAGCATGCAATTGTCGTAAGGCGTGACCACCGCTTCGCCGTTCGACCAGCCGATCACCGCGCCGGCATCCGGAAACACTTCCAGGCCGGTATAGGGCGCCGCGAAACGGAAGTCCATGCTGGTCGCCACCACCGGCTGCGTGACGCGCACGATGTGCTGGGCAGTTGGCAAAGGCGCGAGCCAGCCGTCCGGCAGATCGGCCTCGTCGATCGTGCCGGCCAGCAGCAGGAAGCGCGCGGTTGTGTCGCGCGCCACGGTAACCGCGCTGCGTTCCCAGTGCTGGCCGCATTCGATCAGCAACGCGTTTTTCGCGCTGTCCGCGCTGCCAAAGCCTTCGTAATCGCGCATGCGGCGGCCTTCGGGATGGCCCTCGTCGCAGATCACCGTGGCGGGTGTGCCGAGCCGTACCGCAAGGTCGATACCTTTTTGCAGCGGTCCCGCCACGATCAACGGCTTGCATTTTTCATGCATTGAATGCAGATCGAGCAGCATGTCGACCGTGTCGATCACCGGGCGCATTTCGCGCGCGCGAGCCAGTTCGCTCGACGTGCGCGACGTATCGTCGAGTGCCGCCGCGGTCCAGACGCGATTGAAGTCCTGATCGACGAAACGCGCCGCGTCGGGTTTCGCGGGATCGAAGCGCCGATAGGCGGCGACATTCGCAAAGGCGAGCGTGAGGCGTCCACGACGCGGCCTTAACGCGCGGCGCAACAGTTCGTCGACGACGATCGCGCCGCACACTTCGTTGCCGTGCGTGAGCGCGTTGATCATCACATGCGGACCCGGTTCACCGGAGTCGAACGTATGAACGTAGGCAATACCCGATGACGATTGTTCGTGAACCGAAATATCGGGGAATGCGACTTCGATGGGATAGGCTTCGGTGCTCATTCGAAAGTGACCTCGCAGAGAATTGGGATCGACAGGCTCAGGCGAGTTTGGCCGCGATGGCCTCGCCAACTTCCGTAGTGTTCGCCTTGCCGCCGAGGTCGCCGGTATGCGGACCTTCGATCAGCGTTGCTTCGATCGCGGCGAGAATCGCGTCGTGCGCCTCGCGCTCCTTGCCCTCGTGATTGCCGAGGAAATCGAGCATCATCGCGGCCGACCAGATCATTGCAATCGGATTGGCGATGTTCTTGCCGGCAATGTCGGGCGCCGAACCGTGCACCGGTTCGAACAGCGACGGAAACTTGCGGTCCGGATTCAGATTACCCGACGGCGCGAGGCCGATCGTGCCGGTGCAGGCAGGACCGAGATCGGAGAGGATGTCGCCGAACAGATTGGTGGCGACCACCACGTCGAAGCGGTCCGGGTTCAGCACGAAGCGCGCGCAGAGAATGTCGATGTGCTGCTTGTCCCACGTTACGTCCGGATACTGCGCCGCGATGCCGGCCGCGCATTTGTCCCACCACGGCATGCTGATCGCAATGCCATTGCTCTTGGTCGCCACGGTGATCTTCTTGCGTTCGCGCCGTTGCGCGAGATCGAATGCGAACTTCAGCACGCGCTCGCTGCCGTGCCGCGTGAACACGGATTCCTGCAGCACGAACTCACGCTCGGTGCCTTCGAACATCACTCCACCCACCGACGAATATTCGCCCTCGGTATTTTCGCGCACGATCCAGAAATCGATGTCGCCCGCCTTGCGGCCCGCGAGCGGCGAAGGCACCCCGGCGAAGAGGCGCGCAGGGCGCAGATTGATGTACTGGTCGAATTCGCGGCGGAACTTCAGCAGCGAGCCCCACAGCGAGATATGGTCGGGCACCGTGTCGGGCCAGCCGACCGCGCCGAACAGAATCGCGTCGGCGGATTGCAGTTGTGCTTTCCAGTCGTCCGGCATCATCTTGCCGTGCTTTGCGTAGTAATCGCAGCTCGCCCATTCGATGTGCTGATACTCCAGTTCGATACCGAAGCGTTTTTTTACCGTGTCCAGCACGCGAATCGCTTCAGGCATCACCTCGACACCGATGCCGTCGCCGGGTATGACCGCGATCCGATAGGTCTTCGCCATGTTCCTGCTCCTCCGTTGGGACGTTTGAGTTTCGATGACGGTTATTTTATTCCTGCTGTTTACGCTTAAAATGACTGCTTTAGTTAAGCCACTGTGCACGAATTGTGTACAAAGCATCCGCCCATGAATGCAGTCCCGTCACCCGATCTCGGCGATTTGCGCGTGTTTTGCGAGGTGGCGCGCAAATCGAGTTTCAGCGCGGCGGCGGAGGCGCTGTCGGTCTCCCCCGCCTACGTCAGCAAACGCATCAATGTGCTCGAGACTACGCTCGGTACGCGCTTATTGCATCGTTCCACCCGGCGTGTAGCGATTACCGAGGCTGGCGAACGTGTCTACACGTGGGCCGAAAAGATTCTCGACGACGTCGACCAACTGGTGGAAGACGTCTCCACCACGCGCCGCATTCCCGGCGGCAAGCTGCGCATATCCAGCAGTTTCGGCTTCGGCCGCCGTTTCGTCGCGCCCGCGCTGGCCCGGTTCTCCGAGCGCTATCCGCAACTGAGCGTGCGGCTCGATCTGTTCGACCGTCTCGTCGACGTGGGTGGCGAGGGCTTCGACCTCGATATCCGTATCGGCGACGAGATCGCCCCGCATCTGATTGCCAAACGGCTCGCGTCGAATCATCGCGTACTGTGCGCGTCGCCAGGGTATCTCGCGCGGCACGGCACCCCGCGGCAGGTCGCCGATCTGTCCTCGCATGCGTGTCTCGCGATCAAGGAACGCGACCATCCCTTCGGTTTATGGCGCTTGACGGTGCGCGGCGAAGCGGCGTCGATCAAGGTCACGGGACCGTTGTCGACCAATCACGGCGAAGTGGCGGTGCAATGGGCGTTGGCCGGGCGCGGAATAGTGCTGCGTTCGATGTGGGACGTGCGGCCCTTGCTCGACAGCGGCCAGTTGCAGCAGATTCTTCCCGACGTCACGCAACCCGCGAACCTGTGGGCGGTGTACCCGGCGCGGCTCGCTCAGTCGGCGAAAGTGCGGGTGTGCGTCGATTTTCTGAGCGAGGAGTTCGCGCAATGGAGTCCGCCGCCTGACACAACGGTAGCGGAGCAAACGAGCTGAGTTCGACAATCGGTGGCGGCGAATCAGGACGGCATTGAGGCATCCCCCCACGGCGATCAGATTTCCAGACGGTAACCCACGCCGTACACGGACGCGATCGGCTCGCTGTCGGGCCGGGCTCCCTGCAGCTTGCGGCGCAGGTTCTTGATATGGCTGTCGATGGTGCGGTCGGTGACCACCCGGTGATCCGCATACAGATGACTCAGCAGATAGTCGCGCGAAAAAATGCGCCCCGGCGATTTCATCAGCAGCGCAAGGAGCCGCAACTCCAGCGGCGTGAGCTTGAGTTCCTTGCCGTCGAGTAAGGCGAGATGAAACTGCTCGTCGACTTCGAGACCGTGCGGCGCTTGCGGCACGCCGTCCGCCGTCGCAATCGCGGCGACAGGCGTGGCCCGACGCAGGATCGCCTTGACGCGCGCCACCACTTCGCGTGGGCTGAACGGCTTGCAGACGTAATCGTCGGCACCGATCTCGAGACCCAGCAGACGGTCGATCTCGTCGATGCGCGCGGTCAGGATAATCACCGGCAACGCGGAAAATTGCCGTAGCTCGCGGCAGATATCCATGCCATTGCGCCCTGGCAGCATGAGGTCGAGCAGCATCAGCGCGGGAGGCGTCGAGCGAATGAAGGGCATGACCTGCTGGCCGTCGTCGAGAATCGTGGTGGCGAAACCGTCGAGGTGCAAATACGCTTCGAGCACGGCGGCGAGCTTGGGTTCATCCTCGACGATCAGGATGTGCGCGGGACGCCCATCGGTCATATTGTCAGTCTCCTTCCGGCGGAAAGCGCGCCGTGATCCAGACGCCGCCGAGCGGCGAGGCCGTGGCGCCGATCGTACCGCCGTGCGCCGTCACGATCGCATGGCACAACGAGAGGCCGAGGCCCGCGCCGCCGTTCTGGCGGCTGCGCGATTCGTCTACGCGATAGAAGCGGTCGAACAGGTGATCGAGTGCGGCCTCGGGTACCCCGGGCAGCGAGTCCTGCACGTCGAGTTGCCAACCGCTGGCGCTTTGCGAAAGCGCTACGTGGACCTGGCCGTCGGGATCGGTGTAACGCAATGAATTCAGCAGCAGGTTTTTCAGCAGTTGTACGAAACGCGCGGGGTCGACCGCGAATGTCCTGTCGGCGATCTCTGGTGTGCAGGTCAGCTCGAGCGCGATTCGTTTCGCCTTGAACGACTCCCGCATGGCCTCGATCGAAGCTCGCGCCAGTTGCCCGACATGGGTCGGCGCCTTGCGATAGCTGAGTGCGCCGACATCGCTCAGAGAAAGCTCGTAGAGATCTTCGATGAGCTTGTTGAGCATGTTCACCTCGGTTTGCAGCGAGGTGAGCGAATCGCGGTTGAACACATGCACGCCGTCTTCGATCGCTTCCAGTTCGCCGCGCAGCACCGCGAGCGGCGTGCGCAACTCGTGTGAAATGTCCGCGATGAAATCACGCCGCGAGCGCTCGGCTTTCTGCAGTGAGTCGGCCAGTACGTTGAAGTCGCCTGCCAGCCGGCCAAGCTCGTCGCGCCGGCCGGCGGGCACCCGGGTCGTATAGTCGCCGCCGGCGAGGCGATGGGTCGCGTTCATCAGGCGTTTGACCGGCGCGAGCACTATGCGCGCGAGTATCAGCGCGACCAGCGCGGCGAGCACGACAGCAACGCCGGCGATCTGCCAGGTCGAGCGCTTCTGCTGAGCCTGGAAGGCGATGTCGGCCGCGTCCGAAAGGGTATCGGGCCCGTTCACGGCGAGCCAGCCCACGACCTTGCCGCTGTAGACAACCGGTCTCATCGCACTGCCCGGAGGCGGCAACTGGCCGGTGCTTGCCACCAGTTCGTGGCGGGCGTCGTAGAGAGTGACGGGCGGTCCCTCGGGCGGCGTGTCGCGCGCTCCACCGTCATGCAGCGACGAGGCGCCGGACGGCAACGAGGGCAAAGGCGGCAAAGCGGCCGAAGGCGGCGCCCGGTCATACCGATTGTCGCCGCTCACGACACCGCTTGCCGACACACGGTCACGCTCCATGGCGATATCCGGATTGGGCGGCGGCGCCGACGGCAGGCGCATGCCCCAGTGCGGCGATTCGGACGGCCCTGAGAGCGGCCCGAGCAGTTGCTGAACGCTGCCGCTCCCGGGAAAGGTTCGCCAGCCGGGCAGTTTGCCTGTCTGCGCCGTGGCGAGTTCCTCGCGCAGCGCGTCGTGCGCGGCGCTGTCGAGCAGCGTGACCCACACGTCGGGATGGTCCCGCAGAAAATTCCAGTTGCCGTGAGCGGCGTATTCGCTCGTGACCTTCGCCATGACGGCTTTGATGCGCCCGGCGTTGCGCTCCCGGACGTAATGCAGGAAGCCGTTTTCAAAGCTCACGCGCAGGGCATAGCCCATTGTCAGGGAAATCGCGAGGCATGCGACCAGTACCGCGAGGAACATTTTCCAGGTGATGCCAAAGCGTATGTCGATCCGCTGCTGCTGCCGCACGTGCGAGAGAAGGGTCCCGAAAGGGCGGCCGGGACGGATTCGGATGGTTTCACTTTGCATGGCTGAATTCTAGATGAATGCTGTGTCAATCCGCGGTTACCGGTGAATCTCCACAACTTCTCCATCCTTTCTTCGTTGTGTCTGCGTGTTGTCTGAATATGATGGCACGGCACTTTTAAGGTGGCCTGACGCAGAGGCCCTGTCCGGTGGTCAGTTCCGTGTTAGTGGAGCAATCTCATGCAAATGTCTTCATCTGTGAACCATGTCGAGCCGCGCGGTTTCCAACCTGGCCGCAAGACAACCGCTGCTGTCGGCGGCCGTGGCAAGGCTCAAAACGGTGCCGGCGCGTCACGGCGAACAGACGTCGTGAAGATACGCGGCTGCCGCGTTTCGGCGCCGCTCATGCAACCTTGGGGCGAGTGCTGCCGGATTGTCGAGTGGATCAACAGAAACGGCGAGTATTCCTGCATCGCCGTGCGAGGCGCCGCCACGGTAGCCGAGATCAGGGAGCGCGTACGCGTGCATCGCAACGGCCAGCGTCATACGCTCACGGACGACCCCACCACGCCCGCGAACCGCGTGCGTCTGCGGCGCGGTTGAGCGCGGCCTGGCTTCGCGGTTGACCGCGTTGCCGGAAGCGGCTCGGTGCAGTCGCTCAGTGCAGCCGGCCAGTGCAGCCGGCCAGTGCAGCGGGAAGGGATTGTAATTTGACCAATAAACTTCGGTCTCCTATGGCTGTCTGATTCACGGAATAAAACTGCGAGCGTTTCGTTTATGCGCATTCTCATATTCGTTCTCGCTGTGGTGTCGATCTGCTGCTTTTCGATCCACCATGGTTTGCGCCCGGAGAGCGTCAATGCCCTCTGCCGAGGCAACGGCAGCGCTGCCGCAGCCGACGCGGATGATCTGGGCGGATGCTCGCCACAGATTCACTACGCCTCGGGGTTGAGGCCCGTTGTTCCGGCGGATTTCCACTACGGATTCGGCGGCCTGCTGGCGGCGACCGGTGGCCTGTATGACGATTATTTCGGCGCTATCGACCTGGTCGACGTGATCGACGCCGCGATGACCTTGCCGATCACGAAGCTAGCCGTGGCGCAGGACCGGAAATAGCGCGGTGTGGTGCGTACTATCGCGCCTGCCTTGCGAGGGTAGCGGTTCCGGCGAGGGGACGAACATATAGCCTCGTCCGCGCAAGGTCTGAATGAACCGGGGGGCGGACGGATCGGCTTCTATCACGCCGCGCAAGCGGCAGACGGCAACATCGAGACTGGCCTTCTGGCTCTCCGCTCTGCCCAACTGGCTGTTGACCATCGAACGCGTCAAGATTCCTTGGTCAGGTTGTCCTTGTCGAACTCGTGAATGCCGGCGAAATCGATCGTGCCTGCCGCCGGGCGCTCCTGAACCTGAACGATGACGGTCGTACCTTCGGCCGAGATCCTGACGTCGTTGAAGAATCCCGTCGCATAGAGCGCGCGAATGGCTTCCGAAGCCTTGTCGTCGTTGAAGGTGCTGCCTTGCTTGATAGGCAGATAGGCGAACAGGGTGCCGGGCTCGATGCGTTTGAGTCCCTCGATCCGGATGTCCTGCACGATGAAAGGTGATGCCGCGTGAGCCGGCGCGGCTGTCAGCGTGATGCCGGCGAGCGGGAGCGCGCTCGCGATACGCCTCGTTAAAGCTTGAAGATTCATCTTGGGGTTCTGTCCTGATGCAGCGCGCGAGGCGCAAACAAGAACGCTTGACAGCGAGCGATGCATTCGTAACGAGGTTCCGTGGCTCTGGAAAGCGCGAAGTATAGGAGCGTTTTTCCCCCCTCTCTGTTACCGAAAACTTTCCGCCCATTAGGGTTGCTAACGTGTGTATTGCGCCGGTTGCTCAGCGTGGCGCGGATTACGGCGGGAGCGTGGAAATAATGCGTTACAGATCCGAAGGAAGCGTAGTGCGCCCGTAACCTGACGTGGTTCTTGCGCTGCTATCGTCAAATGGTCGGCTTCCGCTACCTGCGTAGCACCATTTGGAGAACGGGTCATGATCGAATTTCTTTCCCCGGCGGTTGTTGCGGCTGTCCTGCGCGTCAGCTCTTCGCCGATTTTCTCGGCACGTTTGGCCCTGGCGTCGAAGCGCATGCTGCGCGACATGTCCGGCAGCGCGGTGAGTGCCGCGCAGCGGCGCGTTGTGAACCATGTCGCGGGCACACAGACGCAGGAGGGCGCACGCCGTGTCTGATCCGTCGACCTTCGTGCTGAACTCGATCAGCGACATGCAGCTCACCGCCGACGGGCAGTATCTGCTGATACACGGCAATCAACCTACCGCGGCGCTTCATCGTTCGGTGCTCAACGATCTGCTGGTGGCGCTGCCGAATGCGATCGAGCATGCCGACCGCGTGATTCATAACGATCGGGAGATGGGGTTCGCGCTGCGCTGTCAGGGTTGGGAGGTGGGCAGATTGCACGGTATGGAGATGGTGGTGATCCGCTTCCGTTTGTCCGGTAGCGCGGGGCTTTCGTTTTCCTTGCCCGCCGAACAGATTCCGCATCTTCTGCAGGCGCTGGGTGGTGCCGCGAACGCGGCAAGCGCGGCGGGTGAGGCAAGTGAGGCAGGGGCCCGCTCTCACGACGTCACGCTCCAGTAGTACCGCGCGCAATCGCGGTGGTTCATCCTCGCGCAGCTCGGGGCTTCTGCTTGCCTTGATGCGTCTGTCATCCTTTCCGATCCTTATCTGTTTTGATACTACGCGGTGTATTTCGATGCCTACGTTTAAGGCCTCTCGTTTCGTTCATGCTGGGCGCGGTTGGATGCGTGCCGATTGCCGGCTACGCGCAACTGGCCGGCGCAGCCGCGATTCCGGAATCGCTCGATGGCGTCTGGGGCCTGCGCTTCGATCCACAACTGACGGAACATCCGCTAATAGCGGGCGTCGGGGCCGCGACTTCGGCGATGGCCGATTCGATGACCACCACGACCGGCATGGACGTTTCTCTGAAAGGTAACGCGCAACTGCGGCGCTACGCGTCGATCGTCAAAGGCGATGCGCTGCACTACGACGTCGATACTGACAAGGCCGATGCATATGGGCACGTGCAACTGGTCAACGACGGCAATGTGTTCAATGGTCCGGACGCGTATTTCTATGTCGACGCGAATGAAGGCACGATCAGCGTGCCCAGGTACCGGTTTTATCTGACGGGCGGGTGGGGTAGTGCCCAGCGCGCTGATCTGGTCGATAACGAACGCACGGTCGTGCATCACGGTACATACAGCACATGTCAATGCGAGTCGGACCCGGCGTGGTATCTGAGGGCCTCCGAGTTCGACATGGATACCGGCAGCGATGAAGGAATCGCGCACAACGGTGTGCTGTTCTTTCAGGGGGTGCCGCTGCTGGCGAGTCCGTGGTTATCGTTTCCGTTGTCCGGCGCGCGGCGCAGCGGCTTCCTGCCGCCCACCTTCTCGTTCAGTTCGACCAATGGCGTCGATGTCGCGTTGCCGTATTACTTCAACCTGGCGCCGAATTACGATCTAACCCTGACGCCTCGCATCATGTCGAAACGAGGCGAGATGTTGACGGCAGACTATCGCTATCTGCAACCGAACGATTCAGGGTCGATATCAGTCGCGTGGCTGCCGCACGACGCGATCACCAATACCGACCGTTATTCGATTGCGGTGAATCAGACCTGGAAGCTCGGTTCGGGCTTTGGCGCCTACGTAAACTACAACCGGGTTTCCGACTCGACGGTGGTGACCGATCTTGCATCGGGTGTCGCGTTTCCGACCGGGTCCACCACGCTATATCAGCAGGAAGCGGGTTTGACCTACTCAAACGGACCGTGGAGTGTGCTGGCTCGCGAACAACGCTGGCAGGCCTTTACCAGCGACTCGACCTATAACCGCGAACCGCAGGTCAATGTCAATTACGCGCGCTATAACGTGGGCGGCTTCGACTTCGGCGCCGAAGCGGATGCGACGCGCTTCACGATTTCGACGGCGGATGCGACGCAAGGCAGCCGCTTTGTTTTCAACCCTTACGTCAGCTATCCGATCGAGCATCCCGGCTGGTTCATCACGCCCAAGCTCGCCTGGCATTTCGCCGCGTATGACCTGACCACGATCGGATCGAACGCGCCCGCCGGCCAGCCTAAGACGTTCGACATCAACGTGCCGACCCTCAGTCTCGATTCGGGGATGCGCTTCGAACGCAGCGTGCGGCTTTTCGGGCTGTCGTATATCCAGACGCTCGAACCAAGGCTGTTCTATGTGTACACGCCTTACCGCAATCAGTCGTTCGCGCCGTTGTTCGATACGGCGACGGCCGATTTCGGGCTCGCGGAACTGTTCATGCCGAACAGCTTCGTCGGCAATGACCGGGTGTCCGATGCCAATCGCCTCACGGGCGCCCTGACCACGCGCTTCATCGATCCTGCGAGCGGCGATGAGCGAGCCCGTTTCGTTCTGGCGGAGCAGTACGATTTTCACACGCCGCAGGTGACCCTCAACGTTGGCGATCCCACTGGTACAGTCGCCCGCACCAGCGTGATTGCCGGTGCGTCGTACAAGCTGGGCCAGGGTTTCTCAGCAGAGCAGGCGGTGGAGTACAGCCAGGCCAACCACTACCTCACGAATGCCGAAGCCGGGTTCGGCTGGTCGCCTGCTGCACGGCAGGTATTGAATGTGGCGTATCGCTATACGCGCGCCAATAGCACGCTGGACTATCAACCGGTCAATCAGTTCATCGTGTCCGAGCAATGGCCGCTGCTGCACAATGTGGTCAGCGTTGCGCGGGTGAATTACGACATGAGCGCGCATCGGTTGATCGCGGGCTTGCTGGGACTTCAATACGATACGGATTGCTGGTCGCTTGGCGTGGCGTTCGAGAAGTACACCAACGCGACCTCGACCACGGTGCCTAGCACCGGCACGCGTGTGCTGATGCAACTGCAGCTCAAAGGTTTTTCGCAGGTCGACAACGGCCTGCTCAACCAGTTTCGCGCCAATGTGCCGGGTTATACGCCGGCCAGCACGGGAAACGAGCCGACCTCGCGCTTTAGCGATTATCCGTAACGGGTGCCGGCCGTTGCATTAGGTGTGATTCTGCGAGAACAACGTTTCGAGCGGGTAGTGGCTCTTCACGAACGGCGACTTGATGATGACGTAGCTGAAGTACTTTTCGATGCCGATGTCGCGCTCCAGCAGCCCCTCGATGATGCTCTGATAGTGGCTCACGCTGCGCGTGACGAACTTCAGCAAATAGTCATAGCCACCGCTCGCCAGATGACACTCGACGATCTCGTCGACGTCCTTGATCGCATTCACGAACTTGATGAAGTCTTCGCGCCGATGATCGGCGAGCGTGACTTCGGTAAATACGATCTGCACGTCGCCGAGCTTTTCGAGCTGGATCTGCGCACCGTAGCCGACGATATAGCCGGCTTTCTCCAGACGCTTGACCCGGATCAGGCAAGGACTGGGCGAAAGGCCGACCGCGTCGGCAAGCTCGACGTTGGTTATGCGGCCTTTCTTTTGCAACTGGGAAAGTATGCGCAGATCAATCCGGTCCAGCTTGCTGTCGCTGCTCATCGTAACGGTGTCGCTCCGGCGAAGGGTGAAAGGGTCTCGAAGAGTCCTCTACTCTAGCACGCAGTGGCATGAATTTTGACGTTCAACGCGGCCCGGACATCGGCTTGCGCGAGAACGTCGTCGAGGGTCTTTTCGAGGCGTTCGAACATCAGATCGAACTCTGCCTCGGTGTACGACAGCGCCGGCGCAAAACCGAGAATGTTGTCGCCGAACGCGCGGAAAATCAGGCGGTTTTCATACGCCGCGGCGGCGATCCGTTCCGACAGTTTCAGCGACGGATCGAAACCGGCTTTGCTGTCCTTGTCCGACACCAGTTCGAGCGCGCCGAGCAGGCCGCGGTGGCGCGAGTCGCCCACCAGCGGATGCGCGAGCAGCGCGTCGAGGCCGCGTGCGAAGCGCGGGCCACGGGCGACGCCGTTCGCGAGCAGGCCGCCTTCGTGATAGAGGCGCAGTACTTCAAGGCCGATCGCGGCGCTGACCGGATGCGCCGAGTACGTATGGCCGTGGCCGACCACCGCTTCGGCGTCGCCGTCCGCGATGCCTTGATAGATTTCGTCAGACATCAGCACGGCACCCATCGGCGCATAACCGGCGGTCAGGCCTTTCGCCACGGTCATCAGATCCGGCTCGACGTTTTCACCCTGGCAGGCGAATAGCGGACCCGTACGGCCGAAGCCGGTAATGACCTCATCGGCGACGAACAGAATGCCAAGCTTACGGCAACTGTCGCGCATCGCTTTCAACCAGCCGACCGGCGGCACGATTACGCCGCCCGAGCCCTGGATCGGTTCGCAGAAGAACGCCGCGACGTTGTCCGCGCCGAGCTCGGCCACTTTCGCTTCGAGCGCGGCCACCGAGGCGGCGATCAGCGCGGCGTCGTCGGCGAAATCGTTATGGTAGGCATACGGTGACGGCAGATGATGCTGGTTCGGCAGCGGCAGATCGAAATTGCGGTGAAACGCGGGCAACGCGGTGAGCCCCGCGCCCATCGTCGATGAACCGTGGTAGCCGCGTTGCAGCGCAATGATGTGTTTCTTCGCCGGGCGACCGGTTGCGTTGAAGTAGTGTGTGATGAAACGGATCGCCGAATCGACCGCATCGGAGCCGCCCAGCGTGAAATACACATGTTGGAGCGACGCGGGCGAGACCTCTACCAGCTTTTGCGCCAGTTCGATTGCCGGAGCCGAGCCGAAATGGAAATAGCTGGTTGCGTAGGGCAGTTTCTTCATCTGCTCTGTGGCGGCATCCACGATGCTTTGCTGGCCGTAGCCCACGTTCACGCACCACAGACCGGAGAAGGCGTCGAGCAGTTCGTTGCCGGCCGCGTCGCGCAGGAACGCACCGCGGGCGGACTCGAGGACGGTGACGCCGCGGGCTTCGTGCGCGCGGTAGCTGATAACCGGGTGAATCAGATGTTTGCGGTCGGCTTCGATGAGCGAATGATTCGGCATGATGGTTCTCGTCGCGGGAAGGGGCTGTTGACCGCTCCATACTACTGACCCACGACGATTGCCTGCTCACCTAAACAATTGTCCGAAAAGCGCGTGCGACGCGTTTTGATACCGGGTCTCGGCATTTTCTGCTGCGGACGCTGAAAAGCCGCGCCGCGCGGGCGTTTCGTTCAGCGCCGCGGCGGCGCGTTCAATACCCTTGAGTCCGGTCGATCTGGCCGAGCATCGGCAGGCCTTCGCGGTGGCGGCGCAGATTCTCGAGCACCACGTCGACGGCGCTTTCCGGCCGTGTCGCGCTGGCGATATGGGGCGTGATGCGGACCCGTGGATGCGTCCATAACGGATGCCCGGCGGGCAGCGGCTCGGGATCCGTAACGTCCAGAATCGCGCTGTTTAGTTGGCCGCTATCCAGCGCAGTCAGCAGATCCGTCTGGTTCAAATGCGGACCGCGCCCGGTTTGAATCAGCGACGCGCCACGCGGCAACTTCGCAAACAGTTGGGCATCGAGCAGGCCGCGCGTTGCCGGCGTGAGCGGCAACAGGCAGATCAGGATGTCGGTGCGGGCGAGAAACGGGTCCAGCGTGCATTCGCCGGCATAACATTCGACGCCTTCGATCTCGCGCGGCGAGCGGCTCCAACCCGCGCAGGCGAAACCGAATAGCCGTAGTTTCTCCAGCACTGCCGTGCCCAGTACGCCGAGCCCCAGCACGCCAATGCGGCGTTCACTGGCCGGCTTGAGCGGCAGTTCGCGCCAGACCTGCTGTTGTTGCTGAAGACCGTAGTCGAACAGATCGCGATGAATCGTCAGCACAGCTTGCGTGACGTATTCGACCATGCCTTCGACGATGCCCGGCTCGATCATTCGCACCACCGGGATATGCGCCGGCACGCCCGACAGGTCGAACTGATCGATGCCCGCGCCGACCGAAAAAACGATTTCCAGGTTCGGGAAAGTGCGAGTCGGATCGTGCGGCGGCTGCCAGGCGGCGAGGTAGCGGATTGCCGCCGGGTCGCCGTGATCGGGCCAGATATGAAACGGCAGATCGGGCGCTTTCTGCGCGAAGAGTCTGGCCCAGTGCGCGCCCCGCGCCGGGTCCGCTTTATAAAGGAAGGCCATGATGGATCAGCAGATCGCCTGATTGATGATGCCGTATTGCAGGTAAGGGCTGCTTTTGGCCGCTCCCGCAAGATCGGCCGGCGTGGCGTGCCGAACCATCTTGACGACCGTATCCACCCGTGGAATCCCCAACTGCGTGAGCCATTCGGTCAGCCCGCTCTCGCCTGGCGTGTCGATGCGTACGAACACGCCTTCGTTGAGCGCCAGCCAGTGGCTGATCAACGCCTTGGCGCGGCTCGAATCCTCCGACGCGGGCGCGACCACCGGCCCGATCGCAAAGCCTCTCCCGAAGCGGCGAAAGAGCGCGAAGCCCACCAGTTCGCCGTCGCGATCGAGGGCGATGCCGTCGGCGGCGTTCAGCAGTGCGGGCAAGACGTCGCCGCGGTCGAGGCCGCTTGCCTGCGACGCCAGTTCGACCAGCCGCGCCGTGTCGCTCGAGCCGAGCGGGCGCAAGCGCTCGCCGGGCGGCAGGGAAACCAGCGGCGGCTGGAATGCCGCGCCTTGATGCTGGTCGAGCGTGCCGACCGCGCGAAAGCCGAGCTTCTCGTACAAAGGCTGACCCGCCGGTGTCGCGTGCAAAAACGTGATGCGGCCGCCGAGTTCCTCGAGCACCAACTCCATCAGCTTTTTGCCGATGCCGCGCCCTTGCTGTTCGAGGGACACGATCACCATGCCGAGCGAGGCCCGGTCGGCGCCGTATTTCCAGCACAAGGCCGTGCCGATCACGCCGTTCGCGTCTTCCGCGACGAAACCCACGCCCAGTTGCGCGACGAAACGCCAGTCGTCCGCGCGATGCGGCCATTTGAGCTCGACCGTCAGCGCGTGCGCGGCCGCAATGTCGTCCTGGGTGAAAGGTCGATAGGTAATCGAACTGGTATTCGAATCGGACACGCCGTACTCCCTGAATGGCTGAAGGCTTACGCCGCCACTTTGTCATCCGGCGCGTGGCGTGACTAGGACGATCTTTTTATCCGGGCCATGCATCAGGGCCGCAGCGCGAATCGATGCAAAACACTCAGTCTGGGCACGCATTACAAGCGTGTTCTGCTGCGCGGGGATTTTTGTCGGCGACATATGCCGCGTCCACGGCTCTACGATTTTGTCATGGCGGCGGCGTTGTTCGGACACACCCTGGACGCACCGCCCGGGACTAACAGCCAGTAGCCAGTCACACAGGAAACTTCTCTCATGGACAGCTTCAATCCGGACGACGTCGCGGTTCGCAGCGGACATTTCATCGGCGGCGAGTATGTGGAAGGCGGCGAGCCTCGCATCGAGGTGCTGCGCCCCTCGGACGGCGTGGCCTACGCTTCGCTGCCGCTCGCCGACGCCGAAATGGTGGATCGCGCGGTGCAGAACGCGTGGCAGGCGTTCAGAACCAGCGCCTGGGCGCGCATGGCGCCGCGCGAGCGGGCGAAGATCCTGCGCCGTTTCGCCGAGCTGGTCGAAGCCGATGCGTCGTATCTGGGCCGCCTGGAGGCGCTCGGTTCGACCCGCCCGATCGCTCAGGCGATTGGCTGGGACGTGCCGTTCACCGCCGAAGGCATTCGCTTCTACGCCGAATTCGCCGATAAGCTGGGCGGCGACGTGGCGGCAACGGACCATGACCATCTCGGCATGACGATCGCCGAGCCATACGGCGTGATAGGCGCGATTGCGCCGTGGAACTTCCCGCTGGTGATGGCTTCGTGGAAGATCGCGCCGGCTCTCGCCGCGGGTAACGCCGTGGTGCTGAAACCCTCGGAGATGACGCCGTTCTCGGTCTTGCGGCTTGCCGAACTGGCTGTGCAGGCGGGCGTGCCGGCGGGCATCTTCAACGTGGTGCAAGGCGACGGCCGTGTCACCGGCGACGAACTGGTGCGCCACCCGAAGATCAGCAAGGTCACCTTCACCGGCTCCACGCGCACCGGCGCCGCGATTATGGCTGCCTGCGCGCAAAGCGGCACCAAGCCGGTCACGCTCGAACTCGGCGGCAAGAGTCCGCAGATCGTTTTCGCCGATGCCCCGCGTCTGGACGATGTAGCACGCCGGATCGCCGGCTCGATCACCGGCAATGCCGGCCAGGTGTGCGTGGCCGGCTCGCGGCTGCTGGTCGAGCGCAGCCTGGCGGAGCCGTTGGCCGAGCGCATCGGCAAGGTCTTCGCCGAGTTGAGACCCGGCGCGACGTGGGCCGCCGGCACCACCTTGTCGCCGATCATCTCCGCGCCACAGGCGGCGCGTATCGAAGGGATCGTCGGGCGCACGCTGGAGGCAGGCGCGACGCTGCGTTACGGCGGCGTGCGGAGCGACGCTGGGGCGGGCGCCTTCTATGCGCCGACGTTGCTTGCGGACGTCACTGCCCATTCCGAAGCGGTGCGCGAAGAAGTCTTCGGCCCCGTGCTGACGTTGCAGACCTTCGACACCGAAGAAGAAGCGCTCGCGCTCGCCCAGCATCCCGACTACGGGCTTGCCGCCGGCGTGCATACCGCCGACCTCGGCCGGGCGCTGCGCTTCGTGCGTGGCCTCGAGGCGGGGACGGTCTGGGTCAACCGCTACGGCCGTACCTCCGACTTCATGATTCCCACCGGCGGCTACAAGCGCTCCGGGATCGGCAAGGACCTCGGCCGTCAGGCCTACGAGGCAAACCTGCGCTTCAAGAGCGTGCTGATCGACCTGCGGCCTTAAATCTCGCAACACCAATACGGGCGGGGCTTCCAGCCCGCCCACCGCAGACTGTGCTGCGCGACGGCCTCAAAACGCATGGTTTGTGTCACCAGCCGCACTCGAATCAGGAACATCTGTGTTTTTGCACTGATTAAATCTTTAACAGGAATTAGCTTCTCTTTCGCCACTGAACTCGCTCCCGGGTTCACCACCACGACAGGACTGCACCATGATCGAATTCGAACCGAAATACATCACCTTCGACTGCTACGGCACGCTCACGAAATTCCGCATGGCCGACATGACTCGCGAAATGTTCGGGCACCTGCTGAACGCCGACGACCTGGAAAAGCTCGTGGCGTTCTACGCGGGCTATCGCCGCGACGAAGTGCTGGGTGCCTGGAAGCCGTATCGCGACGTGGTGGTCAACGCGCTGCGCCGCGCCTGCAAGCGCATGAACGTCGCGTTCGATGAACAGGAAGCCGAGAAGATCTATCTCGCCGTGCCGACCTGGGGCCCACACCCGGACGTTCCGGAAGGTCTCTCGCGTCTGGCGAAGAAGTACAAGCTGGTGATTCTCTCGAACGCGTCGAACAACCAGATCCAGAGCAACGTGGACAAACTCGGCGCGCCGTTCCACGCGGTCTTCACGGCCGAGCAGGCGCAGTCGTACAAGCCGCGCATGCAGGGCTTCGAATACATGTTCGACCAGTTGAACTGCAATCCGGAAGACGTGCTGCACGTGTCGTCCAGCCTGCGCTACGACCTGATGACCGCGCACGACCTCGGCATCAGGCACAAGGCCTTCGTCAATCGTGGGCATGAGCCGTCCACGCCGTACTACCAGTACTACGAAGTCAGCGGCATTCCGCAACTGGCAGCGGAACTCGGCCTGTAACGGTAAGCGTTGTCTGCGCATTCATCGCCTCGCTCATTGCCCATCTCAAGGACAGACCGGATGAAGCTCGATTCCTATTGGCTCGACACCGCGCCGCCGTTCGTCTCGGCGTGTGAAGGTCCGGTCGAGGGCCAGGCCGATGTCGTCGTGATCGGTGGCGGCTTCACCGGGCTGTCGGCGGCGCAGGCGTTGGGCAAACGAGGTGCCTCGGTGACGGTGCTCGACGCGGGGCGCATAGGCGGCGGCGCGTCGGGGCGCAACGGCGGTCAGGTCAATACCGGTGTCGCGCAGGACTTCGTCGCGCTGGTCGCGCAACTGGGTGTGGAGCGGGCCAGTGCCTGCTACCGCGCGTTCTCGGATGCAGTCGATACGGTCGAGCGGCTGATTCGCGAGGAACACATCGACTGCAATTACAGCGCGACGGGCAAGCTGAAGCTGGCGTCGAAACCGCATCACCTCGCGCATCTGGAGAAGACCGCGGAGTTGATCCGGCGCGAAGTCGATACGGATATCGAACTAATTGGACGTGAGCGGATTCGCAGCGAAATCCAGTCGGACAGTTTTTACGGCGGCTTGCTGCAGCGCCACGGCGGCCAGATGCATATGGGCAAGTTCACCGTCGGACTGGCCGACGCCGCGGTTCGTCGCGGCGCGAAGCTCTATGAAAACGCGGCGGTCACCGCGATTGCGAAGGATGGCAGCGGTTTCAAGGTCACCTCGGCGCGCGGCGAAGTGCGCGCGAGGCAGGTGCTGATTGCCACCGGCCCGTCGCGGCACGGTCCGTTCGGCTGGTATCGGCGGCGGCTCGCGCCGGTGGGGTCGTTCATCGTCGTGACCGAGCCGCTGCCGGCGGAACTGCTGGCGCGGGTATTTCCTAACCGCCGCGCGTACACCACCACGCGCCTGATGCACAACTACTTCCGCGTGACGCCGGATTCGCGTCTGCTGTTCGGCGGCCGGGCGCGCTTTACGGCATCCGAGCGGCCGTCGGACGCGAAGAGCGGCAGGATTCTGCAGCAGGGGCTGGCCGCGATGTTCCCGATGCTGGCGAAAGCACGCATCGACTACTGCTGGGGCGGTCTCGTGGATATGACCGCCGACCGTCTGCCGCATGCCGGCCAGCACGACGGCATCTATTTTTCGCTGGGCTACAGCGGCCACGGCACGCAGATGTCGACGCATATGGGGCAGGTGATGGCCGACGTGATGGACGGCCACGAAGAGCGCAATCCCTGGCGGGAGCCGGATTGGCCCGCGATTCCGGGCCATACCGGCAAACCCTGGTTCCTGCCGCTGGTGGGGACGTACTACCGCATCAAAGATATTTTCTATTGATTGTTTCTTGTTGTACCTGCCACTAAAAAACCACGCAGCTATCCCTGTCACCCTCGCGGAGAAGTTCGATGAATAAGGAAACCTCGCAACATGACGCTCTTCGGCTCGGCACCGAGTTGGAGCGCTTGACGTCAAAAGGCGCATCACGACGCCAGGTGCTGCGCGCGATGACGGCGGCCGGCATGATGTCGGTGACGGGCGCCGGCCTGTTGAGCGCGAGCGGTGCGGCCTTCGCGCAGGCGAAGCCGAAGCAGGGCGGCAAGATCCGGGTGGCGACGCAATCCGCTTCGGCCGCCGACACGCTCGACCCGGCCAAGGGCGCGCTCGGCACGGACTACGTGCGCGGCTTCATGTTCTACAACTGCCTGACCGAACTCGATTCGCATCTCGGCGCGAAGATGGCGCTGGCCACCTCGCTCGATACGAAGGACGCGACGGTGTGGATCGTCAAGTTGCGCACGGGCGTGCAGTTCCACGACGGCAAGCCGTTCGGGCCGGCGGACGTCGTGTATTCGATCATGCGCCACAAGGACCCGGCGACGGCATCGAAAGCGAAAACGCTGGCCGATCAGATCAAGGAAGTGAAGGCGACCGGCCCGAATGAAGTAACGATCACGCTCGAAGGCCCGAACGCCGACTTGCCGGTGATTCTCGCCACCTCGCATTTCCAGATCATCAAGGACGGCACCAAAGATTTCAAAACGGCGATCGGCACCGGTCCGTTCAAGGTCAAGGAATTCTCGCCGGGCGTGCGCACGGTCGGCGTGAAGAACGCGAATTACTGGAAGCCGGGCCTGCCGCATCTCGACGAAGTCGAACTGATCGGCATTGGCGACGAATCGGCCCGCGTCAACGCGCTGCTCTCCGGCGACGTGCAACTGATCAACTCGGTGAGCCCGCGCTCGACCACGCAGATCAAGAGTGCCGGCGGTTTCGGCGTGCTGGAGACGAAGACGGGCGAGTACACCGACCTGATCGTGCGCGACGAAGGCGGCATCACCGGCAACGACGATTTTCGGCGAGGCATGATGTATCTGCAGGATCGCGAGCAGATGCGCCGGGCGATCTTCCAGGGTTACGGCACGATCGGCAACGATCAGCCGATCGATCCGACCAACAAGTACTACCTGGCCGGTTTGCCGCAGCGAACGTTCGATCCGGACAAGGCGAAGTTCCATTTCCAGAAGGCCAAAGTCGGCAGCGCGCCGATGCAGATTTTTGCGTCGCCGGCGGCGGAGGGGTCGGTTGAAATGGCGATGTTCCTGCAGCAGGTGGCGCCGCAAGCCGGTCTGAATCTGCAGGTGTCGCGCGTGCCGGCCGACGGCTATTGGTCCAATCATTGGATGAAGCATCCGCTGGGTTTCGGCAACGTCAACGCGCGTCCCAGCGCCGATGTGATTTTCACGCAATTCTTCAAGTCGGACGCGCCGTGGAACGAAGCGAACTGGAAGAGCCCGAAGTTCGACCAGATGCTGCTTGCGGCGCGGGGCGAACCGGACGACGCGAAGCGCAAGAAGATCTACGGCGACATGCAGGTGCTGGTGCATGAAACGGGCGGCGTCGGCATTCCGATGTTCCAGAGTTCGATCGATGCCTATACGTCGAAGCTCAAGGGGCTCGGCTCGATTCCGCTGGCCGGCCTGATGGGTTTCATGTTCGCGGAAAACGTCTGGCTGGACGCCTGAAGCGGGTCTGTCCGGTGCGCCTTAACAGGCCACACCAGGCAATACAGGCAATACAGGCAATACGTACGCCGCTCTCCCGCGGCGTGCGGCTTCAACCTCGGATAGGAGGCGACTTTCGATGAAAGCACACGCGCAACGACTCATTGCCGCGCGCCTTGGCCTCGCACTGCTTACGCTGCTGCTGGTTTCGGCGGTCGTGTTCGCCATTACCGGGCTGCTTCCCGGCGATGCCGCGCAGCAGGCGCTCGGCCAGGCGGCCACTCCGGAAGCCGTCGCGGCATTGCGGCATCAGTTCGGTCTCGACCAGCCTGCGCTGCAACGCTATTTCGAGTGGCTCATTCACGTTGTCAGCGGCAATTTCGGCACCTCGCTGTCGAACAATCTGCCGGTCAGCGAGCTGATCGCCACGCGCCTGCCGAATTCGCTGGTGCTGGCTGGTTTGACGGCGCTGGTCTCGGTGCCGCTCGCGCTCGTGATCGGTATTTCGTCGGCGATGTTTCGCGGTTCGCTGCTCGACCGCACGCTCAACGTGCTCACGCTCTCGACGGTGGCCGTGCCGGAATTTCTGATCGCCACGATTGCCGTATTGATCTTCGCCGTCAAGCTGCGCTGGCTGCCCGCGCTGTCGTATCTCTCGGAGGTGCATTCGTTCGGCGCGCTGCTGCGCATCTACGCGATGCCGGTGATGACCCTGTGCTGCGTGATCGTCGCGCAGATGTCACGGATGACGCGCGCCGCGGTGCTCGATCAGTTGAATTCGTCGTACGTTGAAATGGCGATTCTCAAGGGCGCGTCACCCGCGCGCGTGGTGCTGCGGCATGTGTTGCCCAACACCATCGGGCCGATTGCCAATGCAGTGGCGTTGAGCCTGTCTTATCTGTTTGGCGGCGTGGTGATCGTGGAGTCGATCTTCAACTATCCCGGCCTCGCGAGCCTGATGGTAGATGCCGTCACCAATCGCGACATGCCACTCGTGCAGGGCTGCGTGATGGTGTTCTGCGCGGCGTATCTCGCGTTGGTGCTGATCGCCGACCTGTGTCAAATCGTATCCAATCCGAGGCTGCGTCGATGATGAGCCAACCTACCAATCCCCACGTTCCTCATATTCCCCATGCGGGCACCGAGCTGTACGACATCGACGCCGGCGAGCCCGTGGTCGAGCCGCCGGTTGTCGAAGCGGCGGCGCTGAAGCAGGGTGTGTTCAAGCGGCTGGTGCATCGTTTCTCCGTGCTCGGCCTGATTGGCCTCGTGATGGTGGCGTTCTGGCTGATCGTCGCGTTTATCGGGCCGCTGGTCGCGCCGTATAAGGGCGGCGCGCTGACGTCGACGGAAATTTTCGGCAGCTACAGCGCCGCGTATCCGCTCGGTACCGACTATCTTGGCCGCGACATGCTGAGCCGGATTCTCTACGGCGCGCGCTATACGGTCGGCCTGGCACTGGCCGCGGCGATACTCGCCAGCGTGATCGGCACGTTCTTCGGTTTGCTTGCCGCGGTATCGGGGCGCTGGGTCGATGAAATCCTGAGCCGCCTGTTCGACGCGCTGATTTCGATTCCGAGCAAGGTGCTCGCGCTCGTCGTGATCGCCGCGTTCGGCTCGTCGATCACGATGCTGACGACCGTTGCCGCGCTGGCCTACATACCCGGAGCATTCCGCATTTCGCGCTCGCTCGCGGTGAACCTGATGGGTCTCGAATACGTTCAGGTAGCGAGAGCACGCGGCGAGGGCATCTTCTATATCGCGCGGGTGGAAGTGCTGCCGAACATGATCTATCCCATGCTCACCGACTTCGGATTGCGCTTCGTGTTCATCGTGCTGCTGCTGAGCGGGCTGAGTTTTCTCGGCCTCGGCGTGCAGCCGCCGAATGCCGATTGGGGGTCACTCGTGCGCGAGAACATCGGTGGTTTGTCCGAGGGCGCGCCCGCCGTGTTGATGCCGGCCGTTGCGATTGCGACGCTGACCATCGGCATGAATCTGCTGATCGACAACCTGCGGCGTCGCGGCCGTAGCCATGGAGGTGCGTGATGGCTGAGCTGACCGAGCGGGACATGATTGAGGTGAAAGGGCTGCGGGTGGTCGCGGGCGCGGCGCCGGGGCCGGTGACGGAAATCGTCAAGGGTGTCAGTTTTTCGGTGAAGAAGGGCGAGGTGCTGGCGCTGATCGGCGAGTCCGGTTCGGGCAAGACGACGATCGCACTGTCGCTGCTCGGCTATGCCCGGGCAGGATGCTCGATCAGCGGCGGCTCGGTGCGCGTAGGCGACGTGGAGGTGCTGTCGCTCGATGCCAAAGGGCGACGTGGGTTGCGGGCACGGACCGTGGCTTATGTCGCGCAGAGTGCGTCGGCAGGCTTCAATCCGTCGCGCACGATCATGGATCAGGTCACCGAACCGGCCCTGCTGCATCACGTAATGTCCGCCGAGGCAGCGCGCGCGAAAGCGATCGAACTGTTTCGCGCGCTTGCTCTGCCGGCGCCGGAGACGATCGGCGAGCGTTATCCGCATCAGGTGTCCGGCGGTCAATTGCAGCGCTTGATGGCCGCGATGGCGTTGATCACCGATCCGGCTGTCGTCGTGTTCGATGAGCCGACCACCGCGCTCGACGTCACCACGCAGATCGAGGTGCTCGCGGCCTTCAAGAAGGTGATTCGCGAGCTCGGCACCACCGCCGTGTACGTGTCGCACGATCTGGCGGTGGTCGCGCAGATGGCGGACCGCATCGTCGTGCTGAATGGCGGCGCGGTGAAGGAGAACGGCGCGGTCGCGCAAGTGCTCGATGCACCCGTGGATGCTTACACGCGTCAATTGCTCGCCGCTACACGGCGTCCTGAAGTGGAGTTGGCAACGCCGCAGAACGGCAAGCATATCCCGCCGCTGCTCGAAATCCGCGGGCTCGCGGCGGGCTACGGACGCGTCGACCGTTTTGGTGCGCCCGCTGTGCGCGTACTCGACGACGTGAGCCTGTCGATCCCGCGCGGCAGCGCGCTCGGCGTGATCGGCGAATCCGGTTCCGGCAAGACGACGCTCGCGCGGGTGGTAGCCGGGTTGGTCGACCGCGCACGCGGTGAAGTATTTTTCAACGGCACGCTGCTGCCCGCGCAACTATCGCGCCGCACACCGGAGCAGTACCGGCAGATCCAGATCGTGTTCCAGAACGCCGACACCGCGCTGAATCCGAGCCATTCGATCGCCGACATTCTGGGCCGCCCGCTCGCGTTCTATCACCATCTGCGGGGTTCGGCCGCACAAAAACGCATACTGGAATTGCTCGACCTGGTGAAACTGCCCGCCTCGCTTGCCACGCGCACGCCTGCCGGACTTTCCGGTGGCCAGAAGCAGCGCGTGAATCTGGCGCGCGCGCTTGCCGCCGATCCCGCACTGATCCTCTGCGATGAAGTGACGTCCGCACTCGATACGGTGGTCGGCGCGGCGATCCTCGATCTGCTGGCCGAATTGCGCCGTGAACTCGGCGTGTCGTACATGTTCATCAGCCACGACATCTCGACGGTGCGTGCGGTTTGCGACGAAGTGATCGTGCTGTATGCGGGGCATCGCGTTGAAGCCGGGCAGCGCGACGTGCTCGCGGCGCCGCCGTATCACCCGTACACGGGCTTGCTGGTCGATTCGGTGCCCGCGCTGAAACCGGGCTGGCTCGACGCGCGCCGCGCGGTCGGTTGTGCCGCGTTGCCGCCGATGGGCGAGAGCGCCAATGTCCCCGAGTTGTGCTCGTTCCGCGCGCGCTGCCCGGTACGCATCGACGGGAAGTGCAATGTCACGCCGCCTTCGCTGAAGAAGCTGCCTTCGGGCGCGGAGATTCTTTGTCATCATCCGGCGGCGGAACTCAACCGCTTGCAGACCGTGGAGGCGACCCCGGCATGAGCGGACGATTTGTACGGCTCGCGGAGACGGGCCGCAAGACCTTTTCGATTACCGTGGACGGCGTCGTGCGTGAGGCCGCCGAGGGCGATACGTTGATGGTCGCCTTGCTGACCGGCGTGAGCACCTTGCGCGACTCCGAATTCGGCGACGGCCGCCGCGCCGGTTTCTGTTTGATGGGCGCGTGCCAGGACTGCTGGGTCTGGACGGCGCAAGGCGACCGCGTGCGGGCCTGCAGCACGCCCGCGGCGCCCGGCATGGCGATCGTGACGAAACTGGCCGAAGCCGGGGAGGGTGTATGGCCCCGCGTGTAGTGATCGTCGGCGCCGGGCCGGCAGGCGTGCGCGCCGCGCAGGCGCTGGTCGAGGCGGGACTGCGGCCAACGCTCATCGATGAAGGCCGGCGTGACGGCGGCCAGATTTATCGGCGTCAACCGGAAGGGTTTTCGCGCAGCTACGAGACGTTGTACGGCACTGAGGCCGAGCGCGCCGCTTCGTTGCATCAGAGCTTCGATGCGCTGAAGCAGAAGATCGATTATCTGCCGGAGACGCTGGTCTGGAATATCTCGCCGGGCGCGGTGCATCTGGCGAGCGGCACGCATTATCGGACCCTGCCGTTCGATTCGCTGATTGTTTGCAGCGGCGCGACGGACCGGCTGATGCCGGTGAAGGGCTGGCACCAGGCCGGCACATACAGCCTCGGCGGCGCGCAGGTTGCGCTGAAATCGCAGGGCTGTGCGATCGGTTCGCGCATCGTGATGATGGGCAGCGGTCCGCTGCTGTATCTGGTGGCCGCGCAATACGTCAAGGCGGGCGCGCAGGTGGCGGCGGTGCTCGATACGTCGACCTTCATGCAGCGGGTGGCCGCGCTGCCGCGTTTGCTGGCGATTCCGGCCGCGCTCAGGAAGGGCATTGCGTTGACGCGTGTGCTGGCAAGCGCGCAGGTACCGGTTTATCGCGGCGTGCAGCCGGTGGAAATCAAAGGGTCGGCGCAAGACGGCGTGAGTGGCGTTGTGGTTGCATTGCCTGGCGGCAAGCCACTCGAATTCGCGTGCGATGCGGTCGCGCTCGGTTATCACCTGCGTCCGGAGACGCAGCTTGCGGACCTTGCGGGGTGCCGCTTCGTGTTCGACGACCACGCGCAGCAGTGGCTTCCGCAAATCGACGAAGACGGCCGCAGCAGCGTCAAAGGTATCTATCTGGCGGGCGACGGTGCAAGGGTGCGCGGCGCGGACGCCGCCGAGCGTTCCGGCCGCCTCGCGGCTTTGGCGGCGTTGCGCGATCACGGCATGCAGGTCCAGGGCATCGAGGCGTTGCGCGCCGAACTCGCGCGTTTCACCCGCTTCGCCGCGGGCCTGCGAGAAGCCTTTCCATGGCCGGCGCAATTCGCCGCGTCTTTACCGGATGAAACGATCGTCTGCCGCTGCGAAGCGATTACAGCCGGCGAACTGCGCCGCGTCGTACACGCGACCGGCGCGCAGGAAGCCAATCGTGCGAAGGCCTTTTCGCGCGTCGGCATGGGGCGCTGTCAAGGGCGTTACTGCGGCCACGCGGGCGCGGAAATCATTGCGGCGACGGCTTCGGTGCCCTTGTCGTCGGTGGGACGGCTGCGCGGTCAGGCGCCCGTCAAACCACTGCCGGTGGCGCTTGCCGAAGAGGTGAACGAATGAGCGCGGCAACAGCTAACGAAGCCGATGTCATCGTGATCGGCGGCGGCATCATGGGAACGACCACGGCCTTCTTTCTGCGGCAGCGTAACCGCTCGGTAATCCTGCTCGAACGTGGACTCACGGGACAGCAGGCGAGCGGCGTGAACTTCGGGGGCATTCGCCGGCAGGGCCGCGCGTTGCCGCAACTCGAGATGGCGAACCGCGCGCTGCGTACCTGGCAACGTTCGAAGGACATGCTGGGCGAGGACATCGAGTTTCTGCCGGTGGGCCACACGCGCGTGTGCTATCACCAGAAGGACGTGGAGAATTTCGATCAATACGCGCTCGCTGCCCGCACCTATGGTCTCGACCTCACCGTGCTGCGCGGCGACGCGTTGTTCAACCGCTTTCCGTTTCTAGGCCGCGAGGTGCTGGCGGCATCGATTTCACCGCTCGACGGCCACGCCAATCCGCGTCTCGCCGCGCCTGCGTTTGGCCGTGCGGCCGCGCGGCTCGGCGCTCAGGTGATCGAGAACAGCGAGATCGTGCGGGTCGAAAAAGACGGCGAGCGGTTCCGCGTGGAGAGCGCGCGCGGCGACGTGTATTGGGCCGCGCAACTCGTGATCTGTGCGGGCGCGTGGGCGAGCCGTCTCACCGAGCAGTTCGGCGAGCCCGTTCCGCTCGTCGCGAGCGGACCGCAGATGGCGGTGACCGAGCCGGTGCCGTATGTGTTCAAGTCGTCGATGGGGGTGTTCACCTCGATCAAGGAGGAGAGCATCTATTTCCGCCAGATTCCGCGCGGCAACATCATTGTCGGCGGCGGTCCCGCTGGCCCGGCGGATGCCGTGACGTGCCGCGCCTCGGTCCTGCCGCGCAATACCGTGCGGCAAGTCGCGCAGTTGCGGCGGCTCGTGCCGGCGCTGGCCCCGCTGCATGTGATTCGCGTGTGGAGCGGTGTGGAAAGCTATCTGCCCGACGGCGAGCCGGTGATCGGTCCGAGCAGCAAGGTCGACGGTCTTTACTATGCGTTCGGCTTTTGCGGCTCGGGTTTCCAGATCGGCCCGGGTGTTGGCGAGACGCTGGCGGAGCTTGTCGATACGGGTAGCACGCCCATTCCGCTCGACGTGTTTTCCGTCAGCCGGTTCGCGAAAGAAGCCGCGCTCCGCCCGAGTATCGCGACGTCATGAAACAGTCCATCAGCCTCAATGCCGCCCGGGCGTTTATCGAAGCCCATTTCGACGAACCGGTGACGCTCGCGCAGCTCGCCGCGCTGTCCGCGCTCAGCGTGTCGCGCTTCGCGACGGTGTTTCGTCAGCAGTACGGTTCATCGCCCTATCGTTATCTGTGCGGGTTGCGGATTCAGCGGGCGCAAACCTTGTTGCTCGAGGGCATGCCGGGATCGGTGGTGGCGACCGAGGTGGGGTTTTTCGATCAAAGCCACTTCGGCCGGCATTTCAAACGATGCTGCGGAATGACGCCCAGCATGTTCATCGCGCGCGCCGGAGCGAACGCGCAGAAACAGGGCGGCGCGAGTCAGGCTACGGCGCCGCGTTCAGCTTCCGCCATAACGTCGTCTTGCTGATGCCGAGTGCCTCGCAAACCGCATCGCGATCGCCGTCGCACGCGGCGAGCGCGGCGCGGATTTCGTCCGCCTCCACATGACGGCTGCGCTCGCGTAACGTCAGCGCCGTTTTTTTCGCGCGCGCCTGGGGTTGCGCGAAGATTTCGGGCGCGACGGTGCGCAGTACTTCGCGCGTCAAGACGGCTTTTGTTGCGCCGTTCGAGTTCGAATCCGGGTCTCTGTCCGGGGTTGCGTCCGGGGCTGCGTTCGGGTTTGCGTCCGGTTTTGCGTCCGGGTTTGCGTCGCCATCGGCCAGTTCAACCGCAATCCGTTCGATCACGTTCTGCAATTCTCGCACGTTGCCCGGCCACATGTAATGCTTCAGCGGCTCGGCTAGCTGAGCAAGCACGCGCCGCGCCGCGTCGGCATCGGGCAGCCGCGCTGTCAGTCTCGGCTCGCGCGACGCGGCCTGCAGCAGCAATTCCGCCGCGAGCGGCAGCAGATCGTTGGGCCGCTCGCGCAGCGGCGGCAGGGCGATGCTCAGAATGTTGAGCCGGTAGTACAGGTCCGCGCGAAAGCTGCCTGCTTCAATGCTTTCGGTCAACGCGCGATGCGTTGCCGCGACGATCCGGATGTCCACCCGAGTCGGTTCCGTCGAGCCGAGCCGCACGACTTCGCGCTCCTGCAGCACGCGTAGCAAACGGCTCTGCAGCGACAACGGCATCTCGGCGATTTCGTCGAGAAACAGCGTGCCGCGGTGTGCCACCTCGATCAGCCCCGCCTTGCCGCCTTTGCGCGCGCCGGTGAACGCGCCTTCCTCATAACCGAACAGCTCGCTTTCGAGCAGCGCCTCGGGAAACGCGCCGCAATTGATGGCGACGAACGCGAAGTCGCGCCGCGCGCTCAATTGATGCATGCTCTGCGCGACCATTTCCTTGCCGGTGCCGCTTTCGCCAAGAATCAACACGGTGGCGTCCGATCGGGCGTAGCGCCGCACGAGCGCACGGACTCGTTCCATGGAATCCGACACGCCGACAATATCCGCAAGCTGGTAACGCGCGCTGAACTGCTGCACGCGTTGCCGCGCACGCAAGGTGCGATCCAGTTTCTCGACCGCGCGGGACTCCTGAAACGTCAACACGGTGCCCGGCGCCGAGTTGCTGCTAGCCAGCGGCCCGCGATGCACGACGTAACTCGCGCCGCGCACCGTGCAGAATGCGTCGCCGTCCGAATCCGGCAAGCTGCCGGCGAGATCGGGCGCGAGGTCCAGTAGCGCACGGCCCACGGCTTGCGCTGCGTCGATGGCCAGCACGTCGGCGAGCCGCCGGTTCATCGCTTCGACGCGCCCTTGCGCGTCGAGCGCGACCACGCCGTCGCGCAGATGCTGCAGCAGATTGTCGAGCCGCTGACGGCGAACCGTTTCGCGGCGGGTGGCCTGCGCGACTTCGAGTGCGGTGTCGAACGCGGCACGTATCGACGCGCGCGAGTACAGAAACACCGCGCTCATGCCGGCGCTCGCCGCGAGATCGGCGATGAGCCCTGGGCCGACCACGGCGTCGATGCCGCGATCGCGCAGATCGAGAACGACACTCTCCGCGTCCTGCGCCGATTGATACGACGCCAATGTCACGTCGATGCCGTACGCGGCAATGAAGCGCCGCACTTCGTCCGGCGTGTCGCCGTGCGTGACGAGCGCGACCTTCGCGCCGTCGCGCCGCGCTCGCGTGAGCGCGTGCATGACGTCGAAACCGGTCGGACCGATCAGCACGACCGGGACGCTAACGCGCGTCTTCAGATACGCACCGTTGGAGCCGCCGGCAATCACGACGTCGGGGCGGCCGGCGCCGACCGCGTCGATCTCATGCGCGGCGTCTTCGAAGCCGCGCGCGACGATCCGCAGATCGGCGCGTTCCACGTATTCCCCGGCGATGTCGAAGAACAGATCGCGTAGCCGGCTGATACTGACGGCCCAGATACGGGGGCGCTGTGTGGGGTCGAAGGGCGGTGTGCTCACGGCGAAAGGCTCATGTCGGAGGAGGGGCGCGGAGGATCGCTAGTGCGGCTATTATGCGCCTCTGCCTTTCGAATTTGAAATCAATGATTTCATTTGTGAAATTTCACGACGAGCTTGCGACGGAACGATTTTTTGTTAAATCAGGTACTTAGCGGCTGGCGACGCGCATGGCCCATTCTTTGCGTTATTGGCTTCCGTTTTCGCCGGTCACCGCATTGAACCCCGCTAAGACAAGCTCGGCGCGCAGATCGCCGCACGAACGCAACCCCCGCAGTTGGAGACGAAATTATGAGTGAAGCCGATAACAGCACGCCGAACGCAGGCGCCTTCAAACCGAAGAAGTCGGTCGCCCTGTCCGGCGTAACGGCGGGCAACACCGCGCTGTGCACGGTCGGCAAGACCGGCAACGACCTGCACTACCGTGGCTACGACATTCTCGACATCGCCGGCGCGTGCGAATTCGAAGAGATCGCCTATCTGCTGGTTCACGAAAAGCTGCCGACCCAGGCCGAACTGACCGCCTACAAGACGAAGCTCAAGGCGCTGCGCGGCCTGCCCGCCAATGTCAAGGCCGCGCTCGAATGGATTCCGGCCGCCGCCCACCCGATGGACGTGATGCGCACCGGCGTCTCGGTGCTTGGCACCGTGCTGCCGGAGAAGGACGACCACAACCTGCCGGGCGCGCGCGACATCGCCGACAAGCTGATGGCCTCGCTCGGTTCGATGCTGCTGTACTGGTACCACTACTCGCACAACGGCAAGCGCATCGAAGTGGAAACCGACGACGACTCGATCGGCGGCCACTTCCTGCACCTGCTGCATGGCGTGGAACCATCGAAGGAATGGGTCGACGCGATGCACGTGTCGCTGAACCTGTATGCCGAGCATGAATTCAACGCGTCGACCTTCACCGGCCGCGTGGTCGCGGGCACGGGCTCGGACATCTACTCGGCGATCACCGGCGCGATCGGCGCGCTGCGCGGCCCGAAGCACGGCGGCGCGAACGAAGTCGCGTTCGAGATCCAGTCGCGCTATCAGACGCCGGACGAGGCTGAAGCCGACATCCGCAAGCGCGTGGAAAACAAGGAAGTGGTGATCGGTTTCGGCCACCCGGTGTACACGATTTCCGATCCGCGCAACAAGGTGATCAAGGAAGTCGCGAAGAAGCTGTCGAAGGAAGCAGGCAACCTGAAGCTGTTCAACATCGCCGAGCGGCTCGAGGCGGTGATGTGGGAAGCGAAGAAGATGTTCCCGAATCTGGACTGGTTCAGCGCGGTGTCGTATCACATGATGGGCGTGCCCACGGCGATGTTCACGCCGCTGTTCGTGATTGCCCGCACGGCAGGCTGGAGCGCGCACATCATCGAGCAACGGATCGACAACAAGATCATCCGGCCGAGCGCGAATTACACCGGTCCGGACGACCTGCCGTTCGTGCCGCTCGCCAAGCGCGTTTGAGGCTGCGAGCGCGTGAGCCACGTAATCGCAAAGCCGTAAGCGTTTCTCCTCCATTGCGTCTCATGAGCGCGGCGCGATGAAGTTGGGCCTTGGCTCGCTGGAACCCCGAGCCAAGGCTGTTTTTTTTGCAGCGCGTCAACGAAACATGCGCTAAGCCGGTGCGCCACCGCAAGCTAAACTACACAGACTGTCCGATTGCTCGCCGCCGCTATTGTCCCCGGATCACTACTGTTTTCCCCTACGCCATGAATACTGCCAACCGCAAACGCCTTCCCGGCACCCAGCTGGATTTCTTCGATACGCGTGCCGCCGTCGACGCGATCCAGCCCGGCGCTTATGACAAGCTGCCGTACACCTCGCGCGTGCTGGCCGAAAACCTCGTGCGCCGCTGCGATCCGGAGATGCTCACGGCGTCGCTCAAGCAGATTATCGAACGCAAGCGCGAACTGGATTTTCCGTGGTTTCCGGCGCGCGTGGTGTGTCATGACATTCTCGGCCAGACCGCGCTCGTCGACCTCGCCGGTCTGCGCGACGCCATCGCGGCGCAAGGCGGCGATCCGGCGATGGTCAATCCGGTCGTGCCGACGCAACTGGTGGTGGATCACTCGCTCGCCGTTGAGTGCGGCGGTTTCGATCCCGATGCGTTCGCGAAGAACCGCGCAATTGAAGATCGCCGCAACGAAGACCGCTTCGATTTCATCAACTGGACCAAGCGCGCGTTCAAGAACGTCGACGTGATTCCGCCGGGCAACGGCATCCTGCACCAGATCAACCTCGAGCGCATGAGCCCGGTGGTGCAGGTGAAAGACGGTGTGGCGTTTCCCGATACGCTGGTCGGCACCGATTCGCATACGCCGATGGTGGATGCGCTCGGCGTGATCGCTATCGGCGTGGGCGGTCTCGAAGCGGAAAGCGTGATGCTCGGCCGTGCGTCGTACATGCGGCTGCCGGACATCGTCGGCGTGGAGCTTACGGGCAAACCGGCCGAGGGCATTACCGCGACCGACGTCGTGCTCTCGCTGACCGAATTCCTGCGCAAGGAGAAAGTGGTTGGCGCCTACCTCGAGTTCTATGGCTCGGGCACAGCCAACCTGACACTCGGCGATCGCGCGACTATCGCCAACATGGCGCCTGAATTCGGCGCGACGGCGGCGATGTTCTACATCGACGAGCAGACCATCAAGTATCTCAAGCTTACCGGCCGCGATGACGAACTCGTCAAGCTGGTCGAGACTTACGCGAAGGAAGCCGGTCTGTGGGGCGATACGCTGAAACACGCCGAGTACGAGCGTGTGCTGAAGTTCGACCTGTCGACCGTGGTGCGTACGCTGGCGGGTCCGTCGAACCCGCATCGCCGTTTGCCGGTTTCGGATCTGGCCGCGCGCGGTATCAGCGGCAAGGTGGACAATGAACCGGGCCTGATGCCGGACGGCGCGGTGATCATCGCCGCGATCACGAGCTGCACCAACACCAACAACCCGCGCAACATGATCGCCGCCGGTTTGCTGGCGCGTAACGCGAATCGGCGCGGGCTGACTCGCAAGCCGTGGGCGAAGACGTCGCTCGCGCCGGGGTCGAAGGCGGTGACGCTGTATCTGGAAGAGGCGGGTCTGTTGCCGGAACTGGAGCAACTGGGCTTCGGCGTGGTCGCGTATGCCTGTACGTCGTGCAACGGCATGTCGGGTGCGCTGGACCCGGCGATCCAGAAGGAAATCGTCGATCGCGATCTGTATGCGACGGCGGTGCTGTCCGGCAACCGTAACTTCGACGGCCGCATTCATCCGTATGCGAAGCAGGCTTTCCTGGCTTCGCCGCCGCTGGTGGTGGCCTACGCGATCGCCGGTACGATCCGTTTCGACATCGAGAAGGACGTGCTGGGCGTCGATGCCCACGGCAATGAAATCCGGCTGAAGGACATCTGGCCGTCGGATGCGGAGATCGACGCGATCGTTGCTTCGAGCGTGAAGCCGGAGCAGTTCCGCAAGGTGTATGAGCCGATGTTCGCCGTTTCCGTGGATACCGGTGAGAAGGCCGATCCGCTGTATGACTGGCGTCCGATGAGCACGTACATTCGCCGTCCGCCGTATTGGGAAGGCGCGCTTGCCGGTGAACGCACGCTCAAGGGCATGCGTCCGCTGGCGGTGCTCGGCGACAACATCACGACCGACCACCTGTCGCCTTCGAATGCGATTCTGGCGGACAGCGCGTCCGGTGAGTACCTCGCCAAAATGGGCTTGCCGGAAGAGGATTTCAATTCATATGCCACCCACCGTGGCGATCACCTGACCGCGCAACGCGCCACCTTCGCGAACCCGACGCTGAAGAACGAGATGGTGGTGGAAGACGGCAAGGTGAAGGCCGGTTCGCTGGCGCGCATCGAGCCCGAGGGCAAGGTCACGCGCATGTGGGAAGCGATCGAAACCTACATGGAGCGCAAGCAGCCGCTGATCGTGATTGCCGGGGCCGACTACGGTCAGGGTTCGTCGCGCGACTGGGCCGCGAAGGGCGTGCGCCTCGCCGGTGCGGAAGCGATTGTCGCCGAAGGGTTCGAGCGGATTCACCGCACGAATCTGGTGGGCATGGGCGTGTTGCCGCTGGAGTTCAAGCCCGGCGTGAATCGTCTTACGCTCGGGATCGACGGCACCGAAACCTTCGACGTGATCGGCGAACGCAAACCGCGCACCGACCTCATGCTGGTGATTCATCGCAAGAACGGTGAGCGTGTGGAAGTTCCGGTGACGTGCCGACTGGATACCGCGGAAGAGGTGTCGATCTACGAAGCCGGCGGCGTGCTGCAACGTTTCGCGCAGGACTTTCTTGAATCGACGAAGGCAGCGGCATAAAGCTTTCGAGCTTCTCTCATCAGGACATTACTTTCATGGCTCACCAACCTCAGATCAAGATTCCGGCGACGTACATGCGCGGCGGCACCAGCAAAGGGGTATTTTTCCGGCTGCAGGATTTGCCGCAGGCTGCCCAGGTGCCGGGCGCCGCGCGCGACGCGCTGCTGATGCGTGTGATCGGCAGTCCCGACCCGTATGGCAAGCAGATCGACGGCATGGGCGGCGCGACGTCGAGCACGAGCAAGACGGTGATCATCGCGAAGAGCAGCAAGCCGGATCATGACGTGGATTATCTGTTCGGGCAGGTTTCCATCGACAAGGCTTTCGTCGACTGGAGCGGCAATTGCGGCAATCTTTCCGCGGCGGTGGGACCGTTTGCGATTAGCGCGGGTCTCGTCGATGCGAGCCGGATTCCGCATAACGGTGTGGCGATTGTGCGCATCTGGCAGGCGAATATCGGCAAGACGATCATTGCGCATGTGCCGATCACGGACGGCGCCGTGCAGGAAACCGGCGACTTCGAACTCGACGGCGTGACGTTTCCAGCGGCTGAAGTTCAGCTCGAATTCATGGACCCGGCCGCCGAAGAAGAAGGCGCCGGCGGCGCGATGTTCCCCACGGGGAATCTGGTCGACGATCTCGACGTGCCGGGTGTCGGCACGCTGAAGGCGACAATGATCAATGCCGGCATCCCGACCATCTTCGTGAACGCGGAAGCGATCGGTTATAAGGGTACCGAACTACAGGACGCGATCAATAGCGACGACAAGGCGCTGGCGATGTTCGAAACCATTCGCGCGCATGGCGCGGTGCGCATGGGGCTGATCAAGAATATCGATGAGATCGCGACGCGCCAGCACACGCCGAAGATTGCCTTTGTCGCCAGGCCGGCCGACTACGTTGCTTCCAGCGGCAAGCGGGTTGCCGCGAGTGACGTCGATCTGCTGGTGCGCGCGATGTCGATGGGTAAGCTGCATCACGCGATGATGGGCACGGCCGCGGTTGCGATCGGCACGGCCGCGGCGATCTCCGGGACGCTGGTGAATCTGGCGGCAGGTGGTGGCGCGCGCGATGCGGTGCGTTTCGGGCATCCGTCGGGGACCTTGCGCGTGGGGGCCGAGGCTCGCGAGGAAGGCGGCGAGTGGACGGTCACCAAGGCGATCATGAGCCGCAGTGCGCGGGTCTTGATGGAGGGCTGGGTGAGGGTGCCGGGGGCATGAGATAAGCGCTGCCAGCCCGGCACGAATGCAATTCAATCCCTATAGCGTCGATTGGAAGACTGCTACTGGTCGCGATTCGCCTCGATCACGGTCAACGCCGTCATATTGACGATTCTTCGGACCGTGGAGCTGGACGTCAGAATGTTCACCGGAGCGTTGACGCCCAGCAGAAACGGGCCGACTGCCACGTTGCTGCCCGCGCCGGTCTTGAGCAGGTTGTAGGCAATGTTGCCCGCATCCACGTTGGGGCAGACCAGCAGATTGGCGGCGCCTTTGAGCGGCGAGGTCGGCAGAATCCGCGAGCGCAGTACTTCGTCGAGCGCACAGTCGCCGTGCATCTCGCCGTCGACTTCGAGCTCCGGAGCCTGCTCCCTTACGATCTCCAGCGCCCGGCGCATTTTCACGCCCGAGGCCGCGCCGCCCGCACCGAAGTTCGAGCGCGACAGCAACGCCGCCTTGGGCGTGAGGTTCAGCCATTCCATCTGTTTGGCCGCGCTAATCGTAAATTCGGCAATCTGCTCGGCGTTCGGATCGTCGTTGATGTGGGTGTCCACCAGCGCTACCGTACGCTGATCCAGCAGCAGAATATTCATGGCCGCGTACGTGTGCGCGCCGCGCTTCTTGCCGATCACCTGGTCGACAAAGCGCAGGTGATCGTGATACGCGCCGACCGTGCCGCAGATCATGCCGTCGGCGTCGCCGAGCCGCACCATCATCGCGCCGATCAAGGTCAGGCGGCGCCGCATCTCGACACGCGCCATCTCCTTGGTGATGCCGTCGCGGCACATCAATTCCCAGTACGTTGTCCAGTACTGGGGGAAACGTTCGTCGTATTCGGGGTTGGTCACCTCGACGTCCTGCCCGAGTCGCAGGCGCAAGCCGAATCGCTCGATGCGTGCCAGCAGCACTTCCGGACGCCCCACCAGAATCGGCCGCGCCAGCTTCTCGTCGACGATGACCTGGACGGCGCGCAGCACGCGCTCGTCTTCGCCCTCCGTGAAGACGATGCGCGCGTTGCCACCCTCGCGCACGAGGCGTCTCGCGGTCGAAAACAGCGGCTTCATGAAGGCGCCGGAGTGGTAGACGAATTGCTGCAACTGCTCGACATAGGCTGTGAGGTCCGGTAGCGGACGTGTCGCCACTCCGCCTTCCATCGCCGCTTTCGCGACCGCCGGTGCAATCCGCACGATCAGGCGTGGATCGAACGGCTTGGGAATCAGATACTGCGGACCGAATGCCACGTCATAGGCGCCGTACGCGGCGGCGACAACTTCGTTCTGTTCCTCTTGCGCGAGACCGGCGATGGCATGCACCGCCGCAATTTCCATTTCGCGCGTGATGGTGGTCGCGCCGACGTCCAGCGCGCCGCGAAAGATGTAGGGAAAACACAGGACGTTGTTGACCTGGTTCGGATAATCCGAGCGGCCGGTGGCGATGACGACATCGTCGCGCGTTGCATGGGCAAGCTCAGGAAAGATTTCCGGCGTTGGATTGGCCAGCGCGAGAATAAGCGGGCGTGGGCCCATCGTCTTCAGCATTTCCGCGCTCAGAATGCCGCCCACCGAGAGCCCGAGGAAAACATCCGCCCCCTGGATTACTTCGGCAAGCGTGCGCGCGCTGGTTTCCTGCGCGAAACGCATCTTGTCCGGATCCATCAGCGCGGTGCGTCCTCGATACACGACACCTTCAATATCGGTTGCCCAGATATTTTCGACCGGCAGGCCCAGGTCGACCAGCAGGTCCAGACACGCGAGTGCCGCCGCGCCGGCGCCGGAAGTCACCACCTTGACCTCCGAAATGGCCTTGCCCACCACCTTCAGACCGTTGATAAACGCGGCGGATACCGTGATGGCGGTGCCGTGCTGATCGTCGTGGAAGACGGGAATCTTCATGCGTTCGCGCAGCTTGCGCTCGACGATGAAGCACTCCGGCGCCTTGATGTCTTCGAGATTGATGCCGCCGAAGGTGGGTTCCAGCCCGGCGATGATATCGACCAGCTTGTCCGGATCGGTCTCGTTGATCTCGATGTCGAACACGTCGATGCCGGCGAACTTCTTGAACAGCACGCCTTTGCCTTCCATCACGGGCTTCGAAGCCAGGGCGCCGATGTTCCCAAGGCCCAGCACCGCGCTGCCGTTGGTAATCACGCCGACGAGGTTGCCGCGGCTCGTGAAGCGATGTGCCTGTAGCGGGTCCGCCGCAATGGCTTCGCAGACGCTGGCCACGCCAGGCGTGTAGGCAAGCGCCAGATCGCGCTGGGTCACGAGCGGTTTGCTTGCCACTACGGAGATCTTTCCGGGGGTCGGAAACTCGTGGTAGTCGAACGCGGCTTGCTGGTCGGTCTCTGTCTGCTTCATGGTGTTCTCGCCTGGGTGAGGGCGCCGGGCGTGTCCCGGCGCGATCCGTTGAGGCGATTCTAGAGATCTGCCATAAGCAGATGATTTTGTTTTAATATCGACCCATCATTTTTTCGTGATGGGTGTCTTGACCCTCAATGACATTTGAGTCGAACGACATAGTCAGGCGGCTGAGCGCGCGTCTGAAGATGCGACATCTCGTGCTGTTGCTGCAAATCCAGCAGCACGGCTCGCTGACGCGCGTCGCGGAACATATGGCCAGCAGTCAGCCCGCCGTAACCAACGCCCTGGCCGAACTGGAAAACATGTTCGGCACGCCGCTTTTCGAGCGCTCGTCGCGCGGCATGCTGCCCACCGCGCTCGGTTCGGTTGTGCTCGAACGGGCCCGGGCGATGATCAACGATCTCGATCATCTGGCCCGCGACATGAAGGCCGTTGCGTCGGGGCATGCGGCGCACCTGCACATCGGCGTAATTCCATTTATTTCCGGCCAGATGCTGTCGGCAGCGCTCAAGCGGCTGCAATCCGGCATGGAGCGGCGCTTGACCGTGACCATCCATGAAGGCACCAGCGATCAGTTGTTGCCGCAGTTGCAGGACCATACGGTAGACATTGTGATCGGACGGGCGGCGGCATCCGTCGACCTGAATCAGGCGAGCTTTGAAGTGCTATTCCGGCAGCAACCCCGTCTGATCGCGAACCGGCGTCTCGCGGCCAAACTCGCGCGCACGAAGCTCGACTGGAGCCGGCTGCTGACGCTGGACTGGATTCTCGGCGCCCCTCATACACCGATGAGAGAGCAGGTCGCCGACCTGTTTCTCGCGGCGGGCACCGCACCTCCGGTGCCTGTCGTGGAGAGTTACTCGTCCAAACTCATTGGCGAAATGATTGCCTCGAGCGAAGAGGCGGTGTCGATCGTACCTTCGGATATCGCCGAGGAACTGGTTCGTTTTGCGGGTGTAGCAATCGTGCCTTACTCGTTCGAATGGACGCTTCCGCCCATCGCGCTGTTCACCCGTTCAGAGGGCCCACACTCCGCGGCGCAGAATCTGTTCGTCGAAGCGTTGCGTCAGGTATGCAAGGAGACGTACGCTCAAACACGAGCTTAGGACTCGTCAACCCGGCGTGATCGACTGCGACTGGCTCACGGGTTCGGCGGTAACACCAGCGGCCCGCAACCGGTATCGGTGACGAAAGTCGCAAGCAGTCTCGCCGGGTGGGTCGGATCGGGATTCTCGGCGAACAGATGGAGCGCGCGCGGCGGTTCGAACCACGTTTGTCCGCTCACATAGTCGAGGGGCGCGCCGCCCTGCAACTGCGAGCGGATCGTCCCCTCCAATACGACGGCCGTCACCGAACCCGGGTGGCGATGCGCCGGCGTAAAGCCGAGCGGCGGAAAGTCGACGATGGCCGTCGTTATCGACTTGCCCGGTGCGTCAGGCAGTGCTTCGCACGACAGAACCTTGACCGTCGAAGCCGGGCGGCGCGTGGCGCGGGCATCTTGCGACGCGTCAGACAGCAACGGTGCCGCGTCGCCCGCGCAAAGATTCGCAATCCAGTCGATCGCTGATCGGGGCGCTGCCGGGCCCGCCATCAGCGCGGACGCCACGATCGCAGCAAGCATCGTGGGCCTGCCCGACAGGTCCGGCAAAATGCGCGGGGTCATTGGTGCGGCACTGATCGCCAGTCCGGCGACCACCCTAATTCACGCTTCGCCTTTGCGCTGCTGACTTCGGCGTTATCCTCCGCGATGTTGTACACGCCTGCGTTGCCCTGTTGAAGCGCAAGCAACGCCGCATACGCCGCGGCTTCAACGTGCAACGGGCTCGAACCGGCCGCAGCATCGGCTCCGGTGCCAGGCCCGTAAATCTGCCCATACCTCAGTACTGTGCCGGTCAGCGGCCTCGCTTCGAGCACGTGTTGCTCGAGTGCGGCGACACCCCGCACACTGGTACCGCGCGTACCTTGCGCGTCGATGTCGAGCGGGCAGCTTTCATCGTAGGGCTTCGCGCCGGGCCGATATGCCCACGCAATGCTTTGCGCAATCATGCGGCTGCTGCCGGCCGAAACTGCGGCGGCGACCAGGTTGCGCGTCCCCTCGTCACGTATCCTCGCGTTGGCTGTCACCGCCTCAGCCATCCGGGCCGGGTCGAGTCCCGCCGGCAGGTCGGTCAATTGATGAATCACGGTGTGCGGCGCGATGTGAAGCAGCGCGTTGCGTAACGCGGCCGCGTCGAATACATCGACAACCACCGGCGTGACGCCGGCGTCCTCGAGTTTTTTCGCCCGCTCCACGCGCCGGGTGCTGCCGAACACCGCATAGCCGGCGGCGACCAGGAGCGGCACAAGCGCGGTGCCGATTGCGCCGCTTGCGCCGGCTACAAAAACCTTGTGTGTCATTTATCTTCTCCCGTCTGCGATGGTGAATCTCTGCCACGGTATGGCGCCTTCGATGGAGATGACGATAGGGCTTTTAATGGTCACAAAAAAGATCCATTATTGCGAAATTGACTGAGCCAATCTGAACGAGTGACGATGCGCCGAGCTGAACAGATTGAACTTGCACTGGCGCCGCGGCCGGACGGCATGCCGCTGCAACGCTGGCTATATGACGAGCTGCGCGCGGCGATCCTGGCGGGCCGTCTGGCGCCGGGCGCGCGCTTGCCCTCATCGCGCGATCTTGCCGCCCGATCCGGTTTGTCGCGCGGAACGGTACTGGGCGTGTTTTCGCAACTCGCCGCCGAAGGCTATCTGACGGGCGCCGTAGGACGAGGCAGTTTCGTCGCGCCGGAACTGCCCGAGCTGTCCGGGCGGCATGCCGATAGCGGCGATCGCTTGTCGAACAGGAAGCGCGACGGACGGTCGGGCGCTCGCGACCGCCATCGCGATACCGACGGCGGCGCTCAAGCGCGTGCCGTCGCGCTCTCGGTCCGTGGCCGTCTGCTCGCGCGAAGCGCCTTTGACGTGGGCGGGCGCCCCGGCGCCGCCCGGGCTTTTCGTGCCAGTCAACCTGATCTCGACGCGTTCCCGTTCGAACTGTGGGCACGGCTCGCGGCAAGACGCGTACGCCGCAGCCGGCGAGATCTGCTGGGCGACGGTGAGGCGCAAGGATACCGGCCGCTGCGCGAGGCGATTGCCGGCTACTTGGGGATATCGCGCGGTATCAGGTGTAGCGCCGCAAATGTCGTGATGCTAGGCAGTGTCCAGCAGGCCATCGATCTGGGCGCGCGTTTACTGCTCGATCCGGGCGACACCGCGTGGATTGAAGATCCGGGCTATCAGGGCGCGCGTTTCGTGCTCGAAGCAGCCGGTGCACGGGTTGTCGGCGTACCTGTCGACGCCGGCGGTATCAATGTGGACTGGGCGCGGCAGCACGCCCCCGACGCACGTCTGGCCTATGTCACGGCCGGGCGGCAGGCGCCGTTGGGGCCGTCGCTCGCGCTCGAACGGCGGTTGTCGCTGCTCGAGTGGGCGCGGGATCGAGGCGCCGTGATCATCGAGGACGACTACGACAGCGAATACCGCTTCGAGGGCAATCCTCTGGCCGCAATGAAGAGTCTCGACGACGATGGACACGTGATCTACTGCGGCACCTTCAGCAAATTGCTGTTTCCCGCGCTGCGGACCGCGTATGCGATCTTGCCCGACCGTCTGGTCGATCCGTTCGTGGCCGCCTTGTCGTTGACGGCTCGGCATGTGCCACTGGATCAGCAATCGGTGTTGCACGAATTCATCGCGGAAGGCCATTTTGGCCGGCATATCCGACGCATGCGCATGCTGTACGGCGAGCGTGCCGAAGCACTGAAGATGGCCGCCGACCGGCATCTTTGCGGACTCCTGCATGTCCCGCGAATCGTCGCCGGACTCGATGCGCCGGCGTTTTTTCAACCCGGTACCGACGACGCCGACATGGCGCGCCGGGCGGCGCGCGCGGGCGTCGAGACGCGCCCGCTGTCGCTGTATGCGATCGACCGTCCGGCGCCGCCGGGGCTGGTATTGGGCTTCGCGTCTGTCGACAGTAAAGCAATCGAGTCGGGGATGGTCGCTCTTGCGCGTGCGCTGGAGCGTTGACCGTCGATCCACCTGGCCGCAGACCGATTGGAGGCATCGCGGCCGGCCAGATAGATCAGTGATATTGACCAATCGTGCGGGTTCAAGCACTGCCGTGCGTCTTGCATGCCTTGCCCGCTTCTGAAAATCGCTTACGATAGCCGCTGGCTTTAGCCTTCAAGGCGGATCTACGCCTGGGTGCCCAATCCGGCGCATCCGATCCGATTGTTTTATTACCCGCGAAGCGGGCTCTGTTCAAATTCGATCTGCCGGGAGTTCGATGAGCGACACCATGCAAGCGCCGTTTTCCATCCTGTTCGTCGATGACGACGAGATGTCGCGCAACCACTTCGCCCGCGCGATCCGTGAGGACTACCACGTGCGTATCGCTCGCGGCGCAGACGAGGCGATGGCAGTACTGAGTGAGCACGCCGCGGAGATCGCCGTACTGGTAACCGATTTCCGCATGCCGGGGCGACAGGGAGACGATCTGCTGCGTCAGGTAGCGCAGGAACATCCGCAAATCGTGCGGATCCTTGTGACCGCCTATGCGGACAAGGACATGCTGTTGCAGACGGTCAATACCGGTGACGTATTCCGCATTCTCGAAAAGCCGCTGCGGGTCGAAACGCTGCGCGAGGTCCTGCGGCAGGCCACCGCGCGCTACACGGAGCGGGAAACGCGCCAGCAGCGCCTGTCGGCAATGGATGAGACGCTCGCTTTTCTCGCCCATGAACTGAATACGCCATTGGCGGCGATCTCGCTTTTTGCGCGTGCCGTCGAAGCCGATGTTGCCGAGCAATACGATCCGGAGCGTCAAAGGGCGATCGGCGAGGCGGCAACGTCGATGCAGAACAACGCGCAATACTGCCTGACGCTGATCTCCTCTTTCTGGGCGGCCGTACACCAGAACGGAGGCCAGCCGTTCGCGTCGGGCGCCGGAGCGCGCAAGGTCAAGGCGACGCAGTTGATCGCAAGCTTGCTCGATACCTATCCGTTTACGGCCTCGCAGAGAGACTGGATACAGGTCGACGTACAAGGGGATTTCGTCGTGCACGCAATGCCCAATTGCGTCGCACTCGTACTCTCTTCACTGCTCTCCAACGCGTTGCGTGCACTCGACGGTGCAGGCGCGCCTTCGTTGCGCTTCGAGGTCGTGGATGCGCCCGAACCGGAGATCCGCATTCGCGACAACGGTCCGGGGATTGCGCCGGAGATCAAGGCGCGTCTGTTGCAGGACCCCGTCACGACCTACGCGGGGTCCGGCGGGCACGGCATGGGCATGATTTTTTGCAACCGCATCATGCAATCGTCAGGCGGACGCCTCGGGATCGAATCCGCCTTGGGTGCGGGTACGACGATAACGATGAGTTTTCCTCGTTCCAGAAGTTGAACGCGCATCGCAGATGCCGGGGAGCCACCCGACGGCTACACTCGGCCGCTATCCACCGCTCAGCACGTCCCGATGATCGCGACGTGCGTTCGCCGAAACGAAATACGTCTGCAGCGCGTCAGCCGTGCGTTCACCCAACATGCAAATCCATTCAAGCCAGTCAGGTTCTGAAGGCCATTCGCCTCCTACCACCCGCGGATAAATCTGCCTCGTGAACTGATACAGCGCCTTTGCCCCGATATTGCCGCTGATGCCAAGAAGGCGGTGCAATGCATCGTGTGTCGATTCGAGATCACGCGCGGCCACACTGGCGGGGAGTCGCGCCACGAGCAAGCGAATCTGTTCAATGCCATTGAGGAACGACTGATCCAGCAAATCAAGCGTTACCAGTTCTTCGAGATGTTTCTCGTCAAGCAGACTGTCTTCCGCGATCGTCGCAGGTTTTCTGATCGGGCCAGCCGATGTTTGCGATAGATCCGCCTTCGCTGAAGCGTTCAACGCACGTTGCTGGGCGAACTGTCTGGTAAGCGACGCATACAGGGAACTGACCTGCACCGGCTTGATCATGACCTCGTTCATTCCTGCAGCGAGGCAGGCCTGTACGGCGTCCATATCGGATTGACTGGTCAAGGCGATGATGGGGACGTTGGCATATGAGTCGGCACGATTACGAATCAACGCCGTGACTTCCAGACCGCCCATGCCAGGCATATTCAGATCCATCACGATGGCATCGATGGCGTCGTTCTCCGCCAGGCCGGCGAGTACCGCCTGCCCATGTTCGGCCTCGACGACGCTTGCGCCGCATCGCTCCAGATAGCCTTTGGCAACCAGCCTGCTGTAGGTGTCGTCGTCCGCCACCAGGATCGTCTTGCCGTCGAAGCCGTCGAATCGCTCTTTCAGATGATGCCGGCTGCCGTTCTCGAAGAGCGTCTGCAGCGTATTGATCAATTCCACCACGCTGCACGATTTGCTGATGAGTTCGTCCATGCCGGCTCGCCGCGCGAGGACGCGTGCCACATTGCTCGGCTCTACCGTGTAGGCCACGATCAGAACATTCCAGTTAGGATCTCGATGGCCCGCGCGGATTTTTTCGCTGGTCGTGTAGCCGTCCAGCCCCGGCATGTTGATGTCCATCAGCACGAGATCCCACGGCGTTGCCTGCCGAAGCATGGCCAGCGCCGTCTCGCCGTTTGCGGCCTCGCTCACGTCCGCGCCCACCTTCGATAGCGCGCGACGGATTCTCGCCCGTTGAGCGGCATCGTCGTCGACGATGAGAATGCGTTTGCCGCTGAAAAATGGCGCGGCGCGTTCAAAGATCCTGTGCTCGTGCTCCGCAACCTCGCTCTCCTGAACGGCCGGAAACTGCAGCGTGAATTGCGTAAATTTGCCGACTTCCGAGCGGCAACTGATCGTGCCGCCAAAAGCGCGCATCGCGCGCTGGCAGTAGGCCAGTCCCAATCCTGTGCCAGCCGAATTTCCCGCTGTGCGGAAGGGCTCGAACAGATGCGGCAGGATGTCGGGCGAAATCCCCGGGCCGGTGTCGTGAACGATCACGCACTGCCGGTCGATCGTGAGTGTGAGCGTTGCCGAAGGATGCGTGGCAATGTGATGAAGCGCGTTCTTGATCAGATTGAACAGGGTGAAAAGATAGACGGTTTCGTCGACCTTGAAAGTGAAATCTTCCAGCACCGCGAGCCTGACCTTGCTGCGCTCCTTTTCATCGCTGAAGCCATATTCGTCCAGCGCTTTACGTGTGGTATTCGCCGCGCTCAGATAGGCGCGGTAATCCGAGCGAATGGGTTTTGCGCTGACTTCGTCCAGTGTCATTGCGATAATGCGCAGGCCTCGCTCAATCGACAACTGGCCGTGAGCCACATGACGATAAAGCACGGCCGCCTGGTCGTGCGGCAGCGCCGGCGACCGGTCGGATTCCGTCGTGGCGGGCAGCGCCTCTTCCACGCGATCCAGAACGTGTTTCAACTGGCTGAGGGGATTACGCATTTCATGGGCGATCGAGCCCGCGAGGGCCTGCAAAGCCCGGTTTCGTTCGACAAAGATGCGCCCTTTGCTGATTGCATAGCTGAACGCCATGCTGCACAAAACGACGACGGGCAGCACGGCGAGATCCGACTGGTTGGCCGCGCTCAGCACGATCGGAGCCGGCGAGGTGGCTACCGCGGCCAGCGCACCGGAAAAAATACCGACGCTGATGCAGGCCATCAGCAAAAGCGGATTGTCGATACACAGCGCCATGATGAAAAGCATCATGACCTCGGTCATCATCCACATGGTGGAGAACGAATTTCTGATCGCGAGGAATGTACAAACAAACGGCAATACGTAGATCAGGCAGCAATGCCAGTAGATCAGCAGCGCGTTGTTAAAGCGCTTGGGCCAACGCGCCTGAAAGATCAACGGAATGCAGACGGCCGCCGCACTCAGCCGAAGCCAGAGGTTGTCATACGGCTGCGGCAGCACATAGGTCCAGACGACGTAGTAAATGGGGTGGCACAGGAGGCCGAGTATGCCTCCCCATCGAATTGCAAGCCGGCTTCGTTCCAGCAAATCCCGCATACTTTCGCGCGGCATCACCATCTGGCCTCCAATGACCTTCACGACCCTATCAACTCATGTTTGCCACGAAGTTGGCTATTCGGGGCGATCGTCGAACCGTCTTTACCGTGAAAAGGTCCGACCGAAAACCCGTACTTCTTCAGAAGACCGTGAGTATATGAAACAGACCACACAGGAGGGCTGCCGATGATGAAGTCGGAAGCGATGCCTTCCTGCCAGGCCGCGTAGCCTTCGGCAAAACAGGTATAGCAATCGCGGGTGGACGGCAGTCTGAACGGAAACAGGGTGTTGAGTCCGGCCGGGCCACGGGCGAAGCACTCAATATATAACGTGTGGGCGCGTGATGCGAGTTCAGCCTCGGTGCTTGCCGCCCGGGGGTGTGAGTCGTCAATCCAGAACTGCGCCCGCTTGAGGTCGGAAGCCGTAAGGTAGGGCACGCTGGTGCTGCTGACGAGAATTGCACCATCGAACTGTGGCAACGGAGTGTCCTGACTGAATGTGTGCACCGAAACCCGCACCCGTCCCGACAGATCCGCGGCCATCAGCTCCTTGGCCTGTTCCGTCAACAGGTTGACCTTGTCCGGCAAATCGATCAGAACAAGCTCCTTCGGTGCATCTTTATAGAGCAGGTATTTAGCCGCGGTAATGCCGAGCCGTCCGGCAGCACCGAATAGCGCGAGCTTCGTCTTGCCGAATTCGAGCGCAAGTTCATTGCAGCAGTGGACAGCCCAGTCTTTCAGCATCGCTGCGGTGGCGGCATGTCCGGTGGTGATATGAGGCGGCTTTGTATGGCGGGGGAGTGCGCCGTAGTTGCAGGCATAGGGCGTGGAGGCGCCCATCGCCACCATGTTCAAACCCGCTTGTCTTGCCAGTTCCAGCGCAGGAAAAAATTGCGTCTCCCGAAATCGCTTGATACCGCGTGGGCTCCCAAGCCACAACTCGAGAGGAACCGGACATGCAATATTGGCCCCTATGAGTTGTGAGCCCGAATAGATAGGCGATGCAATAAAAGGCTTCGCATTCCAAAGTTCCTCTTCGAACGACGCCTGGCGGCGTTTCACATTATGGAAAGAAAATGAAAGCGTATCCCAGTCCGTCGCGTGAAACAGAAATCCGACGCCGCCTTGACCGGCGGGCAGATTGTCCCGTATCTCTTCGGGCTGAATGATGTGTTTGAGCGTCAAGGGCGCACTGTTGGCGGCCGGCTTCAGGTCGGCCGGTTCATTGAAACGGGGCGAGATTTCCTTATGAAGAGACGTACGCATTTGTTTTTCCTTAGGTTGAGCTAACGCTGAACGGCCAGCGCGGCGTCGTAAGTCAGGATTGACCGACGATTCGTCAACTCTAGAGAAATCCGCTGCAGTGTGTCCGTCTGTTCGCTCGCATCGAGAAAGTTGCCGGGGCCTGCCGTGCATGTAATCGCCGAATCGGCTAACCGACGGTAAGCGGGCAAGCGTCAACGAGTGGCGTGGAGCCTCATGGGTTTTCCAGTTTGCAAGGCCGGTAGTGGATGGCTGCATGCTTGCTGCATTTCGCTGTTTGCGATGATCTTCTGGCAGATAATCCGCTGTGCGGTATCCATTCGAAATCCTGAAGAGGACATTGCCATGAGAGTCATCCTCGGCCTGCTCGGGGTAGCTGCATTGGGCGCAGCACTCGGTCCACTCGGCTGGCTGGTATGGCTTGCCCATACCCATGCGCTCACAACCATCCTGACCTATCAACTCGTGATTGCGGTGCTGGTTGCCTTATTGATCGGGGCCTGCTGTCTGGCGGCCAACTGCTCGTTGAATCGCCGCTCACCCGTGCCCACTGTCGCCCAGACTATGCAGCGCAGGTAGGCAACGAGGGGAGATGACGTCACTGTCAGTGCCGGCGCAAACCCCCGCGATCCACGAATCGCAGGCTTCTTGCCGGCCGTTGCCACGGAACCTGCATTGCAGGCTGCCTCACTACGGAATTGTTTCGTTCTCCCAGCGCGTAAAGGTCCCGGTGGGGCCGTCCGGGCCGAGCAGCGCGACGCGCACCGCTTCGCGAGCGCCTGCCTCGACGGGCTCCGTGCCGGCATATCCATTGAGGTTCGTTCGGGTGAAGCCGGGGGAAACAGCATTGACCTTGATGCCCTCCGGCTCGAGTTCAATCGCCATGGCTACGGTCAAAGCGTTAAGAGCCGTCTTGGAGGCCGGATAGACGGGGCCGAAGATCGCGCGATAGGCGAAGGCCGGGTCCGAGTTCGCCGTTAGCGAGCCGACGCCACTCGACACGTTGACGATGCGCGCGCCGGGCGTCGTGCGCAAGACCGGCAGCATCGCCTGATAGACGGCAAGAACGCCGAACACATTGGTGTCCCATACGGCGCGCATTTCATCGAGCGACACGTTGCTCGGGCGGGTCTTCTTGACATAGTCTTCGACGGACTGGCCGGGCAGTTTGCCCGTATTCGAAATGGCTGCATTCTGGATGAGCACGTCGAGGCGGCCAAACTCCTTGCTCACGCGTCCGGCCGCGGCTGTGATCGAGGCCTGATCCGTCACGTCGAGTTGAAGTGCGTGGGCGTTCGGTCCAACCTCCTGAGCCGCAGCCTCGCCGCGTTCGAGATTGCGCGAGCCGACCAGTACAGTGAAGCCGTGTGCCGCGAGATCCTTGGCAATCTGAAGACCGATTCCTTGATTGGCGCCGGTGACCAGGGCGACGGGTTTGTCCTGCATGACAATCTCCTTGTGGTATTCCTTGCGGTATTGCGGTATTGCGGTATCGCGCGCGGAAGCCATTGCCGATTTCAGTTCAGGGCAATGGCACGGGTCGGTCAGCGAACCTCGGCTGCCCATGCCTCGGCGTCGGCACCGGCGGGAATGCGCAGCGGCGACGACGGGTCGGTCGCCGCGCGCCACACGGCTTCGGCGACGTCCTGTGCATGCGTGATCGGGGCAGAGGTATCGCCCATCCTCGCAACAACGTCCTGGGCAAGGCCGGCATACGCTTCGTGATCGAAGCCGTGGATATGGGCGCGCGCGTTTTCGCCAAAACGGGTATCGGGCGCGCGGCCCGGCAGCACCAGGTGCGTCCGTACGCCGAACGGTGCGAGTTCCAGCGCCATCGATTCGGTGAACGCGTTCACCGCCACCTTGCTCGCGCGGTACGCGGCGAGCAGCGGCAGCGCCTTGAGCGTCACACTCGACGTTACGTTGACGATGACGCCGGCCTTGCGCTGCCGGAACTGCGGCAAGACGGCTTGCGTCACGGCGATCGTGCCGAAGGTATTGGTCTCGAAGAGTTCGCGCACCGTCGCGAGCGGGACCAGTTCGGCCGGGGCCGCCGCACCGAAGCCCGCGTTGTTGACGAGGACGTCGATGGAGCCCGCGGCCTCGACGGCCGCGCGAATGCTTTGCGGATTCGTGACGTCGAGCGCCAGCACGCGCAGGCGCTCGGAGCTTGGCAGCAGATCGGTGCGCGGCGTGCGCATCGTGGCGACAACCTGCCAGTCGCGAGCGAGGAAGAAGCGGGCGGTCTCGAGGCCGAATCCGGAAGAGCAGCCGGTGATCAGTACGGTTTTCATGGGAACTCCGGTTACCGGCAACAGGTTTGCCGGGGTAGTGAGGATGTGCCCATACGGTAGAGCGCCGCTCCCGTACTTGCTACAATCAAAAATCCGAATTTCATTTGCAGGAGTCCGGCGATGATCGATCCGTTGGCCGAAGTCGTGATGCTGCTGCAGCCGGGTGCCCGGTTCTCCAAACTCGTTCTCGGCGCTAGCCCGTGGCGCATCAGCCGCTCGGATGCCGGCCAGCCGCTTTATTGCGCGATTCTCGAGGGCGGCTGCCGCATTGCGATTGACGGGCACGAGCCGATCGAACTCCTCGCGGGTGATTTCGTCCTGATTCCGGCGGCCTACGGCGTCTCGATGTCGAGCCTCGAGCCGCCACCGCCGGGGATCGAGACAGCGTTGCCCGTCGCGCTGGGCAACGGCGAATTCAGAATTGGCGCCGCGGACAGCCCGATCGACGCGCGCATGTTGGCGGGTCACTGCAGCTTTGGTTCGCCGGATGCATACCTGCTGGTCTCGTTGCTGCCGCGATTCGTGCATGTTCGCGGCGAACAGCGGCTCGCCACGCTCGTGGAGCTCGTACGGGAGGAATCACGGGAACAGCGGCCGGCGCGCGAGGTCGTGTTGTCACGGCTGCTGGAAGTGCTGCTTATCGAGGCGCTGCGGTCGATGGCGGGAACGGATGCGTCGCCGGGTCTGGTCCGGGGGCTATCCGACAGCCGTCTCGCGGTCGCGATCCGCGGAATGCACGAACGCCCGACGCACCCGTGGACGGTGGCTGAACTCGCGAAGGAGGCCGCGCTTTCCCGCTCGACCTTTTTCGAACGCTTCAGCCGCGCGGTGGGCGTTGCGCCGATGGAGTACCTGCTCGCCTGGCGCATGGCGCTGGCGAAGAACCTGCTGCGCCGTAACGAAGGCCGGGTCGCCGAGATTGCGCAACGCGTCGGCTACAGCTCCGCCAGTACCTTCAGCGTTGCCTTCACGCGGCACGTCGGTCGTCCGCCCACGCAGTATGCGCGCGAGGAGCAGGCGGCCGCGGCCGGGCTGCCTGGGCCGTATCAATGAACGGCTCCGTGCGGCGAGACTTCCATTGTGCGAATGATGTGGAATGCAGATTAATGGGTGACTGACGCACGCGCGCCGCGCTATTCGGCTTTATCCGACCGCCTCACGTCTGCCACGACCGGCGTACGCGCTCGCGAATGTTATGCAGGCGCGCAACGGATTCGTTGGAGAAAACGAAACGCAGATAGCGGTCCGCCCCGGGTCCCCAATTCGTCATCGGGGTAGCGGCGACCTTGCCGCGTTCGAGCAGCAGCTTCGACGCGTCGGGCGGCTCCAGACCCAGCTTGCGGGTGTCGATAAGCATCGACCAGCCGCCATGCGGACGGATCACCGGCAGGTCAGCAAGCGCGTTCATCAGGAAGTCGCGACGGCGCTCCCATTCCGCGACCGCTGCGGCCACGCCGTCGTCGGTTGCCGTCAGCGCTGCGGTCGCGCCGGGCATCGCGATTCCAACCTGGCACACCACGTTCGAGAGGCTCACGAGACGTACGTCGTTCATGATCGACGCGGGTCCGACGATCCAGCCGACGCGCCAGCCGATCATCCGGTACTCCTTCGAAACCGCGCCGATAGTGATGGTGCGTTCACGCATGCCGGGCAGACCGGCGGGATGAATGACCTCGCGCCCGTCGAACAGGATGCGCTCCATTGCTGCGTCATAAACCAGCCAGATGCCATGGCGCTCGCAATGTGCCGCTATCGCGAGCCATTCATCCCGCGATGCGACGTAGCCGCCCGGCATTGAAGGCGACATGATCAGCAGCGCTTTCGTGCGCGGCCCGATCGCCGCGGCAAGACTGTCGAGGTCGAGCCGCCAGCCGTCGGCACCAGCTTGCAGCCGCGCGAATCTCGGCACACCCGCGGCCAGATGCACGCGGTTGATCAGGCCGGCGTAGGTGGGATCCGTCAGCACGACCTCGTCGCCCGGCTCGAGGATCGACAGCAGCACATTGAAAATCCCCGTCAGACCACCAGCGGAGACGATGCATTCGCTCGCCGCGTCATATGCGACGCCCGCGGCGCGGCCGACCCGGCCGGCCGCCGCCGCGCGCAAGGCAGCCTGGCCGGTAAAGGGCAGGTAGCTGTTGGCCGCGTCGTCGTCGATGGCCTCGTGGGTACTGGCCAGCGCCTGCGCCGGCGGCCGCAGGTCGGTATCGAGATTTTCAAGCCGTAGAATGTCCGGGTCGCGCAGGCAATCCGCGGCGTCGCCGATCCGGTCGACTCCAATACCAGGGATATTTCTTAGGCGAGATACCGTCACGTGGACCTCCAATATGGTTTTAATATATTAAAGTGAAAAAATCTGCAGATGGCAAGCTCTCTTTGACTTCGCTCGCCGATCGCCTGCGCGAGCGCATCGCGGACGGCACCCTGGTGCCGGGGACGCAGTTGCGGCAGGATCTGATTGCGAAGGAATTCGGCACCAGCCACATTCCGGTGCGGGAGGCGTTCGTGCAGTTGCAGGCCAGCGGGTTTGTCACGATCGTGCCGAACCGGGGCGCGTTCGTCTCCGCGATGACTAGGCTCGAAGCGGTCGAGTTGACGGAAATGCGGATCGCGCTCGAACTGCTGGCACTCGACTCCGCTATCGACGCATTCGGCGCGGACGACGAAGCCGCGGTCCGTGCGATCCTCGAGCACGACGAGAATGCGCACGAGGTCGAGCACTGGTCGATCGACAACTGGGCATTTCATCGGGCTATTTATCAGCCGTGCGGCAAGCGGCATCTGCTGGAGACGCTGGAAGCAATCTGGAGGAAGACCGACCGGTATCTGCGGCTCGTCTGGCAACTGGAACGCTACCAGCGCATCTCGCTCGCGGAGCATCATGCGATCCTCGACGCCGTGCTTGCCCACGACCGGCGCACCGCGAAGCGCCTGACTAAAGCGCATATCGAGGCAGCCGGCGTGGTGATGCAGGACGCGCTGCGCGAAGCCCGGCAAGGGTGAGGCGGCGAGCGGGTTCGAGCTAGCCGGGCCGGTTCGCGCCCGTTGTCGTTTCGCAGAACGTAACCAGATCGAATGCCCCGACGGCAGTCATGATGATGACGATTTAGATAGACTGAGCGTCGCCCGGCTCGATCGACACCGTCCGGAGAGCGCGCCACAGAGTAAGTCGCCAAAGCGGCCACCCTGCTGTCGTGCCTGCGCGCTGCATCCGCGGGCGCACCGATCCACCCAGCCGTGGCCACAAGCCATGGATAAGAAACGGAGACACGCATGAAAACAGGATTCATCGGCCTTGGCGTGATGGGACAACCCATGGCGCTCAACCTCGCCCGCGCGGGTATCGGACTGATCGTGTGGAACCGCACGCCGGAACGTTGCACTGCGTTGCGCGACGCGGGCGCGCAGGTTGCGGAGAGTGCCGGCGACGTGTTCCGGCAAGCCCGCATCGTGATCCTGATGATGGCGACGGATACGGCGCTCGACGCGGTGCTCGGCCGCCATACCGCGGACTTCGCGGCGAACGTCGCGCGGCACACGATCGTGCACATGGGAACGACCTCGGCCGACTATTCGCGTGGACTCGAAGCCGACATCCGCGCGGCGGGAGGGCGCTATGTCGAAGCACCTGTTTCGGGGTCGCGCAAGCCGGCCGAAGCGGGGCAACTGGTGGCGATGCTGGCGGGCGAGCCTGCAGCCGTGGAAGAAGTGCGTCCGCTCCTCAAGCCAATGTGCCATGAAACGGTGGTCTGTGGGGCGGTGCCGACCGGGCTTCTGATGAAGCTGTCGGTCAACACGTTTCTGATTCCGATGGTGACCGCGATTGCCGAGGCATCGCATCTGGCGCGGCGCTATGGACTCGATATGAAGCAATTCCAGGCCGTGCTCGACGCGGGTCCGATGGCGAGCAACGTTTCGCGTGTGAAGGTCGACAAGCTCGTGAACGAGGATTTCACGGTGCAGGCGTCGATCCTCGACGTGCTGAAGAACAACCGGCTCGCGGCCGAAGCGGCGCGCAATGCGAATCTCGCGTCGCCGCTACTGGATGTCTGCTTTGACCTCTATACCGAGACCGTCGAGCTGGGTCACGGTCAGGCCGATATGGCGGCCGTCGTGCACGCAATCGAAGCGCGCACCGAGGCGAGGAAAAACGCCGGCAGCACAGAGGGTCGAGCCTAGTTGATGGGCGCGAACGTCAGGCCTGGCGAGGCCGGTTTGAATCACGGCCGGCCATGCCGTACCGGGCTGTACGTTATGCGCTGCTGCTATCCGCTATCGCGGCGCTCAACGCATGAGGCACAAGAGCAGGATCAACCGCGATCCAATTCGATCAGGCATGCGCCATCCGCCGGTGCACAGCTATCTGAAACGCTCCTGTGTTGTTTGCCCGCGCTGGAGCAAGGGCGCGTACGCGTGCAATTCACTCGGCGCGATGTCGAACGCGCGCCGGAATGCACGCGTGAAACTCGACGCATCGTTGAAACCCAGCCCCGCGGCAATGTCCTGGACTTCCAGATGCGGAAAGCGCACCAGTTCATCGGCCGCCATGCGCAGCCTGCGGCGGCGGATATAAGCGGCGAGGCCGCCTTCGTGTTCAAAGAGGCGATACACGCTGGCGCGCGATAGATGCAGCGACGCCAACACGCTGTCGGGTGACAGCGCCGGATCGTGCAGATTGGCTTCGACATACCGTCGAACCTGTCCATAAACAGCCGCACGCACGGCGGCGCGGCCATTGCCGGAAAGACCCGCTTCACGGCCGAACGCTGCGGCGAGCAGTTCTATGGCAGTGACGAAGGACTGATGCGCTTCCTCCTTGCTCAGTCCGACGATTTGTCGCTTCAGCGCCACCAGATGGTCGATCAGCATGCGTGTCAGAGGCGTGGTGGCGTGAATCGAGCGGCCGTGCAGCGAGGCGGCATCCGGAAACGATCTTTCCACCAGGGCGCGCGGCACGAAAAGGAGCAGTAGCCGGCCATGAAAACTCTGGATGGTGCACGGCTGATCCATGTCCAGTGCGAGGATACTGGGCACTTGCGGTGCGTGCGCTACGTGCGCTATGTGCGGCGCGTCGCGGCGCGCCTTGCCGCCCAGGAACTGCCCCGGCAGACCTTCAAGAAACACGCTGAAGCTGATGTCGCGAATGCTTTCGGTCGACACCCGGCCTAGCGACCGCACAGCGACGTTCGGCCCGGTGCGGAAGTCGAAGAAGCTCAGATTGTCGATCGTGTAGCGAGACAGCGAGGCCGCGAACGTATCCTCAGCGTGCCTCGTGGAAGGCCGGATGTCGTAGACAGGACTCATCCGCTCCTGCCAGGCCAGAAAACTTTGACTGGCGTCGCCTTGAACGCTAAACGTACTGTGCACGATGCCGGCAGCAAGCGTTGGCGGCTCCGGCAACAACAAGCGGCCAGGCGACGGGGCAGTATGCAGCGGATCGTTGTTCAATGCGGCGCTCGTTGCTGATTTTCGTCTAGCATGGATACGCTAGTTCGCGCGTGGCTCGATCGGACTGCCGATCGTTTTTTACCGCCTTGCCGGGATCCGGCCGAACAAACAGGTGTTCCAGGCGAATCCGCAATACACCGTCGAGAGCCAGCAGCTTCTCGCGCAGCAATTGCGTCTGCCGCTCGCCGATACCGTCTAAAACGATCTTCTGATCCAGGATATTACCGCTTCGCAGCACCACGAAACTGCTGACGCAGAGCTGCTGGTCTTTCAGATGTGCGGCGACCCGTGACACCACGTCCATGCTTGCAATGGAGACGAGATGGATGACGTGGGTGAGCTGGAAACCCGGCAGATGTCGCGACCAGTTTTCTGCGTGGTCGACCGCGGGTAGTGGGAAGAGATCTTCGCGCATGCAAGCTCCGGAAAGTAAGTTGGTTCGAACCGGTGCAAGCTATGCCGCTCCCGCTTCGTTGCCGTCAATCGGCCGCATCGCCCTTAAGGCTTCCACCTTGCCCGGGAAGGCAGGTTGGCGTCGGACTCGTCCGACTCTGGATGCAGGGCACATGATAGCAAAAGTGCGCAAATCAGCCAATCGGCCGCGCGCTCCTTGGCGTTCGATACCGGAGCTGGCAAGAAGCGGCTCGGTCGCATTTGCTAAACTCGTTGCGGTTCCTGACCTTTCGTGTCTTCCAATAAGCCAATCATGAAGAGCAGTTCAAAAGGAGGCCTCGTCTATTCCACCGACGGCGGCCGGATGTGTCCCGAATGCAGGCAGGCGTTCGCGGAATGCATCTGCAAAACGGTTGCGAAAGCACAAGCCGCGGGCGATGGCGTAGTGCGCGTGAGTCGCGAGACCAAGGGTCGTGGCGGCAAGAGCGTAACGATCGTTAAAGGGCTGGCGCTGGACCCTCTGGCTCTCGCTTTGCTAGGCAAGCAGTTGCGCACCGCCTGCGGTTCCGGCGGAACGGTCAAGGACGGTGTGATCGAAGTGCAGGGCGATCATTGCGACCGGGTCGTCGAAGCGTTGAAGAAGCACGGCCACAGCGCGAAGCGGGCCGGAGGCTAGCCGCTTCATTGGCCGCTATTGCGTCTAGCGCAGGGCGCCCTCGGCGTCTTTTTCGATCAGTACCTGATTGACCACCTCGAGGAACGCCTGCACGAGCCGCGCGGTTTTACGCTCGGCGAGGCAGGCGACATGCGCGTGGGTCACCACCTGCTCGCCGTGGATCGTCAGCTTGCGCAGCCGCGAATCGTCGACGTGTTCGCGCTCCGACACCGCGGCTATGCCGAGTCCGAGTATGACCGCCTCGCGTACGGCCTCGCGGCTGCCCACTTCCAGCGAAAAGTTCGGCGCGATGCCGTGCTGACGTAGCGCGTCTTCGAGCGCTTTGCGGGTGGTGGAGCCAGGCTCGCGCATGATCATCGCTTCGTCGCGCAGTTCTTCCAGACGGACGCTGCGCCGGCGCGCCAGCCGATGTGCCGCCGGCACGATGATGACCAGCGGGTGTTGCCGATAGGGCACGTAATGGAGCAGAGGGTTGGCGCCGTATTGCGCCAGCACCGCGACGTCCGTTTCATACGACAACAGCCCGCGCACGGTTTCCTCGGAGTTGCCGAGCCGGATCGACACGCGTAATCCCGGATAGCGCAGATGGAACGCCGCGACGATTTCCATGGCGTGGAGTGGGCCGACCGCGCCCACGCGGATGATCCCGGTGCTCAGACCGGCAGATTCCTTCAGAAAGTCGATGGCCTCCTGTTCGTTGCCGAACATCCGCTGCGCAATCGCGAACAGCGTCTCCCCAGCCGCGCTCAGCATGATCCGCCGGCCGCTGCGGTGGAACAACTCCACCCCGTAACTCTCCTCCAGATCCCGCACCTGAGTGGTGACAGTCGGCTGGCTGACGTGCAGCGCCCGGGCGGCGCCCGTCACGCTGCCGTGCTTGCCGACGGCGTAGAACGAGCGCAATTGAGTAAGTCGCATAGGTTGGCTCAATACATCGATCGAAAAATTTGTATTTTTACTATACATCGATGTTTTCCATAATTCATCCGTAACGAACACCCACCAAACGAGGGGAGACGATGAACGGTGTTTTCTGGAATCCAGTAGAGGTGAATTTCGGCCCCGGTTGTATCGAGCGGCTGCCCGACATTCTCAACGGCCGCCGCGCGGTGGTCGTGACTTTCGCCGAGGCGGCGCAGCTCGGGCTCGTGCAACGTGTGCGCGAGTTGTGTGGCGACAGCGTGGTCGCGGTGATCGACGACGTGCAACCGAACCCGGACGTCACCCATATCGCCGGCATGTACCGCGACTTCTGGCGCAGGCACGAGAACTGCCCCGTGGTGGTCGCGATCGGCGGCGGCAGCGTGCTCGACACGGCCAAAACGCTGATGGTCGGAACGCAAAGCAATGAGTTCGACGAACTGCTGGCCTTGCTCGACACGGGCAAGCCGTTCACGCCGCCGCGCGTGAAATCGCTGATCACGGTGCCGACTACCGCGGGCACCGGCAGCGAAGTGACGCCGTGGGCGACGATCTGGGATCGCACGATCAAGCAACGCAAGTATTCGCTGCAACTTCCGCAGACGTGGCCGGAAGCCGCGATCGTCGATCCGGATCTCACGCTGTCGCTGCCGCACCCGGTCACGGTGCAGAGCGGCCTCGATGCGCTGTCGCATGCGCTAGAAGCCATCTGGAACGTCAATGCCAATCCGATTTCCGACGAATTCGCCGTGTCCGCCGCGCGCGACATGCTGGCTACGCTGCCGCTTCTCGTCGCCAATCTGCAGGACCGGACGCTACGCGAGCGCGCTTCGCTCGCCGCGCTCAAAGCCGGGCTCGCGTTCTCGAACACGAAGACCGCACTGGCGCATTCCATTTCGTATGAGATGACGATCCATCACGGTCTGCCCCATGGCATCGCCTGTTCATTCACGCTGCCCATGGTGCTGGATCTCGCGCTGGGCAAGAACGCGTCGCGCGATGCCGTGCTCGCGAAAGTCTTTCCGTGTCCGCTGGCCGATGCGCGCGACTACCTGACCGGTTTTCTCGAAGCACTCGGCGTGCGTACCTCGTTTTCGAGCTATGGCGTGAGCGCCGAGGAATCGGACCGGATGATCGCGCACGCCTTGAGCGGCCCACGCGGACGCAATTTCATCGCTGCCGCGGCCTGACGTTCTGGCAGCGGCGAGTCAATGGGAGCAGCATCACCATACGGTGAGTGAGGAGGGAAAGCATCATCCGGTCTGGCACCGGCGTATCTTGCAGCACAACAAAAGCCGCATGAACGGCATGCGCCGAGGCAGCGGACGTCAAGCGACGTCACGGGCCCGGCAACTATCAGGAGACAAGCAATGGAAGCAGTGGAAATTGCAGGAGGCGGCGCGGTAAGCGTCGACGCCAGGTCTGTGAAGTCGGTTGCCTTGGCCAGTCTGATCGGCACGACTGTCGAGTGGTACGACTTTTTCCTCTACGGCACGATTACCGGGCTCGTATTCGACAGGCTTTTCTTCCCGACCGGAAACGCTTTCGTTTCCACCATGCTGGCCTATACGGTGTACGCGGTCGGCTTTGTCACCCGGCCGCTCGGCGGAGTGATCTTCGGCCATTTCGGTGATCGCTTCGGACGCAAGCCATTGCTGGTGCTCACGCTTTCCATCATGGGCGTGTCTACGTTTCTGATCGGTGTGCTGCCAACCTATGCGTCGATCGGCGTCTGGGCGCCGGCCTGCCTGCTTCTGTTGCGGCTGCTGCAGGGCATTGGGCTGGGCGGCGAATGGGGCGGCGCGGTGCTGATGGCTTTCGAGTACGCGCCTCGCAAACAACGCGGCCTGTACGCGTCATATCCGCAGATCGGGCTCGCAATCGGTCTGTGTCTGAGCAGCGGCGTGGTGGCCGCACTGACCACCTGGCTCACGCCCGACGCCTTCCTGCAATGGGGCTGGCGGGCCGCCTTCATGGCCAGCATCCTGCTTGTCGCCGTGGGCATGTTTATCCGCTTGCGCATCGTCGAGACGCCCGCATTCACTAAGATTCGCGACACCCACGCGGTCGCGAAAGTACCGGCGCGCGAGGTATTCACCGATTACCGCGGCAATGTACTGCTGGGCTGGGGTGCGCGCTATATCGACGGGGTGATTTTCAACATCTACGCGGTGTTCGCGCTGAGCTATCTGATCGGCATCCACCACTATGCGAAGTCGGCGATTCTCGTGGCCGTCACGCTTGCCGCATTGGTGCTGATGTTCATGATTCCGATCGCCTCGCGCCTGTCGGACCGGATCGGCCGCCGCAAGGTGTTCGGCTGGGGCGCGCTGGCCTGCGGCCTGAGCGCGTGGCCGGCCTTTGCGGTCTTTCATTATTCGACCAGTCTCGCCGCCGTAACCGCGACCATCGTGATCGTGCTCGGTGTGATCTACGCGTTCGTCTACGGACCCGAGGCCGCGCTCTTTTGCGAACTGTTCGACACGCGGGTGCGCTATAGCGGCATCTCGATCGTGTACCAGCTCTCGGGCATTGTCTCCAGTTCGATCACGCCGCTCGTCGCAACGGCGCTTCTGCACTACGGCAACCTACAGCCGTGGTGGATCGCGCTCTACATCGTATGTGTCGGTCTGCTCAGCTCGGTTTGCACTTACTTCATGCGGCGCACGTTCTGAACATCCGACCTTCACAGGACGCGAGATGAATCCAGTTACAGCCGCAGCAGTCAACGGCCGACACTATCGGGCCGACAAAAAAAGCTAACGAGGAGGATGACATGCCGGGCAATATCGAACTGATCGCAAGGCTGCTCTTTGCCGCGGTGCTGGGCGGCGTAATCGGTTTCGAGCGGGAGCGGTTTGCGTTTCCGGCTGGCTTGCGCACGCACATGCTGGTGTGCGTAGCGTCCGCGCTCGTGATGATCGTCTCGGCGTTCGGCTTCGAGGACACCCGCTCGATGCCGAACGTCGCGCTCGATCCATCGCGTGTAGCCGCACAAGTGGTGTCGGGAATCGGCTTTCTCGGCGCCGGCGCAATCCTGCTGCGCGGCGAAGTGGTGCGAGGGCTGACAACGGCAGCGAGTGTCTGGGCCGTCGCGGGCATCGGGCTCGCGGCGGGTGGCGGACTTTACGTGCTGGCGCTAGCGGCCACGGTGATCACTCTGACGACGCTCACCTGGGTCAAGCCCGTAGCGCGCCAGTTGCGCACGAAAGGCAAACTGCGCCGGGCGCTGCGCCTTCAGGTGGATCGGGGCGCGATCACGCTGCCGGTGCTGTGCCGCCTGTTCGGCGAGGACGGCCCGCGGCTCAAGCACATCAGCGTTCACGAGGACAGCGACGAACAGCGGGACCTGGTGACGATTTCGCTGTCACGCATGTCCGCGGACGAATTCGTTGCTTACCGCAACATGCTCAGCGAACTGATCGGCGTGCGCGAGGTCGAGGAGATTGAAGTGCACTGACAGGCGTGATCCTGCGACAACCTCAGGCCGTCAGTGCGTTGGGCTCGGCCGGAGCGGGGGTGTATGCGTCGGCACTCCCTTCTTCAAGCGACACGTTGCCGGGCAACGCAGCCTTGCGACGCGGCCGTCGCTCATGTCGCTCACGAAATCAAATATCGATTCTGTGGACCGCTGACGTACTGCTTCCTGGCGATTTCGAGAACCTTTTCGCGCGACTTGTCGAAGGCGCCCAGCACCGACCGCTCGTCGGAGCCCACGTCGGGCTGCAGGTTTCTGAGCATCGCATCGTCGACCATGAAGGTGATTTCGCGCGAGTCGTCGTATCCCCAGAAACATACGCAATGCCGGGAGGCATCATAGCTACGGCTGGGGTTGGGGAATTGAAGCACGGCGATCAGCCTTTCTCGCACACGGCCGAGTAGCGCCACTTGCTGGCGCTGGAGTCGATCGTGGCGTAAGTGACGCGTCTCTTCTCTGCTCTCAAAGCATCCGCTGTGTCGAGGACATGAGCACGCGTCCTGCGTTCGATCGCGTACTCGCTCTCGCTGCTCACTGCAGCCGAAGTGCGTGGGAGTGGTGATCGCATGTTGGAGCCCCGAAACAGGAGGCCGCGCATTGGCGACCGACCGCCCCACTGTATACCCTTTGGCTGGCGCCGACGTCTTTATTTGCCTGTACGCGAGGGAGGTCAGGTTTGCAGGCCAACGATCCGGTCCGCTGGATTTCCGCCTCGATGGCACTGCGCCCGTGCGGTTGGTGTTAACCCGCCCGCCTGAGGCTCCCTCCTTAACTCACTCGCTGCTGGTCCACTCGACATTTGCGCCCACCGAGCGCAGGTTTTCGACGAAGCGCGGATGCGCGCGCCGGATCGGCAGCGCATTCATGATCTCGGAGCGTCCTTCGATGCTGGCCGCGACCATCAGCAATGCAATCGCCACACGAATGATGTAGGGGCTCTCGACGCGCGCCGGACTCAGTGTCAAGCCGCCGAACGTGATCAGCCGGTGCGGATCGGACAGGAACACATGCGCGCCGAACTTCGACAACTCGCTGGTCCAGCCCATTGCACCGTCGTAGACCTTGTTCCAGAACATCGCACTGCCTTCGGCTTTTACGCCGAGCGCGACAAAGATCGGCAGCAGGTCGACCGGCAAATAAGGCCACGGCGCCGCTTCGACCTTGGTGAGAATATTCTGTGTGAACGGACGGCGCACGTGCAGCGGGCCGTCGCTTAGCGCACGCGACCAACCGTTACGATGCTCCACGTTGACGCCGAACTTCGCGAATGTCCTGTCGATCAGCGGGAATTGTTCTGGTGCGGAATTCTTCACCGCGATGTCGCCACCGGTAATCGCGCCGAGCGCAAGAAAGGTGGCGATCTCGTGAAAATCCTCGCTGAAGCGGAACTCGCCACCGCCGAGCCGCCCGCCGCCCGTTACGCTGAGCCGCGATGTGCCGATACCTTCGATGCCCACGCCAAGCATGGCAAGAAAGCGGCAGAACTCCTGCACGTGAGGTTCCGATGCCGCGTTGACGAGGGTCGACGTGCCTTGCGCGGCCGCCGCGCACAGCGCAAAGTTCTCGGTGGTCGTGACCGATGCGTAGTCCAGCCAGTGATCGTTCGCAAGCATGCGCCGGTCGTTACGCACGATCAGAGAATCGTCGGTGCGCGTGAGATGGGCGCCAAACCGCTCGAACACCTCGACGTGCGGGTCGATCTCGCGCACGCCGAGCGTACAGCCCTTCACGTCGCTCTCCAGCCGCGCCACGCCGAAACGCGCGAGCAGAGGAGGCACCAGCATGATCGACGAGCGCATCTCTTCGGGCAGCTTGTGCGTTGCCGGATCGAAGGTGGTTGCATGGTGATGCAGGTCGAGAATGCCGGTTGAGAAATTCACCGACACCTCGCTGCCTAGCGTGCGAAAGATCTCGAGAATTTTCTTGACGTCGGTGATCTCCGGCACGCCGATCAGCCGCACCGGTTGATCGGTGAGCAGCGTGGCGCAAAGGATCGGCAGAACAGCGTTCTTGTTGGCGGATGGCGTGATTTCCCCGCGTAACGGGACGCCGCCGTGGACGATCAGGTTGGACATGTTCGGGAGGGTTCGAAAGTGAGGACGCGAGGGCGATATCATGCCATTGAGCGACTGTGCGTGCTGGCGAATGCCCTCCGGTAGACTATGTGCTCGCCCAACTCGCCGCGACAGCATGGACACTCAGCTTTGGATCATCTGTGGGCTTACTTTCGTCATTCATGTGATCGCGACACTGGCATATGCGGTGCGGATCGCCGGCGTTCGTACACGCCGGATAGCCGTGTCGTTTTCTCTATTCGGCATTATCGCGCTCGTCTCCCGAACGGCGAATTCCTTTCAGGGGCCCTTCATAGCGAAGCGGGTAGAGCTTGATATTGCCCGTCACATGGAAGGTGGCCTGCTGGGCGACTTTCGCCTTTTCCTGCTGTCCGCCACCGTGGCGAGCGTAGTGGGAGCGTGCCTGATTCCCACCTTCCAGCGTTATTTCAGCCGGGCGGTCGAGCATTTCCAGGTCAATCGCTCGGTGCCGCGTTTGCTGCTCCATATCTTCAGCCGCGGCGGCGTCAACTATATCCGGGACGGCGCGCGGTTCCCGTCCCGGCACAACGTCACCCAACTCGCAACCGGCGCCGGCGTCTCCTGGAAAGTCATCGGCCTGAACGTTTTCGCCATGGCAATCTGGACGGTCGGCGTTTTTGCGTCGCTCTATGCGGGATATCTGAAACCGGAATTGCGTGTGACCTGTGCGAATCTGTCGTCGGTGATCAACGGTTTTGCGACTGTTGTCCTGGCGGTTGTCATCGACCCGCAAGTTTCAGTCATGACAGACGACGTGATCGAAGGCCGCGTTTCGGAAAACAGCTTCCGGCGAGCGATCACCACGCTTGTCGGGGCGCGCGTGCTCGGAACGCTATGCGCGCAGGCGGTGCTGGTGCCGGCGGCATTTCTCATCGTTCGCGTTGCGGAGTTGATCTAGCGCGGCGCGCAGTGGTATTTGCCGTCATGGCAACACGACACCCGGGCCGAGCTGCGCCAACGCGAATTCCCGTACAGGCTGCCAATGCCCTGAATCACGAAGGCCGCCTGCACGCCGAGCTGGCGCAGGACGTCTTCGAGGGCGGCACGCAGATCGTCGCCGGGAGAGAGGCGTAGAGGATCGGCTGGCATCGCGTGATTCAGCTCGCCTCCGGCACACCCGCTTCCCGATGATGATCGGCGGCGAGGAACATATACATCGCGGGCACCACGAACAACGTGAAGAGGGTGCCGATCGACAGGCCCGTGAAGATCACCAGCCCCATCGCGTTGCGGCCCGCCGCGCCCGCACCCGAGGCGATCACCAGCGGCACGACGCCCAGCACCATCGCCGCCGTCGTCATCAGAATCGGGCGCAGCCGCACCCCCGCCGCTTCTTCGAGGGCCTCGCGCTTCGATTTGCCGGCGTGTTGCAGTTCGTTGGCGAACTGCACGATCAGGATGCCGTGCTTGCTGACGAGCCCCATCAGCGTGACGAGGCCGACCTGCGTGTAGATGTTCAGTGTTGTCAGGCCGACGTTGATGAAGATGAGCGCGCCGAACAGCGCCATCGGTACCGACACCAGGATCACGATCGGGTCACGGAAACTTTCGAATTGTGCCGCGAGCGCGAGGAACACGATGATCGTCGCGAACAGCAGCGTGATGACAAAACCGCCGGACTCCTGCACGAATTGCCGCGATAGCCCGGAGTAATCCGCCGAATATCCCGACGGCGCGGCTTCCGCAGTCGCCTTGCGCAGAAAAGCAAGCACTTCGCCCTGCGACACGCCCGGCACGGTCACGCCTGAGATTGTCGCGGAGTTGAGCTGCTGGAAGTGGTTGATGGATTCCGGCACGACGTTGTGTTCGATATGCGCAATCGTCGAAGCCGGAATGACACTGCCGTCCGGCGTGCGCAGATAGTAGTCGAGCACCTGCGACGGGTTCAGGCGGTCGGTCTGCAAGACCTGCGGAATCACCTTATACGAGCGCCCGGCAATCGAGAAGTAGTTGACGTAGCCGCCGCCGAGCGCCGAACCGAGCGCTTGCCCGACGTCGCTCTGCGAAAGCCCGAGCGAGGCGACCTTGTCGCGGTCGACAACGAGTGTCGCTTCCGGCTTGTCGAGCTTGAGATCGCTGTCGACAAAGAAGAACATCCCGCTCGCGCGGGCTTTTTGCAGGACGGTTTGCGATATTTCATTGAGATTCTCGAAAGGCTCGGTGGTGCTGATGACGAACTGCACCGGCAAGCCCTGCGAGCCCGGCAGCGGCGGAAACTGGAACGCCGCGACGCGCGCCCCGGCAATCTGATTCCATTTCTGCTGCAATTCCTGCTGCAAAGCGGTTGCGCCCTTGCTACGCTGGTCCCATGTCTTGAACAGCACGCCGCCGATCCCCTGATTCAGGGTCGGCGCGCCGGTAAGCTGGAACATCTGTGAGTACTCGGGCAACGCTTTGGAGATGTTGAATACCTGGTCGGCGTACGTCTGCATTTGCTGAATGGTCGCGTTCGGCGGCCCCTGGATCTGCGACAGGACAATCCCTTGATCTTCCTGCGGCGCGAGTTCCGATTTCGACGTCATGAACAGATAGACCGTACCGGCGAGCAGCAACGCGCCCATTACGATAAACACGGGCCAGGTGTCGAGCGTCGCGTGCAACAAACGGCCGTAGCCACGATGAACGCGTTCGAACTGGCGATTGACGAAGCGTGCGAAGCGCCCTGACTCCTGCTCCGCGCGGAAGAAGCGCGAGCACATCATCGGCGACAAGGTCAGCGCGATCACGCCGGACACCGTCACCGCGCCGGCGAGCGAGAAGGCGAACTCGGTGAAGAGGGCGCCCGTCAGGCCGCCCTGAAAACCGATCGGCACATACACGGCGATCAGCACGACGGTCATCGCGAGAATCGGGCCGCCGAGTTCGCGCGCGGCGATCAGCGCCGCTTCGAGCGGCGTCTTGCCTTCCTCCATCATGTGACGGTCGACGTTTTCGACGACGATGATCGCGTCGTCCACGACGAGCCCGATCGCGAGCACGAGCGCGAGCAGAGTGAGCAGATTGATCGAATAGCCGAGTAGCTGCATCACGAAGAACGTGCCGATCAGCGACAAGGGCATCGCGATCAGCGGGATGATGACCGCGCGCAAGCTGCCAAGGAATAGGAAAATCACCACGGTGACGATCAGCAATGCCTCGACCAGTGTCTTGATGACTTCGTAGATCGCCGTGTTGACGAAGTCGGTCGCGTCATAAACGATATCCCCCGTCATGCCGGTCGGAAACTGTTTCTGCATGCCGGGAAAAATGGCCTTCACGCGCTTGGCCACATCGAGAATGTTGGCGTCCGGCGCGACCTTGATGCCGATGAACACCGAACGTTTGCCGCTGAACGCGACGTTGAAGTCATAGCTGTCGGCGCCGAGCACGACGTTCGCGACATCTTCAAGGCGCACGATCGCGCCGTTCTTCTGTTTGATGACGAGCTGCTTGAAGTCGTCGACGGTGTGCAGATCGGTGCCCGCGTTCAGGTCGACGCTAACCATCTGCCCTTTCGTCGTGCCGAGTGTCGCGAGGTAGTTATTGTTGCCGAGCGCCGTGAAGACGTCGCTCGCCGTCACGCCATGAGCAGCGAGCCGCGTCGAATCGAGCCACGCGCGCAGCGCGAACTGACGGCCGCCGAGAATTTCGGCGGTCTGCACACCTTCAACCGAATCGAGCTTGGGCTTGACCACACGCAGCAGGTAATCCGTGACGTTATTGCTCGGCAGCACGTCGCTGTAAAAACCCATGTACATCGCGTCGGTGGTCTGCCCGACTTGCACCGTCAGCACCGGCTGCTGCGCCTGCGGCGGCAACTGGTTGCGCACCGACTGGATCTGCGTGTTGATCTCGGTAAGCGCGCGGTTCGAGTCGTAGTTCAGGCGCAGCGTCGCGGTAATGGTCGACACGCCGGTGGTGCTGGTCGAGGACAGGTAGTCGATGCCCTGCGCCTGGGCGATCGCGGCTTCGAGCGGCTGCGTGATGAACCCGGCGATGGTGTCGGCATTCGCGCCATAGTAAGCGGTGCTGATCGTGACGACGGCGTTTTCGGTCTGCGGATACTGGCTGACTTTCAGGGCGGCGAGCGAGCGCAGTCCGAGTACGAGGATCAGCAGGCTGACGACCGACGCAAGCACGGGCCGCCGGATAAAGAGATCGGTGAATGTCATCGCACGGTCTCTCTATTGTTCCTGGGGCGCCGGATTCGGATTGTCCGCCGGCTGCACGCTGTTGTTGATGATGAGCGGCGTGCCGTTCTTGAGCTTGAGCTGTCCGCTCGTCACGACCTGCATGCCGGCCTCGACACCTTTAAGAATCGCAACCTGATCGCCGCGCGTCGGACCCGGCGTGACGAACACCTGCTGTGCGACAGGAAGCGCGTTGCCCTGCGCGTTGGGTTGCGCGCCCTGCTTGACGATGAACACGGTCGCGCCGTAGGGGTTGTAGGTGATGGCCGTTTGCGGCAGCGTCAGATAGCGCTGCGCGGTGCCCGCGTCGATCTTGACGTTTGCGTACATGCCCGGCAACAGCTTGCGCTCACGATTGTCCACGGTGGCTTCGATCTGGATGTTGCGCGTGGCGCTGTCGACCCGCGGGTTCATCGACTGAATCTTGCCCGTGAAGGTTTGCCCGCTATACGCATTGGTATCGACCACGATAGTCTGGCCGATTGCGAGCTGGCCGATCTGTTGCTGCGGCAGATAGAAATCGGCGTAGATCGGATCGATCGCTTGCAGCGTGACGATCGCGTCGCCTGGATTGAGGTACTGCCCCGGATTGATGGTGGTAATGCCGAGGCGTCCCGCAAACGGCGCGCGGATCGTCTTCTTGTCGACCAGCGCAGCCTGTTGCGCGACCTGCGCCTTCTTGCCCTTGAGGTCGGCGGCGTCCGCGTCGAGCTGCGCCTTGGCAATCGCCTTGATGTCGTATTGCGCCTTGTCGCGCGTGTAGACCGTCTGCGCGAGTTCGGCCGCGGCCTGCAATGACTGGAGCAGCGCCACGTCGCTGTCGGCATTGAGGCGGACCAGAACTTGCCCGGCTTTCGCTTCCTGCCCGGAGCGGAACGCCACCTCGCGCACGAGGCCCGCGACTTCGGTGGTCACGTCGACACCGCGCACGGCGCGCAGACTCCCGACCGCGGCAAGCTGCGGTTGCCACGATTGATAGCCGGCGACGATCGCCGAGACGGTGGAGGGCGGCGCCGCGTTGCTCGCCATGAACTTGCCGATCATGTACGAGCGGAACTGGTTGAAGCCGACGAGCGCGGCCAGCAGCAGGCCGACACAGATCAGCATGATCACCATCCGCTTTGTCATCGGTTTTCTTTCGGTCATCGTTGTGTCCTTGCACGGCATGAGGCGAAGCGCCGGACGGTTCGTTTCTTACTGCGTGTATTGCTAGTAGCGGTGCGGCGAATGTTCCGCCGGATTACGTCAATGCGTTGTTGCGGCGGTGGCCGGCACCGGCTCGTTCCACCAGCCGCCACCGAGCGCCTGGAAGAGGGCCGCCGTGTCGGCGTAGCGGGATGCCTGGGCCTGCGCGAGACTGACCACCGTTTGCTGATACTGGCGTTGCGCGTCGAGCAGCGACAGATAGCTCACGCCGCCGACGCGGTACTGCCCGCGCGTGAGGTCCAGCGAATCGCTGGCGGAGCGCCAGGCGTCCGTCTGCGCTTTCAGGCCGGTCGCGTCGTGATCGAGCGCGCGCAGCGAATCCGCGACGTTCTGGAACGCCAGCAGCACGGTTTCGCGATATTGCGCGTCGGCCTGTTCGTACGCCGCCTCGGCCGCGCGCTTCTGCGCACTCAATTGGCCGCCGTGGAAGACCTGTTGCAGCAGGCCCGCGCCCAGGCTCCAGATCGTGCTGCCGGCCTTGAACACCTGCGCCGGCGTCAGGGCCTCCGCGCCGTAGCTCGCGGACAGCGTGATCTGCGGATACATCGCCGCGGTCGCCACGCCGACTTGCGCGCTGGCCTGATGCAGCAACGCATCGGCGGCGAGAATGTCGGGCCGTTGCCGCACCAGTGCCGACGGCAGGCTGACGGGCAGCGATTCGGGCAACGAGAACATCTCGAGCCTGAATTCGGGCAAGCCGGTGTCGCTGGGTAGTTTGCCTGCCAGCACGGCGAGCTGATGACGGACCTGGTCGAGTTGCTGTTGCAGCGGCGGCAGCGTGGCGCGGGTTTGCGCCAGCAGGGTTTGTTGCGCGAGGACGGCCGTGCGGCCCACGCCACCCAGTTCGAACTGTTTGCCGAGTACGCCGAGTTGCTCGTCTTCTTCCGTGGCGATCCGCTCGGTTGCGTCGATCTGGGCGCGCAGCGATGCTTCCTTGACGGCCGCGGTCACGATGTTGGCGGACATCGCGAGATAGGCGGCCTGCAACTGGAAATCCTGGTAATCGATTTGTGCGCGCAACGCTTCGAGTTCGCGCCGCGCGCCGCCGAACACGTCGAGCTTGTACGACACGTTCACCGATGCGTTGTAGAGATTGAACTCGTCGACGACGCCAGGCTGGCCGAACGCGATGCCGTTCAGTTTTTCGCGCGTGGCGCCGAGTTGCGCGTCGACGCTGGGCAGGAGAGTGCCGCCGGCTTGCGCCTTGAAGTTTTCGCGCGCCTGCCGCAAGGCGGCTTGCGCCGCGGCGATGTTCGGGCTGTTGACGATGGCCTGGCGGATCAGGGTATCGAGCGGCTCGCAATGAAAGAGCGCCCACCAGGCCGCGGGAATGTCCTCGCCCGGCACAAAGCGCTGGGGCAAGCCGGCAGCCCCCGGCGAAGAGGCCGTCTGCCCGGGCAGCGGCGTGGCGGTGTACGTGTCCGTAGCGGGTGCGGCAGGCGTGCGGTAGTTGGGACCGACCATGCAGCCCGTCATCGCGGCGCAGCCGCAAAGCACGACGTACAGGCGCCGCCGCCCGACAATACGCTGGTTCACGTCGATCATCGATCCACCTTATATCGCCTGCGTTTAGCCTAAGCGAGGGGAGCGGATGGGATTATGCGGACCACCCGAACTTCGATGTTTCTTGTCCGGACGGCGGAATTTATACCATGCGGCAAGAAATCTACGCGTAGCCTAGCATGGCCGATTGGAGCACGTGACGCGCGGGATGCACGAGATCACGTAGTCAGTCCGCTCGACGAGCTTTCAGACAGCCATCTGTAAGGAAGAGGCCCTGAGGGCCGGCGGAATACGGAACCCGCGAAGTGGATCGACACGCTGGCAAAGTCGTTCACATTGCTGTTCGCGCGGCGCGATAAGGCGTTCCGGTGGCCGATCGGCAAGCGCCAATAAAGACCCATATAATCGATCGCAGAAATGAATGGGAGCTCGCTGCTCCGGCATTGGATCTGAATTGCACGGCCACGAAAGTGGCATTCCTGAGAGGTTATGTTTGTGATCGATAAAACGGCTGTCATCCATCCGACCGCGGTGATTGAAGAGGGCGCTGTGATTGGTGCCGGCGTTCGCATTGGTCCTTATTGCTGCGTCGGCGGCGATGTCGAGATTGGTGAAGGCACCGTACTGAAGTCGCACGTTGTCGTAAGCGGCCATACCCGCATTGGCCGGGACAACATCGTCTACCCGTTCGCCACGATTGGAGAGGACAACCAGGACCTGAAGTACGCCGGCGAGCCGACGCTGGTGGAAATAGGCGATCGGAACAGAATCCGGGAGAGCGTCACGATCCATCGCGGCACGGTCCAGGGCGGCGGCGTTACCCGGGTTGGAAACGACAATCTTCTGATGGTCAACGCTCATGTTGCCCACGATTGCATCGTGAGCAACCATTGCATTCTGGCAAACAATGCAACGCTAGGCGGTCACGTAATTCTGGACGACTACGTAATTATTGGCGGGATGGTTGCGGTTCATCAGTTCTGCATCATCGGCGCGCACGTCATGGTGGGAGGCTGTTCCGGCATCGCCCAAGACGTACCGCCGTTCGTGATTGCCCAAGGCAATCACGCTTCGCCGGTTGGTGTGAACACCACGGGGTTGCAGCGCCGGGGGTTCAGCAAAGAGGCAATACAGGCCATTCGTCAGGCCTACAAGCTGCTGTACCGGAGTGGCAAGACACTTGATGAAGCGAAGCCGGAGATCGCGGAGATCGCCTCCGCTCACGCCGAAGTCCAACCGTTTTACGAGTTTCTGACTCGCTCGACTCGCGGTTTGATTAGATAAGGTTCTGTGCGGCAATACGCAGGCTACGTCGTCGGGAGAGTTGTCACCCGACGACAGAAAGCGTGAGCCTGGTTCCGCCTAGAACGTATACGCCACCTTGCCGAATGCCGTGCGGCCGAGCGAGTTGTAACCGTATGCGGTGACGTACTGCCGGTTAAACAGGTTCGACAGGTTGGCGGAGACGGTGAGGTGCGAATTGATCCTGTACGCGGCGCGCAGATCGACTCGCGTGTACGACGGCAGATAGGTCGTGTTGTACTGGTCGTCGAAGGTCGAGCCGCCATAAAGCAGCGAGACGCCGGTGCTGAGCGCGTGCAGGTGGAATTCGTCCCACATGTGATCCACGCTCAGGCTGATAGTTTGGCGCGGACGGCGGGGGAGCCACGTCTGATCCGTGACGTCCTGCGGATTCATTATGCCGACCGCAACGCTAACCGGCGTCGATTTGCCGATAGTGCCCTTGTAGGACAGATCGATGCCCTGGATGTGCGCCCGCCCGATGTTCACGGGCATACTGAGCGCGGGGTTGAACGAGATCAGGTCATGAACCCGGGTGTCATAAACGGCGGCCGTGAAGGTGCCGATCGAGGTCGACGCGTCCAGCGCTGCCTCCACCGTATCGCTGCGCTCGGGCAACAGGTTCGGGTTCGAATAGCCCGGATAGTACAGATCGTTAAACGTCGGCAGGCGGAAAGCATTGCCATACGAGAGGCGCGCCGTATAAACCGGCGTGATCGCATAGGCCACGGCGACATTGCCGGTATTGACCGACACACCCTGGACAACGTCGTGGCGACCCGCGAGGAACACCGTCAGCGCGCCGAGCGTGGCCGACTGATGGAGCGAGAAAGACGAATCGTTGCGGGCCGGCAAGCCTTGAGGCACATCCACCGGCATGAACGCCAGCTCGCGGCTGAAATCGTACGCAACTTTTGATTCTCCGGACAGCGGCAGACCGAACAGCGTCAGCCCGCGCTCCTGATGCGTTAGCGAGGTCGTGGTGCTCAAACGCGTCGAATCGAACTCATCGGACGGAATGCCTGGGTTGTTCGCGTAGACGAACTGGCGGTCCGTCGCATAACCCACCGACTGGTCGAACTGGGTGGTCGGCGTCACGTCCAGATGAAATGCGAGGCCCGTCGTCAGTTGATGATCGAGCTGCCGGTCGGCGCCGCCGGCATTGTCGTACGACAGATCGGACTTGTGATACAGAGCGAACGCGGAGAGCGACCAGTTGTCGTGCGCGTAGCCGAGTCGCGCGTCCACGTCCTGCGCGTGGTACGGATTGCGGCCGTCCTCGTGACCGTAGGCGTACGGCTGGGTCGCATCGATCCCGGCGGTGTTGTAGTCGTGCAGGCCGAGCGAGTAGGTCAGTCCGGAGAGTGCCGAAAGCGGACCCGTGGACGGGATACTGCCGGACGTGCGGATCTGTGTATCGAAGGTCTTGTTCGAACCGCCGCCTACCGAAACGGTGGTCCGATTCGGCTGATTGGATGCATGGTTGGTGAACAACTGTATGACGCCGCCCATCGCGTCCGCGCCGAACGAGGCGGCCGCCGGCCCCGAGATCACCTCGACGCGGTCGAACGCGGAGGTCGGCAGATCGGCCCACGCAGCTTGCCCGGTGGTCGAGGAACCGACCCGGATGCCGTCGATAAACACCGCGACCTGACTGGCCGACGAACCGCGGATACTGACCGCGGCGGAAGAACCGGGTCCGCCGGTTTGCGAAATGGTGACGCCGGGCAGCGTGGCGAGGGCCTGCGTGATACTCGGGTCGGCGGGCGTAAGACGATCGAGATCGGCGCGCGTCAGAACCTGAGTGGTGGCGAAGCGTTGGTCGAACGATTGCGGCAGATGTTGCGTGTCGCCGCTGACGAGAATATTCGGCAGCGTGGTATCAGCCGGCGTCTGCTCCGGCTGCTGCAACGGCGTCTGCTCCGGCTGCTGCAACGGCGTGTCGTCCGCGGCCTGTGCAACCTGCCATGCGGAGACGGTCAGGGCGGAGGTGATGATGAGTCGACGGAACTTCATGATGAGATGGGCTCGTTCTTGCTGATTTCTATATGGGTGGCGAGCTGGAGGACCAAGGGGCCAGCGGGCCGTTTAGCCGCGCTCAAAGGTTTAATGTGTGGCGCAACAGGCTTCCAGTTCGTCGTAACGCGTCAGGCGACAGGGGACGAACGAGCCAGGCCAGGCGGCAATCCTGAAGGCGGCGAAAGCGCTATCCATGGCGACGACGCGCCGACGCGAGGCTCCCCCTTTAGGGAACCGGATTGAACAGCAGTGAACATGACAGATCCTGAGGCTTGGGCTGTCGTTGCAGCGGGCGACCGCTCAAGAGCGGTGCTTGCACATCGGGACACCCCGCCCGGTGCGGCTGCGCAGACCTCGGTTCGATGGCAGGTCTCCTGGCTCACGGGTCAATGTCACGTGCCGACCTTCCCGGTGCTCTGCTCCAGTGGTCATGAATGGCACGGACTCGCCGCTTACAGTTGCGGGGGCAGCCGCAGATTCGGAGCATGGCTGCTCGTACTGCGTTCCCTTTGATCCCGGTAACGGGAACCATCAGCGCGAAGCGTACCGATGCGTAGTGGTTGCCGTCAATCTCTACGACGTTGGCGGTACGTTTCCTGTTGTTATTACGTCTGGCTTACTGGACTGCAAGCCTTTGCCGCAGTGTCCTCGCCGCCAGTACCATATTGGACAAGGCGGCTTCCGTCTCCGGCCAGCCCCGGGTTTTCAGGCCGCAGTCGGGGTTGACCCACAAACGGTCGGCGGGGATGACCTCGCAGGCGCGTTCGAGCAGGCGCTGCATGGCTTCAGCACTCGGCACACGCGACGAATGGGTGTCGTATACGCCGGGTCCGATTCCGTTGGGATAGGCGAACTCGCCGAAGCCGTCGAGCAGTTCCATCGAAGAGCGCGATGTCTCGATCGTGATCACGTCCGCATCCAGCGCGGCGATCGACGGCAGGATGTCGTTGAATTCCGAATAGCACATATGGGTGTGGATCTGCGTGGCGTCGGAAACGCCGCCCGCCGAAATCCTGAAGGCCCGGGTCGCCCAGTCGAGGTAGCCGGACCAGTCGTCTTTACGCAGCGGCAAGCCCTCGCGAAAGGCGGGCTCATCGATCTGAATGATGCGGATGCCGGCCTTTTCGAGGTCCATAACTTCGTCGCGAATGACGAGTGCCAATTGGAGCGCCGTGGTCGAGCGCGGCTGGTCGTCACGAACAAACGACCATTCGAGCATGGTGACCGGTCCGGTCAGTACGCCTTTCACCAGACGGTCGGTCAACGACTGCGCATGACAGGCTGCGTCCACGATCATCGGCTCGGGCCGGTAGATGTCGCCGTAAATGATGGGCGGCTTGACGCATTGCGAGCCGTAGTTCTGGATCCATCCGTTTTCGGTGAGCGCATACCCCCAGAGCTTGTCCGCAAAGAATTCGACCATGTCGTTGCGTTCGACTTCGCCGTGCACCAGCACGTCGAGCCCGAGTTCTTCCTGTCGCCGCACGACGGTCGCCGTTTCGGCCCGCATACGTTCGAGATACTCAAGCGCGCGCATTTCGCCGCGGCGATAGGCGGCGCGCGCTTGCCGGATCGCCGGCGTTTGCGGAAACGAACCGATTGTCGTGGTGGGCAGGAGCGGCAGTTTGAGCGAGTGGCGCTGCACACGGCTACGCTCGGCGAACGGGCTCTTGCGGCTGGCCATGGTCTCGGCGATAGCGGCGACGCGCCGCTGAACCAGCACATTGAATACCGCTCCGGAGTGGCGGCGCGACTCGAGTGCGGTGGTCGCTGCGGCGAGCGCCGCCTGGGCCGCTGCCGGCAGCCCGGCGCCCGGCAGCCCGGCGCCCAGGTGGCGCAGCGCCAGTGCAATCGTGCTGAGCTCATCGAGTTTTTCAGTCGCGAAGGCAAGCCACGATTTGAGTTCGGCATCGAGTTTCTTTTCGGACGCGAGCGTGACCGGCACGTGGGCCAGCGAGCAGGACGGCGCGATCCACAGACGTTCGCCGCGTTGCGCGTAAACGTTCTTGAGCGTAGCGGCAATGGCAGCCAGATCGGCGCGCCAGATGTTGCGTCCGTCGATAACACCGACCGACAGGACCTTGTCCGCCGGCAGCGCCGAGCACCAGGCCTCCAGTTGCTGCGGCGCCTTGACCAGATCGATATGCACACCATGCACGGGCAGCTTGGCGACGGTTGGCGCGTGCCCGGCGGCGGTGTCGAAATAGGTCGCCAGCAGCACCTTGACGCCCGAGTCGCCCAGCACGTTGTACACGGCGGAAAACGCTTCGAGCCAGTCCGCTTCGAGATCGACACAGAGCGCGGGTTCGTCGAGTTGAACCCACTCGATACCTCGCGCTTTCAGCGTGTCGAGAATACGCAGGTAGCGGATGACCAGCCGAGGCAGCAGCGACAGGCGGTCAAAGCCCGCCACGCGGCTTTTGGCTAGCCACAGATAGGTGATGGGTCCGATCAACACCGGCTTGACCGCGAGATCCAGCGCGAGTGCCTCGTCGATTTCCTCGAACAGCCAGTCGACGCCGCCGTCGAATGTCGTGTCAGGACCGAGTTCCGGCACCAGGTAGTGGTAGTTGGTATCGAACCACTTGGTCATTTCCATGGCCGGCTGCGCCTTGTTGCCCCGCGCCAGTTCGTGATACTGGGCGAGCGACAGGGTCTTCGGCTCGAAGCCGAAGCGCTCCGGCACCGCACCGAGCAGGGCGGTCAGGTTCAGCATCGGGTCGTACCATGCGAAATCGCCGGCCGCGACGAAATCCAGCCCGGCGGCGCGCTGCAATTCCCAGTGACGCGCGCGCAACGCTTTTCCGACCTCACGCAGATAGGCGTCGTCGGATTCTCCGCGCCAGAAAGATTCCTGGGCGAACTTGAGTTCGCGATGTGCGCCGATGCGCGGAAAACCGGATATGTGAGTGCGGGCCATGCGGAATCCTTGAGTGAATGCCGCGTAGTGTGCAAGTCACGCTATGATTCATCAAGCGACATGTTTTCATCATCATATGAACTACATTCATATCAGGTTTTTCTCTTGTTTTCTGTACTGTCATGGCCGGCGCGGGCGGTGCCATGCTTGAACTGCGTCATCTGCGTTCGCTCATTGCGATCTCCGAATCGGACAAGCTGGTGAGCGCCGCCGAGCGGGTCAATCTCAGCCAGTCCGCGCTGTCGCATCAGATCCGCGATATGGAAGCTCACTACGAGGTGTCCCTGTTCGAACGCACCCGGCACGGGCTGCGTTTTACGGCCGCTGGCGAGCGGCTGCTTGCGCTGGCGCGGGACACGGTGGCCGCGGTGGCCACCGCCGAGCGCGATCTGGTTCGCCTGAAGGGCGACGTGCGCGGCGAGCTTCGAATCGTGCTGGAATGCCACACCTGCTTTGACTGGCTGATGCCGGTCATGGATGAATTTCGCCGGCGCTGGCCGGAGGTCGAAGTCGACCTGGTCGCCGGGTTCCATGCCGACCCGATGAAACTGCTGAACGAGGGCAAGGCAGACGTGGTGATCGGCTCGAAGCCCGCCGCGCGGCGCAATCTGCACATTGCGCCGCTGTTCCGGTTCGAGATACAGATCGTGATCGCCAATGAACACCGGTTGCGCAACAAGCGGCGCGTCGGTCCCGACGACCTGCAAGGCGAGACGCTGATCACCTATCCCGTGCCGGAATCGCGTATCGATCTGATTCGCGAAATTCTGGAGCCGGCCGGGATCAAGCTCGAACGGCGCACCGCGGAATTGACCATCGCGATCATGCAACTCGTGGCGAGCCGCCGTGGCATTGCGGCGCTGCCGAACTGGGGCGTGAAGAATTACGTCGACCACGACTACGTGCTCGCGAAGCGCGTCGGCGCCGGTGGACTGTGGAGCGAACTCTATGCCGTCGCACCCAAGGCAATCGCGGGGCGGCCGTACTTCGACGATTTCGTGAGGATCGTCCGGGATATCTGCGCGGCCCAACTGGACAGCATCGAGCTGATATCCGGCAATCCGTGAGCGCTTGCAGGCGCGTCCAGCATCAATTGACATCAGCCGCGGATGTGCTCGACCGGGACTTCCGCCGCTTTAGCCAGGAGTTGAAGTGATGAAAAAAATCCTGATCATCGGAATTGGAGCAGGGGATCCTGACTACATGACCGTTCAGGCGATCAACGCGCTCAATCGGGTCGACGTATTCTTCGTGATGGATAAAGGCCTCGCGAAGGAGAAACTCGTTGCGCTGCGCAAGCAGATCATCGAGCGATTTATCGACGGTGACGCTTATCGGATCGTCGAGGCCACCAGCCCTGAACGCAGACGCGACGACACCGATTACCGATCGACAGTCGACGAGCTGAACCGCGACAAGCAACGCCTGTTCGAAGCCCTGATTGCAGACGAACTGCGCGACGGCGAAGTCGGCGCTTTCCTGGTGTGGGGCGACCCATCGCTCTACGACAGTACGATCCGCATCATCGAGGCCATTGCGCAAGAGGGGCGGCACGCGTTCGACTATGACGTGATTCCCGGGATCAGCAGCGTCCAGGCGCTGGCCGCACGGCACAAGGTCCCGCTGAACCTGATTGGCCGGTCGATCGCGATCACCAACGGCCGCGCGCTCGCCGAAGGCTTCCCCGCGAATGTCGACAGTGTCGTCGTGATGCTGGACTCGCAGAATGCCTATCGGCATCTCGCGCACGAAGACCTGGACATCTACTGGGGAGCGTACGTGGGCACGCCCGACGAAATTCTCATTGCGGGAAAGCTGCGCGACGTGATGGACGAAATTGAGCGCGTCAGGGCGGAGGCTCGGCGCGCCCATGGCTGGATCATGGACACGTATCTGCTGCGTAAGCGCGACAGCAAATGAAAGATGACCACCGGAAGGTGGCCATCTTTCACACAACCGGCTTGCCGGTTGCGGCGCCGGCCAGTTGTTTCACGCGGTAAGCGCGGCAAGCGCGACTCGCACGGAGCGGACCGCGCACGCGCGTTAGACGCAAGCGCGCAGCTTCTTCGCCGCCGCCACCATGTTGGTCAGCGCCGGAATGACCTCTTCCCACTGGCGCGTCTTCAGGCCGCAGTCCGGGTTCACCCACAGGCGCTGCGCCGGAATGCGTTCGGCGGCTTTCTTCATCAGTTCAACGATGTGTTCTTCGGTCGGGATGTTCGGCGAGTGAATGTCGTACACGCCCGGCCCGATTTCGTTCGGGTAGTTGAAGTTGTCGAATGCGTCCAGCAGTTCCATATCCGAGCGCGAAGTCTCGATGGTGATCACGTCGGCGTCCATGTCGGCGATCGACGAGATGATGTCGTTGAACTCCGAATAGCACATATGCGTGTGGATCTGCGTTTCGTCATCCACGCCATTGGCGGCGATACGGAACGACGTCACTGCCCAGTCCAGGTATTCCTGCCATTGCGACTTGCGCAGCGGCAGACCTTCGCGCAAGGCTGCTTCGTCGATCTGGATCACGCGTACGCCGGCCTTTTCGAGGTCCAGCACTTCTTCGCGGATCGCCAGCGCCAACTGGTAGCACGACACCGAACGCGGCTGGTCGTCGCGCACGAACGACCAGTTCAGGATCGTGACCGGGCCCGTGAGCATGCCCTTCATCGGCTTGCTGGTGAGCGACTGCGCGTACCTGATCCATTCCACCGTCATCGCCTTCGGGCGGCTGATGTCGCCGAACAGAACAGGCGGCTTCACGCAACGCGAGCCATACGACTGCACCCAGCCGAACTGGCTGAACGCATAGCCGTCGAGCTGTTCGCCGAAGTATTCCACCATGTCGTTACGCTCGGCTTCACCGTGCACCAGCACGTCCAACCCCAGCGTTTCCTGCTCGCGCACGCTGCGTTCGATCTCGGCCCGCATCGCGGCCTTGTAACCGGCTTCGTCCAATGCGCCGCTCCTGAACTGGCTGCGTGCATGACGGATCGCGCCGGTCTGCGGAAACGAGCCGATGGTCGTGGTCGGGTAGGGCGGCAGCTTCAACAGGGCAGCCTGCCTGTCGGCGCGCGCCGGGTAGGTGTTCTTGCGCTGACCGAGGGCCGGGCTGATCTTCGCGAGGGCAGCCTTGACCGCCGGGTTATTCACACGCGGTGACGCGCGGCGCGCGGCAATCGCTGCACCGTTAGCGGCCAACTCTGCCTTGACGGCGTCGCGGCCATTGTTCAGCGCGCTCGCCAGCACCTTCAGTTCGCCCAGCTTTTGCAGTGCGAAGGCGAGCCACGAGCGGACTTCCGCATCCAGCTTCTGTTCGCTTGCCAGGTCCACCGGCACATGCAGCAGCGAGCACGACGGTGCAATCCAGAGGCGCTCGCCCAGTTGCTTCGCGACCGGCTCGAGCCAGTCGAGCACGCCGTTGAGGTCGGTCTTCCAGATGTTGCGGCCGTTGATTACGCCGAGCGACAGCACGCGGTCCTGCGGCAATTGTGCAATCGCGGCAGCGACTTCAGCGCGCGCATTGATTGCATCCAGATGCAGGCCTTGCACCGGCAGCTTGCAGGCCAGCGGCAGGTTGTCGAGCAACTGGCCGAAGTACGTCGCCAGCAGCAGCTTGACCTTGCTGTTCGCCAGCGCGTCGTATGCGGTGACGTACGCCTGTTGCCATTCGGCGGACAGTTCGGTGACGAGGACCGGTTCGTCGATCTGCACCCATTCGACGCCTTGCGCCGCCAGCGTGGCCAGCAGTTCGGCGTAGACCGGCAGCAGACGCGGCAGCAGCGCCAGCTTGTCGGAGTCGTCCTTGGCCTTGCCCAGCGCCAGGTAGGTCACGGGGCCGACGATCACCGGTTTGGCCTTGACGCCTTGTGCGTTGGCCTCGGCCAGTTGTTCGAGCAGGCGCGACGGGTCGAGCTTGAACTCGGTGCCGGCGCTGAATTCGGGGACGATGAAGTGATAGTTGGTGTCGAACCACTTGGTCATCTCGCCGGCAGCAACGCCGCCGCAGCACGCGCCGTGCTCTTCGGCGCCTTTGGCCGAACGGCCGCGGGCGACGCGGAAGGTGTTGTCGAGCGCATCGCCATGGAAGCCCCGCACGCGTTCCGGCAGGTTGCCCAGCGTGAAGCTCATGTCCAGCACCTGGTCGTAGAAGGCGAAATCGCCTACGGCGGCGAAGCCAAGGTCGGCCTGGTGCGCCCAATGACGCCGGCGCAGTTCGGCGCCCAACGCTTTCAGTTCGGCGAGCGAGGATTCGCCCTTCCAGTAAGACTCGAGCGCGAATTTCAGTTCGCGCTTCGCGCCGATGCGGGGGAAGCCCAGATTATGTGTGGTTGCCATCGTGTCGCCTTGGTTCGATCAGGTTGCGGATCGAGGCATGCTAGCCAAGGCGCATTATGAAGTAAAATGGTGTTAATTCAACGAACCATTAGTTTTGCTCATATACCATGCTTGAGAGAGTTCACTTGGCGATTGTCCAGGCGGTGGACAAACACGGCTCGCTTACCGCCGCAGCAGACATCCTGTGTGTGACGCAATCCGCCCTCAGCCACTCCATGAAGAAGCTGGAGCAGCAACTGGGCACGGATATCTGGTTGCGCGAGGGCCGCAGTTTGCGCTTGACCCAGGCGGGCCAGTACCTGCTGGCGGTTGCCAACCGCCTGCTGCCCCAACTGGATCTGGCCGAGGAGCGTCTTAGACAGTACGCGCAGGGCGAGCGTGGGGCACTGCGCATCGGCATGGAATGCCATCCCTGCTATCAGTGGTTGCTCAAGGTGGTGTCGCCGTATCTCGCGCGCTGGCCGGACGTGGATGTCGACGTCAAGCAGAAATTCCAGTTTGGCGGCATCGGCGCGCTGTTCGGCTACGAAATCGACCTGCTCGTCACGCCGGACCCGCTTTACAAGCCGGGCTTGCGCTTCGAGCCGGTGTTCGATTATGAGCAGGTGCTGGTGGTGAATCGTGAGCATCCGCTGGCGGGCGTGGAGTACGTGAAACCCGAGCAATTGACCCGGGAGGTGCTGGTCACTTATCCGGTCGAGACCGACAGGCTGGATATCTACAATCAGTTTCTGATGCCCGCGGGCGTAACGCCACGGCGTCACAAGGCGATCGAAACCACCGACATCATGTTGCAGATGGTGGCCAGCGGCAGAGGCGTCGCGGCACTGCCGCGCTGGCTGGTGGAAGAGTATGCCGACAAGATGAACCTGGTCCCGGTGCGGCTGGGGCGAAAGGGCATCGCCAAGCAGATTTTCCTGGGCGCCCGCGAAACCGATACGGAAATTGACTACCTCAAGGCCTTCATCGAACTGGCTCGCATGCCTGCTGCGGCCTCGATTGAAACCGGGCAAACACCGTAATCAGAGCGGTTCGCTGCGCGCCTGCCGCATGCCTGCTGCGTGGCCGCGTTCGAGCAATAAAGAATGCCCGGGCTCACTTATCGGCAATGACCGGCGTTCTCTCGATCAGTGAGCGGATCAGTTCCTGATCGACCGGGGTTGCCGGGTTATAGACCACCATCCGAAGATCCGGCCGCCCGTCGACCGCGAACGACGAGTATTCCAGCGAGATCGGCCCCAGCACGGGGTGGCGCAAACGCTTGATGCCGTCGCCGTGACTCTGCACTTCATTGTCCTGCCACATGGCGGCGAACTCAGGGCTTGCCCGGCACAGTTCGTCGACGAGCGGCGCCACTTCGGCATCGGCGCCCGCGCGCGCGGCATCGACCCGGAAGGCGCCCACCACCATGCGGGCCACGCTTGTCCAATCGAACTGCGCGGCGCGCACGCGAGGGTCGCAGAAGATCATGCGCAAAATGTTGCGCCGTTCAGGGGGCAGGGTGGCGTAGTCGGTGAGCACGGCCGCGGCCGCGCGATTCCATGCAACCACATCCCACGTCGCAGTCCTTAGGATTGCCGGGCTGTAGGGCAGCGCTTCGAGCAGGCGTTGCAGCCGGGGCGTGATCGCGTCGATGCTGCGATAGCGGACTTCGGGCGGATGGCCGAGGCCGAGCAGGAATACATGCTCGCGCTCGACCTCGGTCAGCATCAACGCCTTCGCGATGCGGTCCAGCACCTCCGCCGACGGGTTGCCGCCGCGCCCCTGCTCCAGCCACGTGTACCAGGCCGCGCTGATATTGGCGCGTTGCGCCACCTCTTCGCGGCGCAGCCCAGCCGTGCGCCGCCGGCCACCGGAAATACCGAAGGAGGCGGGATCGAGCCTGGTGCGGCGGTTCTTCAGATAGCTGCCGAGGCGGTTGCCGCTTTCGTCGTCGTTCACTTGCGCCATGCTTAGCCTGTTAAGACGTATACCCGGATAATCTCACCGCTTTAACAGGATGATTTTGCCTCGTAGATTGCTCCCAATCAACCTGATTCGGGAGTACTTCAGATGCGAGTCTTTGTTACGGGAGCGACCGGTTTCGTCGGCTCCGCTATTGTTCGCGAGCTGCTCACGAACGGCCATCAGGTGCTCGGCCTGACCCGCTCGGCAGAGGGCGCGGCGGCACTCGCCGCAGCCGGCGCCGAGGCGCACCATGGGTCGCTGACCGACCTCGACAGCTTGCGCCGGGGCGCGGCGGCGGCTGATGGAGTCATCCACACTGCGTTCAATCACGATTTCTCCCGCTTTGCGCAGAGTGCGGAGGAAGACCGGCAGGCGATCGAAGTACTAGGCGGCGTGCTCGAAGGCAGCGAGCGTCCGTTGCTCGTCACGTCCGGCACGGCGTCGCTGAGGCATGACGGCAACGCGGCGACCGAGACGGATCGTCCTCCTGTACCGTCCGACAGTTTTCCTCGCGCGTCGGAGGCGGCGGCAGAGGCGCTTGCCATGCGCGGCGTGCGGGCGAGCACGGTGCGGCTGGCGCCGTCCGTTCACGGTGAAGGCGATCATGGGTTTGTCCCGCGGCTGATCAGCATCGCGCGCGAGAAGGGCGTGTCGGCGTACGTGGGCGACGGACTTAACCGCTGGTCCGCCGTGTATCGTCTGGATGCCGCCCGCGTTTTCCGGCTCGCGCTCGAGCGCGGCGCGATCGGCGGTCCCTATCATGCAATCGCTGAAGAGGGCGTGCCGTTCAAGGCGATTGCCGAATTGATCGGCCAGCGGCTCGGGGTACCGGTTGTCACCATGTCAAAGGACGAGGCGCTGGCTCATTTCGGATGGTTCGGTATGTTCGTCGGGATGGATTTGCCGACCTCGAGCGCACGGACCCGCGAGGTGTTGGACTGGACGCCGACCGGTCCGGACCTTCTCACCGATATCGGCCAGGCGGGCTACTTCGCGCATCCCTGATTGTCGGCGCCGAGTGGTTGGCGCGGCGCTGCTTGACCGCGACGGCTCAGGGAAACGCCGGAATAGTCGGATCCGTTCCCTCTATGTCCGCTTCCGGATGATGGCTCTTAACCAGTTCTTCGATTTCGTCGACACGATCCTTGCCGACGTCGACCATCATTAGTAACTCGCCCTTTTCGATCGCGCTTTCAAAGCGCTTCAAGCGGGTGCTTGGGATGCCGATCCCGATCATGGTCGCGGTCCATGCGCCGAACCCCGCGCTCGCCAGCGTCATCAGAACCACGACGCCGCCCGCGATCGTCAGCCCGGCGGGTGGAAAAGCCATCGCGACGAGTCCCGCGAGCATGCCCGTCACGCCACCCGCGGCAGTGCCGCGCGCTAGCGCGGGAAGCAGATCGCTGCGCTGCGTCAGCGTCGCCTCCGGCAACTGCTCCAGATGCACGTCCGGACGCGCGAGTACGTGGATATGGCGCCATTCGACCCGCTTCAGCAACAACTCGTCGATGATCGACTTCCCGCTTTGCACATCGGGCAATAGGAAATAAATGCGCCGCATATCGGGTCTCCTGTCGGTAATAATCGGCGCTCGATGCGAGGCGACGAGCCAAACCTTGCCGCCTCGATCACGACCGATTCCTACGTTATTTAGCTCAGACATTCAGACGCAGATAAAACTCCCGCGCACGCGCATGGCGTTCATGGTGCGCCGCGGCAGTTTTCGCTGCCGACTCAAGGCCTTCTGTCCGACCTCGTCTGTCCACGTGCCAGAACGAGGCGAGCCTGTAAGGCAGCTATCAGGGTTGCCCGGCGCTTCGCTAACGGTCCGCCGCTAGTCCCTTCAGATACGCTTCGCCCGCGTCCTGAGCGGCGGCGCGCATCGCGAACCTGTCGTCCGAAACCAGCGAACGTTTGACTTTTTTTGCCCCGAAGTCGACCAGCGTAATGACCCAGACATATTCGCCGGCCTGCTCTGACGTTTGCACGAAGGCGCGTATATCTTCACTGTTGTTTGCGTTTGCGTTCATTGCGATCTCCTGAGTAAGCGTCGCGGAAAGAAAACGGCTCGTGTTCCGCATGACGGCCTGTTTTATGGGAGCTTGCCGATAATCGCGCTGGCTTCGCCCTTGGCGAACGCTCGGAGCGTTTGCGTGCGCACGATGCCAGCAGACCCCGCGCGCAGCCCCAGATCGCGGAGCTGTGTTCATCCGGTGTTTCGACGCGCGTGATCTGAGTGTAGGCAATGCAGGCGCGGGTAGCGCCACAAAAGGTGTTTTCGTGTCCCGCGTCGCTTGCTATTAGAACAGCACCAGGCGGCGCCATAGCGTGTCCGGTTTTTCGGAATCGAGCGTGCAGGCGGGGCCGCAGATTGATGCGCTTTTCCTTCTGTTCAGCAAACCGGGCAGCGGCTGGTTTCGAAACGCCGCTGCTGCATAAAAACGCTAGGCCGTTGCCGTTTTCAATGTCTCTATGTCGCGCCGGGGCGGCGCGCCAAACATGCGCGAATATTCGCGGCTGAACTGCGACGCGCTTTCATAGCCCACCTGATAGGCCGCTGTCTCGGCGTTGGCCGTTCCCGCGGCCATCAGGTGGCGCGCTTCAAGCAGGCGAAGCTGCTTCTGGTATTGCAACGGTGTCATTGAGGTCAGCGCCTTGAACTGCCGGTGAAATGCCGACGGGCTCATTTGTGCAATGGCCGCCAGATCGTCGATGCGTAGGGTCTCGGTGAACTGGTCCCTGAGTGCATGGATCGCGGTAACGACTTTCTGCACATGACTGTTTGCCAGCACCACCGTGGCGACCTCGTTACCGTGAGGCCCCGTCAGCATCCAGTAGCAGATTTCCCGCATGATCATCGGCGCGAGAATGGAAATAGCGTCAGGCGTATCGAGCAGCCGCACCATGCGAAGCACGCAGTCGGAGAGCGGGCCGTCAAAGTCGGTGACAAAAACACCGTGCCCGAGATGGTCGCCCGGCGTGGGCGGCGTATCGAGACATGCCATGACTTCGCGCATGATGGCCAGGTTGAATTCAATCACGACGGCGAGGTACGGTTCGGCCGGGCTGGCTTGCACGACCTTGCTGAATGCCGGCATCTCGACACTCACGACCAAAGCTTGTCCTGCCCGGTAGTCGTAGCGCCTGTCACCGAATAGCGTCCACTTGGCGCCTTGAATGACGACGCAAAGAGCCGGCTTCATGATCAGATGAGCGGGGTGCTTTTCGTGATCGGAGCGGAGCACGAGGAGTCCCTCGATAGCGGTCGCGAACGGGCTCTCCTTTCCGGCCTGCTTGTCGGTATAGCGTTTGACACTTTCGATTAGAGCATTCGACATAAGAACTTCCTTTGCGCCCGCATTGGTTCATTCGCGTTGGTTCATGTTACTGCCTCTCGTTTCATTCGGCGCAACCCTGAGCAGGATCAGGCAAGAAGTAGGGGAGTTAGGGCATTAAACCTCGCTGTCGGCGGGAATAAGCTTGCGTCCACTTACACCTGAAGCGGAGTGCAACATGACAGCAGGAGAATCAGCAGACGCCGTTTCGAAGATCGCAATCGTGACCGGCGGCAGTCGCGGCTTGGGGCGCAATACCGTGCTCCATCTCGCGAAGCGCGGTGTCGATTCCCTATTCACTTATCGCGCCAATCGGGCGGAAGCCGAAAAGCTGGTCGGTCTGGTCGCGGAGGAAGGTCAAAGAGCGATTGCGTTGCCGCTCGATACCGGCAAAGTGACGACGTTCGATTCGTTCGTGGAGCAGGTTCGGGCGTCGCTCGCCCAGCGGGGCGCCGAGCGTTTCGATTATCTCGTCAACAACGCCGGCATTTCGCACCACGCGCCGTTCGACAAGACAACCGAGGAAGAACTGGACGCGCTCTACAACGTCCATTTCAAGGGCGTGTTTTTTCTGACGCAGAAACTCCTGCCCCTTATCAATGACGGCGGCCGCATCGTGAATATCTCCTCGGGCCTGACCCGTATCGCTTTTCCGGGCAGTGCGCCGTATGCGTCCATGAAAGGCGCGGTCGAGGTTCTGACGCGTTATCTGGCGAAGGAACTCGGTCCGCGTCGAATTGCTGTCAATACCGTCGCGCCAGGCGCAATCGCTACGGATTTCAGCGGCGGCATGGTTCGCGACAATCCTGAGATCAACAAGCTCGTGGCGGATGCGACGGCGCTCGGCCGTGCGGGTCTGCCCGACGATATCGGACCGATGATTGCGGCGCTGCTGTCCGAAGATAACCGCTGGGTGAATGCCCAACGTATTGAAGTATCGGGTGGCATGTCTATCTAGGCGTGCAGCAGGAGTCGACGAGCTGCTGCCAGACGAGCAGTTTGCCGGACCACAGGGACTTCTGCATCCCAACCGCCAGCATAAGCAGCCAGAACGCGATCCAGAGCCATAGCAGGCGTCGCACGCGGGGTGCGGGTCTGGATTCGCCGACGAGGTAGCTAGTGTTCACCTGACTGGCTCATTCGCATGATCGTGCGGGTCGGAGAGGGTGCGGGCGGCTAGGTATGCGCGATCAGCAGTTCCTCGGCATTGTTCGGCGGGCGCAGGCCATCCGTCCTGCCCTGGAAGTAGCGCTGCGTCAGATCCGCCGCCGAGACGTGCCGGGCTTCTTTAAAGCCTGCTTCGCGGGCCAGCGCCTGAATATCCGGCGGAGTGAAGAAGCTGAGGAACGGCGTGCCACTTGCCCGCGCGCCTTTCTCCGCCATCTCGAGCCCGGGGCGTACTTCGGGATCGGCCAGTTCGAGCGGCAGCAGGAACGTCATGGCGAGTGTCGAGCCTGGGGCGAGGGCGGCGACTTCGCGCAGCGTGGCCGCGTTCGCTTCCTTCGTGAGATACATGCTGACGCCCGTGGAGACCACGATCGCCGGCTTGCTCTCATCGAAGCCGGCGCTTACCAGTTCGTCCCGCCAGGAACCGCCCGCCTCGAAATCGACCGGTACGAAGCGTAGCCAGTCCGGCACGCCGAAGCCGAGTTCGATCAGGCGCTGACGCTTCCATGCCTGCGGGCCGGGTGGGTCGACCTCAAACACCTTGAGGCGGGACGCGAGCTCCGGTCTGCGTTGGGCGAAGGTGTCGAGGCCCGCGCCGAGGATCACATACTGGCTGACTCCGCGAGCCGCCTGCTCCACGACCAGATCCTCGATGAAACGCGCACGGGCCACGATGGACGCGCGAAATGGCCGCGTGAACTGCGGGTCCATGTCTCCGCGGCTGCGCCAGCCCTCGTCCGGAGCCAGCAGCTTAAGGCCGATGATGTCGTCCAGCACATGGGGCAGGGAATCAGCCTCGACATGCAGCGCGCGCCACAAGGCGACGCGTGCTGCGGTGCTGTCTGGCGCTGCATCTTGCTTGTCGTTCATGAGTATCGATCCTGTTTGCTGGTTTGTCCTGGCGTGAAGCCGACCTGAAGGTACTGTCGCCGCTTGCCGCTTGCCGCCTGAAGCAGAGGTGCCGCGCTCCCGCATGAGTATTCCCGCGAGGACAATGGTAATCTTGCGCCGCTCCAGTCAACAAGTCTAACGACCGGCCAGAGATTCAACCGACCGGCGCGGCATCTTCCGCGCCGGCATCCCACATCGATCGAAAGAGTGACCATGACAAGTTCCATCTACAGCGCATCCGTTCCGGTTTTCAAGCAAATGCTGACGGCATTGTCCGACGTGCTGAAGAAAGCCGAAGCCCACGTCACCGAAAAGAACATCGAGCCGAACGCGCTGCTGCAGGCGCGCCTGTTCCCGGATATGTTCCCCCTCGTGCGCCAGGTGCAGATCGCTGCCGATTTCGCCAAAGGCGTGAGCTCGCGACTGGCCGGCGTCGAAGTGCCGTCGTGGCCCGACACCGAAGTCACGTTTGCCGACCTGCAAGCGCTCATCGCCAAGGCGTTGACCTACATTGGCTCGCTCGATGCCGCGCAATTCGACGGTAGCGAGAACAAGGAAATCGTTTTGCGTCCGGGTACGCCGAAAGAGAAGAAGCTGGTCGGCAGCGCCTATCTGCAAAACTACGGTTTGCCGCAGTTCTTCTTCCACGTGACGACGGCGTACGCGATTCTGCGCCACAACGGCGTCGAAATCGGCAAGCGCGACTATATGGGCGCTTACTGATCGTAGGCGCAGGGGGCGGGCGGGAGGAAGCCGGGTAGCCGCATGCGGTGGAGGAGGGGTATCGCATGTCATGCGATAGATTTTCTTCCCCTTGGGACAAGATATCGTCGTTAGTCGGCGGCTCGGCGAGCACGCATACTTCTTTCCCGGTGAGTCCGCCCGGACCTCACGCCCCCCGCGCAAAATCGACATATTAGGGACATGAACCTCAGAGCCATCAGCGTTATCGCAACCGCCCTCTTTACCTGTGCAATCGCAACCGTTAGCCGCGCGGCCGACGATCAGCAAAGCAGAATCAGTCAGACGGTGAGCCGGGCCATACAACCGGTCATGGCGAAAGACAACATCGCCGGCATGGCAGTCGGGATCGTCGACGGTGACAAACACTACGTATTCAACTATGGCCTCGCGTCGACGGAAACGAAGCAACCGGTCACGCGTGACACCTTGTTCGAACTCGGCTCTGTCAGCAAGACCTTGACGGCGACACTGGCGTCATACGCCCAGGTGCGCGGCGATCTGTCTTTGTCGGATCAGTCGGACAAGTATCTGCCGTCTCTGCGCAATAGCCCGTTCGGCAAGGTCAGTCTGCTCAGTCTGGGCACGCACACGCCTGGCGGGCTCCCGTTGCAGGTGCCGGACTCGATCCACAACAACGATCAGTTGATGCAGTATTTCCAGCAATGGCAGCCCACCTATGCACCTGGAACCTATCGGACGTATGCCAACCCCGGTATCGGCGCGCTCGGTCTGATAACCGCGAAGAGCATGGGTCAGGATTTCAGCCGGTTGATGGAGAATCAGCTGTTTCCCGCACTCGATATGAAGCGCAGCTACATCAAGGTTCCCGCCAGTGCCTTGAACGACTACGCTCAGGGCTACACGAAACAGGGCGCGCCGATCAGAATGGCACCCGGCGTGTTGTCCGAGGAGGCCTACGGTGTGAGGACCACGGCGGCCGACATGATTCGCTTCGTGCAAGCCAATATGAATCTGATTCCGTTGGACCCGAAGTTCCAGCGTGCGGTGACGGAGACCCATACCGGATACTTCAAAGCCGGGCCGATGACTCAGGACCTGATATGGGAACAATATCCGTATCCCGTCAAACTGCAGACGCTGCTGGACGGCAATTCACCCGCAATGATCTTCAACGCAACGCCGGTCACTGCAATATCGCCGCCGCAGGCGCCCCGTGAAGACGTCTGGATCAACAAAACCGGCTCGACCAACGGCTTCGGCGCGTACATCGCATTTATTCCGCAGAAGCGGCTGGGGATCGTCATCCTCGCCAACAAGAACTTCCCCATTGAAGAACGGGTGAGCGCTGCATACCGGATTCTCACGTCGCTGGCCAACGGCCAACAATGACCAGGAAGATCTTCGATGAAAAGCGCTCGCTGTCTTCTTCTTCTCCTTCCTTCGCTCATGTGCGTTCAAACGGTCAAAGCTGCGGACAGCGCGCCGGCGGCGAAAGACACGGTCGTTTTGCAACGGGTTCCCGTTCCTGGAACCGATCGCGAAATGGGCATGGGGATTGCTGAATTTCCGCCGAACGCGTCGAAGCCGTGGCATAAGGCGACCGGTCCGGAAGTCGCGTACGTACTCGAGGGGGAGGTGACGGTGCAGGCCGACGGTCAGCCCACTCAGGTCGTTCGTGCGGGCGAGAGCTACCGGATGCGTGCCGGTGTCGTGCATGTCACCACGGCCGGACCGAAAGGCGCGAAGGTCATTGCGACCTGGGCCTGGGTGCCGGGGAAACCGTTCAATATCCGCGTGTCTAAATGACTTCGAAGCGACCTCGAAGTGACCTCGAAGCGACCTCGACGCGACGCGAGTGTTGATTGCGAAACCGAAGACGTATCGTGCTTTGTGCGAGCCGTTGTTATCGACCGTAGTCCTTAAGGAGAGCAAGCGATGAGCCGTCCGGATTTCATCAAACACTGGACTGAACTGGAAGAACCGGATGCGCATTCCTATCGCGGAGATACCGAGAAAATGGCGCTGGACGCACCGCTTTCCGCCGCGCTTGGCATTACGCGTATCGGCATTCATCACGTAAGGCTTTTGCCTGGCCGGCGGACCTCCTATCCGCACGCCGAGAGCACCGAGCAGGAGTTTGTGTACGTGCTCGAAGGCAAGCCCGATGTCTGGATCGACGGTGTGCTTCATGCACTTGCGGAAGGCGATTCCGTCGCGTTTCCGGCAGGCACCGGCATCTGCCACACCTTCATCAACAATACGCAGGACGAAGTCAGGCTGATGGTGATCGGCGAACGTCCGCGTGACGACAACCGCATTCGTTACCCGCTCAACGAAGCCTACGAACGGTCTCGCGCGGATCGCTGGGTGGACTGGCCCGTGAGGCCAATCGGAGAGCATGACGGGATGCCGGACTGAAGCCTGCGCGCGGATGTGCTTCGGCTGAGGGCCGCGGCGCGGTCCTGCAAATATTGGCGATTCAGGCTAGGCTACCCTGTGGGCCGTTTTCGGGTGGTACCGAGGCGGCCGTGTCACAGCTTATTCCCGTCAGGAAAGTCATGAAACAACCGCTAACTATCGATTTTGTCTCCGATATCGCCTGCCCGTGGTGCGCGATCGGCCTCTCGTCGCTCCAGCTTGCGCTGTCGCGTTTAGGCGATACGGTCGACGCCCAGGTCACCGTGCATCCCTTCGAACTGAATCCGGAGATGGGGCCGGACGGCGAGAGCATCGTTAATTATCTCGGCAAAAAGTACGGACGCACGCCGGAGCAGATCGCCGAAACGCAAGCAGCAATCCGCGAGCGTGGCGCAAGTGTCGGGTTTGATTTCGGCGCGCGCACGCATGTCTATAACACCTTCGATGCCCATCGCCTGCTGCATTGGGCCGGCCTCAAAGGCAAACAGTTGCCGCTCAAACTGGCGCTGCTGCGGGCCTATCACTCCGACGGCAAGGATCCGGGCAATCACGAGGTGCTGGCCGAAGCGGCTCGATCCGTCGGGCTCGATGCCGGCGAAGCCGGTGAGGTGCTGCGAAGCGGCGCGTATGCCGACGAGGTTCGTGCGGAAGAACAGGAATACCAGGCGAAGGGTATTCAGTCCGTGCCGGCGATCATCTTTAACGGCCGGTATCTGGTGAGTGGCGGCCAGCCGGTGGAAACCTTCGAGCAGGTCATTCAGCAGGTTCTGGCCGAAAAGTAACAGACAGGCACGCTGGCGCGCCTTTCTCGGTGCGCTGGGCAGTCTCACGCCGGACCTCAAATAGTGGGACTCCGGCGTGCAATGCGTTCGCACCCGATATTAGGGAATGCCTAATTGAGCCACCGCCGTCCAGCGGCGTAGAATCGTCGCACATCGGTTTGAGGGCACCAGGCAATGCGTCTGGCTTCTCGTTGCGATTTCCGCCGTTATTTCAGCTGCGATACCCGGCGACGCCCGGCGCAGCGGCGTGCATGTCGTTTTCAATCCGCTGCTCGCAATGGGGCCGGCGGCGCTGGCGCCATTGTCGTTCCCTGCGCGCCATGACCCCGCTCATTTCCGTCAAGCGGCTCAGCAAGCACTTTCCCGGTGTGCGGGCGCTTCACGAAGTCCAGTTCGAACTCATGGCGGGTGAAGTCCACGCGCTGATGGGTGAGAACGGCGCCGGCAAGTCGACGCTGATGAAAATCCTCGCCGGCGTCTACACCCGCGATGCCGGTGAGATCCTCCGTGACGGCCAGCCGGTCGAATTTTCGAGCCCGCGCGAGGCGCAGGCCATGGGCATCGGCATCATTCATCAAGAGCTCCAGTTGATGAATCATCTGAGCGTCGCCCAGAACATGTTCATCGGCCGGGAGCCGCGCGGCCGTTTCGGCCTGTTCCTCGACGAAGACAAGCTCAACGCGCAGGCGCGCGACATTCTTGCCCGCATGCATGTGAATCTCGATCCGCGCGCGGTGGTCAGCACCCTGACGGTAGCCAGACAGCAGATGGTCGAGATTGCCAAGGCTTTGTCCTTCGATTCGCGCGTGCTGATCATGGACGAGCCGACCTCGGCGCTCAACGAAGCCGAGATCGCCGAGCTGTTCCGCATCATTCGCGAGTTGAAGAGCCGGGGCGTGGGCATCGTCTATATCTCGCACAAGATGGATGAGCTCAAGCAGATTGCCGATCGCGTTACCGTGCTGCGTGACGGCGAATATGTGGCGACCGTCTCCGCGAAAGACACCAGCGTCGAAGCGATCATCGGCATGATGGTCGGGCGAACCTTGACCGACGTGGCGCCTTCTCACGGTACGGCGGATAAAGGCGAGGTCGCGCTCGAAGTCAGGAATCTGAACGCCGGCCCGCTCGTCAGGGACGTCAGTTTCACGCTTCATAAAGGCGAGATATTGGGCTTTGCGGGCTTGATGGGCGCCGGTCGCACCGAGGTCGCGCGGGCAGTGTTCGGCGCCGATCCGAGCGAATCGGGCGAGATTGTCGTGAACGGCGTGAAAGTAACGATCAGGAATCCGAGCGATGCGGTCGCGCGCGGGATCGGCTATCTCTCGGAAGACAGGAAGCGCTTTGGTCTTGCGACCGGCATGAACGTCGAGGCGAACATCGTGATGTCCAACTTGCGCAAATTCCTGTCGCTCAACTTTTTTCTGCGCCGTGCCGAGATACGCCGGACAGCCTCGCATTTCATCAATCTGCTCGCCATTCGCACGCCGTCCGCGACGCAGGAGGTGCGGCTTCTTTCGGGCGGCAATCAGCAGAAAATTGTCGTGGCGAAATGGCTCGAACGCGACTGCGACGTGCTCTTCTTCGACGAACCGACGCGCGGTATCGACGTCGGCGCCAAAAGCGAAATCTACAAGCTCCTGCGCTCGCTTGCCGGGCAAGGCAAGGCGATCGTGATGATCTCGTCGGAGTTGCCGGAAATCCTGCGCATGAGCGACCGTATCGTCGTGATGTGCGAGGGCCGCGTTACCGGCGAACTGCTGGCCCGGGAGGCGACCCAGGAGCGCATCATGCAACTGGCGACGCAGCGTGAAACCCTGAAAGCGGCGTGAGCCTCGAGAGGTCTATGACATGACACTGCCATCGGATACGTCGGCGCTGGGTAGCAAGGAGAGAGCCTCGGGCCTGAGAGCCCGCGTCTTCGCGCCGACCGCCGTGCAAAAACTGCTGGCCTTCGGGAGCCTGATTCTCCTGCTGGTCTTTTTCAGTTTTGCGTCGCCCGCGTTCATGCAGATGGACAACATGCTGGGAATTTTGCAGGCGACGGCGGTCAACGGCGTGCTGGCGATCGCCTGCACCTTCGTGATCATCACCGGCGGCATCGATCTGTCCGTCGGTACGCTGATGACGTTCACGGCGGTGATCTGCGGCGTGTTTCTGACCTACTGGCATCTGCCGATGTGGACCGGCGTGCTGGCCGCGATTGGCACGGGGGCGATCTGCGGGACCATTTCGGGTACCCTCACGGCGAAAATGAAAATACCGCCGTTCATTGCGACCCTGGGCATGATGCTGCTGCTCAAGGGCCTTTCGCTCGTCGTTTCGGCGGATAAGCCGATCTATTTCAGCGACACGGAAAACTTCTACCGGATCTCGCAGGATTCGCTGATCGGCTATGTGCTGCCGAACCTGCCTGTGCCGAATGCGGTGCTGATCCTGTTTTTCCTTGCGATCGTGAGTTCGATCACGCTTAACCGCACGGCGCTCGGCCGCTACACCTTCGCGCTCGGCAGCAACGAAGAAGCCGTGCGGCTTTCCGGCGTGAATGTCGATCGGTGGAAGATTGCGATTTATGGTCTGGCCGGCGCCATTTGCGGCGTTGCCGGACTGTTGATCGCCTCGCGCCTGAATTCGGCCCAGCCGGCGCTAGGTCAAGGTTACGAACTCGAAGCGATCGCGGCCGTGGTGATCGGCGGGACCTCGCTGAGCGGCGGCGCGGGCACGATTCTGGGCACGATTATCGGCGCGTTCATCATGAGCGTGCTGACCAACGGTCTGCGCATCATGTCCGTCGCGCAGGAATGGCAGATCGTGGTGACCGGCCTCATCATCATTCTCGCGGTCTACGCCGATATTTTGCGGCGCAAGAAGAGCTGACGAAGGCAAACGCCACACGGCACAAAGTCAAAGATCAAAGATCAAAGATCAAAGATCAAAGATCAAAGATCAAGAAAAGGGAGCGCAGAGGCTCCCCCAGGCTGGAGGTTGATGGCCCACTTAGGAGGAGAAACCCCATGTTGAAAAGAAGACTAATCGGTGTCGTGGTCGGCGTCGGCGCGCTCGTTGGCGGGGCGAATGCTGCGTATGCGCAGGACACCTACATCCCGCTGATTTCGAAAGGCTTCCAGCACCAGTTCTGGCAGGCCGTGAAGGCCGGCGCGGAGCAGTCGGCCAAGGAGCATAACGTCAGGATCACCTTCGAGGGGCCGGAAACCGAGGCGATGGTCGACAAGCAGATCGACATGCTCTCGGCCGCGCTTGCGAAGAAGCCTCAGGCGCTCGGCATTGCGGCGCTCGATAGCAAGGCGGCCATTCCGCTGCTGAAGCGGGCGCAGGCCGCGAAAATACCGGTTATCGCCTTCGACTCCGGCGTCGACAGCGACATTCCGCTCACCACCTGCGCGACCGACAACATTGCGGCGGCCGCGCTCGCCGCCGACAAGATGGCCGCGGCGATCGGCGATGCGGGCGAGGTGGGGCTGATCGTCCACGACCAGACGAGCCGTACCGGCGTCGATCGCCGCGACGGCTTCCTGAACGAGATGAAAGCAAAGCACCCGAACATCAAGATCGTCTCGGTGCAGTACGGCGGCGGCGACCATCTGAAGTCGGCGGAAATCGCCAAGACGATGATTCAGGCCAACCCCAATCTCAAGGGCATTTTCGGCTCGAATGAAGGCTCGGCGGAGGGCGCCGCGATCGGTGTCAAGGAATCGGGCAAGAAGCTTGTCCTGATTGGCTACGATTCCGGCAAGGAACAGAAGGAAGACATCACGTCCGGCTTGATGTACGGCGCGATCACGCAGAACCCGATCGGCATCGGCAAGTGTGTGGTCGACTCCGCGGTCAAGGCGCTCAAGGGCGAGAAGCTGCCGAAGAAAGTCGACACGGGCTTCTACTGGTACGACAAGAGCAATATCAGCGATCCCAAGATCGCCGCCGTGCTCTACGACTGAGCGTCGCCGCAAGGCGCGAAGACAGAGGAGGGCGCAACGCGTCCTCTGCGTCTTCCGTCCTGCATGGCAGGGCGAGAGGGTGGCCGCAAAGAGACCGGGTGAGCGCACCCGGTCTCTTTGCTCATAGGCTGAAGTCGATCGCTGTCCAACAGGAGGGTGTTCAGATGCCCACGATCACCAGGCTGTCCGTGCGGGACATCCGCTTCCCGACTTCGCGTTCGCTCGACGGCTCCGACGCGATGAACGCCGCGCCGGATTACTCCGCCACCTACGTGACGCTCGAAACCGATTCGCCGAAAGGCTTTACCGGCCACGGCCTCACGTTCACCATCGGCCGTGGCAACGAGATTTGCGTGACGGCGGTGCAGGCGCTGGCTCCGCTGATCGTCGGCAAAACGCTCGAGGATATCGCCGCGAACATGGGCGCTTTCTGGCGCACGCTGACCTCGGATAGCCAACTGCGCTGGATCGGGCCGGACAAGGGCGCGATTCACCTCGCGACGGCGGCGGTCGTGAACGCGGCCTGGGACCTGTGGGCCAAAGCCGAAGGCAAGCCGGTGTGGAAGCTGCTCGTCGATATGAGCCCCGAAGAGCTCGTGGCTTGTCTCGACTTTCGCTATGTGACCGATGCGATGACGCCGCAGGAAGCCATCGCCATGCTGCACCGTCATGCGAAAACCCGGGGCGAGCGCGAGAAGGAGATGCTGGCGCACGGCTATCCGGCTTACACGACGTCGGCCGGCTGGCTCGGTTACGACGACGCCAAGATTCGCCGGCTCGCGCGGGAAGGCGTCGCGCAGGGCTGGACGCACTTCAAGCAGAAGGTGGGCGGCAATCTTGAAGAAGACATGCGCCGGGCTCGCATTCTGCGCGAGGAGATCGGCGAAAACCTGAAGCTGATGATGGATGCGAACCAGGTATGGGATGTCGACGAAGCGGTCGCGAACATGCGGCAACTGGCGCAATTCGATCCGTGGTGGATCGAGGAACCGACGAGCCCCGACGACATACTCGGCCACGCGGCGATCCGGCAGCGGATTCGGCCGGTCGGCGTCGCGACGGGCGAGCACTGCCATAACCGGGTGATGTTCAAGCAGTTGCTGCAGGCGCAGGCCATCGACTTCTGTCAGGTCGATAGTTGCCGGCTCGGCGGTCTGAACGAGGTGATCGTCGTGCTGCTGACGGCGGCGAAGTTCGGCGTGCCCGTGTGTCCGCATGCGGGCGGCGTCGGTTTGTGCGAGTACGTGCAGCATATTTCGCTGTTCGACTATATCTGCGTGTCGGCGTCGCTGGAAAACCGGGTGCTCGAATACGTGGACCATTTGCATGAGCATTTTGTCGACCCGGTCGTGATTCGAAACGGGCGGTATATGCCGCCGCAACGCGCGGGCTACAGCATTGAAATGCATGCGGCGTCGCTCGATCAGTATGACTTTCCCGAGGGGCCGGCGTGGCGGATATGAAAGGGTACGCGCGGGCCGGCGCGGCCCGCGCCGGCATCTGGATCGGGCACACCCCTCTGATTAGCAGGCTTCGTTGGGCAAGTTCTTTCAGGTAGCATCGGTTCCAATATATGGGTTTTCGGTGTCGTCGGCGGTATTAGCGACGCCATCGTTAAGCCAAAAAATTCGAAGCCAGAAACCTGAGAGAGACCAGCAAGAGCCCGGACAATACGTACAAGACCGGCGGGCTCCGCATGGAAAAGTCATTTGGAAGAGCCCGCCCGCTCGATTAGCGGGCGGCTCATTTGCGAGCGCTCGTGCCGCGCGGGAACAACCCGGGCATTCGAGCCGCAGTGGAAGCCCCGCGCTTACCTGTCGCCAGACTGGGCGGTGCCGCCGGAGAGATGTTTGAGCCACAGGCTCATCAGACCCGCCCGACCTCGCACGCCGTATTTGCGGAAGATCCCGGTGATATAGGAATGGGTGGTCGAGGCGGCGAGGCCAAGCCGCTCGGCGATCTGCTTTTCAGTCGCCTCCGTCAGCAGCAGTTCAACCACTTTGCGTTCGTGCGGCGCGAGGACGGACAACAGTGCCGATGGCGCGGCCGCACGGCGACGGAGTTCGGTCACGTCGCGGGCGACACCGACACGCAAACGCTCATGCTCCAGCCAGTGCGCGGACCATGTGACGTAGACGTCGCTGCCATTCTTATGACGATAGCGGTTTTCAAACCCTACCCGTTTGCGGCCGGCCAATACCTCTTTGGCTTCCCGGCGCGTGGCGTCCTGATCGGCGGGAACCACGAAATCAATGATGAACTGGTCGGCGAAATCGCCCGGCGCGTAGCCGAATATATCCTCGCACGCGCGACTGGCATGGCGGATACGGCCCGTCTCGCTGACGAGGAAGATTGCGTCGGGCGAAAACTCCGCCGCCGTGGTGACAAGGTCTTCGATGACTTCACTTTTCATGGCTGTGTACTGACTCCTACGCCTGCGGATCGCGCTTGTGAGATCACCATTTCGCGTGATGTTCGGGAGATAGAAAGCAGCAGAAAGCAGATCAGGTTGCGCGGACAGCGTAGCGCGATAAAACTATACGGTCAATTTTGCCTGATGAGTGCGCAGATTCGTCCGGATGCTGAAAAAATTTCCAGTTGCCGGACTATTTACCTGCGAACTGTGACGGTTTGATTACGGCGGATCGTGGGCAAGCTGCATGGCAGCGGTCGAGCATGAGCCGTTCTGCAGTGCACAGGTCGATGATGGAGGAATTCTGTTCTGCCGCCGGCCATTACGCGAAATGGCCGGTTTACTGCGCGAATCGATGAGCTGCGCGCCGGTGGCGGCGCGCAGCTATGCCGGCTCCGTCAACCAGGAATCACGGGCTCGACCAGCTTGGCCAACTGCACGAGCGACTCCTGCCAGCCGAGGTAGCACATCTCCAGAGGAATGACCTCGGGCACGCCTTCCTGCACGACGGAGAGTTCTGTTCCGCAGGACACCTGCCGCAATGAAACGGTGACATGCATCTCGCCGGGCAGGTTCGAGTCGTCGAATCGGTCCGTGTAGCGGATCGTTTCGAACGGCACCAGTTCGATGTATTCGCCGCCGAACGAGTGGCTATTGCCGGTGCCGAAGTTGCGGAAGGACATCTTGTGGGTGCCGCCCACGCGGGCATCCATGTGGTGGACCTGGCAGGTGAACCCATAGGGCGGGAGCCACCTGACTATCGCATCGGGTTCGAGGAAGGCCCGATAGATGCGTTCAGGAGGCGCGCGCAAGACGCGTTGGAGGCGGACTGTTCCAGTAGCCATGGTGTGTTTGCCTTTCAGTTGAGGGGTTGAACATACCTCAACGACGGTTCGGCGACGCCGGTATCGACATAGGCCGGGATCGGGAAAAACCCGTAGACGCCAATGCGAGAGCTTTCCTGAGCGACGCCGCCGGGACTTCCGCCGGCGCTTGCCTAACGCCACCGGCGAGCCCGTCTGTGCCGTGTCATCCGCGAGGCGGTGTCCAGTCTGGAAACGGGTCGGGAAAGTCACGCCACGCGGTTTCCGAACGGGCAAGTTCTTCATCGCTTAACAGGCAGACATCGAACGACGCGCGCAACGACGCCTCGTCCATGCCCGTGCCGATCAGGACCAACTCCTGTTGGCGATCGCCGAAGCGCCCGTCCCAGCGGCTGCGAATCATCGCCTGCGCCTCGGGGTCCTGTGGCCACGACTGTTTCGGCACGGCTGCCCACCACGTCCCCGCGCGCCCATGCCGAGAGATCGCGCCGGCCTGCGACCATTCGCCGACAGCATGATTGCGCGAGGCGAGCCAGAAGTATCCTTTCGACCGCACCACGCCGGGCCATTCGCATTGAATCCAGTCGAAGAAGCGCTTCGGATGGAACGGGCGGCGAGCGCGATAGACGAAGCTGGTAATGCCGTATTGCTCGCTTTCGGGAATATGCTCGCCGCGCATTTCCTTGAGCCATCCGGGCGCCTGCGACGCGGCCTCGAAGTCGAACAGCCCCGTATCGAGAATCCGGTCGATCGGAACCTGCCCGAAATGGCTTTGCACAATCGACGCCCGCGAGTTGAGCACGCGCAGCACGCCCTTGAGTTGATCGATCTGATCCGCCGTTACGAGATCGGTTTTGTTCAGCACGATCACGTCGCAGAACTCGATCTGCTCGGTCAGCAGATCGACGACCGTTCGCCGGTCTTCTTCGCCCATGGTTTCGCCCCGATCGGCCAGAAAATCGTGCGAACCGTAATCGCGCACGAAATTGTAGGCGTCGACGACGGTGACCATGGTGTCGAGGCGCGCGACATCGGAAAGACTGTGGCCTGCTTCGTCGCGGAAAGTAAAGGTTTCGGCAACCGGTAAAGGCTCGGAAATTCCTGTCGACTCGATCAGCAAGTAGTCGAAACGCCGTTCACGTGCGAGACGCTGGATTTCGATCAGCAAATCCTCCCGCAGGGTGCAGCAAATGCAGCCATTGCTCATTTCGACAAGCTTTTCGTCGATATGTGAAAGCTGGCTGCCGCCGTCGCGGATCAACTGGGCGTCGATGTTGACTTCTGACATGTCGTTCACGATCACGGCCACCCGCTTGCCTTCACGGTTATTCAGGACATGGTTCAGAAGCGTGGTTTTGCCTGCGCCGAGAAAACCGGACAGCACGGTGACAGGAAGCTTGTGCATGGGGAGAGGCCTTGAAATGATGAAAGGCAAGGCGCGTATGTCAACGCGACAACGCGACCCGGTTAGTTCGACATGTTATAACATAACATTTACGGCGGACTCAACCGGGTTCTTCAAGCTTGACTTGCGTATCCCTCGGCTCGGACACTGCTTCAGGCGGTCGTGCCGGGGGCACGGATACCAGGCGGCGCGACGCCGCGGCAAATCATTGTTGCCCGTCCGCACGGCCGCCTTCCAGCGCCTCGAGCAGGGGCCGCAACGCATCCAGTTCCGCGCCGAAACCGCTCCAGTCACCCGCCTTCAATCGTGCGATGGCGCGGTCATAGTGTGCAAGCGCTTCGCGGGCACGCGCGTCCGCCGTGCCCTGAGGCGGCGATGCAAGCGGGGCGCTTTCTTCGAAGAGCGCCGCCAGCGCTTCACCCAAGGTCTCTTTCATCACCACCCGGTCCCCATACGCGGCGATCACGCGCTTCAACTCGGGTAACTGACCCGACTCCGCGCGCAGATAGAGCGGCGAGACGTAGAGGAGTGAGTTCTCAATCGGCACGACGAGCAGATGGCCGCGAATGACGCGCGAACCCATCTGGTTCCACAGCGATATCTGCTGGGAAATCTCGGTGTTTTGCTGAATGCGCGCCTCGATCTGGAATGGCCCGTAGACGAGCTTGTCCTTCGGAAACGAGTAGACGACGAGCTTGCCGTAGTTGGGCGGATCGCAACGCGCGGCGAGCCACGCGATCATGTTGTCGCGCTGGCTGGGCACCATCGGCAGCATCAGGACGAACTCCTCGCGCGATTCGTGAGGCAAGCGCATGATCATGTAGTAGGGCGTCATCGGTGTGCCGGGACTATTTCCCCCGTCAATGCCGACCAGTTCCCGGGGGAACTGCCAGAGGTCCTCGCGGTTGTAGAAAACCTCCGGCGCATCCATGTGGTAAGCCCGATATAGCTGCGCCTGAACCTGGAACAGATCTTCGGGGTAGCGGATATGTTGCTGCAGGTCTTGCGGCATCGCCGCGAGAGGCTTGAACAGACCCGGGAAGATGCGCTGATAAGTCCGCAGGATCGGATCGGCCGGATCGCTGACATAGAAATCGACCGTGCCGTTGTACGCGTCGATTACCACCTTGACCGCGTTACGGATGGTATTGGCGCCGTTGTCGAAATCCGCCTGAGCGTAGGGGAACCAGTTGCTCGTCGTATAGGCGTCCTGCATCCAGAAGAGACGCCCGTTGCTTGTGACGAGATAGGGATCGTGATCGAGACGCAGGAACGGAGCAATCGTACCCACCCGGTCCTGAACGTTACGGTGCAGCAGGATGCGGCTGGCATGCGTGATGTAGCCGGTCAGCAGAATGTTCAGATCTCCGAAGTGCCACGCGAACAGACTGCGGCGCGCCATGCTGCCGATCGCAATCCCATCGCGCCCACTGTACGTGGTGTAGACATTATCTTTGCCCTTTGGGTAGTCGAATTCGGGAACACTGCCTTTCACGATGACATAGCCTTCACCCCCTTCGCCGAAATACAGCCGCGGCTCGCGAATCACCGGTCCGCCGTGAGCGACCGGCGGAATATCCTGCAGATAGAAAGAGGGCAGACCTTCCGGCGATTTTTCGGTGACTGGCGACATCACGACACCGGTGCCGTGAGTGAACAGGAGGTGCAGGTTCACCCACGTCTGGGCATTTGCAGAAAGCATCGACGGCGCCAGTTCGCGGGCCGACAGCATCACCTGCCGGTAGCCGGAGTCGAGCCGGTAGCGGTCGATATCGACGGAGAGGAATTTGTAGTAAGTCCGGATCTCCTGCAATTGCGCGTAGGTATCCATCAGCGGCTGCACATCCCATAGGCGGATGTTGTCGATGGTCGCGCGGTTGGCTTCGAGCGAGGCGAGATTCAGTTCCTGCCCGGCCGGAAATGGCTTTACTTCGATCTGCGAGAGGCCGTAAGCCATTCGCGTTAGCGCGATATTGTGCTTGATGTAGGGCATTTCCAGTTGCAGCTCGCTCGGCTTGACATAGAAGCGCTCGAACAGCGCCGGGTAGACCACGGCGAACACGAACGAGGTGCCGAATACCAGCACTACCGAGGCAACGGGAATGCGATGGTCCCGCCGGCGCATATTGACCCACGAAGCGACGGCGGCAACGAGGGCGAAGCCGGTGAGTACCCACAAGACCGGAAGCACGACGTGGACGTCGGTATAGCTTGCACCGACCACGACGCCGTTATCGCCGTACAGCAGCAAGAAACGCTCGAGTGTGTAGGACCACGCTTTCACGACGAAGAACGCGCCGAGCAGCGCTGAAGCATGAATGGTGGCCGGGGCAGAGAGTCCGCGCGGCGGCCGCTCGAACGTGATGTCGCCGCGCAGCCCGTAGACCAGGCCCGCAACGATCGCACTCAGGAAGACCAGTTGCAGCAACCAGTTCTTGAGTACCAGATAGGCGGGCAGTGAGAACAGATAGAAGCCGATGTCCCGTCCAAAGACAGGATCGCGCTCGCCATAGGGCACCTGATGCAGGAAGCGCAGCACCAGATCCCAGTTGGAGATGTTGCTGGCCGCGACGATCATCCCCAGGACAATCGCGCTACCGGCAATGCTGGCGCGCCAGCGAATCCGCGGTGCGAGCTGGTCCGCGAGTTCGCTGATGAACTCCGGCGGACCTGACAGACGGGCCGCTTCCACTTGCCAACTGCCTGGGCGTCGCGCGTAACGATGCGCGACGAAGCCCGACGCGGCTATGATGCCGGCCGACGCTGCGAACACCGCGCCAAACAGAAGTAGCTTGGCGGAGAAAACCGTCCAGAAAACGTCGGCATAGCCGATTGAAGAAAACCACAACCAGTCGACTACGACACGGGTGATGCGCCCGGCAACGATCAATCCGGCCACGAAGACCGTCAGCGTGATGGCGGCGCGTCTGACGACCACGCGGGAGCGGGGTTGCGAATCCATTGCCCCTCCTTTGTCAGGGCACCACTCGTGGCCGGCGGCGATCAGGTCTGTTTGAATTGCCGATCCGTCGTGAATCCGGCTGACCGCTTTGTCGATGCATTGGCCGACGCTGCCGCGCGCGGTCAATGCATGATGGAGGCCATATAAACAATTGTAGTCCGGTGGGATAGCGTGCGCGGGCGCCACGGGACATCTTGCGGACCGGGTTGCTAGTGAGAACGATCTTGCGTCGCTTTTTTCTTCGGCCGTTTCGCTGCATTGCGCGTGACGCCTATCGCCGCCGCGTCAACACACCTGGCGAGATGTCGAGCGGCTATTTCAATCTCGCTGTCGGTGAACGCGCCGAGGCCCAGTATCAAACCCGGCCGGGCGTTGCCAGCCGAATACATGGGAGACACTGCCCGTACGGCAACGCCGCTTTGCGCCGCTAACGACGCCACAGCGGTGTCGTCGACGCCCTCACGCAGCCAGAGCACCATGTGCATGCCTTGATCGCTGGGCTGCAACCAGGCGAGTTCCTTCGGCAGCAGCCGCTCGACGGTCGCGATGATTTGCGAGCGGCGCTCGGCATAGACACTGCGAATTCGCCGGATATGACGGTCCAGATGGCCTTCCGCAATGAAGGCCGCCAGCACGTGCTGATCGGCGTTCGGCGGATTGCGGTCCATCAGCACGCGCGCGCCGCAGAAGGCATCTACAAGGTAGTCGGGAACGACGGCATAACCCAGGCGCAACGATGGAAACAGAATCTTGCTGAAGGTGCCGAGATAGATCACACGGCTCGGATCGAGTCCCTGCAGCGACGGAAACGGATGGCCGGCATAACGCAGTTCGCTGTCGTAGTCGTCCTCGACGATCCAGGCATTGTGTGTGCGAGCCCATGCCAGTAGCGCGTTGCGTCTTGCCATGCTCATCGGCATGCCTAGCGGGTATTGATGCGACGACGTGACGAATGCAGCGCGGGCATGCGCGCCGAGTTCAATGCCGGCGTCGACGTCGAGTCCTTCCGCGTCGACGGGTACCCGGATCATGCGCCCGGGACGGCCGGTGCTGTCGAGGATGGCCGTGATGCCTCGGTACGCCGGGTCTTCCACCCACGCTGAGTCGTCGGCGTCGAGCAGCACCTGGCAGGACAGATAAAGGCCTTGCTGCGTACCGCTCGTGATGATGACCTGGCCGGCTTCGCAGCGGACCGAGCGGGACCGTCTGACGTAGTCGGCGACGGCTTCACGCAGCGCGTGTGCGCCCTGCGGATCGCCATAACCCGCGGGTGCGCCGGGACCCCGGGCGCGCACACGGTTGCCGAGCCGCCGCCAGATATCGTCCGGCAGGGCACGGCCAACCGGCACCGACACGGCGAAGGGGGCAGCCGGTACGGCTGAAAATTGACGCGCAACCTGCGCGAGCAGGTGGGCACGTCCCGGAAGCGAAGCGGGCTCGACCGGGGACGGGCGCGCCTGGACGTCGGCAGGCGGCGTCAACGAGTGCGCCACGCTTGTGCCTGCTCTCGGGCTTGCCGTCAGGAAACCTTCCGCGATCAACTGATCGAATGCTTCGATAACGGTGCCGCGTGCGACCTGCAAGGACGCGGCGAGTATGCGCGTGGACGGCAGCATTTCGCCTGCTTGCAGGTCGCCGCGACGTATCGCGTCGCGCAGCAGTTGGGCGAGTTGACGCCCTAGCTGGCCGGCCGTTCGATCCAGCGTGCCGATCGACGGAAGTTCGACCGTTCTCGGTTGCCTGGTCATTGCATTCTGGTTCAGTGATATTTGCCGAAACTGGCTCTACGAAACAAACCAGTTTAGCGCGAAAATTTTGCCGTGGCCTTTAACGGATCTGACATGTACATACCCGCCCATTTCGACGAACCTCGCACTGAAGTCCTGCATACCCTGATCAAGGAGAATCCTTTTGGCATTCTGTTCACGCATGGCAGGAGCGGAATGGACGCCAATCACATTCCCTTCGAACTGAAAGCTGCAGAGGGCACGTGCGGCGTTCTGCATGCCCATGTCGCCCGTGCCAATCCTGTCTGGCAGGACGTGGCCGATGGCGACGAGGTGCTGGTTGTGTTTCGCGCCGGGGACGCCTATATCTCGCCGTCGTGGTATCCGAGCAAGCACGAGTTTCACAAGCAGGTGCCTACATGGAATTACCGCGTGGTACATGCCTACGGCCGCATTAGCATCCACGACGACGAGCGATACGTTCGTGGGGTGGTCGGCCGGCTGACACGCACTCATGAGGCGTCTCAGCCCAAGCCATGGAAGATGACGGATAGCCCCGCCGACTACATCGACGCGATGCTGAAGGCGATCGTCGGCGTGGAGATCGAGATCACGCGCCTCGTCGGGAAGATAAAGCTGGGTCAGAACAAGGACGTGCGGGATATCCGGGGAGCCGGTGCGGCACTCAACGAGCAGGGAGAAAACGTGGTGGGTGATGCCATGCTGGCTTACGCGGAGATCAAGGCCCGGTAGCAGTGTTGGTCCTTCCCGATGGAATCATCGGGAAGGAGGAGTAACTCAAGGCGGACGCCGGCTCGCTAAAGAAGATACCGGTTGCCGAGGCGCTCATGTACGTTCGGGATTATTGCCGCCGTGCAGTTTGCCGAACAGCCGGGCACCGAGCAGCCCCATCGCCAGGATGCCCATGCCGAATGGCAGCGCGTCGCTCGTCACCTTGAGCTCAAAATCGCCCACGCGGCAAACGAGAAGATAGCCGACGACGATATTGAAGAAACCCCATAGCACATTGAGCGTCGATGACGACAGTCCTTTTCCCGGTGGTTTCGCGAACGGACTCTGGAAGGGTTCACCCATCACACCACTGACGAAATGTGGCACCGCATTCGACAGAAAGGCACCGCCAAAAAAATAACAGACCACATGCAGCCAATCCATTTCAGATGCTCCTGATGCTGTGTAGATCGATGTGTGGGATGGTTTTCATGAAATACCCGAGCGGGTTCAGAAGTCGGCCAACCGTTGCAGCAGTCCCACCGCGGCGGCGAGCGTTGCCTGTTCCTGCGCGGACAGTTGCGCCTGGAGCGCGCGGAGCAGCCAATCCTCTTTCGCTGCCCGATTCGCCTGGAGCGCTCGCCTGAACCTGGGGGTCAGGTCGATAAGTGTTTGGCGTCCGTCGGCTGGGTCGGCTTTGCCTTTGATAACGCCTAACGTCTCGAGGCCGGCAACCGTGATCCGCATGGACTGTGGTTTCACGCCCTCCGCCCGCGCCAAAGCGGAAACGGTAGCGGGGCCATCACGATCCAGATGGAAGAGTACCGACGTCTGGGCCGACGTAAAGTCGCCGGTCTGCGAATGCTCTCGCGCGCGGCGCACCAATCTGCTCACGGAAATGCGTAGTTCGCCAGCAAGAGCGGCCAGGTCGATAGATTGGGGCGGCGATGATGGCTTGTTCATGCCGCAACCATAGCAGGTATACAGTTAATCTGTACAGGTTAACTGTATATTTTTCGTTCACGCGAAAAGGCACCGCTCCTGAAGTAAGAATTGACGCGACGCGCTCCTGTCCAGCGAGAGGCGGCCGAAGATTGGACCAGCTATGCCGGCAGGAGTCCCGCCACGCGATAGCTGTCAATTAATGCGTCATAGAGCGAGATATCCGAGCGGCTTCTCGCAATGAGCTGAGCGCCGGCGATGGCGGCGAAGATGGCGCGAGCCCGCCGTTCGCACTCCCTGGAATTGACCACGGCTGCTGCGGACAGCACCTTGCTCAGCCACGCAACATTCACATCGGTGAAAGTCTGCACCTCTTTTTGCACCGCTTCAGGCAGATCGTCATATTCGGCGGCCATGAAGCTGCACAGGCACATGCGGTTGTCGTTCGCGAGCGCCGTGCGAAACGTGTCGGGGTACTGACGCAGACAGCGAAGCGGGTCCGAAGATTGGGCCAATAGTGCATCCAGAGCAGCCGCTGAGTCTTCCCAATAACGTCTCGCTACCGCGGCGCCGAGCTCGGCCTTGCTGGGGAAATGATGGTAGATGCTCGCGGCCCGGATGCCGACCTCTTCCGCGAGATCGCGAAAATTCAAACCGCCGTAACCATGCGCCTGCGCGACCTTTTTGGCGGCCGCCAGGATGTTTTCCCTGGAGTTTGAGCTTGCGTCGTTCCTCACTGCTGCCGCCCTCGTAATTGAAAAAATGACTGTTGACGGGGAGCATTATAGCTTCTAAAGTAAACCTACCAAGTGGCAGGTAGACTCTAACAGCACACGTTCCGACGTCATCTGTTCCTATGAAGGCAAACTGTAAAGAGGCAAGCAATGAGTTTTGATATCGTGAATTTCGACCTGAACAAACCGGCTGCGATGAAGATTTACGACTGGCCCACCGGCCCTTATCCGGCTCGCGTCCGCATCGCTTTGGCCGAGAAGAAGCTGCAGTCGCGCGTTCAATTTGTGACGGTCAATCTTTGGAAGGGCGAGCACAAGAAGGCGGAGTTCCTCGCCAAGAATTACTCAGGTACGCTGCCGGTGCTCGAACTCGACGACGGGACCTTGATTGCCGAGTGCACGGCCATTACCGAATATCTTGACGCGCTTGATGGCGCACCCACGCTGACCGGTAGAACACCACGCGAGAAGGGCGTGATTCATATGATGAGCAAGCGCGCCGAACTGGAGTTGCTCGACGCCGTCAGTGTTTATTTTCACCACGCCACGCCGGGGCTTGGACCGGACGTCGAGATTTATCAGAACGCCGAGTGGGGCTTCCGGCAGCGCGACAAAGCCCTGAGGGGTATGCATTACTTCAATGCTGTTCTGGCGAGGCAGCCGTTCGTTGCCGGCGAGGTCTTCTCGATGGCCGACATTACGGTGATAGGCGGTTTGATTTTCGCGGGGCTTGTGAAGCTGGCGGTGCCGGCGGAGTGTGAGGCGCTTCAAGCCTGGTATGTCCGGATGCAGGAGCGTTCCAGCGTAAAGAACTATGTGACGATGTCGGAACCGACGGCGGCGTCCGTTTGAGCTTGCGGCCGTGGCGCGCGCGATTGGGTTGATCCGGCAATCAGGAGGAGGGGCGACCGCGCCTTTCCTGCGGCAAACCGGATATCGGGCTCCACCTGGAGTTACCGGCGGCTTGCGTCTATCCTTGTGTCACAGCTTTGGCTGGCGGCGGCGTCGTCGAGGTCGTCCGCATGCTTCGATAGTGGCTGCCGCCCAGCGAGGACAAACCCCAAAAAGGAGAAAACCAAATGTCACGATCCATCTCGCAGCGCGTTCTCATGGTGTTCGGTGGTCTGGCTCTGGCGGGCACGCTGAGCCTGGCCCAAGCGGCGCCGGTCTCATTCGACGTGCCGTTGACGGGCGCCCAGCAGGTTCCTCCCGTGCAGACGCCTGGCAGCGGTAAGGCGAACCTCACGTACGATCCCGGCACGCGGGTCGTGACCTGGAACGTCAGCTTTAGCGGATTGTCGAGTCAGGCCACCATGGCGCATTTTCATGGACCCGCCCCAGCCGGTAAGAACGCCGACGTGAAGGTCTGGATTTCCCAGAAAGGCACCATGGAGATGACGAGCCCGCTCAGCGGCCAGGCCACGCTGTCCCCCGATGAAGCCAAGATGTTCGAAGCCGGTGATATGTACATCAACGTTCACACCAAGAACCACCCGGGCGGTGAAATCCGTGGCCAGGTCGTGCCGCCGAAGAGCAACTGACGCGACCCACTAACGCCACCACCAACGCCACCACCAACGCGGCACCCTGAGACCGGATTCGCAGCACGCTCAGAGATACGCCGCGAGCAGCATCACCACGGCAGCGGCTACGCCGAGCGGCAGCAGCGCCAGCAGAGCTGGCGTGTGCCGCGGCGCGTCGATCGAGGAGGGCAGGAGCTTGTAGCCGGTTAGCATCGGACGCAGCAGGTTGTGTCCTTTCGCTATCGCATAGAGAGCGATCACGACCACGTGCAGCGCCACTGCGGCGAGCAGCATGTCCCAAACAAGCCCGTGCAGTGTCGAAATAGCATTGGCGAGCCACACGGGCACCAGTTCGCTCAGTGGCCCTTCGTCGGCGATGTCGTTGTTGACGTAGAGCCCGCTCAGCGTTTCGATGAGCAGCAGCGCGAGCAGCAGCAGGACCATCCAGCCGCCGGCCGCATTGTGACCCACCTGCACATCCGGCTCGCGGCGAAACAGGCGGCGCAAATGACGAAGTGCAGCCGTGGGCGACGCCACGAAACTGCGAAAGCGCGCGGTCTCACTGCCAAAGCAGCCCCACAACAGCCGGGCAATGACGAGGGCAAGCAGCATCTCGCCGACCCGGACGTGCCAATCGATCCAGTTCAGCTTCAAGGTGACATAAGCCGCCGCGACCAGCACGACCACGAGCCAGTGAAACAGCCGCACCGGCGCGTCCCAGACCAGCACCGGGCGGCGAACAGGTTGTGCCGGCCGCGTGACAGGCTCGTGAGCATCCATGTGTCGTGCCTCCGTGCGCATCATCTTACCGTCTCCAACCTGTGTTCGTCGGACTCAGGAAGGCCCTGCCGGATACGCGTCGTCAACGTCCCCGAATCTGACGTGAGACCTGGCGCGTTCGAACCGCAGCACAAGCACAGGGAGCAACTAAGGTGTAGTGTCTGAAACACGAGCAGGATGACTGATTCATTCACGATCATTCACGACACGCCCGGATGCCGCCCGCCACCGTGTGCCCGGGCGCGGCTGTTCGCCAGCCTTATGAAGGAGCATTCAGCATGCTGAACTACCCTGCTGCCTATCAATCCACCAAGGGTTCGGCGCTTGACGTCGATAAGTCGTTCTATCAACGCGTCGCCTCGCAGCACGGCACCCGCACGCTGATTGAATCGATCGTCGTGCCGATTCGTTCGGGCCGGGCGTGGACCGTGCAGGCGGGTCAAGTGTTTCGCATCGTGACGATCGAAGGTCCGCAGGTGGCCGATCTGAACATGTGGAACCTGCACAATCCGCGCGAGCGGATGTGGGCCTCGCGTACGCGCCAGTTACAGCAGGCGCACGTCAGCACGTTCGACCGTCTGTGGTCGACGCTGCCGTTCCTACGTCCGATGGTGACGATTACCGATGACAGTCTGGCCGATTACGGCGTCGACGAGCACGGCGGGCGGGTTCACGATCTGCTTGGCACGCGATGCGATCCCTATGTGAACCGGATGCTGACCGGCGAGGATTTTCATTTTCACTGCCACTCCAACCTCACACGCGCGATCGCTCCGTACGGATTGACCGAGTACGACGTGCACGACGTACTGAATGTATTCCAGTGCACCGGCCTGAATCAGGAAGACAAATATTTCATGAAAGCATGCCCGGCAAAGAAGGGGGATTACCTCGAATTCTTCGCCGAGATCGACTTGCTGTGTGCGCTGTCGACCTGTCCGGGTGGCGATCTCTCGGTGCCGATGTGGGGACCGGACGCGCGCGATCCGCTGGAAGTGTGCCGGCCGCTCGGCATCGAGATTTACCAGCTTGCGCCACCGATGCTCGCGGGATGGGCGCCGCCATCCGTCGCTGCGTACAAGGGGCAACATGGGATGACGCTGCAGCAGCCGGAGTGGAAAAGCGGTTGATGGTGATCGGACCGCCATTTATCACGCGGCAAACTTGCGCGCGACAAAGTGGAACCATGACTCATCCCTCAGATCGTCACCTTCCCGTATGCGCCGTCCCGTCGAGTTTCCGAACACCGCCTCTGTGTGCAGACCCACTTCGGCAAGTTGGCGAAGCTGCGTGTCCATATCGGTGTACATGATGACAATGCCGAATTCGTGCGCGGCACAAACCCGGATCGCGTAGCCGTCGAACTCACGATTGAGAGGCGAATAGCGCAAGTAATTGAGGGTGCCGATTGCCAGCGAATAGGCGATCCTGGCGACATCGATACAGACTGAAACCGGATTGACCGACAGGTTTGGCAAGCGTAGAAGATGCAGCGGATTTTGACGGTAGCTCGGTCCGCGCAGGTTGTGGGCAGAAAAGAGTGCCAGGCCGCCTGGCTTCAGCACGCGGCTGAACTCCCGCAGAACGGCGCGGCGGCCCGGGTAATCCACCGCATCGATGCCGTTGTAACTGAATACGACCAGTCCAAAGCTCTCGTCCGGAAAGGCCGACATGTCGCGGGCGTCCATCTGTTGCACGCGGATGCCCGGATGGTTGCGGCGGCAGATCGTGACCATTTCGGGCGTGTAGTCGACGGCGGTGTAGTCGTGGCTGATCGCCGTCAGCAAGGCTACGGTTCGGCCCCCGCCGACGCCTACATCGAGGACCGGCTGGTGTCGCGCATACTGCGCCACCCAGGCGAAAGCTGCCGCCTCACCCGGATCGGTCCATCCGCTGGCGACGGCGAACCCATTGCGCCCGCTGCGGCTGCTCCACACCGCCCGGTTGATCCGATCCTGCATGTCGGTGGAAGCCACGTTGTTTCTCGATTCAAATGTCTCCCTGCCAAACTACACCTCGCTGGGGTCCGCTTGTGTGCGGTAGCTCACCGTGCCGCTTTTTACCCGACGTTTTCTGTTTACCGATTATTGACGTGCTGAACGCCGGGTTGCGGATTCGCGTCGACCCGCACTGTTGCTGTCACATGATTGTCACTGCGTAGGAATCCTGCCATTTCATCAGATGCAAGACGCGTCGTCTTGAACGCGCGAAGAAACTATTCAGTTCCCTACGAAGTCGCGTACCCCAGCCGTTCAAAAGCTTTGAGCCGTCCGCGCTCGACGCCTAACACAATCGCTCCCAGCAACACCGCGTCGGTCGCGGTTGCGGACACCGCGAATTCAGGCACGGGAATCGGCAGCCAGTCGGCGAGATGAGCGCGGATTGTCGGTAGCAGCAGGGCGCCGCTTCGCCCGATCCCACCGCCGAGCACTACCAGCTTCGGATCGAGAATCGGAATAATCGACGCGAGTCCCCACGAAAGTTGCCGCGCTTCCTCCGCCACGCAGTCGAGTGCGCGTGGATCGCCGGCGTGGGCCGCCACGAATACGCCTTCCGCATTGGCCACCTCAAGGCCGAGCCGCTGCGCATGCGCGACGATTCCCTTCGCCGCGGCGGACACCTCGAACATTGGACGATAGATTCCGTCGGACTTCGAGCCCACTACCGGAGCCGCGGGCAGCACGGCGATCTCGCCGGCAAAACCGTGGGCGCCGCGATGCAGCCTGCCATCGGCGATGATCCCCAGCCCGACGCCCGTGCCGACCCACATAAAAACGAAGTTGTCGACGCCGCGCCCCAAGCCGTGCTGCTGCTCGCCCAGTGTCGCCAGGTTGATGTCGTTCTCAACCAGCAGGTCGGCGCCAAGCGCTTCCCGCAGCGATGGAATCAACCCCACGCGCTCCAGATCCGGCAGGTTCGGCGCGAGACGCAGCCGGTCGCTTTCCGCATCCAGCACGCCTGGCGAGCCAAGTATGGTCGCGAGAACCTCGCTCTTCGCAATGTGCTGTTCTTCGAGCATCGCGCCGACCAGTTCGACGATTCGGGCGACCAGCCGTTCCACGCGGGCAGGGGTGCGTTTATCGAGCCGGGCCACCACCGTCCCGGTCAGGTCGGCGAGCGCGCCTCGGATCCATTTGGCGCCGACGTCGATCGCGACCACGAAACCCGCTCGCGCGCGCGGCGCGTAAAGACGCGGCGAGCGTCCCGCGCTGCCGCCGCGCACGCCCGTCTGCTCGACGAGCCCCAGCCGCTCGAGATTGCCGAGCGCGGCCGTGACCGTGACCTTGGACAGCCCGGTGCTCTCCGCCAATTGCGGACTGGAGGCGGGCGCCAGCGACAACAGATGCTGATAGATGGCCCATTCGTTGCCCTGGCGGACGAAGGCGGGACCTCGGGTGACGGTGACTGTCGGCCGGCTGTTCTTTCGATGCGCGTGCATGGGGCGTCTGGTTTCGGGATGGCCGATCCTATCAACGACTGTCCGGCTGGGCAAGCCGCTCGCCGTCGATACGGGTCGAAAACATTTTTGATGCGATTGCATTAGTAAAGAAAGTTTCCTATCATTCGCAAAAAAACGGATGGACCCCCGGAGCATCTGACTATCAACGCGGCGCAGGCCGTAAGGAGACATACATGAGCGATTATGCCTGGCAGGAGCCGTCCTCAACCGCGCTGGCTGGGGCGGCGGAGCGGCCGGCGGCCGATGCGCCGCATTTCCACCGTTCCGTCGGCCTGTTTTCGGCGACCGCGGTGAACATGATTCAGATCTGCGGCGTCGGCCCATTCCTGACCATCCCGGCGATCGTGGCCGTGATGAATGGGCCGCTTGCCGTCATCGGCTGGATTTTGGGCGCGGTGCTGGCCATGGCGGACGGTCTCGTCTGGGCGGAACTTGGCGCGGCGATGCCTGGCGCGGGCGGCACCTATCTGTACGTACGCGAAGCATTCCAATACCGCACCGGCAAGCTGATGCCCTTTCTGTTCGTCTGGACCGCGATGCTGTCCATTCCGCTCATCATGAGCACGGGCATCATCGGCTTTGTTCAGTACCTGGGGTTCTTCCTGCCGAATCTTTCGGCGTGGCAGACGCGCGCGATCGGCGTCGTGGCGACCGCGCTGGTGGTCCTCGCGTTGTATCGGCGGATCGAATCGATTCGCGCGTTGAGCACGGTGCTGTGGATCATCATGATGCTGGCGGTCGGGCTGACCATTGCCGCCGCATACTCGAACTTCCATCTGAGCCTTGCAACGACGCTGCCGGCCGATGCCGGCGATCCCGGCAAGTTCTTCATGGGCCTCGGTGCGGGCCTGATCATCGCCATCTACGACTACGCCGGCTATAACACGACGGCGTACATGGGCGATGAACTGAAGAATCCCGGCCGCGTCATGCCGCGCTCGATCATCGTTTCGATCATCGCCATGATGGTCCTTTACCTCGCCATGAATGTCGGCGTGATCGGCACGGTGCCATGGCAGGAAGTGGCCAAGTCGACCTCGGTCGCGTCGCTCGTCGTGTCGCGCAACTGGGGGCATGCCGCAGCGGCGATTGTCACCGTTCTGATCCTGGTGGCGGCGCTTGCTTCAGTTTTTGCAGGACTGCTCGGCGGCTCACGCGTGCCGTTCTATGCGGCTCGCGACGGAGTGTTTCTGGCCGCATTCGGCAAGCTGCATCCCAGGCACAACTTCCCGCACATCGCTTTGCTGGTGATGGGTGTGGTCACCGCGGCCGGAACGTTTTTCGATCTGACTGCCGTGATCAACATGCTGGTCGCCGTCGCGGTGCTGCTGCAGTCGGTGGCGCAGATCGCGGCGTTGACCGTGCTGCGCCGCCGTCAGCCGAACCTGCATCGCCCGTATCGGCAGTGGCTCTATCCGGTGCCGAGCCTCGTTGCGCTGCTGGGTTGGCTCTATGTTTTCTATGCAACCGACCGTCAATCCCAGTTGATGTCGACCGGCTGGCTCGTCCTTGGGTTGATCGCGTTCCTGATCTGGGCGCGTGTCGCGCGGCAATGGCCATTTGGTCCGAAGCTTATCCGTGAGGTGTATCTCGAACGCCAGGCGGACAACATTGCAACCGTGAATAGCGAAGCGCATGCACGTTAAAGACCTGACTGAAATCCAGCGCACCGGCGCTAACGTTGATGTTGATGTTGATCCAAACGGATTTCTGCTGGCCATCGATTTCGGTGGCACCAAGATCGCCATGGCGACCGCCACGCCAGCAGGGCAGCGCCTTCACGAAACGGAAATTCCGACTCTGGCGGAGCAGGGCGCGGAGGCCGTCATGCGGCGCATGTTCGAAGCAGCGAGGGCGCTGATTGCGAAGACGCTTGCCGGCGTGGAGCGGCGGTTTCTGGCGGTGGCCGCGGTCACCCCCGGCATCATCGAACCCGACGGCATCCGGCTCGCGCCGAACAATCCCGGTTGGGACCAGCTTGCGCTCCACGATGTGCTGCGCGCAGGCTTCGGCGCCCAGTGCGTCACCGTCGAAACCGACGTCAAAGCCGCTGCACTGGCGGAGGCGCGCTGTGGTGCGCTGGTCGGCGTCGATTGCGGCCTGTATCTGAACCTGGGGACGGGATTGGCAGCGGCTGCGGTGATCGATGGAAAAGTGCTGCGTGGCGCGAATGGCGCGTCGGGCGAGATCGGCTACCAGTTGCGTGGCGTCGCGGACGAAGTGCTGTTCGCCGATGGCGGCGCGTCGCTGGAAGACTTCGTGTCCGGCCGTGCGATTGCTGATCGCGTGAGCGTTCTGCTGGGACGAAACGTCAGTACGCACGAGGCGTTCGCGTTGCAGGACTCGTTGCCTCACGTGGCGGCGCTGATCGACGACGCATTTGCATGTCTCGCGAGGCACGTCGTCAATCTGACGCTGATGCTGGACCCGTCGCGGATCGTGATCGGTGGCGGAATGGCGCGTATCCCAGGGATTCCTGACGGTATGCGTTCGCTGCTGGCGCGAGCCGTGCCATATCCGCCAGAAGTGGCGATTGCCGCTTTCGGTCACGGTGCCGCCTTGCAGGGCGCGATTGTGGCCGCGAGCGATGCGTGGGCGTTGCGCCGCTCGCCTCCCGGTCGCTCGCCGTTGCGCGAAGTCGCGTCAGTGACCTAACCCGCTTTTGGCGATCTGCTGCTCTACGTATTGGGCGAACAGCGCGTGCAGATGGGTGGTCGGATGAAGGTCGTCCGCGAACATATAGGTCTGGTCGGCATTGGGTGTCACGTAGGTCGCCGGTGAACACAGTAACGCCGTATCGTCCGGCGTTTTCTTGGGGTCGCAGGCTTGCGCGGTGTTAGTCACCGTGAAGCCGTTGGCCTGATAGTTCGCGATGATCTGGCCGACCCATGTATAAGCGTCGATCTGGATGACCTTGCCTTGCAGGCCGTTAGCCTGCAAGGCGGTGTTCAGGTCCGCGTTGAAAAAATGCGATAACTGGGTCAGATTGACTCCGCCGTCGGAGGAGGCGATGCCTTTAGGCGACAGGCCGATGTTGGGCACATTGACCACCACCACATGCGTGGCGCCGTTCTGAACGATCTGCCCAATCAGTTGCGCAAGCGTGGATGCCGCGGCCTGCACGGTCGGCGCCGCGGCCGGCAGCAAGCCGGCGCGAAGCACGTCGTTTGCGCCGGCCCAGACCAGCACCAACTGATTGGAATTGAAGCTTCCGTGCGCGTTCAGATAGCTCGAAACCTGCTGATTGACCGGCATTTCGACATTGCCGATCACGTCGGAAAGAAAATCGTACGTGTTCGCCGGCGTGGCCACCGTCGAGCCACCCTCTGCGTAGCCGAAACCGCTTTGCGCGCTCAACTGATGGCCGACGTCGATCGTAAACGCGGCGCTTAGCGAACCGCCGTAATATTGCGCGACGTCCTGATCCCACACTTGCCCCGGATTGGTCGTGAAACGTCCGCCGCCGACCGCACTGGCAATCGGCGCATAAGTGCCGACGTCCGACAGGCTGTCGCCGAACGAGACGACTTGCAGATTGACGCCGCCCGGTGGCGTAGCCGCGCTGCCGCCGCTACTCGAACTGTTTCCACCGCCGCATGCGGCAAGCAGTGAAATCATTCCAGCAAGAATTGCAATACGTACCGTACGTATCGTACGTATCGTACGTGCCTCGTCGCAAACTGCTCGCATAGCGCCTCCGCTGCGGGTCGGCCGGGCAGGTGCCCGCCCGCCTGTCCGTGGCCTCGCGACAGGTATCTCCACGTAGCAAAAAGCGTGCGCCGTCGTTGACGGATTGTCGATGCTGCCGCGTGCCTGGAATGTCGGCCCGATGTAAGGTCAATCGCGTTTGCTACGTTGGCCGGAGCGGCGAACCCTGTCTCTTGTCGAATTCGAGGTACACCGGCTGGTCAAAACGTCCTCGCACACGGGCCGATCACAAGATCTGTTTTGCCGTGGCTCGCGACTCACCAGTTGTCGCGCATCGGAATCGACTCGATCGACCCGGTCGCCAGCGCGAGCGCCGCTGCCGCCGCCAATGCACTGCTGTAACTATCCGCGTCCGCGTTTTTCGCTGCCAGTAATTGATTCTGTGCGAGCAGCGCGTCAGTGATCGAACCGACTCCTTGCCGATAAGCGTCGAACGCGGCGTTGTAAGTCGTTTGCGCCGCGGCGAGCAGTTCTTTTGCAGCGGCCTGCGCGGCAAGGCTCGTCTGCAGCGTATTCTGCGCGGCGACGATTTGCCGAACCGCTTCTTCACGGCTTCGAATCAGACGGGTTGACGCGCTGTCGGCGTCGTTGCGTGCCTGCGCGAGCACCGCTGATCGCAAGCCGCCGTCGTACAGCGGAATCGCCACACCGACGATCACGCTGCCACCGTAGCGGCCGCCGCTCAGGTTCACCGTCGGCAATTGCTGGCCGATGGCGGGAACCGCTGAAATCGACGAACTGCCGGTGTTGTACGCGCCGTTCGCCGAGAGGAATACCTTCGGCATGAAGTCCGATTCGGCGGCTTTCACTTTCGCGAGATTGACCCGTTCGGCTGCATAGGCGCTCAACACGTCCGGGCGTCTCGCGATGGCGTTCGACACGATCTGGTCGATCGAATCGCTCGTCACGGCCGGAAGCGCATGCGCCGGCATCTCCGCGATCCTGGGCTTGGAGAGCGGGGAAATCCCCATCGCGCCAATCAGCGCGAGATAGCTGTTGCTTTCGGCGCCCTGGGCCTGGACGAGCGCGAGCCTCGCCTGTGCGCGATTCTGGCTGGCCTGCGCCACCTCGATGACCGTGCCGATGCCATGCTTGTAGCGCGACTGTGCCGCGGCCAGGATCGCTTCGGCATTGTCGAGGCCCTGCTGCGTGGTGGCGATGCGGGCGCGTGCGGCCTGGTACGTATAGAACGCGACGCTGACGTCGAAAATGATCTGCTGATGAACCGTGGTGAAGGCGATGTTCGCCATCACCGATGCCTGCGAAGCGGCTTCGACGCGCGCGGCGCGGCCGCCGAAATCGAACAGCAGCCATTGCAGCGCAACCACTGAAGTCATGCCGTGCCCGGTCGCGCTCGACGACGAATCGCCGAGCACGGAGGTGGTCGAATTATGGAGCCCGGCGTATTGGCCCATCGCCGCGAGCGAGAGTTGCGGAAGGTACGCGCTCTTCGCGATGCCGGCCGCGAGCGCGACATTGCGCGCGTCGTTCCACGCAATGCGGGTCAGCGGGTTGGCCGATTCCGCGAGATCGATCAGTTCGGGTAGATCGTAAGCATGTGCCTGCTCCAGCGCCGGTGGCGGCGGTACGGCGGCGAGCGCGGGATTCGCCGGGAGTTCGTAGCCGCGAGGGGAACTGGCCGATGCGGCAGCGGACGAAACGGGGCTAGCTGAAGCAGCCGACCCGGCAGGCGCCTTTGGCCCAGGCACGATGGCGCCGGCCGCGTCCGTCTGCGGTTGCCACGGACGGTCGGGGCTATCAGGCGCCATGTCCAGCGACGACGTGGCGCATCCGGTCAAACCCGCAGCGGCCAGGATCGCCAGTGCGAATGAAGGGTTAAGCCGGCGCATGAGTGACGAGTCCCTTCGCTGCGTCGTTCGACGCAGCGTGTTCGAGTTGAGTGAGGCGTGCATCGCCGAGACGATGCAAAGCGATACGTGTGTCGTCATCGGCTGTTGTTTCGGGCAAGGCCGCACTGGAGGCGACGGGCAACGCCGGGTCGCGTTCCGGCTCATCCACGACCTGCGCGAGCCAGCGCTCCACTACGGCATCGCCCCGGCGACGCTCGGCGAGCAGGAACATCGGCCCTTCCAGTGCATCGAGCCTAGCCAGTGCGGCGCGGCGTTCAGCGATCCACTGCGCGTCGGGGCGGACCCACGACGGCTCGTAATGCATCAGCGCGAGGTCCTGCTCAAGCGCGCCGCACTGAGCCATGGCGCTTGCGGCCTGGGCCCGGCGCGTGACGCCATCGGGTAGTGCGGCGAGCCGCGCCCACTGCTGGCGCAGCGTGGCGAGCCCGGCGTCGACACGCGCGGCCACGGTGACCGGCCACACGCGCGTGAAAACCAGATAGACGACCACATTGCCGATCAGGATCCCGATCGTGCGATCTCGCGCAAGCGTCAGATCGTAGCCCGGCGCCGCGCCCTGCAACACGCACATGAAGAACACCAGGGCGATCTGGAAACCGGCATACGCAATCCGCGGCGAACCGAAAGCGATCCACGCCGACAGCCATGCGCCAATCAGCACGAGCGTCATCAGGCCGGCGACGGACGTCAGCACCGGTGTCACGAATACGATGGCCGCGATACCGAGGACGGCGCCCACGAGGCAACCGGCAATCCGCAGCGTCATCTTCTCGACGGTCTCGGCGGTGGTGCCGAGCGACACCATGTAGACCGTGATGAAGCAGGTATGGATGCCGGGCCAGTTGATCTGTGAATAAAGCAAATAGCAGAACATGGCCGCTACGGTAGTTTTCAGCGCGTAGCGGACGTGATCGGGATTGCTGAATGCATCCGGCAGGAAGAACCCGCCGCGCTTGCCAGCGGGAGGCGGCGTGGTGCCGGCTTCGCGTTGACTTTGGGGTTGTGCTTCAGTTACGACTGCGGTTTTGGCTTTGTTTTCACTTGCCGCATCGGTGCGTGCTTCGACCACCGCGAAGCGGGCGATCGCAGCCTGCAGATCTTCGACGACGATCCTCGCAAGCGGCGTCAGGTCGGCCCTGCCGGGCAGGCTGAGTTCAATGTCGACCGGATAGCCGCCCGCCTCGAGCATGCGGGCCATGTTCTGCAGCGTGGCGGCGATCGGCGTGGCGAACGATGCCGGCAGCCGCGCCGACGGTTCGCGCGCCGCGAGATCCGCTGCGACCAGGATCGCTAGCGTCGACGACACGGCTTGCCGCAGCGGCGCGACGTCGGCACGTACCGATGAACCGTCGACGACCGAAAGTTTGAGCCACGTGCCGATCTCCGCATCGCCTTCGCGCAGGCATGCGCCGAGCGCATGAGCCGTCGCCTCGGGTTCGGCGAGGCTCTGCGCCGCGAGTCGCAGACGCTCCGCCAGCGCGCGGCCGGCGAGCTTGCGCGGCGACGGCGACATTACCAGGTTGACGCCGATCGATACGCCGATCGGAATCGCCACCATCAACCATGTGTAGAGCAGGGCGCGCGTCGCCACTTCGCCGAACGGAACGCTGCCGAGTTCGTCCAGTGCAAAGCCGACGATCATCGCGATGATCGCGCCCACCGGCCGCAGCTTGCTTGCCGAGGTGACGAACAGGAGACCGAACGAGAGTGCCGCGATGCATGCGACACGCCACATGGGATCGTCGAGCACAAACATGGCCACTACCGTGACGACCGCGATCATCAGCGTGACCAGCACAAGCAGGGCCGAGCCCAACACCACGCTCAAGACCCGGTCGGGCCGGTTCAGAAAGAACACGACGTAGGCGGAGATCGCGGCTTCCGGCGTGCCGTATGCGCTCGTCACAAACGCCGTCAACGCGCAAATCAGCGCGATGCGGGTTGCCATTGCCGCGCGCCCGGGATAGGGCGCGAGCAGCTTCAGGATATCGGCGAGGCCCGGTCGGGCGATGTCACCGGCAGGCGGCGCCATGCCGGACCTCGACTATCGCACTCGCACCGATCCGCACCAGCCGGGCGGCCGGTTCATCGAGCCGCACCCGCACGGGAAAGCGCTGGGCGACCCGCACCCAGTTCACCGATTGCTGGACGATCGGCAAGGTGCGCGGCAGATTGATCCGGTCCGAATCGGCCACGCCCGCGCTGATCCCGACCACTTCGCCGCGAATCGCCTGGCTGCGGTCGATCATGGAGTACACGGTCGCGCAATCGCCCGGCTGGATGCGCGCGAGCGCGCCTTCGCGGAAGTTGGCGACAGCGAACCATTCGTCCGCGTGGACCAGCGTGAAGATCGCTTGATGCGGTGCGACGGTCTCGCCCGCCAGCACCGATAGCCCCGTGACGAAGCCATTCTGCGGCGCACGCACGACGGTGTCTTCGAGGCCGCGTTGCGCGAGTGCGAGCGCGGCTTCGCGCGCATGCACGGTGGCGACGGCGCCGGCCTCGTCGCCGATCGTCTGCGCGGTGGCCTGCTTCTGCTCCTGCGCCTGTTTGAGCGACAGCGCCGCATCGTGCTGCGCGACCTGCGCCTGATCCAGTTGCTGGACCGGCACGTAGCCCTTCGCCACCAGCGGCGTGAGCCGCTGCACGGTGCGCGAGGCCAGTTCGTAGTTGTGTGCGGCCTTGCCAGTCTGGTCGCCGGCAATGGCCGCATTGGCGCGCTCGCCGACCAGCGACCTGCGCCGCGTATCGAGCGCCGCGCGAGCCACTTCGAGATCGGCCTGGGCTTGCGCGACCGCCAGCCGGTAAGGCACGGGATCGAGTTCGAAGAGCACGTCGCCCTTGGCGACCCGCTGGTTCTCCTGCACCGGCAGCCGGATGATCCTGCCGCCGACGGGCGAGGCGACGTGGACGACGTCGGCGTCGATTGTGGCGTCGTCGGTGGAGGGGAAGCGGGTGGTCCGGTCATAGCCGTACCAGGCCGCCGCGATGCCGAGCACGACAATCACGCCCGCGATCACGCGGCCTTTGACGGAAGCTTTGCGCAAGCCGGCGATTTTCATAAGAGCTGTCCTGTTCCCGAAAGCCAGAAGAGCACGGCGACCGCCAGTCCGACTGCCAGGCACACCGAGAGCTGATACGGGACGATCTGCGCCCACCCCGTGGAGACGAAGATCCGATGGGCGATCACCGCGCCGACGAATCCGGCTACCGCGCTCATTAGCCAGAGCGGGAAATAGGCGCCGAAGATTTCATACGACGGCGCGCCACGCAGCGTGCATCCCTGCAAGCACAAACTCAGGGTAAGGACGCCCGCGAGGGCTGGCAGAGCCGGCGCGCGGTGCGCGAGCGAGGCGCGGACGCCTCGATGTTTTGGCTTGAACGGCATTGCGGCGTCGCGAGGTGTGAATGGGTTAGCGGAACAACGGGATGACGGCACTTTACCAGCGCACCCGTTTCGTTTCGACTCTTTCGCATGTGCTGGTTTGGTGCACCCGCTATCGCCAGTCATTAACCGGTTCCATGTCATTGATATTCATGCACATATTCGTATTTGAAGCGAGCACGTTCTATGCATTGCGAATAATAAGCATCGTAGCAATGGCAGCGTTAATCGCAAAAAATGCTTTCCGTCAAGTCTGTGTTATCGAAAGGCGGTTCTTCAATAATCGTTAAAGACTTTTCTTTTACTGCCGTATACAGGTTTGCGCGATTTTGCGCAGGGTAAATCGAGATCTAACCGATCATTTTGCGGGATTGAGAATCCGCACTCTGAACCAATAAAATGAAAATGAAATCAACATCAAAATCACTTCTACTCGTTTCAATGCTGGGGTCATTGATGCTTGCCGCGTGCGGCGGCGGAGGCGGCGGCGATAGCGGTACGCCGAGCGCTCAATCGGCCAGCACGCCAGCTGCCGCTCCGGCGTCGACGCCGGCCGCCACGCCCGCCTCGGCACCGGCGCCGGCATCGGCGCCGGCCTTGACCGGTGAGGCACTGCCGAGCCTGAGCGCGCCGCAGGCCGGTTCGACGGCCGCTACCGGCAACGGTTCCGAAGGCATCTGGACACAATCGGGCGCGTCCAACATGACGGCTTTCCTGGACCCGGCCGGCAATCTTTCCTATATCAACGGCCTGTTCTCTTTCGTGACGGGGACCTTCTTTGGAACGATCTCCACGACGGCGTCGAGCTGGTCGTTGCTCAACGGCTTCGAGACGTTCAGCAGCCTCAGCTACACGGCTAGCCTCGGAAGCGGCACATTCGCGGCGAACCGGACCTTCACGGGCAGCTATACGGCCAATAGCCAGGTCGTGAATCTCGCGTTGAACTACGACCCGGCGAATGCGCTCGCGGTCACCCAGTCGAGCGTCGCGGGCACGTGGGCACAAGGTCAGACGACGATCACGGTCGACAATGCCGGCGCCTTTACCGGCACGCTTCAAGGCTGCGGTGTCACCGGCACGCTGACGCTGACCACGCCGGGTTCCAGCAAGAACCTGTACACGGTGAGCCTGACGGGCACGACGGCCGGCTGCTCGTTGCGCCCGGGCACGACCTACACCGGCAGTTCGGCGATCACGTTCCTGCCCGTTTCCGGCAGCACGACGTTGTACAAACGGAGCATCGTCTATCTGTTCAAGGCGGCTGACAACTCGCTGGTCGGCTACGGTCAACTGACGAAGCAATAAAGCGGTTTGGGGCCACGGTGCGCGTTGGCATGCCGTGGCTCACGATGGTCCGTTCGCGATCACCCGGGTTGGCCGGTTGCATCAGGCAGGCGTCAAGGCGCCAGGGCGTCAAGATGGCAAAGGCAAGCCTTCCCACTTTGGGTGGGACGTGTTTGGCGCGCTAATTTCGCGGCACAGGCCGCCGAGCCGCGCGCCGCAAGTAGAGATTGTTGAAAAACAGCGCGGCGCCGGTCATGCATGCGCCGGCGATTTGCCAATGTCCCGGCGCCACACCGGTCAGCGTCGATACGACGAAAGTCGTCACTGGTAGTACATCCATGAACAGAACGCCGTTGAGCGGGGCGAGAATCCTGTTACCCATGTTCCAGAACAGGATGGCGAGAAAGCCGGCGACGGGACCCATATAAAGAAGGTGCGGGACGATTGCGTGCAACGCGTCTGCCGATGGCACCGGCACGACGTGAAGCGCAAACAGCAACACGTTCAGTCCAATAATCGTGGTGAGTCCGAGCCAGGTGGTGATGGTGGCGTATTTGAGTGCGGACCAGTTCTTGAAGTGAGATGCGCTAAAGGTGTATATCTCCCAGCATAGCGCGCCGAGAACGATTAACGCATTCGCCGAATAATGCTGCGGCTCACGCAGAACTGCCGCGATATTCCCTTTGGTCACCACAAGCGAGACGCCGGCGAATGACATCAGGATAAATAGAAAAGAATAGAGTGGCGGCCGGCGTTTGCGCGCGATCGCGTTGACGAGCCCGGCTCACGTGCGCTTACGCGGCGCCTAGCCAGCGTCGCCGATGAGCCACCGGTAGTAAGCGTTGTCCGGGTCCGCGCGTACGGCATCGCCGATGTCCCGCGCCCAGGCGTCCCGATCGCCTTTGTACGCATCCAGTCCGGCCGAATAGAAACTCTGCAATGCATTGCGCGAGTTTTCCATGGCGGCGTGCAATGCATCGTCGGCACCTAGCAGCGGCGGGGCCGTTCGAAGTGCCAGCAGGTGGGTCAGCGTCGTTGGGAAGGCGTCCTGGCGAACCCACGTGGCGTATTCGATGCGCGGCTGGTCGTCGGTCACCGCCTGGGCGTCCGCGGCGTAGTACGCGAGGCCGGCGCGGTCGGTGATCCAGGTGGCCAGCAGCGCCGCCGGCGATGCGATGCCCACTTCGCGCAGTGCCGCCGCGACCCGCGGTTGCGCGAAGCGCGCTTCGATTCGCGGCACGTCCAGTTCGAGCGGCTGCATTGAGCCGACCAGCATCATCTCGTGCAGCTCCGTGGTCCACAACGCGGCGTGCGGAAACACCTGGATGAAACTCTGGATCAGCGAGCGCGTGTCCTCTTCATTCTGGGTCGGCAACGGCAGCCATTGCGCGACGATGCCGCCTTGCTGCAAGCGCGACGCCGCCAGACGGTAGAAATCCGTGGAGTACAGATTGACGATACCCGCGGCCGACGGCGGCGGCGGCTCGAGCGTAATCAGGTCGTAGTGTTCGGCATTGCGCAGCAGTTCGCGCCGTCCATCACGCATGCGGATATCCATGCGCGGATCGGTGCTCATCGCGTAGTTGCCCTTGAACTGCGGCGCGGCACGCACAACGGCCGGCAATAGTTCAGCGACCGTGCGGTGTTCCAGCCCAGGCCAGGTGAGCAGCGCACCGCCGGTGATACCGGTGCCGAGTCCGATAACCAGAGCCGTACGCGGGGTCTCGCGATGGATGATCAAAGGCAGCAGCGCTTGCAGGCGCATGTATCGGAGCGAACTCAGGGTGTCGCCGGAGTTGGAGACACCCTGAATATAGAGCCGCCGGAATTGCCGCTGGCCGGCATGTTGTTCGACGACGGCCACCGTCCCGCCCGCGCTCTCTTCGTAGAAGCTCAGATTGCCGCCGCGAGAGTCGGCGAGCAGGGTGGCGAGCCGGTCGGATGGCGTCACGATCATGGTCACGAGCGCGAGCGCGGCAAAGACCGGTACGCTCCAACGAGCGAACGGCCGCACCTCCGGGCCGCGCAGCACGGCGGCGAGACTGACGGCGGCCGCGAGAATGGCAAGTGCCGCGAGCGTGTGAATGAGACCCAGCTTCGGGACGAGCACGAAACCGCTCAGCAGGGTACCGGCGATCCCCCCGGCGGTATTGAGCGCCACGACGGCGCCGACGTCGCGCCCCGTGTGACGGTTGTCCACGTTGAGACGCAACGCGAACGGGAAGGCCGCGCCCAGTAGCAGAGTAGGGAGGAAAACGATGCATAGGGCTGCTACGGCGAAGCCCGCGCACATGGCCGTCAACAGACTGCCGGTGGCGCCGGATACCGCATTGCGCACGAGACTTTGCCAGTGCAGCAATCCGGTGCCCAGCACGGCGATTTCCAGCAGCGCGACCAGTCCGGCCGATACGATCAGCACCGCGAACGCGCCCCACGGATCGCGCGTCCGGTCGGCATGACGCGACGCCAGTGCGCTGCCGAGCGCGAGGCCCAGCAGATAGGTGGCTAGCACCACGGCGAAGGCGAAACTGCGTGTGCTGATGAACTGCACGATCACTTGCGACCATACGACCTCGTAACCGAGCGCGACGCCGCCGGCGATCGCGTAGAGCACGAGCGCAAGGCGGGCCTTCGACGCGCGCACGGGAGCCGGTGAGGACGCGTCATGCGTGACATCCCCGAAAGACTGCCCTGAAGCGATGGCCGGTGCAGACGACCCGGCTGCCGGCATCAAAGCCTGCTGGGTGCGCCCAAGCAATGCGGCAACGAGTGCCGCACCGGCATTCAGCGCGGCCGCGGCGCAGGCACTGCCCAGCACGCCGAGCCAGGGGATCAGGACAAAACTCGCGGCCAGCGTGCCGGCAATCGCGCCGGCCGTATTGGCTGCATAAAGACGGGCGCCGGCGCGGCCTATATTGGCCGCGACGGGGCACAGCGCGCGCATCAGCACGGGCAGCGTGCCGCCCATCAGGATGGCGGGCAAGCCGACCAGGACGAAAGGGATGGCCCACGCCAACGGTCCGATCCGATCCTGCAGCAACGCAAACGGCGCGGCGGCGTGCGGCAGCAGCCACGTGCTGGCGACGGCCAGCATCAGCACGCCCGCTTCGAGCAGCGCGTACAGGCGCAACGGTTGAAGAAGCCGGTCCGCCAACCTGCCGAAGACCCAGCCGCCTAATGCAAGACCCGCAAAAAAAGCACTGACGCCGGTGGTGACGGCTTGCACTTCAACGCCGACCACCAGCGCGAGTTGCTTGATCCATAAAACCTGGTAAATCAGCGACGCTGCACCGGAGGCAAACAGCAGCAGCAATGGCCACGCGATCTGCAAACGTGGACTGGCGGCGTGGTTGCCGGTCTCATGCACGTGTGTGTCGTCGCGACGCTGCGCGCGTTCATGTGCACGGCGCTCACGGCGTGAGCTTTTGGCACGGTTGGCCAGCGTTCGAGTCATGGGGCGATCTGCGTCGGGAGAGGGTGAACTGATTCCGGACCGGTTTCACGCGGCTTGAAGCGTTCGCGTCCGCCGACCCAAGCCGGCGGACGCAACTGTACGACATCACGCTACGTCTTACTCGAGTCCGCGCTTCCTGAAGGACTCGTCGATCTTCTTGTCGACCTGACGGCGTACGCCGTCCACGCTGAAGCTCGCGGGCCGTTGGCTTGGCGGATAGTCCACGAAGGTCTGCAGGAACGTCGACGCTTTCATGGTCGCGATGCCGGTCAGATAGGCGTTCTTCGTAAGCCAGTCGTTGTACTGATCCGACGTGACATCGGCGCGCTCATAAGGATCCATACGCAGGTTGAAGATCTTCGGCAGACGCAGACAGACGAATGGGTCCTGCCAGATGTTCAGGTTGCCCTTCGCGCGCTGCTCGCAGAAGACCGCCTTCCACGCATTGCCGTCCTGATCCCAGCGCATCGCGACCAGTTGTCCGTCGTCGTCGAAATAGTAGAACTCGGTACGCGGGTCCTTGGTGGTCTGCCCAGTCAGGAAAGGCAACTGGTTGTAGCCGTCGAGGTGAACCTTGAAGTTCGCGCCGCCCGACTTGGGTGCCCATCCCTTCAGGAGTCGGTCCTTCACGCCGCCGTCGCCGGCGGCAGCGAGCAGGGTGGGGAACCAGTCGAGCCCCGAGAACATCTGGTTGGACGTTTCGCCCGGCTTGATATGGCCCGGCCATCGCACCATCGCCGGGACCCGGAATGCGCCCTCCCAGTTGGAGTCCTTCTCGCTGCGGAACGGTGTAGTCGCCGCGTCAGGCCACGAGAACTGATTCGGCCCGTTGTCGGTCGTATACACGACGATAGTGTTTTTGGAAATATTCAGGTCGTCCAGCAGCTTGAGCAGTTTGCCGACGTCCTGATCGTGCTCCCACATGCCGTCGGCGTATTCATTGCCCGGCATGCCGCTCTTGCCTCTGAATTCAGGCCGCACGTGCGTGAAGACGTGCATACGGGTGTAGTTCATCCAGACGAAGAAGGGCGTGCCGGTCTTCGCCTGCTTGCGAATGAATTCTTCCGCATGAGCGCCGGTTTCGTCGTCGATGGTTTCCATCCGTTTGGCGGTGAGCGGGCCGGTGTCCTGAACCTTGCCGTCGGACGTGCTGTGAATGACCCCGCGCGGTGAGAAATTCTTCACGTACGGATCGTTCTTGTCCTTAGGCCAGTACGGGCGTTCGGGTTCTTCTTCGGCATTCAGGTGATACAGGTTGCCGTAGAATTCGTCGAAGCCGTGGTTGGTGGGCAGGTACTCGTTCTTGTCGCCCAAGTGGTTCTTGCCGAACTGGCCGGTCGCGTAGCCGAGCGATTTGAGCGCTTGCGCAATCGTGATATCGCCTTTCTGCAAACCGACCGGTGCACCTGGCGCGCCGACCTTGGACAGCCCCGTGCGCAACGGCGTCTGGCCGGTAATGAATGAAGAGCGCCCCGCCGTACAGCTATTTTCGGCGTAGTAGTCCGTGAAGATCATTCCTTCGTTCGCAATGCGATCGATATTGGGTGTTCGGTAGCCCACGACCCCACGCGTGTACGCACTAATGTTCCCTTGCCCGACGTCGTCGCCGAAAATCACGAGGATGTTGGGTTTCGCCGATGTTTTGGCGGCCGGTGGTGGTGCGCTGGTGGGCGCCGGTTTGGCCGGCGCCTGAGTCTGCGCGGGCGCGTTGACGGATGGAAGAATCAATGCAGCGAACGCGGCAAGTGCGATAACTGTCGCCCCGGCTGCGTAGCGCCCCTTTCGCAGGAACATTCTCATCGTGTCGCTCCAATGGAGTTGACTTCGGTTCACCCGTTACGCGTTCCCTGCGCGCGGGTTGCCTCGTCGCGGCCGCAACCTGTATGCGGCTCGCGCTCTCTCGCGTCCTCAAGCGTGTGTCTATTGCTTAGGCGCGGGATAGATGGTTTTCCAGTCGTCCTTCATGCTGACCACGGTCCAGCCGTCGGCAATCGCTTCGTCCCAGGCCTTGTCGAGCTTGCCGATCTTCGATGTGCGGTCGTAGGCGAATTCGCGCGCGGCGTCGTCGTGATGCACCAGCAGCGCGAGGTGAGGGCCGCTGCCGGACGCGGTGTACTGCAGCATCTGCAGATCGCCGTCCGAGTTGCCGAATGCGAGAATGGGCTTGCGGCCGATATTTCGATAGATGCCGACCGGCTTGCCGGGGCCGTCGTCGACGAAATCAATTTTCGGCTGACGCACCAGTGTGCCCTGACCGTCACGCAGCTGGTATTGCACGAGCTGGCTCGAACCGATCACCTGATCGGGCGGAATGCCGTACGCCTTCTCGACCCACGGCCGCATGAATTCGATCGTGCCGCCCGACACGATGAAGGTCTTGAAGCCGTTGGCGCGCAGATAGGCGAGCAACTCGAGTTGCGGCTGATAGACGAGTTCGGTGTAGGGGCGGTTGAATTTCGGATGCCGGGCGCTGGCCAGCCACTCGCGGATGGTCTTGTCGTACTCGTCCACGGTCATGCCGCTATTGGCGAGCGCGACCAGTTGCAGCACCTGCTTCTGCTGGCTCGCGAGCGCGGCGTAGTCTTTGGCGACCAGTGCCTTGAAGGCCGGATTGTTCTTCCATTCGGGATGCTTCGGCGCTGCAGCTTTCACCTGCTCGAGCATGAAGGCGAACTGGAAATATAGCGGCTGCTCGCTCCAGAGCGTACCGTCGTTGTCGAACACGGCGATGCGCCTGTCGGGCGGCACATAGTTTGGCGAACCTTCACGGGTGACGTCGGCGACGAACTTCTGGATGGTCTGCCGGGCCGCTCCGTCGCGCCACGATGGCAGCGTGGCACTCGAATTGACGGCCGGCGGCGCTGCGTTTGTACTGCCGGGCGTCGTGCAGCCGGCGCTACCTAGCGCGATGCCGAGTGTGACCAGGGCAACGCCGAACGCCGACCTGAACACCGGGCGGAGGGTGTCCCTCGCAGATTGCGTCCACCTCGATCGATTGTTCGACTGCATCCGATCTCCATTCCGTTTGCACGACTTCGCGACCCGCGAGCGATAGCCCACGGGGGAAACGCGACCAACTCAAAGGGGCAGTGCGTTCTAGCTTCCGTCCGCGCTTACCGCGCGGGCCGACGCCTGACGTGCAAGCGGTTGCTTCCAGGTGTCTTCGTCCATCACCAGACGAAAACCGAGATGCGACATGCTGTTGTAGGGATCGGTGCCGCGCCGGGCGCTCGGACGATAGCTCAGGCAATAGGTTTCATTGCAAAGGAACGAGCCGCCGCGCGTCACTCGCTTGGGGGCATTCACGGGCACGCCCTGATCCGCTGGGTCCCATGAGTCACGCGGGCCGGCCGGGTTGTCGATTGTGCTGGTGCTAACTGCTTCACGCCGGAACTGATCGGCGCGATACCAGTCGGCCACCCACTGCCAGGCGTTGCCAGTCATGTCGGAGAGTCCATAACCGTTCGCCGGGAAGGTGCCGACCGGGCTTGTGCCGAGCGCACCGCCCGCCTTGGGGCTGACCACCGGGAATGCCTGCACCTGCTGGCCTTGCCAGACGTTGGCCATCTGCTTGCCGTCCGGCGCGAACTGATTGCCCCAGGCGTAGGTGGCCTGTTCGAGTCCGCCGCGCGCGGCGAACTCCCATTCGGCTTCAGTGGGCAGACGTTTGCCGACCCATTTTGCATAGGCCTGCGCGTCTTCGTAGGAAACCTGAACAACTGGATGATCGTCTTTGCCGATGATGTTGCTATCCGGTCCGGTGGGATGACGCCAGTTCGCGCCGGGCACATAACGCCACCATTGCGAGTAGTCTTCGAGCGGCACCGGATGATTCGTGCCGACGAAGACCATGGCCCCTGCGACCATGGCGCTATCAGGCGGACGTGGCGTGCCGGGCGGCAATTGCACCTTTAAGGTATCCCAATCGGGTTTCTTCTCGGCGGTCGTGATGTAGCCGGTCGCTTCAACGAATTTCCGGAATTCGGCATTCGTGACGTGATGACGGTCCATCCAGAAACCATGCACGCGGACCTTGTGCGCAGGGCGCTCGTTGGGTTGCGCCTGCTTTGAATCGCTGCCCATCAGGAACTGTCCGCCGGGAACCCAGGCCATGCCGAGCGGACCATGCATTCCGTCGCCATAGACGACTTGCGCATGAGGTTGATTATGCGAAGTGACTGCCCAACTGACTGCCGCGCCGACGCATGCAGGAAGCATGACGAGAAGGCTGCCCCACAGGAGTAGTTTGCGATAGCGCGTAGCACGCACCGGGTTCGCGGCAGGCGTGCCTGTAGAGCGGCCAGCCGTCACCGTGCCTCGTTTTCCTGAACTCATCATCCCTTCTCTCTCAGGTAAAGCTACTGGCCCTTTATCAAACGCGGCCAGTTCTCATGGTACTGAAGAAATTTAGCGATACGGAATAACGATTGACGCCGGTAAGCGATGCGCCGGATGAAGCTTAACAAACGTAAGCAGCAGGCTAACAATTTTTTAAGTACATTTCACGCTTTTTTTTGCGGGCGCGAAACTTTGACGGAATAGCGCTTGTGCATTACCGTGTCTGACGGCGAGTATTGATACCCAGGCACACTCAGGTTGTTCCACCATCAAAAGAGCGGGGAAATCGAGAGCCATGCGCGAAACTGTCTTGCGCTTTGAATCGAGCGTCAATGAAGCCGTGGTGGGTCAGCAAGCGGTGGTCCGCCAGGTACTGATCGCACTGCTGGCCGACGGCCACGTGTTGCTCGAGAGCCTGCCTGGACTTGCCAAAACGCGTACCGTCAAGGCGATTGCCACACGTCTCGCGGCCACCATGAGCCGCATTCAGTTCACCCCCGACCTGCTGCCGTCCGACATCACCGGCGCTGAGACGCTGCTGCAAAGCGGCACGGAACGTACGTTGAGCTTTCAGCCCGGTCCGATCTTCGGCAATCTGATTCTTGCGGATGAAATTAACCGGGCGCCGGCAAAGGTTCAATCCGCATTACTTGAGGCAATGGAGGAGAGGCAGATATCCGTGGCGGGGAAAACCCATCGAATGGCGGAGCTGTTTCTTGTAATGGCCACACAGAATCCGATTGAACAGGAAGGCACTTATCCCTTACCTGAGGCGCAAATGGACCGGTTTCTTTTTAAGGTACTGATTACATATCCGTCGCCGCAAAGCGAGACCGATATGTTGCGCCTGCTTCGGCGTGAGAGCGGCAACACTGCCGAGGTGCCCAATGTTCTCGCCCAGGATGTCATTTTTGCGGTGCGTGAGGAAATCAGGCAGATCGCGGTTGCGCCGGCGATCGACGACTACATTGTGTCGCTCGTCAATGCCTCGCGCCATGCCGGCGAGCTCGACGCCGACCTGGGCAAGTGGATCGAAATCGGTGCGAGCCCGCGCGGGTCGATCGGCCTCGACCGCGCGAGCCGCGTGCAGGCCTGGCTGCAGGATCGCAAATTCGTCACGCCGGACGACGTGCGCGCCGTCATTCATCCGGTATTGCGGCATCGGCTGATTCTGTCCTATGACGCCAATGCCGAAAACGTCAGCGCCGACGCCGTGGTCGACCGGCTGATCGAAAAGGTTGCCGTGCCGGCCTGAAACATGACGCATGGCGCATGGCGCAACAAGCAGCGTCGCATCGACGCGAGGAATCGCCGTGGTCTCGAGGTTCGAATCTGCAAACGCTGCAACGTCAGCCGATGGCCGTGTGTATGTCGACGCGGCACATCTGGCGAAGCTCCAGTTTCATGCGCGCGGGCTGAGCTTTATCGCGCCCGCGCCGGTATCGAGCGTGCTGTCGGGCAGCCACGCGTCGCGTTTGCGCGGGCGTGGGCTCAATTTCGAGGAGATTCGCGCCTACCTGCCCGGTGACGATATCCGTCACATCGACTGGAAGGTCTCGTTGCGTCTCGGCAAGCCGCAGATTCGCGCCTATACCGAAGAGCGTGACCGGCCGCTGCTGGTGGTCGTGGATCAGCGCATGAGCATGTTCTTTGGGTCGCGCCGCGCGTTCAAGTCGGTAGTGGCCGCTGAAGTGGCGGCGCTTGCCGTGTGGATGGGCTTCACGGCCGGCGACCGGGTTGGCGGCGTGCTGTTCAACGATAGCCGGATTGTACGGGTGAAGCCGCTGCGCAGCCACAGCCGGATCAACGTGCTGTTCGGTGCGCTTGCCGCGATGAATCGCGCGCTGCATGCCGACAGCGAAGCGCGTACCGATTACGCTCAACTGAATGCGGCGCTCGAAGGGGTGCTGCAGTTAGCCGGTCACGACTACCTGATTTGCATCGTCAGCGATTTTGCCGGCGCGGACGAACGCACGCAGCGGCTGTTGCGGCAACTGTCGGTGCACAACGACGTCGTCGCGGCAATGATCTTCGATCCCTTGTGGCAGCGTATGCCCGAACATCGCGCGCTGGTGGTCAGCGAAGGGCGTCTGCAGGTGGAACTGCGTATCGAGCAGGAGCGGATCCGTGCGCCGCTGTCGAGCCTGTTCAATGGCCGCACCGCCGAAGTGGCGGAGTTGCTGCGCTCAAGCGGTGTGCCGCTGATGGCGCTCTCGACGGCGGAGCCGACGGTCGATCAGGTGCGGCGCCTGTTCGGCCAGCGTGCGCGAACGGCTACGGGAAGTGGTCTATGAGCGGCACGTCACTCGTTCCACCTGATTCGTCAGGACAACTCAAGCCGCTGCAGGAATTGCCGCTGCCGGAAACAGTGTCGTACGCGCCGCATACCGTCGGCTGGGTGTTCATTGCCGTCCTGCTGCTGGCGGCACTGGGTGTGGCGCTCTGGTTTGGCTGGCGCCGTCGCGAGAAGCAGCGCTACCGGCGCGTCGCACTCAGCGAGCTGGCGAGCATCGAAGCCCGTCTCGCATCCACTCATGCAGATCGCGAACAGCGCGCGAACGCGCTTGCCGCGATACCGCGCCTGATCAAACGGACCGCGCTCGCGGCCGCGCCGCGCGAGCAGGTCGCAGCACTGACCGGTGGCGAATGGCTGGCGTTTTTGCAACACACGCACGGCCACTTCGACGCCGGCAGTGGCGCGCTCCTCGAACTGGCGAGCTATGCGCCGCCCGACGTGGTTGCTGGAATCTCCGACGGCGATGCGGCAGCGCTGATCGGCCATACACGCGACTGGATCGAACGTCATCATGTGGAAATTTGATTTCCCGTGGCTGTTCGCACTGCTGCCGCTGCCTCTTTTCGTGTGGTGGCTGGTGCCGGCGTACCGTACCCGTGCCTCCGCGGTGCGCGTGCCGTTTTTTCATGAAATGGCGCAGGCCGCCGGCGAAAAACCGGCACCCGGCGGCGTGCGGCTGCGCCGCAACGGGTTGCAGCGTCTACTCATGCCGCTGCTGTGGGGCTTGCTGGTGATCGCCGCAGCCAAACCCGTTTATGTCGAAGCGCCGATCGTACGCGAAGAACCCGCGCGCGATCTGATGCTTGCCATCGACCTGTCAGGCTCGATGGCAACACGCGATTTCGTCGATGCCACCGGCGCCCGGATGGACCGGTTCACTGCGGTCAAGCGCGTGGTGGCCGATTTCATCGCGAAGCGCAAGGGTGATCGTCTCGGCCTTGTCGTGTTCGGCGACGCGGCCTATCCGCAAGCGCCGCTCACGCTCGATCACGCCGCCGTGCAGATTCTGCTCGACCAGATGCAGATCGGCATGGCGGGACCGCGTACCGCTATCGGCGACGCAATCGGCCTGACGGTCAAGCTGATGGAGAACTCGCCGGCGCCGGAGAAGGTATTGATCCTGTTGACCGACGGCAACGACACCAGCAGCGCGATTCCTCCCGAGAGAGCCGCCGCGATAGCCATGAATCATAAATTAGTGATCCACACCATTGGCATTGGCGACCCCGATACGACTGGCGAGGACAAGGTCGATCTCGATGCACTCGCACGGATTTCCAATGTTACCGGCGGCCGAGCGTTTCGCGCGCTTGGCCGGCAGCAGGATCTGGCCGATGTCTACGCCACGCTCGACAAACTCACGCCTGAGAAAGTGAAGCGCGAAATTTACCGGCCGCAGCGCGATTTCTACTGGGTGCCGGCCGGCCTCGCGGTGGCGATTTTCGCGCTGTATCACGTGCTGGCGCTGCTGATTGCGATGTTGCGCGCACTACGTCGCGAGCAGGCGCCGGAACGCGCGAGCCTGGCGGAGGTCCGTCGTGGAAATTGATCTGACGGCCTTCCATTTTCTGCGGCCGGGATGGTTGTTGCTGCTGATTCCCGCCGTGCTGCTGCCGCTCGTCTGGTTTCGCCGCAATAGCGTGCGGGCGCGCTGGCGCAACATTATCGACCCGGTGCTGCTGGAACATCTGATCGTCGGCGATACGAAGCGCCGCGCGATTCAGCCGGTTCACACGCTGGGTCTGCTGCTGGGCATCGGCGCACTTGCTGCAGCGGGGCCGACCTGGCAGCAGGAGCGTCCGCCGTTCAATCAGGACAAGGCGCCGCTCGTCGTGGTGCTTGAACTGGCCCATTCGATGGACGCAACCGATGTCGCGCCCACGCGGCTGGAGCGTGCAAAACAGAAAGTGCTCGATCTCGCGAGGGCGCGCAAAGGCGCGCGCACCGGTCTGGTGGTGTTCGCCTCGACGGGGCATCTCGTTGTGCCGCCCACCGAAGACCCGGCCATGCTCGACCTCTATGTACCGGCGCTGTCGCCTTCGCTGATGCCGCACGACGGCAAGAACGCGACAGCCGGACTCGACGCGGCCGAGCGGCTTCTGGCGAACGACCCCACGGCGGGCACGATCGTCTTCATGAGCGACGGCTTCGATACGAACCAGACCGGCGCATTCGTGCGGAGGGCCAAAACCCTGCGCCATCAACTGCTATGGCTTGCGGTCGGCACGGCAAATGGCGGCCCGATACGCGGTCCCGACGGCATGATCGCGATGGACCCCGAAGGCCACCCGCTGATGGGCACCTTCGATGCCGACGCGATCCGCAAAGTCGCGGACGAGGCCGGCATTCCGCTCGCCAGCATGCGCGTGGATGATGACGACGTGGTGTGGGTTCAGCATCGCGCGCAGGCCTATCTCGCACAAGTGGAGGAGTCGAAGATCGTGCCGCACTGGAAAGAAACGGGCTATTGGCTCGTCGTTCCATTGCTGCTGCTCGCGCTGTGGAGTTTCCGGCGCGGTTGGAGCGTCAAGTGGCTTCCGGTCGTGCTGATCTCGCTCGCCTTCAGCGCGCTTCCCCGTGACGCCGAGGCTGCCGGATGGCGTTGGATCGATCTGTTCGCGACGCACGATCAGCAGGGCCGCTGGAATTTCGAGCATGGCGACTACAAGGCTGCGGCTCAATGCTTCGACGATCCGATGTGGAAAGGGCGCGCGCAATATCTCGCGGGCGACTATGCCGGCGCCCTCGCGAGTTTTTCGCGTCTGAAGACACCGCAAGCCTATTTCTACATGGGCAATACGCTCGCGCATCTCGACGATTACGCCGCCGCCATCAAGGCCTATGGCAACGCCTTGAAGCTTCAGCCCACACTGCGTGAGGCCGCGGCCAATCGCACGTTCCTGCAGCGCCTGCTCGCAAAGGACGAACAGGATGAAATGGACCCGGAGGAGGACCCGCCCGATCAGGTGCAGACCGACAAGAAGAAAGGGCGCGGCACGTCGACGGTGATCGAGGGGGCGCCGCGTCCGAGCGAAGAGGTCTGGATGCGCAATCTGAATACCTCCCCGGCGGTTTTTCTGCAGCAGCGCTTTGAGGCCGAATCCGATGCAAAGGGAGCGGGCACGCCATGACAGCGGTTTTCCGGCAGCTTCTGCGTGGCATTGTGTGGCTCGGCGTGGTTTGCGCTTTGACCTCGGCCTTTGCCGATCCCGCGCCGCGGACCATGGTGCGTGCGCATCTCGAACCGGCCGGCCCGGTGGTCGCGGGCAGCGAGGTCAAGCTGGTCGTCGATCTGCTGACGACCGGCTGGTTTACCGAGGCGCCGAACTGGCCGCTCTTCACTGTTGCAGATGCAATCGTGAGTCTGCCGGACGAACAGGCCGACAACCTTTCCGAAGACATTGGCGGCGTGCGCTGGTTCGGCGTGAGCCGGGCCTATCGCATTGCGCCTCAGGCGGGCAAGACCTATGACATCCCGCCGTTCGCGATCACCGTCTACCCGGGCGGCATGAGTACCCCGGTACAGCTCATGACGCCCGCGCTGAAACTCGTGGCGACCTTGCCGCCGGGTGCTGAAGGCATGAGCGTGTTCTTTCCGGCCACGAAGCTCACGGCCACGCAGAAAATCGAACCGTCGACGCAGCAGCTGCGGGTGGGCGACTCGATCACGCGAACCATTACGCAAAGCGCGGCGGCCACCGAGTCGATGCTGATTCCACCCGTCAGTCTGGGCGAGGTCGACGGATTGAAGCGTTACGCCAAGTCTCCCACCACCCGCAACATCGTGCAGGACCGGGTGGGGCTGGTCGCGGGCGAGCGAACCGACAGCGTGACCTACATTGCCGATCACAGCGGCCGCTTCAAACTGCCGCCCGTCGCAATCGAATGGTGGAACACGAAGACGCAAAAGAAAGAGACGATCGAGTTGCCGGGGGTGACGTTTTCTGCGTCCAGCGTGCACGAGAAGCCCATCTTCGAGATCCCCGCCGAGGTGATGAGCCAGGGTCTGTCGCATCGGATCCTTGTGATTCACAGCGGGCAGGCGATCGCCGGCTGTGCCATTGCGCTGGGTCTGTTCCTGGTGGTGTGGGCACGTGGGCGCATCGCGCTGTTCCTGCGGCGCGCAAAGCAGCGGTTAAGCGCCGCGCGGCAGCAATGGGTCGGGAGCGACGCTGCAGCATGGCGCAAGTTGTGCACAGTGGCTCGCAAGGGCGAATGGCGGCAAGCGATTCCGGCCCTGTATCGCTGGATGGATCGAAGCGGGGACTTCGGCCAGCCGGCGCGGCTGGAAAACCTTCCTCGCGCCGATAACCCGAAAATCGCAGCGCTGGCTGACGCGGTGACCGTGCACTATGCCGGCGGTATTGCGCGCGGGTTTCGCTGGAAGGAGACCGAATCGGCACTGCGACGCATCTGGAAAGAAAGAAAGTTGCGGCAGCGCGAAAAGAGGCCGCTTCCGCCACTCAACGAGTACTAGATTGAGAAATAGAAATGCATCTCGAACGATTGTGCTCACGAGAGCGTATGAGGCGCGTTTAGAATACGCCAGCTACCGGGGTGATCCGGTCGCACAAAGAGATTCAGAATAAATTCATATCGCATAGGCCAGTGCGATTCATAGAGAGCAGTTATTCGTCGGCGGGCAAGCCGCGCGAGGCTGTTGATAACCGGTAATCGAGCTTTCATCAAGGAGCCGCCGACCCATGCAAAGTCACTACAATCTGGGGTTAGTCGTCGTTTCGCTGATCGTCGCGACGCTAGCTTCGTTCACCGCCATTGATCTTGCCGATCGGCTTTCCCTGCTGACTTACGCTCGCGCCCGCCGCATATGGCTGGCGGCCGGCGCGTTGGTGATGGGCATCGGCATCTGGTCGATGCACTTCATCGGGATGTTGTCGTTTTCTTTAAGCATTCCGATCGGCTACGACTTCGCTATTACCTGTTATTCGCTCGTTATCGCCGTACTCATCTCCGGTTTTGCGTTGCATGTCGTCACGCAGGAACGTCTGAAGCTGTCCCATCTGCTCGTAGGCGGGGTCTTGATGGGCTTTGGAATCGCCGGCATGCATTACATGGGCATGGCCGCGATGCTGATGAACCCCGCGATCAGTTACGAGCCGATTATCTTCACTGCGTCGATTGTCATTGCAATCGCAGCTTCCACCGCGGCGCTGTGGGTCGCACACACGCTGCGCCACGGCGACCAGCACCATGTGATGCGCAAGCGCGTTGCGGCGGCCTGTGTCATGGGCGCGGCGATCGCCGGTATGCATTACACCGGGATGGCCGCGGCGAATTTCCCGGTCGGATCGGTTTGTGGTGCGGCGAATGGCGTCAAGCCTGAATGGCTCGCGGCGGCCGTCATTCCGTTTACGTTCGCGATTCTGCTTGTGACGTTGCTGCTTTCCCGTCTCGATGCCCGAGCCGAGTTTCTCGCCAAATCGGTTGCCCGGCTCAATGAGCAGATCGATCGCTTGCGGGGTCCGATACCTTGAGCGGGCTGCCGTGCTCTAGCGGCGCCCGCTGCGGCCCCACACGTAGCGCACCCAACGTTGCCACCGGCTGCGCTGCGGCGCGCTAGCGTGGTGCGAGGCCTGCTCTTCGCGGTCCCGTTCAACGCTTTTCTGCACCTGCTGGTGAATCTGGCGCAGCGTCATACCTCCGGGGCCCTTCAGTTTGTCGGGATCGGTGTCGTCTGTCATGACCATGGCCTCGTGCGGATGAGTCGACTCGATCTTGATACAGATGGATAGTCGCGGCAAGCAGGTTAGAGCCGCCTTCAAACCCGCGGGACTGGCACAATCTGGGTGACCTCCGATTCGCCTGGGAATCTTCATGCCAGATGCTGTGCCGTCTTCACCGCCTTCGCCAGCCTCGCGGCGTATCGGCCCTTTGTTCGCGTTGTTTCCCTTCCTCCGGCCCTATGCCGGCCGCTGGGCGCTCGCGTTTCTTGCGCTGGTGACCTCGGCGGGCGCCACGCTGGTGTTGCCGGTAGCTTTCAAATACCTGATCGATCGCGGTTTCGCGAGCGGCGAGCGGGCGCACATCGATCGCTATTTCTTCGCGCTCTTCGTCGTTTCGCTGGTACTTGCCGGCGCCACCGCGGCACGTTTTTATCTCGTGTCGTGGTTGGGCGAGCGGGTTACGGCGGACTTGCGGCGTGCGGTCTATAACCACGTGCTGGGGATGAGTCCGCAGTTCTTCGAGACCACGCAGACCGGCGACGTGCTGTCACGACTCACCGCGGACACCACCTTGATCCAGACGGTGGTGGGCACCAGCCTGTCGATGGGGCTTCGCAACTTCTTTCTGCTGACCGGCGGCCTGACGATGCTGGCGGTGACGAGCCCGGTGCTGTCCGGTTACATCATCGCGACGCTGATCGTGGTGGTCGCGCCCATCGTGATCTTCGGCCGGCGCGTGCGGCGGCTGTCGCGCGCGAGCCAGGACAAGATCGCGAACACGAGCGCGCTGGCGGGCGAGGTGCTCAATGCTATGCCGACCGTGCAGTCCTATACGCAGGAGCCCTTCGAGACACGGCGTTTTGCCGGCGCGGTGGAGGCAGCCTTTGAGACCGCGCTCACGCGCATTCGCGCACGCGCGTGGCTGACCGCCGTGGTGATCGTGCTGGTGTTCACCGCCATTGTGTTCGTGCTGTGGCTCGGGGCGCAGGCCGTGCTGGCCGGGCGCATGACGGCGGGCCAGTTGTCCCAGTTCATTCTCTACGCGGTGTTCACGGCCGGCGCCGTGGGAGCGGTCGCCGAGGTATGGGGCGATTTGCAGCGCGCCGCCGGCGCCACCGAGCGTCTGCTGCAACTGCTGGCGGCGCGCTCGCCGGTGCAGGAGGCCGGGACCACGGTTGCACTGCCGGCGCGCGGCGAGGGCATCCGCTTCGACAACGTCAGTTTCTCGTACCCGTCGCGTCCTGGCATTGCCGCGCTTTCCGCACTGTCTCTCGATGTTCGTCCGGGTGAGCACGTCGCGCTGGTCGGGCCGTCCGGGGCCGGCAAGACGACGTTGTTTCAACTGCTGTTGCGCTTTTACGATCCGCAGTCCGGCAGCATTCTGATCAACGGCGTCGCGACGCGTGACGTGCCGCTCGTCGAATTGCGCAAAGAAATCGGCGTGGTGTTGCAGGAATCGGTGATCTTTTCGGGGAGCGTGCTGGACAACATCCGCTACGGCGCGCCGGAAGCCACTTTGGCGCAAGTGCAGCGGGCTGCCGATATGGCCGCCGCGGCCGGTTTCATCGAAGAATTGCCGCAAGGCTACGATACTTTTCTCGGCGAGCGTGGCGTGCGACTGTCGGGTGGACAGCGCCAACGCATTGCGATCGCACGCGCGATCCTGAAGAATCCGCCCATCCTGCTGCTCGACGAAGCAACCAGCGCGCTCGATGCCGCCAGCGAGCGGCTGGTCCAGAAGGCTCTCGACAATGCCGCGCAGAACCGCACCACGCTGGTCATCGCGCACCGTCTCGCGACCGTGCAGCAGGCTGACCGCATTGTCGTGCTGGAACAAGGCCGCATCGTCGCGCAGGGGCGGCACGCCGAGCTTCTGCTGAGCTCGCCGCTTTATGCCCAGCTTGCGGCCCTGCAGTTCGGCGAGCCGGCGGGGCTGGCCGCGCAGGGGGCGCTCTGAGCGACCCGGTTGGCTCGGTGCGAACGGTGTGTCTGCTACCAAGGGAATGGATCGTCCCAGCGACAGGCACCCCGTGCTTAACTACCTCACACCGAATGGGAAAACCGAACCAATCACGCGCCCTACGTTGTAGGCCATCCCACAACCGGTGGCGCTACGCCACACCACCTCAATGCGGCTGCGCGATCTCCAGCGCATCGCGAAGATAGGCGAGCATGGCCTGATCGATTCCCGTGCCCGACAGGATTGCGGGTTCGTTCTCGTAGGCGGCGCGCAGTTTCCGGTGAGTTTCCGGGTCCGGGCCGACATAATCGTTAAGCAGGTCCATCCAGCGCAGCGCTAGCTTTTGAACCGATGGCTCGTGAGCGGTTTTACCGCTGTCCATAGCGCGCCGGATTTCCGCGACGAGACCCGGCCATTCGGAGACGTAACGCTCGTCTCTGTCATGCATGCGTTGCAGTTCCTGCGGTGACAGGTATTTTGCATAGAGCGCGAACTTCGAGTGCCTGATAGCGCGTGTCATATACGCCATCAACCCGGTCGTAATGCCGCTTTTCACCTGCAGCGACGGTTCATTGCGATGCATGGTGTCGAGCTTCGACAGCAGACCCGGATCGCCGCCGGTGTAATCGGCCACCAGCGAGGTCCAGCGCTGCGCCAACGCCTGGGCCTCGTTGCTTTCGACAGGCGCGTTGCGATCCATCAGCGCGTGCACCGCCTGAATCAATGCCGGCCAGTCGGCCGCCCCGGCGCTCTTGTTCGAACGAAGCTGGTTCTGCTCTTCCTGCGTAAGATATTTATCTTGCATGGTCATCAACTCCAACGTGGTTAGCCAGTCGGCAAGATCGGGTTCTTCTCCCGTCATCAACTGCCCGCGCAAACGATGAAGCCTGTCGCGCAGGTCGGTTGCCCGATCGATCTGTCGAGTCAGCGCTGCGATCTGCTGCTCGACAATCGAAGCGAGGGAGGAGTCCGGTCTGGCCAGCAAGGCGCCGATGTCGGCCAGCGACAGGTCCAGCCGCCGCATCGCCTGAATCTGGTGCAGCCTGGCGATGTCGTCGCGGTTGTAGAGCCGGTAGCCCGAATCGGAGCGGGCAGAAGGCGTGAGCAAGCCGATTGCGTCGTAGTGATGAAGCGTGCGTACGGTAATGCCGGATCGCCTGGCTAGTTCACCTACTTTCAGCAGCATCGAAATTGCTCCTTTCTTCATGCCTGCATGGAGACTAAAACCTGACGTTGCGTGAGGGTCAAGCAGGGCATTGAAACTTCAAAACGTCAAAGTGTTGAGGCGGCAATCGTGCCCGTTGTCACTTGTCGCCGTGCTTCGCCTGCCAGCGCTGCATGAACGCGATCTCCTCGTGTTGCGCCTTGATGATGTTGTGGGCGAGGCGTTTCAGCTCGGGATCCTTGCCGTATTTCAACTCTACCTGGGCCATTTCGACCGCGCCCTGATGGTGCGGAATCATATGCGCGACGAAGTCCTTGTCGGCGTTGCCCGTGTAGGTCGGGGCGTCCATGGCCTGCATCATTTTCTCGTCGGCGTCCTTGAAAGCATGGGTCGACGCACTCGACCCGGTGTCCGCCGGGCCGGACATGTCCATGCCGGGCATCGACGCCGCCTGTTGTGCGTGGACGGGTGTTGCCGCGACGGCGAACGCCATGCCGCTCACGATGCAAAGGGCACGGAATGCGCGAAGATTTTTCATGTTTTTCATATTGGGTGTTCCGTTTGGGACAAGGAGATATCAGACGGCCATGAGTGATGCTGCGAACAGCGGGGCACGCGCAACGCGAAAGACATGGTCCGATGCGCTTTGTTCAGGTTCTGAGCGAAGCATGAAAGCCCGCCGCCTCGATTGCCTCGATGACGCATTGCGGCGGCAGGCTCGACGCGACCTTCACGATTTTAACGGCGACATCGACGTCGAGCTTCGCCGCGGGGTCGAGGCCAGTCACTGCACGGGCAATCGCATTGGCGCAGCCGCCGCACGTCATATCCGGGATTGCGAATTCCATTTCCCACCTCCAGTGTGAAGTCAGAACCTGAGCTTGGACCTTCCCACCGCGGGAAGGTCAAGCGTATTTATCCTTGTTCATGTTGTCAGCGACCGTGAGCCCTCGGGGTAAAAAAAATGGCACGGGCCGACGCGCTTCCTGCCTTACAGTCTTCTTAATCAGCGTGCTAGACTCCGTACCCATGTCTTACTGGCGCAAACTTCTCCTCGTCGTGCTGCTCGCGCTGAGCCTTCCGGTTCAGTCGTTCGCGGTCGTCTCCATGAAATGCGAGGCCTCGCAGATCGGTGGGGAAGGTGGGGCCATGCGTTATCAGAATGCCAGTGAGATGATCCATCAGCATGGCGGAGCCGAAATGATGACGGCCGCAGGCGGCCATGATGACGCTAGCGTGCAGGCCCAGAACCACAGTCATCAGGGCGATGCGCATCATGCTCACGCCTGTCCGGCTTGCGCCTCCTGCTGTTTCGGCGGTGGTTTGCCGGCCGATTCGTTAGCGGCGATATCCGCCGCCGTTGTTCCTTTCGCCGTCCCTCTTCCTCCTGCAGCCCGCGTCGCGTCGTTTCTGACCGACGGCATCGAGCGACCTCCCCGAATCTCTGTCGTCTAGTTCTTTCGCAGCGTGAAGCTGCGATGTTCAATTTCGCCTTGATGGCCGCACGTTGCACGTCGGCCGTCCGGGTGGCATACGACGAGAAAACCAATGCGAACGTTTATTGCGGCGCTGCTCGGCGTGACGGCAGTATTGCCGGCGCTCGTGCACGCCACGCCCACACATCCCGATCCGGCGGATCCCGCGGCGTCGGTTCCTGCTGTGAATGTACCGTCAGTCTTTGCGGACTATCGACCTTATCGGCAGCAGAAAACACCCGGCTGGCAATTGCTCAATCGCGCGGTGGCGAGTCCATCCGGTGGGGCCGGAATGAACCACGGTCAAATGCATTCGGATAGTGACGCTGATGATGATGCCAACGATGGCAACAACGATGGCGACAACGATGACCAGCACGGCGCCCATCACGAGGAGCCGGCGAAATGAAGCGCACTCCGTTTCCAGAAAGCCGCGTTATCGCCGCCGTCACCGTGCTGATGTTGCTCGCCGGCTGCACGACGTTTTCGAAGGACGGCGGCTTCGACACTGTTTCCACCACGGCATCGCAGCGGCTTGGAAAAGACGCCGTGCTGGTGAGAACGGATGAAAATCGCAGCGCTGTAGCCCGGCGCACGCAAGAACTGCTGTCCCGGCCACTCAGCATGGACGACGCGGTCCAGATCGCACTGCTGAACAACCGTGGATTGCAAGCCGCGTACAGCGACCTCGGCATTGCCGAGGCGGACCGGGTACAGGCGGGACGATTGCCGAATCCCGGCTTCACCTTCAGCCGTACACACGGGGGCAGCGATCTGAGCATCAGCCGCACATTCACGCTCGGCCTGTTGAGCGTGCTGACGCTGCCGTTGGCGACACGCATTGAAAGCGGCCGTTTCGAGCAGACCCGGCTGCTCGCGGCGGATGCCATGCTCAAGGTCGCCGCCGACGCGCGCCGTGCCTATATCGGTGCCGTCGCGACGAAGCAATCGGCTGGCTACGCGGAGCAGGTGAAGGACTCGGCGCAGGCCGGCGCCGAGCTCGCGCTGCGCATGCAGCAGGCCGGCAATTTCAGCAAGCTCGACTACGCGCGTGAGCAGGCCTTCTACGCGCAAGCCGTTGCGCAACTGGCGAAGGCGCGGCAACAGTCCGTATCCGCGCGGGAAACGCTCACTCGTACGATGGGCCTATGGGGTTCGCAGGCCGAGTATGACCTCCCCGAGCGTCTGCCCGACCTGCCCGCGACCCGGCCCGAGTTGCCGGATCTCGAGCGCTTCGCGATGGAGAACCGCCTGGACATTCAGGCCGCGAAGCTGCAGACGCAAAGCGTGGCACGTTCTCTCGGCCTGAGCCGGGCAACGCGATTCATCAATGCGCTCGATGTCGGGTATCAGAACAACTTCACGAGCTCCGATGGCCGCGAGCAGGGCTACGAGATCGCCGTCGAGATTCCGCTCTTCGACTGGGGCGCCTCGAAAGTGGCGCGCGCCGAAGCGATCTATCTACGGTCCGCGAACCGCGTCGCCGAGACCGCGATCAACGCGCGCTCCGAGGTGCGGGAATCGTATTCGGCCTATGTGACGAACTACGACGTAGCGAAGCACTATCGCGACGAAGTGGTGCCGATCCGCAAAACCATGTCGGACGAACTGCTGCTTCGCTATAACGGCATGCTCGCGAGCGTATTCGAACTGCTCGCCGATTCGCGCGACCAGATCGGCGCCGTGAACAGCGCGATCGACGCGCTCAGGGACTACTGGCTCGCGCAGACCGATCTGCAACAGGCGCTCGGCGGCCGTCTGCCGCCTCTCGCAATGGCCTCGGCGCCATTCGTATCCACGGCGCCGCAAGCGTCATCCACCGATTCTGAAGGGCAATGACATGGTGTCTCGTCGAAATTTTCTCAGCGGCTCCGGCGCCGCGTTGTTGGGGGCGGCACTGGTCAGCAAGGCCGGCGCCGCATCATTGCCCGAGGCGCCCACGATGACCACGGCCGCGATGCAGCCACCGCTCGTGCCCCCGGCCGGGCGGCCATACACGCCCGTTGCCACGTTGAACGGCTGGTCGCTGCCGTGGCGCATGAAGAACGGCTGGAAGGAGTTTCATCTGATTGCCGAGCCGGTGGTGCGCGAACTTGCGCCGGGCATGAGTGCTCATCTGTGGGGCTATAACGGTCAGGCGCCGGGGCCGACCATCGAGGCCGTTGAAGGCGACAAGGTTCGCATCTTCGTGACCAACAGGTTGCCGGAGCACACCACGGTTCACTGGCACGGCATGCTCCTGCCGTGCGGCATGGACGGCGTCGGCGGTCTCACGCAGCCGCATATTCCGCCGGGCAAGACCTTTGTTTACGAGTTTCAGCTCGAGAAGCACGGCACGTTCATGTATCACCCGCACGCCGACGAGATGGTGCAGATGGCGATGGGCATGATGGGCAGCTTCATCGTTCATCCGAAGGACCCGGGCGTCATGCGGGTGGATCGCGACTTCGTGTTCATCATGTCCGCCTACGACATCGACCCAGGCAGCTTCACGCCGCGCGTGAACGAGATGACCGACTTCAACATGTGGACGTGGAATGCCCGCGTGTTTCCGGGTATCGATGCGTTACCGGTGCGCGCGGGCGATCGCGTGCGCATTCGCGTCGGCAATCTGACGATGACCAATCACCCGATCCACCTGCACGGCTACCAGTTCGAAGTGGTGGGAACGGACGGCGGATGGATTCAACCCTCGGCGCGCTGGCCGGAGGTGACCGCGGATGTCGCGGTCGGCCAGATGCGTGCGATCGAGTTCACCGCGAATCGGCCCGGCGACTGGGCGTTTCATTGCCACAAGTCCCACCACACGATGAATGCGATGGGGCACCAGGTGCCGAACCTGATCGGCGTGCCGCAGCAGGACCTCGCGAAACGTATCAACAAGCTGGTGCCCGATTACATGGCGATGGGCAGCACGGGCGGTTCAATGGGGGGCATGGAAATGCCGCTACCCGATAACACGTTGCCGATGATGGCCGGCACGGGGCCGTTCGGCGCGCTGGAAATGGGCGGCATGTTCAGCGTCGTGAAAGTGCGGGAGGGGTTGGGGCGCAACGACTATCGCGACCCGGGGTGGTTCAGGCATCCGCAAGGAACCGTGGCGTACGAATACACCGACGAACTGCCTGGTTGAGTTGGCGGCGCGGTATGCCGATCCAGGGAAAACCTTACCGATTCTTTGTGCGCTAGCTCACCAAGACGGGGCGAACCTTACGTGAGCTGACTTCCTGAAATGCTATGCTGGGTCGTCCGTTCCTTCGCAGTCAAACAGGTCCGTGCAATTTCAAAGAATACCTAATTAATTAGGAGTCGGCATGTTGAGAAAGGTGGTCGATCGGGCGAAACAGATCCGACGCAGCGAGGGGTTCAAGCATTCCGTGGCCATGCCGCGCCGGCTCTCACTTCACGCCAGGCAACGTTTGAACAGGGGCGTTTTTTCCATCGAGATTCAGGAGAACTCCGGGTTTTTCTCCGTGATGCAGATGGTCCTGTTTATTCTGATGTATTGCGACGAGAAATGCCTCACCCCGTGCATTAGCGCGCGCGGTGGGCTGTATGGCGACGCCGAGGGGAAACTGGACTGGTTCTCGGTTTTCTTCGAACCCGTGCGTCCCGCCTCGGGTGTCGCGGTCGCCCATAAAGTGAGGACGTCGACGGTTCGCGACCTGGTCCATCTGGGCTTTCGTCAGCGTTACGAATGCCTGCTTCAACTCAGGAGCGCAAGCGAACTGTTCTTCGCCCACTATCGGCCGGCCGCGCGTATCCTCGAAGAAGTCGACGCAATCTGCCGCAAGCTCGGGATCGGCGCGTCGACGCTTGGCGCGCATTTCAGAGGAACCGACAAGACCCTCGAGGCCGTGCCGGTTTCCTGGGGAAGCTTCTGCCGGCAGGTGGAATCGGCGCTCGCGGAAAATCCGCACCTCGACCATATTTTCATATCGAGCGACGAACAGGCGTTTATCGATTTCTTTATCGCGTGGCCGTTCGGCAAGCCAGTCACGGTCGCACCGGCAAAACACCTGGCATGCGGCAGCACACCCGTTCACTTCAGCGGCTATCCCGGACTCGAGATCGGCCGCGAGGCGCTGCTTTCCAGCCTGCTGCTCGCCAATTGCGGGTTTCTCGTGAAGACGCCGTCTTACCTGTCAGCCTGGTCGAAGATCTTCAATCCCGCCCTTCCGGTGAAACTCGTTTCGCCACCGCGCCCGGACGCATTCTGGTTTCCCGATAGCCGGCTCTGGCTCGAACAGGCCGCGCACGATAAGGCGGCTCAGGCGGCATAGGGTGCGTGGTTTGCCGCTACGCCGGCGCGGCGCTCTCTGCCTTCCGCTCCCGTCATATTTACGAAACGCGGCCAAGTCTTAACGCTGTGTTTACGCGGATTTTCCTAGATTTCACGGTACAGGAGTCCCTTGTGGAGACTGGGCCATGGATCTGCTTTATCTCATCGCAATCGTTGCGTTCGGCGGTCTCGTTGCGGCCTTCATAATGGGCTGCGACAAGCTGCACCGCGCACCTGGTGGCCGTCCATGACTACCTGGATGACCTGGCTCGCCGCGGCCTCGACGCTGATTCTGTTCGCTTACCTCGTGTATGCACTGCTGCGCGCGGAGGCTCTCGAATGAACCTCAACAACCTGGTTCAGCCCGGCGTTTTCATCGTCGTGCTGGTTGCGCTCGCCATACCGCTCGGCCGTTATATGACCGGCGTGGTGGACGGTTCCTCGGTGGTCGTGCGCCGGTTCGGGCGGCCGATCGAAACCGCGTTCTACAAGCTCGCCGGGGTCGACCCCAGCGCCGAAATGTCGTGGAAGCGCTATGCGCTGGCCGTGCTGGCGTTCAATACCCTCGGTGTGGCCGCGGTGTACGGATTTCTGCGTCTGCAGCAATGGCTGCCTGCAAACCCGCAAGGCTTCGGACCGATGACACCCGACGCCGCCTTCAACACCGCAGTCAGCTTCGTGACCAACACGAACTGGCAGGACTACACGCCTGAATCGACCGTCAGCTATCTGACGCAAATGGCCGCGCTGACGGTGCAAAACTTCCTTTCGGCCGCCACCGGCATTGCTGTCGTGGTCGCGTTGATTCGCGGTTTCGCGCGCCATACGACGGCGACGATCGGCAATTTCTGGGTCGATCTGACGCGTATTACGTTGTATATCCTCGCGCCGCTCGCTACGGCGATTGCGCTTGTCCTGATCAGCCAGGGCGTGATTCAGAACTTCAAGTCGTACGAAGACGTGCCGACGCTGCAGGTGACGACGTATCAAACGCCGAAGACCGACGCCCAGGGCAATCCCGTCAAGGACGCCAAGGGCAACCCGGTGATGGTGGACAACAAGGCCGACAAGCAGACCCTCGCGATGGGGCCGGTCGCGTCGCAGGAAGCGATCAAGATGCTCGGGACCAACGGCGGCGGTTTTTTCAACGCCAATTCCGCCCATCCGTACGAGAACCCGACGCCGTTTTCCAACTTCGTGCAGATGATCGCGATGCTGGTTATTCCGGCTGCGCTGTGCGTGGTGTTCGGCCGGATGGTGGGCGACCCGCGTCAGGGCTATGCCGTGCTGGCGGCAATGACGATCGCTTTCGCGCTTGCCTGCTGGGGTGAGATTTCGTCGGAGCAGAACGGCAATCCACTGTATGCGTCGCTGCATGTCGATCAAACCGCGTCGGCCACGCAGCCCGGCGGCAACATGGAAGGCAAGGAAACCCGCTTCGGCATCGCGCAATCCGGCATCTTTACCGTGGCGACCACCGCCGCGTCGTGCGGCGCCGTGAATAACATGCACGATTCGCTGACACCGATGGGCGGCTTCGTTCCGCTCCTGTTGATCGAACTCGGCGAGGTGATCTTCGGGGGCGTCGGCTCGGGTCTCTACGGCATGCTCGTGTTCGCGTTGCTTGCGGTGTTCGTGGCCGGTCTGATGATCGGACGAACGCCGGAATACATCGGCAAGAAGATCGAGTCGTACGAGATGAAGATGGTGTCGATTGCCGTGCTGCTCACGCCGCTGCTCGTGCTGGTCGGCGCATCGATCGCCGTGCTGACGGCAGCCGGCGTGGCGGGCATCGCCAATCCCGGGCCCCATGGCTTCTCCGAGATTCTCTACGCCTACAGTTCGGCCGCCAATAACAACGGCAGCGCGTTCGCCGGCCTCTCGGTCAATACGCCGTTCTACAACAGCACGCTGGCCTTCGTCATGTGGTTCGGCCGCTTCGGCTCGATTGTGCCGGTGCTGGCGATCGCCGGGTCGCTGGCTGCCAAGAAACGTATCTCCGCCACCGCCGGCACGCTGCCGACGCACGGCCCGCTGTTCGTGGTGCTGCTGCTCGGCACGGTGGTGCTGGTCGGCGCACTCACGTACGTGCCGGCGCTGGCGCTCGGCCCTGTGGTTGAACATCTGATCATGGTCGCGGGACATTGACTGAGAGGACAGCATGACCAACGGACTCCAACCGCCGGTTCATCAGCCGGGCAACATCGGCCAGGCGCGCAACGCCGCGCGCTCGATGTTCGACCCGGCGATTGCCCGGCCGGCGCTCGTCGATTCGTTCAGGAAACTCGCGCCACGTCATCAATTGCGTAATCCGGTGATGTTCTGCGTGTACGTCGGCAGCATTCTGACCACCATTCTGTGGATCGCGGCGCTCGGGGGACAGGCCGAGGCGCCCGCCGGTTTCATTCTCGCGATCGCGCTCTGGCTGTGGTTTACCGTGCTGTTCGCCAACTTCGCCGAGGCGCTCGCCGAGGGCCGCTCCAAAGCGCAAGCGGCTTCGCTGCGCGGCGCGAAGCACAACGTGATGGCGAAGAAGCTGCAGGAGGCGCATCCCAAGTCGCCGATCCGCATCACGACCGCGACCGAACTGCGTAAAGGCGATGTCGTGCTGGTCGAAACCGGCGATGTGATTCCGGCTGACGGCGAGGTCCTCGAAGGTGTCGCCTCGGTCGACGAATCGGCGATCACGGGCGAATCCGCACCGGTGATCCGCGAGTCGGGCGGCGATTTCTCGTCGGTGACGGGCGGCACGCGCGTGCTGTCGGACTGGATTGTCATGCGGGTCACCGTGAATCCGGGCGAGGCCTTCCTCGACCGCATGATCGCGATGGTGGAGGGTGCGAAGCGTCAGAAAACGCCCAACGAAATCGCGCTGACGATTCTGCTGGTCGCGCTGACGCTCGTGCTGCTGTTCGCCACCGCCACGCTGCTGCCGTTCTCGATGTTCTCGGTCGAGGCCGCGAAAGCAGGGCACGTGGTCACGATCACGGCGCTGGTCGCGTTGCTGGTGTGCCTGATTCCGACCACCATCGGCGGGCTGTTGTCGGCGATCGGCGTGGCCGGCATGAGCCGCATGATGCAGGCGAACGTGATCGCCACCTCGGGCCGTGCCGTGGAAGCGGCGGGCGACGTCGACGTGCTGCTGCTCGACAAGACCGGCACGATCACGCTCGGCAATCGGCAGGCCTCGGCCTTTACGCCGGCTCCGGGTGTCACGGAGGAACAGCTTGCCGACGCGGCGCAACTGTCCTCGCTCGCCGACGAAACACCGGAGGGCCGCAGCATCGTCGTGCTGGCCAAGCAGCGCTTCAATATTCGCGAACGCGATATGCATGCGTTGCAGGCGACCTTCCTCGCCTTTAGCGCCCAGTCGCGCATGAGCGGTGTCGATCTGCCCGAACGGGAGATTCGCAAGGGGGCGTCCGATGCGATCAAACACTACGTCGAGGCGCACGGCGGCCGGTTTCCCGCGGAGCTGAGCGCGGCCGTGTCGGAGATCGCGCGGCGTGGCAGCACGCCGCTGGTGGTCGCGCAACATGATCGCGGCGAGGGCGCCGCGCGCTGCCTCGGCGTGATCGAGTTGAAGGATATCGTCAAGGGCGGCATCAAGGAGCGCTTCGCTGAGCTGCGCAAGATGGGTATCAAGACCGTCATGGTGACGGGCGACAACCGTCTCACGGCCGCCGCGATTGCAGCCGAAGCAGGGGTCGACGATTTCCTCGCCGAAGCCACCCCGGAAGCGAAGCTCGCCACGATCCGCACGCACCAGGCCGAAGGCCGCCTCGTGGCGATGACCGGCGACGGTACCAACGACGCCCCGGCGCTCGCGCAGGCGGACGTGGCGGTGGCGATGAACACCGGTACGCAGGCCGCGAAAGAAGCCGGCAACATGGTCGACCTCGATTCGAATCCGACCAAGCTGATTGAGATCGTCGAGATCGGCAAGCAGATGCTGATGACGCGCGGCTCGCTCACCACGTTCTCGATCGCCAACGACGTCGCCAAGTACTTCGCGATCATTCCGGCGGCGTTCGCGACAACTTATCCGCAATTGCGTGTGCTCGACGTGATGCATCTGAGCTCGCCCTCGTCGGCCATTCTGTCGGCGGTGATTTTCAATGCGCTGATTATCGTTGCGCTGATTCCGCTGGCGCTCAAGGGCGTGAAATACCGGGCGCTGGGCGCGGCGTCGCTGCTGCGCCGCAACCTGCTGATCTACGGGCTGGGCGGAATATTGCTGCCTTTCCCGTTCATCAAGCTGATCGATATGGTGCTGAACGTGTTCGGCTGGGTCTGACCCATTAGAGTGAAGATCATGAAAACGCTGCTACGTCCGCTGCTCGTTCTGTTCATCCTGATGACCGTGATCACCGGGGTGATCTACCCGATCGTCGTGACCGCAATCGGTCATACGGCCTTCGCGGCGCAAGCGAACGGCAGTCTGCTCGAGAAGAACGGCAAGACGGTCGGCTCCGCGCTGATCGGTCAGCAGTTCGACGCGCCGGCCTATTTCTGGGGACGCCTGTCGGCCACCACGCCCCAGCCCTATAACGCGCAGAACTCGGGTGGCTCGAACCTCGGCCCGACCAACCCCGCGCTCGCCGACGAAATAAAAGGCCGCCTCGACGCGTTGAAAGCGGCCGGCAACGACATGTCGCAACCGGTGCCGGTGGATCTGGTGACGTCCTCGGGCAGCGGGCTCGATCCGGAGATCAGTCCGGCGGCGGCCGCCTATCAGGCGGCGCGCGTGGCGAAGGCTCGCGGCCTGACGGTCGGCCAGGTGAACGATCTGGTTGCGCGTAATACGTCGGGGCGGCAGTTCGGCCTCTTTGGCGAGGCACGCGTGAACGTGCTGAAGCTCAATCTCGCTTTGGACGATCTCAAGCCGATGCATTGAACCGGTTGATTACTGTTGCTCTTTCTTTGCTGTTCAATCATTACGGAGACCCCGCCTGGACGTTGGCCGCTACCTCAACAGGGTGCTGCCGACGTGGCACATTCATGAGCGATCCCACCGTAACAGTCGTTGTGATCGACGCCGACAAAGCCATCCGCCGCTTTGTTCGCAGCAGCCTCGAAGCGAATGGCATGAGTGTCTTCGAAGCGCAGACCGGCGCGCAGGGCCTCGCACAGGCGGCGACACGGCTAGCGGATCTCGTCATCGTCGATCTGAATTTGCCGGACATGGACGGCATCGAGGTGATCCGTGAGTTGCGCGGCTGGTCGGCGATGCCGGTGATCGTGCTGTCGGCGCGAAGCCGCGAGGAAGACAAGGTAGCCGCACTCGATGCCGGCGCCGACGACTACCTCACCAAGCCGTTCGGCCTGCCGGAGCTCAGCGCGCGGATTCGCGCGCATTTGCGCAGGCAGGCCAACGGCGACAGGGTCGGCACGCCTCAGGTTCAGTTTGGTCTGGTCACGATCGATCTCGGTGAACGAAGGGTGGTGCGCGGCAGCCACGTAGTCCATCTCAGCCCCACCGAATATCGCCTTCTGTCCGTGCTGGTGCGCCATCCTGGGCGTGTACTGACGCATGAGCAACTGCTCGGCGAGGTGTGGGGGCCGCTGCGAATCGACAATCATCATTACCTGCGCATCTACATGGCGCATCTGCGCCACAAGCTCGAACGCGACCCGGCGCATCCTGAACACTTTGTCACGGAGGCCGGCGTCGGGTACCGGCTGGTCGGCGTGCGATGAATTTCACAGGATTTTTATGGCGCCCGCGGCAATCGTTTCCCGGTCTTTACGGTGTCGTCCGTATAGTTCAAATCTGGCATACCGCCGTAAGAATGAGTCCGCGAATTGAAAGAGGATGTATGGCATTCAAGCAAACAAAGGGTAATGTGACCGTTGAGGCGTGCGTGTTCCCCGCGCCGGGCCACATGTTCAAAGGCGCATTGCGCGTAACGACCGCGCGGCGGGACAGGCAGATCCAGCGGGTTACCGGGCGTGGTTGCGGCCGGCCGATGCGCGATCGCGCCGCGGCACTGGCCTTGGCCGAAGCCGAAGCACGCCGCATGCTCGGGGTTTGAAAATCTATGACGCCCTCGAGACCCGCCATGATATTCAGGGGGATGTGCAAGGTCGTCGCCATCGCCTTCGTTACCAATCAGGTTCTCACGACTATTTTTACGTACGTCGCGCAGCAACTCGACGCCGCGCTGCCCCATGAAACGATCTGGCTTTTCAGTTGCGTGACATGCGGGCTGCTCACCCTATGGTTGCAATCCGACGCGCGGCGCGCGTTCGGTTTCGCACGTGAGAGGGGTTTCGTGAAGACGGTTGGCGAGCGCAAGCAGGAGTTGCAGATTGCCGAGGATTGTCCGAAGCGGTGGCTGGTCATTCTGCATATCGAACTGAATCCCGCAGCGATACAGACATCGTGAGAACGCGGTACGCCGCAGTGGAATGTGCCTGCATGCGGACACATTCCACTGCGGCGTGCTTTAGCATGAAGATTTCTACATGCCATTTTTTTACACGACATTAATACCGCATTGGCTAAGCTAAAAGTACAAGCTACCTGCCGGAGTTCTCGATGATACGAATGCTGATTCCTGTTCTCGACCATGGCGGCGCGATAGAAGCCGCGCGCTACGCGGCCTTCATGTTTCTGGAGCGTGGCGTGACCGAAGTCGAATTGCTGGAAGTACTCGAGCCGGTGGATCAGGGGCGCGCGGCAGCCTTCCACACCCGAAGCTCACTGGTGCGGATGGAAAAGCAGGCCATGCTGAAAGCGTTGATCGACGCCCGCACCATATTGGAAGAAGCAGGTGTGCCGTACCACTGGAAACGGGTATTCGGGCACCGCACGAAAGCCATCGCCGATTATGCGGCAACCAGCCGCCCAGACGTGATGGTGATCGACGCAAGCCAGATGGGCTTCTTCAGAAGGCTGGCCATGTTCGCGTCTCTATCGAGGCGAACCCCCACGCCGGTCACGATGGTTCATTGAAATAGCCCACGTTCATCGGCGGCAGCTCCATCTGCTTGCCATGCCGGTGCAACTGCCTCGCGCTTATTCATTCCTTACCCAACTCGGCAAAGCAGAGGGTGCTCGCCTCGCAGGCTTGCGTAAATGCGAGGTCGTAGCTCGAGAAAAAGACGGTGCGGGTTTCAGCGAGCGTTTTAAACAGATCGACCAGAACCGCGCGTGCCGACGCGTCGAGTCCGCCTACCGGTTCATCCGCGATCACGACTTTCGTGTCGCCGAGTACCGCCCCCGTGAGAAAGATCTTCTTGCGCGTGCCGAACGACATCTGTTCGAAGCGCTTGTCGAGATGCGGTTCGAGCCCGAAACGGTGGGCGAGAGCGAGCGTATGAGCGTCGAGCGTCGTGTTTCGCTCCGCCGCCACACGATTCAGATACACGCGGCCCGTCTCGTCGGGATACGTCATGCAGTCTTCCGGTACATAAGTGAGCACGGATTTCGCCAGACGCGGCGCGCTGCGCAGTGAGTGGCCGCCGAGCCATACCTCGCCCGTGTCGGGTTCGATCGTGCCTGCGAGCATGCCTAGCAATGTGGATTTGCCACTGCCTGATTCATCGTTGAGCGCCACGCATCCTGCCGCGCTGTCGTAATGCAGGTGCTGGAAGAGGATGCGTTCGCTATAGCGTTTGCTGAGGTTCTCGAATCGAAGCATAAACGTGGAGTGTATCTGCCGAAGAATGTGCCGCGCGCGCCGGCGCGGTGTGCGATTCCACGCGATTCCGCGCGGCGCGGCATGCTTCGGTAAGTTGGCGGTGTGCAAGTGTAGCAGCGCGCCTGAAGGCACTGCCCGGCGTTCGACACTGCACCGGACGGTTGCGCCATTCGCCTGCGCAGTTGCGCGCAAACATCGGGGCAGGCGTGTAAAGTTGCGTCTCGCCGCGCCGTTAAGTAAAAAAAGCGCCATTGACACGCCAACAATTTCCCGACTCTCCCGACGCTTTCCTCGTCAAGCGCAATCCATGCAAACCGCTGCCCGCGAAAGCACTCCGCCGTCCCGCGCCGAACTCAGACGTATCGTCACGGCGATTGTCGTCGGTAACGGCTTCGTCGCATACGACTTCACCGTCTACAGCTTTTCCGCCGTCATCATCGGCAATCTTTTTTTTCCTTCGGTTAATCCCGCGTCGTCGTTGCTGCTCTCGCTCGCCACCTTCGGTGCGGGTTTCGTGATGCGCCCGCTCGGCGCGATCATGATCGGCCACGTCGCCGACACCCGTGGCCGCAAAGCCGGTCTCACACTATCGCTAACCCTCATGACCGTCGGCACCTGGTTGATCGCGTGCCTGCCGGGCTATGCGTCGATCGGTCCGGCGGCGCCGGTATTGATGGTGCTCGCGCGCCTGATGCAGGGGCTCGCGGCAGGCGGGGAGATTGGGCCTGCGTCGGCTTCGCTGATGGAGTCGGCCGCTTACCGGCATCGCTGTTTCATGGTGAGCTGGCGCGGCGCGAGCCAGGGCGCGGCCGCGTTCGCCGCCGCGCTGGTCGGGGCGAGCATGACAGCGCTGCTGTCGCCCGCCGCGATGCAGGACTGGGGGTGGCGCATTCCGTTCGTGCTGGGCGGGCTGATCGGACCGGTCGGCTGGTATTTGCGCCGCCGGATGCCGGTGGCCGCGCCGCTGCCGCGTGCGCGGCTCAGCCCGTGGCGCATGCTCACGGACCATCCTCGTCCGATCATTTGCGGCCTGCTGATGATGGCGGCGCCTTCGGTGGGCATCTACCTCACCGTCTTCTATATGCCGGCTTATCTGGTTCGCACGCTGCATCGGCCGGCTGCGATCAGCTTGCTGACGGCCTGCCTCTCCGGGCTCGTGATCCTCGTCGTGACGCCGCTCCTCGCGTACGCGGCCGATCGCCTCGCGAGCCGCAAGACGCTGCAATACGCGGCACTCGTGGCCGCGCTGGCGGGCACATGGCCGGCATTCCGGGCGCTGGTTCACGGCGTGGGCGATGTCGCTGCGCTCGTCATCATCACGGCGTACGTCGCGCTTGCGGTCAATAACGCCGGCCCGGCGTCCGTGCTGATGATGGAGGCGTTTCCGGCGCATCGGCGCGCGGCCGGACTGGCGGTGATTTACAGCTTCGGGGTCGTGCTGTTCGGCGGATTTTCGCCGTTCCTCGTGACGTGGCTGATCAACCGGACGGGCGATCCGATGGTCCCCGCGTGGTATCTGATGGCCGCGACCCTGCTCACGCTTGCTGCGCTGCGGGCATTTCCCGAGGCAGAAACGCCCCGCGCGAGTGTTGCCCGCGCTTCGCAGCCGAGGCCGTAAGCTCGCCCGCGCCGTGGTGCTGCAGGATCAGCGCCCGCGCCCGCATGTCCTGCGGGCTCATGTCGAAGGCGCGGCGAAATGCGCGGGTGAAATCGGACGCGCTCTGGAAGCCGAGTCCGTACGCGATATCCGTCACCTGAAGATGTGGGAAACGGACCAGTTCGTCCGCCGCTTCCCGCAAACGGCGATTGCGGATGTAGGCGCCAAGGCCGCCGTCGTGCTCGAACCAGCGATAGATGGTGGCGCGTTTCAGTTGCAGCGCCTGGACCACGCTGGTTGGCGTGAGCTCGCTCTGATGCAGATTGGCGTCGACGTAACGCCGCACCTGTCCCATCACGGCCGCCTGCAGCGCCGCCCGGCTCGCACCCGTCAGGCTTGCTTCCTTGCGGAACGCGGCGATCATCAACTGGGCGCCTGTATGGAAGGCGTCTGCTGCGGCGAGCGGGTCGAGCGTGGGGATTTCCCTGGCGAGCGCCGCCATATGGTCCAGCACGAGACCGGTCAGCGGTGAGCCCTGCGGAACGATCCGCCCGTGAATGGCCGAACCGTCGCCCAGTTCCTCGTCCACGATCGCGGCTGGCACGAACAGATTCAGGAGCCGGCTTTCGGGCCGCGCGGCCCGAAACGGCTGGTTCATGTCGAACGCGACGATGCCCTGCACCGAACCCGGCGCACTGCGTTTCTTGCGAACCCCCGTTACTTCGCCGATTTCGCCTTCCACGCACAGATGGAAGACGTAGTCGCGCCGCGAGTCCGTGGAGACGCGCGCGACTGAGCGTTCCAGCCGCAATGCCTGCGTGCGGCAATCTGTAAATACCATGCCGCCGACCGCGTACAGATCGATCTCACCGCGAAATCCCGCCACGATCTGTTCCTTCGACGGCGGCACGTCGACCACATGGCCCACACGCTCGCGCCAGCCGAGAAATTGTTCCTCGATTGGGAGTGCATGCGTGCTGAAGCGGCTCGCGGAAATCGCAGAGCGCGATTCGGCTGCGGCGGCAGCGGCCAGATGCGGCGGCAAGGTGCGCTGATTCATGGATTGACGGTGCGAATTGGGGGGGCGCGGTCCTGCCGGATCGAGCGGCGGTAACCCGATATTTAACACGCCATCGTCCAAAACTGAGACGTATGGTAAAGCGTATCAAAAAAGCTGGGTTATTGTCGGACGATTGGCGGCGAATGGTTTTCATCTGCCGTTTAATGAGTCCATTGATAACAGAACAGGCCGCGGCGACGAATAGCCGTTTGAATCTGTCGAAGGAAAGAGTTGCGAGGATCGGGGGTAGTTGCAGGAGAGCCGACCGGTGCCACCAGGCACCGGCAATAAGAAAAGATGGACCTGAGAGTGCGGCGAAATGCGGATGGACCCATAGAGGTCCGCCTCCCAGCCGCGAAAACGTTGGGCGCCTTGCCCGACGTCCGTCCGGCGGCGTGAGGTAGGCGCCGCCGGACTTGGCCGAGCGACCGGTCGGGGACTGCCACTAACGTGTCATCCCCGCCGGGCGCCCGCTCGGTTAACTTCTTCTACGCGACACGCGAAACCCGTTTATAGCCATCCGCCGTGTCTGGATGAATGTCTCTAATAATCCACGCTTTGCTGTCATTCTGACCGCTTTTAAATAGGGCGCGGTTACTTTCAGATCTGAAGAATACGCAGGGAATATAGCGCTGATAAACTGTGCGCCGGAGCAACCGGGCATCGCTTTAGCGCGCCGATTGCTCCCTGAATCCGACGCTATCGAAGGTCGGATAGACGGTAGAAACAGGCCTTTTCTGCAACCCGGAATGAGTGGCCAGCCGGTCTCCTGGCCGGCGGGTTGGCTGCTAAAAGGGACAAATGCTTTGGTGTCCTTCTTTTGGTGTCCTTCTTTCCGCACACGCATGGTGTCGCATCAGCGGATCTTCCCCATCAGCCTCTACCACCTGATTTTGACCAGTATTGAAGGCCTGTCTTGGCCTGTTTTTGGAAGTGACTCATGAAGCCGGGAAAGAATTCGCTTGAGAAAAGACGCGTACGCAAGATCGCCATGGCGCTCGGTGCGTTACTCGTCGCCGTATTGCTCGCCTTGAGCATGTGGGCTTACCAGCAGCGCGACGGGCAGGCCAATCCGGCGCTCACCGGCATTGCGAGTCAGATGCGTCACGATCCCTCGGCGTGGACACACGAAGAGAAAGACGCGTCGCAAATGCTGCGTGACGTTCGCGCCGCCAACGTAACAGCGATCGGCGTGAGCCCCAATGCGATTCTGGTGTCGACGCGCGAGGGCGCGAAATACTTCGTCACCGACCATAACGCCACGTTCTCGCACGCACTGCTGCTCGGCGAACCCAAAGCCGATCAGGCGGCGTCGTATCAGCTCGTCTGGCTGCCCGACGCCGATATCCGGACCGGCGCGGCGCGTTGGGTGCCGATATTCGGCCTGTTGCGCGACACGATCGGTCTGCTGCTGCCGTTGTTGCTGATCGGCGGCATGGTGTGGTACATGCGCCGCGAGATGAAGGGCGGCGCCTCGCTGCTCACCAAGGCGCCCACGCTGTGTTTCGACGACGTGATCGGCGCGGGAGAGGCCAAGGCGGCACTCGCGGACATCCGCGGCTATCTGTCCGATCCGAAGCAATTCACGTCGATGGGCGTGCGCGCACCGTGCGGCATTCTGATGGTCGGCGGCCCGGGCGTCGGCAAGACGCGGTTGGCGCAGGCGCTCGCCGGCGAATGCGGCGCGAACTTCATTTCGATCACGGGCAGTTATTTCAGTGCGAAGTACTACGGCGTCGGCATCCAGAAGGTCAAACACCTGTTCGAACTCGCGCGCAAGAACGCTCCCACGGTCATCTTCATCGACGAGGCCGACGGCCTCGCCAAACGCACGGATACCGGCGGCGGTCCCGTCGAAGCGGAGAGCAATCGCATCATCAATCAGTTGCTCGCGGAAATGGACGGCTTTGCTTCCAACGAAGGCGTCATCGTCGTCGCAGCAACCAATCACCCCGACAATCTGGATGAGGCGTTGCGCCGTCCGGGCCGCTTCGACCGTACCGTGCAGGTCCGTTTGCCCGACCGCGAAGAGCGCGCGGAAATTTTCCGCTTCTACGCGCAGAAACTGAAATCGAAAGCCGCCGATATCGACTACGACCAGCTTGCGCGCCTGACCACGGGGCTTTCTCCGGCAACCGTCGCGATGGTGGTGAATCAGGCAGGCCTCGTCGCGCGCAAAGCAGGCGAAACGGAAATCGCGTCGAGGCATTTCATGGAGGCGATCAAGATCGCGCGCATCGGCGACGTGAGCGGCGCCGAACGGGCGCTGAGCGAGGACGAACGCACGCGGATCGCGGTGCACGAAGCGGGGCACGGACTGGTTGCCGCGCTGCTCGGCACCGGTGTGCTGGAAGAGGTGACGATTTTGCCGCGTGGCGGCGCCCTGGGTGTCGCGCTGATCACGAAGGCGCAGGACAAGCACCTGTACCGCGAAACTGAAATTCGCAACGAGATTCAGGTTTTGCTGGGCGGACGCAACGCCGAAATCCTCACGTTCTCCGAAGCATCGAGTGGCGCCGCATCCGATCTGCAGGAAGCGTCGCGCATCAGCCTCGACATGGTGTCCAGGTTCGGCTTCAATCGCGACGGCGATCTGTTCAGCCTCGCGGCGCTGCCCTCGCAATACGCGGGTCTGCAAATGAAGAGCGCCATCGAACACGCTAACGTGCTGCTCAAGGAATTGAACGAGTTGTGCTACGGGCTGCTGCACGCCTATGAGCCTGTCCTACGCGCGATTGCCGACGAGCTGCTCGAACGGGAGACCGTTCCTGGCGAAACGGTTTACCGGTTGATCAAGGAGCACAAGAGTGCGCTGAAGATCGTCCACGAGCCGGCTGCTGCCTGAGCGATTTGCCCGTCACGCGTCGTCTGCGTGGGGCGCCGGTGGTGGTGTTTCGCCTTTTTGCGGTAACGGCTTATCGAGACCCGGTTCGACCGGTGTGGGGATGGCGTCGCCAATCGGCTTGGACACCTCGGTAGGCGGGCCGCCCGGATCTTCATCCGCCTTGCGGTCCGGCTCATTCGGCTCATTCGGGGGATTTGCCTTGGTTGCCAAGAGGGCTCTCCGGTTGATTACGGTAAGCAACAACCAGCAAGGCGCGTTCCACGGCCTGAACTGACCGCCACACGGAACCCGAACCCTTATAAAACCCCGGATTTCCAGACCATCTGCGCGGCGGCGGCCAGAACGAACAGCAGAACCAGCACCCGAAACGCCGCCGGCGGCAAGCGGTCTCGCAGCGGCCGTACCAGTAGCATGCCGATGATTACCGGCACGCTCGCACACGCTGAAATGATCAGATCGCTCCAACTGGCATGCGCGCCGCCACTGAACGCGGCAACCAGCGTGACGATCGACACCACCAGGATAATTGCGATCTGCTTGGTAAAAGCTTTCCCCGTGGCGCCGGTGGCGATCAGATACATCGCCAGCAAAGGCCCCGGTACCGAGGCGATACTTTCCATCACGGCCGCGCCGAATCCCAGCACGAAGCCCGCCGGCTTCGCCCACGCCGGCGATAATGTCAGCCGCGGCGACAACAGCAGGAGCAGTGCCGCAACGATCAGCAAAGTGCCTGCGGCAGCTTGCGCGCGATGCGGCGCCAGCGAGATCAACACGCTCACGCCGACAATATTGCCGACCACCGTGCCGATCAACGGCGCAGCAATGCGCCGGACTGTGGGCAGCATGTCGCCGCCTTCCAGCGCCTGAGGAATATTGCCGAGGATGATCGGCATCGACAGCAACAGCACGGCCTCTTTGATCGGCATGAACTGGCTGAGGATCGGCATCGCCACCAGCGGTACGCCGATACTGACTACGCCCTTGACCATGCCGCCCAGCAGCAGCGCCGCAATGATGCCAAGCAGCGCGTAGAGACTGAGCGTCTGCAGGCTCGCGCCAAGCACGCCGTCGGCAAAACTGAAATGAAACATCGTTGGTGTCCGCGAGCCAACCGCGCGGACCAGGTGGAGCGGCGTTCGCGGGCAGTGGCTTGTTTTTATTGTTCGGCCTGTTCAGTGCCCGCGTGTCGCGCAAGGATCGAAGCAGCCGGCTAAGTGAGGCCGCATGATACCGTGCCTGCGTTCAAATCGCATGAAGGCATATCGTAAGCTTCGCCGCGTTCAGATCGCATCTGACGTGACGTCTTGATCCTTCCGCCGTGCACGCTCGTTGCGAGCGGCTGCTGAGGAGGCAGCGGAGGTGGCAGGCGAGGCGGCATGCGCCGGCACTCTTTGCGCGCTGACCGGGTCCGTCGTGTCCGTCTGCGCGTGCCGTGTTTTCAGGCGCAGAATCGGTGCTTCGATCAGCCGCCAGGACAGCACGGCCAGCGTCAGCGAAATCAGGAATGACGCGACAATGCCCGCGGCGTGCGCCCAGACCGGTACGACGCCACCGAAGAACGCCGTGGCGTGGCGGTTGCGAGTCAGGTCCGGAATCAGGTTATGGTAGAGATAAAAGCCGTAGCTGATGCGCCCGAAATTGACCAGCCAGCCGGTTTCAAGCAGACCGATCACCACTGCATTGCGGCAGCACGCAATCGAACCCACAAGCGCCGCGATACAGACGCCATACACGGCGGTCACCATCGTGAAGGCAAGCGGACTGTTCAACTGGTTCCACCTCGGCTCGGTCGCGCAAAACCCCACAAGGCACACACTCAGTACGAGTAACGTCATGCCATGTCCGAGCATGACGCGTAAGCGGCTCGCTTCTCCTGCGATCATCAGGCCGCCCATGCCGCCTAAAGCCAGTAGCCAGAAGTTGGTGAGCGGATGCGTGTAGATTGTGATTTCCTGCCACTGTGCCGCACGCATCGCTAACAGCGAGGCCAGCCCGACCGCGATGATCGCGAGACACACAGCCCGATGCCGCCGCGTCGCAACCAGCAGTAACAATGGCGCCAACACGAGATAAAACTGTTCTTCGATCGCGAGACTCCAGAGGTGCGAGTAACGTCCCGGCCAGTAATGCAGCACGGAGCCGATCCAGAAGTTCGACAAATAAGCGAAATGAAACGGCATGCCGCCCGCCAGTTCAGGACTTGCCATGCCCAACGCCATCAGCACGCACATCACGCCCAGCATCAGGTAGTAAACCGGAAAGATACGCAACGTGCGGCGGAATAAAAAACGCTTGAGTTCGGCGCCGAAGCCGCTGCCGTTTCTCTCGATACGTGCGCGTTGCGCGGACAGAATGCCGATGATCAGAAAGCCGCTCAGCGCGAAAAAAATCCATACGCCGAGATGGCCGATCTCACCGATTTCACCGAATAGACGGTGCTGAAAAAAGACCATCAGGACTGCAATCGCACGCAATCCGTCGAAGCCGGCGATCCTGTTGTTCATGGGGTTGTCTTCCAGCGGAAATGCATAAATTCATCCTACGATGAAAAAAAGCGAAAAAAATCGCGCGCTGGAATGTGTGATTTTTTTCAGCTGCCTTCAGTTGCCTTTACCGATCGCACTCGCACCGGACTCAGTAAAAGCCGCAAAACTTGCTGCAAGGTTTTCCATCAACCTCACACGCGACGAGCCAGTATTACGGCGTACCGACAGCAGAATTTCAGATTGCTGCCGCCTCGCATGTGTTTAAAGGGTGGTTGTCAGCGCGTGTGGATGGCGCGCACGGACTCGGCGGGAACGATTTATTGTCATAGGGTTCCTAACGGGAACAACGACATCTACCGGCCTTCCACGGCGCCTGGCACGCACGCGCCATCTTGCGAGAAACAGCATGGACATTCGTCGCGGACGCTCGATCGAAGTGGATTTCTTCCGTGGCGTCGTGCTGATCGTCATCGTGCTGGATCACATTCCCGGTAGCACGCTGTCGCATCTGATGTTGCACGCCTATGCGTTGTGCGATTCGGCGGAAGTGTTCGTATTCCTCGGCGGCTATGCGTCGGCAGCGGCGTACACAGCGGTGCTCGCGGGCCGCGGCGAAAGCGCGGCGGCAATGCGCTTTGTCCGGCGCTGCTGGGAAATCTACCGCGCCTATCTGTTGACCGCGGTGTTGACCCTGCTGTCCGGTGCCGTTCTCGCGCTATTGCATCTGAACCAGCCGATGATCGACCTCACGGGCTGGCAGCCGTTCGCGGTTCAGCCGCTGCACGCGGCGTTCGATATTGCCGTGCTGCGGCGCCAGCCGTATCTGTCGAGCGTGCTGCCCATGTACGTGATCTTTGCGCTGTGCGTGCCGCTCGCGGTGCCGCTGGCGCGCCGCTCGCCGCTCGCGGCGCTGGGTCTGAGCCTCGCGGTCTGGTCGCTCGCCCGGCCGCTGGCCGCGCTATTGAGCATTGACGACGTGGCCGACTGGGCTTTTAATCCGTTTGCGTGGCAACTGATGTTCGTGCTTGGTATTCTGTGCCGGGTGCAGCCCGTCAGCGAGCGCTTTCACGCCACCCGTACGGCGCACTGGCTCACACGCGCCGCGGTGGTCGCCGTGCTGGCCTTCGCGATCGTCAAACTCTTTATACTGACGCAGCCATTGCCCGGCGTGCTTAAACAGAACCTTTCAGTGGATCGCGTGATCAACTTTGTCGTTATCGCCTGGCTCGCCGCGCAGTTCGTGCGCGCGGGCAGCATTGCGTGGCTCGCACAGCGGTTGCCGGCCGTGGTGACGGTCGGCCGCACCGGGCTGGTATGTTTCGTTTCCGGCACGCTGGTATCGCTGATCGTCGACACGGCGACACCGCATACGTTCCACGGCTTTCGCGGCACGCTGATCGGCCTCGGCGGCGATCTGGTCGCCATCGGCGCAGTGCTGATGATCGCGCGCGGCTGGAACGACTGGAAAGGGCAGCAGTCGCGCGCGGCCGCCAGACGCGCGCGTTACGGATGAGGGCGCGTGCGGGTCTGGTGTGCCATGTGAATTTGACGCGAGGTTCGCGCACGCTGCTCATGGCCGTCGGCGCGATGCTGTGCTTGAACGCTCCGGCGGCATTCGCCGCGACCAAGGACGCCCCGCTCGCCATGCGCTGCGCGGAACTCGCGGGCGCCGTGCTGCCTCCTGAACTGATCGCCATACCCACGGCCGGCGTGCTGATCGAAAGCGCGGCCATGGTCGCGGCCACAGCGCCCGGCAATCAGCAGGGCGGCGAATATTGCCGTATCACCGGCCGTATCAAAGGACTCAAGGCCACTACCCCCGATATCCGCTTCGACCTGAATCTGCCGCGCCGCTGGAACGGCCGCGCGTTGCAGATTGGCGGCGGGGGCTATAACGGCGTGGTGGTGAGCGGCACGGGCGTGATGCCGTTCTCACCGGATCGCGCACCGCTCGCGCAAGGCTATGCGACCTTCGGCGACGACTCCGGGCATGTGGGCAATTCGTCACTCGCGGTCTTCGGCCTCGTGGATGAAGCGGTGACGAATTTCGGCTACGCGCATCTGAAGAAAACGCACGACGCCGCGCTCGCGCTCATTGTGCGTGCGTATGGCCGGCCGCCGCAGCGCATGTATTTCGCCGGCGGCTCGACGGGCGGCCGCGAAGGCTACACGGTGATGCAGCGCTACCCGGACGACTACGACGGCGTGATCGCCAATTCCCCCGCACTTAATTTTTCCGGCGTGCGATTGATGGGCGTGAAGCTCGGCCAGGCGGAGTACGCGACGCCCGGCGGTTTCATCCCGCCGCTGTTGCTCGAGCACGTGTATGAACGCACGGTTGCGGTGTGCGACCGGCTAGACGGCGCGGCGGACGGCATCGTCAGCGATGTTGCCGGGTGCCGGCAACACGAAGCGGAAATCATCGGCTCGTTGCGCTGCGCCGGACGAACACCCTCGCACGATGAGTGCCTTACCGACGCGCAACTCTCCACCTTGCTGCTGATGCGCGACGGCCTGGCGTTGCCCTACAGGCTGGCGTGGGGCGTGACCGGCTATACCGGCTATAACGTCTTTCAGGGCACGCGCCTGACCGGCCTGCTCGGGCTCGCGCATCAAGCCGAGCGTTTGCCGGTGCCGACTTTCTTCGCCAACGGCTACCTGTTCGCGCAGGGCGACGGCTACATCCGCTATTTCGTGACGCGCGACGAGGCGTTCGATTCGCTGAGGTTCGACCCGTCGCATCCCGGCAAGTATCGCGGCCAGCTTGTCGCGCTGTCGCAGACCATCGGCGCGATGAACCCCGATCTGGCAGGCTACATCGCGCACGGCGGCAAGCTCATCACACTGCAGGGTCTCGCCGACGAAGTCATCAGCCCCAACCAGACGATCGCCTACTACGAAGCGTTGGTCGATCGTTTCGGCGTCGATCAGGTCGATGCATTCATGCGGCTCTATATGGTGCCGGGTTTTCAGCATGGCAGCGGCGTGTTCATTCCCTCCGTGGATCTGCTGGGCGCGCTCGACAACTGGGTGACGCGCGGCGTATCGCCCGAAACGCTGACCGCCACCGATATCGCGCCCGCCACCAACGGACGCTCGCGCCCGTTGTGCCGTTACCCGCTGTTTCCCCGCTACAGCGGCAAGGGCAACGTGAATCTGGCCGCCAGTTTCACGTGCGCCGAGCCCTGAGGGACCGCGCCCGGCGGTTTTCCGGATTATCGGGGTTATGCTGCACGCTTTCGCACTTTCAATTACATTGCGGGTGCGGCCGCCTATTCGCACCGCCCCCTTCCAATCAAAAACCGGTGTCTGCCATCGTCGAATCCATGCAGCCAATCGTCTCGGTCACGAATCTGTCGAAAACCTATGCCACGGGTTTTCATGCACTCAAAAACATCAATCTGGCGATCAACCGCGGAGAAATCTTCGCCTTGCTGGGCCCCAACGGCGCGGGCAAAACTACCCTTATCAGTATCATCTGCGGCATCGTCAATGCGAGCGAGGGCAGCGTGACGGTGGACGGCCGCGATATCGCGCAGGACTACCGTGGCGCACGTTCGCTGATCGGGCTCGTGCCACAGGAACTCACCACCGACTCGTTCGAAACCGTCTGGGCGACCGTCTCGTTCAGCCGCGGCCTGTTCGGCAAGCCGAAAAACCCTGCTTACATCGAAAAGGTCTTGCGCGATCTGTCGCTGTGGGAAAAGCGCAATAGCAAGATCATTACGCTGTCGGGCGGCATGAAGCGCCGCGTGCTGATAGCGAAAGCGCTCTCGCACGAACCGCGCGTGCTGTTCCTCGACGAACCCACCGCGGGGGTCGACGTCGAGTTGCGCCGCGATATGTGGAAGCTGGTGCGCTCGCTCACGGCGAGCGGCGTGACGATCATTCTCACCACGCACTATATCGACGAGGCCGAGGAAATGGCTGACCGCATCGGCGTGATCAATGCGGGCGAGATCATGCTGGTGGAGGAGAAGACCGCATTGATGCGCAAGCTCGGCAAGAAGCAGTTGACGCTACAACTGGAGAGTGCGCTCGCCGAAGTACCCCCGGCGCTGGGCGGATATGGGCTGGATCTTGCCAAGGGCGGCAACGAGTTGATCTACACGTATGAAGGCGACGGCGGCCGCACCGACATCATCGCACTGCTCAAAGCGCTCGACGATGCCGGCATCCGCTTCAAGGATCTGCATACGACACAAAGCTCGCTCGAAGACATCTTCGTCAGTCTGGTACGAGGTAACGCATGAACATTTACGCAATCCGCGCGATCTACAAGTTCGAGATGGCGCGCACCTGGCGCACGCTAATGCAGAGCATCATTGCACCGGTGATTTCAACCTCGCTTTACTTCGTCGTGTTCGGCGCGGCCATCGGTTCGCGCATCAAGGAGGTAGACGGTATCAGTTACGGCGCGTTCATCGTGCCGGGTCTGATCATGTTGTCGCTGCTGTCGCAGAGCATTTCGAACGCGTCGTTCGGCATTTACTTTCCACGCTTTACCGGCACGATCTACGAATTGCTGTCGGCGCCGGTGTCGTATCTGGAGATCGTCGTGAGCTATGTGGGCGCGGCGGCCACCAAATCGATTCTGCTTGGGCTGATCATTCTGGCCACCGCCGGCCTGTTCGTGCCGCTGCAGGTGCAGCATCCGTTCTGGATGATTCTGTTTCTGGTGCTCACCGCGGTGACCTTCAGCCTGCTCGGTTTCATTATCGGCATCTGGGCGGATGGCTTCGAGAAACTGCAACTCGTGCCGCTGCTGATCATCACGCCGCTCACGTTCCTCGGCGGAAGCTTTTATGCGGTCAATATGCTGCCGCCGTTCTGGAAAGTCGTCACGCTGTTCAATCCGATCGTCTATCTGGTCAGCGGATTTCGCTGGAGCTTCTATGGTCTCGCCGATGTGGATGTCGGTGTCAGCCTGGGGATGACCGCGTTGTTCCTGGCGGTGTTCCTCGCGATCGTCGCGTGGATCTTCAAGACCGGGTATCGGCTCAAGAGTTGAGCGTTCTGGCGATACGAACGCACGCGGCATGCGAAACTGACGGGCATGCCTACTTCGGAGCCGATAGCTGCCATGTCCGTCGATTTGAGTCTTGTTGAGCGAAGCGCGTGCGAAATTGTCGATCTGCTGCGTGAGGAGGCCGTCAGTCCGCACGATCTGCTCGACACGCTGGCCGCCCAGGTGGCGCGCGTCGAACCGCGGGTCAACGCGTTGCCCACGCTGTGTTTCGAGCGTGCGCATGCCCATGCCGATGCACTGCTGAAAAAGCCGGTCGCCGAGCGCGGTCTGCTATGCGGGCTGCCGGTGCCGATCAAGGATCTGACCGATGTCGCCGGGGTGCGCACCACACGCGGTTCGCTCGTCTATCGCGACCGCGTTCCGGAGACATCCGACGCCGGCGTGACGCTTCTTGAGGCGCGCGGCGGCATGGTCTATGCGAAATCGAACACGCCGGAGTTCGGCTCGGGCGGTCATACGTACAACGGCGTGTTCGGTGTGACTCGCAATCCGTGGGACCTGTCGCGCTCGGCGGGCGGTTCGTCGGGCGGCGCGGCGGCCGCGTTGGCGTCGGGCGCCGCATGGGTCGCGCAAGGTTCCGATCTGGCGGGGTCGTTGCGCACGCCCTCGGCGTTTTGCGGCGTGGTGGGCATGCGTCCCACGCCGGGGCGCGTGTCGTACGGGCCGGCTGCCAACCCGTACGAGACCATGAGCGTTCATGGGCCGATGGCGCGTAATGTGACGGACGTCGCACTGTTACTCGATGCGATGTGCGGCGAGCTTGCTTGCGCGCCCTTGTCTCTGAGCGAACCGGCGACCTCGTTTCTGGATCATGCACGCAGTCCGCGGCGGCCGGCGCGAGTCGCGTTCAGCGAAGGGCTGGGTATCGCGGCGGCCGAGCCGGAAATTCTCGCGATCTGCCGCAAGGCGATGGACAGCCTGGCCGCTTGTGGCGTGGGAGTGGATGAAAGCGATATCGATCTGAGCACGGCAACCCAGGCTTTCCACACGCTGCGCGGTATTTCGTACGCGGCGAACTATGAAGACGTGCTGGCGCAGCATCGTGACGTGCTGAACCCCGACGTGATCTGGAACATCGAATTCGGCCTGCGGGTGGATAACCCCGCGATGCTCGCCGCACAGCGCACGCGCAGCGCGTTGTTCCACAAGATGAACGCGCTCTTGCAGCGGTACGACGTGCTGATCTGCCCGGCCTCCATCGTGCTGCCGTTCCCGGTGGAAGCGCGCGATGTCCGCGATGCCGCCGGCCGGCACTTCGAGACGTACATCGATTGGCTCGCGATCACCTACGCGCTGACGCTCACCGGCATGCCGGTCATCGCGATTCCGTGCGGGATGAGTGCGAGCGGCTTGCCGGTCGGCATTCAGATCGTCGGTAAGCCGCGCGGCGAGGCGGCATTGTTGTCCGCTGCGCGTGCGATCGAAGAGGCGATCGGGACGTGGTTTGTGGGTAGGCCGCAAACGGCCTGACAGGCACGCCAGCACGCTTGATGGGGGGACGTGACGGTGTTTGCCGTCACGGCTCCGTTCTCCGCCGCAATAGTTTCCTCGCGATTCCTTCGCCGCTTTCTCCGCGACGTCCTGCGCATTGCCTCTTCGCGATCCCACCGTCGGTCTGTTGGGAAACCTGCTGTCAGCCCTCTCCGGCAATCCCCTTAGTCCATCCGGACGATGCCCGCATGCCTCCGATCGCCGTCAATGACGGTATGAACCGGGAGCGGCGCGACAAGGTTTTTCGTCCGCCGTATCGAGGCGCACAGCCACGCGGCAGGCGTTTGAGCCGCGTATAGGGATGGGGACAAGCAGGATGAGGACGGGCGTGATGCGGGAGGAATGCAGATGAAATCCAGAGTTCAGCGGGATGGACTGGTTGCGGGTTTGCTGGTGGCGATCGGTGTGGTTGGCGTATCCGTGCGGCAGCTCTACGCATGCGCCTGGAGCGACGAGTTTCCCGGCATGGTGTGCACGGCTGGGTCGTCGCTGTCGCTGTTTCTGGGCATCACCGGATTGGCCGCGCTGGCTGGAAGAATCTGGGCACGTCGCTCGGGCGCGGACGAACAGTGTTTCACCTTCCTCGGTGCGGTGGGCGGTGCGGCGTTGGTGTACGCGATGGTGGTGAGCGGCTTCTAGCCGCCCGCGCCGCCCGCCGCGCCACGACGCGCGATGAAACGAAGCGGTACTGCACCAAGCGGTATGGCACCAAGCGGCTCGGCACAAAGCGGCACGAAGCGTCACGGCACGAAGCGCCACGAAACGGCACGGCGGGGCATCCAGAACCACCGCGCCAATCGCCCCGGCACTCCGTATCAGGCCACGATCGCCGGATGCGCCTGCACCGGGCCGCCTAACGCCTCGCGATGCGAAGGCGGCTGGCGACCGTCGAGCTCAGTGATGCCGTACTCGCGCGCAAGCTCCGCGCCGACCAGCACCAGGCCGGATTTCTGTTGACGTTGCGGGTCGCGATATAACGCGTCGATCAGGCGTCCGGTGAATTGCGGGGTCTCGGCGAGTTCGCTGAAACCGGCATATTGCTCGGGATGCGCGGCGATCACGCGCGCGGTGCGCTCGGTCTGCAGCATGCCCATCCAGATGGAGACCGCTGCAACGCCGTACGATTTCAGATCGACCGCCATGTCCTTGGCGAATTTGTCGACGCCCACTTTCTGCGCCCCATACGCCGCGCCGTGCATATAGCAGCTCGCGCCGAACGAAGACGTGAACGCGATCAGCCCATCGCCTTGCGCGGCCATCAAACGCGCGGCGTGCCAGCTCGCGACATAGGCGGAGCGCAGACCCACGTCGAGAATGTCCACGAGGTCCAGCGGTTTCTCCCAGAACGGCGCCGGGCGAATCAGTTCGTCGTGCAGCGTCGTGGCATTGTTGACGAGAATGTCGAGGCGTCCGCTGTTGCGCCGGATGTAATCGAATACTTCGGCTACCTGCCGGTCGTCGGCGTGATCGCAGGTCAGGGCGATGCCCTTGCCGCCGAGCCTGTCGATTTCGATTGCCGTGGCGTGCACCGTGCCGGGCAACGGTGCGTCGCCTTCGCGCTGGGTGCGTCCGGTTACATAGACCGTTGCGCCCGTCGCGGCGAGAGCGAGCGCGATACCCTTGCCGGCGCCGCGCGAGGCGCCGGTAACGAGAGCGACATAGGGCTGATTGGGTTGAGTCATCGGGGTAGTCACCATGAAGAGGCTTCGAGTTCGTACGATGCCGGGTGAGCGCTTGCCTGCATCACCGCGGTGGATCGAGGAGCCAGGGGTTTCAATGTCACGTCAATCCTCGGCGCGGCAGACACGCGATCGAACCCGTGCGGGTTTTCCAGGTCCGCTTCGCCAAGCGGAATGAACGCCATGATTTCCAGTTCATGCCCCGACAGCGCCGGCAGCCTGAATGGACTCGACAACACATTCAAGCGACGCACGCCGAGGTCGCGCAAAATCTGCGAGCCAATCCCGGAGAGTCTGCCGTCCCTGCGCGCCGGCATGCTGTTGCCGCCGGCTATTGCATCGGTTCGCATGTCGCAATCGAGCAGAATCGCCACGCCGCATCCCGCCGCATCGATTTTCTGCAGCGCCGCGTGCAACGGCCATGAATGCGCGGAGGGTTCCGCGTCGAGCAGGTCGAGCAGCGAGAAGCATTCGTGCACGCGAGTGAGCACTGGCACATGGGGCATTGGCGTGCCGCGCACCAACGCCAGATGCGTGGATTGACGCACGGTGTCGCGATACTGAATGGCGCGAAACGGTCCCCACGGCGTGTGCAGCGGTCTCTCGCCGACCCGCTCGACGAGTGACTCGTGCGTACTGCGATAGTGGATCAGATCGGCAATCGTGCCGATTTTCAGGCCATGGTGTTCGGCGAATTCGATCAGTTGAGGCAGACGCGACATGGTGCCGTCGTCGTTCATGATTTCGCAGATCACCGCGGCGGGCGTCAAGCCTGCCAACGCGGTGAGGTCGCAACCCGCTTCGGTATGTCCGGCGCGCACCAGCACGCCGCCTTCACGCGCCGCGATCGGAAATACATGGCCCGGTTGCACCAGATGTTCGGCGCGCACGTCCGGCTGAATCGCCGTGCGGATCGTGTGCGCGCGGTCGGCAGCGGAGATGCCGGTGGTGACGCCGTGCGCCGCCTCGATACTGACCGTGAACGCGGTGCCGTACTGTGTGCCGTTCTGTTCCGCCATCGGCGGAAGCTTCAGGCGCGCGCAGTGCTCGGCGCTCAGTGTCAGGCAGACAAGGCCGCGGCCAAAGCGCGCCATGAAGTTGATCGCTTCGGGCGTGACGTGGTCGGCTGCGATCAGCAGATCGCCTTCATTCTCGCGATCTTCCTCGTCGACCAGAATGATCATGCGGCCGGCTCTCAGCTCGGCGACGATTTCGTCGGTAGTGGCCAGTTTCATGGGTTTATCCCTGTGCTACTGATGTTGTTGCTGCTGTCGTTGTCGTTGTTATTGCGGTTGCCGCGTTTAAAAAAGCGAAGAAAAAACGCTTAACGTGCGCTAGAGCCGAATACAGGTGCGCGCTTCTCGAAGAATGCGTCGACACCTTCGCGGAAATCCTCGCCCGCCGCGCAGTGCAGAAAGCTGCGCTGTTCCGCGTACAGATGCTCGGCGAAGCTGCGCTCGGGTGCGTGCAGGATCAGATTCTTGGTTTGCGCGAATGCATCCGGCGAGAGCGCACCCATCCGCTTTAACAGCGAGCGCGTTTGCGCGGCGAGTTCGCCGTCAGGGACGACCCAGTTGACGATACCGGCCCGCAGAGCGTCATCGGCGCTATGCCGTTCGTCGAGATACATCCATTGCGCGGCCTGCTTGATGCCGAGCGCGCGCGGTAACGTATAGGTCGCACCGCCGTCGGGGGAGGTGCCGATGCGGCCATATGCCGACGTGAACGTCGCGCTCTTCGCGGCGATAGCCAGATCGCAGGCGGCGACGAGGCTCAGGCCGAAACCCGCCACCGCACCGTTGATGCTGGCGATCACCGGTTTGCGCGAACCCGTGACGGTTTCGACCACGGTTTGCGCAAGCCGCACGAGTGTGCCGATCGCCCGGTCTCGTACCGCGGGCTTTGCATCGAGCGCGGCGCGCATGGTCTGCAAGTCGCCGCCCGCCATGAAGGCGCTGCCGGCGCCGGTCAGCACGATTGCGCGGATATCGTCGTGGTGAGCGAGGCGTGCGAGCTTGGCATTCAGTTCGTTGGCCATCGCTTCGTTGAGAGCGTTCAGCGCCTCGGGGCGGTCGAACGTGAGCGTCGCGATACCGTCTTCGGCCGCGAGGCGGATTAATGCAGTCATGTCTTTTCGGGTGAACGGAGTCAGGTGTTCTGGACGTGCAGCGCATGACGCAAGGCGCGCGCTGCGAGCGTGAGTGCCTGGTCGGCCGCGTCGAGCGCACCGAGCAGACTGGCGAAGCCGTGCATCTGTCCCGGCCAGCGCAGATGGGTCGTAAGCACACCCGCTTGCGCGAGACGCGCTGCATAGTGCTCGGCCTCGTCGCGCAATGGGTCGTACTCGGCACTGATGATGGTGGCGCCGGCTATCCCCGCGAGATCGGCGGCGGCGAGCGGACTGGCGAGCGGATCGGCGCGATCGGCGTCCGGCGCGAAATATTCGCTTTTGAACCAGCGCATCATGTCCGCCGTCAGCAGATATCCGTCGCCCATCGATTCGTATGACGGATGCTCGGTGGCGCAATCCACCACGGGATAGAACAGCACCTGATGCGCGATATTCACCGCGCTATGACGCAACTGTTGCGCGACGACTGCCGCCAGATTGCCGCCGGCGCTGTCGCCCGCCACGGCAAGCGCGCCGGGTCGCACGCGCAGATCACGTGAATTGGCCGCCGCCCAGCGCACGGCATCGCACGCGTCGAGCGCGGCGGCCGGAAAGCGTGCTTCGGGCGCAAGCCGGTAATCGACCGATAGCACGACCGTTCGCGCGCGCTGCGCGAGGCAACGGCAAATGTTTGCGTGGGTATCGAGCCCGCAAGAAACGAAGCCGCCGCCGTGAAAGAAGACGGTAAGGGGCAGCAGGGTATTGCTGTTGCCGCTGTTGCCACCCTCATCGGCGCTTTCCAGCGCAGGCCGGTAGAGGCGCGCGGCAAGCGGGCCGTTGGCGGTCGGAATCGTCAGATCTTCTTCTGCCGCGACGGAGTCTCCCGGTGCAAAACCGCCGTCCGCGGCGAGCATCGCACGGTATGCGGGCACGGTGAGTTGCGCGAAATCGAGTGGGGGCATGCCGGCGAAAGCGGCGCGCACGGCCTGCGCCTGAGGATCGAGCGCCATCGGGTCTCCTGGGAATGTGATGAAAGCGGCTATACCGGGTATAGGCGATACGGCTGTGCCGAACCCGAATCGCGCTGCAAATCAGGGCATTCGGCGCGCACGCCGCAACCCTGAATGCATTGAAACGCGGCGGCTTCAAGGGGGCATCGTCCGATTGGACGAGAGTTCGTTCGCACGCTCAGCGAAACTTTCGTCAGCTAAGTACTTCCCCCGATGCCAGCAAGCAGATCGGCCCTTAAGCTTGGCGTCGCGATGCAAAGTCGCATGGAGGACGGAGAGTGTTGATGGAGACAAAATGGGCCCCTGAAGAGGGCCAGGCCATGAGTGAACTGGCCGAGGTGAGCGTCGCGCAGTTCAGCGAGCTGACCGCGCGCATTTATCAGGGGGCGCTGGAAAGTACACCGTGGGCCGGCGCGCTCGAATTGATCCGCACCTCGCTGGGCGCGAGCTATGCCACCCTGATTCTGCGTTCGCCCTCGAGCGACCGGCGCGGCCTGATGGTGCATGCTTCCGAAATGGGCTCGGGTGTGCCGGGTGAAGCGTCATACAACAACTACTACTATTCGCTCGACCCGTTCGTCGGTTTGCCGGCGGATCGCGTGGTCACTGTCGACGAAGTATTCGGCGACACGGGCTGGCTCACCAGCGAACTCTACAAACAGTTTCTGAAGCCGGCCGATATCCGCTACATCATGGGCGCCGATCTGCGTACGGAGTCCGGCGTGGAATGCCGGTTTCGCGTGTGCCGCAGCCACGCTTCGAAGCATTTTTCCGCGCGCGACAAGGCGTTTTGCGCGTTGCTGCTGCCGCATTTGCGACGCGCGGTCGAATTGCATTCGCGGCTCGATATCGTGGAGTCGGAGCGTACGCTGTATGCGAGCGCGATCGACCGGATGCTGGTGGGCACGGTGACGCTCGACGAGAGCGGTGCGATCATGCGCACCAATAGCGTGGCCGACGAGATTCTCGCGCAGAGCAACGGCTTGCGTATCGTGCATGGCAACGTCGAAGCGACCGATGCGCAGGAGAACCGCAATCTGCAACGTCTCGTGCGTCATGCGCTGATGGGGCACTTCGGCACCGCCGCGCCGATTGTCGAAGCCATGCCTATCACGCGTGGTTGCGACAAGCCGAAACTCGGCGTGCTGGTACGCACGATTCCACTCTCGGACTGGTCCGAGGACAACAAGCGCCGCCCGGCAACGGTGCTGTTTCTGCGCGATCCCGATCGCAAATCGCAGGGCTCGCAGGAGATCGTACGCAAGCTGTTCGACCTCACGCCGGCGGAGACCTCGCTTGCGTTGCTCCTGACCAATGGGTTGACGCTGGAAGAGGCCGCCGACGAATTGAGTATCAGCAAGAACACCGCGCGGGCCCATCTGCGGGCCATCTTTTCGAAGACGGGCGTCACGCGTCAGGCCACGCTCGTACGCATTCTGCTGGGCAGTGTGGTGCCGCTTGGTTGAAGCCGGCTGAGACGACGTGTGCCGCGCCTTTGTCAGGCGTGGCACACGCTCCACGGCCTTAAACCGCGCGCTTCTGCGACAACACCAGTAACGCGCCGTTCTTATCCTCCAGCACCGCACGCCATTCGTGCGGCCCTTGCTGCACCGGCACGCGCACTGACGCACCCGCCGCGACCACCCGCGCCATCGCTGCGTACAGGTCGTCGGTTTCGTCCACGCGAAACACCAGCGCCGCGCGTTCGACGATCCGTTCCTCGCCTGCCACCAGCGCGACGCTCAGCGCGCCACCGTCGAGCGCGCAATAGCGCTCGCCGTCACGAAACTTCACCGTCAAACCTAGCCCGTCGACAAAGAGCGGCAGCGCCGCATCGATCGTCTCGACCGGGTACAGCATCATCGAAGCCTTCATTGCATTGCACTCCCATCAGTTGAGCAGCGTTGTCCAGCGGCCTGATCGTAGCGTCACGGATGCACGCCGTACGAGGTCCAATCGGACTAGCCCGGTTATGAAAAAGCAACGTGAAACCTGTGGCCGGGAATATGGCAAACCCGTGGCAAACACGTGGCAAAAACGCGGCAAACACCCCTTCGATCAAAGCTTCTACGGCAAAGCACACACCGTTAATCCAAATAGACGATGCCGCGCCGCACGCGCGAACTGAAACTTCATTCCGTGGACCGTCACGATCATCGTAGGAATCGGTGGGTCGGGAGCGGACCGCCCGTTTCAGCACAGTCCAAAATTCATGGAGACGCACGCAATGAAGTTTTCTCTGATTTACGAAGCCCAGACCACGGACGCTTCGCGGGAAGGCGATCACCGGGTATTCAAGGAGACCGTCGAGCAGGCGTTGCTCGCCGAACAGATGGGTTTCGATACTGTCTGGTGCGTCGAACACACGTCGCTGACGAATTACGCGCATATGAGCGCACCGGAAACCTTTCTCGCTTATCTGGCTGGCCGCACGACCCGTATCGGCCTTGGCCACGGCGTGATCTGCCTGCCGCCCGCGATGAATCATCCGATCAAGGTGGCCGAGCGCGTGGCCATGCTCGACATTCTGTCGGGCGGCCGCGTGCATTTCGGTGTCGGCAAAGGCGGCAGCCAGCAGGAAGCGGGCGCGTTCGGCTACGACCTCGCCGAGCTGCAACCGATGATCGACGAATCGATGTACCTGGTGCCGAAGATGTTCGTGCAGGACGAGATCGAGCACGACGGTAAATACATCAAGATTCCTAAGCGGCCGATTCATCCGAAGCCGTTTCAGGACCCGCATCCGCCCATGTACATGGCATGCACCAACAACGACGGCCTGCTGCGCGCCGGTCAGCGTGGCCTTGGTGCGCTGGTGCTCGGTTTCGGCGGTCCCGATGAAGTCGCGAAGAAAAACGCGCTGTATCGCGAAGCCTGGGCGACCCGCAAGGCCGAGGACCAGGTCGGTTTCCGTCCGACGCAGCATCTGGCCGCGCTGTGCCCGACCGTCGTGCTGAGCGACGGCCAGCAGGCTCGCAAGATCGGCATTCGCGGTCAGCGTTATTTCATGGAGTCGCTGGCGTACTGGTACACCGGCGGCGAGCGTCCGAATCCGGATAGCTGGGGCGACGACCTCGTGAAGGGCAACACCGGCGAGATGGTGATCCGTTCGCGTTTCGCCTCGGAAGAGGTGGTGGTCGATTTCAGCGATCCGGCGCTGTCGATGATGAACCCGAATCACGCGTACGGCACGGTCGACGATTGCATCGGCTATGTGGGCCGCCTGATGGAAGCGGGTGTGGATGAAGTGCTGTTCCTCTGCCAGATGGGCACGGTGTCTCAGGAAGCGCAACTCGAAACGATCCGCAATATCGGCGAACACGTGATTCCGTACTTCAATCGCCTGAAGAGCGAGAAGCAGAAGGCGCAGGTTGCCGCCTGACGTTGCCGCGTAACAGCGGGCGAGACGGGCGTCGCTAGTCTCTTCAGACGATGCGACGCCGCAGCCGGCGCTCGAAGATGAACCCAACAAAACAGGCGCGATATCTATCTTGCGCGCCATCATGGAGACAGCCGTGCATCGCGACAACGATTCGAACGCCCTTGCAACCGAACTGATCGCCCGCGCCGAAGCGCTCGCACCGGTGCTTGCCGGGCGTGCCGCGCAGGCCGAGGCGAATGGCCGGATTCCCGCCGAAACGCTGGCCGATTTTCAGGCCGCCGGTTTTTTCAAGGTGCTTCAGCCGAAGCGTTATGGCGGTTACGAACTCGATCCGCAGACCTTCTTCGAGATTCAGATGGCGGTGGCGCGCGGTTGCATGTCGACTGCGTGGGTGTACGGCGTGATCGGCGTGCACAACTGGCAACTGGCGCTGTTCGACGAACGCGCGCAGCAGGACGTGTGGGGTAATGACCCCGCCACGCTGATCGCATCGACCTATATGCCGGTGGGGCGTGTGACGCCGGTTGAGGGCGGCTTCCGGCTGTCCGGGCACTGGAAGTTTTCGAGCGGCAGCGAACTGTGCGAGTGGGTCTTTCTCGGCGCGCTGGTGCCGCCGGCGAAAGAGGGCGAGCCGCCGGAATACCGCACTTTCCTGCTGCCGAAAAGCGATTACACGATCGAACACGATTGGGACGTGCTGGGCTTGCGCGCAACCGGCAGCCATGACATCGTGGTGAACGATGCGTTCGTGCCGGACTATCGCACCCACAAGGCGATCGACGGCATGATGGGCACGAGCCCCGGTCTTGCAGTGAACGACGCACCGCTGTTCCAGTTGCCGTTTGCGCAGATTTTCGTGCGCGCCGTGTGCACTGCGTGCATCGGCGCATTGCAAGGCGCGCTGGACGACTTCACGTCTTACGCGGCGACACGCGTGAGCGCCAACAGCGGCGCGAAAACCACCGACGACACCGGCGCGCAAACCGCCTGCGCCAATGCAGCCGTCGCTATCGACGAAATGAAAGTGCTGCTGATGCGCAACTTCGCCGAGCTGCTCGCCGCGGTCAATGGCGGCGCGGCGGTATCGATCGAACGGCGCGTGCATTTCCGCTATCAATCCGCGCAGGTGGCCGAACGCTGCGCACAAGCCGCCAACGCGCTGCTGCGCTACGCGGGCGGTAACGGCATTTATAACCGCAATCCACTGGTGCGGCGCTTTCTCGATCTGCATGCGGCACGCGCGCACTACGCGAACAACCTCGATCGTTTCGGCCAGAATCTCGGCGCGGTGATGCTCGGGCGTCCGAACACGGATTTCTTCATCTGATGGATGGCGCCATGAGCCAACAGCAAACGCAGAACTACGTGTTCGACGTGGTGGTGGTCGGCTCCGGCGCGGGCGGCATGCTGGCCGCCTGCCGTGCGGCCGATCGTGGCCTGTCCGTCGTGGTGCTCGAAAAGAGCGACGCGTACGGCGGGACTTCGGCGGTGTCGGGCGGTGGCATCTGGATTCCGTGCAACCACCATATCGCCGGGATGGGCGTCACGGACACGCGCGAGGCTGCACGAACCTACCTCGACGCCTGCACGCAGGGCGCGACCGCGAGCGAGCGGATCGACGCCTATCTCGACACGGCGCCCGAGATGCTGCGCTATGTCGAAGCGCATACGCCGGTGCGCTATGAGTCGTTGCCGAAGTACGCGGACTACTTTCAGGGCCTGCCTGGATCGATGCCGGGGTACCGCGCGCTCGATCCCTTGCCGGTGGACGGCGCGTCGCTCGGCGAAGAATTCGCGCGCCTGCGGCTGCCTTCACCGGGGACGCTGATCGGCGGACGCGTGGCGGTGACGTCGAAAGAGGCGCACGTCCTGCTGTCGAAAGCGCCGGGCTATATCGGCCTGGCGGTAAAGCAGTTCGGCCGCTACTGGTTCGATCTGCGCGCGCGCAGCCGCTCGCGGCGCGACCGGCGGCTGACGCTCGGCAACGCGCTGGCAGGTGGCCTGCGCCGCGCCTTGCTCGATCGCGACATTCCGTTGTGGCTCAACGCGCCGATGACCGAACTGCTCGAGGCAGAGGGCCGCGTGACGGGCGTCGTGGTGGAGCGTGACGGGCAGACCGTGCGTGTGCTCGCAAAACGCGGCGTGATTCTCGCGGCCGGCGGTTTCGAGCGCAATCAGGCGATGCGCGAATGCTATCTGCCACATCCCACGCAGGCACAGTGGAGCGCGACGCCGCCGAACAACACCGGCGACGCGATTGCAGCCGGTCTGAAACTGGGTGCGCAGACTGCGTTGATGGAACACGTGTGGGGCGCGCCGACGATCCACGTGGATCATGAGGAGAAGCAGCGCGCGCTGTTCGTCGAACGCAATCTGCCGGGTTGCGTGGTGGTCAATGGGCTCGGCAAGCGTTTCGTCAACGAAGCCGCGCCGTATTCGGAGTTCGTCCCGGCGATGTATCGCGACCATGCGCAAACCGGTGCGTGCGTGCCCGCGTGGATGGTGTTCGACGCGCAATTCCGCCGGAAATATCCGTGCGGACCGATCATGCCCGGCGCGATGATGCCGGATAACCGTATCCCGGCGGCGTTCCGTTCGCTGCTCTACAAGGCCGATTCGCTCGATGCGCTGGCTGCAAGGATTGGCGTCGATGCGCAAGGCTTGCGCGACACCGTGGCGAAGATGAATCGCTACGCCGCGACCGGTATCGACGAAGAATTCGCCAAGGGCGGTAACGCCTTCGACACCTACTATGGCGACCCGGGCGTCAAGCCGAATCCGTGCCTCGCGCCGATTGAAACCGGACCGTTCTACGCCGTGCGTATCGACGCGGGCGACATCGGCACAAAGGGCGGCCTCCTTACCGACGCCAAAGCTCGTGTGCTGCACGCCGACGGCACGCCGATTGCCGGACTCTATGCAATCGGCAATACGAGTGCGTCGATGATGGGCGCGAGCTACCCCGGCGCGGGCTCCACGCTCGGACCTGCCATGACCTTCGGCTACATCGCCGCGAATCATCTCGCCGACGGCGGCGATGATCGCGACAGCAGCCCCTCAGAACCAGCACGCGCTGCCAGCACAGAACTTCGCGGAGTCACGCCATGACCGAACTCACTTCTGCACACCCGTTGCGCGCCGATATGCTGCTGGCGATGCGCCGCCTCGCGCGCTCGGTCGCTGTGATCAGTTGCAGCGACGGCGAACGGCGCTATTCGATGTCGGCCACCGCGGTCGATTCGCTATCGACCGAGCCGCCTTCGCTGCTGATCTGCATTAACCGCACGTCGTCGATTTTTCCGCCACTCGACAAGGGTGCGGCGTTTTGCGTGAACGTGCTCTCGGCGCAGCATCAGCACATTGCGATCGATTGCAGCGGACGCCTCAAGGGCGAGGCGCGCTTCACGACCGGCAACTGGCAAAACTCCCAGCAGGGCGTGCCCTATCTGCACGACGCGCAGGCGAGCCTGATCTGCACGCAGGACGGCCGCTTCGATTACGGCACGCATGCGATTTTTATCGGGCGGGTCGAGCAGGTGCTGATCAGCGGCGAGGTGGATCCGCTGGTGTATGTGGACGGTGTCTATACCACTGCTGCTGCGCCCGCGCCCGCGCGCTGCGCAGCGGCCTGATCGGATACGCCCGTGATGCCAAGCCCTTCGTTTGTGCAGCCGGAATCGGCCACGCCGGTCGAAGCACCTTTGGTCGTCGACGATCCCGCCGCTGTGCGTTGGGACGACGTCTGCGACGTGCTGGTGGCGGGCTTCGGTGCGGCGGGCGCCTGCGCGGCGCTGGAAGCGGCGGCGGCCGGCGCGAAAGTGCGGATCGTCGAGCGTTTCGAGGGTGGCGGCGCGAGCGCGAAAAGCGGTGGCGTGGTCTACGCGGGCGGTGGCACGCGCTATCAATCCGAAGCGGGCTACAGCGACACACCCGAAGCGATGTTCGCGTACTTGCGGCAGGAAGTGGGCGACGCGGTATCCGCGGCGACGCTCAGGCGTTTTTGCGCGGGCAGCGTCGATATGCTGCGCTGGCTCGAGCGCTTCGGTGTGCGCTTTGCCGCGTCGGTGCCGCCGCGCAAGACCTCGTACCCGCAGAACCGCTACTACCTGTACTACTCGGGCAACGAAGCGGTGGGTGACGCCGTGCGCGAACATCCGCCGGCGCCGCGTGGGCACCGGGTAGTCGGCGATGGCATGTCGGGGCGCGTGCTGTACGACACGCTGCGGCGCGCCGTGCAAGCGCAGCCTTTCGTCGACACGATGTGCCATGCCAGCGTGCGCAGGCTGGTTACCGACCGCGGTGGGCGGGTGATCGGCGCGCAGGTCTGGCAAGTGGCGCCAGGCCGTGCGCAGCGCGCTCATCGGCGGCTCGCGCGCTGGGCCGAGCGTCTGCATAACGGCATGCCCGCGTGGGCCGACCGCTTGCGCGCCGCGCTGCATCGCGTCGAGCAGCGCGCGGGCCGGCTCATCACGATCAAGGCCGATGCCGTGGTGCTGAGCACCGGTGGCTTCATCTTCAACCGGTCGATGGTGGCGCACTACGCGCCGCGTTACTTGCCGAACTGGCGTTTGGGCACCACAGGCTGTGACGGTTCGGGCATCCGGCTCGGCTTGTCCGCCGGTGGCGTGGCCGAGCGGCTCGAACGGGTGTCCGCATGGCGCTTCATTAACCCGCCTTATGCATGGGCACAAGGCTGTGTCGTGGATCGCCGCGGCGAGCGTTTTTGCAACGAGGAAGTCTATGGCGCGGCGCTCGGTCACGCCATGTGCGAAACGCGCGACGGGCACGCGTGGCTGATTCTCGATGCGCGGCTTGTCAAGCAGGCGCTCAAGGAATGCTTGCGCGGCAAGCTGTGGGCGTTCCAGAGCGTGCCCGCGATGCTGTTGATGCTGGCGGGCCGCAAGCGCGCGTGGTCGCTGGCCGGTCTGGCCGCACGCATCGGTTGCGATCCGGCGGTGCTCAAGCGAACTGTCGATGCGTACAACCTGGGCGCGCTTAACGGCGTCGACCGTGCGTTCGGCAAATCCGCCGCGATGTTGCAGCCGCTTCTGCACGGACCTTACTACGCGATCGACATTTCATCGGACAGCCGCGTTTTCCCGTGCCCGTCGATCACGCTGGGCGGCCTGCGAGTCGACGAGACGAGCAACGCGGTGCTGTCGGCGCAGGGCACGCCGATCGAAGGTTTGTTCGCCGCCGGCCGCGCCGCGTGCGGTCTCGCTTCGAATCACTACGTGAGCGGCCTTTCGCTCGCGGACTGTATCTGGTCCGGCCGCCAGGCGGGCCGGGCCGCAGCGGGCGTGGTTCTCGCGAACGCCGCCCATTTCCTGACTGAAACTGACTGACACTGAAAGAGAGAACGAAGATGGGAGACAGACTCAAAGGCAAGATCGCCGTCGTGACGGGCGCTGCGAGCGGCGTCGGCAAACAGGACGCGTTGCTGTTCGCCCGGGAAGGCGCGCGTGTCGTGCTTACCGACGTCAACGAGGAAGCCGGCCGCGAAGTGGCGGCGCAGATCGGCGACGCCGCACTGTTCGTGCGCCACGACATCTCGTCGGAAACCGGCTGGAACGATGTGTTCGGCGCGGCGCAAACGACCTTCGGCACACCGGATGTGCTGGTCAACAACGCTGCGGTGCTGTTGCTCGGCAGCATTGAAGACACCACGCTCGAACAATGGCAGCGTGTGCTGCGCATCAATGCCGAAGGCTATTTTCTCGGTTGCCGCGCGGCGGTCAAGGCGATGAAGGAGAAGGGCGGTTCGATCGTTAACATGTCGTCGGTGGCGGCGTTGGGTGGACTCGGCATGTTCTGCGCCTATTCGGCCAGCAAGGGCGCGGTGACGGCGATGACGCGTGCGATCGCGGCGCACTGCAAGCAGCAGGGCTACAAGGTCCGCTGCAACACGATTCACCCGGACGGCATTCTCACGCCGATGACCGCGCCGTTCTTCGGTGCAGCCGAAGAAACCCGCGACGCGCTCACGCAATCGGTCGATCCGCACGGTCGGATGTGTCTGCCGGAAGACATCGCGAATCTGGTGCTGTTCCTTGCGTCCGATGAATCTCGCTTTATCAACGGCAGCGAGTATCGGATCGACAATGCGCAGATGATCATGGGCATTGCCTGAGTTCGCACGTCATGGCCGATTCGCGTTTTCACCGGCTCAAAGTGGCGGAAGTGATCGCGGAGAGCGCCGACGCGCGCTCTTTCGTGTTCGATCTGCCACAGGCGCTGCACGATGCCTTCAGCTATCGCCCGGGGCAATTTCTCACGCTCAAGGTGCCGTGCGCGGATGCCGTCGTGCAGCGCTGTTATTCGCTTTCGAGTGCGCCGGGCATCGACCGCGCGCCGAAGATTACCGTCAAGCGGGTGCGCGATGGACGCGTGTCGAACTGGATGTGCGACAGCATTCAGCCCGGCGACGAACTCGACGTGATGGCGCCCGCGGGCGTGTTCACGCCGCGCTCGCTCGACGGCGACCTGCTGCTGTTCGCGGGCGGCAGCGGCATCACGCCGGTGCTGTCGATCGTCAAGTCCGCGCTGGTGAATGGGCGCGGCATGCTGACCCTGATCTACGCGAATCGGGACGCGCAGTCGGTGATTTTCAGCGAGGAACTGCGGCAACTCGGGCAGCGGCACGCGGGAAGGTTGCGGGTGATTCACTGGCTCGACAGCGTGCAGGGCATTCCGCAGCAGCGTCATCTGGAAGAACTGGCGCGGCCGTGGAGCACACAGGAATGCTTTATCTGCGGACCGGCGCTGTTCATGGAGAGCGCACTGGCAGCCATGCTTGCGCTGGGCTTGCCACGAGCGAAGGTACACGTGGAGCGGTTTGCTTCGCTGTCGGATCTGCCGCGCGAGCCTGGGGTGTCCGAAGGATCCGGAACGACCGGCTTGCCCGAGGCACGTGCCGCATCCGCTGCGCCCCAACCGCACGACCTGCCCTTAGCCTCCGATTCGGCCCAACCGGCTTCCAGGCCAGCTTGCATCGCCAACGCCGCAATTGAGACCGTGCTCGACGGCGACACCTTCACGTTCACCTGCGAAGCCGGTGAAACCCTGCTCGACGCCATGCTGCGCGCCGACGTGCCGGCGCCGAATTCATGCCGCAGTGGCTTATGTGGCGCCTGCATGTGCCGGGTCGAGACCGGCAGCGTGAACCTGAACGCCAACCACGTGCTCGATGCGGCTGATCTGACCGACGGCTGGACGCTCGCCTGCAGTGCGATACCTGCCAGCGCGACGCTGCGCGTGGTTTTCCCCGACTAGGTTTGCGGTTCGCACGTGCGACTCCTGTCTGTTGCGCGCGCTTCGAACCGCATCCATCGAATTCATCCTGACATTCTCCCCCTACCTGAAGGCCGAGGTTTCTCGGAGACACTGATGACGCTCAACCACATCCTGACGACGCCCGCGCTGATCGCGCGCGGCGCCGCGCGCTACGGCACGCGCACCGCGATCGAAACCGTTCAGGGCAGCCTGAGCTATGCGCAACTGGACGCCGCGCGAATCGAAGCGGCGCGCGCGTTGATGAGCTGCGGCATCCAGCCGGGCGAGCGTGTCGCGATCTGGGCGCCGAATATCGCCGAATGGATCGTGGCGGCGCTCGCGATTCATAGCGCCGGCGCCGCGCTGGTGCCGATCAATACCCGCATGAAGGGTCTCGAAGCCGCGGCGATTCTCGAGGACAGCGGCGCGCGGCTGCTGTTCTGCTGTGGCACCTTCCTCGGCGATTCGTATCCAGCCATGCTGGCCCCGCACCGTCCCGCGGCGCTTGAACGGATCGTGGTGTTCGACGGCCCGGTAGCGGAAGCGGGCGGCGCCGGCGACGAGACCTGGGACGCATTCCTGCTGCGCGCGGCCGGCACCGCGTTGGACCTGTTCCGTACCCGCGAGGCGGACGTGCGTCCCGACACGCTGATGGACATCATGTTCACGTCCGGCACGACGGGGCGTCCCAAGGGCGTGATGACCACGCATGGTCAGAACTTGCGCGCGGTTCACGATTGGGCGCAGATCGCGACGCTGCGCGAAAGCGACCGCTATCTGATCGTCAATCCGTTCTTTCATGCATTTGGCTACAAGGCCGGCTGGCTCGCGGCGTTCGCGAGCGGCGCGACGGTGCTGCCGCATCTGGTGTTCAACCCGGAACGCGTGCTCGAACGCATTGTCCTGGAGCGCGTGTCGGTATTGCCGGGGCCGCCGACGCTGTATCACGCATTGCTCGACATGCCGGATCTGGCCACACGCGATCTGTCGTCATTGCGGGTCGCGGTGACTGGCGCGGCCGCGATCGCGCCGAGCCTGATCGAAAGGATGCGTGCGCAACTGGGCTTCGAAACCGTGCTGACGGGCTATGGCCTCACGGAGTCATGCGGGTTCGCCGCGCTGTGCCGCAGCGGCGACGACGCGCTGACGGTTGCCAATACGTCGGGACGCGCGATGCCCGGTGTGGAGATCCGGATCGCCGATAGTAGCGGCGCGGCGCTTGCCAGCGGCGAAACAGGGGAAGTGCTGATTCGCGGCTACAACGTGATGCAAGGCTACTTTGGCAAGCAGGACGCCACCTTCGACACGATCGACAGCGACGGCTGGCTGCACACCGGCGACCTCGGCACGCTCGACGCACGCGGCTACCTGCGCATCACGGACCGGATCAAGGACATGTTCATCGTGGGCGGCTTCAACTGCTATCCGGCCGAGATCGAGCGGCTCTTCTGCGCGCATCCGGCGGTGGCGCAGGTCGCGCTGGTCGGCGTCCCCGACGAGCGGCTCGGCGAGGTAGGGCATGCCTATGTGGTGCTGCGTTCAGGCGAGCACGCGAGCCCGGAAGAACTGACCGACTGGGCCCGCAGAAACATGGCGAACTACAAGGTGCCGCGGCATGTCACGCTGGTCGAGCAGTTGCCTGTCAGCGCGGCCGGCAAGGTGCTCAAGTACCGCTTACGCGAGACCGTCCGAAGTGACGTCCGTAGTGACGTCGGAAGCGAGGTCCGAAGCGACGCTGGAAGCGACCTCGAAAACCACCGGAAAACCGCGCAAAACACCGCTGCAAGCTAGTCCCAACAGACGATGTTGGCCCCCCTCCGGAGCGCCAGAATAAGCCTGACAACAACAGTTTCTGGAGGAGTCGGAGATGATCGATGTACGGGCTTTAGGCTACGTCGTCGTGCAATCGGCGGAGGTCGACACATGGCGCGGCTATGCGGAAAACGTGCTGGGCATGCAGGCGCAGGACGCAACGGATGGCGCGCTGTACGTGAAGATGGACGAGCGCGATTTCCGCTACCTGATCGTACCCGGCGAAGCCGATCGCTACTTCGCGTCGGGTTGGGAACTGGCCGATGCGGCCGCGTTCGACGACGCCATTCGCAGCCTGGAGCTCGCCGGCGTGGAGCCGATCCGCGCCAGCGCGCAGGAAGCCGCGCTGCGCCGCGTGCAGGCGATGGTGTGGTGCACCGATCCGTCCGGCAACCGGCATGAGTTTTTCTGGGGCGTGCGTGCCGATTTCCGCCGCTTCGTTTCGCCGCTCGGCGTGCCCGGTTTCGTCACCGGCGCGATGGGCCTCGGCCATGCCGTGCTGCCCGCTCCGCAATTCGATGGGACCGACACATTCCTGCGCGACGTACTCGGCTTCGAGCTCTCCGACATCTTCCGCGTACGCTTTACCGACGACCCCGCTGAACCCGAAAAGCGCATCCACTTCCTGCATTGCAGAAACGCGCGGCATCACAGCCTCGCGATCATGGATCTCGCCGTGCCGTCCGGCTGCATCCATGTGATGGCTGAAGTCGACTCGATGGACGAGGTCGGCCGCGCACTCGACCGCGTCGCCGCGCATAACGTGAAGCTCTCCGCCACGCTCGGTCGTCATTGCAACGACCACATGGTTTCGTTCTACATGAAAACCCCGAGTGGCTTCGATCTGGAATATGGCTACGGCGGCCTGACCGTCGACTGGACGCAGCACAACGTCTACGAGGCGACCCGCGTGAGCCTGTGGGGCCACGATTTCAGCGTTGGATTCCGCTAGGCCGTAATGAGCGATCAGGGTGATCAGGGCGACCTGGTCGAACTCGCAGCAAACCCGCGGCGACCCCGTGGAAAACACGCAGCAAACCCGCAGGAATAACGCATGAAACCACTCGACAAAGCACTCAGCGCACGCGAAGCCGTCGCGCAACTCGCCGACGGCATGACGATCGGCATCGGCGGCTGGGGCCCGCGCCGTAAGCCGATGGCCCTCGTGCGCGAAATTGTCCGCTCGAATCTGAAGGACCTCACCGTGGTGGCGTATGGCGGCCCCGACGTCGGGCTGCTGTGCGCGGCAGGCAAAGTCCGCAAGCTGGTGTTCGGTTTCGTCTCGCTGGATGTGATTCCGCTCGAACCGCATTTTCGCCGGGCGCGGGAACAGGGCGCGCTCGACGTCTGGGAACTCGACGAAGGCTTGCTGCAACTCGGCCTGCGCGCGGCGGCCGCACGTCTGCCATTTTTGCCGACCCGCGTTGGCCTCGGCACCGACCTGTTGAAACACGCACCGCATCTGCGCACCGTGCAATCACCGTATGGTGATGAAACGCTGCTGGCAATGCCGGCGCTCGAGCTCGACGCGGCCTTGCTGCATGTCAATGCCGCGGACAGGATGGGTAACACGCGCATCGACGGTCCCGATCCGTTCTTCGACGCATGGTTCGCCCGCGCGGCGAAGAAGTGCTTCGTCAGCAGCGAAACGCTGGTCGATTCGCTCGCGAGCGAGGACCTCGATCTCGCGCGCCGCAACACCTTCGAGCGATCGCTCGTGAGCGGCGTGGTGCACGCACCGTGCGGCGCGCATCCCACCTCGTGTGCGCCGGCTTACGGCTGGGATTTACCGCATCTGAAGGCGTATTGCGCGAGCGCGGAAGATCCGCAGCAAACCGCGGCCTACCTGAGCGACGTAGTAGGCGCCGACGAACCGGGCTATCTGCAACGCGCGGGTGGCCGGTCCCATGTAGCGGCGTTGCCGTTGCCGATTCTGTAATGGAGCGCAAATGAGCGACTCTCTCGATTATTCCCTGGCCGAACTGATGATCGTTGCTGCGGCGCGAGTCTGGCGCGATGACGGCGAGGTGCTGGCAACCGGCATCGGTACGGGGCCGCGTCTGGCCGCCGGTCTCGCACGCCTCGCCTATAACGCGGGTCTGATGCTTACCGATGGTGAAGCCTATCTCGTGGAGAGCCCCGTGCCGCTGGGACCGCGAGAGGCGGGCTACCGCGTGCGGGCGTCCGGTCTGATGACCTATGAGCGCGTGTTCGATTGTGTGTGGCATGGCAAACGTCACGCGCTGGTGATGCCTACGCAGATCGATCGCTTCGGTCAGGCCAACATCTCCTGGCTTGGTGACGACTATGCACGCCCGAAAACGCAATTGCTCGGCGCACGCGGTTTTCCCGGCAACAGCATCAATCACGCGAACTCGTTTTTTGTTTCTGGCCATAGCAAGCGCACGTTTGTGGCCGGTGAAGTCGACATGGTGTGCAGTGTGGGCTACAACCCGGCGCGAGAAATTCCCGGCATGCGTGCGTTCACCGATCTGCGCAGCGTGATTACCGATCTGTGCGTGATGGATTTCGGCGGTGCGAACCATGCGGTGCGGGTGCGCTCGCTGCATCCTGGCGTGAGTTTCGACGAAGTGCAGGACGCGACCGGTTTCGAATTGCGCGCGCATCCCGAGATGCAGGTGACGCCGCCGCCTGGCGCCGACGACCTGCGCATCTTGCGCGCGCTCGATCCGCACAACCTGCGGGCGGGCGTCGTGCGCAACAACCCCGCGCCGCGTCGCGTGTGAGGGACATCATGCAAGTCACCCACGAAAACGTTGTCGATTATCGCGTGAACGACGGCATTGCCACGCTCACGATGAATCGTCCCGAGTACCACAACGCGCAGAACTCAAAGATGACGTATGCGCTCGACGCAGCGTTCAAGCGCGCGTCGAACGACGATGCGGTGAAGGTCATCGTACTCGCCGGTGCAGGCAGGCATTTTTCGGCGGGCCACGATATCGGCACGCCGGGCCGCGACATCGATCAGTCGTTCGAGCGCGCCTCGCTCTGGTACGACCATGTCGGCAAGGAGGGCGGCGAGTTTCTGTACGCCCGCGAACAGGAGGTCTATCTCGGCATGTGCCGCCGCTGGCGCGATCTGCCCAAGCCGACCATCGCGATGGTGCAGGGGGCATGCGTAGCGGGCGGCCTGATGCTGGCGTGGGTGTGCGACCTGATCGTCGCATCGGAGGACGCGTTCTTTTCCGATCCGGTGGTGCGTATGGGCATTCCAGGCGTCGAGTACTTCGCGCATGCGTATGAACTGAATCCGCGCATTGCCAAGGAATTTTTGTTTCTCGGCGAGCGGATGGACGCGGCGCGTGCCTATCAGATGGGTATGGTCAATCGCGTCGTGCCGCGCGAGCGACTCCAGGACGTCACGAGCGAAATCGCTGCGAAGATCGCGCGTATGCCGCGCCTCGGTCTGACGCTGACCAAGCAGGCCGTAAATCATGTCGAGGAATTGCAGGGCAAGCGCGCGGCAATGGATGCGGCGTTCGCCTGGCATCACTTCGCGCATGCGCACAACGAACTGGTGAGCGGCGACAAACTGGGTGGCTATGACGCGCGCAAGATGGCCGAGTCGCAACGGCCTGGCGGCGGCGCGCAGGAGAACGGTAAGGCCGACGGAGAAGCCGCATGAGCGCGACGCTGCATACGCCCCTTTGCGACTTGCTGGGCTGTCGATATCCGATCGTGCAGACGGCGATGGGTTGGGTCGCCGATGCGAGACTCGTCGCCGCAACCTGTAATGCGGGCGGCTTCGGTTTTCTCGCCGGCGCAACGCTTGAGGCCGAACGCGTGGAAGCGGAAATCCTGCGTGTGAAGGAACTGACGGACAAGCCGTTCGGCATCAACTTTCATATGTTCCAGCCGAATGCGGCGCAGGTAGTCGATCTGGCGATCAAACACCGGCTGCGCGCGGTGAGTTACGGCCGCGGGCCGGACGCAAAGACGATCCGTCGCTTCAAGGATGCGGGCGTGATGTGCATTCCCACCGTAGGTGCCCCGAAACACGCGGCCAAAGCGGTCGAGCTGGGGGCCGATGCAGTCACCGTGCAAGGCGCGGAGGGCGGCGGCCATACCGGCTCGATGCCGACGACTTTGCTGTTGCCGCGCGTACTCGATGTAGTGAAGGTGCCGGTGATCGCGGCAGGCGGGTTCTACGACGGGCGCGGTCTCGCGGCTGCGCTCGGCTACGGCGCGGCGGGCATCGCGATGGGCACGCGCTTTCTGATGGCCGAAGAGTCGCCGGTGCCGCGCTCGACGCTCGCGCGCTACGTGGAGGTCGACGATCCTTCGCACATCCGCGTGTCCGCAGCGCTGGACGGCTTGCCGCAACGCATGATCGACAACCCGTATCTGCTGCGTCTCGAAGCATTCGGCCCGCTGCGCCGCACGCTTTTCGCGTTGCGCACGGCTGAAGCGTGGCGCCGCCAGAGCGGCATGAGTTTGAGCCAGATGGCCGCGCTCGGTTTCAAGGCGCTGCGCGATCACAGCTACACCGCGAGTCAGACCTTGATGGCGGCGAACGCGCCGTTTCTGATTCAACGCGCGATTGTCGAAGGCAGGCCGGACGAGGGTGTGCTGCCGAGCGGCCAGGTCGCGGCTGTGATCGGCGCGATCGAACCGTGCGAGACCTTGATTGCACGCATTGTCGAAGAAGCCGTGGGGCGGCTCGACGCACTCGCGGCCATGCGCAGCGAGCCGGTTCACGCATGACGTCGCGCATTCCCCAACGCAGCGCATGGCCAGCTAAAACAAATCAGCATCCTTCATCAGGGACGGAGACATGACAGAACCCATCAATAGCGTCCGCTCGCTGCCGTTCAGAATCGAACGCGAAGGCGGCATCGGCGAACTGGTGATCGACCAGCCGCCGGTCAATGCGCTCGACGCGCGCGGCTGGCAGTTGCTGGCCGACGCCATCGACGCGCTCGGCCGCGACGACAGCGTGCACGTAATCGTGCTGCGCGGCGCAGGGCGTGGCTTTTGCGCGGGCGTCGATATCAAGGAGCTGGCCGCGCATCCCGAACGGATCGTCGCGGTCAACGCCGGCAATTACGCGACCTTTCGTGCGGTGCACCGTAATCCGAAGCCGGTGATCGTCGCGGTGCATGGTTTCGTACTGGGCGGCGGTATTGGCATCTGCGGCGCGGCGGACGTGATCGTTGCATCCGAATGCGCGCGTTTCGGCGTCCCCGAGATCGATCGCGGTGCGATGGGCGGCGGCGCGCATTTGCAGCGCATGTTCGGCGTGCAGAAAGTGCGCGCGATGTATTTCACCGGCGACATGGTCGATGCCGCCGAAGCGTACCGGCTCGGCGCGGTCGAGCGCGTGGTGCCGCGCGAACAACTGCGTGACGCGGCCTTCGAGATTGCCCGCAAGATCGCCGCGAAGAGCCCCGCGATGTTGCAGCTTGCAAAAGAAGCGCTGAACGGTGTCGAAGACGGCGATCTCGAAGACAAATACCGCTGGGAGCAGGGCTTCACCCTGCAGGCGTACATGACGAGCGATTCGGCGGAAGCACGCTCGGCCTTCGTCGAAAAACGCGACGCGCAGTTCAACGGCGGCAACGACGCCGAACGCCAGGCCGGAGCACGCGCATGAAGCTCGATTACACGCCGGCGCAACGCGCGTTCCGCGCTGAGATCCGCAGTTGGCTCGCGCTCCATGTGCCGCGCGAACCGCTGCCGAGCTTCGATACCGAGGCGGGTTTCGCCGCGCACCGGGAATGGGAGCGCACGCTGCATTCAGGCCGCTGGAGCATGGTGACGTGGCCGCGCGAACTGGGCGGACGCGGTTGCGATCTGATCGAGTGGCTGATCTTCGAAGAGGAGTACTGGCGCGCCGACGCGCCTATGCGCGTGAACCAGAACGGCATCTTCCTGCTCGGCCCGACCTTGATGGACTTCGGCACGGACGCGCAGAAGGCCCGCTTTCTGCCGGCGATGGCGGCGGGCGAGCACGTATGGGCGCAAGGCTGGTCCGAGCCGAACGCCGGTTCCGACATGGCGGCGATCCGCGGCAGCGCGATCCGTACCGACGAAGGAAAGGGCGGCGAGTACATCCTGAATGGCCAGAAGATCTGGTCGACGCGCGCGGTATGGGCTGACTGGCTGTTCGGGCTGTTTCGCAGCGATCCGCAATCCACCCGCCATCATGGGCTGACCTTCCTGATGATGCCGCTTTCGACGCCGGGCATCACCGTGCGGCCGATCCGTCAGTTGAACGGCCACACCGGCTTTGCCGAGATTTTCTTCGACGACGTACGCGTACCGGTCGAAAATCGTCTGGCGGGCGAAGGCATGGGCTGGCAGGTCGCGATGGCGACCGCGGGGTTCGAACGCGGCCTGATGCTGCGCTCGCCCGCGCGTTTTCAGCGCACGGCCGAAGCATTGCGCGCGCTCTACCTCGCGCACCGTGAACAGGCTGATCGCGATCCCACCTTGCGCGAGCGCGTGATCAGCGCGTGGATGGATGCGCAGGCCTACGCGCTCTCCACCTACGCGACCGCGAGCCGCTTGCAGAAGGGCGGCCACATCGGCGCGGAGTCGAGCACCAACAAGGTGTTCTGGTCCGAACTCGATTTGCGCATGCATCAGACCGCGCTCGATATTCTCGGCGCGCACGCCGAAGTCGTGCCGCAGACGCACGAACAACACGCGGCGCTCGGCAACTGGCTCGACGGGTTCCTGTTCGCGCAGGCGGGGCCGATCTATGCGGGCACCAACGAGATTCAACGCAACATCGTCGCCGAACGGATGTTGGGTATGCCGCGCTCGTGATGCCGGTGCTGCAAGCATGCAAGCACTTAGCCGTGGCAGCCGGCATTCAGACGCGTAAAGAATTGAGCGAGGAACTATGGATTTCGTATTCAACGAAGATCAGGAAGCATTGGCCAGCAGCGTCAAGCGCTTTCTGATGACGGAGATGACGCCGGAGTTGATCCGTGAGTTGTGGACCACGCCCACGGGCCGCTCGGAGCGCATGTGGGACATGTTCGCATCGCAAGGGCTGACCGCCGTGTCGGTGCCGGAAAATTTCGATGGGCTGGGGCTCGGTGACGTGGAGTGGGCGCTGCTTGCGCAGACCTACGGCTATTTCGCGGGACCCGAGCCGTTACTCGATACGGCGCTCGTGGCGGTTGGCATGCTGGAAGGCTTGCCGGCGAGCGGGCAACGCGATGCGTTGTTGCGTGATATCGCGGCGGGTTCGGCGCGAGTGGCGATTGCACATCCGGTGAATCCTTATGTCAGCGACGCGCACGTCGCAAAGGTTCTGTTGTGCGAGCGCGGTGGCGAACTGCATTGGCTCACACCCGACGCTTGCAGATTGAATCCGGTGGAGAGCATCGATCCTTCGCGGCGGCTGTTCGAGATCGATTGGCAGGCAACGCCGCACACCCGGGTGGCGACGGTCTCCGAAGCGCAACCCTTGCTGGCGCGCGCACTCGACCGGGGTGCGTTCGCCGTCGCCGCGCAATTGCTCGGGCTCACGCAGCGTGTGCTCGACGTCGCGATCGATTACAGCGCGCAACGCAAACAGTTCGGTAAGCCGATCGGTTCGTATCAGGCGCTCAAGCATCTGCTCGCCGACGTCGCGATTCGCTACGAGTTCGCGCGGCCGGTGGTGTACCGGGCCGCCTGCGCGATCGCCGACAACGACCCGCAGCGCGCGCTCTACGTCTCCCACGCGAAGCTTGCCGCCACCGCCGCGGCGCAACTCGCCGCGCGCCATGCGATGCAGGTGCACGGCGCGATCGGCTACACGTGGGAACTCGACTTGCAGATCTTCATGAAACGCATCTGGGCGCTCTCGGGCAGTTGGGGCGACACGACGTTTCACAAGGCCCGCGTGGCCGACGCGCTGATCGAGTCCTGTGCTCCGATCGGACCGGCCCGCACTTTCGAACTGGAATCGTAATGAAACAGGCTTATATCGTCGATGCGTTGCGCACACCCACCGGTCGCCGCAAAGGCGGACTCGCGCAAGTGCATGCCGCGGATCTCGGCGGCTTCGTATTGAAAGAGCTGGTCGCCCGCAATGGCATTCCCGCCGATGAATACGACGACGTGGTGTTCGGCTGCGTCGATACGATTGGCCCACTGGCGGGCAATATCGCTCGCACCTGCTGGCTCGCCGCCGGTTTGCCGTTGACGGTGCCGGGCGTCACGGTGGACCGGCAATGCGGTTCGTCGCAGCAAGCCGTGCATTTTGCCGCGCAGGCAGTGATGAGCGGCACGCAGGATGTGGTGGTTGCGGGTGGCGTGCAGACCATGACGCAGATTCCGATTTCGTCGGCGATGACGGCGGCCGAGCCGCTTGGTTTCACCGATCCGTTCTCGGGCAGCATGGGCTGGCGCGCGCGCTTCGGCGATGCGCCGGTGTCGCAGTTTCACGCGGCGCAACGGATTGCGGACCACTGGAACCTTTCGCGCGAGACGATGGAGCGGTACGCACTCGAGAGTCACCGGCGCGCGTTGGCTGCGATTGAGGGCGGCCACTTTGCGCGCGAGATTGTGCCGTTCGCCGGAGTCGTTCATGACGAGACGCCGCGCAAGGACACGACGCTTGCCAGAATGGCCGCGCTTGAACCGCTGATGCCAGGCGGTGCGCTAACGGCGGCTGTCTCGAGCCAGACCTGCGACGCGGCGGCGGCATTGTTGATCGTTTCCGAAGAGGCGCTCAAGCGTTACAACCTCACGCCGCGCGCCCGTATTCATCACCTCAGCGTGCTGGGCGACGATCCGCTGTGGATGCTCACCGCGCCGATCCCCGCGACACGTCACGCATTGAAGAAGGCCGGCCTCGCGCTCGCCGACATCGACGTCGTGGAACTGAACGAAGCGTTTGCGTCAGTGGCGCTCGCATGGCTCGCCGAACTGGGTTATCCGCATGAGAAGACCAATCCGAACGGCGGCGCGATTGCGTTAGGTCATCCGCTCGGCGCCACCGGTGCGCGCTTGATGACCACTCTGCTGCACGAGCTCGAACGCACGCAAGGCCGCTACGGTTTGCAGGCAATGTGCGAAGGCGGCGGGCTGGCCAACGTCACGATCATCGAGCGCCTTTAAGCATAACCAGGTGCACTCAGGCGCACTCAGCCGCATCACTGTCTACGAGGATCAAGCATGGGAATCTGCAACGAACGCACCGTGATCATTACCGGGGCGGGGGGAGGGTTGGGCCGCGAATACGCGTTGGCGTTCGCCGCCGAGGGCGCGGCGGTGGTGGTCAACGATATTCGTCAGGAAGCCGCGCAAGCCGTCTGCGACGAGATCGCGCGAGCCGGTGGCCGGGCGCTGGCGAACGCCGACGACATCACGCGGATCGACACGGCGCAACGCATTATCGACGCCACGCATGAGGCCTTCGGCGCGATTCATGTGCTTGTGAACAACGCGGGTATTTGCCGCGACCGGATGTTCACGAGCATGACCGAGAGCGATTGGGATGACGTGATGCGAGTGCATCTACGTGGCCATTTCTGTCTCTCGCAACTGCTGGCACGCGAGTGGCGCGACGCGTCGAAGGCAGGACGCGAGGTGGACGCACGCATTGTCAACACAAGTTCGGGGGCGGGTCTGCAGGGGTCGATCGGCCAGGCGAACTATGGCGCGGCCAAGGCGGCCATCGCGGCTTTGACGCTGATGCAGGCCGCGGAATTGCAGCGCTACGGCGTGCGTGTGAACGCATTGGCGCCGGCGGCGCGTACCTCGATGACCGAAGGCGTGTTCGCCGAGATGATGAAAAAGCCCGCCAACGGTTTCGATTACTTCGATCCGGCTAACGTGGCGCCGCTGGTCGTCTGGCTCGGCAGTGCTCAATCGCGCGACGTGACCGGTCAGGTATTCGAAGCGGCGGGGGGCATGATCGCGGTGGCAGAAGGCTGGCGCACGGGGCCGCGCATCGACATCGGCGCGCGCTGGCAAGTCGCCGCGCTGGGGGCCGCGGTGGCGAAGCTGGTCGCGGAACGTGAGCCGGCACAGCAGGTCTACGGAAGCTGACGCGATGAACCTCGCTCTCTCCGAAGAACAGACCATGATTCGCGACTCGGCCGCCGAGGTGCTGGCCGAGCGCAGCGCATCGGCGGCGGTGCGGCAGTCGATCGAACACACGGCGGGCCGCGACGAGGCGTTGTGGCACACGCTCGCCGGCGAACTCGGCTGGTGCGCGCTGACCGTGCCGGAAGCGGCGGGCGGTGCGGGCCTCGGGGCGATGGAGCTGGTGTTACTGATGGAACAGATGGGGCGGCGCCTTGCCTGCGTGCCTTATTTCAGCACGGTGTGCCTTGCGGCGACGGCGCTCGCGCAGTGCGAATCGGCCGCAGCCCGCGCGTGGCTCTCGCGGATCGCGGGCGGCGAAGTGAGCGCGACGCTCGCGCTGGATGCGGCGGGTGGTTTCGATACGCGCAACGCGTCGGCGTGCGCCGTGCCCGGCTTTGATGCGCGTTCGGTGACGGTCTACGCTGAAGAGACGGCTTACGGTTACCGTTTGTCTGGGGCGTTGGCACAGGTTATCGATGGCGCGAGCGCTGATCTCGTGCTGGTGCCCGCCTGGATCGCCAACGAGTCGCAAACCATCGCGCTGTTTGAATTGAACTGCGCCGATCTTGCGGGCCTCAGCCGTACGCCGCTCACCACGCTGGATGCGACGCGTCCGCTGGCACGTATCGAATTGAATGCGGTCGATGTGCCGCGCGACGCGCTGCTCGCGTGTGGCGGTGAGGCGCAACGTGCGCTCGCAAGGACCGTATGGTTTGCCGCGTTGGCACTGGCCGCTGAACAACTGGGCGGCGCGCAGCAATGCCTTGATCTCACGCTTGCCTATACAGCGGAGCGCGTGCAATTCGGCCGCGCGATCGCGTCGTTTCAGGCGATCAAGCATCGTTGCGCGCAGATGATGGTCGAGATCGAGGCGACCCGTTCGGCCGTGCTCGGCGCGGCACAGGCCTGGGACCAGGCACGCGATGAAGCAGGGAATCAGGCGGCCGTTTCGTTACCGCAGCCCGTGCTTGCCGACATCGCCGCAGCAAAAGCCACCGCCAACGACGCTTTCCGTTTCTGTGCTCAGGAAGCGATTCAACTGCACGGTGGCGTCGGTTTCACCTGGGAGTACGACCCGCAACTGTATTTCAAACGCGCGCAGGCTTGCAGCGCGCAATTCGGCACGACTGCGCAGATGCTGTCGTTTATCGCGGAACAAGTGATCGATCGTAGCGAGGCTTCGAGCGTAACCCGGCCCGTGCCACTGGCGCATGCGGATCACGTGCAAGCTGTCCTCGCAGGAGTGCTCTGATGAACAGCGAAACGCAGCAGCAATGTTTGCGCGCGGAAGTCGCCGGGTGGATGAGTACCCATCTGCGTGGCGAGTTCGCTTGCCTGCAATACCGTGGTGGCCCCGGCGATGAAGAGGCTTATCCCGCGCTGCGCAAGCAATGGGAACGTGAACTGGCGAGCGGCGGCTGGACCGGGCTGGGCTGGCCGAAAGAACAGGGCGGCCGTGCGATGTCCGTCGCCGAGCAGGTGATTTTTCATGAGGAATACGCCCGCGCCGGCGGTCCAGGGCGTATGGGCCATATCGGCGAGGGTTTGCTCGGTCCGACTTTGATCGCTTGCGGCACCGACGATCAGCGCCGCCGGTTTCTGCCGGGCATTCTGAACGGCACGCAGTTCTGGTGCCAGGGTTACTCGGAACCCGGTGCGGGTTCGGACCTCGCGAACGTCCGCACACGTGCGGTTCGCGACGGGAGCGGCAATTGGCGTGTGCATGGCCAGAAAGTCTGGACTTCGCTCGCGCACGATTCCGACTGGATCTTTGTGATTGCGCGCACCGACGCCGAATCGCGCGGCAATCGCGGACTCTCGTTCCTGTTGATGCCGCTCGATCAACCCGGCATCGAGATTCGCCCGATCAAACAATTGAACGGCGGAGCCGAGTTCAACGAAGTGTTCTTCGACGGCGCACTTGCGGCCGCCGAAGATCTGGTCGGCACGCCGGGCGACGGCTGGCGCATTGCAATGACCCTGCTCGGTTTCGAGCGCGGCATGTCCACGCTGGGTCAGCAGATGCAGTTCATCCGCGAGCTCGAATGGGTGGTCGACGCGGCACATGAGGCGGGTGTGGCGAACGATCCGCTGGTTCGTCAACGGATCGCGCGGGCGTGGACCGGCTTACGCGTGATGCGCTACAACGCGTTGCGGATGCTGGCGGGCGCCTCTACCGATGAAACCGGCGCCGGCGCGTTGAGCCGCGAAGCGCTGATCTACAAATACTACTGGTCGAACTGGCATCGCGATCTGGGCCAACTGGCGATGGACGTGCTGGGCCTCAACGCCAATCTGATCGACAGCAGCGACGCGAAACGTACCCGTCTGCAAGGCGTGTTCCTTTTCTCGCGCGCCGACACCATCTACGCGGGCACCAACGAAATCCAGCTGAACATCATGGCCGAGCGCGGGCTCGGTATGCCCAGAGAACCTCGAGGAACACTATGAACGAATTCCAAATGGTGCGTACCGCGCCTGCCTATGTGCCGGGCCATCAACTGCTGGCGAGTAAATCCGTGCTGATTACGGCGGCTGCCGGTGCGGGCATCGGCTTTGCCGCCGCCAAACGCTGCGCCGAAGAAGGTTGCCGCGCGCTTTTCATCTCCGACATTCACGAGCGGCGTCTTGAGCAGGCGGTCGACACCTTGCGCGCCGAAACCGGCTTACAGGAGATTTACGGACGCTTGTGCAACGTTTCGGTGGAACAGGACGTACGCACGCTGGTGGCGGATGCCGAAGACCGGCTGCAAGGCGTGGACGTGCTGATCAACAATGCCGGGCTCGGTGGCGCGCGTCGCATCGTCGAAATGGACGATGCCGAATGGTCGCGGGTGATCGACATTAGCCTCACCGGCACCTTCCGCATGACACGGGCAATCCTGCCGCACATGCAGCAGCGAGGCCGGGGCGTGATCGTGAATAACGCGTCGGTGCTCGGCTGGCGGGCGCAGGCGGAACAGGCGCATTACGCGGCAGCGAAGGCCGGCGTGATGGCGCTGACGCGCTGCGCCGCGCTCGAGGCCGCGCCGTATGGCGTGCGTATCAACGCGGTGGCGCCGAGCATTGCACTGCACGATTTTCTGAAGAAGTCGGCTTCGGCCGACCTGCTCGATCAACTGGCGTCGCGTGAAGCATTCGGACGCGCCGCCGAAGTGTGGGAGGTGGCGAACGTGATGGTCTTTCTGGCAAGCGACTACGCGTCATATATGACCGGCGAAGTGCTGTCGGTCAGCAGTCAGCACGCGTGATGGAGCGCGTTATGACTGAAGTCGGTGACATCGGCGGCACCCGTGGCGTTGGCAGTGTGAGCGACGTTGACGGCCATGGCCAGCCCGCTCGCATATTCGCCCATCCCGAAGCGCTGATAGCGGCCGTGGGTGAAACGCTCGGGGCGAGCGAATGGCTCGCGATCGATCAGGCGCGCATCGATCTGTTCGCCGAAGCGACGCTCGATCACCAGTGGATTCATGTCGATGCCGAACGCGCTCGCCATGGTCCGTTTGGCGGCTGTATCGCACACGGCTTTCTCACGCTCTCGCTCGTTAATTTTTTCTTGCCGCAGATCGTGCGTGTCGACGGTGCGCGGCTCGGCGTCAATTACGGCTGCGACAAGATCCGCTTTCCCGCGCCGGTGCGAGCCGGCGCGCGCATTCGTGGCGTCGGCCAGTTGTTGCGCGCCGAAGCGATTGAAGGCGGCGTGCAGGCCTGGATTCGCGTGAGCGTGGAAATCGACGGCGAGACCAAACCCGGTTGCGTAGCGGACACGATCAGCCGCTACTACCTGTAGAAACCTGTAGAACCCGTAGAGGAAATCTCATGAACGAAGCGGTCATCGTCTCGGTTGCGCGCACACCGATCGGCAAGGCATTTCGCGGTGTGTTCAACGACACCGAAGCGCCCGCGCTCGGCGGCCACGTGGTGCGCGCCGCGGTCGAACGCGCGCAACTCGACCCTGCCGAGATCGACGACGTGTTGATGGGCTGCGCCGCCCAGCAGGGAAGCCAGGGCTACAACATCGGCCGGCTCTCGGCGGCCGCGGCCGGTTTGCCGGCTTCGGTGCCGGGCATGGCGATAGACCGGATGTGCTCGTCGGGCTTGATGACAATCGCGACCGCCGCACAGAACATCTTGTGCGGCGATGCGCGGATCGTGGTGGCCGGCGGCGTGGAGTCGATCACGCTCACGCAGAACAAGCACAAGAATGCGTACCGCGCGCGTTCCGAGGCGGTGCTCGCGCATCAGCCGGCTGCCTATATGGCGATGATCGAAACGGCGGAAATCGTCTCGCGCCGGTACGGCATTTCACGTGAGGCGCAGGACGAGTACGCGCTGACGAGTCAGCAGCGCACGGCGGCGGCTCAGGCTGCGGGCCGCTTCGACGAAGAGATCGTGCCCCTCGACGCGCAGCGCGCGCTGTTCGACAAGGAAGGCAAGCCGGCCGGCAGCGAAGCCGTGCGGGCGAGCCGCGACGAATGCAATCGTGCCGATACCAGCGCGGCCAGTCTGGCGGCGCTCAAGCCGGTCTGGAGCGGCGGCGAGGCGGTCGCGCAGGGCGAATTCATTACCGCGGGCAATGCATCGCAACTGTCCGACGGCGCGGCGGCGGTGGTTGTGATGAGCGCGGCGGCGGCGAAGCAGCGCGGTTTGAAGCCGCTCGGCATGTATCGCGGCATGGCTGTCGCGGGCTGCGAAGCCGACGAAATGGGTATCGGTCCGGCGCTCGCGGTGCCGAAACTACTGGCGCGCCATCGGCTGACGGTGAATGACATCGGGCTGTGGGAGATGAATGAGGCGTTCGCGTGCCAGGTGATCTACTGCCGCGATCAACTGCATATTCCGGCGGACCGTCTGAACGTGAATGGCGGTGCGATCTCGGTTGGCCATCCGTTCGGGATGTCCGGCACCCGTATGACGATGCACGGCTTGCTTGAAGCGCGGCGGCGCGGCGTGCGCTATCTCGTCGTAACGATGTGCGTCGGCGGCGGCATGGGCGCTGCGGCACTCTTCGAAATAGCGGCGTAGACCGCACTCGGAGCTTTGCATGGAACCAGAGTAAGTGCTCTGCGTGGGGCCTGAGCAGCGCCAAGGCGCGAACTCCGGCCGACACGCCAAAGCGCGAACACTGGTCGACAGGAGACAAAAAAATGAAATCGACACTACCCGGTTTGCTGCTCTCCGCTGCCGTGCTGGGCGCGGCGCTGTTTGCGTTTTCGCCTCGCCCGCTGCCGGCTTTCGCGGCGACTGCCATTCAGGCCGACCGCCTGCAGATCAACGGACTTGCCCGAGCGGGCACGCGTCTCGTCGCGGTGGGCGAGCGAGGCGTCATTCTGTTGAGCGACGACGCGGGCGCGTCCTGGCGGCAAGCCGCGATGGCCTCCGACGAAGCGTCCGCGCTTACCCAGGTGTTTTTTATCACGCCGCGTATCGGCATCGCGGTAGGACATGACGGCTGGATCGTACGTACCGTCGATGGCGGCGCGCATTGGAGCGAGGTGCACTTCGATCGCAAGCATTCGGACCCGCTGCTGTCGGTGTGGGGCAATGCGAGCGGACTGGTGTTCGCCAGCGGCAGCTTCGGCCAGTTGTTCGTTTCGCACGATGCGGGCGCCACCTGGACCCAACAGAAAACGCCCGCCGACGATCGGCACCTGAATGCGATTGCCGGCGATGCAAGTGGCCGTTTGATCATCGCGGGCGAAACCGGCACGCTGCTCCTCTCGACCGACAACGGCGCGAGTTGGGAGAAGCGGCCCGTGCCCTATCAGGGTTCGCTATTCGGCGTGCTGAAGCTGGAGAACGGCGACTGGCTCGCATACGGCATGCGCGGCAACGTGCTGCGCAGTACCGATCAGGGCAGCACGTGGACGCATATCGACAGTCACGTCGGCACCTCGTATTTCGGCGCGGTGCAACTGTCCGACGGCGAACTGGTGCTGGTCGGCCAGGGCGGTGCGATCGTGATCTCGCGCGATAACGGACAGAGCTTCACGGTGCGCAAGGTGGGCGGCGTGCAGAGCCTCGCGGCCGTGGTCGACGCCGGGCATGGCGAGCTGGCGTTGGGCGGGGAGGCGGGCGTGGCGTTGCTGCCGGTTTCGCCGGCGGCCCAGCCACCGCTTGCGCCGCTGCACGCGTCGCCCGGCGCGTCACCGTCCTGAATCCTTCGGTTTCGTTCGCCGAATTCCATAGCGCGCCCGCCGGCCACCGACTCGCCACGCCCGCCGCGCTCCCCGTTGTTTTGCCGTGAGACGCACCATGAACGCATCGTCCCGTCCTTCTTCGTCCCGCCTTTCGCGTTTTGTCGAGCGCTGCGCCGACGCCATCATGCGGCACCGGCGCATTCTGCTGACGCTGTGTCTCGCGGTGACCGTCGCGCTGGGCTGGTCCGCGACGCGTCTGCGGCTCGATCCCGGCTTCAACAAGATGATCCCGATGCAGCACCCGTATATGCAGGTGTTCAACCGCTATGCGAGTGCTTTTCCGGGCGCCAACACGATTCTCGTGAGTCTGCGCTGGAAGGGTCGCGGCGACATCTACAACCCGGCGTTCATGGACGATCTGCGCCACGCGACCGATGACGTGTTCTTCATTCCCGGCGTGAACCGCTCGCGCGTGTTTTCGCTGTTCACGCCGAATGTGCGCTACACGGAGGTCACCGAGGCGGGCTTTCGCGGCGACGTGGTCGTGCCTGGCCAATTTAGCAGCAGCAATCCCGACGATCTCGCCAAAGTGCGCCGCAACGTGGCGCGTTCAGGGCAGATCGGCCGATTGGTCGGTAATGACCTGCATTCCGCGCTGATTCGCGCGGAGTTGCGCGAGACCGATCCGGTTACCGGCAAGCATCTGGATTACAGCGCGGTGGCGCGGCAACTCGAACAGATCCGTGCGCGCTATTCGAACCAGGATGTCGAGGTCGACATTATCGGATTCGCGAAACTCGTGGGGGATGTGGAGGCGGGAATCAGCGGCGTAATCGGCTTTTTCGCCCTTGCATTCCTGATTACGGCAGCGTTGCTGTTTGCCTACACGCGCTCGGCGAAGACCACGGTGCTCGCGCTGTTCGTCGCGTTGCTGCCGGTGGTGTGGTTGCTCGGCGCGTTGCCGGTGCTGGGCCTCGGTATCGATCCGATGTCGATCCTCGTGCCGTTTCTGATTTTCTCGATTGGCGTTTCGCACGCCGTGCAGATGACCAATGCGTGGAAGCAGGCGCTGGTTGCGGGCATGTCCTCGACCGATGCCGCCCGCGACGCATTTCGCAAGTTGTTCGTGCCGGGCACCGTTGCACTGCTGACGAATGCGCTGGGCTTTATGGTGATCATGCGCATCCAGATCGAGATCGTGCGTGAGTTAGGCGTCACTGCGTGCCTCGGTGTACTGCTGATGATCATCACCAACAAGGTTTTTCTGCCGATTCTTTTGTCGTACACACGATTGGAAGCCGGCACGCTGGCGCGTGCAAAAAACCGCGCGGCGCAGGGTGGCAGCCGCCTGTGGACGCGCTTCGCGATCTTCGCGCGTCCCGCGCCCGCTCTCGGCGTGTTCGTGATCGCGCTGTTATTGCTCGCGTTCGGCGCGAGGGAGTCGCGCAAGCTTCAGATTGGCGACATTGGCGCCGGCGCTCCCGAGCTACGCGCCACTTCGCGCTACAACCTCGATAACGCGCGCATCACGAGTCAGTACAACATTGGCGTCGATGCGCTCGCGGTGATTGTCGAGACCACCGGTTACGACGATGCCTGTCTGCATTACCCGGTGATGAGCGCGATCGAGCGCTTCGAGATGGAGATGCGCGGTGTGGCGGGCGTGCAGTCGGTGGTGAGCGTGCCTTCGCTTGCGAAGATTTCGATTGCCGCTTTCAACGAAGGCAATCCGCGCTGGGGTGCGCTGCCGCGTTCGAGCGATGGCCTTACCCAGGGTTCGAGCGCCTTCGATCCCGACAACGGTATGAACACCGAGAACTGTCAGGCGATTCAGGTGTTGATCTACACCACCGATCACGAGGGCAAGACGATCGCGCATATCGTCGATGAGATCAAACGTCTGGCGGCGCAGGATCGCACGCCGAATATTGCTTTCAGGCTCGCGGGCGGCAATGTCGGCGTGATGGCGGCGACCAACGAAGCGGTGGGCGACGCCGAGGTGGCGATGTTGCTGTCGATTTTCGGTGCGATCGCGTTGCTGTGCTTCGTGACCTTCCGGTCGTGGCGCGCGGTGTTGTGCATCGTCGTGCCGCTGACCGTGGTGTCGATTTTGTGCAACGCGGTGATGGCGTGGCTCGGTATCGGGCTGAAGGTCGCCACCTTGCCGGTGATTACGCTGGGTGTGGGAGTGGGCGTCGACTACGGCATCTACCTGTACGAACGTTTGCAGCATGAGGTGCGCGGTGGCGCGACGTTGCCCGAAGCGTTTGCGGCGGCGATGCGTCAACGTGGCACCGCGGCCTTGTTTACCGCGGTGACCATGTTCATCGGCGTGGGGACATGGGCGTTCTCCGCACTGAAGTTCCAGGTGGATATGGGCGTGCTGCTTGCGTTCATGTTTCTCGTCAACCTGTTCGGCGCGGTGTTTCTTTTGCCGGCGCTGGCGGCATGGCTTGGGGTGGAGCGGGCGGAGCGGCGCGCGGGTTCGCGGATCGGCACAGCGGGCGTGGCCGTTACGAACGTACGGAACCCGACCGGGGCGGCGGATGCACCTGTGCGCAGTGCTGCATCGGCTCCTGGCGAGGTCGAGCCGGCTGCGCTCGAGCATGGCAATCCGGGGCGCTAACGACGCGCGGGTGCCGTGCAAACAACGCGCGGGCGAGGCGCTGAGGCGTAGCTGAAGTCCCTAGTCCATCGGGACGATGAAGGCGGAGTGCGTGGCGCTTATCGTCAGGCGTGAGCACGAAAATCTGCCCGCGCTCTGCAGAAGTATTGATGACGGCGGCTAATCAGAAGCGCCGTCTTTTCCATTGGAGGAGATAAGAGATGTCCGCACGGCCCTACAGAATTGAAGCGCAGCCGCTGGTGCAGCGATATGCACGCGGCTGGCATTGTCTTGGTCTTGCCAGCGAATACAAGGATGGCAAGCCGCATACGCTGAACATTTTTGGCCAACGTCTTGCTGCGTTCATGGATTCACAGGGGAAGGTGAACGTGGTCGATGGCTACTGCCCGCACATGGGTGGTGATCTGAGCACTGGCCGTGTGGACGGCGACACGCTGGTGTGTCCGTTTCACGGCTGGCAGTGGGACGGCGAAGGCAACTGCCAGTCGATTCCGTACTGCAAGCGGATTCCGCCGAAGGCCAGGATCGGCGCCTGGCAGACTTGCGAACAGAACCAGTTGCTGTTCATCTGGCATGACCCCGAGGGCAATCCGCCGGGCGAAGATGTTGCGATTCCCCGTATCGACGCATGTTTTTCCGACGAATGGTCCGATTGGGTTGTGGATCTGATGAAGATCGACACGAACTGCCGCGAGCTGGTCGACAACATCTCCGACATGGCTCACTTTGCTACTGTGCACGGCGCGCCGGTCGATTATTTCGCGAATCTGTTCGAAGGGCATAAGGCAACGCAATTGCTGGTTGGCCGCAGCGAGCGGCTGGGTGACGACGAACTGATCGCGCTGTCCACTTACTTTGGTCCGGCATATCACATCACGGAAATGACGGGTAAGAGTGGTGGTCATCCGATCCATTCGATTCTGCTGAACTGTCATGTGCCGGTCGATATGAACAGCTTCGAATTGCGGTATGGCGTGATGGTGAAGAAGGTGCCGGGTTTATCCGACGAGCAGAACATGGAGATTGCGCGTGCTTATTCGAAGCAGGCGCAGGCTGCGTTTTATGAGGACGTCGCGATCTGGGATACGAAGACGCGGATTGACAATCCGCTGTTGTGTGAGGGTGATGGTCCGTTGTATCAGATGCGTGATTGGTATTCGCAGTTTTATGTCGATGCCGCGGAGGTGCGGCCTTCCAGTACCGCGAGAAAGGTCGTGGAGATTAAGGTTCGGGAGGGGGCGGGGAGGGGTGGGGCCTTGCGGCATGTGTTTGAAGAGTGAAAGATGAGGGGCCTGTTCGGCGGTTTTGTTGTTGAGCTGTATTTTGGGCGTTGTCTTGCAGGGTTTGTGGTCTGCTCTGTTGTTGGTCTTTTGGCCTTTCCTTGAATTGTTAGTGGTCTATTAGCGTTGCCCCTGTGCGGGGCGGCACCTACTTCTCTTTGCCGCCGCAAAGAGAAGTAGGCAAGAGAAAGCGGCTCAAACCGCTAATTCTTAAGCGGGTCCCCCGCGCAGCCACGGTAGTGGTGCATCTGGAATCTGTGTTCTCGCACATTCCGCGTTAGTGACAAGGCAGTCATACCTCCGGCGGCGCTGCGCGCGCCGATACCCAGTTCTGAACACCACCCGCTTCGTTTTGCGGTGCGCCGTACGTGGCGCGATGGCACCTCCAGAATGCCATGTTGCTTCTGCATTGGTACCTCGCCACGGCGAAGCCGTGGCTCCGCTGTGCGAAGTAAACCCGCCGGTTTCCCTGGCAGACCCGTCCGCGACGCACGTAGTGCGGAGTGGGAGCTGATGAGCCCTTTGTCAACGGCGCGGAGTGTGCGAGGCGACAGATTCCAGATGCACCACTACCGTGGCTGTGCGGGGGACCCGCTTATGAGCTGGCGGTGTGAGCCGCTTTCTTTTGCCTACTTTTCTTTGCGGCAGGCAAAGAAAAGTAGGTGCCGCCCCGCACAGGGGCAACGCTAATAGACCGATAAGAAATCAAGGAAAGGCCAAAAGCCCAACAACAGAACCCCCCCCAAAAAAACCTTTACACCAAAACCCCCCTCTCGCGAGCAAGCGTCAACGCCGTATCTTCAATCATATCCTCCTGCCCGCCGACCAACCGCCTCCTCCCCATTTCAACAAGAATATCCCGTGCCGGAACCCGATACTTCGCTTCAGCCCGCTTGGCAAACAGCAAAAACGACGAATAAACCCCCGCATACCCAAGCGTCAACGCATCGCGATCGATCCGGATCGGCGCATCCATAATCGGCAGGACAAGATCCTCGGCAACATCCGAAATCCCAAACACATCGACACCCGTCTCGATCCCCATCCGCTCGCACACAGCAATAAAAACTTCCATCGGCGTATTGCCGGCACCAGCGCCAAGCCCCGCCGCCGCCGCATCGATACGATTGGCCCCCGCAGCAATAGCCGCAATCGAATTCGCAACCCCCATCGCAAGATTGTGATGGCCATGAAACCCCAACTCGGTCTCAGGTTTCAACGCAGCACGAACCAAGCCAATGCGCGCAGTCACATCGTCAGGCAACATATAACCGGCCGAGTCGGTAATGTAGATACAGTTCGCACCGTACGACTCCATCAGCTTCGCCTGCTTGACGAGCTGCTCGGGTGGCGACATGTGCGCCATCATCAAAAAGCCCACCGTGTCCATCTCGAGCTTGCGGGCAAGACCTATGTGCTGCTCGGACACGTCCGCTTCCGTGCAATGCGTCGCCACACGAATCGTGTGCACGCCAAGCCCGTGCGCCATGCGCAAATGCTCAACCGTGCCGATGCCCGGTATCAAAAGCGCAGAAACCCGGGCCTGTTTTAGTTCTTCAATCACGGCGCTTAAATAGGCCTCGTCGGTATGCGCCGGAAATCCGTAGTTAACCGATGCGCCACCCAGGCCGTCGCCGTGCGTGACTTCAATGAGCGGTACGCCAGCGGCGTCGAGACCGCGCGCAATCGAGCGCATCTGGTCGAGTGAAATCTGGTGACGCTTGGGATGCATGCCGTCGCGCAACGTCATGTCGTGGACGGTAATGCGGGTTCCTGCTAATGACATGGGAGCTCCTTACGCAGTGGCAGGGGATGCGGCAAGCATCTGTTGGGCAAAGACTTCAGCGGTACGCGCTGCGGCTGCGGTCATGATGTCGAGATTGCCGGCATATTTCGGCAGATAGTCGCCGAGACCTTCGACTTCCATGAACACAGACACGCGGCGGCCGTCGAACACAGGGCCGTTTTTCAACGTATAGCCGGGTACGTACTGGCGTACTTCGTCGATCATCGCGTGGACGGAGGCCGTGATCGCGTCGACGTCCGGCTCGCTCTCAGTCAGGCAATGGATCGTGTCGCGCATAATCAACGGCGGCTCGGCCGGATTGATCACGATGATCGCCTTGCCTACCGCAGCGCCACCGATCTGTTCGATCGCGAGCGACGTGGTGCGGGTGAACTCGTCGATGTTCTTGCGTGTGCCGGGGCCGACCGAACGCGACGATACGGTCGCGACGATCTCGCCATACGCCACGCGCTGGACGCGTGAAACGGCGTACACCATCGGAATCGTCGCCTGGCCGCCGCAGGTGACCATGTTGACATTCATGGCGTGCTGGTCGATCTGCGCAGCGAGGTTGACCGGCGGCACGCAGAATGGTCCGATCGCGGCAGGTGTCAGGTCGATCACGCGCACGCCGCGCGCGGTCAGCTTGTCGGAATGCTCGCGGTGGACATACGCGGAGGTGGCGTCGAAGGCGATACGAATATCGTCGGAGGCCAGATGGGGCAGCAGGCCGTCAATGCCGTCGGCCGTCGTTTTCAAACCCATCTCGCGGGCCCGTGCGAGGCCGTCGGAATCCGGGTCGACACCGACCATCCACACGGGTTCGAGTACCGCGCTGCGGCGCAGTTTGTACAGCAGATCGGTGCCGATATTGCCGGGCCCGATCAACGCGCATTTGATCTTGCTCATTCAATGCATCCTCAAGGAAAAGACGGTGAAGCGCTCAGACGAAGTGCTCGGATGAATGCTCAGATGAAGCGCACCGAACAACTGCCGATACCTTCGATCCGCATGTGCAACTGGTCGCCACGGGTGACAGGAATCAACGCCGCCAGCGAACCCGACAACACCACTTCTCCGGCGAGCAGTGGCACACCGAGGTCGCCCAGCGTGTTTGCAAGCCACGAGACTGCATCGGCGGGGTGACCTAGCGCGGCGGCGCCGAAGCCTTCCGCGGCACGCGCGCCGTTCTTATCGAGCACCATGTGGCAGGCCGCGAGATCGAGCGTATGTGGCGCGACGCGTTCTTCGCCAAGCACGTAGACACCGCATGACGCGTTGTCGGCCACCGTGTCGCCGATGCGAATCGCCCAGTCGCGGATGCGCGAATCGACGATTTCGAAGCACGCGCCGACCGTTTCGGTTGCCGTAAGTACGTCGTCTCGCGTGATGCCCGGACCGCGCAGATCGTCTTTCAGATAGAATGCTATCTCGCCTTCCGCGCGCGGCGCGATCAGCTTGTCGATCGGGATGTTTTCGCCTGCGACATAGTGCATGCCGGAAAGCAGCACGCCGAAATCCGGCTGGCGCACGTCGAGCATGTCCTGCACGGCCTGGCTCGTTACGCCGATCTTCTTGCCGACAATGGTTTCGCCGGCTTGAATGCGGCGGGCGACGAAGTGCTGCTGCACGCGGTAAGCGTCGGCAAGCGACAAACCCTCGGCGCGCGCCGAAAACGGTGCGATCGGCGCACGCTCGTGCCATGCGCGGTAAAGCTCGTCGCCGAGCGTGGTATGTAGTGTCGAAGTCATGGCGGGCGCGATTAGAAAGGAAAAAGCGCCGGGGCTGGACCTGAATCCGTCCCCGGCCGTGGTTTCGTTAGCGAGGCAACGAAATCAGTTGCCCGCGCCGCGAATCGCATCCGGCGAGAAGTACGCTTCGGTCAGTTGCGAGCCGCGTGTGAGCACCGGCATCGGTTCCTGATTCGACAGACGGTCCGCGTAATAAGCACCCGAGATCAGATCGTGATAGAACACGGCGGTCGAGTAGAACGATTTGGCGTCGTACGCGTAGAGCGTCGGGGCAAGGTTGGTGCGCCACAGCGTGCCGCGTGCGTCGTAGTTGTCGGCAGCGACCGCGTTCCAGGTGTCCTCGTCGAGATACAGCACCCGTTTCGCGTATTGATGGCGATAGCCGGACTTGAGCGTAGCCTGCAACACCCACACGCGATGCAGCTCGAAGCGCATGTACTGCGTATTCTCATGGCCCTTGGTCAGCAGATCGGTGTATTTGATCGACGGGTCCATCAGCTTGTAGTTGTCGTACGGCACATACACTTCGCGCTTGCCGAGGATCTTCCAGTCGTAACGTTCGCCCGAACCGTTGAAGAGGCGGTCGTCGTCGACGGTACGAAAGCCTCCCGGTCCTTCGGGCTGGTCGAAGCCGAACTCGGGCGCCTGGCGTACGCGCCGCGTACCGGGGTTATACGACCATGTGCGGCGGGTGTCGGAGCCTTCCTGGTCCCACATTTCGTAGCCGGTGATGATCGTGCCGCGATCCGAGAGCGGCAGCATGGTGGTCTGGCGGAAGAAGCTCTTCGCGTTCAACGGGTTCTTCGGATCGAAATGGTCCGCGCTGCGCGGTCCGTAAATCGCGTACTGCACCTTGCCCCACGCGATATTGCCGTCGGGGTAGACCACCGCCTGGTCGTAGGTCGCGGTTTCGCCTTCGACCGCGGACGCGAAGCGCAGATTCCACATCGCCTCGACGCCGTTTTTCGGCACCGGGAACGGCGTGACCGGCGGAAAATCCTTCAGGCCGTTCTGGTCTTTCGTCATCGTGGTATTGGGCGAGTACAGGCGAATGTCCTTGTACACGGCGTCGCCATAGCTGAAATCGCGGTGGCTCGGGTAGACCGGAATCTTGAAGCTGTCGGGATACTTCTTGAGCAGCGCTTTTTCGCCATCGGTGAGACGCGCTTCGTGCTGCTGCATGTTTTGCGCGGTGATCACGAAGAGCGGCTTCTCGTTCGGATACGGATCGGGGAAACGCTGGCCCGGCTTGTAGTCGACGCCCGGTGGCGTGCCGAACCATTTGCCGCTCCACGCGGGGATCGTGCCGTCGGCGTTGCCTGCGCGCTCCGCGCCCATCGGCGTGAGCGGGCCTTCGAGTTTGGCGAGATCTTCCGGGCTGGTTTTGGCAAACGACGGGGCACCCAGTGTGACGGCGAGCGCGGCACCCGCCGCGAACACGCAGACACGCAATGCGGGATTGAAAATTCGACTCATGACCAAATCCTCTTGCAGTAAAAAGACGGCTGATTCAAAGGGTGATACCTGCCGCTAAGCGCCCAAAGCGTGCGATACGCGCAATGCTCGCAATACGCGGGGCGCTTTGCAGCATCAGAACGAGTAAGTGGCGGTGGCAAGCACGTAGTCGCGGTCGGCAAGCGGGCGATTGTTCGGGTCCGGCGTGCCGAGGAATTTCGCGTACACGATCCCGAGTTTCAGGTTGCTCAGACGCGTGAAGTTCACACCCACTGTCACGCGGTGGTCGCCCACGCCGGTCAGCGAACCGAGCGCGCCGCTTAGCGCGGATTGGCCGGTGAAATCGTCGGCATAGGTGATCGGTACGTCGACGTCCCAGCCGCTGAAGACGTTCTTGTAACTGAGCGTCCATGCCACCTCGAAGGCGGCGGAGTTGCGCGTGCTGGTGAGCGTCGTCGAGCCCATGACCGGCGTGATGTTGCCGGCGTGCACATACGAGATTTCGCCCACCAGCGTTTGCGACGCGGCAAGGAAGGTCGGTCCGATCGAATAGATCGCCGAGAGATTGGACTGCCAGACGTCGCCGCGCGTCGCCTGAGGCCCGGTGGGGGTATTCACGAGCACCGCGGCGCCTTGCCGGTACGACGTTTCACCCGCGACGTTCACGCCGTTCAGATCGGTCGAGAAGCTGAGGCCGGTGAGCTTGATGTGGTCGAAGTACTTTTGCTGGTACTGCAGTGTCGGGAAGTACGTCGTCACGACACTCGGGTTCATGTCGTTGTAGTGCAGGTAGTACGCGCCGAGCTCTGTGTCGCCGAAAACGCGCCAGCGTGCGCCCACGCCCCACTGATCGTCGCCGTTCGGGCGGATGTCGTTGCCGCGCGGAATCCGCATGCCGCCTGGCCCGATGATGTATTGCGCGCCGGGGCCGACGACGTCCGAGTAGCTCCAGTAGCCGCCGGGCGGCACCAGCCTGTTAGGCTCGAACGCGAACTGGTAGTAGCCGAGCAGGCTGAAGTTCGGCGCGAGTTGCCATTGCGTCGAGATCTGCGGCACCGGCAGCAGGATATCTTTGACCTCCGCGCCGGCCACATACGACGCGGTGGCATTGGAGGGCCCCTGGGCGCCCGCGATGTTCGGAAAGAACACGCTCTCGCCCCATGCGACAACCTGTTCGCCGACCTTGACGTTCAGGCTCGTGCTGCCCAGGTGGACGGTGTCGTACGCATAGGCCGCGAGCAACTGCGGATAGCCGCCGGCAAAGTAGCTCGCATCGCTGGTGAACTGGTTGTACGCGCCGCTATGGTTGACGGTATAGGGCGCGTTGTTGCTGTTCGGGTGCTGGTAAGCCTGATCGTAGAACACATTGGCCCGCACGAAGACCCCCCAGTCGTCGTGCTTGAGGTTCACCTCGCCCAGCAGGCTCACCTGGTTCTCGATCAGCTTGTTCTTCGCGAAGTTGCGGTCGCCGTCGTCGCCGTTGATGTTCGCCGGCGTGAGCAGATTGCCACTCGGCGAGCGGGTGCGCATTCCGAGGCCGTAGCCGAGCGTGAAGGTGTAGTCGAGTGTGGTGTCCGCGCCGAGATTGACGGTGTCGCCCGCGTAGGCGGGCGTGGCGAAGGTCGTCATCGTTGCCGCCGACGCCGCTGCCAGCACGGCGAGTCTGCATGCCGCGCACACTGCGCGCATTGCCAGTGCGCGCGATTGTGTTCCGTTGATCTGCATCCTGTCTCCTCTGTGGTCACGTCTGAAATTTGTTGTGATCAGAGGTTAGGGGGCACGTGCGGCGCGAGAATCGTCAAAACGGACTAGTCGCTTGCCCCAGGGATGCGAGGTGGGCGCGCGTGAATGCGTCTATGAGTGAGTGGCGAACGCCTTGTGCAGATCGGTGGCGGCGAGAAAGGCGGGCACTTCACCGCCGCCTTCGAGAATCAGGTTGCTGCCCGACGCATAGGCGGCGTGCGGCGAGGTGAGGAACAGGCACGCGGATGCAACATCGCCGGGTTTCGCGAGACGGCCGGCGGGAATCGTCGCGGCGATGCTGGCGAGAGCGGACGCGGCATCCGCCGCGGAGGAACCCGTGTGGCCGCTCGTGGCGGCTTCTGTTTCGACGAGACTCGGGCTGACCGCGCACACGCGAACCTTGGGCGCCCACTCCACTGCGAGCGAGCGCACTGCATTCAGCAAACCCGCTTTCGCCGCACCATAGGCCGCTGTCCCGGGAGAGGGCCGCAAACCGCTCACGCTGCCAATGAACAGCAGGACGCCGCCTTCCGCTTGTTGCTGCATCAGCGCATTCGCTCGTTGCGCGAGATGCAGCGGCGCCAGCAGGTTCAGGCGGATGACGGCTTCGGTAAAGCGCGGCGAGGCCTGCGCAGCGAGCGCGAACGGCGCGCCGCCCGCGTTGTTCACGAGCACGTCGAGCCGGCCCGTTTCGCGTTCGATCCGCGCGAGCATGGCGTCGACGGTGTCGATATCGCGTACGTCCGCGGCGATGAAACGTGGAGCGTTTTCAGGCATACCCGCAGCCGCGCTTGCGGGTGGTGTGCGTCCGCATACATAAACCGTTGCGCCCGCCGCCTGAAACGCCTGCGCGATGGCCGCGCCTATTCCCTTGGTGCCGCCCGTCACCAGCACCACCTTGCCGCTGAAATCGAACCCTGTCATTGCCGCTGTCTCCGTCTGTCCATGTGGGCCCGATGGTAGGAGAAATGCGGCGCTGCCTCGTAGTCTGAAAAGACGATGCCTCGCTGTGGATTCAAAGGGATGATGCTTTCGCTGGCGACCCTCATACAATCTGCCGCGCCCAACGAGCGCGGCGCGAGCTAGGAGACAAGCGCGCATGAACGCAACGCCTACCGAGTCCCAACACGCCGGAGCGCCCAGTAAGTCCGGCAGCGCATCGCAATCCTTGCAGGCGCCCAAAGGGATATTCACGGAAGTCCCCGGCGGCCTGACACTGCATCACTTCGAAGCCGGCAGCGGCGCACCCGTTGTGTTCATCCACGGCAGTGGCCCTGGCGCGAGCGGCTTCAGCAACTTCAAGTACAACTACCCGCAGTTCGCCGCGGCAGGGTTCCGGGCGATCGTGGTCGATCTGCCGGGCTACGGCGCGTCGTCGAAGCCCGCGGATGTGAACTACACGCTCGATTTCTTCGTCGACGCGTTGCGCGCGCAACTCACGGCGAACGGCATCGGCCGGGCCACCTTGCTCGGCAATTCGCTCGGCGGCGCAATCGCGCTGCAATACGCGCTCGATTATCCCGACGACGTCGACAGTCTGATCATGATGGCGCCGGGCGGTGTCGAAGAGCGCGAAACCTACTTCAGGATGGAAGGCATCCAGAAGATGGTGTCGCTCTTCACCAACCGCCAGATGAACCGCCTGACGATGCGGCAGTTGCTGGAACTGCTGGTGTACGACCGCAGCCTCGTCACTGACGCACTGGTCGAAGAACGGCTGAGCGTGTGCGAACAGCAGCCGCCGGAAGTGCTGTCGACCATGCGTGTGCCGAACCTCACCGAACGGCTCGACGAACTCAAATGCCCGGTGCTGGGTTTCTGGGGCACGGACGACCGCTTCAATCCGGCCAGCGGCGCAATGCGTTTTCTCGAACACTGCGCCGACGCGCGCTTTGTTCTGATGAATCGCTGCGGGCACTGGGTGATGGTCGAGCATCGGCGTTATTTCAATCGCGAATGCCTGGAATTTCTCGCGGAACGGCGCGCCGTTTGAGGCATCCTTCGGATGCGGCGCGCCAGAGTGAGCGGCTCGACGGGGGTGCCCGGCACGAGCCGCTCAAGTCCGCACGCCGCTGCAACCCAAACTACAACATGACACCATGACGGAGACGGTATGACATTCCCTCATCAACTATTCGACATGAGCGGCAAGGTGACCGCCATTACCGGCGGCGCGCGCGGCATCGGTGCGCAGACTGCCCGCACCCTGGCGGCGGCCGGTTCGGCAATCGCGGTGCTCGACGTGCTGACGGAGCCGGGCGAGAAACTGGTCGCCGAGATCAACGAGTCGGGCGGCCGCGCGGCGTTCTGGAAGATGGACGTCACGCAGGAAGAGAACGTGCAGCGCGTGTTCGGCGAAATCGCCACGCGCTTCGGACGGCTCGACGCGCTGGTGAACAACGCCGGGATCGAAGGGGCGAATCTGCCCACGCACGAAATGACGCTGCAGCAATGGCAGAAAGTCATCGACGTCAATGTGACGGGTGTGTTCCTCTGCACCAAGTACGCGATTCCGCACATGCTGACGGCGGGCGGCGGCTCGATCGTGAATCTGTCGTCGATGTATGGGCTGGTGGGCGGCCCGGACGTGCCGGCATACCACGCCTCGAAGGGCGCGGTGCGGCTGATGGCGAAGACCGAGGCGATGCTGTACGCCGCGCAGAACATCCGCGCGAATTCCGTGCATCCTGGCTTTATCCGCACACCGCTGCTGGAAGAGGCGTTCGAAAAGCTCGGTGACCCGGAGCAGATCTTCGCGCATATGAAAACGCTCGTACCGCTCGCGAAGATCGGCGATCCACAGGATATCGCGGCGGGCATTCTGTATCTGGTGTCGCCGGCCGGCCGCTATGTGACCGGCACGGAACTGGTGATCGACGGCGGCTACACCGCGCGCTAGGAGGACAGATGAACGCCAGCGAAAACATGAAAGCGCGCCTCGTCGACTATATCGAGGCATTCAATGCGGCCGATGCCGCTCGCGTCGTCGCGCTGTTCGCCGACAATGCGAGCGTCGAAGATCCGGTCGGCACGCCCTTGAAAGAAGGCCGCAGCGAGATCGAAACGTTCTATACCTACGCGACCTCGGTGGGCGCCCGGCTCGAACTGATGGCGCCGCCGCGCGGCTCGCACGGCAACAGCGCGTCGATCAGCTTTCGCGTGCATATCGCGGGGCAGGACGGCCGGCCCGCATACATCGACGTGACCGACGTGATGGACTTCGACGCCGCCGGCAAGATTGTGCGCATGCGCGCCTACTGGGGCGCGGACGACTATCACGTGCTCGCGCCCGCGAGCTGAACCGGAGCGGCGGCACAGTGGCGCTCTACGAGTTCAACGGCAAGCGGCCGCGCGTCGATCCGTCAGCGTACGTGCATCCGAGCGCCGTGCTGATCGGCGACGTAACGGTGGGCGCCTGCTGTTACATCGGGCCGCATGCGAGCCTGCGTGGGGATTTCGGTGCGGTGGTGGTGGAGCGTGGCAGCAACGTGCAGGATAGTTGCGTGCTGCACACCGGTGTGGCGAACACTTGCCGGCTCGGCGTCGACAGTCATGTCGGGCACAGCGCGATCGTTCACGGCGCGACGCTTGAACCGAACACGATGGTCGGCATGCATGCCGTTGTGATGGACGGCGTCGTGCTTGGCGCAACGAGCATCGTGGCCGCTTGTGCGTTCGTCAAGAAGGATTGGCGGGTGCCGGCGGGCGTGCTGGTGGCCGGGGTGCCGGGGCGAGTGGTGCGTACCCTGAGCGATGACGAGATCGTGGCGAAATCGTCCGGCACGCGGATTTACCAGCAGCTCGCGGCAGATTGCCTGCGCACGATGCGCAGCGTTTGAGTCGAGTGCCGCTCATCGCGAGCGGCAACGGGTGCTAAGTAAATCGCGGCGGCAACGAGTGCTGCGCAAAAGTTCAAACACTGCGTCCGGCGCGCTTATCGCGCCGGACGCAGTGTTTTTTCAAGCTCTTCTACGTCACATACCCCTGCGCCACGTTGATCAACTGCACGCGATTGCGCACGTTGAACAACTGCCGCAAACGCCGCAGGTGATAGTCGACGTTATGCGGAGACAGCCCAAGGAAATATGCAATCTCCTTGTCGCGCTGTCCCTGCACGACCGCCTTCAACACCGCGTGCTGCAACTCGCTCAGCGTGACGCGCTGTTGCTGCTGCGCGGGCGCGATCCCGATCACGCTCTTCGCGTGCGTCCAGATGAATTCGTGGATCGTATGCGCGAACATCAGCGTTTCGGCCACGATCGACTCCGTCATCCAGCGCGGGTTGCCGATCTCCGAGTTAAAGCACAGGCTTGCGCTCAGCTCCGGCTCGGGCAGCGGCATCTGCGTAAGAATGCCGCTTTTACGGCCGGTGGCCTCCAGCATGTCGATCAGCCCGCCGAGCCTTTCGCTGCGCATGTGCGCACGCGGCAGGTCGGCGCGCATATCGGCGGTGTTCCAGAGGAACGGCATGCCGGTCGGCGACGCCAGCGCGACGCGCGGATCGAGTTCGAAATAACGCTCGCGGAAATAGCGCGTGAGCCAGGCCTGCGACTCGTAGCTGGTCAGCACGAACATCGTCTTGTGATGCGCGGTGGTGCGCGTGGCTGAATAGCTGAACGAGTCGAAGCCCAGTTGCTTGATGCGCCGCCGCACGAACTCCATGCGGTCCTGCGCGCTGCCGAATCGCACCAGCGGACTGATGATCGGCGCGGACCGCCGCGCGGCGGGCGAGGGCGTGCCGATCTCCTCCTCGGTGAAGAGCGTGAGGAAACCTGCGGGCGCGACGCTTGTTGCGGTGCGGGCAGATGCCCTGGATGCTTCAGCCGCGTGGGCTGAATTCCCGGGTTGCCGCGTGCCGGCCGGGTAAGCCGGTTGTGCGGCAACCGCTGAGGTGTAAGCCGCCGACACGTGGCTGGCTTCGCCTTGCGGCGAGCCGGTTAGCCAATGCGGCAGCGTATCGCATTCGTGTTCCATGAAACGGTAGCTCCAGCGTTCAAAACGCATGAAAGACGACAACCTGGATGATTAACTATTTCCAAATATTACGGTAGCCGGTTCCTTGCTATCATTTTTGAGATCTTGCGCTGACCTCTAACCGGCGATGCGGGTGTGACAGGGTTTGCTCATGTACATACGGGACCTCCCAGGAAGAGACGTGATGGCAAAAATTCCAAGGCTGACAACGACGCTTGCCTACGACCGCTATATGGCGGGAAAAAAACTGGTGTCGAGCGTGGATCGCCCGTGGCGGCACCTGGTGCTGCGCTCGTACCTCGAGCCGGCCGAGCAGGAACTGCTGGAAGCACCTGGCCTGCAGGACGTCACGTTGATGACGCTCGGCAGCGGCGCCGAACACCTCGAGCGCAACGTGAATGGGCACTGGGAGAGCGCCGAGTTGCGCATGGGCGACGTCTGGTACGTGCCGCCCGTGCCGGTCTCGTGGCGCTGGCGTTCGACCAGCGATGAGCCGCTGTCGACTGTCCATTTGCACCTGGAGCGCAGCCTGATCGACAGCGTCGCCGACCAGATGGAACTGGGCGGCTCACGCGAGCTGTCGCTGGGCGACGCGATGCAGTTTCACGATCCACTGATCGCCGCGATGCTCGGCGCGCTGCATCGCGCCGCGAGCGACCCCGCCGACTCGCGGCTGTATGTTGACGCGCTGGCCCACGCGCTCGCCGCTCATTTATTGCAACACTATTCGCGCGGTCCTGACGTGGGCTGCTTGCCGTCGCATCCCGAGCGCCTGGTGCCGCGCCGTATCCGCCGTGTAACCGATTACATCCGTGCCAATCTTGCCGCCGATCTGGCCATTGGCGAACTGGCCGCACAGGCCGGTTTAAGTAACTTTCATTTTGCTCGGGTGTTTCGCCGCGAGACCGGTGAAACACCTCATCAGTTCGTTACGCGTTTGCGGCTCGAGGAGGCCGCGAGATTGCTGCGCGCCACCGATCAGCCGGTGCTGCAAATCGCGCTTGCGGTTGGTTACGAGAACGCCAGTCATTTCTCCGTGCAGTTCAAACGTGGCTACGGTGTGACGCCGCTTGCCTACCGGTTGCGCGGCTGAGTGTCGGGTTGTGCGGCTGAATCGTATGAGCGGCTCGCCAGCATGCGATGCCCGAGCGGTGCGCCGGCGCTTCAAGGCGCGCGGGAGTTCGCCGGTTGCGACACGTTGTTCTGCCGGGCGGCGCCGCAAGGTTCGCGCGTGGCCTGGCATGTCAAGATAGTCGCAGGGGTATCGAGGGCAAGGTTCTCGCGGCGGCGTGTGAAACTTCCACGGTGACGCCGGTTCCTTCGCCAGCTTTGCCGTCCGTTGAATTGCCGGAACGGACGTCATGCACTTTTCGCAGTTTGCTGCGCATTGCATCGCTTGCAAACTACGAAGTTTCGTGGCGTGCGCGCCGGTAAAGCTGGCATGCAGGGGCCCGATCGGTGTTCAAGCCGGTTTACCGCCGACCTTTTCGCCATCGTGCAGCATGAAACAAAAAGCCGGGAGCAGCCATGGCCTTGGACGGATCGCGGAGCATTGCGGCACAGCCTGATAGTTTGTGATGGGGCACGGCGATCCGCTTCCCGAGCGGTAGCCGTCGCCACTGGTTCAACTGGCCTGACCAGTTGGACGGCAAGTGTATCTGTCGAAGCCTTGCACGGGCCGACAGAATGTTGCGCCTGCAGCCGCGCCCCGGCCGGCGTCTGACCGACCTTTCCACTCAACCCGTCACACGGATATCCAGCGATGACCCGACTTCGAATTACCGCCTGCGGCCATGTCTTTACTGCCGAAACGCATCCTGACGCGCCGCAAACGGTGGCCGCTTTTCTGAAGCTCCTGCCGTACCGTCAGAAGCTCATCCATGTGCGCTGGAGCGGCGAGGGCTGCTGGGTTCCGCTTGGCGACTTCAAACTCGAAAACGACGGCGCGGCGGTCGGCTTCGAAAATCACACGAGCCATCCGTCGGTTGGCGACATCCTGTTCTATCCGGGCGGTTACAGCGAAACGGAGATCATCCTCGCGTACGGGTCGTGCTGCTTCGCGAGCAAGCTGGGCCAACTCGCGGGCAATCACTTCCTGACGATCGTCGAAGGCAAGGAAAAGCTGCGCGAACTCGGTACGAAGGTGCTGTGGGAAGGCGCACAGGATGTGCTGTTCGAGAAAATCTGAAGCGGCGATGGACCGGTGAGAGAGGCCGGAGGCAGGGACAGCGGGCAGAGACGAATGCGCGGTTTGCGCGCGCCGTCGGCCCACTTTTTTGTGCCCCGCACGGTCGATCGTGCGGGGGTTGTGCAGCGCAGTGCAGTGCTTACTTGAACAGCTTCATGGCCTGCGTGAGCGTATTGATCACACCCCATGCCAGCGGCAGCGTCACATACAGCCAGAAGACGGCGAGCTTGACCTTGTTGGTCGGATGAACGGCTTGAACGGTCGACATGCGAGTCTCCTTAGGCGCCTTTGGCGAGTTGTGCGTCGGTCATGTGGTGCTTGTCGTCGACACGCTTGACCAGCAGGTTGCAGATGAAGCCGATCACCAGCAGCACGACCATGATGTGAATCGTCATCGTGTAGGCATCCGCCTTGGCGACGCCGTGCTCCACCTGATACGCGCGGATGTAGTTCACCAGCACCGGGCCCGCCACACCTGCCGCGGCCCAGGCGGTCAGCAGACGGCCGTGAATGCCGCCCACGAATGCCGTGCCGAACATGTCCGCGAGATACGCGGGGACCGTCGAGAAGCCGCCGCCGTACATCGACAGGATCACGCAGTACGCGAGCACGAACAGGGCGATCTGACCGGAAGCCGCGAAGCCGGGCACGAGGTAGTACAGCACGGCGCCGAGCGCGAAGAAAATGAAGTAGGTGTTCTTGCGGCCGATCCAGTCCGAAGCCGAAGCCCACACGAAACGGCCGCCCATGTTGAACAGCGACAGCAGACCGACGAACCCGGCCGCCGCGGCTGCCGTCACGGTACCCTTGAAGCTTTCCTGAATCATCACCGACGCCTGGCCGAGAATGCCGATGCCCGCGGTCACGTTGAGGAACAGCACCAGCCAGATCAGATAGAACTGCGGCGTTTTCAACGCCTGGTCGATGTGCACGTGGTTACGCGAAATCATCTTCTTCTGATTGGTCGCGGGCGGCGTCCAGCCGGCCGGCTTCCAGTCTGCCGGCGGCACGCGAATGGCGAGTGCGCCGATCGACATCGAGATGAAGTACGCAATGCCGAGCACGACGAAAGTTTCGGCCACGCCAATGCTCGTCGCGCTGCGGAAGTGGTTCATCAACGCCACGGACAACGGCGCGGCAATCATCGCGCCGCCGCCGAAGCCCATGATCGCCATGCCGGTCGCCATGCCGCGGCGGTCGGGAAACCAGCGGATCAACGTCGACACCGGCGACACATAGCCGAGCCCGAGTCCAATTCCGCCGATCACGCCGTAGCCCAGATAGAGCAGCGCGATCTGATGCAGATGCACGCCGAGTGCGGCAATCAGGAAGCCGCCCCCGAAGCAGCACGCGGCGGTAAACATCGTGCGGCGTGGACCGACGTGTTCGAGCCACTTGCCGGCAAACGCCGCCGACAAACCAAGGAACACGATCGCCAGCGAAAAGATCCAGCCGAGCGAAGTCAGCGACCAGTCGTCAGGGGCGGATTGGGTAATGCCGATAACTTTGGTAAGCGGCCCGTTGAACACGGAGAAGGCGTAGGCCTGGCCGATACACAGGTGAACCGCGAGCGCCGCGGGCGGAACCATCCAGCGCGAAAACCCCGGTTGCGCGACGGTGGCCTGTTTGGAAAAGAATGGGGCTGAGCCTGAAGTGCCATTCGGCTCGGTGATACTACTCATGGTCGGTCTCCGGTGAGGAATTCTTTGTTATCGGCGCTTCATACACAATGCTTAAGTGTCGCGGCGTAAAAAAATTGCAAGTAATTCGTCATCAATATATGTACTCGAATTTCATATGTTGTATGCAAATTCGATATAAGCCCCGATTGGACGAACGATAGGACGCAGGCATAGCCTTTGCAATATGAGATGCAAATGCATAAGGTATTAGCCTGGTGAAATACGACCGTAATTTGCCGAATTGCGGCAACGCGGCATGAAGCATCGGAATTAACGACCTGAGGCGCGGGGGTCTGGATGCCGGAACCGGCAAGAAGGCGGGGGCGAAAGAGAAGCGGGCCGGCGTGGCGTTTTCGCCAGGCCGGCCCGTCGGAACATCGCAATAATCAATGGTCAGTGGGAACCGCGGTCAGCGTCAGGCGACACCACGCCCGGTCTTCATCTTCGCGGCCACCAGCACCGAGATCAGACAGCCGATCGCGAGGTAGGCCGCCACCGGATGCCATGAGCCGCCGGCAAAGCTGACCAGCGCCACCGCGATAAACGGCGTGAAGCCGCCGCCGACCACGCTCGCCACCTGATAGCCGACCCCCGCGCCGCTATAGCGATACTCGGTACCGAACAACTCGGTGAACATGGGTTGCTGCACGCTCACGACCATATCGTGGGCGACGTTGGCGAGCATGACCGCAAAGATCACGATCCACACCGTCGAGCGCGCTTCGAGCGCGAGGAAGAACGGCACCGCGCTGAACATGCCGACCAGCGCGCCGACGATATACACGCGGCGGCGGCCGAAACGGTCAGCCAGCCACGCGAAGCAGGGAATCGTCACGCAACTCACCGCGCCCACCAGCAGGCCGATCGAGAGGAAGAACTCGCGCGGCATGTGCAGATTGGCCGTGGAGTAATTCAGCGCGAACGCCGTCACGATGTACATCGTGAACAACTCGGCGAGGCGCAGTGCGATGATCAGCAGGAAAGCCTTCGGGTGCTTCAGCAGGGCCTCGACGATCGGCAGCCGCACGCTGCGTTCGCCGTGCGCGCCGACCTTCTCGACGAACTCCTTCGACTCTTCCATGCTCGAGCGGATCCACAGCGCGATCAGCACCAGCACCACGCTGAACAGAAAGGGCAGGCGCCAGCCCCAGCTCAGGAACGACGCGTTGTCCATCGAACGGCTGATGATCGCGACGAGGCCGGTCGAGAGCACGAGACCCACGCCATAGCCGACCTGCACACCACTGCTGTAGAAGGCCTTCTTCTTTTCCGGCGCGCTTTCGACCGCCATCAACGCCGCGCCGCCCCATTCGCCGCCGACCGCGAAACCCTGGATCGCGCGCAAGGTCACGAGCAGCACCGGCGCCCACCAGCCGATGCTGGAGAAAGCCGGCAGCAGGCCGATCGCGGCGGTGGAGAGGCCCATCATCATGACCGTGAGAACCAGCATGCGCTTGCGTCCCAGCCGGTCGCCGTAGTGGCCGAACACGAAGCCGCCGAGCGGCCGGAACAGAAAGCCGACGCCGAAGGTCGCGAAGGCGGCGAGCGTGCCCATTGCCGGACTGACCTTCGGGAAGAACTCAGCATTGAAGACCAGCGCGGCGACGATGCCGTACAGCAGAAAGTCGTACCAGTCGACCACGGCGCCGACAAAGCTGCCGAGCGCCGCCTTGCGTGCCTGGCTGCGCGCGGAGTTGTTGCCGGCCACGGCCGATTTCGGCGCTTTGGGGATGGTGGTACTCATGACGGTGTCTCCTTCGGATTCTCGGACTGCGGTTCGGGATCGCGTGGCGGAAGATAAGCCCAGGAATCAGCGCCGGCCGCCGCCGACCCGTTGCAGGATTTACGAAGGTTAATGACGCGATGCATATCTCACAATCCGCATTCGATGCAGATTGCGCGATTATCGATCGTTTATGCGCGCATAGCGCGCGTTTTACGCGTTTACACCAAGCTGCTTCAGGTGATTGTGCTGGGCTCCGCACGCCGGAGCCGCGCCGAATCACGCAGGGTGTCGCTCGCAAGCAGTTGCGCCTCGCCAATGCGATGGCGCTGTACCGGGAGCCGGGCGACGGCTGGCAGGCGGAGGGCAGCGTGGCCGTCTAGGGCAATTCAGGCGTGCCGTGTAGCGGGCGATCGTGCTACCTTGACTTGATGTCTGGAAACAACAACTCTTGATATACTACATACGGAATATTGATATTTGCGGCATTGCAGCATATGATTGAGGCATCTGTTCATTTACTCAATCATTGGAGTTGCAAATGGAATTTGTTCCTTTCGCGTTGCTCGCCGTCGCTGTCGTGGGTTTAGGCTCGGCCGCCACCGTTCTGTTGACCCGCTGGATTCCGCAGCCGGTTGCGCAACTTGCAGCGCAGCATGGCCGCTTTGTCGGTCTGGGCGAGCAGGGCGTCGCAGTGCCGGCGGTGCCGTATCGTGCGCATGTTCAACAAGAGGCGATGAATGTCGTCAGAACTTCAAACTGAAGCAGTGGCCACACCGTTGACGTTGTCATTGCAGCCGATCGGCGCGAGCGCGAGCTTGCGCGATCAGGCGTATACGATGCTCCGCCAGGCGATAGCCGACGCGGACATCTATCAGAATCGCGAAGAAATCCGTCTCGACGAGCGCGTGCTGAGCGAATCGCTGGGCGTCAGCCGCACGCCGGTGCGCGAGGCAATGACGCTGCTCGAACAGGAAGGTTTTCTGCGCATGGTGCCGCGCCGCGGCATCTACATCGTGCGCAAGAGCAAGCGCGAAATTGTCGAAATGATCCAGATGTGGGCCGCGCTGGAAAGCATGGCCGCGCGTCTGGCCACGCTGCATGCCACGGACGAGGAAATCGCCCGTCTGCGCCATATGTTCGACAATTTTCGCGACGCCACGCCGGCCGAACATATCGCCGAGTATTCCGACGCCAACATCGCGTTTCATCAGGCAATCGTCGAACTGTCGAAATCGCAGATCATTCTCGACACGATCAAGAACATCTTCATCCACGTGCGGGCGATTCGCCGCATGACCATTTCGCAAAGTGACCGCGCGTCGCGTTCGATCGTCGATCACCTGCGCATTATCGAGGCGCTCGAGCAGCGCGATACCGAACTCGCGGAGCGGCTTACACGCCAGCATTCGCTGGATCTGGCGGCGTTTGTCGAAGCCAATTGCGATTTTCTGGATTGAGTTGATCGCTGCCCGGACGCCTGAGTAGCGGCGCGAATTAAAAGCCTGCGGTGATGTTCACCGCAGGCTTTTTTGTATCTGTGCCCTGAATCTGCCAGGCGAGGCTTGCGTATCGTGCCATGCAGCAGTGTCTGAATCGCACCCTGATGCTGTATTTAGCCGGCATGTTCGAAGCAGATTCGCGCACATTTTCCTGGTTCGTCCATTCGCTGTCATTTGGCGCTACGGGATAAGCCTCGCTTGACGCTCCGTAAAATATGGTATGTGATATATCAAAAGGGCAAGCAGCTGACGGAAGACTTCTGGAGACAAGATATGAGTAAAGCACTCGACGGCGTGCGCATTCTCGATTTCACCCATGTGCAATCGGGCCCGACCTGCACGCAGTTGCTCGCGTGGTTCGGTGCGGACGTGATCAAGGTGGAGCGGGCCGGCGCCGGCGACATTACGCGCGAGCAGTTGCGCGATATTCCGGACGTGGACAGCCTGTACTTCACGATGCTCAATCACAATAAGCGCTCGATCACGATCGACACCAAGAATCCGGAAGGCAAGCTGGTGCTCGAGGCATTGATACAGAAGTGCGACGTGCTGGTGGAGAACTTCGCGCCGGGCGCGCTCGATCGAATGGGCTTTACGTGGGAACGGATACAAGAACTGAATCCGCGCATGATCGTGGCGTCGGTCAAAGGCTTCGGCCCGGGTCCCTACGAGGACTGCAAGGTCTACGAGAACGTCGCGCAATGCGCGGGCGGCGCGGCTTCGACCACCGGTTTCGACGATGGCCCGCCGGTAGTGACCGGCGCGCAGATCGGCGACAGCGGCACGGGTTTGCATCTGGCGCTTGGCATTGTCACGGCGCTGTATCAGCGCACGCAAACCGGGCGCGGCCAGAAGGTGCTCGCCGCGATGCAGGACGGCGTGCTTAACCTGTGCCGCGTAAAACTGCGCGACCAGCAGCGGCTCGAACGCACCGGCGTGATGAAGGAATATCCACAATATCCGAACGGGACGTTCGGCGAAGCGGTGCCGCGCGCCGGGAATGCTTCGGGCGGCGGTCAGCCAGGCTGGATTCTGAAGTGCAAGGGCTGGGAGACGGACCCGAATGCGTATATCTACTTCATCACGCAGGCGCCGGTGTGGGCAAAAATCTGCAATGTGATCGGCAAGGAAGAATGGGTCACCGATCCGAACTACGCGACGCCGGCCGCCCGCTTGCCGCATCTGAAGGACATCTTTGCCGAGATCGAGCGCTGGACCATGACCAAGACCAAGTTCGAGGCCATGCAGATTCTGAACAAATACGACATCCCTTGCGGGCCGATTCTGTCGATGAAGGAAATTGCCGAAGAGCCGTCGCTGCGCAAAACCGGCACGATTGTCGAAGTGGATCACCCGACCCGCGGCAAGTACCTGACCGTTGGCAATCCTATCAAACTGTCCGACAGCCCGACCGAAGTCAAACGCTCGCCGCTGCTGGGTGAACACACCGACGAAGTGATGGCTGAACTCGGCTACTCACCCGAGCAGATCAACGCATTGCGGACCGCCGGCGCGATTTGACGGCTCAAGGAGCGACGTATGGATACGTGGATGCGTTTCATGTCTAGCGACGGTGGCATCGTGTTCGGCCGGGTGGAAGGCGGCTATCTGCACGAGTACGAAAGTCTCGAGCAACCGGTGCCGACCGGCGCGGTGTTGTCGACACGAGCACTTACGCCGCTCGCGCCATGTGCGCCCGGCAAGATTGTCGCGTTATGGAATAACTTTCATGCGCTCGCGGCGAAGCTCGACAAGCCTGTGCCTGCCCATCCGCTATTTCTGCTGAAGCCGGCGGGATCGGTGATCGGCTCGGGTGAGGCAATCCGGCGGCCGCAAAGCTATGCGGGCAAGATCGTCTACGAAGGCGAACTCGGAATCGTGATCGGACGGCGCTGCCGCGATGCGAGTGCTGAAGAGGCCGCGGATTCGATCTTCGGCTACACGCTGGTCAACGACGTGACCGCGGCCGATCTGCTGAACGAAAATCCCCACTTTCCGCAGTGGTGCCGCGCAAAGGGCTTCGATACGTTCTGCTGTATCGGACCTTCGATCGTTTCCGGTTTCGCCTGGTCCAAAGCGCGTCTCGTGACGATGCTCGACGGTGTGGAGCGGCAAAACTATCCGCTTGCCGATATGGTGTTTTCTCCTGCCGAGCAGGTGCGGCTGATTTCACAGGACTTGACGCTCGAACCGGGCGATGTGATTGCATGCGGCACGTCGGTGGGTGTCGGATCGATCAAGGATGGTGCGACTGTGGCGATCACGGTCGAAGGGATCGGCACGTTGAGCAATGCGCTGACCGCCGCCTGTGAGGTCGTGCTATGACGCAGCGGCCCGGCCTCGTAGCGTTGTTCGGCAGCGCCATGGGACTGGCTGTGATGGTGGGCGGCTTCGCCTGCTATCTTTCGGCGGCGATGGTGACGACGGCGACACCGACGAATGTCGAGCGTTTCGAACTCTATACGGCGGTGTTCATCGGTGCGCTGGTTTTTGCCGCGTGCGCAATCGCGTTCTGCATGCTGCGCGGCACATTGAATCTCAGCGCGGCGGCGCGTCCGGGTCACGGCATCGTCAATGTATCGGCGCTGCTGCTGTGTGGGTGGCTTGGCTACGGCTTCGTCACCGAGCAGGCCCAGCCGTTCGGGCTCGCCGCGCTGCTGGCGATGAGCGTGCTAGCAGCGGCGCTGGGTATGCATCTGATGGCGAATCGCGCCTACTCCCACTTCCACAATTCCGGCGCCTACGCGTTCGGCGCACGCCGCCATGCGCGTGGTGATGCGCGTTGTCACGCGGGAACGCGCAAGCAACAAGGCGTGTTGGCGCGCATCGAATGGCACGGTGGGGAAGAGCAAACATGGGCGCTGCGTGAGATCACGCCGGGCATGGTGCGCGCGGCAGCATACCGGCATCGTCGCGGCTGGCACGATACGGGGAAGATGGGCGCACACAGGCATGAGCCTGTACGCCAGCACGCCATGCACCGCGCGATGTACCGTCAAAGATGAATACAGGGATACGTCGAGCGGAACAGTGGATGAATGGCGAGAGCCTCCGACCGAAGTCTCTAATCGCAGGCTTCACCGGTCCCGTTGGCTGGCGCGAACTCGCTGTAATACCTGAGCTTCCTGCTCAGAATCATCTGGGCGAGAAACTCGGCGTCATACGCTCGGTGAAGATGCGAGTGAAATCGCTCGATGTAGGCCGTGATACGCGCCGCTTCACTATTGAATTCCTTCAGCACATCCAGTGTGGTCTGGTCCCAGCGGAACCGCAGGCCGAGGTCGCTGAAGGCGGCGTTGTAGGCGCTCAGGTGGGCGTCGTCGGCACTGCTCACGGCAGCGCGTGGGGACAGCGTGCTGGCATGAGCGTCAAGCGGAGCGGAATTCATGATCGGCCTCCTCGGCAGACAAGTAAGAGAACTCACTTGCAGCATAGGGATACTGATCAACCTGAAATAGTTAAAGTTTTAATGGGTTTGCATAAGTTACTGTTTATAGACGCTCAATTCCTTCACGCGGGTAATTTTCTCGATGAGATTCGCGCCTTCCTCCATCAGGAAGCGTTTGAAGGCAACCGCAACCGGCGGCAGGCGCTTGTTCTTCCGATGCACGACGTACCAGTTGAGCATGACGGGAAAGCTCTCGACGTCGAGCACGACCAGATGGCCGAGCTGCAACTCGAGACTGATCGTATGGGCGGACAGGAACGCGATGCCCATGCCGGCGATCACGGCCTGCTTGATCGTCTCGGTGCTCTTGATCTCCATCGCGATCTTGAGATTGGAGAGACGGCCGGCGAAGCCTTCCTCCATCGAATTCCAGGTGTCCGAGCCGCGCTCGCGCACGATAAAAGCCTCGTTCGCCAGCTGGCTCATCTTGATGTTGCGTTTGTGCGCGAGCGGATGCGTGGGCGCCGCCACGATCACGTACGGGTGCGGCGCGAACGGCTCATTGGTCGCGTCGGTTTCGTGCGGCGGGCGCACCATCACGGCGAGATCGGTCTGGTTGGTCGCGAGCTGATGCAGCAGTTCCGCGCGATTGTGTACCGCGAGATTGAGCACGACGCCCGAGTAGCGCCGCGTGAACTCGGCCAGCACCCGCGGAAAGAAGTAGTCGCCGGCGCTGATCACCGCGACGTTCAGCTTGCCGCCGGACACGCCCTTAAGCTGCCCCATCGCCTCGTCGACTTCGTGGAACTGCTGGATGATCGCGCGGCTGTAGTGGAGCATCTCGGTGCCGGCCGGCGTCAGGTAGATTTTCTTGCCGAGCTGTTCGAACAGCGGCAGTCCTGCATGTTCCTCGAGTTGCCGGACCTGGGTGGAGACGGCGGGCTGCGTCAGATGCAGTTCCTCCGCGGCGCGCGAGAAGCTCAGGTGGCGCGCCACCGTTTCAAAGACCTTCAGTTGCCGCAGAGTCGCATTGCGCATCGTCATGGCCAATGTATAAGCAAATGTGAATCAACATAATAACAAACTTTAATTATTAGTAATTCAGCAATGACCCTAGCATGGGCCATTATTAGAAGCGGAATTGCCGGCGCGGTGGTTAGCCGGGTACTCGGGTTAACGCTTGAATCTGATGCATGGCGGGGGCGAAAGATGAAGTTGGCGCGGTACCGATGCTTAATTGATCGGAATAAAACAACTGATCTGAAAAGCAATGATTAAGGCAGGATTTTTTCGAATAATGCGAATTAAAGACGCAAATATCAAATATTCCCGAATGGCAAGGCTATTCGGGTCATAACCAGAAGGTGAGACACATGGTGCGCGGCGCGGCGCGACGGCCGGCCGCACGCTAAAAAATGGCGGAGACAAGGCGCATGGACGATATTACTCAGCAGACCACGGCTCGCGTATTCTGGGCGAACCGTTGGTGGCAGCTCGTCATCGGCATGATGTGCATGGCATTGGTAGCGAATCTGCAATATGCATGGACGTTGTTCGTGACGCCGATGAATGCGCGACATCATTGGGGGGAAGCGTCCATCCAGCTCGCTTTCGCTATTTTCATTCTCACCGAAACGTGGCTCGTGCCGGTAGAAGGCTGGCTAGTCGACAAGTTCGGTCCGCGCCCCGTGGTCGCCGGCGGCGCGGTATGCGCGGGTCTCGCCTGGGTCATGAATTCCTATGCGACGACCTTGCCGATGCTGTATGTGTCGGCGGTCATTGCCGGGATCGGTGCGGGTGGCGTGTACGGTACGTGTGTCGGCAATGCGTTGAAGTGGTTTCCGGATCGGCGCGGTCTCGCGGCCGGTTTGACGGCGGCGGGATTCGGCGCCGGCGCGGCCGTCACCGTCATTCCGATCGCCAGCATGATCACGCGCTCGGGCTACGAGCACACGTTCTTTTTCTTCGGCATCCTGCAGGGTGTTTGCATACTCGCCCTCGCGCTGCTGCTGAAGAAACCCACCTTGCGCCAGCAGGCGGCGCCGAAGAAGAAGTTCGCGGTCACCAAGGTCGATTACACACCGGGCCAGATGATCAGGACACCGGTGTTCTGGGTGATCTACGTGTCGTTTGTCGCGGTGGCGGCCGGCGGCCTGATGGCGACGGCACAAATTGGTCCGATTGCGAAAGACTGGGGGCTCGCGCGCATCCCGATGACGATCTTCGGCATGACCCTGCCGCTGCTCACCGCCACGCTTTCGATCGACAACATCTGCAACGGCTTTACGCGCCCCCTATGCGGTTTCATTTCCGACAAACTCGGCCGTGAAAACACGATGTTCGTGATCTTCATCGGCGAAGGGCTGGCGTTGCTCGGCCTCATGCAATACGGCAGCAACCCGTATGCGTTCATGACGTTCGCGGCATTGATCTTCCTGTTCTGGGGCGAAATTTTCTCGATCTTCCCGGCAATCTGTGCCGACACCTTTGGCAGCAAATACGCGGCCGCCAATGCGGGCACGCTCTACACCGCAAAGGGCACGGCTTCGCTGCTGGTGCCGATCGCTTCGGTATTGTCGGCGGCAGGCGGCTGGAATCTCGTCTTTATCGTCTCGGCGGTCGTCACGATTGTCGCGGGCATCTCGGCGAAGTTCATTCTTGCGCCCATGCGGTCGCGCTGGATCGAAACGCACAACGAACCTCAGGGTGCGCTCGCCGTTGCCGGCAGCAAGTCCTCGCGGCTTAGCCATTGGCCTGAACAGACAGGCGAATAGAGTGAGCTGCCCACCCCCGGCGGTAACCTCATGAATGTGTCGCTGCAGCAACTCAAGGTGTTCGTCGCCGTGGCGCGTGAACGGAGCTTCACGCGCGCGGCGCGCCAGTTCGATCTGACACAGTCGGCGGTGAGTCGTTGTGTGCGCGAACTCGAGGACGCGGTCGAATTGAAACTGTTCGATCGGACCACACGCCAGGTGGAACTGACGCATGCGGGCGCGAGTCTCGAACGCAGAATCGGTCGCCTGCTCGATGAAATCGAACTGACCTTGCGCGAGGAGCGCGCCGCTTACGACGGACACACCGGCGTGGTCGTGCTGGCGAGCAATCCCGTGCTGTCGTCGAGTTGGGTGGCTCAGGGGCTGGCCCGTTGCGCGTTGGCGTTTCCGGAGCTGATCGTGTCGGTCAAGGACCAGGCGCAGGGCGGGGTGCTGGCGAGCGTCGAGCAGGGCGAAGTGGACTTCGGCGTAGTCTCGGTCGTGGAGCCCCTGAGTTCCGATCAGTTGCATGCTCAAATGGTTTTCGACACGCAGCTGCACGTGGTGATGCCGCCCGCGCATCCGTTGGCGCGGCAAACCGTTGTTCCGTGGCGCGCCTTGCAGGAGTACGCGCTCGTCACGCTCAATGCCGACGCGGGGGTGCGCACGGCGCTCGAACTCGCTTTCACTACGCACGGCCTGAAGCGACGGCCGGTCCAGGAACTCGGACACGTCGCGGCGGTGTCGCGCATGGTCGAACTCGGGATCGGCATCGGCGTGTTACCTGTCGGTGGACATTGGCCCGTACCCGCTGCGTCACTGGTGAGCAGACCGCTGATTCCCGAGATGAATCTGACGACGCTGCTCGTGCATCGCCGCAACCGCTCCCTTAGACCCAACGCTGCGGCGGCGTGGGCGCAGTTCGCTGCCCTGACCGATCCGCTGCTGGTCAGCCCACGCGACATTCCACACAAGGAGCTTCATGATGGAAACTGAAACCGACCTCAGGCGCCATGATCTGCTGATCGACGGCAAGCGTTTGCCGCCCGGCACGGGCGAATATTCCATCGATATCAACCCGGCAACCGAAGAACCGATTGCACTGGTTGCGCAAGGCAGTGCCGCCGATGTCGATACCGCGGTGCACGCGGCGCGCGCCGCGTTGAAGGTGTGGAACGCGATACGGGCAGCGGAACGAGGCCGCATCCTGATGCGTCTCGCCGGTCTGATGCGCGCGAATCAGGAGGAACTCGCCGCGCTGGAAAGCCTCGACGCGGGCAAGCCGATCTCCGCCGTGATGCGTCAGGATATTCCCGCCGCGATCGATACGCTCGAATACTACGCAGGCTGGTGTGACAAGATCAACGGGCAGGTGGTGCCGGTGCGTCCAGACGCGTTGACGTACACGCTGCGCGAGCCGGTCGGTGTGGTCGCGGCGATCGTGCCGTGGAATTTCCCACTGATGATCGGCATGTGGAAAATCGCACCCGCGTTGGCGTGCGGTTGCACGTTGATCGTCAAACCCGCGGAGATCACGCCGCTGAGCGCCTTGCGCATCGGCGAGCTCGCGCTCGAAGCAGGCGTGCCGCCGGGCGTATTGAACATCGTCACGGGCAAGGGACGGGTGGTCGGCGATGCGCTGGTGGCGCATCCGGGCGTCGACAAAGTGACTTTCACGGGCTCGCCTTCAGTGGGGCGCGGCATTTTGCAGGGCGCGGCCGGCAATTTCAAGCGTGTCACACTAGAGCTCGGCGGCAAATCGGCGAACCTGATCTTTCCGGATGCGAATCTCGACAATGCGGTGCGAGCCGCGGCGTCCGGTATTTTCTTCAACACGGGGCAGGTATGTTCCGCCGGCTCGCGCATTCTGGCCCACCGCGATGTGTATGACGAAGTTGTCGAGCGTCTTGCGGCGCGTGCGAAGGCAATCAAGGTCGGCGATCCGGCGGCACGCGAAACGTCGATGGGGCCGCTGATCTCCGCGGCGCAGATGAAGACCGTGCTTGGCTATGTCGAGGCAGGGCGTGCCGAAGGGGCGTCGCTCGTGACGGGTGGCGAGCGGGTGGGCGAGCGGGGTTTTTTCGTCGAGCCGACGGTATTCGCCAATGTCGAACATGAAATGCGCATTTCGCAGGAGGAGATCTTTGGGCCGGTGGCAAGCGTGATTCGTTTCAACGACGAAGCCGATGCGTTGCGGATTGCCAATGGCACCTTGTATAGCCTCGCGGCCGGCGTATGGAGCGCGGATATCGGCCGGGTGCATCGTGTGGCGCGAGACCTGAAGGCTGGCACCGTGTGGATCAATACTTACGGTTACACCGACGTGCGTTTGCCCTGGGGCGGTTCGGGTGATTCAGGATTCGGCCGCGAGCACGGCGACGTCGCGATCGAAAACTTCACCGAACCGAAGGCAGTGTGGCTGGCGATCGATCAATAGCAGCGTAAATAAAGGATCGAACGCCTGGCGTTCGATCCTTGTCTGGGGCCTGCCGCTGCCGCCTGCCGCGAGAGGTGGGCAGGCTGCGTGAACTGAAGTTCAGTTGCCCTGCAATGCCATCCGTTCGCGCAGTTTGATCAGGGCGAGCACGACGTCGATGGTCGGTGTGGGCTCGGCAACGAGACGGCCCATTTCCTGAACTACCGTCAGGAGCGGATCGATCTCCATCGGACGGCGGTTCTCCAGATCGACCAGCGTCGAGGTCTTATGCGCGCCGACCGCACCCGCGCCGTCGATGCGCTTTTCCACATCCACCCGAAAATGCACGCCGAACTGATCCGCAATGCGCTTGGCCTCCAGCATCATTGTGCGTGATACCGCACGCGTGCCGGGGTCGCTGGTCAGGACGTCGAGTGTGGCGTGAGTCAACGCGCTGATCGGGTTGAAGCACAGATTGCCCCATAGCTTGAGCCAGATTTCGTCGCGGATATTGTCGCGGATCGGCGCATCGAAACCCGCTGCCTGCATGATCTCGTGCAACTGCTGAATGCGTGGCGTGCGTTCGCCGCTCGGTTCGCCGATCGGGAATTTCTTGCCATACACGTGCTTGATGACACCCGGTTCGACGATCTCCGCAGCGGGGTACAGCACACAGCCAATCGCGCGTTCCGGACCGAGTCTCGTCCACTGGCTGCCGTCCGGGTCGATGCTGGCGAGGCGCGTGCCGGCGAATTTTCCGCCGTGCTGATAGAAGTACCAGTAAGGAATGCCGTTGACGCCCGTGACGATCGCCGTGTGCTTGCCGAGCAGCGGTTGCATGGTCTCGACCACGCCCGGCAGCGAGTGTGCCTTCAACGTGATGATGACGAAGTCCTGCACGCCGAGTTCGCGCGGGTCCGACGTACAGCGTACCGGCGCGCTGTACGTTTCACCGTCCATGATCAACCTCGCGCCGTGTTCGCGCATCGCCGCCAGATGCGCGCCGCGTGCGACGAAACTCACCTCCGCGCCGGCGCGCGCCAGTTGCACGCCCATCAAACCGCCAATCGCTCCTGCTCCGAAGACGCAAATCTTCATGATGCCGCCCCTGTGACTATGAGAAGTCGCTTGCCCGCCGCCGCATGTGGTCTTGCCGCGGCGGCGGGTCATTGATCGAGCATAAGTCTCCCACGCAATTGCAGATAGTTAAAGTTTCTCCGCCGATGTATTAGGGATTGGTTATGGAAGAGAGGAGTGGGGAGGCGCTGAGCGTATCTCGGAACCAGTCAGAAATTGGCGTAGTTCGTCTGATTGATACCGGGCAGAAATGGGAAATTTCGCAATCGATCAGGATGTCGTTGAGAGGAGAATGCGGCTTCGTTGAAAAGTGATGCAGATGAATGGCATTGCGAACTGATTCCTGGAAGCGATGCCGTGAAGTCGAAGATTGATTTGCAGAATTCGAAAGTGTTTTTGTGTGTGCCGCTGGTGTGCGGATGGCATGGCGGCGAGTGTACGGCACTGCGGCGCGGCCGAACGACAGGTTAAGCGCCATGCTCACGATGAGTCGTCACGCCGCTCGCGAGGATTTTGCGTACATCGAAAACGTACTCGCGCGTCTGCTCGATGTGATGTTGATCGCACTCGGCGCGGCGCTTGCTTCGCTCCTGTTGGTGACCGGCGCCGCACATCCGATTCTCGAAGGCGCCTTTGTGGTGCTTGACATGGCATTGGCGATTTTGCTGTTGCCCCTGTTCGGCACTTACGACTCGTGGCGCGGTCGCTCGAAATGGCGTCTTGTCGTCAACATCGTGTTCGGCTGGATTGCGGTGCAGCTTTGCGGTCTCGCGATCATGTTCCTGCTTCACCGCACGGCGTCGGTGTCGCGGCTCTGGTGTGTGAGTTGGACCCTGATGACCGCGGGCGGACTCGTCGCATCACGCTTGCTCGTGCACACCGTGCTCGGCCGGATGCGCCGCGCGGGACGCAATCTGCGCATGGTGGCCGTGGTGGGCGCGGGGGCGCATCGCGATAGCGTGATCGGCAACATGGTGAGTTCGCCGAGCGCCGGCTTCAGGGCGGTTGCCACCTTAAACACGCAGCCGCACAGCGAGCCTGACTTTCCGGGTTTGCGTTCATTCAAGCGTGTGCGTGAATTTGCAAACTGGGTGCGAAGCGAACGAATCGAAGAAGTATGGATCGCGTTGCCGATGTCCGAAGAGCAGATGGTACTACGGCTCATCGATGAATTCAGCGGCGACCTCGTCAATCTGCGGTTCATCCCCGACGTACGCAGTCTCGCGATGTTCGATGGACACCTCGTCGATCTGATCGGCGCTCCGGCCGTCAATCTGATGGCCTCGCCGATGACACCGCGCGCGTTGCTCCAGAAAGCGATCTTCGACCGGCTGTTTGCGGCCGCGGCATTGCTCGCGCTGTCGCCGCTCATGCTCGCGATTGCGGCGGCTATCAAGCTGTCGTCGAAAGGGCCGGTGTTCTTTACCCAACGGCGCAAGGGCGTGGACGGCGAGGTCTTTCGCATCTTCAAGTTCCGCACGATGCGCGTGCACGCAGAGCAAGCCGGTGTGGTGCGCCAGGCCACGCGCGGAGATCCGCGCATCACGCGGGTGGGCGCGTTTCTGCGTCGCACGAGCCTTGACGAGTTGCCTCAGTTTCTCAATGTCTTGCGTGGCGAGATGTCGGTCGTGGGGCCGCGTCCGCATGCACTCGAGCATGACGATCAGTACCGCAGTCTGGTTGACGGCTATATCCACCGCTACCGCATCAAACCTGGCATCACGGGCTGGGCGCAGGTGAACGGGTTTCGAGGCGAGACCGATCGGATCGAGAAGATGCAGGGGCGGGTCGAGCGCGATCTTTATTACTTGCGCAACTGGTCGTTCGGGCTGGATATGCGCATCGTTGTTGCCACGGTGGTGAAGGGACTGGTGCATCGAAACGCGTACTGACGTGCGGCGTATTCGTATCAGGCAGAGAGCGTCAGTGCGCGCGAAGTTCGGCAAGGCTTGGCCGGCGCGCATGGCATGAACACAAATGGAATTTGAGTTGGGATGGCCTAGTGGCTCGTGACGACACGAGCGGTGCGCGTGGCGCGACTCGTTTAGGAAACAGGTTGAACAGGATGTTAGTGGTGACCCCTACGCAGACGATCGGTCGTCTTGGATCTTTGACAGTTGCGGCGACTCTGCTGCTGTCCGCTTGCGCGGCGGCGCCTGGCATGCGTATGAAGACTTCGCCAAGCCAGGTGCAGACGACGACAGCGGACTTTGCTTATCCGGCGAACGCGCCAGGCGTGGCCGCTGGCGCCATGGTTGCGAACGATACCGCGGGGGCCACGAAAGCATCTGATCCCGCAGCGCAAGAGGATTTGAGCAAGGCGCGCGGGAAGGTGGATGCCACGGCGGGTACGCCGGAGATTGCGCTGACGGAACTCGATATTGCACTGGTCAAGCGCATGTCCGAAGAGCAAAAGCAGAAGCAACTGGAGCAGGCGCAACTCCTTTCCGGGGCGCCCCAGGCTTATACAGTCGGCCCGGGTGACGTGCTTCAGATCGTCGTCTGGGATCACCCTGAGTTTGCCGCGGCGCTGGGCTCGGCACAGACGCAGTCGTCGCCGCGTCCGGCCGACCCGATGGCCGGTTTTGTCGTCGACCAGGGCGGTAAGTTGACCTTTCCTTACGCGGGCACGCTACAGGTAGCGGGTTTGCATATCGAAGAGATTCAGCAGCGTGTGACGGCCGCACTGGCGAAGTATCTCGTCAAGCCGCAGGTGACGGTGCGAATGGCGTCGTATCGGGCACATCAGGTTTATGTCGATGGCGAGGTGCATAACCCCGGCGTTCTGGCTGTGAATGACGTGCCAATGACTTTCTACGAAGCGATCAGCAGGGCTGGTGGGTTCAGCGATACGGCCGATCAGAGTGACGTCGTACTGGTGCGTGACGGTGTCTCGCATCGAGTGAATCTGACCCAGATGATTGCCCAGGGGATGAGCCCATCGCGGTTGTATCTGAAGTCCGGCGACATGTTGCGTGTGGTGTCGCGTGACGAAAACACGGTGTACGTGATGGGCGAAGTGAACAAACCCGTTTCGGCGATTCCGCGCAGAACCGGGCGTATCACGCTGGCGGATGCGCTTTCGCAGGCGGGAAGCGTGAACTCGAGCACCGCTGACGCCGCGCAGATGTTTGTGATTCGCGGTTCGCTCACCGAGGCACCGCAGGTCTTTCACCTCGACGGCAGTTCGCCGGTTGCAATGTTGATCGCCAAGGAATTCGACCTGGAGCCGAAGGATGTCGTGTATGTGGATGGCAGCGGCCTCGTTCGCTTCAATCGTGTGCTGAGTTTGTTGATGCCGCTTGTCAACGCGGGACTGACCGCAGGCGTGGTGGCGAAATGATCGGCAGCGTTCTGATGGTTTGCGAGGGCAATGTGTGCCGGAGCCCGGTCGCGCGAGTGATGCTTCAGAGGGAGCTGCCGCATCTTGTCGTGAGTTCGGCAGGTACAAGGGCGCTGGTTGGTGAACGCGCTGATCCGCTCGCTGTACAACTCGCTGGCGAGCGCGGTCTCGATCTCACCGACCATATAGCAACCGCCCTGACCTGGGAGGATGTACGCGGCGCCGAACTGATCTTGAGCATGACTCAGGATCAGCGCGAGTTGATTTCGACGACCTATCCGTTCGCGCGAGGGAAGGTATTTCGTCTTGGTGAACACGATCAGATTGACATCGTCGATCCCTATCAACGGCATCGCACTGCATTTGATCTGGCATTTGCACAGATCGAGCACGGTGTGTCGAACTGGCGCAACGTCATTGCAAGGCTGGCACACTGAATCATGAATCTGCTCAAACAAAGTCGAGCGGCCGATACGTCGGCTGACGACGAAATCGACCTTTCCGAAATCATTGCCGTTGTCCGCGAGAACCGGTTTCTGATCGCGCTTGTTACCGCCGCGATGCTGGTTCTCGGCGCTGTATACGCATTTCTGGGAACACCTATCTATCGGGCTGACGCGCTGGTTCAGGTGGATGACGACTCCGGTGCTGGCAGCATCAATGACAAGCTCGGCGATCTGGCCTCGCTCTTCCAGAACAAGGCGACAGCAGACGCGGAGATCGAGCTGATCCGTTCACGCATGGTTGCCAGTGAGACCGTGAGCAGTCTGCACCTCGATATCGACGTGAAACCGCGCTATTTTCCGGTGATCGGCGCACTAGTTGCACGGCGCGCGTCGGAAGACAGTCTCGCCGACCCGCTAGTCGGGTTGCGCCACTTTGCGTGGGGCGGCGAAAAGCTCGACGTAACGCAATTCGATGTTCCGCATAAGCAGTATGAAGAGGATTTCACGCTTATCGCTGAAGACAATCAGCGCTTCGAGCTCCGCGATCCGGATGGCAAAACCGTGCTTCACGGCCGTGTCGGCAATCGTGAACGTGGCGAGACTCAGTATGGACCCGTGGAGTTGACCGTTACCAGGATGGTTGCCCGGACCGGGACAACGTTTGGCGTCACGCGGTCGTCGACGCAGCTCACGATCGGAGATCTGCAGAAGGCACTCGACATCAAGGAAAAGGTCAAGCAGTCCGGCATCATCTCGATCACGCTTGATGGAGCGGATGCCGTTCGAACTACAGCAACGGTCAATACCGTTGCACGTATCTACGTGCAGCGCAATGTAGACCGGAAGTCGGCACAGGCCGAGCAGATGCTCAGCTTTCTCGGTGAGCAGCTTCCCCAGTTGAGAGGAGATCTCGACAAAGCCGAACAGCGTTACAACGCCTTCCGGGCGCAGCATGGCACCGTCGATCTGGAGGCGGAAGGCAAGCTTTTGCTGCAGTCGATTGTCGATACCAACGCAAAACTGATTGAGCTGAAACAGCAACGCTCACTGCTAGTACAACGCTTTACCGCAGTACACCCGTCCGTGGCAGCGATTGATGCGCAGATGGGCGAGCTTCAACAGCAGCAGAACACGTTCGACCGTAAGGTCGTAGCGATGCCTGATATCCAGCAGCAGGCGCTGCGGCTGATGCGCGATGTACAGGTCAACACAGACCTGTATACCAAACTTCTTGATAGCACGCAGCAATTGCGGGTGTTGAAGGCCGGACAGTTGGGCAATGTACGGACCGTGGATTACGCCGTTGTTGCGGAAATGCCGGTCAAGCCCAGGAAGGCACTTGTGATTGTCTTGTCAACCGTCTTCGGTCTGTTGCGGGGATGCACGATTGCATTCGTAAGACGCATGCTCAATCGCGGTCTTGAGAGCCCGGCGGAAATCGAGCGCGCGGTTGACGTACCGGTGTACGCAATCATTTCGCGCAGCGAGCGCCAACTGACGTTGCAGCAGTCGCCTCGCAGAGGTGTGTCCGGCCCCCGCGTGCTGGCCGCGGCCTTCCCCGAAGACATCGCCGTGGAGGGTATCCGGAGTCTGCGTACGGCGCTGCAGTTCGGCATTCTGAAGCCCGATAACAACATCGTGATGCTCACGGGGCCGCGGCCCGGTGTCGGCAAGTCGTTCCTTTCGGTCAATCTGGCGACCGTGCTTGCAGCGACAGGAAAGCGGGCATTGCTCGTCGATGCGGACATGCGTCGCGGAAACGTTCACACCTATTTCGAACTACCGCGTAAGCCGGGCCTTTCCGAGGTGATTGGTGGTATTGCGCCTGACAAGGCGATTCATTGCCAGGTTCTGCCCAATCTCGACGTTCTTATGAGCGGGACGGTTCCGTCGAGTCCGGCTGAACTGTTGATGAGCGAGCGCTTTGCCCAGGTACTTACGCAGTTCAGCAAGGGATACGACGTGGTCATCGTGGATTCGCCGCCTGTCCTGGCGGTAACCGATCCGGTCCTGATTGGGAAGCACGCCGGCGCGACATTGCTCGTCATGCGTCATGGCCGTCACTCTGCTGCGGAACTAGGTGAAACGACACGCCAGTTGAACAGTGCGGGTGTAACGGTGAACGGCATCCTGTTGACCGACGTGCCGCAACGTGCCAGCAGTTACGGCGCGTTCTCGGAATACGAAGCGAAGAAGGATGAATCTTGAACTCCGAAAATCAAACCGGGCGCCGCCATACGGGCCCAACACAATGCATCCCGATGAAAATCAAGCGTTCAGTACATGGCGGTCGTCATGAATAGCCGGATATTACTCACCTTTGGAACTCGTCCAGAGGCCATAAAGATGGCGCCCCTTGTGAAGCGGCTCAGGAATACGAAGGGGATTGACTGCTTTGTCTGCGTGACAGGCCAGCATCGGGAAATGCTTGATCAGGTGCTGTCGCTGTTCCAGATACGTCCTCATTTCGATCTGAACGTGATGAAGCGAGGCCAGGACCTCTATGACGTCACGAGCTCGATCATGCTGGGAATGCGCGACGTGTTGGCGGACTGCAGGCCGGATCTCGTTCTTGTGCACGGAGATACCACCACGACAATGGCGGCCAGTCTGGCTTCGTTCTATCAGCGCATTCCGGTCGGGCACGTTGAAGCGGGTCTGCGTACCGGCAATCTGCTGTCGCCGTGGCCCGAGGAGGCGAACCGCAAACTGACCGGAGTATTGGCCACAACCCATTTTGCGCCCACGCAACGTGCGCGCCAGAACCTGCTCGCTGAAAACGTGCCTGACGAGCGGATTGTGGTGACAGGCAATACGGTGATCGATGCACTGCTGCATGTGCGCGAGTTACTAGCGAACGATCCGCAGTTACGCGCCGCGGCAGAGCTGCACCTACCGAAACTCGCACCCGATCGGCGCATGGTTCTGGTTACGGGACACCGTCGGGAAAGTTTCGGCGACGGATTCGAACGCATCTGCTCGGCACTGGCACAGTTGGCGAGTGCGCATCCGGACGTAGACATCGTGTACCCGATGCATCTCAACCCCAGCGTGCGCGAGCCCGTAAACCGTCTTCTTTCGAACATCCCAAACGTTCATCTGATTGAACCGCTCGACTATCTGCCTTTTGTTCATCTGATGGATCGCGCATTTCTGATCCTGACTGATTCCGGTGGCATTCAGGAAGAGGCGCCATCGCTTGGCAAGCCGGTGCTTGTGATGCGCGATACGACTGAACGGCAGGAAGCGGTTGATGCGGGAGTAGTGGCACTTGTCGGAACCGATGTGCAAAGGATCGTTGAAGGTGTGTCGCAACTACTTCGCGACTCCGGGCGATATGACGCGATGAGCCGTGGCGGTAATCCATATGGCGATGGCAGGGCTTGTGAGCGTATCGCGTGCGCACTTACGGCAAGTCCTCCGGCGTCGCTCTTGGCGGCGTAACGACAAACAGATCACTCTACAGCTTGAACAATATGGAATTCGAAATTATCTCGGTAGTCGGACTTGGCTACATTGGCTTGCCGACTGCAGCGGCCTTTGCGGCGCGCCGAAAGCAGGTGATCGGCGTAGACGTCAATCAGCACGCGGTCGACACCATTAACAAGGGCGCGATTCACATTGTCGAACCGGAGCTCGACATGCTTGTTCACGCAGCCGTCACGCAAGGCTATCTGCGGGCGACGACCGTGCCGGAACCCGCTGACGCGTTCCTGATTGCCGTGCCCACACCGTTCGCGGACGGCTTCAGGCCGGACCTGAGCTATATCGAGGCGGCGAGCCGTGCTGTTGCTCCGGTGCTCAAGAAGGGCGATCTGGTCGTACTTGAGTCGACCTCCCCAGTTGGGGCGACCGAACAGATGGCGGCGTGGATGGCGGAAGTCCGGCCTGATCTAAGCTTTCCACAGCAGGCGGGAGAAGACTCGGATATTCGTATCGCACACTGCCCTGAGCGCGTATTGCCTGGGCATGTGATTCGCGAACTAGTCGAGAACGACCGTGTGATCGGGGGGATGACGCCCCGATGCAGTGAACTGGCGCGTGAGTTGTATCAGAGCTTCGTGCGCGGTGAATGCATTCTGACGGATGCCCGTACTGCCGAGATGTGCAAACTTACCGAGAATTCGTTTCGCGACGTGAATATCGCTTTCGCAAATGAATTATCGGTGATTTGCGATGAACTGGATATCAACGTGTGGCAACTGATCCGGCTGGCAAATCGTCACCCCCGTGTGAGCATTCTTCAGCCTGGACCTGGTGTCGGCGGTCACTGCATTGCCGTCGACCCATGGTTCATCGTCGATTCCGCGCCTGAACAGGCTCGACTAATTCGAACGGCCCGGACGGTGAACGACGACAAGCCACGCTATGTGATCGATCGGGTCGAGCGTGCGGCGAAGCGCTTCAGGGAGCCGGTGATCGCGTGCCTTGGCCTGGCGTTCAAGGCGAACATCGATGATTTGCGGGAGAGTCCGGCCCTCGAGATTGCACGTGAACTGGCAGAGCGTTTTGCCGGGCAGGTGGTAGTCGTCGAGCCGAATATCCGGAAGCTGCCGGAGTCGCTTGAAGGCACGGTTCGACTTTGCGAACTGAATGAGGCACTTGCGGAGGCGGATGTCGTCGTGATCCTGGTGGATCACGCCCAGTTCAAGCGGGTCGATCCGGTGCGGTTGCAGGCGAAGGTGGTGATCGATACGCGAGGGCTGTTGTCGCATGCTTAGGCGGTCGAGTTGCGATAGTCATTCTGGAGTGCGCACTGTGCGCCGCCGGAGCGTGGCATGAGCAAGGTTTGCGATCCGGTTGATATCCGTACCGTCGTTTCGGGAGACGGCCAGCCGAAATCAAAGCTTGGCCGGAATGTGTTCATCATGGTCGTGACGTTCGTCGGAAACTACCTCGCCTCATTTGCCACCTTCCCTTATCTGACGCGTGTATTGGGCCCAACGCACTTCGGCGTGCTCGCTTATGCAATGGCAATCGCCGCCTATGGAACCTTGTTCACCGAATGGGGTTTCAATCTCAGCGCGCCTAAAGCGGTGGTCGATTACCAGGACGAACCGCGTGCGCTCAATGAACTGATCTGGTCTATTGCCGGCGCGAAGACTGGCCTCTGTGTGCTGTCTTTCCTGGCCTTGTTGATGCTGTTGCGGTTCGATGGGCATCTCGCATCGTCCAGAACGGTAGTGCTGCTCTCGTGGCTCGGTGTCGTCGCTAATGTATTCACACTCTATTGGCTATTTCAAGGATTGGAGCGCTTTTATCTGATCGCTGCAATGGTATTTGCGAATCGTCTGGTGACGTTGCCGTTAACGTTCTGGCTGGTGCATGGCCCCGACGATGTCGCTGTAGCCGCGACGATTCAGGCCGCTGGTCCCGCCGTTGGTGCATTTCTGTCGCTCGCGATCGCGTGGCGGTTGGGGTTGTTGAGGGCACCGGATGTCTCATGGCGCTCAATCGGACAACGTCTGAAACACGGCACGGACATGTTCGTTGCTACCGCTTCAGTGACGCTGTTCGGCGCGGCGAATGCGGTGATTCTTGCATCGCTTGCCGGACCGTATCAGGTCGGTCTATATGCGGCTGCCGACAAGATCAGAACCGTGGGCAATCTGATTCCTGCACAGATCAGCGCCGTTCTGTACCCGCGTATTTCCCGCCTCTTTGGCCAGCAGCCGCGCGTTGCTGCAAGGCTGACAGTAGTGGGTGCGGTTGCCACGGTGGTGACGTCGCTTGCGAGTGTACTGTTTTTTTGGCTGTTTGCCGGACCTGTCACAAAGTTGATTCTCGGCAATGCGTTTCACGGCGCATCGGCAGTGTTGCTCGTGCTGAGCGTGTCGACGCTGTTCGGCAATCTCGCGTACTTCCTCGGGCTCCAGGTGCTGGTGCCATTCGGCCAGAGTCGCAAGCGCTCGTTCGTCATGCTGGCTGCTGGTTGTTTGAATATTGCGCTGGCGATTAGCTTCATACCGCGAATGGGCGCGCAAGGCGCTGCTATGTCGTTTCTGATCGCAGAAGCAGTGATTCTTGTTGTGTACATCGTTTCGATTGCCCGTGAGCCGCGCTTGCGGATGTATTTTGCATTGCTGGCGAGGCACGCATGAGTAGTTCAATGAGCACAAACGGCGAGCGTGACCGTACAGCAGCGCCGGTGCCGATTCGAATCCTGCATGTCGGGCCTGGGTGGGGGCAGCGAGGTGGGATCGCATCGGTGTTGAGCGAACTCGTGACGCTGAAGGATCAGTTCAGGAACGATCATGTATCGATTTCGTTGTTCGAAACGCATGGTTTTCAAAGTGTGCGGCATGCACTCAGCTTTCTGATTGCGGACGTGCCGCATTTCGTTCTGACGTTGATCCGTGGTGTGGATATCGTGCATTTTCATGTTTCCGTACGCGGTTCTTTTTATCGCAAGTTGATGCTATTCACGTTGGCGAAGCTGAGCGGCAGAAAGACCATATTCCATCTTCATGCCGGCAATTTCGAGCGTTTTGAGTCGAACGCGGGAAAAATGAGCAAGCGTGCGATCGGTTGGTTCATACGTAGATCGAATGCGACGGTTGCGGTGTCGAGATCCATTGCCGATGAATTGCGGCGCCTCGGTGCGAAGCCGTCGACACTGCATGTGATTGGAAACACGGCTTGTCTTGCTGAGCAAGCTTCGCAGAAATCTGTGGAACCCGGAACTGCTGATGATTCGGTGCCGTATGTTGCGTTTGCAGGTCGCCTGACGGAAGCGAAGGGACTCGCAGAACTTCTGAAAGCGATTGCCTTGCTGGGAGACGACGGCCTGACCGTAGTCTTGAAGCTTGCTGGCGGTGGCGATATTGAGCGTTGGAAACAGCTCGCTATTGACTATGGAATCGACGATCGTGTGAGCTTCGTTGGATGGCTTGATGGTGATGAGAAGCTTGCGTTCTATCGGAATGGGCGTGTGTTCTGCATGCCGAGTTACTACGAATCGTTTGGGATATCGACGCTCGAGGCGATGTTTGCGGGGATACCGGTTGTCGGCACGCGACTCGGCGGATTTCTCGATCTTGTCGAGGAGGGGGAGACGGGATTTCTGGTGAAGGCAAATGATCCGGAAGCACTGGCCGCCCGTATTCGACTTCTCATGGTTGACGACTCGCTGGCACGGGCGATGGGCACGGCGGCGCGACGACGTGCAATTCGGTGCTTTTCAATGGAACACACGCTGCGTCGATACGTGAATTGTTACCGTGAAATTAGCCAATAGGAGGCCGGCGGAATGGGTGTAAGCAGGAATAGCGCATGGTTCGTACGTGCAATGATGTTTCTGGTTGTATGCGGCACATGTGAATCACAGGAATTGACCGTGAAATGGAACGACCCGGCTATGGGGGTTCTTGCAAGCACGTACGATTCGCTTTACACGATCGACTGGCGAGGCGGCCTTGATTCAACGTTGAGCCTCCAGCAGGCCAATGTCGGTGACATCTCAGTCGTCAACGCCCCCTCCATGAGCGAACATAAAGCGCTGCGCGTCAGCATTTCAAAAAGTGAGGATTTCTCTCACGTTGCCAATGGCCTGCCTCGGGCTGAGTTGGTATTTCCCGCGTCCGTCAGATTTACGCAGGGGCGCGACTACCTCGTGGGATGGAGCACCTACATTCCACAGGAATACCGATTCGATTCGAGCGAGATTATCGCTCAGATACACCAGGGTCCCGCTAGTGGCTCGCCGCCCATCATGCTGACTATTACCGGTGGGGACTACACCTTTTCCGAGCGTGGCAGCAGCGAGTCGGGGCAAGGAACAACATTTCGCATCTGCTGCGCAGCGATGGATCAAGGCAAATGGGTTCACTGGGCATTACGCTACGTTCCCGATGCCGAAGGCACACACGCTTCTACCCAACTCTGGAAAGACGGCACCTCGGTCTATGCATCGCGGGGAACACCAAACGCTTACCCCCACGACAACGCCTCATTTCTGAAGATGGGCCTTTACATTCCCGGTGGATGGAAGCAGGCGGACCCTGGTCCCATTGTTCTGTTCTACGGACCCGTTTCAGTGGGGCGGCGTTAAGCCAGCCCTGACTAAGGTATCGATCTAACATGAAGCGTATCGAAGTACTTGGCTGTCCGCTGGACGTCGCGTCAATGGATGAAACGGTCAGTTTTATCTCAGAACGAGTAAGCAGAAGAGAGTTTACCCAACACGTTGTAGTTAACGTTGCCAAGCTCGTCAATATGAGAACCGATCCGCAGTTGGCTGCGTCAGTGCATTGTTGCGACGTCATCAATATCGACGGGATGGGTGTCGTTTGGGGTGCTCGCGTGCTCGGTCATGACGTGCCGGAGCGTGTGACGGGAGTCGATCTGTTCGACCGTCTGTTGGGCGAAGCTGCCTTGAAGGGTTTTCCTGTCTATTTCCTCGGCGCGACGGACGATGTGGTTCAAGCCGTGGCAACCAGGTCAGTTGTGCAGTATCCCCGACTGATCGTAGCCGGGCATCATCACGGGTATTTTTGGGGTGATGAGGAAGCGATCGTGAAACGAATTCAGGCATCCGGGGCACGGATGCTGTTCGTGGCGATCACTTCGCCGAAGAAAGAGAAGTTTATCAACCAATGGAAAGCAGCCTTGGGCGTCGATTTCGTCATGGGTGTTGGCGGTACGTTCGATGTGGTTGCAGGTAAGGTAAAGCGGGCCCCATCGTGGATGCAGAGAACAGGTCTTGAATGGCTCTTTCGCTTGCTGCAGGAGCCGCGGCGAATGTTCGCGCGTTACCTCGTCACCAATAGCAAGTTCGCGCTAATGTTGAGTGAGGCCTGGGTGCGCAGGCAAGTGCGATAGAGGTTGTGCCGTTCCTGCCGCATCGCACTTAAAACCGGTCGGGCAGAGGTGGGCTGCAACCATACCGCAGTAAGACAGGCGCTTTGCTTCGTTTCTGGCGATACAGCGCCTGCCGTTTGACATCTCCATCACTTTGCCTGCTTGCAATGGTTATCTTCCTTTTTTTCGTTTCTACGCTGTTCCTCATTCACTTTGTGAAGGCCTGGCGAGGCTATCCGGGCTTTACGTTCTTTGGCATAGTCGCGCTTTATGTGATCTGTATTTCGTGGGTTCCGTACTACGTGCTTTGCAATTATTTTTTGCAAGTTGGGTGGGATTATCCGTTAAGTGGGCTCGAGTTTTTTTGTATCGTAGCGACCTTTGTTGTCAGTGTGCAGATTGCAATGGTTGCGAAGCGTTTGCTTTATTGGCGTCCTCTGATGCAGCGGGTTGATCTATTGTCGCGATTTGCCAATTCGCTCAAAGGCCGCGTGTACTTCTGGTCGGGATCGGTTGTTGTTGCAAGTTGCATTGGTGGGTTGGCCATGACCAAAGGAATAACGCTGTCCGTAGGTAACTATGGCACTCGCTTCGAATCAAACACCGACACTGGCGGATTTACCATCCTCTCGTATACTGCCGTTTCGATCGCAGTTCTATGGTTTTTAAAAAGACCGACGTGGCAACGAATGATTGTTTCAGTGGGGGCGATGTTCGCATATGGAATATTTTTGTTCATGACCCTGGGTGGGGCGAGAAATTATCTGGTTGCGGCGGTTCTGCCGGTTTTATTGATTGCCTATGCTTTAAAAGTAGTCAAGGAGAAGCAGCTCGTTATATTTTTTCTTGCAGGTGTGGGTGCCATTACGGCGCTCGCCATGGTTCGGTACGGAAACGCGTTTGGTGCCGGATCCGCGAGATTAATAGCAACGTATACGCGAGACACAGTATTCCCGGTGGAGTCGCTCTCGCGGATTTTTAATAACGATCAAATCCGCTTCGTCGGTTTCGAATATTTTTTCAATCAGGCGTATGCTGCAATACCGCGTATGTTCTGGTCCGGTAAGCCTATCTATCTCGATACGATTGCTTATTATTTTACAGAGAAAATTTATGGCTACGGTAAAGGTCTCGTTATTGCGCCGACGGGCATAGGTTCGCTTTATCTAATGGGCGGGTGGTTGTTCGTTTTCCTTGGTGTGCCGCTGCTGATAAGTTTGTTTGTATTGATTGATCGCGCAATGTTCAACGGGAAGTCGATATTTTTTATTTGCCTATGGCCGTCAATATTCTTTTCATTTTTCTGTTTCCGTGAGTCCATTGAGCTCGGGCTTTACAAGATCATCGTGCACGCAGTCGGGACCGGGCTTATCTATGGCCTGGCAATGGCAATCTTTATTGTGTTGCCCAAGTCTCGTTCCCATCAACGCGCTTAACGCCCCTCACCCCCTCCGAACCAGCAAAAAACTCACCCCAATAGCCCCAAGAAACGCCCCACAGCAGCGATTGAACCACCGCCGAACCTTCGCACGAACCAGCCACTTGCCAAGGTGCATCCCCGCCCACGAGTAAAGCGCGATCGCCACCCATTCAAGCACCAGAAAACTCGCACCGAGCACCGCGAATTGCGGCAGCATCGGCTTTGCAATATCGACGAACTGCGGCAAGAACGCGGTGAAAACCAGAATCGCCTTCGGATTGCCGGCAGCAACGAGGCATTCCTGCCGCGCGATCCGCCACAGCGACGCGTCGTCCTGCTGCATCGTGTCGATCGCGGGGGCGTCGCTGCGCCACAACTGTATCGCCAGCCAGATCAGATAGGCGGCGCCCGCCAGTTTGATCGCTAGAAAGAACCACTCGGATGCATGCAACACAACGGCCAGACCGGTCGCAGCCAACACCAGCATCAACGCGAACGCGACAAGCCGGCCGGTGCCGCCGACGAAGGCCGTCATGAAGCCGTGGCGCGCGGCGACGTTAATCGACAGAAGATTGTTTGGGCCGGGCGCGAGGTTGATCGCGAAGCAGGCGGGCAGGAAGAACAGCCAGGCGGTGAGTGACATGACGGCTCGCACGGAGAAGGGCAGAGGGTTGCGACAAACGGGCTTGAGGAGATCGGGCGCCTGTAACGCCCCGATTCCGCGATTTCCCGATATTTGCCGATTGTAGCGAATCGGCGAGCCGTGCCGATTCAGTCCGCGCGTTCAATTCACCGATTTAACAAAGCCCGGGTCGCTGATCAGCGCGTCGACGCTCAGCTTGACCGTGTCTTCGATGGCGATGGTATTGCTGGTGAATTTGGGTGACTTCTGCCGGACTGTCTTCGTGGTCGAGAACACCACTTTCTGGCTCGCGGCATCGGTCACGACGTAGCGCATTTTCAGCGTCCAGTATGCAGGCGAGCGCGTGTCGTCCACCGTGAACTTCTCGATGCTTCCGCTCAAAACCCTGCGGCCTTCGGTGAGATGAAAACCGGCAATCTGCAAACTGCTGGCGATGCTGTTGCGCACGGCCTCGTTGATGTCGCTTTTGAGCACGATGCCGGTCATTGCCGTATTTTCGATCCGGTTCGGCGAAACCTGGCCGTTGCGCGCCGCCATGTACACGAAGTCGCGAGCAGGGGCGACGCTGAGCCAGCCGGTGGAGTGCGCGGCCGCGCGCGGTGGACTATAAAGGCCGAACCACGACCAGGAGCAGGCAGACAGCATCAACGGCAGTGCTACGGCGCCACAACCCTTGAGCACAGTGGATCTCAAGGCCGGACGCATGGGACCATGCGATTGCCGCTGAGATTGGCTCTGGTACGGCGACTTGGGCGCTGTGCTGGAAAAAGCGGCGGTCGAGGTCAGAGGGGTTGCCTTTTAAGTTGAGTCATCCCGGTACAGAGCAGCATGGTAACAGCGAGCCGATCCCATTCGTCTTCTTAACAGGATCAGGGGCCGGAATTCGCGACCGATTGAAACGGCCCCGCTCATCATAACGGGCCGTTTCTTCAATAGGCACTGCGTCATTAGAGGATAGCTGCTACCCATGCCGCATCCGCGCGCTCACATCGATGCGCTGGCGGTTGTTCCAGTTGTCTCACGACAATAACCGTCGCGCGTGAAAATCGCGAGACTTGCGCGTCATCTCATGCAGGCCGCTATATCCATCATTACGTATCGATCGGCGTGTGATTTCGGCGAAACTGCGTGGCATAATCTCCCGGCTTTCATTTCTCCAACATCTCGCCCTATGCTGCGCCGCCATCTGCAGAAGATCGGCAGTATCCTCGGATTGCTCGCAATCCTGATGGCAACGCTCGCACCTACGGTGTCGCAGGCGTTGAATGCGCGGGATCGTCTCGACGCGGCGCTGGTCGACCATTGCTCGGCGCAGGCCGACGCGTCGGCGAGCAGTGGCGCAAGTGACTCGCATTCGCTGGCGTTTCATTGGGAAGCATGCGGCTATTGCGGATTGCTCGCACATTTCCCGGTCGTGCCACCGGTGCCGCTTGCCTTCGCGACTCAAGCAGCTTTCGCGCATACCGCTGTCGTCCATGCCAGCGTCAGCGCACCGTCCGTTACGCCGCATCTGTCCGCGCAGCCCCGCGCCCCACCTGCCGCCGTTATCTGATTCCCACCGGTCTGCCTGCATGCCAGGTGTGGCGTGCTTGCGCATGAATGCCGCTGTTGCGACGACGCGTATGCCCGCCTGAGCGCGCAGACCCTCTTTCCTCCGCCACCGGCTTTTATCGCTAGCTAGCAGAGCCTGCGCGTGCTTGCATGCGCACGCCTGTGCCTGCTGGCGCGTGCTTGCCGCGTGGCCCACTCACACGCGTATTCGACCTGATCGAATGCGTGCGATATGCCACATTCAAAAAAGACGCTGCCGCGATGCAGCGCCGGGACCTCATCCTATGTATCGATTCATCAAAAGAAGCGGCGCGCTATCGAGCGCCGCGGTTTTCTTCGCCACGCCCGCGCTTGCGCAGACCAGCAAACCATCCGACGATGCGGAGCCGAAACTATTGGCGCCGGTTGTTGTGCAAGGGCAGGCCGGGCATTCTCTAACGTCCAGCACGCCGGCTCAGCAGAAGCGCAAGCTCGACGAAACGGCGGGTTCAGTGGGCTTTGTGGATAGCGAGTCGTATACGAACACGTATGCCTTTACCCTGCGCGACGTGCTGAAGGACGTGCCGGGCGTGTTCGTGCAGAACCGCTATGGGCAGGAGTTGCGTCTGTCGATCCGCGGCTCGGGGATTGCGCGTTCTTATCACACACGCGGGCTGGAAATCCTGCAGGACGGCATACCGACCAATCAGGCCGACGGCAGCGGCGACTATTATCAGATCGATCCGCTCGCGTTGCAGGCGACCGAGGTCTACAAGGGCGGCAACGGGCTCGCTTACGGGTCTTCGACGCTTGGCGGCGCGATCGATTTTCTGACGCCAACTGCACGCACAGCGGTCGCGCCGAACATCTTGCGGCTCGAAGGCGGCAGTTTTGGCACGGTGCGCAGCAGTGCGCAGTTTTCGCGCGTGGTGGGGCCACTCGATTTCATCGGCACGTTCACGGTCGATCATAACGACGGCTTTCGCCAGCATTCGCGCGGTCAATATGAGCAGTTCAACGCCAACATCGGCTACCGCTTCAGTCCGAACGTCGAGACGCGCTTCTATCTCGGCGCATACATCGTCGATCAGCAATTGCCGGGCACGCTCAGCCTGAGCGATGCGCTGAACAATCCGACCAAAGCTGCCGCTAGCACGTTGTCAGGCGACCAGGCGCGCAACACACGTACGGAGCGGATCGCGAACCGCACGACGGTGAAACTCGACGTCGGCCAGCTCGACATCGACACGTGGGCCATCCACAAGAGCCTGTATCACCCGATCTTTCAGGTCATCGACCAGGACGGCTGGACCTATGGCGTGGCGCCTCGTTATACGGCAACGCTGAACCTCGGCGGCATGCGCAACGACGTGATTGCGGGCGCACGCTTTTTCGGCGGCAATACGCAGGCGCGGCAGTACGTGAACGTTGCCGGCAATCGTGGCACGCAGACGCTCGACGCGTCGCAGAACGCCTACAACTACGAGGCCTACGTCGAGAACCGGCTGTTTTTCCTGCCGACCGTCGCGCTGATGACCGGAGTCAAGGCGCTGCGTGACGTGCGTGAATATGTTGACCACGGCGGCCTCGCTGCCGACCCAACCTATAAATCGGCGAGCCAGACCTACAACGGCATCAATCCGAAGCTCGGTTTGTTGTGGCAGCCGAATCGCGAGATTCAGGCCTTTGTCGACATTACCCGCAGCCAGGACACGCCGGATTTCACCGACCTCGCGCAGTCGTTCGCATCGACTACGCGCTTTACGCCGTTGCAGTCGCAACATGCGTGGACGCTGGAGGTCGGGACGCGCGGCACGCGTGGCGCGGTGAGTTGGGACCTCACGGCGTATCAGTCGATGGTGCGCGATCAGTTGCTGCAGTACACGACGAATCCGGATATTCCGGCCGCTACCTTCAACGCCAACAAGACCGTGTTGCGCGGCATTGAAGCGGGTGCTTCGGTCGATGTGTGGCGCGATGTTTTCAAGCCGGGCTCGGGAGACCGGATTACGCTGTCGGGGCTATGGAATCTGAGCGATTTCCGTTTCAAGGACGATCCGCAGTACGGATCCAACCGGATTGCCGGCGTGCCGGTCAACGTGCTGCGCGCCGCATTGAGCTATGCGCGGCCGGACGGTTTTCATGTGTCGGCGACCGTGGATTGGGTGCCCGCCGGCGCCTGGGCTGATGATGCCAACACGCTGCGCGTGCCGGGATACACCTTGCTGGGCCTGCAAGCCGGAATGGATTTCCGCAATGGCGTGTCGGTGTTCGTCGATGCCAGGAATTTGACCAACAAGCGCTACGTTAGCGATATCAGCACCGTGGCCAATGCCGCCACGGCGAGTGGGGCGATCTTTTATCCCGGGGAGGGAAGGAGTGTTTTTGCCGGCATAAGATACGCGTTCTGATTCTGCGTTTGCCCTCTTCGCGACGAGCGCGGAGGGCAAATGCGATCAGAAGAAACCGGCCTTGCCCTGAGTCATATCCACGAGCGCCAGCCGTGCATCGTCGACCGCGTTGACCGGAAGCCGGATCGTCATCTTCACCAGCATCCCATAAGCGCTGTCGACGAGTCCATAGCCTTCGGCTTCGATCCATCTGCGCACTTTCGCTTCGTCGGCGTAACTCACTTCGACGATCAGCGTGACCTGAGCAATCCGCTCCACCCGTGGCGCATCCAGTAGGGCCGAGGCAATCGCATCGGTGTACGCTCGCACGAGCCCGCCGGCACCCAGTTTGACGCCGCCGTAATACCGCACGACGGCCGCGAGCACGCCGTCCAGATCATGATGCCGCAGCACTTCGAGAATGGGCCGGCCCGCGGTTCCCGACGGCTCGCCGTCGTCGGACATGCCTGACTGGCCACCCGCCAGCAGCGCCCAGCACACATGCGTCGCGCCAGGATACTCGTCGCGCAGACGCCGCAACTCGGCCATCGCGGCGTCGCGGTCGGCGACCGGTATCGCATGCGCGATGAAACGGCTCTTACGGATTTCGAGTTCCGCGCTGAGCGGCGCGGGCAGGGTATAGGTGGGCAAGGCTAAGACTTCAGTGGACGGAAAAGTTGCGGACTCATGGGGCGTGTGCATCTCACGCAGCCCCGTGCCCGCCATGGTAACGGATCGCCGACGGCTAATCGGCGAATGTCTATAATCGACTGCTGAACGCGACCCTGTCCAATGAACGAGGCGCGCCACCCAGGAGATGACATGCTCGACCTTTCAACGCTAGGAACGTTTGTCGCCGTTGTACTAGGGCTCTTTCTGATTCCCGGTCCGGCCGTGCTGCTGGTTTTGACGCGCACGGTGCATGGTGGGCGCAAGGCCGGCATACTCACCGGTCTCGGTATCGCCGTGGGCGATTTCATCCATACGCTAGGCGCGGCGGTCGGGCTGTCGGCCCTGCTGATGACCTCGGCACTTGCCTTCAATGCCGTGAAATTCGTCGGCGCGGCGTACCTGGTCTACCTGGGCATTCGCGCGTTGCGCGAGAAACAGGCGAGCACGCATTTGCCGGCGGTCGCGCCCGTATCCGCTTCCAAGGCCTTCTTTCAGGCGATTCCTGCCGAAGTGTTGAATCCCAAGACCGCGCTGTTTTTCCTCGCCTTCCTGCCGCAGTTCGTTCACCCGGAGCACGGCTCGTCATTCCTGCAGTTCGCGGCGCTCGGATTGATCTTCGTGGGCATGAGCGCGCTTTATACAACGCTGATCGTGCTGACCATTCGTCCGTTGGGCAAACTCGTCAAGCGCATGACATGGCTTAGCCGCTGGCAGAACAAGATTATCGGCGTGCTGTTTATTTCGCTCGGCCTGCGCGTTGCGACGCAAACGCGCTGATTCAGCGGGACCGACCTGGCCGCGCGCCGTGCCTAAGTTCGGGCGCGCGCAGAAATACGCCGGTTAGCTCGGGCACCGTGCCCGAGCTAGATATTCCGCCGCTGCCGCCTCAAGCGGCCTTCACGTGCGTATTCCATCTGGCCCTGAGTGCGCACGGCGAGCTTTTCCTGTGCGGCGCGGCTCATCTGCCGCGTATCGTCGATATCCCCCACACGCAGCACCTCTTGCGCGATCCGTATGCGTAGTGTCATTAATGGCTCGCCGCGCTCGACTAGCGAGCGGTCGGCGGCACGCGCCTGCTGGACGCCGCTGTCGATCAGGTTGCGCAATTCCAGCAACGTGAGCCGTTGGCGCTGGATCTCGAGGATAAGCCGATGAATGGCCTGCTCATCGCACGTGCGCCACCAGGCGCGCAGTTCAGCGAGCGTGGGAGGGTCGAAGGGAGGAAGGTGCATTGCTCAGACGAAAATTACTGTATATGCATACAGTATAGCCCGTCTTTTTACGGAAACGCGTAGCGCGTGTCGAGCGAATATCAGCCCCGTCAAAAGGGCGCGGTTACGACGCTCAGCTGAGCGCGAGCATGATGGACGTGGAGACCACGATGATGAAAAGACAGGCGGCAGTCAGTACATCGTACGGATAGTTCATGTCGGGACCATAGCGCGTCGGATGAATCGAGCCATGATAGGTGTAACCGTTCGCCGTGACTGTCAACCATTGCAAAGGCCTGGTTAGCTGCCCGCATCGCCGCATAGCAACGCCACCCTTGCAACAGCCGTGGCCCGCAACGACGCGCGCGAATCGCCCGCGCGAATCGCCCGCGCGGGAGCGCAACGCGAGGCTGTGCAAAATCGCCGACGCAAGCTTCGGGAGACTGCCGGCCTCGATATAACGTTCGAGCGTGGTCAGATACAACGCGCGTTTGTCGCCGGATGCGGCATACAGTCCCGGGTGGTTCGTGCTCGCTCGCCACGTGGATCTCTCTGTACGAAGCGGGGGCGCAGGCCGGAAAAATTCAGGTCGATACAAAGTCGAAGCAGCTGGCGGATGGTTCGGACTTCTATTCGAACAACGCGCTCGGCCAGATCAGTCGTCGCTTTGCTGGCAGAAACGGCGCCCCGGAATGTGCGACACGACCGCCTGTGCGATTTCGAGTGGCGTGCTTTCCGCGGGCACCACGCGGCGGCTCGACTCGGGGGTGTGTTTCATGGTCCATTCGACGAGCCTGTACGAGCGTCCCCAAGGGGGCTGCAAAGGGTCCGAGACCTTGCACGAGTGGATCTGGCGCACCCATTCGTTGCCGGGCATCGCGCGCAAATACTCGAATACCGTGTCTTCCACCATGGTTTGACTCCTTGTTCGCAGGCATGCTGCCCATGTATCCGCGCGTCGGCCACACCCCGGAGAAAAAAGCGCCGCCGATGTTCTGGCGGCTCAACAGGGGATGTTGAGTGTCATAGTTACAGGTATGAATTAAGCCAAACTTAAAAGCCAAACTTAAGCGCGCGACCGGATTCCCGCACTGAGTCCGTTTGCCCGATCGTCTCGTCAAGCCGCTGTTTTACGCGCGCGATGATCCAACCCTCAAGACCTCACAGAATTGGCCGTTATTACAGCGATTGGGGCCGCCGACCTCGCTCCGCCTTCGGGCTCGCATCGATAACGTGACGAATCTCGCTCAAACGCCGCTTTCAGACCGCCTTCGCTCGCTCGTCGATACGGTGCAGCACAATGAGCGCACGCTGCGCCGCTTCCAGAACGTCGAGTTGAGGTTGATCGGCGCTCAGGATTTCACGTCGTTTCTCGACACGCTGTTTAGCCATCTGCCGCGAGAATTCTCGCTGGCGAGCGTCGTGTTATGGCTCGACGACCGCGCGCCGATGTTGCTCGAACTCCTCGAGCCGGGCGCTTTGCATGCGCTCGACCAGGCCAGTCTGAGAACCTCGCGCGAAGGTGGTCTCGCCGCCCAGGGGCTGTGCGACGCGGGACGGCCGTGGCTGGGCAAGCCGGACGAACTGGATGAAATGGCGCGCCGCTCGTTCTTCGGCGACATCGATACGCCGGCTAGCGCGATCTTGTTGCCGCTTGCCGCCGGCGATACCGCCAGTGGCTATCTGTGCCTTTGCAGCGACGATCCCGCGCGTTTTGCCGAAGGCATGGCGACAGATATTCTGGAACGCTTTGCAAGCATCGTGACGGCGAGTCTCGACAACGTCGCGCATCGCGAGCGGCTCAAGCAACTCGGTATGACCGATTCGCTGACCGGCCTCGCCAATCGCCGCTACTTCGACGAACGGCTGCGCGAGGAGATCATGCGCGCCGTCCGGTATGGTGTGCCGGTCGCGTGTCTGTTCATCGATATCGACAATTTCAAGCTGATCAACGACACCTACGGGCACCAGACCGGCGACCGCGCGCTGGCGGCGGTGGCGGCCTGTGTGCGGCAGCAGGTGCGGCTGGGCGACACCGTGGCGCGTTACGGCGGCGAAGAATTCACCGCGCTGCTGCAGGGCGATCGGGCGGATGCGCTGACGGTAGCCGAGCGTGTGCGGCAGGCGGTCGAAAAACTGGATTTGCAGGACGACCACGGCGAACGAATTGCACTGACTGTGTCGGTTGGCGTGGCGGCGCGCACGATTACCGGCACGCCGGCCGAGGCGGCCGTGCACGGTCACGCGATGATAGAAGAAGCCGATCGGGCGATGTACTGCGCCAAACGCAATGGCCGCAACCGCATCGAAGCGCTGATGCAAGCGGCCAGCAATAGCGCTGCACGCTGACCCTTGCTGCGGCAACGGCAGCGCGCGTAATTTGACGGAGCAGCGGAGACCCTCACGCGTCCGGCGGCACGCCCAGCAATTGCAGCGCGCCACCCGTCACCGCGCCGAACACGGGGCCGGCCACCGTGCCTCCGTAGAACGCTTTGCCGGCCGGGTCGTCGATCATGACGGCGACGATCAGCCGTGGATCGCTCATCGGCGCCATGCCGACAAACAGCGCGCGGTAACGGTTTTTCGCGTAAGTGGCGCCGACCTGTTTGCGCGCCGTGCCGGTTTTGCCGCCGATCCGGTAGCCTTCCACTGCCGCTGCGCGCCCCGTGCCGCCCGGACCCGTGGCCATTTCGAGCATCAAGCGGATCGCGCGCGCGGTGGCGGGCGTCGTGACCGCATGGCCTGTGTCCGCCGCCGGCGCCGCGCGGGCCGCACCCGCGTCCCTGTCCGCGCCCTGGTCCTTGCGCAACAGACTCACGTGATGCAGGGTGCCGTCGCCGGCATAGGCGGTGTAGACCTGCGCAATCTGCAGCAGCGAAGTGGACAGGCCGTAGCCATAGGCCATGGTCGCCTGTTCGATTGGACGCCAGCGTTTGTACGGGCGAACCTTGCCCGACGCGACACCCGGAAAGGTCAAGTCCGGCCTCAATCCAAGTCCGTATTCCTGATACTTGTTCCAGATCGTTTCGGCGGGCAGATTCAGCGCAAGCTTGGCAAGTGCGATATTGCTCGACTTTTGCACCGCTTCGGCAACGGTCATGGCGCCATGATTCGACGTGTCGTGAATCACGGCGGGGCCGATCTTGTACCAACCCGGCGCGGTATCGATGATGCTTTGCGGCCGCACCTTGCCTTCGTCGATCGACAGTGCGACGACGACCGGCTTGATCGTCGAACCCGGCTCGAAGGTGTCGACCACCGCGCGATTGCGCAGTTGCCTTCCGGTTAGCCGCGCGCGGTCGTTCGGATCGAAGCTCGGATAATTGGCGAGCGCCAGAATCTCGCCGTTACGCGCGTCGAGCACCACCACGCTGCCGGCTTCAGCATGATGTTTGGCGATGGCCTCCTTCAGTTGCGTGTAGGCGAGTTGCTGGATGCGCCGGTCGATCGTCAGGTGGATCGTGTCGCCGTTTTGCGCGGGTACCAGCGGCCGGGTCTCGGACACCACCCGGCCCAGACGGTCGCGGATCACTTCGCGCTGGCCCGGCACCCCGAGCAGTTGCTCGTTGGCGGCGAGTTCGACGCCTTCCTGGCCGTTGTCCTCGATATCCGTGAAGCCGACCACGTGCGCGGCCGATTCGCCTTCCGGATAAAAGCGTTTCGAATCCGCGATTTGCGTGATGCCGGCGAGGCCGAGTTTGTTCAGATGATCGGCGGTGTCCGCATCCACCTGGCGCTTGAGCAGCACGAAGGTCTTGTCGCCATTCAGACGCCGGCGCAGTTCCGCCAACGGCAGGTCGAGCAGCTTCGAAAGCGGCGCGAAGGCGGCTTCGTCGAGCAGCTTGGGGGAGGCCCAGATCTCATAGGTCGCGAGGCTGACGGCGAGCAGCGAGCCATTACGGTCGACGATGCGCCCGCGTGTGGCATCGAGTTCGAGGGTGCGCTGATAGCGTTTTTGCCCCTGATCGACGTAGAAATCCTGATTGACGATCTGCACCCAGAACGCGCGCGCAACCAGCGATGCGAACGCGCTGAACACCAGCAGGATGACGAGTTTCGAGCGCCACATCGGCAGGCGCGCGGCCAGCAAATGGTTCTTCGCGACGGGCGCGTACGGATCATGCGACTGCGATTTCTTCTTTTGGACCATGAGTGCGGTGAGCGAGCAGCGCTCGCGTGGCGGGCTGAAACCGGCAAGGCCGGCGGCCTGTTACGCGTGACTGTCGAGCGGGCTCCTCGAGTGAAAGCCGCACGCGCGTGGCGTGCTGCGGGATTAGCTTGCGCCGCCCGAATCGGCGGCGGTGAATACCTTGAGTTGCCAGCGAAACCGCACGGCCATCATGCGCACCGTGAAGCCGCCTGCCAGCACCACGATGGAGGCCGGCGCCGGCGCGACATCGCAGGCTTGCAGGGCCACATACAGTGCGCCCGCGCCGAGCGCGATGCTGGCGTACAGTTCCTCGCGCAGCACGAGCGGTATCTGATTGCACAGCAGGTCGCGCAGCATGCCGCCGCACACGCCGGTGATCGCGCCGGCCAGCACGACGATGGCCGGGCTCACGTCCAGGGTCGTGGCAACATCGCAACCGATGATCGTGAACGCGATCAGGCCGATGGCGTCGACCGTGACAAACAGCCCTTGCCAGTTGCGCAACCATCTGGCGCCGGCCGCGGCAATCGACGCCGCCCCAATTGTAATCAGAACGTAATCTGGATGCGAGATCCATGCAAGGGGATAGTGGCCGAGCAAGACGTCGCGCACCGTGCCGCCGCCCAGAGCGGTGACGGTGCCGACGAGGCACAGGCCGAAGCGGTCCATGCCGCGGCGCATGCCCATCATGGCGCCGGACATGGCTTCGGCGACGATCGCAAGCAGGTAGAGGGAATGGAGCAACATGGCGGCGAGCCTTGGTGGGGCGGCGCTCGCGAGATCAAGGACTCCGCGCATCGGAGCTTGCCGCGAGGCGCGTGTTCGAAAGCGGCCATTATCGGAAGCGGCGGCTCTTGATGAAAATTTCTTAAGCCGAATTCGGCACTGCCAAATTCGGCTTAACTTCGTTGCGGGATCGGGCGAAGTAAGCGTTTGCTGAATGACAGGGGCTTTATCCCGATCTCTTTGAAGCGGACGTGGCTGTGGCCTGAGCCGTCGCCCCGAGCGCCCACAAAAAAAGCCGCACGGACTTGAAAATCCGTGCGGCTGGTTCGTTCGATTAATGCGTCGACTCCGACGCGGCGTGTTAAAGAGGCGCTCTCTGCCTGTTGGGCGCCTTCTTTTTTCTCCGACGTTCTCAGGCCGGCAACGCGAAGCTCGAGATCGCCTCGCGCAACACGCCGACCTGATCCTTCAGCGAATGGGCTGCGGCTGCGGCCTGTTCGACGAGCGCGGCATTCTGTTGCGTGACCTGATCCATTTCGCCGACTGCGCGATTGACCTGTTCGATGCCCGCGCTCTGTTCGCGCGACGCATTGCTGATTTCCTCGAGGATTTCGTTCACGCGGCGCACCGACTGCACGATCTCGCCCATGGTCGAACCCGCGTTGGCGACTAGCGACGCGCCGGCTTCGACGGTATGGGTGGACGTTTCGATCAACGCCTTGATTTCCTTCGCGGCTGTGGCCGAGCGCTGTGCGAGGCTGCGCACTTCGGCGGCGACCACGGCGAAGCCGCGTCCCTGTTCGCCCGCGCGGGCTGCTTCGACGGCGGCATTGAGCGCGAGGATGTTGGTCTGGAACGCGATGCCGTCGATCACGCCGATGATGTCGCCGATCTGCCGCGAGCTGCTGGTGATTTCGCCCATCGTGCGCACCACGTCGTCGACCACGCGGCTGCCGCGCGTGGCCACATCCGCAGCCTGCCCGGCGAGATGGGCGGCCTGCAGCGCGCTGTCCGCGTTCTGCTTCACGTTGACCGTCATCTGATCCATGCTCGACGCCGTTTCGACGAGCGCCGCGGCTTGCTCCTCGGTGCGTTGCGACAGATCCGTGTTGCCGGCGGCGATTTCGGTTGCGCCGATGTTGATGTTTTCGGTGCCCAGACGCACGCGCGACACCGTATCGACGAGACCGGCCTGCATGGTGTGGAGCGCGTGCAGCAGACTGTTGGTGTCGTTCGTGTGTATCGGCACGCGCGTGGCGAGGTTGCCGCGCGCCATGAGTTGAGCCGCTTCGACCGCGACTTCCAGGTCGCCGCCGAGTGTGCGGCGGATGCTGCGCAATACCAGCAGCATGACCGCGGTCGCGATTGCGCCGAGCGTCACGGTGATGACGAGCCAGCGCAGCAGATTGGCGTAGAACGCGTTCTGCACGTCGTCCATGTACATGCCGGTGACGAGATACCAGTCCCACGGCGCGAAGCGCAGCGAGAAGCTGGTTTTCGCCACGGGTTTGTCGCTGCCGGGCTTGGACCAGAGATAGTCGACGTAGCCGCCGCCGTCGTGATTGCCTGCCTCGACGATATCGGTGAAAAGGTGATTACCGGCCGGGTCGGTGAATTGAGTCAGATTTTTGCCGACCAGTTCCGGTTTGAACGGGTGCATTAGCATGACCGATTGCGAGTTGTTGACGGAGATGTAGCCGTCTTTGCCGTAGCGCATCGCGGCGAGTGTTTCTAGCGCCTGCTTTTTGGCTTCGTCTTCGGTGATTGTGTGTTGCTGGGCTAGGGTGTAGTAGCGGTTGACGATGTGATTCGCCTGGTCGATCAGCGAGGCGAGTTGGTCACGGCGGTCCGAGATCATCGACGCACGGTTTTGCCATGCGCCGAAGCCGCCGATCAGGATCAGGCCGGTCCAGAGGACGGCGATCATTGAGGCTAGTTTTTTGTTCAGAGTCATAGCGGGAGGGGTTTCGCTTTCGCTTGGGCTTTCGCTTTCGCTTTTGCCCGGTGGTCGGTCAAGGGCTCTTTCTGTGTTTCGCTTGCAGCGAGTGGCTTGTCGCTTACTGTGTTTACGGGTTCTTGTTCGTTGCTCCGCAGGGAGGGGAAACCCGTTGTTTTTATTTGTCTGATCAAAAGGGGGGTATGCCGTTGGGCTTTTGGCCTTTCCTTGTTTTGTTAGTGGTGTATTAGCGTTGCCCCTGTGCGGGGCGGCACCTACTTTTCTTTGCCTGCCGCAAAGAAAAGTAGGCAAAAGAAAGCGGCTCAACCCGCTAGCTCATAAGCGGGTCCCCCGCACAGTAGCGGTAGTGGTGCATCTGGAATCCGTGTTCCTGCGCACTCCGCGTTAGCGACAAGGCGCTCATCAGCTCCCACTCCGCACTGCGTGCGTCGCGGACGGGTCTGCTTGGGAAACCAGCGGCTTCGCTCGGCTCAGCGGGAGCCTTCGGCTTCGCCTCGGCGCGGCGCTCCCGCCATGATCGGCGACACCCAGTTCAAAGAAGATGTCTGTGCGTCGCATTCGCGGTGCAATCGCGATCGCTGCCGCGGTTGCGCTTGCAGCAGCGAAGCAACGGCGAGTTAGGGAAAGGCGCAAACGCGATAGCGAAACGGCATCGAGGGAGCAGCGAGGCAACAACGAATCAGGGAACGGGACAAACGGGAGAATGAAACCGCAGCCCGGTGGCAGCGACGCAACGGCGAGCTGGGAAGGGACCAAACCGCGGAAGCGAAAATCCGGCGGCTGGTTTTATGAGCCGGGTATCGGCGCGCGCAGCGCCGCCGGAGGTATGACGGCCTTGTCACTAAAGCCGAATGTGCGAGAACGCAGATTCCAGATGCACCACTACCGCTACTGTGCGGGGGACCCGCTTAAGAATTAGCGGTTTGAGCCGCTTTCTTTGCTTATCTTTCTTTGCGGCGGCAAAGAAAGTAAGTGCCGCCCCGCACAGGGGCAACGCCAATAGACCATTAACAAAACAAGGAAAGGCCAAAAGATAAACACTAATAAACCACGACCGACGCCAATACAGAAAAACAAACACCAACAATATAAACCAAAAAAACAAAATAAATAGAAAACGAAAAACCCACCCCAAACCCCAAGCCCCGCAGGGCCCAATCACATTTCACCACGTAACGCCAAAAAACCCCAACCAGAAACTACTCTGCATGAAATGCAAAAAACAGCACATTTCCCCACTTAACAACAACACCCAAAAACGGTGAATACAACCGTCACCACCAATAAAAAACGATTTCAGCTATAGTCGCCATTTTCCAGTCGCCAGCCGGGCAAAAAAGAGCACCAATAAGCCCGCCACCAGGAGTAAAGAAAATGAACGCCCGCGAACCCGCATTCATCCCGGTTTCCCGCAGCGCACGCCTGCGCCAGATGCTCGTCAGCAACGAACTCGAATTCATGATGGAGGCCCATAACGGTCTCTCCGCCCGCATCGTCCGCGAAGCGGGCTTCAAGGCGATCTGGGGTTCGGGTCTCGCGATCTCCGCCCAATTCGGCGTGCGCGACAATAACGAAGCGAGCTGGACGCAAGTCGTCGATAACCTCGAATTCATGGCCGATGCCAGCGATCTGCCCATCCTCCTCGACGGCGATACCGGCTACGGCAACTTCAACAACGTGCGCCGCCTCGTGCGCAAACTCGAACAGCGCGGCATCGCCGGCGTCTGTATCGAAGACAAGCAATTCCCGAAAACAAACAGCTTCATCAACGGCGAAGCCCAGCCGCTCGCCGATATGGACGAGTTCTGCGGCAAGATCAAAGCCGGCAAAGACTCGCAGTCGGATGAAAATTTCTCGATCGTCGCCCGCGTCGAAGCACTCATCGCCGGCTGGGGCATGGACGAAGCGCTGCGTCGCGCGGAAGCCTATCGGCAAGCAGGCGCGGACGCGATCCTGATCCACAGCAAGCTCTCGCGCCCCGATGAAATTCTCGAGTTCGCACGCGAATGGGCGGGCCGCGGGCCGCTCGTCATCGTGCCGACCAAGTACTACAGCACGCCCACCGAAGTGTTCCGCGAAGCCGGCATCAGCACGGTCATCTGGGCGAATCATCTGATCCGCGCGGCAACCTCGGCCATGCAGGCCGTCGCCAAGGAAATTCACTCGAGCGAAACGCTCGTCAACGTCGAAGACAGCATCGCGGCCGTCAACGAAATCTTCCGTCTGCAAGACGCGGACGAATACTCGGAAGCCGAAGACCGCTATCTGTCCAGCGGGCGCTCGGCCGGCTCCGCCATCGTGCTCGCGGCCAGCCGCGGCAAGGGGCTCGAAGCCGTCACCGAAGACCGTCCGAAAGTCATGCTGCCGATCGCGGGCAAGCCGCTGTTGCGCTGGCTCGTCGACGCGTTCAAGAAGCAAAGCGTCAACGACATCACCGTGGTCGGCGGTTATCGCGCCGATGCGATCGACACGGCCGGGATCAAGCTGGTCGTCAACGAACGCCACGCGCAAACCGGCGAGTTGGCGTCGCTCGCCTGCGCGGCCGGCAAGCTCGCGGGCGATACCGTCATCTCCTACGGCGATCTGCTGTTCCGCAGCTACATCCTGCGCGATCTGGTCGAGAGCGAGGCCACGTTCAGCGTCGTGGTGGATTCGTCGCTGACCGATGCGGAAAACGCCAGCGTGCGCGACTTCGCATGGTGCTCGGCAGCCGACGATCGCGGTCTGTTCGGCAATAAGGTCACGCTGCGTCACGTGTCGAGCGGGCAGGAAGCAAGCTCGGCCATTGCTTCGCAAACGCCGCATGGCCGCTGGGTGGGTCTGCTGAACGTGCGCGGCGAAGGGCGCGAGCGTCTGCAAGCGGTGCTGGGCAAGTTGCAGACGCGCCCGGATTTCGATTCGCTCGACATGCCGGCGTTGCTCAATGCGCTGATTGAGGCAGGTGAGGCGATCGAAGTGCAATACGTGCACGGCCACTGGCGCGGCGTGAACGATCTGGAAGACTTCCGTCGCGCCGGCGATTTCGCGCATGCGCAAGCGCCGTTTGCGGCAGCGGCCGGCGGCAAGACGAACGAAGCCAGCGGAGCGGCGCAATGATCGAGGCAGCACAGTTTGTCGAAGCGGCGCGCGAACGCGGTTTCGACTGGTATGCAGGTGTGCCGTGCTCATATCTGACGCCGTTCATCAACTACGTATTGCAGGATGAATCGCTGCATTACGTCTCGGCCGCCAATGAAGGCGATGCGGTTGCGTTGATCGCCGGCGTCACGCTCGGCGCGCAAAACGGCCGCCGCGGTATCACGATGATGCAGAACTCCGGGCTCGGCAACGCGGTGAGCCCGTTGACTTCGCTCACGTGGACCTTCCGTCTGCCGCAGTTGCTGATCGTGACGTGGCGCGGGCAACCCGGCGTCGCGGACGAACCGCAGCACGCGCTGATGGGTCCCGTCACGCCCGCGATGCTCGATATGATGGAAATTCCGTGGGAGACTTTCCCGACTGAGGCTGACGCGATCGGCCCGGCGCTGGATCGTGCCATTGCCCACATGGATGAAACCGGCCGCCCCTACGCGCTCGTGATGCAAAAGGGCAGCGTGGCGCCCTACGAGTTGAAAGAGAGCGCCGCGGGCGCGCGCCGCGTGCCGGTCGCGCCGCGTTCGCAATTCAAAAACGTCGCGGCGAATGAATTGGCTTCGCGTCACGACGCGCTGCAGAAAGTCATCGCGCACACGCCGCTCGAATCCACGGTAGTGCTCGCGTCGACCGGTTTTTGCGGCCGCGAACTCTATGCAATCGACGACCGTCCCAACCAGTTGTACATGGTCGGCTCGATGGGCTGCGTGACGCCGTTTGCGCTGGGCCTTGCACTCGCGCGTCCGGATCTGCACGTGGTCGCGCTCGACGGCGACGGCGCCGCGCTGATGCGCATGGGCGCCTTCGCCACGCTCGGCGCGTACGGCCCGTCGAATCTCACGCACGTGCTGCTCGACAACGGCGCGCACGATTCGACCGGTGGTCAGGCGACGGTGTCGCCGCAGGTGTCGTTTGCGGGTGTCGCGGCGGCTTGCGGTTACGCGTCGGCGCTTGAAAGCGACGACGTCGGCGTGATCGACGAGTTGTTCGGCACAGCGCCGTCGCCCCACGGCCCGCGCTTCGTGCGACTGGCGATTCGCCGCGGCACGCCCGATGGCCTGCCGCGTCCCACGATCACCCCGCCCGATGTCAAGACGCGCCTGATGCGCCACATCGGCGCCGCTTAAGGAGTCCGTGAAGGCTGCTGCTCAATGAGGGGCCGGTGACGCTTACGGAACGCGTGGGCTAGCCAGCCTGGTGGCAGGCTCCCGGGCGTCACACCGGATCTTTGTCAGGCGGTCCATCGGGCCGCTGCGGCTCTTCGGTGTGATGACCCGGCGACGGCGGCACTAGCGGATCGGCTTCCGGGTCCCGATTCGGATCGGCGTTCGGATCGGGAATCGGGCTGGTATGCATGTCGTAGCTCATTGCATCACCTCTTTGAGTCAGGAATGTGCCTAAACGCAGGCCGGTTCCTTCTAGCGTAGGCGATCCAGCACGGCACGCCTCTTACTTTTTCCTGCGACGGCCCGCGCTCAATTGCCAGTAGCGTTCGGCGGCGAAAACGTCGTCGTAGTTGCCGGCGCCGAAAGCGCGTAGCTGGCTTGCGTAAGCGTTGACCGCTTCGCGCTTGAGCTGGAGGCGGCGCGGCAGGTCGATCGTGTGACTCGCGTTCGGATAGTCCGGCGTGGCGACGATGCCGCGTTGCGCGAGGTCGGCGAGGCGCGCCTGCACGACGCCGGGCGTGCGGCGGTGAATCGCGTCCTCATAGGCGAACCATGTGAGGTGTGACAGCCGCGGCAGGATTTCGCAACAGGCTTCGAATACCAGGACGTGATCCTCGTGCCGCAGGCCGAGCGGCATGAGCAGCGTATTCGCGGTCGTGCGGTAGATAGTCTCTTCAAGCGCCGCCGCCAATCGGGCGATCGACGGCGAATCCAGATATTGGCCGTCGCGAAACGGCATGCGCAGCGGAATCGCGTCGAGCACTTCGAGCGCGAGGTTGTCTTCGCGCGTGCGGGCGTGGATGGCCTGATGGGCGCTCGTGAATCCCGACTTTGCATCCCATTCGGTATGCATTTCCTGCGCGGGTGGGGCGGCGAATACGGTACAGACCGCGGCGTCGGGATGGGCGGCGAGTAATGCGCCGCAGCTGAAGACGGCGTCATCGAAATGGGGCGAGACGATAAAAAGGCGTGGGCTGGTTTCGCTCATGGAATGTGTGGAGATTGCGAGACGTGCGGGGCCGCGTTCGAAGCTTCAATCTTGCGCGAGACACACTCGCGGGATCGGCGGCGTCACATCAGCTTAGGCGGAATTGGCGCAGCTTGTGGTAATCGTTGTGAGCGCTGCAAACCGCGTGCCTGGGCGGCCCGATTCTGCGGCGGCTTCCCGTAGAGGCTCACCGTTGTGTCTCTGGCCTATCCCGAACCTGCTCACCTCGAGCGGGCGCGCTGCCCTCCGCCAGTGCCGCTGCGCGGCTGAACGCGCTCGTGATGGTCGCCACGATGTCGTTGCGCAATGTGGCGTCGGCCATTCCTAGCGCATACGACGGGTGCCAGGTCGGCACGATCAGGCGCCCGTCGTGGGCGATGGTTTGACCAAGGTATTCGGACAGATTGACGTGTGCGCCGGTCAGTGTTTGCAACGCCGTCGCACCGAGTGCGACGATGACGCGCGGTGCGACCCGCGCCAGTTCTTTTTCCAGCCAGTACTGACAAGCCTCCAGTTCGCGCCACACGGGTGTGCGATGGACGCGTTGCTGGTCGAGCGTTTCCCATTTGTAATGCTTGACGGCATACGTCAGATACAGCGCTTGGCGCTCGAGGCCGGCGCGCGCCAGCACGGTGTCCAGCAGTTGGCCGGCCGGTCCGGTGAAGGGCTCGCCATGCTGGTTCTCGTCTTCGCCCGGCTGTTCGCCGATCACCATGATCGCCGCAGGTGCGGGCCCGGCGCCCGCCACCGCCTGTTTCGCGTTGCGCCATAACGCGCAGCGCCGGCAGGTGGCGAGCGGGCCGGTGGGTTCCTGCAAGGGTGGCGTCACGGCCGAATACTCGACCGGCGGTTTGCGGGGAACGGTGACAGCCGCGCTTTGCGCGCCGAGACGGCTGCGTTCGCGCGCGAGATGTGCGGGCAGCGGTGGGCCTGCCGGCGGCATTCTCCAGTAACGCAGCGGCACCGGCGACGGCAGGCTGTTGACGGCGTTGCTGTAGTACGCGAGCCAGAGCGCCTCGGTGGGTGTGCTGGTGACGGCTTCGCCACTGAGTGCACCGGCCGCACTGGCCGCGAACGCAGGCGCGGCTTGCTCGCATTGCGCCAGTAACGGCCGGTCAATGCGCAGCAGCATGCCGTTCCAGAACACCGCGCCGTGCGGCGTGGCCAGCATCCACGTGGAATTGCCCATGCTCCCGGCGAAGCGCACGGCGGCACGCTCCAGCAAGTCGTGATGCGGCTCGTACCAGCCGACGAATTCGGGTGGCCCCATCGACGGATCACGCCGTCTGAACAAGGTGAGTGTCAGCAGGTCTTCGGTTTCGCGCTCGATAGTGCGGATGCGCTGATCTAGCAGCGCGCCGTCCGGGTCGCTGGGGTCTAGGACATTGCGCTCGCTGCGCGTCCAGCGCCAAAGGACGCGGTACAGCAGCGCCCAGCGGTCCGGCGCGCGGAAGCACGCCGCCGTTTTCAGCCAGGAGAGCAGTTCGCGCGGAATCACGGGTGTGGCGAGGCCCGGGGCAGCGGCGGCGATTGCTGGGCCGGAGGCACCCGCCGTGGCAAACGCGGATTCAGTAGTCGGCACGCCCGGCGTTGCAGCCCCCGCTTCAGCTTCGGACTCGACCCACTCGACCTGTAGCGGCTCGATACCTTGCCGCAGCAGTACCCGCGCGGCACGCCGCCATGTGGCGAAAGACGGTTCGATCGGAATGCGTTTCATGCTGACGCGCGGCGGATGCGCGCATCGTGATGCGCGTACCTATGCTGCTAAAATACTGTATGGATATACAGTATGCGACAGAACGCCTGCCTGGATCAAGTCGACCGGATCAAGCCGGCGCCGCGGGTGCGTGACATTGCAACGGGGCCAGAGACATACTCGCCGGCCGACGGGTATTTGCGTCAACGGCGCCCGTCACCACGGCACGACCCTTCCGAGGTAGTCGAGGTAATGCAGGCCGGCACGCCCTTCATAAGCCTCAATCGTATTGACCAGGTTCGGAATGCTTTCCCCGATGGTCAGACGCGCCGTAGGACCGCCCATGTCGGTCTGGACCCATCCTGGCGCCATCAGCAGAAGGCTGCGCGGATACTCGGCGCTGCGCGCCGCGAAAGTCCGCATGAACATATTCAAGGCGGCCTTGCTGCCCCGATAGACTTCGTAATTCGCGTTAGTGGCGTTGGTGATACTGCCTTGCCCCGACGACATGACGCCAATCGTTCCAGTCGGCGGGACGAGGTCCTGAAACGCGTCGATGACTCTCATCGGACTTAGCGAATTCGTCACCATCACCCGCACGAATTCCTCGGTTGAGACATCCGCGATTGTTTCCCCATCGTCGTTCTTGACGCCGGCGTTCACAAAGAGCACATCGATACGACGGTCTGCAAGGCGGGTGCGCAGCGCTGCGATCTGCTCCGGAATCGTGATATCGACAGTTTCTACTTCCAGCGCGCCAGCGGAAGCCTCCGCGACATGCCGGAGCTTGTCGGTCGAGCCGGTTCGTCCGGTGGCGATGACCTGGTAGCCGCGCTTCAGATATTCCTCGACCATCGCCAATCCAAGGCCGCGGGAGGCGCCGACAAGGAGGACGGTTTTCTGCGAATGGGTGTTTTTCATGGGTATTCCGGAGAACGAAGCCGCTCCCGAACCTGAGTCTAACGGGAGCGATCCTCGTGGATAAATTGTGCAACCCAATATAGCCATACGCAGGAAAGGGCGGAAGCCGCGCTGAATGCAACTAATATCTGCATCAGACGCCTTATCCCATCTCCGCCGACCACGATTAAAAATGCCTGAACCGGACCTCAATCTTCTTTTCGCGTTAGATGCGTTGCTCACCGAGAAAAACGTGACGCGCGCCGCCCGGTCGTTGCAGTTGAGTGCGTCGGCAATGAGCCGCACGCTGACCCGGCTGCGCACTGCGACCGGCGATCCATTACTGGTCAGGGCCGGGCGCCAGATGGTGCTGACGCCGTATGCCGAGGAGATTCGTGAGCGAACGCAGAACGTCGTTCAGGACGCGCGTTCCTTACTGCGCCCGTCGCCCGCGGCGCTGGATTTTTCAACCCTGCGCAGAACCCTCACGATCCGCGTCAATGAAGCGTTCGTGGAAGCCTTCGGCGCGCCCTTGATTGCAGAAGTGACCGCGCAGGCGCCGTTTGTGCGTTTGCACTTTTCGTCCAAGCCGGAAAAGAACGCGGAATATCTGCGCAATGGCTCCGCCGATCTCGAGATCGGCGTCGTGGAGGAAATGGGGCCCGAAATTCGCGTTCAGGCGTTGTTTCGAGACCGTTTTTTGGGTGTCGTCAGAAAGGGGCATCCCCTCGACCTGAAACAGGAGGTGACGCTCGAGCAATACGCCGCGTTTGGTCACGTCGTCGCGCCGTACGGCCGCCAGACAATCGATTCGCTTGACGCCGCGCTTGCCCAGTCAGGTCTGGAGCGCACGACTGTCGCGGTTGTGCCGAGTTTTCCGGCGGCGCTGGCCGTGGCGCGAGCGTCGGATCTGGTCGCGCTCCTGCCGGAATCTTTTGTGAACACGCAGCCCGGTGCGGCCGTCAGCGTCTACGCGTTCGAGCTTCCCGTGGTGACTGAGGGTTTTACGGTTTCGCAGATGTGGCATCCCCGTTCGGAGAATGACCCGGCTCACCGCTGGCTCAGGCAGCTCGTTCTCAGAATGTGCCGTCAGCAGGTGTCGTCGGACTAAACGTTGCGCAGATCTTCCGGCGTATCTACGTCCCGCAGGATCCCCGGATCGTCGACGTCCAGCCGCATGACCCGCTGCGACGTCAACAGCGCGCGTGCGCCGGTGTCGCCGTCGAGCGCCATCAGGGCGTCCCGATGCTCGATGCCGAAGCCAACCGGATGGCCGCGCTGGCCCTGATAAAACGGCGCGACGATCGAAGCGCCGCCGTCGAGCGCACGTGCGACGGCTTCGATCGTGGGGGTGGCAATGCGCGGCATATCGGCAAGCGCGACGATCCAGCCCCCGGCGTCGTCGCTGGCTTCAATGCCGGCGGCGAGACTCGCACCCATGCCACGATTGGCGCTCTCGGCGAACACCACGTCACAGCCGGCGTCGTTCAGCAGGCGCGCGAGGGCGTCCGAGCCCGGCCGCACCACGGCCAGCACACGCGAGACGACCCGCAGCAGCCGGTGTGCGGCTTCGTGCGTGACCGGCGTGCCGTCCGGCATCTGCGCGAGCAGCTTGTTGTGCAGGCCGTCCGGGTCGAAGCGGGAGCCGAAGCCGGCGGCGAGCAACACGCCGGTCGCGAGCGAGGCGTAGGCCATGGGCGGGCACCGTTAGAAAGGATGTGCCCGATTGTGCGATGCAACGCATCGGCAGGCAAGCGCCAATGTATCGACCGTTATGCGCGCATCGTCCCCATCACCTTGTCAAGCGTGACCGGCAGATCGCGCACGCGCACGCCGGTCGCGTGATACACCGCATTCGCGATGGCCGCCGGTACGCCGGTAATGCCGATCTCGCCGATGCCGCGCACGCCGAGCGAGTTGACGTACGGATCGGGCCGATCGATGAACGTGATGTCGAGCGAACCGATGTCGGCATTCACCGGCACGTGATACTCGGCGAGATTCGCGTTGACGAAGCGCCCATAGCGCGTATCGAGCGAGGTCTCTTCCTGGAGTGCCGCCCCCACGCCCCACACGATGCCGCCCATCAACTGGCTGCGCGCGGTCTTCTGGTTCAGCACGCGCCCCACGTCATATACGCCGACCACGCGCGCCACCCGAATCGTGCCGAGATCCGCATCGACATGGACTTCGGCGAACACGGCGCCAAACGAGTGCAGCGAATACTTCTGCCTTTCATCGCCGGGTTTGACCGTCGCAGTGGCTTCGATCGGTTTGCCGCCTGAGCGCGCGATGATCGCCGCCGCCGGATCGCGTTTGGCCGGTTGCGAACGGCTCACGACCCAGCCGTTCTCCACCGTAATGTCGTCGAGCGCGATGCCATGCACTGGCGAGGCTTCATCGGCGAGCGCCAGGGCGATCAGCTGGCTGCGCGCTGCGTTGGCTGCCTCGCGCACCGCGGGCGAAACGCTGGCCGCCGATTGCGAGCCGCCCGAGCCCGGTGCTTTCGGCAACGACGAGTCGCCGAGCGCGAAGTGGATATTCTCCGGCGCGAAGCCGAGGGCGTCGGCGGCCACCTGGGTCATCACCGTGTAGGTGCCGGTGCCGAGGTCCTGGGTGCCGGAGGCGACCATGGCGCTGCCGTCCGGCAGAATCCGCGCGATGGCTGCGGCTTCGCTGCGATTGGCCGGATAGGTCGCGGTGGCCATGCCCATGCCGATCAGCGTATTGCCGTCGCGCATCGAGCGCGGTGCGCCGGTACGCCGCGACCAGCCGAATTTCTCCGCGCCGATCTGATAGCACTCGCGCAGGGACTTGCTGGACCACGGCTTGTTTTCCTGCGGATCGGCTTCGGCGTAATTCTTCAGGCGCAGCGCGAGCGGGTCCATTTTCAACGCCACGGCGAGTTCGTCCATTGCCGATTCGAGCGCGAACGAACCGGTTGTCTCACCGGGCGCGCGCATGAAGGTCGGCGTGCCGAGATTCATCGGCACGATCCGGTGCGTCGTGATCTGATTGGGCACCGCGTACAACATGCGCGTGACCATGCAGCAGGTCTCGGTCCAGTCTTCGAATACCGACGTGTTCGAGGTACTGTCGTGGCGCATCGCCGTCAGCGTGCCGTCGTGCCGCGCGGCAAGCGTGAAATGCTGTTCGGTATGCGGCCGCGCGCCGACCGGCCCGAACATCTGCGGCCGCTCGAGCACGAGACGCACCGGACGCCCGGTCTGTTTCGCCGCCATCGCGCACAACGATACGTGCGACCACGACGATCCCTTGCAACCGAAGCCACCGCCGATAAACGGCGAAATCACGCGCACGTCGCTCACCGGCATGCCGAAGGTTTTGGCGACCGCCTGCGCCGCATTGCTGACGCCTTGGGTCGAATCGTAGAGCGTGAGCTGCGGGCCATCCCAGCGCGCCATGGTGGCGTGCGGCTCCATCGGGTTGTGATGCTCGATCGGTGTCGTGTAGACGGCGTCGATGTGGACTGCGCCGCTGCGCATGCCGTCCTCGAAGCTGCCGCGTTGCGTGTCGGTGGTGCGGCCTTGCGGTTTGTCGGGCGCATGTCCGTTCGGCTTCGCCTGTGCGAAATCGAGTACCGCGGTGCTGCTCTGATACGTGATGCGCAATTGGCGGGCGGCGTCGGTAGCATGTTCGAGCGTATCGGCAACCACCACCGCGACCGGTTCGTTGTTGTACTGAACCTGGTTGTCCTGCAACAGCGACAGGCGTCTGACTGCCGGCGGCGCCAACGCCGGCTTGCCGCCATTCGGCAGGCGCGGCGCGTTCTGATGGGTCATCACCAGCAATACGCCTGGCAATGCCTGCGCGCGGCTGGCGTCGATCGACGTAATCGTGCCGCTTGCGATCGTGCTGGTGACCAGCACGGCATGCGCAAGCCGCGCCTCGGGGAACTCGGCGGCGTAGCGTGCTTCGCCGGTCACTTTCAGCAGACCGTCGATACGGTCCATGGGTTGACCGATCAGATTCATGCGACACCTCCGCTGTGGCCCGCGGCCTGATTCACTGCGCGCACGATCGCGCGTTGCGCGAGCTGTACCTTGAACGCGTTCTCGTGCTGCGGCCTCGCATCGCGTAGCGCGGCGGCTGCGGCGTCATGCAACCGCGCCTGTGTGAGCGGCTGGCCGTTGAGCGTCTGCTCGGCGGCAGTCGCACGCCATGGTTTGTGCGCGACGCCGCCCAGCGCGATGCGCGCGGTGCTCACGTGATCGCCGTCCATCTGCAACGCGGCGGCTACGGACACCAGCGCGAATGCGTAACTGGCCCGGTCACGCACTTTCAGATAGTGCGAGTGATCGCTAAACAGAGGCGGTGGCAAATCCACGGCCGTAATCAGTTCTCCCGGCCGCAAGGTCGTATCGACGTCGGGCCGATCGCCGGGCAGCCTGTGAAAATCCGCGAACGCAATCGTCCGCTCGCCTGCGGGGCCCGTGACGCGCACGACGGCGTCGAGCGCGGCGAGCGCCACGCTCATATCCGACGGGTTCACGGCGATGCATTGTGGACTCGCACCGAGAATCGCCTGTGTGCGATTGTGGCCTTCGAGCGCCGCGCAGCCGCTGCCCGGCGTGCGCTTATTGCACTGCGTGAAGGCGGTGTCGTAAAAGTAGCCGCAGCGGGTGCGCTGCATCAGATTGCCGCCCACGGTCGCCATATTGCGCAGTTGCGACGAGGCGCCGGCCAGAAAAGCTTGCGACAGCAACGGGTATTGCTCGCGCACCAGCGCGTGATTGGCCGCATCGCTATTGCGCACCAGCGCGCCGATGCGGATACCGCCATCCGGCAGCGTGCCGACCGTATCGAGCCCGCTGATGTGCGTGATATCGATGAGCCGCATTGGCCGCGCCACGCCGCCTTTCATCAGGTCGAGCAGATTGGTGCCGCCGCCGATGAATACCGCCCCTGGCTGCTGCGCCGCGCGCACGGCGCCGGCGATGTCGCCGGCGCGTTCGTAAGAGATCGCATCCATGCTGGTCGCTCCGTCAGGCGTTGGCGTCGTGCTGGCCGCCGTTGCTGCCGGCGCCCGCGCTGTTTTGCCCGCCGCCGTCATGCACGGCGCGCACTGCCGCGACGATGTTGGCATACGCGCCGCAGCGACAGATATTTCCGCTCATGCGCTCGCGGATTTCGTCGTCGGAAAGCTGGGGCGGGCGGCTGCGCACGTCGGCGGTCACGGCACTGGCCGTGCCGTTGCGGAATTCGTTCAGCAGGGCAGTCGCGGAACACAGCTGCCCGGACGTACAGTAGCCGCACTGGAACGCATCGTATTCGATGAAGGCTCGTTGTAATGGACTCAGCACGTCGTTGCTGGCAAGTCCTTCCACCGTCGTGATGTTTTCTCCTTCATGCATCACGGCGAGCGTCAGGCAGGAATTGATACGACGGCCGCCGGCGATGACGGTGCATGCGCCGCATTGCCCACGGTCGCAGCCTTTTTTCGTACCCATCAGGCCGGCGTATTCGCGCAGCGCATCGAGCAGCGTTACGCGTGGCTCCAGTTGCAGCGTATAAGCACGACCGTTGACGGTTAGCGTGACTGGCCGGCTCGGCACCGCTGTAAGGGGTTCAGTGGGCGGTAGCGCGGCCGGCCCGGGTGTCTGGGCCCGCAAATGTGGTGCCGCGCCGACGGTGGCGGCAGCGGCGGCCGATTGCAGAAAGCGGCGGCGTGAAGGTTGAGGCGGTGCGGCGTCGGGCTCGTCGCCCGGATCCTGAAGTTTGTTTCTCGTGGACATGACGATCTGCTGGCTCCATTGAAAGGTCAATGCAGGCATGACGACACGCGCGTATCCCACGCCCCGATAGCCGACATGCGGGTGTCCCATGCGCGGGCACCCGAAGTGTCGCGGTTTAATTCATTACACTCAGCAATTTCGGTGCCGTTGCGAATGCAACAGGTTGTCGACGCGGCGTAAAGCGATTCTTCGCGATCCGGCGACAAGCCGCGGCGAATCCGTTCGAATCGTGGAGGCGCGGCCAGATATGCGGTGGCGCACGTCAGTGACTGACGTTGCGCTTAACGAACGGGAAAGTAAATACGCTTGGGTGGCTTCTTTCTGCGTGTAAAGAGAAAGACTGTTTTGCTTGGGACGAGGAGTCCGCGTGGGGAATTACAGGCGCGGGTACTGCTCAGGCATCAGCCCAGCGGCGCAGCAGATTGTGATAAATGCCGGTAAGACTCACCACTGTCGGATCGTTCGAACCCTTCTCGGCAGCGAGGCGCTGCACGTCGTTGTCGAGTTGGAACAGCATGGCGCGTTCGCCGTCGTCGCGCACCATGCTCTGAATCCAGAAGAACGATGCGATCCGCACGCCACGCGTCACTGGGCGCACGTGATGCAGGCTCGAAGCGGGGTAGAGCACCATATCGCCCGCCGGCAGTTTCGCGCGATGCACACCATAGGTGTCTTCGATGCAGAGTTCGCCGCCGTCGTAAGTATCCGGCTCGGCAAGAAAGAGCGTGGCCGACAGATCGCTGCGAATGCGGAAGTCGGTGCCGCGTAAGTGCCGGATCGCATTGTCCACATGCGTGCCGAAACCGTCGCCGCCTGCATAGCGGTTAAACAGCGGTGGAAAGACTTTCAGCGGCAAAGCCGCGGAAAAGAACCGTGGATTGCGCCCGAGTGCGTCCTGAATCGCATCGCCCACCGCGCGCGCGGCGGCGGAGCCTTCGGGCAATTGCTGGTTGCGCTTGGCCTGCGCCGACTGTTCGCCGGACGTCGCATTGCCGTCGATCCATTGCGCCGCGTCGAGAACTTCACGGCATTGCGCGACTTGTTGTTTGCTGAGTACGCCCTGCAGATGCAACATCATGCGTGCACCTTTTCATTGATCTCCTCAGCGAGGGCACGAAATGGTGCCACCGGCGAAGCCGCCAGCCATGCCCGCATTTTCTCGACGAACGCGGCCGTTGCCGTCATCGGCACGCGCCGCAGCCATCCGAGCGCAGCGTCGATCTCGCCGCGCGTGGCCAGCAGCCGCGCATAGTTGAACTGGCCGCGAAAGTCGCCGCCCACCGCGGCGCGCCGGTAATAGTCGAGCGCGATGTCTGCGTCGGCATCGACTGCCCAGCCGTCTTCGTAAAAGCTGCCGATATAGTTGAGCGACTTCACGTGCCCCATCTCGGCGGCGCGCCGGAACCACTGCAGCGCCTGCGCCCGGTCGCACTCCACACCATGGCCGAGCGCCAGCGCCGACGCGTAGTTGTACATACCCCAGTCGAGTTCCGCCTGAGCCGCGAGCCGGTACCAGTACACGGCTACCGGCGCGCACGCGGCCGTTCCCCAACCGTTTTCGTAGCAGCGGCCCAGCATGTTCATCGCCATCGGATGATCCTGTCGGGCCGCGTGCCTGAACCACGTCAACGCTTCTTCGGCATTGCGTTCCACGCCGTGACCGTCGAGCAGATACTGGCCGTACACCGCCTGCGCTTCGACGATGCCGTTGCGCGCGGCGGCCGCCACCCACGCGGCGGCGTGGGCAGGCGGCCCGGATAGGATCGCGGCGAGTTCGTCATGCGACACGCTCGCCAGCGCCTTCAGCGTCACCTGTTCCATCATGCCTTGCCTAATAGTGCGCGTTGAGCGTCAGGAAGGCGGAACGGCCGGCTGCGATCGACGCGTAATGCGCCGGGTACGCCTGGTCGTAATACGTGCGGTTGAAGATGTTCTGCACGTTCAGTTGCAGATCGACCTTCTTGTTGATCCGGTACGTGGCCATGCCGTCGAAGCGCCAGTAAGAGGGCACCGCACGCAGGTTCGCCGTGTCGCCGTACACCTGCGACATGTAGAACGCGCCGCCGCCGATCGTGAACTTCGGCAGTACGTCGTAGTTGGTCCACAGGCTGATGCTGTTCTTCGGCGTATTCGGGAACTGATGGCCGTTATCCGACGCGGTCTTGCCGTTGTCGCGCAACTGGCTCTTCATGTACGTGTAGCCGCCGAACACCTGCCACTTGCTGGTCAGCTTACCCGCTACGCCAAATTCGAAGCCTTGCACACGCTTGTTGCCGACCATCGCGTATTCGTTGTTCGGCAGCGTGACGCGGGCGTTGGTCGTATCGATCTGGAACAGCGCGCCGGTCAGCGAGAGCTGGTTGTTCAGCACATTCCACTTGGTGCCGAGTTCGATGCTGCGGTTTTTTTCCGGGGCGAGTTGATCCGCGTTCGCACCGACACCGCCGCGGCCCGGCGTCAGCGACTGCGTCTCGCTGCCCTGGCCGAGCAGGGCGCCGGCCGGCGTCGACGAGGTTGCAATCGACGCATAGATGCTGCCGTTGGACGCCGGTTTGAAGACGAGGCCGAACTGATAGTTGAACAGCGTGTCGTCGCGCGAGGTGCGCTTGCCGCCGTTGGCTACTGTATTGCGGAAATCGGTCGAATAATCGTCGACCCGCAAGCCGACGTTGGCCTGCCAGCGTTTGGTGAGTTCGATCGTATCGAACGCGTACAGCGATTTGGTGACGGTGCGCTGCTCGCTCGGATCGTTGGTCTGCTTGACCGAACCGGCCCACGGGTCGTTAGGATTCGGCGACCACAGGCTCGTGCAGTTGTAGCCCGACGCCGCGCCGATACCGTTGGTCCTGCAGATCGCACCGGTGGCGGCGGCCACGGTGTACGAATCGTTCACGCTGGTTTCACGCGACAGTTCGAGGCCGGTGGTGAAGCTGTGCTTCAGGAAGCCGGTCCTGAACTCGCCGAACAGTTCGGTCTGGTTCGCGAGGCTGTAGACGTCGCTGGCACGCGTGTTCGCGCGGCGCCACACCATGCCGTTGACGACGTTGCCCTGGCTGTCGTCCGGCTGCGTCCAGATGTAGTCCTGGGTGGATTTCGTATAACGCGTGGTGTTGCGGATCGTCAGGTTGCTGTTAATGTCGTGTTCGATACGCACCGTGCCGACGTCCGAAGTCGTCTTGCGGAAATCGCGGTCGATCAGGCCGTAAAAGTTGTGGCGGTCCACATTGGCCGGATAGATCGTGTCGACGTTGGCCGGTTTGTTGGTAGTTGTGTAGAAGTACGGAATACCGCTGTCGGGCAGGTCGTCGGTCGAGAGATGATAGTAGCTCGCCGTGACGCGGGTAGGCGTGCCGAGACCGTAGGTGAACGACGGCGCGATGCCCCAGCGTTCGTTATTGACCGCATCGCGGCCGGCCACGTCGTTGTTGTGGCTCATCACGTTCAGGCGGAACGCCGCATGATCGGCCATCTGCCAGTTGCCGTCCGCGGTGAAGCGGCGGTAGCGATCAGTGCCGAGGCCGACGCTGCCATCGGCGGAATTGCCCAGATGCGGGGTCTTGGTGATCAGGTTGATGCTGCCGCCCGCGCCGCCGCGGCCGCCGTAGGCGCCGTCCGAACCCTTGGTCACTTCAACGCTTTCGATGTTGAACACTTCACGGGTGGTCGCGCCGATGTCGCGCATGCCGTCGACGAAGGTGCTGCCCTGAGCGTCGTAGCCGCGAATGAAGGGCCGGTCGCCGAGCGGGTTGCCGCCTTCGCCGGCGCCGAAGGTGATGCCCGGCACCGTGCGCAACGCTTCGGTCAAAGTCGAGGCGCCCGTGCTCCTGATCAACTCCTGCGGAATCACGGTGACCGACTTCGGCGTATCGACCAGCGGCGCCGTGAATTTGACCGACGCCGAATGATCGGTCTTGAAGCCGTCATCCAGTTGACCTTGCACGGCAATTGGCGCGAACTGGTTTTCCTTGTCGGGCGGCGTGGTGCCGGGCGTGCCTTGCGCGAGGGCGGGACCTGCCGCCAGCATGCCGCACAGCGTCGTGCTGATTTTGCCGAGCTTCGGTTCGTCGGACCGCAACTTCATTTTTATCCCCGTTGTTGAGTGCAGGCGGCCGGGTGGACAAGCTGTTCCTTACCCGGACATGTCATGTTTATTACAAAGTGTTTTCGGCGTGCATTCTATGCAATCCGCTTGTAATTGAGAAGCGTTCTCAACATAAAATCTCGGGATGCGGGGTGGCATGCGTGGGCCGGCAGATGGAATTGGCGGATCAATCGGGGAAAATGGAGGGGAAATGCGAGAATTTAGTGACTCTGCGCAGAGGTGAATTTGTTTCTGCGGCGCGATCGGTACGAGTAGCGGGCGATTGAGCCCTTCTGGCCAAAAGGGGCGGCGTACACACCCGGCGTCCTACTGCGCGGCGAGCTCAGCCAGCGTTTCCCGTAGCCACACGAGCGCCGGATCGGCCTGGTTGCGTGGATGCCACGCCGCATACAACGTGAAGCCGCGTGCGTCGAACGGCAGTGCAAAGGTATCGAGCCGATCGGCGTAGCGTGCCGCGAAGCGCGACGGCAGTGTCGACACATAGTCGGTTTTTGATAGCAGTTCCGGCACCAGCGTGAAGTGCTGGACCGACAGGGCGACGCGCCGCTCGCGGCCGAGTTCGTCGAGATGCTCGTCCATGAAACCGTGAAAGCTGCCGCCGCTGGTCGACACCAGCACGTGATCGAGTGTGCAGTAAGCGTCGAGATCGAGCGGAGCGGTGCCGCGCGGGTGTCCCTTGCGCTGCACGAATACGAAATGCTCGTCGTAGAGCTTGCGGGCTTTCATCGACGGCGGAATCATCCGGTCGGAACCGAGCAGCAGGTCGATCTCGCCGTTCTCGAGCCGCGACGCGGTGATGGGCTGATCGCCCATCACGAACGCCACGCGCACGCCAGGCCCCGCGAGGGCGGGCAAGCGCTCCATCAGGCGCATGCCGAGCACCGCGGTGGCGTTGTCGTGCGCGGCGATCGCGAAGCGCCGCGTGTCGCTCAGTGGATCGAAGGCGGACTGGTGGCGCACCACGGCTTCGAGATTTTTCAGCGCGGCATGCAGCGGCGTCATCAACTCCAGCGCCCGCGCCGTGCGTGTCATGCCACGGCCGGTTTCGGCGGGCAGGAGCAGCGGATCGCCAAAGATCTGCCGCAAGCGCGCAAGCTGCGTGGAGACGGCCGGTTGGGTCAGATGCAGCCGCTCCGCCGCCCGCGTGACGTTCGACTCGGCAAGCAGCGCGTCGAGCGAAACCAGCAGGTTCAGATCGATGTCACGGAGATCAATCATGTTGATGGGTCACATATGAGTAATTGATTTCAAGAATACGTACCGCGCTTCTACAGTTCAAGCACCGAAACGAACTGAAGGACAACCAAGATGAAAGCCTGGATGCTCGATGAACCCGGCAAGGCGCTGGCCTTGCGTGAAGTGCCGCAACCGCAGCCGCGCCGTAACGCTGTGCTGGTGCGGATGGAGTCGGTGCCGCTGCTGAGTTACACGCGTGACTATGTGGAAGGGAAGTTGGGCTATGCGTGCCCGCCGGGACCGTTTTCGCCCGGTACCAATGGTGTCGGCCGGATCGTCGCGGTCGGCGAGGGTGTGGTGGCATTCCGCGCGGGCCAACGGGTCGCCGTGAATCCGTACCTGATTGCCGATGAAACGGTGCGCGAACCCGCACAGGCGCTACTGGGGCTTACCGCCATCAGCGCCGACAGCGGCGCGTTGATAGCTGACTTTCCGCACGGCACGTTGCGCGAACTGGCCGAATTCCCGGCCTCGACCGTCATGGCGCTGGATGGTCTGGATCAGATCGACGCCGCCCGTCTTGCGGTGCTGGGCAAATTCGCGGTGCCGTTCGGCGGGCTGAGGCGCGGCCGGCTATCGGCGGGCGAGACGGTGGCGGTCAACGGCGCGAGCGGCTACTTCGGCTCGGCGGCCGTGATCGCGGCGCTGGCGCTCGGCGCGAGCAAGGTGGTCGCCCTGGGCCGTCGGCTGGAGCCGCTGCAAGCGCTGGTCGAGCAAGGCCGCGGGCGTGTGGTGCCCGTCGTACTGACCGGCGACGTCGCGCAAGACACGGCGGCGATTTGTGCCGCCAGCGGTGGCGGCGTGGACCTCGGCTTCGATATGGTCGGCCACGCGACCGATGCGAACGCGACGCTCGCCACATTGCGCAGCCTGCGCCGCGGCGGCCGGCTCGTGCTGATGGGCAGCATGCAAGTGGATTTGCCGATTACGTACCGGGAGATGTTGCAGAACAACTGGGAGTTGATCGGCCACTTCATGTACACGCGCGCTGACTATCTCGCGTTGATTTCGATGGTCGCATCCGGCCAGATCGCACTCGATGCGGTCGAGTTGAAGTCGTACCCGTTTGCCGAGCTGGAGGCGGCAATCGACGCGGCCGGCCGTATGTCCGGCTTGCAATGCACGGTGGTGGACGGTAAGTCGCAGCACGCGTGGGGTTGAGCGTGTAACGACCCGCTCGGCCTGATCGGACCTGCTTGCGGCAGCGTAAAAAAAGCGGCCTTGCTGGTTCACAGCAAGGCCGCTTCGCATCGGACGGTCTCAGTCGATCGTCGGGCGATCAGTCGATGCCGTGAAACACCGCGTCGTCCGGACCGAGATAAGCGGGCGGGCGCCACGCGGCGTCGCGCATCGAATGCTGGACCAGCTTTTCGACGCCCAGCAGTACCGCGAAAATCGCCATCCGCACCGGAATGCCGTTATCGGTCTGCCGGAAAATCGCCAGCCGCGGATCGTGATTCAGGTCGACGCTCAGATCGTTCGCGCCCGGCCGGCTGTCGCGCGGCAGCGGGTGCATGATCAACGTGTCGGCACCGCATACGCTGTCCATCAGCGCCTGATTGATCTGGAAATCCGGCGTGTAGCCTTCGAACGATTCGTCGGTGAAGCGCTCTTTCTGAATACGCGTGGCGTACACCACGTCGGCGCCGCGCAGGCCGGCGGTCAGATCGTGAGTCTGCTCGATCACATGATCGTTGCGTGAAATCTGCTCGATGATGTAGCTCGGCATTTCGAGCATGGGCGGCGAGATCAGCGTGAACTTGATGCCGCGATAGAGCGCCAGCAGCTTGACCAGCGAATGCACCGTGCGGCCGTATTTCAGATCGCCGACCAGCGCGATATGCGCTCCGTCGACAATCTTGCCCAGGCGCGAGAACTCGCGCTGGATCGTGTACAGGTCGAGCAGCGCCTGGCTCGGATGCTCGCCGGGGCCGTCGCCGCCGTTGATCACCGGCACGTTGGTGGCGCGCGCGAATTCAGCCACCGAGCCTTGCTCCGGATGACGGATCACCAGCGCATCCACATAGCCGCTCATCACGCGGCTGGTGTCGTAAATCGACTCGCCCTTGGCCATCGACGAAAACGTGAAGCCGGTGGTGTCGCACACCGAGCCGCCGAGCCGGCAGAACGCCGCGCCGAAGCTCACGCGGGTCCGGGTGCTGGCTTCGAAAAACAGGTTGCCGAGCACCGCGCCTTCGAGCACGCGGGAGATTTTCCGGCGCCGCGCGATCGGTTGCATGATGTCGGCGACGCGGAATAGTGCCTCGACCGAGTCGCGCGAGAACTGATCGACGGACAGCAGTTGCGGTTTGCCCTCGAACAGCATCTGGCTGGCAAGCGACTGCGAGTCTACGCTTTGCGTATGCTTTTCGCCCGGCTCGCCATGCACCACGATTTCCGACACGAAACGCTCCACGATCTCCGGCATGGCGCGCGATTCCTGCGAATCGTCCGGCAGCAGCCAGGTGTCGAGTGCGCGGCGTGACACGCCGATACGGCTCGCGAACGTTTCGCGGGTCATGTTCATGCGACGCATCGCGTCGCGTAGGAAGGCTTGTTGTGGGACGCTCATGCTGGCACCTGTCGGGAAAGGGCTGCGTACCGGCTATGTACGCGGTGCGTATATTAGTTTCCCTGTCGCAGAAGTCAAGCAATTTTGCGAGTTTGGCCGGCCCGCTTTGCCAACTCTCGCCGGACGCGGTTAAACTGCGTGTCATGCATTCCGGCCAAACGCTCCGACTTCGCCCGTCAACCACCGTACGTCTCGCTTTGGCGAGCGTCGTGGCCGCACGCGCGAATCTCTCGGTCGTCAACGCCAAAGCCAAAAAACAGCCGCTCATCTGACCGGAGCCGCTGTTCCGTCAGATGTTGCGACGGAACAGCCGGTCAACGCCTCCTGCGGCATTCCCTGTTTTTCCTCCCTCGCACCGCTGATCGGAATCGATACGGTCGTCATCGAGGTAAAAATATGTCTATTTTTTCGGGTATCTGGGTTCCGCTCATCACGCCATTCGCCGACGGCGAGGTGGATCACGCCGCGCTGCGCGCGCTGGTGCGCCGCTATGCCGACGCGGGCATTGCCGGGCTGGTCGCACTCGGCACGACCGGCGAGCCAGCCGCGCTCGACGACGCCGAGCAAGACGCCGTGCTGGCGACGATTCTCGACGAAGCGCAGACCGCCGGCCAAGGCGCGAACGCGCGAGCGCTGCCCGTGCTGGTCGGCGTGTCGGGCAATCACACGGCGAGCATGCAGGCGCGCATCGGGCAACTGAACGCATTGCCGATCTCCGGCGTGCTGATAGCCGCGCCTTACTACATCCGGCCTTCGCAGGCGGGCATCGTCGGGCATTTCATGGCGCTTGCCGAGGCGAGCGAGAAGCCTGTCGTGCTGTACGACATTCCCTATCGAACCGGTGTGCGGCTCGAACTCGACACGCTCCTGACGCTGGCCGCGCATCCACGAATTCAGGCGGTGAAGGATTGCGCCGGTTCGCTCGACACCACGCTCGCGCTGATTCGCGATGGCCGCCTGCAGGTGCTGACCGGCGAGGACATCAATCTGTTCAACACCCTATGCCTGGGCGGCAGCGGGGCGATCGCGGCTTCCGCGCATCTGCGGCCGGAGCGGTTCGTCGCGCTGTATCGTGCGTTATCGGCGGGCCGCCTCGACGAAGGGCGGCGTATTTTTCATGAGCTCGCGCCATTGATCCAGGCGCTGTTTGCCGAGCCGAACCCGGCGCCGGTGAAGTCCCTGCTTGCAGCGCAAGGCCTGATACGCGACGGCTTGCGCATGCCGATGACGCGTGCCAGCGATGCGCTGGTTGCACGGCTGTGTGAGCTGGACGGGTTTGATCGGAGCGAGCCGCGTCTGGCGGCACGGTGAGCATGAGCGCGGACTCGTCAACTGCCCTTTGTATTTGAGATGATGGTTCGTGATGCCAGGCGATAATCGGCCCCCTTTGTCCATTATCGCAACCGGTAAGTTGTCCGGTTGATGCCGCATGCAGTCAGTCCTGTTCGCCGATTTCCCGTCTCGTTTTTGCCTGTTCAACATGCGTGGCGCGTTCAACACACCGCGCGTGCTGAACGCGTCCTGCATCGCCCGTACGCCGCCTTGCGCGCGCCTCATGGCGCGTGCCGGGAGCTGCTGATGTCCTCCATGTTTGGCGCTGGCTGCAGGTTTTCCAGCGGTCCGGTCAGTTTCGTGACACGCCGCACCGTGCTGACCATCGTGGTTGCCACTGCGTTCGGCGCGGCGGCGCTGGCGCTCGCCGCAGGCATCGCGATCGGCATGCATTGGCCGGCACACGACGCCGCCGGCGAGCAAGTGGCGAACCGTGTCGAGCACGACTATGCGATTGATCAGCTCGGCAAGCTGAACGCATCCGTGGCGCAGATCGAACCGCGCATCGCGCGCCTGACGCTGCAGGTCGACGCGTTGCGCGATTTCGAAACACGTCTGAATACACCGCGGCCGGCGCCGCGCGCACCGGCTACTTCAGCCACTCCGGCCATCCCGGCCATCCCGGCCACCCCGGGCGCCGCCTCCGAACCCGACCTGTCCGCAACCGACGGCGAGGGCGGCCCGTCATTACCGCCGCGCCGGTGTACGGATGTCATGCCGCAAGCGGCCGGTCATGCCGATGCCGCGCGCACCCGGCAACAACTGGATTGCATCGCGGCGACGCTGTCCGCGCTCGAGCAGCAGACCGCCGACCACGCGATCGCCTACGCTGCCTTCCCCGGCCGCATGCCCGCCGACGGCGCGCGCTTCGGCTCACCGTTTGGCAACCGCACCGATCCGTTCACCCATCGTTTGAGTTTTCATCCGGGCGTCGACCTGGTCGCCAGAACCGGTACGCCGATTCTGGCGGCAGCAGGCGGCCGGGTCATCTTCGCCGGTGAGAAATCGGGCTATGGCAACTGCGTCGAAATCGATCACGGCAACGGCCTCGTGACCCGTTACGGCCACGCGTCGCGCATCGTTGCGCATGTCGGCGATCTGGTGCTGCCGCGCCAGTATGTCGCCGACGTCGGCTCCACCGGTCGCTCCACCGGGCCGCATCTGCATTTCGAAGTACTGGTCAACGGCGCGCCGGTCAACCCGGCCGCTTACCTTGCGCTGTTCGCGCCCCCGCCCCATGGTTGACCGACGCCTCTCCCGCGATGCGGGCCGTCTGACGCAGCGCGCCTACACGTTGCAGCCCGCACGCTCGCCGGCTTTTCGCGCGGCCCTGTGGGTTCTGGTGTGCGCGCTCAGCGCGGCTGGCGGCGCGGCGGCCGTTGTGGCTTGGCACGCGCAGCGCGCCGGCACACCGGCGCTTCAATGCACTGCGGCACCCGCGGATGAAGGCAGCGAACAGAGGGAGCTAGCCCGCGCGCGGCTTGCGTTGGCGCAGGAATCGGTGGCGCGCGCCGCGGTGCAGAAAACCGCGGATGGCGCCGCCGCCGATGTCGCGAGATTGAATGCCGAACTGCAGTTTCTGCGCGGCCAGAGCAAAGCGAAGCCATCCGAGCCGCGCCGCTGACTGACGGGTATGCGGCGCAACACCCCGATGACCCGGCAAGCGGATGACCCTGCAACCGGGCAGGAACAATCAGGCAACAACAACCAGGCAACAACCAGGCAACAACCAGGCAACAACCAGGCAACAACCAGGCAACAACACCCCGGATCGTCGCCCGGACGGCATCGCGCGACGAACATTTTCATTTTCACGAGGTATTTATGTTCAGCAAGAAAAAGCACGCGGGTATCCAGCAGACGAAGCTCGCCACACTCATCGCCCATGACGTGCGGATCACGGGCGACCTCCTGTTCAGCGACGGCCTGCGCATGGACGGCCACGTGACCGGCAACGTCAGCGGCGAGCCGGGTGCGCAGACGCTGCTGGTATTGAGCGAGCGCGGCTCGATCGAGGGCAACGTGCATGGCTATGACGTGGTGGTCAACGGCCGGATAATCGGCGACGTGATCGCCGATCACATTGGCGCGTTATTTTCCATATCCATAGAGATCAATTGAAACAATAAGTATTTGATTTAATGTAAAATTCAATCTAACCAAATTTTTTGCATCTATCAAAAACGGCGTACGTGGTAGCAAGGAGGTAGCAACGATGGATGATCAGGTAGAGCGAGCTGGCCGGAATTCCTTGAACTTCACGAAAGCGGCGATCGAAGCGTTGCCGATACCGGACAAGGGCTGGAAGTATTACTACGATACGAAGGTGCGCGGTTTGGCGATTGGCGTTGGTCCGAGCGGTGTCAAGACGTTCATCTTGTACCGGAAAGTCAACCGTAAGCCAGAGCGGATCAAGATTGGGCGATATCCCGATCTGACCGTTGATAAGGCGCGATCGGCGGCGACTAACCTGAACGCCGATATCTCGAACGGCACTAATCCTGCGGAACTTAAGCGCGTACGGCGTGCCGAGATGACCTTCGGCGATCTGTTCGACCAGTATTACAAGCATCATGCACTGCCGCACAAGAAGACAGCTATCACGGACAAGCAGAAATTCAATAAATATCTTTCAAGCAATGTCGACGGCGTCAATCTCGCATCGCGGCAGCTCTCGGAAATTACGAAAGCGACGATCGCACAACTGTTTGCAAAGATTAGTAAAGAACACAAGGTCATGGCAAACCGCGTGCTCGCGCTCGTCAGTGGTGTCTTCGGCAAGGCAATCGAATGGGGTATATGGAATCAGCTTAACCCCTGCCACGGCATCCGCAAGCATAGCGAGGTAAGTCGCGACCGCTTCCTCCAGCCGGACGAGCTGCCGAAGTTCTTCGAACATCTGTTGGCGTATCCGAATACCACGATACGCGACTTTATTTTGATGAGCCTGCTAACCGGGGCGCGTCGAGGCAATGTAATGGCGATGCGCTGGGATCAAGTGAATTTGGAGCGGGCGGAGTGGCGCATTCCTGATACGAAGAACGGGACGCCGCAGTCGGTGCCGCTTGTGCCGGACGCAGTATCCGTGCTCGTAGCACGGAAAAAATCCGCTGAATGTGCGGACTCGCCGTTTGTCTTCCCGGGATGTGGCAAAACGGGGCATCTTGTTGCGCCGACCAAAGCGTGGAATACCGTCCGCGACGCGGCTGGCATTGCCGATCTACGCTTGCATGATCTTCGTCGCACGATGGGATCGTGGCAAGCAGGGACTGGCGCAAATCTCTCAGTGATCGGTCGTTCGCTAAATCACAAGTCGACACAGACGACGGCGATCTATGCCCGTCTTTGGATGGAGCCTGTTCGAAATTCAATGGAGACCGCCGCTACCGCGATGTTGCAAGCTGCTGGTTTGGCTACTACTAGTGCCACGGAGTCGGAGCGCACTGGGCGGTGATACGTATGCACCTTTCATTTCGCCTCGTAGCCTCGTCGAACGCTTGCCAGCCCATCATCGCCTGCACCGTTACCTTGGCGCATCGTGGCCATACGGCGCGAGAAAGGCAGTGATACGGTCCTGATCGGACCCGGTGACCTCCGAGTAGACCGTGCTTTTTGCTTCTTCGGCGCTATGCCTGTTCGCCCTTGGGCGAATGATCTTAGCTAGCCAGATGAAGTCTCGATTGCCAAATCAGGCCGGTGGCATGTAGCTTGGATGTCCCTCAGTCCGTTCTCCGCGCGCTGCCGCCCAAAAGAACTTGGCGTGGTGTTCATAGACCCCCGCACCATCCGAAGCAATATCAAACGCGGTAGCGTGTACCACGCTAAGCAGCAGCCGAACAATCTCAACAGTGTCGTTGTGGAAGACTTCAATTTCCTTGTCAGGGACATTTGCGCCATCCGCATCTGTCGGCTTCATCCGTGTCGGACCTATCTGTCGATGCGCTAGTCGTTCGTGGCGCAGCGTCTTGACCCGTTCGAATACAGCGAAACCGTCACCGTTTGCTGAATACTTTCGAACCAGTTCAACGACCTTATCCCTCTTCGGCTCAAGTGCGCTCCTCATATCGATCGTCGATGAACCTCTGGTTTTGGCCCGGACGACCACAAGATCGTTGAAGAATTCGATCTTTTTCAGTTTGTCAGCAATGGCACTCATTCGAAGCGCCTGCTTGTTCGTATCCCAAATTCGCATGAGTGCCAGAAGCATCTCGCGTCGAAGTGCGTGCCGTACTATGTGAAATGTGTGGGTGGCGTATGAATTCCCCATTCGCGCCTGAAGGCTTTCGTCGTATGCGGTCGGTTTCCAGCTCTCATGGAACATGACCGCCTGCATTATTTCGTCTTCGGCGGCTTTCACGGCAACTTTCATCTGCTCAAGCTCTTCATCAAAGTCCATTGCGTGCATCTCCATGTCACTGTGCTTGATCTGTTTGATTGTGGCTCGCGGTGTCGGGTGTATTTCGCACACGGGGTATTACTTCCCCAGATACATCTTGACAACTATCTGACCCACAACGGCGAGTGCTGCGCCGACAATGGCGAAGACAAGCTTTTCTCCGTACCGGTCAAGCAATCCTTTCACCTCATGTTTTTTCTGTAGATATATGACCCTGTTCGTCTTCAGATAAAACATGGACCAAAACATCAGGATCAGTGGTGTCAGGACAAGCGCGAACCGCGCAGAGGTTCCATGTGGCGGCCAGTTAACGTAGCCGACAAGCGCGATCACACCAAGGGTGACGAGTAACCATGACGATGGGCTCGCATAGCGAGCGTAGTAGGGGACATGCTTCTTAATCACGCGCTGCATTTCGTGCCACGCGGGTATCAGCTCGTCGTCGTTGGAGCAGCTTAACTTCATTCCTCCATCGCCGATCTTTAAGCTGAGCGATTTAAAAGGTGCCGACTCTGTCGAGAAACTTAGTCTCAACTCCTTGATCCGGTCGCCCCTGTTCTCCTTAACATCGTCAAGGTCATCGAATTCCGCGGCACCGTCAGCGATTGTGACTTTCAGTCCGCGTCGGATGCCTATCTCGATGATTTGCTCTAGGTCCGGGAGATATAGCGGCGTAGGCGGAAACCGGCAATCAAGGTTGTCGAACAAGGAGAATGTTTCTTTGGCTTTCATAGTTTACGAAGTCTTTGTCGACTGCTTCCAAGGATCATCGGTGCATTTGTCGCCTTGCGTCGCTCGTATGATCAGGCAAGCTGCGTCCGCTCAAGCGACTTGGCAAGCATGCTCAGGAAGCTAAGGTATTCCACGGCACGCTCAGGATGATCGTCGATGATCCCATGCGCGCGCGTATTGCGTAGCGCCAGCATCGCGCCTTCGAACAAGTGCATCATGCCTTCCTGCTCGCTCCTGTCGCTCTCAGTCTGAAGGTCGTTGTATTTCAGGATTGGAGTTTTCAGGCTGAATACGGTCCGCATTAACGCCGTGCCGTTAATATCGTTTCGCATACTGCGCAACTGCACCATCAAATCCAGTACCTTGCACGCGGTCTCTACGGCTTGTGAATAGTGGCCGTCTTCAAAAAGTTTCGTGCATTGGCGAGCTATGTCCGCTTGTAAATCCAAGTCACCAAAGGCTCGACGTGCCTTGGTAGCGGGGGTAGCACCACCGTCGTCCAGACTTTCCTCGAATTGCTCGATGATGGTTCGCAGGTTAGTAATTTCCCGGTCCTTGCTCACCTGAAGTCCGGCTATCACGTCGCGCATTGGGATTTCGTACATCATGTTGTAGCCAGCGATGTCGAGCCTGTTTGGTGCAAATCGGTGATACTCCTGCGTACCCATGCCGAACACGTCGGCAACGGCTGCTTCGAGCTTTTTGTCCAGAGCGTCGATTCGGGGGTCGCTGCGTTCCCGAATCGTCTCTGGTTCGAACGCTTCGAGGTCGGCAATGCGTCGCTGTAGCTTGGTAATTCCCGCGCGCATCTGTTCGGGCGTGAGGTTGGCGGGTTGAGGTTGTGCGGGCGGCGCCTTTCTGGTCACCATGTTTTCCCCTTGGATAGTTACCGGCGTATCAGTAGAAGATTAGCGCAAATTGCCCACTTTTCACCGACTTCCGGCAACTGTCCGCCTTAATCGCCTGTGCTTGCTCAACTCATACAAGAAGGAGCGGGAGATGGAACAGATGAAAACGGTCATCCTGAATTTGACGCGGAGGGAAGTCGAACAGCTAAACGGCGAAAAGCTCGGACTGCTGCTCTTGCCCAAAGAATTCAAACTCTCGAATCCGGTTGACGCGTCCCCCGACCAGAAAGGCCTTTACCAGTGCAGTGCGACCCCCAGCGTTATACGGCAGATTGCAGGCCGTTATGACATCGTAGACATACCGGGGTAACCTTCTCGCTTAGCCATGGCGGAGGGGGGCATATTCACGAGCATCGGCCTTGCGGCACTGCGCATTATTCTCAATAGCGCTGCAGCGTCGTCTTGAATAAGCGTCGTCGCCCCCTCCGAGAAACGGAGAATGGGCATCAGCGGGGCATCGTTGCCCGGATGCACCATTAGTCCCCCGAGCAGGCGTGCTGCTGTCTTGCTGTCTTGAAATCTGCCCCGCAGCACTCCGAAAATGCCGTTTACGATTAGATCGACCAGCTGCACCCCGGGCGAGCCCAAAGAATCTGCAAACTCAAGCTTTTCTCGCCAGATGCCTCCACCATCGATTAGATGATCGACCTTCGTCGACTCCGGAAGCGAAAGCCAGTCGGGGCGATGTTGTGTTGACCGTCGCAGGAGCTTTGAGTAGTTTGCTCCGGCAAGCCGCGGAAGGGGGTCATGAAGCGCCATAGACTGGAGGAATATCGGCGCAACCCGTGCGAAGGTCTTTTCGAAAGGCGTTCTAGTTACATCCTTACGGTCATAGCACCAACGAAATTTGTTTAATGTTCCTGGTCGCCGCTGCGCATAGTACATGGTGGCTCGCTTTATCGTCTCCCAAGCCAAACTCACTCTGCAATACATCTCCACATAATTCTGATCCGGGAGCGCGGCGACTTCGCGCGCGAGCGCTGCCGCCGCGGCCTTTCCCTCTGGAAAGCTCATCTGGTCGATTCGTTCTAGAAATTGCGCGCTCTGCAGTCCCTTGTGCATTCCGGCGTTTTCGTTCGTGGAGGCATCTGTTCCTAAGGCCACAACGATCCCGTCCAGTTGTGCAAGCGCATCCAGCAATTGAAAATACGCATGCTCATTGCCACCAAGACTATGCCGCTTTACTTCATCGTGGATAGTTTTGCCCTGCCGCAATTTGAAATCACGGAGAACGTCTTTGGCTTTTCTATATTGAGTCTCCGGAAGGACGTAGGAGGCGACGACGCAGAAGGCCCCCTCGGATTTAGCCTTGCCAAATGTGCCGGATTCGTCGTGAAAGATGTGCATCAAAGTGCCAAGGTTAGTTTGCTGAAACGGCGGTTCCGTGCCATTTAATCGCTGTGTGCGGTCCCAATATACAGCGAGATGGCTACCCATGGAGTGCGCGGGACTACGCGCAGCCCGCGCTGATTTTGCGCGACGTCGCTGAAAGCGGTACCGGGCTTGTTAATCGCGGCTCAGGACGAGAAGCGTGGTAGAGAATCGTCCGTCTACTTTCCGCCCGAGAAACCCACCCAAAGCCGGTAAACAAATGCGGGGCCATTAATTGATTACCGTGTATAATAATTACCACGTTTATTTGCCGAGCAAATCATGGCCCGCACGTTCCTTTACGCCCGCGTTTCCACCGCCGACCAGACGACCGATAACCAGCTCCTCGAAGCTCGCACCGGGGGCTTTACCGTCCAGCCACGCCACACGGTAACCGAAACGATCTCCGGCAGCGTTCCAGCCGCCGAGCGCCCTGGCTTCGCCAAACTCCTAGACCGACTTGATGAGGACGATATCCTCATCGTAACCAAACTCGACCGGCTTGGACGTAACACAGCAGATGTAGTCGGAACCGTCGAGCGACTGTCCGCGATGGGCGTCCACGTACATTGCCTCGCGCTCAAGGGCGTTGATCTGACCAGTCCATCCGGCAAATTGCACATGACTGTCCTCGCTGCGGTCGCCCAGTTCGAGCGGGATTTGCTCATCGAGCGTACCCATGCCGGGTTGGCCCGCGCTAGGGCAGAAGGAAAGAAACTGGGCCGCCGGGACGCACTGACGATGAACCAGAAGGCAGAAATCCGCATGCGACTCGCAAGTGGCGAAACCGCGCGCGGACTTGCGAAGGACTATGGTGTGTCTCACCCGACCATTTTGAAAGCTGCCCAACCAGAAACCTGATCGGGGTATTGTTGGGCGGTCAATCGGGAATGTTCTTAATGGCTATTCGCTTCGCCAGATCGGTGCATTTCCCGTATCAACAATTTAGAATTCGCAGACGACAAGGTGTCTTTGCCAATTTTTCCGGCCGGGGGTGGCATGCAAGAACGTCATGAAAGCGCGATACCGGGGCCGAACGTAGCGGTCGAAGCGGTTGAGGATATCTCTATGAGGTACGTCGCTTTCTGCGACATACTCGGGTTTTCGAACAAAATTGCGACTGATTTCGACGAGACACTCAAAATTTATCGTCAGTTTGGTGAGCGACTGGAGCCGGAGCTATTCGGGAACGTACGCATGACGATGTATTCGGATGCGATCCTCCTAACCTCCGAGGAACTTTGGCCGCTTCTTAGCGCTGTCCAAGTGCTATGGTTCATCGCTCTTACCGAGGACCTGATGCTTCGTGGCGGCATCGCGTACGGGAAATATTGGGAAAGACGTCAAGGCGATCACATGATGGTTGTCAGCGATGCCCTTGTGAGGGCCGTCAAGATCGAGGGGATGGTGGGTGTTCCAGCGGTCGTTCTCGCAGATGACATCAAGTTGGACCTCGGATATTGGTTTCCGAGATTTAGAGACGATCAATACAGAACGCCCATTCTGCATTTTAGAGATCGGAACATCGTTAACCCGTTTTCGGCGTTCTGGGCAGTGTCGGCACAGAATCGTGCACGCATGCTCATGGAAAAGAGCCCTGCGCACAAAGAGAAATATCTGTGGTTCTTGGCGTTGTACAGCGCTGTCGCGGCGGGCGAAAAGCTGGTGCCGGATACCGCATTCGCCGAGATGATCGATAAAGGCGTCATTAAACAGGTGCCACCAGTTGATGATCAAGCAGGCTCGTAGCTCGGCGCATAGAAGCACGTTTGCCGACGCTACGGAGCTAACCTGCAGCGTGCGTAGAACATCTCTGTCGGGGACCATGAGCAAACAAATTGACAACGTGCCGCTCCCGCGCCGTCGGGCTCTCGCTGCCGAGCTTCTGTTAAGTGGTGCAGGTATCAGCGAAGTATCCAGGAAGGCCGGGCTGAGTCTGCCGACCGTGAGCAAATACAAGCAACTGCTAGAAAAGGGTGGACCGGAGGCGCTGGCGAAGCTCCGTTTCCATGGAAACGTTCCACGCCTGGATGATGCTTCGGAAAGCTGGCTTGTCAGTGCAATCAAGCATTCACCTGGGCTTCACGGCTATCCAGGACCGTGCTGGACCATCGGGCAACTGCGCGAACTGATCTTTCAACGCCTCGGTGTCCAGTTTTCGGCTTCGCATGTCGGCCACCTGGTTAGGGGTTATGGCCTGGCTCACCGACTGACCTATTCAACGCAGGAAAAGACGTCGCCCACAACTGCTGAACAATCGCAGAGTGACGCCTACGCAGCGCGTCGAAAAATCGCGGCGAAGATGCTGTTAAAAGGGGAGAGCGTCAAACACGTTGCGGAAGCACTCAACATCAGTGTGCGAACCATTGAAAAATACAGGGCAATGGTAAGGGCTGGCGGCGTTGAGCCTGTCGAACAGATCAAGTCATCCGGTCGCAAAGCTACGCTTGGTCCCGAAGCCCTCAAATGGTTGCAGGAGGCATTGGAAGGTAGCCCCATGGCCTACGGCTATGAAACTCGACTCTGGCGAAACGGAGATGTTCAGGGGCTGATCAAGGAGCGGTTCGGTATTTACCATTCCAACGGCCACGTAAGGACTCTGGTCAGCAAGCTCGGGCTGGAACACAGGATGTACCCACCCAAAGCGCGAACGGAGAAAAAGCGCGTGACGATGAACGATCGAACGCTGGCATGGATCGCCGCTACACTCAAGGAGTCGCCACGAGCACACGGCATCGACGCCGATCACTGGACGAATGCGCGCTTGCGTATCGTGCTTCATCGTCGGCTGGGCGTTGAGTATTCTCGAGGTTATGTTTGGGAAATTGCCACTCGGGCGGGCGTGGCAGACCTGCTGACAAGGCTCCGTAGCTGACCAGCAGTTCTGTGCAAAAATATCCCATCAAAACTTCCGCAGACCTCATGAGTTCGAACTCCGGGCTGAAGCCAATCGCCGCAAAGCGCCTTCAGGCAGCAAAACTTCTCGAGAGAGGCTGGCCTGTTGAGAGCGTCGCCGAGACCGTGGGGATGAACGTTCGAACGGTCAAGGACTACAAAGCCATGCTGGATGCGGGAGGCATCGAAAAAATCGAACGAATCAGCGTGGGCGGACGGAAATCGGCGCTGGACGACAAAGCTCGAGCCTGGATCGTCAAAACGGTAAAGGGTTCGCCCCGGTTACACGGTTTTGAAACGGATCGATGGTCAAATCCGAAATTGCTGACTGTTATCGAGCGCGAGTTCGGCCTGCGGTTTTCCGACGTGTACATCCGGAAACTCACCATTGATCTCGGGTTACTTGACCGGATGCAGCCGCACAAGGCGCCGAGCCGACGAGCACCCGGAACTATCGACGCTGCGGCGCTTGCCTGGATCGCGTCAGCCTTACGGCAGTCTCCCCGGGAACAGGGCATTGATGCTGACCATTGGTCGAATGGGCGTCTCAGAGCGGCCATCGAGACGAAGTTCGGTGTGCGCTACTCGCGTTTCTATATCTGGCATCTCGCAACAGGATTGGGCTTGTCGCACGTGCTGATCAATATGCGAAAGTAATCTTCGGGCAACACGCGAACAAGTTGTCGCGCACCGATCCGGCCCGGTCGGTACCGCGTATCCGGGAGCAACAGCCGTCCCAACCGCAGACTGCAAAACAAAAAAACCGCCGAAGCGGGCTTACATTACGTCATGCGGCGCGACCTGGCGTAGTCGCGTGGGCCGTCGTCCAGCCGCGTCCGCCGGCATTCGCCAGCCGAACGCCCAGCTAATTATCGCCGCCGGACATGCACCGCTCACCGAGGAAACAACTGCACACCGGTTCGATCCCGGTCGGTTCCGGTACTTTGCCATGGGCGGCTGTCCGATTTAGCGAGGGCGACACCTTCGCCGTAGTTAAAGAGCTGAAAGGAACCGCGACCCGCAGTTCATGCTTGCCCGTTCAGTTCAGCCACACAGTTTGCGTGGATCGCCCGTACAACAGGCGATCGATAGTCCAGTCTCCAGCCGTCGGTGAACAGCCTGGCGAGGTATTGCGCGTCGTTGAAATCTGGCAGACCCGCCAGCCGGAGTGCGATCCGTTCTGAGAGCGCGCCAAGCCGTACCCGCTCCCGCCAGCCCGCGTTCGCGCCGTTTGCCGCAAGCCAGATGCGCGCCGACTCCACGAGGTGATCGGTGCGTAGCCAGTCACCGCTGCGCGCCCTCGCAACAAGCTGGGCTATTGCAAGGTAGCAAAGCAGCTCCGCACGTGCTTCGTCGTCAAGTCCATCAGGTTCGATCATCGGTATCGCATACGGGTAAGCATGGTGCCGCCGGTTCGCGCGTTCGTAACCTTGCGAATTGCTGGTCGGAGAGGATCGCAGCTATCGCGTTGCAGTGAATACCTCCGATCCCGGACTGGGACGGGGCGCAGGGCAGTGATCCTGGTCCGTTTTCCCGTCAGGCGCTGTCGCCGGGCTTGACTTCGCAGCAGAAAACACTAGCACTGAAGCTTACCGTCAGTCGAGCGTTCATGCCCTCCGCCCCGACGCGTTCCACCCGCCTGGCTGCGCCGCCCCGGGCCGCGCAGTACATTCGCATGTCTACCGACCACCAGGAATATTCTCCGCTTTTCCAGCGCGAAGCGATTGCCCGCTATGCCGCCACACACAATATTCGGATCGTGCGGGACTACGAAGACGCGGGTATCAGCGGTCTCACCTTGCGCGATCGCCCGGCGCTGATCCAGCTGCTGCTCGATGTGGAAAATCCCGCCCGCAGGTTTTCCAGCGTTCTGGTGTATGACGTCAGCCGCTGGGGCCGTTTCCAGGATGTCGATGAGAGCGCATTCTATGAATACACATGCCGTCGCGCAGGCGTAAGCGTGATCTATATCGCCGAGCCCTTCGAGAATGACGGCAGCCCACTCTCATCGGTAATGAAAGCGATGAAGCGGGCAATGGCCGGTGAATTCAGCCGGGAGATGTCGCGCAAGGTATTTCTCGGCCACTGCCTGAACGTGCAGCGTGGATACCACACCGCGGGGCCGGTGGGATACGGTCTGCGGCGTGTGCTCGTCAATGCCCGCGCGGAAGCCCGGCAGCCGCTTGCCCGTCATCAATACAAGAGTGTGCAGACCGACCGCGTCATCGTGGTCCCGGACACCACGGGCGAAGCAGCGATCGTGCGCAGGATGTTCGAGTGGTATGCGACGCAGGCGGTGTCGGCGGCCGGGATTGCGCGGCGTCTGAATGACTTCGGGATCGTCAACGGCGACGGGCGTCCGTGGCAGGGGCAGAACGTATTGCAGATTCTGCGCAACGAGAAATATATCGGCACCAATGTCTACAGCCGCACCACCTCAAAACTCGATGGCCCATGGCAGCAACTGCCACCTGATGAATGGATCAGGGTGACCGGTGCATTTGCGCCCGTCGTCGACAGACAGCTCTTTGCGACGGTTCAGGCGAAGCTTGCGGAAAGCAGGCGCCGACCGACCCGCGACGAGATCGTCGAGGGCATGCGCAAGGTAATAAGCCGAACAGGCAGGCTCAACCAGAAGTTGCTGAAGCGCTACCGAAGCGCCCCGTCGGCAGAGCAGGTGGCGCATGAGTTTGGCAGTCTCAACGAGGCTTACAAGTTCATCGGCTATGCACCGAACCTCGATCCCGTGCGCTCCGAAAACCGGAGTGTCGAGCGGCGTACGGAACAGCACGTCGCGGATAGCGTCACTGCCATGCTGCGCGAACTCGGACATGACGTCCGGTATGAAAAGCACACCGGCACGCTGTGCGTCGATGGCGCGCTTCGGATGCAACTGGTCGTGCGTCGTCCATGGATGATCCAGGGGCATCTGTCGTACTGGGTCGCCCGCTGGCCGGACTGCTTCGCGATCGACTTTCTGGTGTACGGACGCATCGAGCGGGACGGCACCGAACTGTCTGATTTTCACATCCTGCCGCGTGGCAGTCTTCGCGCAGGTGAATACACCGTGATGTTCCGTCATGGCCAGTCCCATTTCGAAGCGTACCGGCACGCTGATCTGAAAGCGCTGCTCGCGCTGGCGGAGACGGTTCCGCTTGACGTGCTGCCAGCGGCTCCTAATCCGGGGACGAGGTCAATGCCATGAAACGCGCGAATCCGGTTAGCCCTGATCTGGCTGTCCCTGCGGACGAAGCTCGGGCCTCGTTGTGCGACGATCGGTGCCCCGCGAACCGGAAATCAACGCCCGAAGCGAAGGCGCGAAAGGTTTTAAGGCTCGAACGCGCGCGGCAGCAGATGCTTCTTCGCCGGATGGAATCGGTTCGGGCGGAGATGACCATTCTGGAAAACGTACTGCGCGAGTTGTTGTCCGATCCCGCATTTGTCGCGCTGCTCAGAGGTCAGGGGTTTGTGACGATGCCACGCCTGCTTCGGGACCGGCTGGAGGGAAGGGATTCATGACAACCGGCCGACCTGCGAGATTCGTTGCCCGGGTCGCGGAGGTCGCGGACGGGCAGGCCGCTCCGGCAGGCATCTGTCCTGAGGCGCTCGCCGTGCTGGCCGGGTACCGGCTACCGGAGCGCGCCACTTCAGCGCTCAGGCGAATGACAGGGCCCCGTCAACTGGCCGCAGCGCGCGTGATGGCTGGCGCGGACAACTGTTCCGGCGATCTTGCGCGTGCGTTGCTCGCGGCCACGCCCGCATCACAACGCGCCGACGATCCGCGCGGTAGGCAGACTGACCGCCATGGCGCAAAACTGCTTTCCGGGATGGAAAAGGGTCTTACGCATATGCAGGAGACAGTGCGGTCCCTGACACCCGGTTATCACGATGACCTTTACTGTCTCGCTCTGGCCGCGAGCTTCGTCAGGAGCTGGATGCGCGACGACGTGGTCATGGCATGGCTGCACTCACACGCCCCGGGAGCCTCCGCGACACTGCAGATACAAGTTCGCCGAGCTTCGGAGACGGCAACTGTACCAAAGCGACGGATGAAACTGCCGTATGCTGCCGATGTTTAGACGACGCATATCAAGCGAGGCTGAACCGTGTGCGAATCGCCGTCAGTTACTGCTCGCGGAGGATGTGAAGAGGAGTTCGCGATATCACGTCTGCGGTAAACATGAGTAGATGCGGTGGCGAGCTCGACTACCGGAAGGGCGGCGTGGCGTTGCTCGTCGACGAGGGTCGCACGCTAAGGCTGTGGGGTAGTGAGAGCGAGGCGATCCAGATTGCGCTGCGCTTTGCGCAGCAGAAGCTCGGCAGCACGCGGTCACTGTCCGGACCCGCTCACTTCTAGGCGGCCGCAGCGCCCGTGGCGGCCGACACTGGCATGCGCATTGTATTTGAGCGGCCGGAGCCGGAGAGTATCCGAGAGGTGCGTGTAGCAGAGATCGATGCCGAGGCGCTGGAGCGTCGGGCGGCAGCCAGTACTCCGCCTGGTTTTCTGCGTCCCGTGGGATATTCTGCTTCAATGGGCTATGCGGGAGGCCATTGCAGCCAGAATGACCGGCAGCTCGGCCGGTTTTACGAAATGGTGATCGAAACCGGCGCTAAAAGAATCGAGTCTTTCGGCGTGTGCGTGCAGTGTGGTTACCGCCAGCAGTAACGGGCGGGGAATGAAGGCCATCCGCCTAATTTCTCTTGCAACAGTGTGCCCGTCCATTCCGGGCATCTGGATATCAAGCATCACGATGTCAGGGCGCGAGGCGCGGTATGCGGCCAGCGCGGCCACGCCATCGGCAGCCGTCTGAATGATGTAACCGTGTGCTTCGAAGAACAGCACGTAAGCATCGACCAGTTCCCGGTCGTCATCCGCAATAAGCAAGCGCCCGGCTTTCACAGTGGACATCTGATTTGGTTTTCCGGTTGGGCACTGGTTGAACGCCTAATTCCTGTCGGTGATTTGATGGACGCGCAATTTATGGACCCGACGGCATAGAGATCGTCAAATGTACAAAAGAAGTTCAGCCGATGCGTCATACTGGCTCTTTCGGCTGCTTTGAGTTCAAACATGCGACTGGCTGACTTCATCGTGCGCAATATGGAAACGATTCTGGTTCAATGGGAGACGTTCGCCGCTACGTTGCTGCCGGCAGCAGTGGACATGAAATCGCTCGCGCTGAGGGACCATGCGCAGCAGATTCTGCACGCGGTGGCGAAGGATCTGGCGACGGCGCAAAGTAGGCAGGCGCAGGCCGAAAAGTCGATGGGGCGAGCGCCGGTCCCGGTTGGCGCTCCCGAGACAGCTGCGCAGACGCACGCCCTTCTGCGGGCGCGAGATGGGTTCGATATCAACCAGTTGGCTGCCGAATACCGCGCCTTGCGTGCAAGCGTCCTGCGACTATGGATGGACGAATGTCAGCCGGACGTGACACATGCGGACGATGCCATCCGGTTCAACGAGGCTATCGACCAGGCGCTGGCCGAATCCATACAGTTCTTCAGCGCGCAGGTGGATCAGGCGCGCAATCTTCTGCTTGGCATGCTCGGGCATGACATGCGCAGCCCACTTCAGACGATCCAGATGACAGCTCAGCATCTGTCGGCATTCAACGCTGGAGAGCAGGTATCCGTAGCCGCATCCCGGTTGATAAGAAGCGGCGCTCGAATGCAGGCACTTCTGAACGATATGCTCGATTTCAGTCGGACCAGGCTTGGCTTGGGAATCAATGTGACGCCGACTGGCACCGATATGAAGAAACTGTTCGCCGATGAACTCGACCAGTTGCGGGCAGCGCATCCAGACTGCCAGATCAATCTGGAATCGGAAGGGGACTGCCGGGGAGTCTGGGACGGCCGCCGTCTGCAGCAGCTGCTCGGCAACCTGGTATTGAATGCCCTCAAATACGGAGCGCCAGACGCGCCCGTGCAGGTGGTAATGACTGGCGAAGAGCGGTCGGTTCGTTTCGAAGTCAGAAACCAGGGACCGGTCATAGATCAAATAACGCTTCAACGGATCTTTGATCCGCTTCAGCGTGGCCTGAACAACGGAATTTCAAATCACGCTGACGGCAGTCTGGGCCTCGGGCTGTATATCGCGCGAGAAATTGCCAGGGCTCATGGCGGCGAAATCGAGGTGCGGTCGGACAAGGCAGAAACGGTATTCGCCGTGTCTATGCCCCGTCTTCCATAGCGTTATCGTATATATACGCTGACCCGGCGTCGGCGTGCTTCAGGGGTGAGTTCCCATAGACGCAGAAGCAATCGCAAGTCACGATTGCGTCGCAAAGTCTTCGCTTCAAATCCTTCTCACTCACGATAGTCGGGTGAACGCCGGACTTATGGGGGTGGCTCTGCAGTTAGTGAACCCGGGAAAAGGCTGAGAGTCAATTGACGCGAGGCTCTTCTGGAGTCAGACGATAAGCGCTGGTTGCTGCTTTCTGCTGCGCTGCACTCGGCGCGTACGTCTACGGTTAAAACACGTAATGACGCGCATATCTTCGCTGCCGGTCTTGATGCATAGTCGGTAAAAACTAAGCTTGGGGGAAGTCGTGGTCTCTCTGATTCTGGACATATCAAAAGCCGAACTTCCTGACTTGCAGCGCGATCTCAAGGCGTTCGGTGGCGCAACACTGGTACAGGATGCTTGTTATATCACGCTCGGCATTAAAGCCCGATACATGCTGACGGTGGATGAAAGCTTTCTGGAACGCTTCCCCCGATGGAAACCCCACATAATCATTGATCACCAGCGCTAGCGCCTGCTGCACGAAGAGACTTTATCGTCCGCATCGTCTTCTCAAATGGCCGTTGTAGCTCATGAAGCTGCCCTCGAAGTCGGGCTGGATTGAAGGACCGCTTCGAGTCGACTTGCGCCGACTGCATCGGGCAGTACCCGGCCATCTACGGTCCTTCCACGGCCGCCCAAGCGAACGCTCATACGTCGGTTCCTCACTTAACTACTGACGGTTACAGATTGGACACTTCCAGGCGCGCGACATCGAATTTGACCCGCGACGCACCTCCAAGCCAGCCAGGCGTGCTTCAGGCACGCTGCATGCTACTCATGCCTGCCCAAGCGAGTGCTGACATGAAAAAATTTCCATTTTCTGAACCGCCTGTACTTTTCAGAGAGCGACGAATTCCACTGATGGGAAACTCTGCGCGCATCCTCATCGTTGACGATAGCCGGGCTAACGCCGAGGCATTGGCTGCGTCATTGGCGATTGATGGATTGGAGACGCGATTTGTGTCGAGTGGAGTGGATACAATCGAGTCGCTGGGTCTCTGGCAACCGCATGTGTTTGTCCTCGACATAACCATGCCGGAACATAGTGGTTTCGCTGTAGCACGTGTGCTGCGGGGTATGCCTTCGTCCCGCGATGCGGGCATCATCGCGTTTACGGCTTTGGGGAAAGCCGAGTTTTTGGCGACCGGCCCTGCGGTTGACTTTGATGGTTACTGGCAGAAAGGAGGCTCGCACGCGCCGCTTTTGAATATGATCAATGGGATGCTCGCATAGCCGAGGTTCGCCGGAGCCGCGACTGACGGATTAAGCGGTCGCTTTCGAAAGCGCAATTGGCAGTGCATTGGGGGCACCAGTTCGCACCAAAGTGCATCATGATCTAACCGGGGCTCGACCGCGCTAGTGGACTGCCTGCAAAGGGGTCATTCGTCCAGTCTGCGCCTGCCTGCAAGGGTGGCTCAGAAGCCGAACCTGACGACAACTCGAAGTGCCCTACGGACTGTCCAGCACTAATCGCCTGCTTCAGCCATTGAGGCATCGCCCCTTCGCCGCTCCAGCTGTCGCCATTTGCGCTACGGTAGCGGCCAGCTTCGGGCGCGGCCGCAAGTGCCGAGGCCAGATCATCTGGGCTGATACCGAAGTCATCCATGCGGTGACGGAGATAGGCAATCATGCTGTCCCGCTTGCGTTCGTCCATGAAACCTGTTCCTTTTAAATCGGTGTCCGATGTTTTTTTGAACCGCATGCGACACCGCGCGACTAGTGAGCCCGCCCTTCGCGTTTTGCGGTGTCAAACTATTCGTCTGGGCCCAGGATGACGTCGATAGACGCCTGGCCAGCGATCTCCGCGACGAAGTAAGCCCAACGTCGGGAAAACGGGCCGCCGCGGACCTCGATACGCTGGCCTGGTGCAGCCACTGCCGGGGCTTGAGCCGGTCCATCGATACGGAACCATGCGTCAAACATGTCTTTGGACGTGGGCACCAAGTCAACATCAATCTTAAACCCGCGATAGTTCAAAGTTCTCTGCATACAGCTCCCTCACATTCCACAATGCGGTTCAGTCCGCCACTTCACAGTCGCTGCACCGCGCCCACGTAGCTATTTGTCGCGTCTTTCAGTTGCTGTGCTGCGGCCTGCACAGGCGTGGGCAGCTCGCTCAGTGCGAGTTGGGTGACAACGCCGTCCAGCCGCCTGCGAAGCTCTATCACGAGGTCCATGACACTGGCGTCGCCGACACGACGACGATTGCTCTGCCTGGAACCAACCAGTGAGCAATCGACAAGACGATCAACCTTGCGGAAGTACGCATGCGCCGCCAGACGATGCCTCGCATGGAGCTCGGCGATATTTGACTTTGAAAGGCAATCTCTAACGACATCGACATTCATGCCAAAATGAACCTGCAACGCGTCGGATGCGTCAGCCCGGTGAAAACATGCGACCTGGTCAAACAGTGTCTCGCCATCCCCGTCGATCAGATCGATCCAGACCTCGCCGTCTTCGGGTGCCTGTCCCGAGGGATGAATCGCCCGTTCGTCCTCATTGGCGGCGGCGAGCATCCGGTGGCCGTCGACATCATCAACAGGCATCTCGAAAACCTCGACCAGTTCCCCGCTTACTGCGACCTGCATGACCAATAACGCCATCTCTGCTCCTTGTGTTGCGATTGACGGGAATAGCGTTGTGTCGATCAGGCGACCGAATCCCGTGATCCGGTTGAGTGACGTTCTAGTGGGCGCGAGCCCGGGCACCCTTGAGGCGCTTCATTGCGACGTTGTGTGACCAGTATGATTGGCGCGGGTGACAGGCATGGCGTGTTTTCACACATAATGTGGAGGGCTGCGCATCCGTCTGCGACGACACCCGGGCGAGGCGGCAAAGCGATGTCGGCAGAATGACACTGGTCCATTCGGAAGAAGGTGTTATTGCTGCGTATCGTTACGATCAGACGGTTGCTGCACTAACGGCCAGTCGATCTTCGACGCCGTCCATCTTGCCGCTCCTACGCGGGGGCGACTAGCCGCGACTGTCGACCCAGTCGCGTGCCCAGGTTGTAGCGTGTCCCAGGGCCTGCGTTTCGTTATCGAAATAGTCGAGCGCGTGGAACTTGTAGGACACTGGATCAGCGCAAAGCGCATCGCCCCTTACGAGCAGAAGGTTGGCGGAAAACCAGCCGTCCGGTAACCGATGCGCGGATGGGGAGACTGAGTAACCGTTGTAGTGGTGAATATGTTTATTATTTTGCATAAGCGATGACCGAGCGACACCCGCACGACATTTATGCCGTACAAGCGAAATAAATTGAAAATGGGGCGAGACGGATCGTGTCGAAAGACAAATGATGCGCACGTTGAAACACGGCGATCAGATCGGGAGCCCGTGGCTCCGCGAGGATACTAGTCAGGCAAACAAGCAAAGGGCCGGTAGACCGGCCCTTGAAATAAGTTACTGCGGCGAGATATTCGCGGCCTGCATTCCCTTCGGACCGCGCTTTGTCTCGTAGCTCACCTTCTGGTTTTCTGCCAGCGTCTTGAATCCGTCGCCCCGAACTTCCGAGAAGTGAGCGAAGAGATCGTCACCGCCAGCGTCAGGAGTAATGAAGCCAAAGCCCTTGCTATCGTTGAACCACTTAACAGTACCGGTATCCATGAGAATTCCTTGAAATAAAAATAACAGCTCCGTTGCGGAGCGAAAAAAACTTCAAGGAAGAGGAGAGGATAGCGAATACCGCGCAGAAGGGGCGGAAAATGGTGATCAGCAATCGAGCTTCTTGAATATTTCGAGTGTCACAATACCTCGGCAAGCCTGGACTGTCAACGCATATCTTGAAGCAGGCTCGCTATCGAGCGAAGCGTCGATGAGTTGATCATTGCGGGAAATTCTATTTCGGTCCGAGGAATGCTCCGCGGGCGCTCGCTCGCTCGTTAAGTAGAAACGACTGCCAGGAGCGACTTTTGGCTCGGACAAGCAAAGCTACGCAAATTGTGCGACCGTGCAAGCCTTCGAACACTTGTCGCGAGGTCCGTTCGGTAAGGTTGTGAACAAAATCGCTACCATGTAAGCGCTGCGTCCAGTCGTTGGCGCAAGTCCATCGGCCGGACCTTAGCAGTTAGCGGCCATCCATAGTGAATTGCAATGGATGACCGTAACGGGTCGCCTCGAGTCGGTCGTCGCCGGTCGGAGTTCGGCCAGCCCCAGCCTCTGGACCACTCCACTCATCATCCTACACATTGCTGACGGTGATCTGCAATCGCAATACATTAATAGAATGATAGATTTTGATCATATCCGTTGATCGACACTCAAGCGGGCTGATCGCGGCAACCCTCCCCGTGCCGCGATCAACGCACCGCAAGCGGAAGAAACTGCTCGGCGACAAGTCCGTTTGCGTAGTCCGACATGTGGTCGCCGTAGCTGTAGAGATATTTTTTATTCATCGTCATCGGACAGACACGCCGCTGCGGGTCACACAGCACGGACGTAGGGTCAAAGACAGTCAGATCGGGATGGCGTGCCTTTATCTGGTCAACGATGCTCCGGTAAGTAGATGTGCCGTCGAGATAACTGCGATAGCTGATTGCGCAACGTTGGGCCGGATCGATATCCGACACGCCGAGTACGTGACGCACAAACGACCATGCGAGCGGCCGTCTGTCCATGCACTGCCGGGGATCGCGCAGTTCGGGATTGTCCAGCACGAGCACGACGCGCTTACCTGCGTGCAGCAAAACGGCAATCGCGTTACCCAGCCCGTCACTCGCTGCAGACATCGCCACCTTTGACGAACCGTCATACGCGAATTGCGGACCGACAATATCCCGGCTGGCTGCAACCAGCACGACAGTCGTCAGCGCTGGGTTGCTGAGCAGCGTGCGCAACGCGACGGTATTCGCCTTGCGACACTCGTTCGCATCATCCGATGCATTCGAAGCGATTTGATGGACACCAGCCATCGGCGGACAGCTTGCGCGCGCAACCAGCGTCCAGCTCATGCCGGGCATGGACTTTCGTACCAGCCCCCAGTACAGCGCATCGGCCTTGCTGTCACCCCACACCGCGAAATGGGACGTTGCTCGTTTGTCGGTCGCACAGAACTGAAACAGGTGCCGGTCAGCAGACGACACGCCGCACGTAAGATCGACGAACTCATGACCCGCGCCCAGCGTCGCCGTGGTGACATCCGCATCCGGGCTGTATCCTTTTCTGAATCCCAGTCCGTCACGCTGATACGTCATGCCGCCGAGATACGCGACGCCGAGCATCAGTATGCATGGCGTGATGAGCTTCCATCTGGCCGGAGCCCCGAGACGGATTGGTCGCTCGATTTGCACGGTCGTCAACCACGCCAGCACGATGCTCACGGTGATAATGCCAGCCCGTACTGCCACTGGCGGTTCGCCGCCTGCGACGATGAAACAGAGCGACAGCAGCGGCCAGTGCCACAGGTACAGCGCGTAGCTGATTTTTCCGAACCACACCGCGACCCGATTACCGAGCAACAGCCGGTTCGCAACCCCTTTCGGACCCGCTGCAATCAACGCCACCGCGCCTAGCACCGGCGGTATCGCGAACCATCCCGGAAAGGGCAGCCCGGAATTCAGCACGATAAACGAGACCGCGCACAGCAACAGACCGATCGAGGACGCACTATGCGCGTTGTCGTTTCGCTCCGCGCATCTGCCGGAAGCCGCGATTGCGAGCCCGGCGCCTGCGGCCAGTTCCCACATGCGGCTTGTTGGCCAGTAAAACGCGGCGCTCGGATGATACTGAACCAGCCAGATGGCCGATACGAATGACAACAATCCGGTTATTGCGCAGACAAGCGCGACCCGACGCAGCCGAACGGCGATATACATCAGGACAGGCCAGACAATGTAGAACTGCTCCTCGACCCCAAGAGACCAGAGATGAAGCAGAGGTTTCGCGGAAGCGGTCTGGTCAAAATATCCGGCTTCCATCCAGAACGCCCAGTTCGAGACGAATCCCGCGCCCGCAAGCACGTGCTTTCCCAGCTCGCGGTATTCATCGCCGGTCAGGCAGAACCAGCCCATCGTCCATGTCGCAAGCAGTACGGTCACGAGTGCGGGGAATATCCGCCGGATACGGCGAGCATAGAACTGGGCCAGCGAAAACTGTTCCGCCTGCATGTCGGCAAGCAGGATGCCCGTGATCAGATAGCCGGAGATAACGAAAAACACGTCGACACCGGCAAAGCCACCCGGCAATGCGGCAGGAAACGCGTGAAACATAACGACTGCAAGGACAGCAAGCGCGCGGAATCCGTCAATATCGGCGCGGTAAGCGTGCGAACGGGCGACCGCAGCGGCCGCTTCGGGAAGGGTTTTAGTCATGGTTTCGCGCGGAGCTAGTCAGGAAAGCCGACTCACACCACGCCATAATATTCGTCAGGACGAATATTATTCCACACCACGCCCTTCAATCGTCCTTGCTGAAACCAGACACTTCCTCGTCAACAGAGGGAGCACAAGGTTTGAGCGATATGAAGCAGCTCGCGCGGTCGATTGGTTCGGCGATTGCCGCTCGCCGCAAGGCACTCAGAATGACCCAGGAAAAGCTTTCTGAGCTAATCGAGATAGAACAGCCGTCGCTCTCGCGGATAGAGCGCGGCACGCTTGTTCCCAACATTGAACGGCTTGCTGGTATCGCGGAAATACTGCAATGTCGCCTTGCGGATTTATTGAGCACTGCCGGAACTTCACCGCTTGATCGGGCAATCAGAATTCACGAAAAACTTTCGCCCTTATCGCCCGCGCAGCAAGAAGCTATAGAACGGCTTGTGGATGACGCCATTGCGCTACTAGATGTGCCAGCAGCCCGTCGTCCGTCCCGTAGCGGCTCAAGGCCCAGTACGAAAGGAACCTGAGCGTCTGCGGCAACTGCCCTGAGTGTTGTCGGCGATGCTTCGCCTGCGCCGACCGGCGAGCGCGGCGACGCCCCCTGAAATCAACGCCCCCGATTCTGCTAGACCCGTTTCCGGGTATCTGCCGGTGGGTTGTTGCGCGACCGTCAACCGGCGTGAAGCATGCGGTTGACGGCGCGCAAATCTGGATGGATCAGGCGACCCAGCCCATCAGGGTGCTGCAACCGACCACCGTGCCGATCAGCAGCCCGACAGTCTGCGGCCCGACGCTCCAGAAAATCTTTGCCCCGAGCATTCCCTGCAGGCCAGCGCTGGTGATGATGATGTCCGGTTTCGCTGCACGGCGAATCACATTGCCGATTCGCACGCCGACTACGCCCAGCAGTGCGCCAGCAATCCAGACGAAGACGAACTTGAGCGCCAGGTGCTGGGTGTGCTGTGGCATATTGGCTGCCGTTGCCATGAATGAGATCAGGATGGCGATGATCGTCCAGAGCACCGCGCCGAGGCGGTTTTTTCTGACAGGGCTGCTAGCTTGGTTGTTGCTGGTTTCCATGTTTAATCCTTGTTGATAGACAGTGAAGTACAGATGTCGATACGCGCCGGGCGAACGCCGTTGCGCCCGGAGAGGGAGACGGTTGAGGTAACTACGGCGGCTTCGAGGAGCGTTTCTCGCGGATCGACACTGCGCCGTCGAGCACCACGGAGAACGTTTCTCGCGCCGTGATGTAGGTTCCATACCGGGCGCGTTTGCCGGTAGCAGGGTTCGCGTAATCGAGGCGTGCGTTGCACGTCGCCATGGGTGCATCGCGCTCCGCCGGGTCGAGGATCAGCAGCGCATGGGGCCGGAATCTGAAACCCTGCGTGCGGCCCTCGCTGCCCACGACCAGCACGGCGTGCGAAAGGGACTGCCCGATCGGTCGCCAGCTCGCGATCACTAGGTGCCCACGCGACAGTTCCTGTTCGCAGAAGTCGACCACATTGCGGTGAGCGGCTTCGATAACGACGGGTTGCAGGCCCCAGTCACACTCCCGTATGACTCCAGCGACTTCCGTGAGGGTCGCACCCGTGAAGTACAGCGGCGCAGCCCGGCTCCAGAGATCGGCTTCCTTGCCCCGGCGTCGCCACGACACGGCAGCCGGGTCGGCGATGCGTCCGAGTATCGTGAAAGCGCTGGCTATTGAGTGGAGCGCACACGCCGCACTCCAGGCCCCCTGAAAAGAGTGAACAGCGAATTTCGATCCTGCCCGTAGCGTCTGTCCGGGCGTGAGACGGGGATGGAGTCTTTGCACGACGAACCCCCGCATCAGTATTCACCCGGCAGGAGCACGGTGCTGACACTTCTGTCACGCTCCGTGATGATCCAGACACGTTCCCGCGAGACGCCAATCTCGTAGCAGGACAGAATGCGTAAGCTGGTAACAATCGCTTCGAGATTGAGTCGCACATCCCCTGTACAGAGACTTCCGAAATCGCCGTTCTGATGACGCCACAACAAAGTCGTGACATTGGTACCGGTCCGATCCAGGACATCGATTGCGCCGGGTGTGGCCACGACCTGCCCGAGCGATAATAGTGGATGTGGCAGACTATTGGGTGCAGCACTGGATTTCATGGCTTAGGTATCCTTAATATTTGAGGCGAGTGTCTTCAGCGGATGACTATCCGGTTGCGGGCGCTGGAGTGGAAAGACTGAAAACGCGAGGCTGCTGCGGATGCGTTTCAGGAAAACGGGGTGCTACAAGAGAGGTCGTCGGCGCAGTTCAAGACGCGAACCGAGGGAGAACAAGAATTAGCACAGGCAACAGCAAGGTAGAGGCGATAAAAACGTGTTTTTTCCAGAAATTCGACAAAAACAGTAATCTAACTGCAATTTGTTGGTGAAAATGTAACACAAATCACGAAAAATTGATAAACGAGCCAGATCAACCGGCCGCAAATCGGTAATTTTTGCCACTTCAGCGGAGCCGTGGCATTTTCGACGCTTCCGGGACCGCAGAAATGGTCTTGTGGCCCGCTTTCCCGGCCGCCAGCGGCTTGGAATCCCTTGGTCAGGGGTTTGGGGAAGGGTGAGACCATGCGGGGCGCTATGGCCCGGATTTTTTGAGTTGGCGGAATTGCAAGAAATGCTGCGCCGCCGCAATCGCCACCCCGTCACGTTCTGCCGTGAAAGATTGGACCGTTTTGCTTATTTTTTAAGCAAAATTTGCGTGTCCAGGTGTTTTCAAGTGGTTGGCAGTCCGAAACCTGCTCCGTTGCCTTGATCGTCGTCGGTCCAATGCGGCCGGTGGTACTTCACAGGTTGTGTCTCGCCGCTGTCGCGAACACCGGCGCAATCATGGTAGTTAATAGCTACCCCCGGTAGCCACTCAGGTGTCCGGCACGGAGATGCATTGTGGTGTAACGCCCGGTTCCCGAAGGTCACACATAGGTTGCGTGGCGAACCGGTGGCCGATGATGACGCGGTGGCGGCACGTGCTTACAGCGGCGAACCAGATGTCCACGATACCAGACGCGCTTGCACACGACGCCCGGATGCGCCTCCGCGGTTGTTGGGAAAAATGCCGTTGCCGACGCAACCAGCAAGATCAACGAAACGAGTTTCTGCACTGTACCCCCTGCTCAATGCGAGTCATTTTACCGGGGGCTTCTCCAGTATATTCAGTCCTCGGCGATCTACCGGCAATGTGATAATGGAGGTAGCATCCGGGCAACGATTGCGTAAGCCCAGCCACCCGTAACCAGACCGGATTCAGGGCCACCTTGGACTATCAAGTTTCCTACGAGCACAGCCTCGCGAGCGCACCGAACGACTTCATCGTTCAGGTGCCGTCGCAGTTGGTCGCCGATGTTCCTGTGACCGTGCCACGTGCCTTGCTACCCGAATTCCTCGCCGATCTTATTCAGCAGCGTTCGCCGACGATTGGACGAATCCGCAACTTGCGCATCCTCTAAAGCACCCCCAGCACTTGGCGACATTTTCAACGAACGAGACGCGGCTATCCGGAGACGTTCAGCGCTACATGGTTGAACGTCCGTAGGTCATCGCAAATGCCCCATCATGCGGCACGGGAGTATCCATGTCACTCACGATCGACGTTCCGGACAGCCAAGACCTGTTCCACTATCAGGCATGGACTGATCCAAAGTGCAAAGAACGTCTTGAAGCTACGTTGCGCGATCAGACCATCTATCTTTCAATACCTGGTCAGTTCAACGATCCGTGGGACTGCAAGCCGTTCTTTGACCTCAAGTGCCTCGAAGACCCAAAGATTCGCGACGAACACATCGAATACTTCATGCGACTTGGAAACGACACCGATCCTAACCGCGCCCAATTTATGCGTGACAATCCCTTGTTCCTCCAGAAAATGGTAGTTGACTGCGCCAGTGAAATGGCTGAACAGATTGACCGTGAGTACCGGGTGTACTGCCTGACACCATCTGACGCCAACCTTTTGATGTGGTCGCACTATGGTGAATCACACAAAGGGATATGCCTGCAGTTTGACGCGCGCGCACCGTCCATTGCTCGGGCGCTTTACAAAGTTAAATACGAAGCGGAATTGCCGCGCGCGCCCCTGACGGCAGATGACGATGCCACTGCGGAAACGGCGCTTCTGACAAAGTCATCGGCGTGGTCATACGAGGAGGAGCGGCGGTTGATAGCCAATAGAGAAGGATATGGCACGCGCGGACTGGTAGTCACGAAGGGCGGTCACCTAGATATTTCCGATGGAGCCTTGACGGCAATCGTTGTCGGTTGCTCGTGCCCCGGGGGGCAGGAGATCGTAGATATGGTAAAGCACCATCGACCTAACATAACGGTCCGGAAAGCGGCGCGACTGCCTCATCGCTATGGGTTGAGCTTTACGCCGATTTACCTTGGAGCGTAGTGGCTCCGGTATTCCTTAGTGTCACCGGCTGGAACCGGTCGTTGGCGTACATGCTGCAGAACGGCGGAAATCACATTCCTAAGGGCCTTTTGACGGTGCGTGATCGATGGCCCCGACACGCATTGCCACGAGACATACGCGTGCCGAGACGAGTGAAACGAGCAGCACCGTCCATTTAACCGGCACATAGTTATCGTCTATCCTCCGGATCGCAGTGGCGGATATAGGCGCGACGCCTTTATCGAGCATTAGTGCAACCCACTTACCCGCGTGCCGTAGCAGTGGTAGCGGCATCGTCCGGTCCGTCAATCGATGCAGTTGGACTCACCTGCATCGAATGGTCATATGCAAATGTTGGTCCGACGACGTCACGGTCAGACATAACGAAGACGACTGTCGTCATCGCGGGATTATCCAGCGGCTTGCGCAGCGCTTTCCGGTTGGCTGCCCTTTAGGGATGCAGCCTCATCTTCCGCGATCTGCCAGCGATGGGGGGTGCTCTCAGCCAACTTGCCCAAGGACGTGCATGTAATCGTCAGGCCGAGTCTTCGAGCACTGATCCCTGCACTGCCGACCACCCCGCGGTTTTACACCTGCATAAGGCTTGATTGACGTGAATGAAGGTTGACGCGCCTAGTTGATATCTGTTCCGACTCGAAAAATATCTACCCACGATTCACTGAGCACTGCGCGGGTTGAATTCCAGCGCATTGCTAAAGAATGTCGCGATTAAGTCCGTTATATCGGTTGGGCCTGCCTTTCCAGTTATCTGCGTCGGTTGCGCATCTTTGCAGAGTTCAATGCCAGATTGGCAAACAGAACAGTGTGGAAGCTGCCAGCCATTTCGCGATTTCTATATGCAAGGCGAATATGGGCAACATGGCTTGAAATCTCACCGTCTTCGGGTACGGCGCGTGTCTTCAGGCCTGATAGTGGATCGGAAGTGTTGTCGCACGGCGGCAGATCGCGGCGATCCCATCTAGGTTAGAAATCTCTAAAAGAGCACGGAATGGCGAACTCAAAACGATTGATAACTTGGTTTTCGGACTTCGCACGAGAGAACAAAATATGGGCGCTTTCGATCGCAGTGCCATTGCTCGGCGCAATTCCACTGTACATATATTCAATGAGCATTGGTCAACTGCCGGATTTTTCGCTAGGCGACCTGACGGGAGTGCTCATCGCATCTTTCCTTACAGAGATGATCGTTGGAACCGTAATGGTCGTCTATCTGCTTTTCGCCGGGTTTGCAGCCCGGAAAGCAGTGAACGGCTTCTATCCCGATCCGCACATCGCAGTGTCGGACAGTAGCAATGCTCCGTCACCCGTCGCGCTGGATACCCATCGCTACCTGATCAGGGGTAACTTTATTGTCGGCGTGACGATCTTCAGCGTGCTGTCATGGTTTGGCCTAGCGACGAAATCGTTCGATAGCTGGTTGGCCCCGCAGCATCCGGGCATCGCGCGGTGGGCCTATGCGCTCTCGCTCTCCTCGGTCGCTCTGCTGGTGCTGGTCGACTGGCGACGCGGATGGCGCCTTCTGAAATACACGCTGTTTGCGTCTCTCGCGGGTTCGGTTGCGTTTCTCACCGTATTGGCGATCGCTTACTTGGACGGCTACGCGGTCCAGTCACCTACTGTTCAGATGCAGCCTTCCTCCACGTCTGATTCGTTTCGCGACGTGAGCGTCTGGGTAAGCGATACATCCGCGCGCCTGCTGGGAGACTGGCTCGTCGTCACGGCACTGACAGTCGCAATTGCTGCCGCGTCCGGCGCGCCCATTCTGGCTCGTATTACTCGCGCGCGCCGAAGCGCCAACAGATCGGGAGGCACGCCGCGCCCGTTTTTCAAGAACGACTCGTGCAAGCTAGTGGCCGCGAAGATCGCTGCCTCGTTTGTCTTCTGCTTTTGCTCATTCATGATATTTCTGTTCTTTGGCATTGTTGTCGATGCCAGTCCGCTTCACACGCAGACTGTGACCGCATTTGTTGGCGGGAGTTACCTGATCATGCTCAACTGTGGTGCGTTCGCCGCACGGGATTGGGGGCAACGCGCCTGGCTCTGCGTCGCAACGTTCGCCATCGTTTTCGTTATTGTCCCGCTTCAGAGCGACAATGCGACACTTCTTCCGAAGATCGTCGTCAAGTCGCTCGGCTTCGGAAACGTGCATGCAACGGATATTGCATTTTCGGGTCTGGAATGTTCGACGCTAGCTTCATATGGCGTCTACTGTAATGCGAAGAAGGACACCAGCATCGGCATCACGAATGTCAACATTCTGAATCGACTCGGATCAACGGTTCTGGTCGAATTGCAGGTGCGAAAAACTGCAGAGCCCTCGAAACTACCGAAAACGGCGCAGTTCAGTCAACAGGCGTCTGGCGTCACCACGGTGGTGGAGCCACAAGTGAAATACAGAACGCTGGCGCTGCCAGCCGACGCGCTAGCGAAAAAACATATCGCGAGTTGGTATCGCTGTAATTCGATGCTGCTGGAACAACTGCGTGCCGATGATCCCGCCAAGGCCGACGCATTAGCGTGCGTCACGCTGAGCGTGCCGAAAGAGCAGGTGCTCGGCAATTCCATCAGCGGCCCTGCAACCTATTCCGGAGACTTCTCGAAATACGTTAGCGTGTCGAGCGCGCGGGAAGCGAAGTGAGGCTTGTGAGCGCAGGTAGGAATCTAGTAATCCCTTGATGTTTTCCCGCCCGACAGGGTTCGCGCTGTGCACAATGAAGTGAAAGTCGTGCGCGGTGAATTTGCGACCCGAATCTAGGTCTGTCTCGAGGAGCCATTTGACGACGCGCATACTCGTATCATCGCCGCCTAGACCATGGTCGCATGAAATCAGCCCGGGACTGCCGAAGAAGCGATACGCCCGATCGCTTCTTCGGGCGAGCGCGCAACCAACCAGCGTCGAATGGCTCGCGCACATCGTCTATAAATAGCCGGTGAGTCAACGGTCCTTTCCCACGGTTTTGTCTAATCTAGCTGCAGCATTGGCCGCTCCTCACGGAGCAGTGCCTCGACCTGTGTATTTTGCTCACTCGCGCCGAATTCGCTCAGGTTCTTTCGCTTCTTGTCGAAAAACAGGTGGTTGACCGGGGGAGTATTTCTTGAAAATTATCTTCAGTCGTAAGGGTTTTGACGGCACCGCTGGAGGGTGTCCAAGCCCTATTGTTGACGGACAACCATTGTCGCTACCGATTCCGTCGAAAATGCCGACGCCAACGCGGTTCGGCGACCTCGATGGAGCGTATGGCGCACTGGTTACTGACCTGACTGGTGGGCGGTTGTCTTCTGCAAGCTGGTGTCATCTAGACCCTGACATAGTGCAAGACACCCTTCCGCGTCGCCCCGGATGGCGCGGCGCGCTTGGCCAGGTAGCTGCCGCGCAAGGGCACCTCGCGAAGCAGGTGGTTGGTGTCGGCGATCTGTTCATCTTTTGGGGGTTGTTCCGGCCCGTTGAGCATCGCCAGCGATGGACCTTTGTCGGCGAACGCGAGCACCGCGTTTGGGGATGGTTGCAGGTTGGGGAGGTTATTGATCTCGGCCCCGATGGATCGCACGCGTTAAATGATAGGCCGTGGCTCGTGGATCACCCGCATGTCCGTGCCGGATGGAATGCACAGAACGTCCTCTACGTCGCCGCCGATCAACTTGTGATCGGAAGCAAAGAACTCCCGCTTGCGGGATGCGGCACCCTCAATAAGGGATACAGATTGTCACACGGTAGCGCGACGCCATCGGTTTGGCGTTCTCCGGATTGGCTAAATCCGTTGCAAGGCGGATGCGGGATGACGTACCACAGCCCGGAACGATGGTCGGCGGATGGGATAGTCCGATGCGCCGCGCGCGGGCAGGAATTTGTCGCCAATCCGGAGCCCAGCCCTGAAGTTCATGCTTGGCTCACAGCATTATTAACGGAGAACATTCAATGAGCCGCGTCTGGCGATATGTGCTTAGAACCGACAACGGCATGGCACCGTGTAGTGAAGACGGTATGCTGACTTTGACTTGCTGTAAGCCGATTATTCGGAGATACGCAAAGGTCGGCGAGTGGGTCGTCGCCTTCGAGCCAACGGCGCTCGGAGGCAAGGTCGCGTACGCTGGTCAGGTTTCAGCGGTGCTCCCCTTGGGTGACTACGAGAAAAGATATCGAGGCAGACGGGACGCGATCTATAGGTTGGAAGTCCTGGCTGACGGGCAGACATCCTTGACCCCGCTTCTGCCGGAATACCACCGTGAGGCGGATAGCCGTGCTCGCGATCGCAGCGGGGTGAACGGGCTGATTTTCGGCCCGTTCTGGTACTGGGGAAGAGATGCTGTTGAAGCTCCGGGAGAAATAGCCGACCTCGCTTACCACCACGTAGGACAATCAACGAAGGCTTCGTCTCCGGCGAAGATCGTCCTCCTTGAGGATTGGCTGTATTCGATGGGCCGACCGGGTGTACACGGCTCACCGCGTGATCCGATGCCAGTGGAAGCACTTGAACGCATCAATGAGAATTGTGGTTGTCAGCGAAAACCAAAGAAAGCGCGTCCGCTAAGCCGTTGTTAACATCGGGGCGCGAAGGATTTTGGACGGGAGAGCCACCTTGGGAGCTCCTTTACGTTCAACGAGGCTGCGTGTTAGGGGTTACTACAAGAATGGTCTACGTCACTCGCATTTGTCATAACACTTCAAACTGGCATTTCCCAACTGCCAGTGCTAAGGCAGAAAAGAAATCGTTCTTCACCCAATTTGGTTACGGACATGAGGAATGGTTGTTTCGGTCCGAATGGCAACTTGCGGGTTGGCAGTATGGATTCCTCCAAGGACTAAACGACAAAGACAAGCGGCTTTCGTTGCTTAAAAGTGGGGAAAGAGTTGTTGATGTCGTGCTCTTCGAACTCGTGGGAAAAAACTTGCGGCGTTATGTTGCTCGCGTCTGTCATGCCGAGATTCTAGATGACACTCAAGCTGAAGATGCCTTGCAGGAGTACAAGAAGCGTGGCTGGTACAAGCTCATGCTCGAAGAGATCGATGCGGTGAAAGGTGATCGAAACGCCTTCGGAAACGTGGCATGGGCATCGAAAATTCTGAACATTCGCTTTCGTGCCGATGATGTTGAATGGTATGCGCCAGACACATTTGTGCAGCGTAACGACCCAACGTTTGGCTACCGACGCTATACATTCATCCATCTTTCGACAGACGCCCACTTCCCGGAGACGATTAACCAGAGGCGGACGCGCGCTGCGCAGCACACACCGCCAAAGACAGACAGCTATTTCACTACGGGAAGTACGCGACGGGAGGTGTCGCCGGAGCATGGAAAAATGCAGCAGGTGCTCTTCGAGGAGCTGCGGAAGGAGTATCCCAATGCAAGCGTTGTCTACGAGGAGAACTTTGTAGATGTGACGGTGCATACGGAGGCAGAAACGATTTTCTACGAAATCAAGTCTGATCTGAGTACACGTCGAGTGATCCGCTTGGCTCTCGGCCAGTTGCTGGAGTATGCGTACTACTGGGACGTCAAACCGGAGCGAACCATTCGGCTAGTTGCTGTTGGACGCACGGAGCTAACCACGGATGATGAACGCTATCTCGGTTACCTCACCGAGAAGTTCAATTTCCCGTTTGAGTACCGAAAAGTTGAGCTGCCAATGGAACCATGAAAAGAGAAGCGCCTTGCGGTGAGCCAATCCGGTCTTAACCAACGAAGTTCGGGAGGCCATGATTTCGAAGCTTTAGTCCGGGTCGCTTGAGCGTGCATATTGAAACGAATCCGCATGGACTCTCCCAGCCGAACAGACGGAAACCGGATGCGATTGACTTTCGCAGTGTTCGGCCGGGCAAGACGACTTTGTTAGGCGATACGACCGCGGCTATCGCGGCCACGGGAATTTTCATCCAGGGCGACTCGCACCGGCTTGCGACGCTTCCCAAGATCGGGGCCGGTGCGCTTGAACTTTACGCCTCTATTCGCAGCGGATACGGTGCTTGGGCGAGAGCAGATCGCTTTGAGCGGCGGCGCGTCCCGCTCCTCGCGATGTGGATCGAACGCCTCGGCAGGGAAAATCCCGCTGCTGCGCAGCGCCGCGCATGCCTGATTCCACAGCATATCCGGCCGCCACCAGTTGGCCAAGTGCGATTTCCAGAACGTATTGATCTTGCGTACATCCGGCGTGCCTTTGTAGTGCTCGAGCGTTGCCTTCACCCCGCGATCACGGCACAGCGACATGAACTCATCTTCCAGCTTATTTGGCAACGCTGAACCGTTGATGTTCAGGTCGGCAAACGTGAAACGAGCGAACCGGTTCTCCAGTTTGTCAAGTTTGTGCAGCGGCAGGCCGCGCAACTTCTTGCCGCGCACTTCGACGCGTACAACAGGCGGCGCACCGTGCAACTGCTCTAGCTGCTTGATGAAGTTCGCCGTCAGTGGCTCGTTGCGACGGCCGTGCTTTGCAATGTTGAGGATCGCACGGTGCCGACGTTCGGCGTTCTTGTCATACACCGAGGTCATGTAGTCGCTTTGCTCACTGCCGAAATTATAAGTTTCGACGATACCTGCCGAGCTTACCGTCTTGCCGAACACGGTGAATTGCTGCGCGTTGCCGTAGGTGACCAGCATGCGGCTCAGATCGGCATGCACGATATCGACCGCGAAGTCGATGTGATTCAGTAACGCACGGCGCATCAGGCTGCGATACGACGGCCCGACAATGCGCGTCATGACATCATGAAAGTGCTCGACATCACCGACCGCGAACTTTGCCGGATTCATCGTCACTGAGATGCCACCTTTCTGGCGCTTGAGATCAAGCGCACCAATCTGCACCAACGCCTTCGATTCACCGGACAGAGGAATGTTGAAGCTGAAACGATACCGTTTGAATTTGACGTAAGCGGGTTTGCAGAAGCCATCGTCAATCTCTTTTTGAACGCGGCGACGAGCACGTTCGAACAACGCTTGGCGATCGACCAGCGGATCGCAGGCCCATGGCAACAGGAAGACTAGACCATCAACGACCGGCCTTTTCAGAGTGGGAGTTTTAATGCGCAACTTCATGAAGGGTCCTTCGAGAATTTGTTGAGCGGGCGTTCTTGTACGAATGTCGGTTGCATCAGTATCACGCGATCACGCGCATCGAACAAAACAACGCTTACTGGATGGCTATTCGATTCGAGAATGCGGCCGGGTGTGAACGCGCGTGCATGCATGTCAGCGATGCATGTTCATTTACAATTTTGGCGCGAGAGGGTAAGTGGACGGATTTGCGAACCACGCTGCGCTAAGCGTCCGGACTGCTACTACTATGAATATCTAATACATAGGGAGATACACTCTTATTAGACTCTTCGCGACCGGACGAGTGGATGCGTCTGTCCATCGCGCGGCAACATCAGTGCGGCGTTCTGCTGGAGAGTGTGAAGGGTGACTGAACCTTCGGCATGAGACGATGCTTCGAGAAGCACAACACCGACTGTACTTCGTCGTCGCGTGTGGCATTGATCGGCGTTGCGCCGGTTGCGTGAGTTGCAACCGGCGCGCACAACGATTACACGGGCGCGTCAGACTCGTCCGGATGATCAGGCGAGTCTTTGCCCGCATCATTGATTTCGAGCGCCTCAACGTACTGCGCAATCAGCTCGTCTGACATTGCCTGGCGACGAACTGGGCGCATTTGGTCTAGGCGACGCTTCACGCTCGACTTGTGCAGATCGACCAATTCGCCGATTTCTGCGAGCGACTTACCGGCAGCGCGTAGCTTCCAGATGAAGCGATCATGCAGCGACTTTGCGATGAACGGCTCGAACGTCCGGGCATAGCCATCTTCGGTAAGGGTCACGTTGCAGATCACTTTGCCGTAGCCGAGAGCATGCATGTCGGCGAGTCGCAACGCTTCGATAGAGAAGGCGAGATGTGCACCGGGGTCCGGTTCGCACGCTTCTACTTCGAGATATTCATCGCAGAAGTCTTGAATTCCCAGTATCGGTTCCTTGACGGGGCCGACGATGAATAACAACACGTAGGCCGCCGCTCTCTCCGCCGTTGCTCGAATTTCGCACATTCCGGCAATGAGATGCACTGACGATAACGATTCACATGATTGAGCGAGCGTTACCCAGCCGTTTTTGGCATCTTCGATGATAGGAAGCAGCGTGTTCAATCCCTCGTCGCTGCAGAAACTGAAATTTCGACGCGAGCCGTGGGCATTAAAGGTTCGCACAATCGCCGTTTTGGAAAAGGTTTCCAGTTCGGCGAGGGCGGTCAAGCCGTCCACTTCTGAAGCAGCACCGGAGTGCAGGGACAACATGAATTCGGCTTGGGGGGCAGGAGTGTCAGCGACGTTGCCAAAGTTCATGTACTGCACTTCGATTGCAGCGCGAGCATCGCGGAGCAAGTGCTTTTCGTGAACCACAATCGCCGCTAGGCCCGACGGCATCGGCTTGATGAACGAGCAGAGGAGTTCGGCTGCATCGACACGGTTCTTGCCGTTAGCCGACGATGCATTACGCGGCGTGTGGCTCGATTTGCCTGTCGTGAAGTTAGGCACCGAGGCCCTCGTTTCGCTTGCAACCTTGCGACGTTGAATGGTGCCGTTTGGAGGTGACACGCGATGCAGAGTCGGTTGTGTGGTCCGCGCCACATTCCTGCGAATCGGAGTGTCGTCGTTACCGGCGATGCGTTTCTTGACAGCGGCGGAAGCCATTTACGCCTCCACCGTAGGGGGCACGCTACCAACACGCCGCTTGGCGATGAATGCATCGACGTCTTCGCGGCGGTAACGCACGCAACGTCCGAACTTGTAGAAGGGTAATTCGTCGGTGAACTTGCCGGTGAACCGCCATTGCGCAGGCGTCTTCTCCGAGATGTTGAGCAGATCGGCGAGCGCGCGGTCGTCAAGAAATTCGTGCAGCAAGCTGCTGAGCAGTGGGGAGGTTTGAATGGTCTTCGTGGTCACGTTTGGCTCCTGTTGAGGTTGGTGAACGTGACCAATGTATCGAGAGATTTCCGAGGATTCTAGGCAGTATGGGGAAGGGGGAGATAATTCCCGCGAGCGAAAGGGTCTCATGTTCTTCCTATACCTTGCTGCTTTTTCTTCTTGTTCTTATGCGTGTTCATGCGGGCTACTGTAGCGTGTCCACCCGATACGACGAGATCGCTTGCCAGAGATAACCAGCGTTGGATTGTTTTGTAATCTACGTCACGAGCGTCGTCGGGAAATGGGTGCAAGGAAAAGTATCTCGCGAGAGCCTTTGCCATTGACGGGAAGAGATATTCGCGCGTGTTGGGGAGGTTCCATTCTCGCTCACCAGGAGACCAACGTTCGATGGTTTTCATTTGTATCTCCGTGAGCCCGATGTCGCGGAGCTGACCAGCCAATATGCCTTGCTCGGCTGATGCGATCGCATCAGCCATTCGAAGGATATAGTGAAGAGATTTTTGCCTGGCAGGAATCTTATTCCACTCTGAAGTTTGTGGCCTAATAACTGGCTTATTCAAGGCAGGCCACGGGACTGATCCCGGTCGGGCGTCGATAGCGGTACGACGCTGCGGTTCGTATCTTACGGTTTGGCCTCGGCCAACGGGCATGTATTCGCCAGCTAATAGGCCGCCGCTGCGATTGCCGCCCTCGAAGACCGCGGCAAATTGCTGTCGCAACGATTCGATCTGCTGGTCAAGATTGCCGGTCAGGCTGAGCCGGACGAGAACTTCATTGTCGACGCAGACGCCGGTGACCGGTAAGGCGACGCGGGTACCGATCGTCCATCGGTCGGGCGGGTTGATTACCTCGACGGTGTTACAGGCAAAGAGCCACGCGAGTTGGTTGTTGTCAGTGGTCTTGGTCGGAAGCCGATCCCAGCTATGAGTCGGGTCAGGCATCTGATTGATTTTCCACTTTCGCCGGACCGCGTCCTTGACTGGGTAGACGAAGTGGTTGCGGTGCAGTTTCGCGTAATCCTTATAGAGCATATTGGGGTCAACAGGGTCCGGCTCGCATAGGTAATGCGTTAGCGGGTCCATCGGGTATGGGCTTGCCGGTACGTCACGGAGAGCATCCTTGCAGACCTCATAGTCACGGGCATATTCCGCGTTGCGTCGGAGTAGTTCCCACGCCCAAATCGATGGGTCTTGGATTTCCGGGGTAGGATATTGCAGATCGTCGCGCCAGTCGGCACGGGCGATAAAAAGACAATGCTGGGCGTGGGCAGTGGGAGCGGCCATCGTGGCGGGTTCCTTATGGAAATCGATCCCGATGGTAGCAAAGGGGTAGCAATGGCGCTATTGCTCCGAATCAACCTCGGATTGTTTCGTGCAAGTATATGATTCTGATAGAAATTAAAAATTTGTCAGCGTGACTCTCCTTTGATCGCCGATCACTTTGTCGAGTTGCAAAGCGGCGCGCACGTGACCGGCAACATCTACTACCAGCAGTTGCGGATGGATTGCGGCGCCTCGGTGGACGGCAAGCTGGCGAGGCGTGAAGCTGTACAGATTGCGACGCCGATGCTCGTCGAAGTGGCCGATAGCGCGCGAGAGGAACGCAAGGCCGGTTAATCCGTTAATGAGCGATCAATGAGTGGCTAATGCGCGACCAATTAGCGCTTAACGAGCGCCCGACCGGCGGCTGAAGTCATGAACGGGCCAATGCGCCGCCAACAGGGGTTCACAAGCGGCCCGCGCGCCGCGTCAAATCGCTCCCGGCAGCGACTGGCGTTGCGTGGACGTGTCGTGACCGAGCACGTCGCCGCGTGGCAGCCGCGAATCGCGCAGAGCCCGCATTTGCCGTGCTCCGGCGAGATGTTCCAGCGCGCCGCGGTCGAGCGTGGCGAGCATGTCGCGTTCGGTGACCAACTGGCGCAAGGCCAGCACGATCAAGCCGACGGTCAACAGCAGATCGCCTGCAAACACCACCGCGTACAGCGCCGAGGTGGTGCGAGGATTGCCGTAGAACAGTGTCATATTGGCCCGGTCCAGCAGGACGAGCAGGAGCGGCACGATGACATTGAGCATCGCGATGATGCTGCCCACGACCACCAGCACACGTGCCGGCCCGAGATGCGGACGGCGCCGGCGGCACACTTCATACAGCGTCGCCGCGCGGCACGGCAGAAAAAACAGCGCCAGCAGGAAGGCGCGGGCGCCCAGCGGCGCGTTCAATGCCAGCATGCTCCCATGCAGCACGGCAAACACGGCCGTGACGGCAAGGCCGGTGCGCCACCGCGGCGCGGCGCCGAACAGATCGCGCGTGCCCGACCAGATCAGAATGCGGCTTAGCAACGCCAGCGTCGCGGTGGCCAGCATCAGCAGGTCGTTGGGCCAGATCTTATGCAACGCGAACGATGCCGTGGCGGTGGCAAGCAGATAAAAGCCGATGGCCCAGAAGCGGAAGGCGCCGACCTGCGCGAACATGCGCGAAAGCGCCGTCGTGATCAGGGCGCTGCACAGAAACAGAATCAGCCATACCGTTTGGAACGTCGCTACGTCAATTTTCATGAAATCTCCAGCCGCCAATCTGTCTGTTCCTGCTTATCGGTAAAACGGGGTCGCGCAGCGAGGGACACGGCGACGGACACCCTCGTGGCGCACCCCTGCGCGTTTCGAGTGGATCCGGATGCTCATGCCGCCATCATCCTCTCACGGAGCAGTTCACTGAAATCGTCGGCGCTAAGCGGCTTGCCTAGCAGGAAGCCTTGCATCTCGTCGCACATCATCGATTTGAGCTTGTCGAGCTGCGATTCGGTCTCGACGCCTTCGGCCACGACGTCCATCTCCAGCGAGTGCGCGAGCGCAATGATCGCGGAGACGATCGCGCTGCCTTCCGGTCCGTGCTCGTCGAGGCCGTTGGTGAAGAAGCGGTCGATTTTCAGTTGCTTGACGCGAAAGCGCTGCAGGTAAGCGAGGCTGGAATAGCCGGTGCCGAAATCGTCGATGGCGATTTCAAAGCCGCTTGCCTGAAACTCGCGGATCATTTCGATGGTTTTAGGCGCGTCCTGCATCGCGACGGATTCGGTGATTTCGAACATGATCTGTCCGCATTGCACGCCTTCCTCCTTGACGATCTCGAGCATCGTCGGGACGAGGTTCGGTTGCGACAACTGGCGCGGCGACAGATTGATCGCCACTTTCATCGACGGCAGGCCTTGCGCGACCCAGCGGCGAATCTGCCGGCAGGTTTCACGCATGACCCAGTAGCCGATCTGTACGATCTGGCCGGAGCGCTCGGCAATCGGCACGAACTCGAGCGGCGCCAGCGCGCCGAGCTGGGGATGATTCAGGCGGATCAGCGCTTCGGCGCCCGCCAGCGAGTCGCCGCTGCCATGGAACTTCGGCTGGAAGTGCAGCGAGAAATGTCCGGCGGTGAGCGCTTCATGCAGCGCACTCTGAATTTGCAGCGTACGCGTCGCGGCTTCGTTCATGCTTTGTTCGAAGAAGCGATAGGTGCTGCGGCCCGCGCGCTTGGCTTCGTACATGGCCGCATCGGCATGTTTGAGCAGCGTGTCGACGCTGTCGCCGTCGTGCGGATAGAGCGCGATGCCGATGCTCGGCATCACCTGCAGCGGCTGCGAGTCGGTCCAGATGCCACGGCGCATCCGGTCGAGCACGCCTTCGGCGATCGTGCCGGCATCTTCGCGTGAATCCAGGTTTTCGGACAGCACGACGAACTCGTCGCCGCCCAGACGCGCGACGGTGTCGCTGGCACGCACGCACAGCAGAAGACGCTGGGCGAACGCGGACAGCACTTCGTCGCCGGCCGAGTGGCCGAGCGAATCGTTAATGGTCTTGAAGCCGTCGAGATCCATGAACAGGATGGCGAACAGCGAGCGCTGCCGGCGCGCAACATGGATCGCGTGTTGGATGCGGTCGGTGAGCGTGCTGCGGTTGGGCAGGCCGGTCAGCGTGTCGAGCGTGGCGAGCCGCACGATCTGACCGTTCAGTTTCGATACCGAGCCGATCAGGAAGCTGGTGCGCGCATCGAAACGCGACAACATCAGCGTCACGATCAGAATTGCAAATGTGAACAGGATCACCGAGGTCGCCAGCCATTCCGCGTTCACACCCTTAGCCGCGCCGCACACGGCGCCGGGCAGAAACTCGGCGGCCGCCATGCCGGTGTAATGCATGCCGCTGATCGCCACGCCCATCACCAGCGCGGCGCCGAAACGTTTGCGCACGACGTGGCGTTCGTCGTCGTTACTGAGTGCGCGCGCCATCCATAGCGCGGCGGTCGAGGCGCCGATCGCGATCACCAGCGACGCGGCGAACCAGGCCGGGCGGTAATGGATGCCCGGCGCCATCTGCATGGCGGCCATGCCGGTGTAGTGCATGCCGGCAATGCCGAAGCCCATCAGCACGCCGCCGGCTACGAGCCGAAGCGGGGTAAGCCGTGTCTGGGTCGTCACAACCAGTGCCAGATACGAGACGCCGATCGCGAGGCCGAGCGAAAAAGCGGTCGTCGCGAAGTCGTAGCCAAGCGGGATCGGCAGCGAAAAGGCGAGCATCGCGATGAAGTGCATCGACCAGATCCCGACACCGAGCGCCGCGGCGCCGCCCAGACGCCACGCGCGACGCAGACGTACCGATGCCAGCATGAAGATGCGGCCTGTTAAATCGAGCGCCGTATAGGACGCTAGCGCCGCGACGAGGAACGAGATTGCAACCAGCCAAAAATTGTATGAGCTCTGCATGTTAAGTCCAACCGCGAAAGGGAAGCGGCTGAACCTGTTATCGACAGTTCGCGGCGTTTATTTAATTAATTTTCAATATGTTAGCGATAGGGCTCGATCACGCTTGGTCTGGCTGCGGCCTGGCGGTAATTGGACCGTTCTTCAAGCCAGGGTGAACCCCTCGTCGAGCCAGCCCGTGACGCCGCCGATCATCAATTTGACGGGCCGTCCCAGTTGCGCGAGACGCAGCGCGCCGCGTGCGGCACCGTTGCAATGTGGACCCGCGCAGTAGGTGACGAAGAGCGTGTCCGGCGGGTAGGCCGCGAGCTTCGACGCCACGATTTTGCCGTGCGGCAGGTTCAGCGCGCCCGGCACGTGGCCTCGTTCGAACAGCGCCGGGCTACGCACGTCGAGCAGCACGAAGCCGGGCGTGCCGCTCGCTAGTGCCGCGCTGACGTCGGCGCAATCGGTTTCGAATTGCAGCGACGCCTGGAAGTGAGCGACGGCGGCGGCGCTATCGGCAGCGGCGATAGCGGTGACGGGGTTGGTGGAGGGGGCCGCGGTGTGATCAGGCATGGCTAGGTTCCGGTAGAGAGTGAGCGTAAAGGCATCGCGAGGCGATTCAGGAGCCTTCATTGTCGCGGTACCCGAGCTGCCGGATAAGTGGCGTAATCGTCAATCTCCGGTAACATCACGCCATGCAAAATCATCTCGTTGTTGCACTGGCTTACGATCGGCTCTGTACGTTCGAATTCGGCTGCGTGACCGAACTGTTCGCGCTCGAACGTCCCGAGCTCGGCGTGGACTGGTATCGCTTTGCGGTATGTGCGAGTGAGCCTGGTCCGATTCGCGCCGCCGGCGGCATTACCGTCACCGCGCCGTACACGCTCAAGCTGCTGGATCGCGCCAACACGATTGTGGTTCCCGGCTGGCGCGATGCCGGCGAACTGCCGCCCGAGCCGCTGCTAAAGAAAATTCGCGCCGCTCACGAGCGCGGCGCACGCCTTTGTTCGATTTGCTCCGGCGTATTCGTGCTGGCCGCCGCGGGCGTGCTCGACGGTAAGACCGTGACGACCCATTGGCGCTACGCCGACACCTTGCAGCAGCGTTATCCGCAACTGCGTGTGCAGCCGGACGCGTTATATGTCGACGAAGGACAGATCATCACCTCGGCGGGATCGGCGGCAGGGCTCGACATGCTGCTGCATCTGGTGCGGCGCGACCACGGCAGCGCGGTCGCCAACCGGGTCGCGCAGCGGCTCGTGGTGCCGCCGCATCGCGAGGGCGGTCAGGCGCAGTTCGTGCCGCGGCCGATGCCGCAAGATGAAGGCGGCCGCCTCGCGAAACTGATGGACTGGGTGCGCCGTCATCCGGCTTTGCCGCACACCTTGCAGTCGCTGGCCGAACGGGCGGCGATGAGTCCGCGCACGCTGCAGCGGCAGTTTCACGACGCCACCGGCATGGCGCCCTACGAATGGCTGGTGCGTGAACGCGTGGCGATCGCGCGGGAACTGCTTGAGGCATCCACGCCGTTGCCCATGACGCGCGTTGCGGAACTCGCGGGCTTCGGCTCTGAGGAATCACTGCGACGGCACTTTCGCCGTATCGCATTGACGAGCCCAGGCGCGTATCGTAAGAAATTCGGCGTGCAAGCCGAGGCATAGGGCGGCTTGCAAACGGGCCGGTAGACGTAGGTCACGTCCGTGTTGCCGTTCTCGTGTGCGCGTGCCGTTTCAAACACGCGCTTGCCGATGTGAAAAATCATCCAGGGTGCGTGCATGGCAAGCGCTTCGATGCGCGCCGCATGAGATGTCGAATACGCGTCATGCCGGCTTCCGCGCGAGCTCAAACGTCACGAAGCGCCATAAGCCGGGCGTTGCGACTGGTTCGCGTGATTGAGTACCCGCACCGGCCGCGTGCGAGGGTTCGCGCAATCGCCGGTTTTCTGTCAGCATCACGGCCAGTGCCGTGGCAACCCGCCTCCAGCGTGTGGCGCATACGGCTGCTTGAAGTGCGTCTTTGAAACGCGTCGTCGCCACCGTCCTCTCCTGCTCATGAACGTCAAAATCACCGTCGCTGCTGCTGCCGTCGTCGTCACTGCTGCCGTTGCTGTGCTTACGCCCGCGCTCGCCGCGGCGCAAACGCAAGCCACCGCGTCGCGCGCCGAACTCTATCGGCGCAACCTGCTGGCGGGCAAAGACGTGCCGTGCCGCACGAACGCGTCATGCGCGGCGTTGGGCGTGGCCGCGCTCGAAGCCGGGCACGTCAAGGAGGCGCGAACGCTGGTCGAGATGGAAGCCGCGCTCGCAGAAGCCACCGCCCTGCAGGCCGACGAGGAGAACTCGCCGAAAGCCACCAGTTCGGCGCGGGCCCGCGTGGCGATGGCGCTGGTCCATCAGGGCGACGTGCAATTGAAGCTGGGTGCGCTGCCCGATGCCCGCGCCTACTACCGGACCGCGGTGAGCCGTGGCGGCGAGTACCATGACGATGCGCTGCTCGGTCGCGCCGCCGCGGCCGCGCGTCAGCGCCTCGAGTCGATCGCCGGCAAAGCCGTGGTGAACGGGGTGCCGCCAAACGGCGCGCACTTCGTCAGCTATATGTTTTTCGGCGCGTGGAACAGTATCGAGGTCAAGCCGGTAAAAGGGCGGCACGGCATCTACCGGATCGACGGCGACTTCGTGTATCCCACGGTGGGCGCCGACGGTCAGCCCAGCGCGAACATGGGCAACCTGTCGGCCTACGTGCGTTTTTATGACGGTGTGGCGCGCGTGCCCGTGACCGATGGCGGCGATGCGCCGCTCGACGCCACCGCGAGAATCACCAACCTCGCGGCTTATGACAAACCCGCGAACAAAGCGGCGGACAAATGCCTGATCGAGTTCAGGCTTTCCGCACCGGAGACGCTCGACGTAGAGACGCATGGCTCGCCGATGGAATGCGGTTTCGGCTTCAATGTCAGTGCGAACGGACGTTACTATCTGATGACAGGCTCCTGACGGTTCGCATGCTGCCGGCAGCCAGGCGCGAGTCCGGCTTTGCACGCCGGCTTCCCGATCCGCATCGCGTCTCTTATGATGCAATGGCTGTGCCCGTTTAACCGCTGTCCACAGCGTTCCCGCCAACGAAACTCTGATAAGAATAACGTTCGTCCATGCAAACCCTCTTCGACTATCCCGCACTCGTGTTCATCATTTCGTTCGTCGCGATGTGGTTGTCGGCGCGCGTCGGCGCGTCGGTGCTACGCAGATTCAGAAAGATCGACGAAGATGCACGCGACGACTTCAGCGTGATTCAGGCCGCTACGCTAACCTTGCTCGCACTGATTATCGGTTTCACTTTTTCGATGGCGGTAGGCCGCTACGATCAACGCAAAAACTACGAGGAAGAAGAGGCGAACGCAATCGGCACTGAATACGTTCGTGCCGATCTGTTGCCCGCCGCCGAAGCGGCTACCGTGCGAGGCTTGCTGAAGACTTATCTGGACCAGCGGGTGCTGTTCTACACTACCCGCGACGCCGACGAACTCGCCCAGGTCAACGCCGATACGTCACGCCTGCAAAACGTAATGTGGGCCGCGGTGAAGAACGCCGCCACGGCGCAGCCCACGCCGGTGGCGGCGCTAGCTGTCTCCGGCATGAACGACGTGCTCAACACGCAGGGTTATACGCAGGCGGCGTGGTGGAACCGCATTCCCGTCGCGGCGTGGACGCTGATGGTGCTGATCGGCGTGTGCGCCAACGTACTGGTCGGCTATGGCGCGCGCGGTCTGAAAGCGGGCGCCGGCTTGTTGCTGATCGTGCCGCTAATCGTATCGCTGTCGTTCATGCTGGTCGCCGATATCGACAGTCCGCGCGGTGGCGTGATTCGCGTGAAGCCGCTCAATCTCCATGCGCTCGTGGACTCGATCCGCTCGAATTGAGTCCATACTGCCCCCCGTTGGACTCACCGCGCGCCGTATGAAAGGAAACCCCATGTCCGATATCGCACATACCATCGCCAGCTTCAATACCGGCCGCGATCCTGAACGGCTCGCGATGAAGTACAAGCTCATGCGCAGCTCGCCATTCGTGTTTCTGCGCGGCACCTGTCATCTGTTCTACGAGCGCCTGCCGCGCGACAAGGCGCTCGACGATGCGCCGCCGGTGTGGATTTGCGGCGATATGCATCTGGAAAATTTCGGCAGCTACAAGGGTGATAACCGGCTTGTCTATTTCGACAACAACGATTTCGATGAAGCCTGCCTCGCGCCGGCCCTTTACGAACTGGTACGGCTTCTCACGAGCGTGCTGGTCGGTGCAAGCGACCTCAAACTGAGCCGTGCTCAGGCACTCGCGCTCTGCCACACCGCGGTCGATGCGTACGGCGGCGCGCTCGCCTTCGGCAAAGCGCGCTGGATCGAAGCGGAGACCTCTGTCGGCATGGTGCGCGATCTGTTCGACGCTCTGGAGAGCCGCACGCGCGCCCAGCATCTCGACCGGCGCACCACGCTCAAGGGCAAGACGCGCGTGCTCAAGGTGGACGGCAAAAAAGCCCTGCCGATCAGCGACGAGGCGCGGGCCACCGTCACCGCGTTCATGCATCAGTTCGCCGCCAGCCAACCCAATCCGGACTTCTATCGCGTCATCGACGTGGCCCGGCGGATTGCCGGCACCGGGAGCCTGGGGGTGGATCGCTATGCGATTCTGGTCGAAGGCAAAGGCTCGCCGGACGGCAACTATCTGCTCGATCTGAAAGAGGCGCTGCCTTCTTCGGTGACGCCGCATGTGCGCACACCGCAGCCGAAGTGGCACAGCGAGGCGCAGCGCGTGGTTGAAATTCAGCGGCGCAATCAGGCTGTTTCGCAGGCATTTCTGCATGCAGTCGATTTCAATCAGCGTTCGTACGTGCTGCGCAGCTTGCAGCCTTCGGAAGACCGGGTGGCGTTGAGCGCCTGGGACGACAAGCTGCCGCGGCTCGAAGCAGTGATCAACAGCATGGCCGAGTTGAGCGCATGGGGGCAACTGCGTAGCGGCGGCCGGCAGAAGTCGGCGATTGCGGACGAATTGATTGCGTTCGGCAATCGTAAGGACTGGCAATTGCCGTTGATCGACCTCGCGACGCAATGCGAGGCTCAGGTGAACGCCGACTGGAAAGCGTATTGCGAGGCTTATGATGGTGGCGCGTTTAATCTGCCGGCAAAGAAGTCTTAATGGCGGTCACCTTGGGCACTTGGCGCCGTGCCCAGGGCTTTGCATCGATCTTTGCGGCTGCCAGCGCATCTTGTCTTTTTACCTCTAGCGTCGACAGTGTGCAGATCGGATACTCGGCTTATCGACAGTCTGCGGAAGTAGTTCGCGTTGGTTCGATTTGCCCGCCACGGTAATAAGGTCACAGAGGCTACATGTGCAACGACTGTTAACTCCCCGCGAACATCGATTGATTGAATTTCTTATTTCGGTCAATGCTCCTTTGTACGAGGCGGACGCACCTCGCTGGATCAATCAAATTCAAAACTGTACGGTTTGTGAAGTCAACGTTCCCTATTGCCTCTCGATCAGCCACGGCGAGGAAACCTACGAAGGATGGGAAAACTCCCGAACGCTTGCGCGTGAACTGATATCCGTTGACGAAGGTGTACCGGTGCTTACCTACGCGATAGCCGATGGGACGCCGGCAGGCTTCGTGCTCGACTCCTTCAATATCGATAGGCTCGATGGAGAACCGCTTGTCGCCTATCCCGAGCCAGGTGACGGGCTAATGGTCGTCGAGGGCAACAAGCGTGTCGGCGGGGCAGACTTACGCCATCTATACGGTAAAACGGGCTCGTAAAGTACCTTGGCATGTGGCCCGTCAGCGTAACACCTGAGCGTCGCAGCACAATTCACTGCAAATCACCGGACAGTGCCAACAGCCTGTTGAATTGAGGTTCTGGCGACAACACCAATCCGTGCGCAGCGCATGACCGCGCCGCGCATGCCAGCCCATGGCCGGGTCCTAAAGGAGGAAAATTATGCAACGGGCTTTAGCGACCCACGAACGCCGACTACTGGAGTTTCTTCTTACCGTGAATAGGTCTTTTTATGGTGCCTACGCTCAAAGGTGGGAAGCCCAGATCAAAACCTGCTTGGTTCATGAAGTTAATGTGCCGTACTGCCTGGCTATCAGTCATGATGAAATCAGATTGCCGAGTGGCGGCTACACCACGCTCGCGCGTGAGTTGATCGGCATTGACGAAGGCGTACCGCTGCTTATCTATGCTTATGCGGTGCAGACGCAGGCCGGCTATGTCCTCGACTCTTTCGACATCGATCATCTCGATGGAGAGCCTCTTGTGGCCTATCCCGAGCCAGGCGACAGCCTCATGATCATGGAAGCGGGGAAACGCATAGGAGGGGCAGATTTGCGACACGTGTTCAAGGAGTCGGACCTATTGCCGCGCTTTAAGCTCCCGAGAGACCGCCTCGATAGAGAAGCTGGCTAACCATCCTGAGGCAGGTGACGGGGTAATGATTGTCGAGCGAAACAGGAGGTTCGGCTATTCACCTGACGGCCAGGTCGTTTCGCGGACCGGCACGGTTGCCAGGAACGGCAGTCCCTCGATCTGAACGACGCAACACGATACGAGTGGGCTCGATTCGCCCAAGATGAGGAAGGAACAAATGTCAAGACCACTCTCGGCGAAGGAGCATGCGCTGCTCAAGTTTCTGATCGAGGCAAATGAGCCGCTGTATGGTGACCGAACTAATCAATGGAAGACACAGGTTGAAACGTGTCTGGTACGCGAGATCGATTCTCCTTATTTCCTCGCGGTGGTTCACGAAGAAAACATCGAAAGAGCAGGACGCGACTCAATCACACTCGGCTACGAATTGGTGGGCGTCGATCACGGTGTGCCGGTTCTAATCTATGCGGTGGCAATGAAACCCCCCTCAGACTATTTCATTGATATCTTCAATGTGGACCGGTTAGATGGAGAACCGCTGGTTAATTACCCTGAAGCGGGCGACGGGCTAATGATTGTCGAGCGAAACAAACGGGTCGGCGGGGCAGACTTACGCCATCTATATGGCAAGTCGGGTTCGTAACGTGCCTTGGCATGTGGCCGGTCAGCGTAGCACCTGAGCGCCGCAGCACAATTCACTTCAAATCACTGGACAGCGCCAAGAGCCTGTTGAATTCAGATTCAGGTGACAACGCCAATGCGCGGCGCATGACAGCGCCGCGCATGCCAGCCAGCCCTCCAGACAAACCCTGATTGCTGCAGTGAATTCGCCACTGCTATCGTTCGCTGGTCGTTGTGGAAGCGCTTCCACTTTTGCTTCCAGACTGTTTCCAATCAGCTCTTAAGCGGCTTCCAGCCGGCTTCCGTATCAAGTTTTGCCGTACCCGGTTCAATGACCTCAGCGCAGGAGAGAATCCGTGGCAAACGACGCATCCGCTGTATCCGACGCTCCATCCTCCGCAGTTTCCAACAGTCCGCTCGCCGATCCTTTCAGCCCGCCCGCCGACTCCTCGCTATGGCGCAAGAATTTCCTGCTTGGCGCCGCCACGGCTTCGTATCAGATCGAAGGCGCGGTGGATGAAGACGGCCGCCTGCCGTCGATCTGGGATACCTTCTCCGCGACGCCCGGCAAGGTGCTGGCCGGCGACACCGGCGCGGTGGCCTGCGATCACTATCACCGGTGGGAAGCGGACATCGACATGTTGGCCTCGCTCGGACTCGAGGGCTACCGGCTCTCGATTGCATGGCCACGCGTGATGGACGCGGCAGGCAGGCCGAATCGCAAAGGGCTCGACTTCTACAAGCGCCTTCTGAACCGCCTGAAAGAGAAGGGCATCACAAGCTTCGTGACGCTCTACCACTGGGACTTGCCGCAGCATCTTGAGGATCGCGGCGGCTGGCTCAATCGCGATACCGCGTATCGCTTCGCCGACTACGCCGATCTGATGAGCCGTGAACTGGCCGGTACGGTCGACGCATGGGCGACGCTCAATGAACCGTGGTGTTCGGCATATCTCGGCTACGGCAACGGCCACCACGCGCCGGGCCTCGCCAACGACCGTTTCGCGACGCAGGCGATGCATCATCTGCTGCTCGCGCACGGCCTTGCGATTCCGGTATTGCGCGGCAACGATCCGGCTTCGCAGAAAGGTATCGTCGCCAACATCGGCCGTGGCACGGCCAATAGCGACAGCGCCGCGGATCAGCGCGCGGCGCATCTGTTCGAAGTCCAGCACAATGCGTGGATTCTCGATCCGCTGCTCAAGGGTGAGTATCCGCTGGACCTGTTCGAATTGTGGCCGGGCACCGAACCGCTGGTGCTCGACGGCGATATGCAGACCATTGCCGCGCCGCTCGACTTCCTCGGCATCAACTATTACTTCCGCACGAACGTTGCGAGCGATGGCGCGCACGGATTCCGCGACGTGCCGCTCGAAGGCGTCGAACGCACGCAGATGGGTTGGGAGGTGTATCCCGATGGCTTGCGCGATCTGCTGACCGGTTTCAAGAAAACGTATCGCAACCTGCCGCCGATCTACATCACCGAAAACGGCATGGCCTCGGACGACAAGGTGATCGACGGCCACGTCGACGATGCGCAGCGCATCTCGTTCCTCAAGCGCCATCTTGCGGCGGTCGATCAGGCGATCAAGGCCGGCGTGGATGTTCGCGGCTATTTTCTGTGGTCGCTGATGGATAACTTCGAGTGGGCGTTTGGTTACGAGCGTCGCTTTGGTGTCGTCCATGTCGATTACAGTACGCAGAAGCGCACGGTCAAACGCAGTGCGGAGTTGGTGGCGAAATTCTTGAAGGAGCGTAAGGCAAAGGTCTAACGGGAGGTGGGGCTGCATGTCGATAGCTTTGCATGGGACCAGAGTAAGCGCTAAAGCGCTAATTCTGATCGACAGCTTTGCATGGGATCAGAGTAAGCGCTAAAGCGCTAACTCTGATCGACACAGGAGACGGAATGAACAGCAGAAAAATGATCGCGGCGAGCGTAGTTGCGGCACTGTCGTTATATGGCGTCGTCGCGCAAGCGGAACCGTTGAAGGCCAACGTGATCCACTGGTGGACCTCGGGCGGCGAGTCCGCCGCGATCCGCCAGTTCGCCGATGCGTATAACAAGGCCGGCGGCCAGTGGATCGACAACGCCGTCGCCGGCGCCGATCAGGCACGCTCCACCGCGATCAATCGGATCGTCGGCGGCGATCCGCCCACCGCCGCGCAGTTCAATACGTCCAAACAGTTTCACGACCTGATCGACCAGGGCCTCCTGAACAATGTCGACGAGGTTGCCGCGAAAGAGAACTGGAATAACGTCTTCCCGCAGTCGATCATCGACAGCATCAAGGTGAAAGGTCATTACTACGCCGCGCCGGTCGATATTCATATGCCGGCCTGGTTCTTCTACTCGAAACCCGTGTTCCAGAAGGCCGGCATCGCCGCCGAGCCGAAGAGCTACGACGAGTTCCTTGCCGATCTCGGCAAGCTCAAAGCCGCGGGCGTGATCCCGCTCGCGCTCGGCGGTCAGCCATGGCAGGAAAAGATCACGTTCGACGCGGTATTCGCCGACGTGGGCGGCCCCGATCTCTATCTGAAGGTGTATCGCGATCGCGACCAGAACGCGGTCAAGTCTGACGCGTTCAGGAAGGTGCTCGCATCGTTCAAGCGCTTGCATGACTTCGTCGATCCGGGCTCGCCTGGCCGCAACTGGAACGATGCCACCGCGCTGGTGATTTCCGGCAAGGCCGGGGTGCAGATCATGGGCGACTGGGCCAAGGGTGAGTTCTCGGCAGCCAACCAGGTGGCCGGCAAGGACTTCGGCTGCTTCCCGGGTTTCGGTCCGCACTCGCCGTATCTGGTCGCGGGCGATGTATTCGTGTTCCCGAAAACCGACAACCCCAACGCGATCAAGGCGCAGAATCTGCTTGCCACGGTGATGACCTCGCCGGCCGCGCAGGTCGCATTCAGCGCGAAGAAAGGTTCGATTCCGATTCGTCCCGACGTGGACGCGAGCAGTCTCGACATCTGCGCGAAGGAGGGTATTGCGATCATGAAGGACAAGTCGCGTCAGTTGCCGAATCCGGAAATGCTGCTCTCGCCTGACACGCAGGGCGCGTTGATCGACGTCATCACGAACTTCTGGAACAAGAACCAGTCTGTCGACGACGCGCAGAAGGCGTTTGCCAGTGCGTTGAAGAGCTAGGCGCCCGCCATGCACGCGCTCAAGCTGCAGGCCGCTGACTCGCGGCATCGCAAAGGGACACTGAAAAAACCGCTTAAAAAGAGTTTGCCTATAGCGGTATGGGTGGCATTGCTGCCGATGGTCCTGACCGTCGTGTTCGCGTATCTCGGCACGATGGTCTGGACCGCGCGCGTGTCGCTGAGCAACTCGCGCACGTTTCCTTCCGGCGATTTCGCGGGCTTCACGCAATACGTGCGGCTGTTCAACAACGACCGATGGTTGCTGTCGCTGCAAAATATCGTGATCTATGGTGCGTGCTTCATTGTCGCGTGCATGGTGATCGGTTTGTTGCTGGCGATCTTCATCGATCAGCATGTGGCGGCTGAAGGCGTGCTGCGCACGGTGTTTCTCTATCCGTATGCCATGTCGTTCGTCGCCACCGGTCTGGTCTGGCAGTGGATCCTGAATCCCGAACTGGGCGCGCAGGCAGTGTTGCACAAGCTCGGTTTCGTGCATGCGCGCTTCGACTGGATCGTCGACCAGTATTGGGTGATCTACACGATCGTCATCGCGACGGTATGGCAGGCGTCGGGCCTCGTAATGGCGCTGCTATTGGCGGGCTTGCGCGGTATCGACGACGAACTGTGGAAAGCCGCGCGTATCGACGGAATTCCGCGTTGGCGTGTGTATGCGAGCATTGTCGTGCCAATGCTCGGGCCTTCCATGTCCACGGCCTTCGTGCTGCTCTTCGTGATGGTCGTCAAGCTCTACGACGCGGTGGTCGCAATGACGCAAGGCGGCCCCGGCACGGCGAGCGAAGTGCCCGCAAAGTTCATCATGGACTACCTGTTCGGCCGCGCGAATATCGGTTTGGCATCGGCAGCGTCGATCGTGTTGCTCGCAACGGTGCTGGCGATCCTCGCGCCGTTCTTCTATGCCCGCAGCCGCGCTGCGTTGCGCAAGGAGGTGTGATGAACACGCTGAGTCCAACCCTGAAAGGCGGCACGCCGAGCCATAGCCGCCGGCGCCGCCGGACTTTTACACCCGCGCGTTTCGGCGTCTACGCGTTTTTGCTCACGGCCGCGTTGTTTTTCCTGCTGCCGCTGTATGTGATGCTCGTCACGTCGGTCAAACCGATGAGCGAGATTCGCCTCGGCAATCTGCTCGCGTTCCCCACGCATTTCACGCTCGACGCATGGAGCGCCGCGTGGCGATCCGCGTGTACCGGGCTCGATTGCAACGGCATTCAGGTCGGCTTCTGGAATTCCGTGCGTATCGTTGTGCCGAGCACGGTGTTGTCGATCGCGGTCGGTGCGGTGAACGGCTATGCGCTGTCGTTCTGGCGGCCGCGCGGGGCCGGCGTGCTGTTTGGCGTGCTGCTGATGGGCGCTTTCATTCCCGTGCAGGTGATGGTTTATCCGCTCGTGCGCGTGCTGGCGAGCGTGCATCTGTTCAGTTCGCTGCCGGGCATCGTGGTGATTCACACCATCTTCGGCATGCCGGTGATGACGCTGCTGTTTCGCAACTACTACGCGTCGATTCCGCAGGAGCTGTTCAAGGCGGCGCGCATCGACGGCGGCGGTTTCTGGCGTATCTTTTTGCAACTGATGCTGCCGATGTCCACGCCGATCATCGTCGTGGCGGTCATCATGCAGGTGACGGGCATCTGGAACGACTTTATTCTCGGGCTGGTGTTCGCCGGCACAAAAAATCTGCCGATGACGGTGCAATTGAACAACATCATCAACACGACTACCGGCGAACGGCTCTACAACGTCAATATGGCGGCGACCATTCTGACCTCCATGGTGCCGCTAGCGGTCTACTTCATTTCGGGCCGCTGGTTTGTGCGCGGCATTGCGTCCGGCGCCGTCAAGGGATAGGGGACAGGGCGGTAAGGTATGACGAAGCTGGCCAGTTTTGAAACGTGGAGGCACATGCAGTGGCAAATGCGATGACACACCCGGCAGCAGGCGCGGCAGATGTGGCAGGTGCGGCCGGCCTCGGCGACGTGGCGGATGCGGCGGGGCTGGCGAATCCGGCCAATGTATCGGTGCGCAACCTGAAGATTCAGCTCGGCGCGAATACGGTGATCGAAAATCTCGATCTCGACGTGCGCGCGGGCGAGTTCGTGGTGCTGCTCGGACCCTCGGGCTGTGGCAAATCCACCTTGCTGCACAGCATTGCGGGTCTGATCGATGTGACCGGCGGCAGCATCGAAATTGCCGGCGAAGACATGACTTGGGCCGACCCGAAAGATCGCCGCATCGCGCTGGTATTTCAGTCGTATGCGTTGTATCCGACCATGAGCGTCGAGCGCAATCTGTCGTTCGCGTTACGCATCAACGGCACGCCGAAGGCGGAAATCGAACGGCGCGTCACGCGGGCCTCCGAGATGCTGCAACTCGGCCCGCTGCTCAAGCGCAAGCCGGCGCAGCTCTCTGGCGGGCAACGGCAGCGCGTCGCGATTGGCCGTGCGATCGTACGCGAAGCCGACGTGTTCCTGTTTGACGAGCCGCTGTCGAATCTCGACGCCAAGCTGCGTACCGAATTGCGGCGCGAGCTCAAGCAACTGCACCAGCGTCTGGGCGCGACGATGATCTACGTGACTCACGACCAGGTGGAAGCCATGACGCTCGCCACACGCATGGCCGTGATGCGCGGCGGCGTGATCCAGCAGTTCGGCACGCCCGGGGAAGTCTATGCGCGGCCGGACAATCTGTTTGTCGCGACGTTTCTGGGCTCGCCCGCGATGAATCTGCTCAAGGGCACACTCGAGGTGCGCGATGGGTCGCTGCACTTTTGCAGCGCGAACTTGCGGTTCGATGTGTCGGCCTATCCTTTCAAAAACCTGCCGGCGGATCGTCTGCCTTGTGTGCTCGGCGTGCGGGCAGAAGACGTGCTGGTGAGCGAACGCGTGGATTCGGGCACGGCAATGAGCGAGCGCGCGAACATTTCACTGATTGAGCCGATGGGCAACCACCGCGTCGTCTGGCTCGATTATCATGGCGTGCAGATCGCGTCGATCGATCAGACCAAGACGCCGTTGGCGATAGGAGATGCCGCGGCGTTCTCGTTCGACGGCGCGCATATTTCGCTGTTCGACGAGGAGGGCGGCGCGCGTCTCTAGTGACCGGACGCGGCGTCGTTGAATACAACAGGCTTGACGGAGAACCGCGTGGCAACACTCAAGGATGTCGCGGCACTGGCCGGCGTGGGGATGTCGACTGCGTCACGCGCCATTTCCGGTAAGGGACCCATTTCAGCCGACGCGGCCGCCCGTGTAAAGGCCGCGATCGAAGCACTGAATTTCCGGCCATCGTCGATCGGCCGCGCCATGGCGACGCAATCGCTCGGCATCATCGGCATTTTTGTGCCGACTTTCTTCGGCTCCTACTACGGCACGATACTCAAGCAAACCGACACCGAACTGCGCGCGGTGCGCCGTCACGTGGTGGTGGCGACCGGCTGTGGGGAAGTGTCGCCGCGTGAGCAGGCGATCGAGGCGGTGCGCTTTCTGATCGGCCGCGATTGCGACGGCGTGGTGGTGATCAGCCACGATCTGCACGACGACGATCTGGACATGCTGCATCGCATGCACCCGAAAATGGTGTTTCTGAATCGCGCGTTCGATCAGTTGCCGGAGGCGTCGTTCTGCGCGGATCATCGGCGTGGCGGTGAACTGGCGGCACGCACGCTGCTCGATCATGGGCACCGGCACATCGCGGTGATATCCGGGCCGTCCAGCGCCTCGGACAACCAGACCCGGCTCGAAGGCTTCTTCGCCGAACTGTCGCGCGAAGGCATCGCTCGCGAGGACGTCACGCTGATCGAATCGGACTTTTCGCCAGAAGGCGGCTATGCGGCCGCGCAGAAACTGCTCGATTCGAAGCGGCGCTTCACGGGGCTATTCTGCGCGAACGACACGATGGCGGTCAGCGTGCTGGCGCGCTTCCATCAGGCGGGCATTGCCGTACCGGACGACGTTTCCGTGATCGGCTACGACGATGACTATTCGGCCGCTTATGCCGCGCCGGGACTGACCTCGGTGCATATCCCGACGGCGGAGCTGACGCAGAATGCCGTGCGCTGGCTGGTCAATCAGTGCTACGGGACGTCGTGGGAGATCACTCGCGAGTTTCCGGTGAGCGTGACGATGCGGGAATCGGTGGGGCAGGTTCCGGGTACGCTGGCGCGAGGTACGGGGTCCGCTTACGTTCCGCTACGCAGCGACTGTTCGTAGCGCAGGCGCGCTTCTTCATCGAGCCGGGTGTCTTCGAGTTCCTGTAGCACGCCTTCGAGATCGATCGGCGTGGTGTCCTGTTCGACACGGCCGGTCAATCGGGCGTCCACGTGCAGAGCGCCTGCTTCGTACAGCGACCAGATTTCCTTGCCGTAGCTTGTGTCGAGCAAGGCGGGCGCGAAACGGCCGAAGTACGTGGCGAGGTTGTTCACGTCGCGCTCCAGCATGGCCGGCGCTTCCAGATTGCCGGCGGCATCCACGGCTTGCGGCAGATCGATGATCACGGGGCCGTCCGCCGCGAGCAGGATGTTGTACTCGGACAGATCGCCGTGAATCATGCCGGCGCACAGCATGCGCACCACCTGGTTGAGCAGCAGCGCGTGCAGTTCGAGCGCGCGTGCTTCGGTCATCTCGACATCGTTCAGACGCGGCGCGACGTCGCCGTCCGCATCGGTCACCAATTCCATCAGCAACACGCCGTCGGTGCAGATGAACGGCTGCGGCACGCGCACGCCCGCGTTGGCAAGCTGGAACAGCGCGTCGACTTCAGCGTTCTGCCACGCCTGTTCCTGCACTTCGCGGCCATAGCGGCTGCCTTTCTCCATGGCGCGCTGCTGGCGGCTGTTCTTGACCTTGCGGCCCTGCTGATAGGACGCGGCCTGGCGGAAACTGCGCTGTTTGGCGTCTTTATAGACCTTTGCGCAGCGCGTGGATTCGCCGCTGCGGACCACGTAGACGGTGGCCTCCTTGCCGCTCATCAACTGCGAAATGACTTCGTCGATCAGGCCCTCTTCGACCAGCGGGAGCAGACGTTTGGGTGTTTTCATGCGGCCGCCATGGAGCGGTGGGCGGCTGATCGGCCGTACGCGGCCGATTTGAGGGGGGGAGGATGCGGGATTCGGGTCATGCCGGATTATAAGGGGTATGAGGATATGCGCTGGAACGCAGGCACGGAGGTGTCCGTTGCGACCGACTGGCCTCGCACATGTGGGTCGCCATTCGAACGCATCACACCTGAAATACAGATTCCATTCGCTGTATTTCGGGCCGGGGCAGATTCAGAGCCGCGGCTTCTTCACGCCATGTATTGACGGCGTGTCGAACGTCCACAACGATGCGACGTGCCTGCTTGTCGTCGAGCCGATAAAACTCAGCCGTTCCGATCACGGTTTCGAGATCCGGCAGGGCGCTCATGGCGTCCAGCGTGAGCGCGTGTTCCCGCTTGCCGGGATTTGGATTCATATCGAATGCTGGCGAGAGTCTCCAGCCCGACGCTTCGCGAATGAAGCCGTGATTGCGAAGATGATCGTCCCGGTTTCCCACGAGCACGTTGAAGACAATCCTTCGGAAGAGTTGGGCGAGATCTTCGTCGATACGACCTTGCGCGCCGTTGCCGGCGAGGTATTCGGCAATGTCCAGATAGCTTGCATCCGACTCGCCATCCTGACGTTCGAGCAAGGTCATGGCGGAGGTGTACATGCGCCGGCTGCCTTGACGGCGATCGAATCGTTCGACGCAGAACGTGCCATACCGTACGCCATGCGCACCGACGTACCTGAGCTCGGACTGCGGCACCCAGATGCCGGCTTTGCTCGCCAGCCGGTGAGTGAGGTATTCCCACGCGCCGATGTCGTAACGGTCGTCTTTGGCTGGGAATTTGGCGATCCAGAGATCGTTGCCCAGGCTGGTGAAGTTGGCCTTCGGGCGAGCGCCGCCGAGCGATGTGCCTGGAGCGATCAGCATGGCGAACCACTGCTCGTATTCGGGCAACTTTTCGACCCCCGCCTCTTCAATGCGCAAGCTGATATAGGCGAGGGTGGCAAGGTCGGTAACGGGTGGAGCGGCGTCGGCGCTGTTGTCAAGAAACCGGTCCTCTACATCCTGAAACCGCAGCGCGCCGACGCGCGTCAGATCGTGTACGCCCAGCAGAAAGTCGAGTTCCTGCAAGTTACGCATGGGTCTGTCCTCGCGATCCGCGGTAGCGGCTTCGCGGCGCTCCATCAACACGCGTCCCCAGCGATCCGGGGCCGAGTCCGTGAATACGCCGAATGCGACAGACTTCGCCGGCGGGTATTGCTCATGGGCCCATAACTCGAGGCGCGGGTCGAGCATGAATGCGTTGCGACCGTCGAGCCAGCTCTGCGCATAGGCAAACGCGGCAGGCAAGTCGGTACGCGCAGTCTGGCGGTACAACGTGCCGACCTGTTGCATGTCGCTCAGTTCGGCTGCGTCGAGGAATACCTTGTATGTATCTGGAGGTTTATTACTGACCATCAGACCTCTTCGGGTGAGCTTTATCCGGCGGCGCGGTTTTGATCGGCGCGGTGCTGGGTCTTTCCGTACGTGGTTTTCGCTGGCCGGGCAACTTGAGATCCTGGAGCTTGCGGCCGAGTTCGTCGTCGCGGGCGACGGAGTCCACGTCCTTGTCGAGGCCCAATACACGAAGCGCTCGCATGTAGGTCCCAAGCGCAATATTCGGATCGCCTTTCTCGAGGCGGCTCAAGGTGTCGCGCGAAATGCCCAGCCTTTCGGCGAACAGAACCGTGGAAAGTTCACGCCGCAGCCGGGCCAGTTTTAACCGCTCGCCAAGAGCGCGCATCTGTTTCTCGACCGACGGAAAGGGGCGTTGAAAGGTACGTGGCATGTCAGATAGATTAGGCAAATATCCTATATTTGTCAAAAGTATCGGACAAGACGACTTGGATCGAAATGATAGAAGGGTTGGCGATATCAACCGGATCGTATTTGATGTGCATGATACTTCAGGCAAAAGATTGAAATTTGACTAAAATATCGGACAAATTTAGGGCTGCGGCAGTGACCGGGTCATTCCTTCGACCCCGTTCATACTTCTTCGGCAGCCACCGTCCCCTTCAACAACGGCCCGATTGCCTGCTCGATGCAATGGACGAAATACTCCGCCGGACGAGTCAACTGCGACTCCTGCGGTGACAGCAAATACAACTGCAGCGGCGGTGGCGCGACCGGCAGGGCGAGGCGCACGAAGCTCTGTCCGAGCAAGGTTTCTTCGAGCGAATGCGTGGTCCACGCGAAGATCGCATCGGTGCTGACTGTCAGACTGTAAAACAGCGCGTATGAGGTACAACGCGTGATGCGCCGGGGCGGCGCGAGTCCGGCGCACTCGAACATCGCGCGGATGAAGCCCGGATAGTTGTCCGTCACGTCGGTGTGAATCCACTCGGCTTCCTGCACCGCTTCGAGCGATGCCGCGCCGGCATACGGACTCTGTGCGCGCGTCACGAATACGGTCTCGAACGAGACCATCCGCTTCACGCTGCCCAGATCGCTCACCGGCCGGGCAAAGGCGGCGAACGCAAGATCCAGCGTGCGATTGCGCAGTTGCTCGTGCAACTGGTTGAAGCCCAGCTCGCGAAACTCCAGCGTCACCATCGGCCAGCGTTTGCGAAATTCGACGAAGGCCTCGGCAAGCCCGGTCGTGCCGACAATCGGTGTGATGCCGATCACGAGGCTGCCGTCGCGCAAGCCCTTCAGATGCGCCATGTCCTCTTCGGCGCGTTCCATCTCGCGCACCACGGTGCGCGCCCGGCTCACCAGCGCCGCGCCTTCAGCCGTCGGCACGACGCCCCACGGGTTGCGCTCCAGCAGCCGCACGCCGAACTCCGTCTCCAGTTCCCGTACCGCCTTCGTGATGGCCGGTTGCGTCACGTACAGCGCCTTGGCCGCACCGTTGATGCTGCCGGTCGAGGCAATCGCAACCAGTGCTCGCAGATGATGAATTTTCATGATGCGGAATATAGCACTGCTGGTTATGCACATCAAAATTTGTGCTTTTTTGTTTTCGGGCCGGATCTTTACGCTTGGCTTCGACGGTTGCGAAACGACAACCGGCTTAATCGGAGCAAGACGAATGACGCAGGCTTTTCCCCAGCTTCTCGCCGAACTGCGCGAGAACGAGCACGAATTCATTTCGATTCGCCACGACATCCATGCGCATCCCGAACTGGGCTTTGCTGAAACGCGCACTGCGGAACTGGTCGCCCGTAAGCTCGCCGAGTGGGGCTATGACGTGACGACGGGGGTCGGCGGCACCGGCGTGGTGGGCCAGTTGCGGCGCGGCACGTCGAATCGCACGCTCGGTCTGCGCGCCGACATGGACGCGCTGCCGATCCAGGAGGCCACCGGCCTGCCGTACGCGAGCACCGTCGCGCAGACCATGCACGCGTGCGGTCACGACGGCCACACCGCGATCCTGCTGGCCGCCGCGCATCACCTGGCACGCAAAGGCGAATTCGACGGCACGCTGAACGTGATCTTCCAGCCTGCGGAAGAGGGCCTGGGCGGCGCCTCGAAGATGATCGCGGACGGCCTGTTCACGCGCTTTCCATGCGACCAGGTGTTCGCGCTGCATAACGCGCCCGGCTTGCCGGTCGGCCATTTCGCGCTGCGCCACGGCTGCATGATGGCGTCGTCCGATTCGGTGACGATCACCGTGACCGGCAAGGGCACGCACGGCGCGATGCCGCAGTTGGGCTGCGATCCGATCGTCGCGGCGGCCAATATTGTGCTGGCCTTGCAGTCGATCGTCGCGCGCAACATCGAGCCGACTCGCGCGGCCGTGGTGACGGTCGGCGCGATCCACGCCGGCAGCGCGCCCAACGTGATCCCCGAAACCGCAACGCTGAAACTTTCGGTGCGCGCGCTCGATTCGGAAACGCGCGACACGGTCGAAGCACGGATCCGCGGCATCGCCCAATTGCAGGCGCAAACCTATGGCGCGACGGCCGAAGTCGACTATCGGCAGATCTCTCGGCCGCTCGTCAATCATCGCGGCGCGGCCGACCTCGCGATCGAAACCATCGAAGCCCTTGCAGGCCCCGAGGGCTACACGCTAATGCCCGATGCGGTGATGGGCAGCGAAGACTTCTCGTGGATGACCGAAGTGGTGCCGGGCTGCTATGTGGTGCTCGGCAACGGCGTCGACTCGAAAGGCGGCTGCGCGGTCCACAACCCGGAATACGACTTCAACGACGCGGCGCTCAGCTGGGGCGCGGCTTATTTCGTCGGACTCGCGGAGCGCTGTTTGAGCGTGTCCTGAGCGTCAGATATCAATCGCATGTGAGGAGCAGGGAGACCCATGAAAAAATGCATCGCAATGAGCGTGGCAGTGCTGACGCTCGGGACCGGCACGGCGCACGCCGAGCCGTATCAGGCAACCTTGCTGGCCGCGTTGCCGGAGTTCAATGGCAGCTTGCGCGAAGGCGTGGCGCTGTACGGATCGGTGGATATGGGCATCAACTATCAGACCGTCGGCGGCAAATCGCTGGTGCAGACTCAGAGCGGCGGCGAATGGACCTCAAAATTCGGCATCTTCGGACGGGAGGATCTGGGCGGTGGTCTGCGCGCCGAATTCAATCTGGAGAACGGTTTTCTGGCGAATAACGGCGCCATGCAGGACAGCACGTCATTCTTCAATCGCGAGGCTTGGGTAGGGTTGAACTCGTCGACTTACGGCCGGCTGCGTTTCGGCAAGCAGATCGGCACGGGGCTGCCGCTCTTCGTCGACGTGTTCGGCACGGTGGGCACCAACTCGGCTTATACGTGGCTCGGCACCGCTGTCGTGCAGACGCCGAAGGGCTTCGGCTACAACAGTGACCTCGGCGCGGGCGCAACGCAACTGGCCGCGCGGGTGAACAACGCAATCACGTACCTGTCGCCGACGTTTGCGGGCTTCAGCACGGAAGTGATGTATGCGCCGAGCAACGTGGCGGGGCAGTCGCCTGCCGCGGCGGCGCAGGGTGCGCTGTTGCAGTGGTATGACGGCAGGACTTACGTGACGGGCACCTACAACCAGGTGTGGGGCGCCACAGGCACAGGCGGCACGAGCACCGTGCGCAACGATCTGTACGGTCTCGGCGTGGTGGTCGATACCGGCAAGATCGTGCTGTCAGGCGCATTCAACCAGTATGCGCCGAGGCTAGCCAACGACGGCATCGCGCGTGTCTATACGCTCGGCACGATCTGGCCGGTCGGGCGCAATGCGTTCCGGGCTTCAGTGGTGTATCGCGATACATCCGGCGTGCACGACTCGGCAAACAATCCCGCGAAAGATTCGGCGTTCGGCGTGATGCTCGGCTACGACTACACCCTTTCCAAACGCACGGGCCTGTATGCGCGCGCCGGCTTCATCCGCAACTACGGCATTTCCACGGTACTGCTGAACAATAATCCGCTGCCGACACAAACCGGCAGCACGGCGCCGGAACTCGGGACGACGCCGGTCACCGTGTCGCTCGGCATGTATCACAACTTCTAGGCGTACGGCTCCCCATGAATGCAATCCAACATACCGCAGGCGCCGTCGCGAGCAACGCGGCAGCGCAGCGCGCGTCGCGCCGGACCATCTTCGCCGCGGCACTCGGCAATGGCCTCGAATTTTTCGACTTTACGGTCTACAGCTTTTTCGCCGCGCTGATCGGCAAGTTGTTTTTTCCGGCCGGTAGCGAGCTCGGTGCACTGATGATGTCGCTGGCGACGTTCGGCGTCGGCTTTGTGGTGCGCCCGCTCGGCAGCATCGTGATCGGCGCGTATGCCGACCGCGTGGGCCGCAAGCAGGCCCTCGTGCTCACTGTTTCGCTGATGGCGCTCGGCACCGGCATGATCGGCCTCGCGCCGACTTACGCGGCGATCGGTCTGGCCGCGCCCGCGATCATCGTGCTGGGCCGTTTGCTGCAAGGCTTCTCGGCGGGTGGAGAAGTGGGTGCGGCGACCACCTTGCTGATGGAGTCGGGCAGCGCGGGCCGGCGCGGTTCGCTGGTGAGCTGGCAGATGGCCTCGCAGGGCGGCGCGGCGCTGGTCGGCGCGCTGGTGGCGGCAACGCTCTCGCGCAGCCTGTCGCACGAAGCCCAGCTTGCATGGGGTTGGCGCGTGCCGTTCCTGATCGGCCTTCTGATCGGTCCGCTCGGTTTCTATCTGCGCAAGCATCTCGACGAGACCTTGCCGGCCGCGCATGCGGTGACGGCGGCGGCCCGCAAGTCCCGCATCGAATGGCGGCAGATCGTGGCGGGCACGATGCTGGTGATCGGCGGCACCTCGTCGATGTATGTGATCGTATTTTTCCTGCCGTCGTTCCTGACGATGACAACCGGCATGCCGGCGGCGGTATCGTTACTGGCGGGTTGCACCGCGGGCCTCGTGCTGCTGATCGGCTCGCCGTTCGCCGGCCGGCTCGCGGACCGCATGCCGCGTCGCAAGACCTTGCTGTACGCGGTGTCGGTGGTGTCGCTGGTTGTGCTGCTGCCGGCGTTCTATGCGATCAGGACCTGGCCGTCGATTTATATCGTGGTGCTAGTCGTATTCGTGCTGATCGGCTTGATGACGCTGTCGAGCCCGGCGGGTTTCGTGCTGATTCTCGAAGCGTTCAAACCCGAAGTGCGAGCAACGTCGCTCGGCATCATCTACGCGTTGGGTGTGACGATTTTTGGCGGTTTCGCGCAGTTGATCGTCAGCGCGTTGTGGCGCATGTCGGGGAGTTTTTATGCACCGGCCTGGTATGTGCTGGCCTGCGGGCTGGTGAGTTTCGCCGGCATCGTGCTGTTCAAGGAAGCGAAATAGGAGTGCGCAGTGGTGCGGGCGCCAGCCAATGCTCGCTTCGAGTCGTTGGAAGCGGTCGTCTAATTGTCGGGCCGCGAAGCTGAACGTGACCTATATGCGGTGTAACAGATTTGTAGGTGAGTGAAGGTTTGCGCGTCGTAGCGCCTTGTGCCGGGCGCGCGCTCTATTGCCCTGTTTGCCGCGTTTTCCGGCGTATTTTCCGGCACATTTTCGGGCGCGTTTTCGCAAGCGACGCGCCATCCGGCAGTAATTTTGTTGTAATGGTCCGCAATAGTGTGTTGCGTTTTCCCTCATTCAATTCGCGCCGCAATCGCTTAAACTTGGCGGTAACAATATGTTACGGGGTGCGAGATGTTGGCCGTGTTCATCATCGCTTGTCCGATCTGCATTGCCGCGCTGTTCGGTTTCGCGCGGCGTGTGGATCCACTGACGGGGCAGTTCAGGCGTTAAGCCGAAGTGGATGGTTGCCGTGGCGGATTCGGAGCCTGGGGTTCGAAGCCGTCGCATTGGTTTTGCCATTTTCTTTAGCCGATCAACGCTCCAATCCTTGCCTTTACGTGCCGAGTCGCGGCACGATGCGCGATAAACCTAAGTTCGGGGCACGATCGCGCATGCGGGATTTTCTGGCAAACATCACTTCACGCCTTGGCCTGCTGAAGGGCGTCCTTCCGTTGAGCCGTGCTGCGGCGGCGCGCGATGCGCTGGCCGGCGTGCAACTGGCGTCAATGGATATTCCGCAAGTGCTCGGCTACGCGCGCATTGCCGGCATGCCTGCCGTTACGGGCCTTTACACCGTCTTTCTGCCGCTTATCGCGTTCGCGTTCTTCGGCGCGTCGCGGCACCTCGTGGTGGCTGCCGATTCCGCCACCGCCACCATTTTTGCGAGCCGGCTGTCGACCATGGCGCCGGCTTCGAGCGCTGAATATGCGGCGCTCGCCGGGATGGTCGCCTTGCTCACTGCTGCGCTGTTGTTGATCGCGCGGATCTTCAAGCTCGGCTTTCTTGCTGATTTCCTTTCGCGCACGGTGCTGGTCGGTTTCCTCGCCGGCGTCGGCGTGCAGGTCGGCATCGCGATGCTGGGCGACATGCTCGGCATTCCTGGGCATGCCGCCACCAGCGTCGGCCAACTCGCTCTGGCGCTGCGCGAGTCGGCGCAGATCAATCTGCCGACGCTCGCCATTTCAGTGCTGGTGGTTGTCGCCATTCTGGTTTGCAAGCGCTTTCTGCCGCGCGTGCCAGTGCCGTTGATCGCGGTGGTGGCGGGCATCGCGGCCAGCGATATCTACGGTTTCGCGGCGCACGGTATCGCCGTGCTGGGGCCGGTGGCCGGCGGCTTGCCGCCGCTGCGCATGCCTTCGGTTACCTGGCAGCAACTGCTCGATCTGCTGCCGGTCGCGGCTTCCTGCTTCGTGATGATCGTCGCGCAAAGCGCCGCCGCGAGCCGGGTATTCGCTGAGCGTTATCACGAAACCGTCGATACCAATGCTGATCTGCTGGGCATTGCCGCCGCCAATGCCGCGGCGGCGTTTTCCGGCGCGTTCGTGGTGAACGGCAGTCCGACGCAAACCGCGATGGCCGATCGCGCCGGTACGCGCAGCCAGTTCGCGCAGCTTGCGTTCGCGGTGGTGGTGGTTGTGGTGCTGCTGTTTTTCAGCCGTTTTTTGCAGTACCTGCCGCACTGCATCCTGGCCAGCATCGTGTTTACGATCGCTGTCGGGCTGATCAATCTGACGACTCTGTTTTCGATTCGCCGCGAAAGTCCCGGTGAATTCATGCTGGCCGTGTTCACCGCGGCAGCCGTGGTGTTGATCGGTGTCGAGCACGGTATTCTGGTGGCGGTCACGCTATCGTTACTGCGGCACGTGCGGCATAGTTACCGGCCGCACACCATGATTCTCGCGCCCAGCGAAGGCGGTATCTGGGCGCCGGTGCCGGCCGCGCCCGGACTTCAGACCGCGCCGGGCCTGATCGTCTATCGCTTCGGCGCCGATCTGTTCTACGCGAACGACCACTTTTTCGTCGAGAACACCCGCAGCCTGATCGATCACGCGCCGAGCCCGGTGCACTGGTTCGTGATCGACTCCGGCGCGATCACCGACCTCGACTATTCGGCGGCGCGTTCGGTCGGCGAATTGTGCGAGATGCTCAAGAAGATGGGTGTCGACGTGATCTTCGCGCGCGTAAACCAGTACCTGCGCTCGGATATGGAGCGGCATGGGATCACGCCGATTGTCGGCACTGACCGCATTTTTAGCACCTTGCACGAAGCGTTGCGCCTGGCAGGCGTGGAGCAGCCGGGTACGCGCAAAGACGCCTCGTAACGAAGGACTACGAGGAGGCGTGATAAACGCCTGTTTGGTCAGACGCGGCGGGTCGGCTTCAGAGGGAGGGCTCTTCGTCGGCAAAGAAGTAGCCGACGAAAAAGCATGCGCCCGCAAGCAGCGCGCCGAGCACGGCCACCGTATACGCGAGCGCCGTGCCCTGCCAAAGACCATCGAACCACTGGTGAAGCTCCGCCATCAGCACCTGCGCGGTGCCGCCAATGCGCTGCAATTCGATCTGATAGCGCGGGTCCGCGATGCTGTACATGGAGACGGCGCTGTCCGGCGCCGGCGCCATTGCGTAGATGATCGCCGCGGCGACCAGACTGCCGAGCAGCACAGCAGCGCCTGCCAGATATAGCCGCGTTTGGAATGGCGAGCGCTTTGCTGCCGGATCCGGGTTGTTGCCACCGCTCATTCTGTTCGCTTGTCCACTTCGATTCATCAAGCTGACAGTATCGCAGAGCGGGCGAGTCCAGAAGGCGCCGTTAGCTTTTCGACGTCAGCAGCTTGATCCCGGCAATGCCGAACATGATCGCGAGTGAACCGTCCAGCCAGCGGCGGATCGCGACGTAAATACGCCGCGCGGACGCGGTTGAAAACAGCACCGCGTAGCTGCTGAACACGGATACGCCGATCACCATGCAGCCGAGCACCACCGGTGCCGTGTGCGAGGTGCCGCCTGCCGGCGACATGGCCAGCGAAACGATTGAGAGCCACACCAGAATCGCTTTCGGATTGGTGAGGTGCAGCAGCAGGCCACGCAAATAGAGCCGTTTGAGCGGTTCGCCTTCGCGTGCGGTATTCGTGGGCAGCGTTTTCGCGCGCAAGGCGGAGCGCGCGGATTTGAAGCCGAGCCATAGCAGATAAAGTCCGCCGGCAATCTTGATCGCCACCAGACATTCCGAGTAAGTGGCAAGCACCGCCGACAAACCCAGCGACGCCAGCAAGGCCCAGAAGAACGAACCGGACACCACGCCGAGCGCAAAAGTGAGCGCGGATTTTCTGCCGGCGCTCATCGCGAGCGACATGATCGCCAGATTGCTTGGCCCCGGACTCGCCGTGCCGACGAAGTAGGCGCTATAGGCGATCAGGACGTCGGTGGTGAGGAAGGTGCTGGCGATCATGGTCTCGTAAGCTTGGGTAGCGAGCAGGATGAAACGATGCGAATGCAACGATTCTGCGCGCCGGCGTGCAAATCTCACAGGTACAGTTGATGGCCCGTGCAGCGGCACAATCGTGCGGTTGTCGCGTGCGCTTGTCACGTGCGTTTGCTACGTTCATTTGCAACGTGTATTTGCCATATCAGGCACCACATCCGGCCCAACCTCAGGCAGGTAACTCACGCAGCCCGGAGTCGCCGCGCAACTCAGCCCCCCGCCGCCTGACCGATGCAATCCGCCAGCGCCTCCGCCACCGCCTGCCGGCTATGCCGTGGACGCTGCACGAGCCCGATCTCACGGTGAAACGTCGCGTCGCCGAGTTCGAGCGCGGCGACATTGGCGGGCCATCTGCCGAGTCCCGTAGTATTCGGAATCAGCGCCACGCCGATACCGCGCGCGACCAGTTGCGCGATGCCCTGCAACTCGTCCAGCTCGATCACGTCGTGCACATTCAGCCGCTCGCGCCGCAGAAAACGGTCGACCAGCCTGCCGCCGAACGATCCGCGGTCGTAGCGGATGAACGGCTCGCTTCGGAGCAGCTCGCGCCAGGAGCGCTTGCCACGCGCGAGCGCTTTGGGCGCCAGCAGCACGAATGGCTCGGTGACGAGCGTGCGCCATTCCAGTTCGGATGGCAGCGCGAACGGCGGTTTGATGATCACGGCGAGATCGAGCTCGCCCGAGTCCACCTGGCCGAGCAAACCCAGCGACACGCCGGGCACGACGCGCATCCGCCAGCCGGGGCGGTCGTCGCGAAAACGCGCCAGCGCATCGGCGAGAAACGACACTTGCGCGGATGCAATCGCGCCCACCCGCAGCATGCCGCTGTCGGCGGCGCCGGCGCCGCGCTCCGAGAGCCGCGCGTACAGCGTCATCATTTCTTCGGCGAGCGCAAGCGTTTCGCGGCCGGCGTCGTTGAGCGTGGCGGAGCGGCCGGTGCGGTCGAACAGCGCGAAGCCGAGTTCCTCTTCGAGCCGCTGCATCTGCGCGCTGACCGCCGATTGCGTCAGGCCGATGCGCGCACCCGCGCCGGAAAACGTACCGTACTGGCTGACGGCGATAAAGGTTCTGAGTTCGCTGAGCATCGTCGATTGATCGATTTTCGTGTTGGTCAGGTCAAATATATATCGTTTTTCACCATTTTTAGTCATGGTTAAAATTGGCCTCACGCGTGCGGCTTCAGGAACCGCTTGATGGGCTGCCTCATGGGCCGCTTCATGGGCTGATTCAGGGCCCGGCACGCGATCCCACTTTCCTCTTTGCGAGTTCTCCGAACATGAGCGTTGCCGAAACCGTTTTGCCGCCGTTCCATCTGGCGTTCCCTGTGCATAGCCTCGAGGCCGCACGCGAGTTCTATGGCGAGCTGCTCGGCTGTCCGGAAGGGCGCAGCTCGCCGGACTGGGTCGACTTCAACTTCTACGGCCACCAGATCGTCGCGCACCTCGCGCCGGAAGAAATCGGCCACCGGCACACCAGCAAGGTCGACGGCGACGCGGTGCCGGTGCGCCACTTCGGCGCGGTGCTTTCGATGGCGCAATGGCAGGCTGCCGCGGACAAGCTGCAACAGGCCGGGATCGACTTCATCATCGAACCGCATGTGCGCTTCAAGGGCGAGGTCGGCGAGCAGGCGACGATGTTCTTCCTCGATCCGTCGGGCAACGCGCTGGAATTCAAGGCGTTTGCGGATATGTCGTCGTTGTTTGCGAAGTAACAGTTGGTGCGAGGGGCCCGGCGGTATACGCCGGCGCCGCGAATGAGGGTGGGTTGCCAGAAGCCGATTGCGTGGAGCCCATCACCACGCCGAACGGCAGGAGACACAATCTGGCCGTAAGGTATTAGCATTGCGCAATAAAATATAAAGGCATGTCTCGCCAGAGTTCGCCGAGACTTGCGTGGGACATGCCTTTAATCACCCGCTTAAAATCGCCTAACTCCATCTCTTCAAACGTTTGCGTCCGCACAGCATTGCGTGCGTTTGAAGTGTCTCCTATCCTTACATTAGCCTTCCTGACAATTCCGCCATTTTCGCGCCATGCAGGCGTTGGTGCTACCGATCTAGCATATTGGCTGACTCACCCGTCCTGGCTGATTCACCCCTCCCTTACCGGCATTCTTTCGGGCGCGTTTCATGTGGATCGTCAACGTAGCGCTTAAGCGGCCATACACGTTCATCGTGATGGCCATTCTGATCCTGCTGGCGACGCCGTTCGTGCTGTTGACCACGCCGGTCGACGTGCTGCCGGAGATCAATATTCCGGTGGTCAGCATCATCTGGAGTTATACGGGCTTGTCGGCCGAGGACATGGCCAACCGCATCACGTCCGTCAACGAGCGCAGTCTGACCACCACGGTCAACGACATCGAGCACATTGAATCGCAGTCGCTGGCGGGCATCACGATTCTCAAGGTGTTCCTGCAGCCCAATGCGAATATCCAGACCGCGATCGCGCAGACGGTGGCCGTCGAGCAGGCACAGCTCAAGCAGATGCCGCCGGGCGCGACGCCGCCTCTTGTGATCAGCTATTCGGCCTCCAGCATTCCGGTGATCCAGCTCGGCTTGTCGAGCCCGAAGCTTTCCGAGCAGGCGCTCAACGACACCGCGCTGAATTTTTTGCGTCCGCAACTGGTAACGATTCCGGGCGCGGCGGTGCCCTATCCGTACGGCGGCAAATCGCGTCTGATCTCGGTCGACCTCGACACGCGCGCGTTGCTCGCAAAAGGCCTGACGCCTTTGGACGTCGTCAGCGCGTTCAATGCGCAAAACCTGATTCTGCCGACCGGCACGGCCAAGATCGGGCCGAGGGAATACACCATCAACATGAACGGCTCACCCGCCACGGTGGAGGGGCTCAACGACATTCCGGTGCGCACGCTCAATGGCGCGACAACGTACCTGCGTGAAGTGGCCCACGTGCGCGACGGTTTTTCGCCGCAGACCAATATCGTGCGGCAGAACGGCCACCGCGGCGTGCTGATCTCGGTGCTGAAGAGCGGCAGTGCGTCGACGCTTTCGATCGTCAATACGCTGAAAGAATTGCTGCCAAACGTGCGCGCCGCGTTGCCGCCGGACCTGAGCATCACGGCCCTGTTCGACCAGTCCGTCTTCGTGAAAGCGGCCGTACAGGGCGTAGTGCGCGAAGCGTTGGTGGCCGCTGCGCTGACTGCGGCGATGATCCTGTTGTTCCTCGGTAACTGGCGCAGCACCTGCATCATCGCGATTTCGATCCCGCTGTCGATTCTGTCTTCGTTGATCGCTTTGCACGCGCTCGGCCAGACCATCAACATCATGACGCTGGGCGGCCTCGCGCTGGCGGTCGGGATCCTGGTCGACGACGCAACGGTGACGATCGAAAACATCGAACGGCACCTGCATATGGGTACGAATCTTCACGATGCGATTCTCGACGGCGCCGGCGAAATCGCGGTGCCTGCACTGGTCTCGACGCTGTGTATCTGTATCGTGTTCGTGCCGATGTTCTTCCTGACCGGCGTCGCGCGTTATCTGTTCGTGCCGCTTGCGGAAGCGGTGGTGTTCGCGATGCTCGCCTCGTACGTGCTGTCGCGTACGCTGGTGCCGACGTTGGCCATGCTGCTGATGGGCCATGCGCACAAGCCCAAGGCGAATGCCAGACCGAATCTGTTCCGCCGCCTCTATCTGCGTTTCGATCACGGCTTCGAGCGCATGCGCTCCGCCTACATTGTGATTCTCAGCAGCGTGCTGGTGCGCCGCGGCAGGTTTGGCGGCATATTTCTCTGCTTCTGCGTAGTGTCGATGGGGCTGGTTTTCGTGCTCGGCGAGGACTTTTTCCCGAGTGTCGACGCCGGCGACATTCGTCTGCATATGCGTGCGCCGACCGGCACGCGCATCGAGGAAACCGCGCGTCTCGCGGACGAAGTCGAGAAGGTGATTCGCCAGGTCGTGCCGCCTGATGAACTCGGCACGATCCTGGATAACCTCGGCTTGCCGTATAGCGGTATCAACCTCTCGTATAGCAACGCGGGGACGATCGGCACGCTCGATGGCGAAATTCAGGTGGCCCTGAACGAAAACCACAAGCCGACGCAAGGCTATATGGACAAATTGCGCGCGATCCTGCCGCAGCGCTTTCCGGGCGTCGAGTTCTTCTTTCAACCGGCGGACATCGTCACGCAGATTCTCAACTTCGGCCTGCCCGCCGCCGTCGACGTGCAGATTTCCGGTGCGGATCAGCAGGGCAACTTCGACGTCGCACGCAAGCTGCTGAAACAGGTTCGGATGATTCCCGGTACGGTCGACACGCACATCCAGCAGAAACTGGACGAACCGGCGATCAATCTTCAGATGGATCGCACGCGCCTGCAGCAACTCAATCTGAGCGCAAGCAACGTGGCGCAAAACGTGCTGATTTCGTTGTCGGGCAGTTCGCAGACTTCGCCGGGGTTCTGGTTCAATGACAAAAATGGTGTGGAGTACAGCGTCGGGGTGCAAACTCCGCAGTATCGGATTTCGTCGATCGATGAATTGTTGCGCACACCGGTGTCGGGTTCCGCCACGGGGCCGACGCAACTGCTCGGCAACCTGGTGCGGGTCTCGCCGCACACCCAGTTCGCGGACGTCACGCACTACAACATCAGACCGGTGATCGACCTGTACGTGAGCGTCGAGAAGCGCGATCTCGGCAGCGTGGCGAATCAGGTCGACAAGCTCGTCGATAACGTGCGCGCCTCGCTGCCGCGCGGCAGCCAGATCATCGTGCGCGGCCAGGTGCAGACCATGCGCAGTTCGTTCTTCGGTCTGGGCCTCGGCGTGGCGATGGCGATCGTGCTGGTGTATCTGCTGATCGTGGTGAATTTCCAGTCGTGGGTCGATCCGCTGATCATCATCAGCGCCTTGCCCGCGGCGCTGGCGGGCATCGTGTGGATGCTGTTCCTGACCGGCACGCATCTGAGCGTGCCGGCCTTGACCGGCGCGATCATGACGATGGGTGTCGCGACCGCCAACAGTATTTTGATGGTGTCGTTCGCGCGCCAGCGGCTCTCCGCCGGCGCACCGCCGCTTACCGCCGCGCTCGAAGCCGGTGCGAGCCGGATCAGGCCGGTGCTGATGACCGCGTTCGCGATGATCATCGGCATGATTCCGATGGCGCTCGGTCTCGGTGAAGGCGCCGAACAGAACGCGCCGCTGGGCCGCGCGGTGATCGGCGGCTTGCTGTTCGCCACCGTCTCCACGCTGTTTTTCGTGCCGGTGGTGTTCGCGGGCATTCATACCCGTCTCGCGCGGCGCCACCGCGACGATGACGACACGGATAGTACGGGCAGCCACGGCGCCGGCCATGGCAACGACGGCCCCACGTTGGACCACGGCGGTGACGGCAAGCCTGCGTAACGTTAATTGACGGCTGACTGAGATAGCTGACTGAGATGACTGACTGAGATGACCGAAAAAACTCATGCATCGCTGGCGATTCCCGCGCGGGAGACCGAAGGCGGCCACAGCTTGCCGCCGCGCAATCGCGAATGGAAGCGCGCCAAAATCGCCGTCTGGATCGTGCTGGCGCTGCTCGCCGTGGGTGCGCTGCGCACCGTGGTCGCGAACATTCTGCAGAGCCGCGCAGTCGTCGCCACGACAACGCAGAACGCCACCCAGTACGTGAACGTGGTCAGCCCGACGGAAACGGGCGGTGGCGGCCATACCTTGCTGCCGGGCACGCTGCGCGGCTATGTCGAGTCGCCGATCTACGCGCGCGCCACCGGCTATCTGCTGCACTGGTACGTCGATATCGGCGCTCGCGTGAAGCAAGGTCAATTGCTTGCGGATCTGGACACGCCGGAAATTGATCAGGAACTCGCGCAGGCTCTCGCGCAGCGTCAACAGGCCAGTTCGAGTCTCGAGCTTGCCAAAAGTTCGGCGCAACGCTGGCAGCAACTGCGTCAACGCGATGCGGTCTCGCAGCAGGAACTCGACGAACGGCAGAGCGCTTACACGCAGGATGTCGCCAATCTCGCCGCCGCCGACGCCAATGTGAAGCGCCTCCAGCAACTCGAATCGTTCAAGCGCATCGTCGCGCCGTTTGCGGGCGTGGTCACGCAGCGCAATGTCGACGTCGGCGATCTGATCGACGCGGGCAGCGGCACGAGCCGCGCGTTGTTTGCTCTTGCGCAGTCGGACCCGTTGCGAGTCTATGTGCAACTGCCGCAGGCTTACGCGCAGAACGTGTCGGTCGGACAGGACGTGGTGGTCACGCAGGCTGAACTGCCGGGTCGGCAGTTCCACGGCAAGATCACGCACATCTCCGGCGCGATCGACGTACCAACGCGTTCACTGCAGATCGAAGTAACCTTGCCGAATCCCGACGGCACGCTGCGGCCCGGCGCCTATGTGCAGGTTGCGGTGCCCGCGGCCGCTCATGCGCAATTGTCGGTGCCGGGTAATGCGCTGCTGTTTCGCGCCGAAGGTCCGCGGCTCGCGGTGGTCGATGCGAAGGGTAATGTGACGTTGCGCAAAGTGGTGATCGCGCAGGACCTGGGGCAATCGCTCGAAATCGAGAGCGGCATCGAGGCAAGCGACAAGATCATCATCAACCCGAGCGATTCGATCTCGGACGGCGATCATGTGCAGATCGCGCCGCCGCAGAAAAACGGCAAGGGGGCGTCGTGATCGCGAAGCAGGCGGGCGCTGACCGGGCACTCACATCACGAACGTCACACGCGTCACGCAGTGCGCTTGCGGCGCTCGCGGCCGCCGCAAGCGCGGCCTTGCTGGCCGCATGCACCGTCGGCCCGGATTATCAGCGACCGCAAGCCGAGGTGCCGCCGGACTGGCAAACCGATTCGTACTGGCGCGTCGCGGCGCCTTCGCATGCACCGATGTCGCCGGACTGGTGGAGCGCGTTCGGCGACCCGACGCTCACCGCGCTGGAAACGCAGGCTCTGGCGCAGAATCAGACGCTGGCCGCGGCAAGCGCGCATTATGAGCAGGCCAAAGCGACGCTCGCCAACACCCGTGCGCAGCAGATTCCCGAGGTCGATCTGAGCGCGACCGGCTCGCGCTTCCGCATTTCACAGAACCGGCCGCAAACGAATTACGCCACGCCGACTGTGTCGACGGTGCAGAACAACGTGCAGCTCGGCCCGACCATCAACTACGACACCGATCTATTCGGCCGGATACGTCGCGAGGTGGAAGGCGCCACGGCTTCGGCGCAACAATCGGCTGACGACCTCGCCAACGCGCGCCTCGTCCTCACTACCGATCTCGCCACCGACTATTTCTCGCTGCGTGAACTCGACGCCGAGATCGACGTGCTGAATCAATCGGTGAAACTGCAGCAGAAGGCGCTCGATTACGTCACGGCCGAGCACGATCTCGGCTCGGTGTCCGGCCTCGACGTGCTGCAGCAGAAGTCGCTGCTCGATTCGACCCGGGTGCAGGCGCAACTGCTGCTGAATCAGCGCGCGCAGCAAGAGCACGCGATTGCCGCGCTGATCGGCGTACCCGCGCCGCAGTTCGCAATCGAGTCTCGCGTGCTCGCCACGCAGGTGCCGCCGATTCCGCTTGGGCTGCCGAGCGACGTATTGCAACGGCGCCCGGATATCGCCTCGGCCGAGCGCGCGATGGCGGCCGCGAACGCGCAGATCGGCGTCGCCAAGGCGGCGTTTTTCCCGAGCCTGACGCTGACGCCGGGCATCGGCTGGGAAAGCACGCAGTTCGCCAGCCTGCTGAGCGCGCCAACGCTGATGTGGACGCTCGGCGCGACGGTCGGCCAGGTGTTGTTCGACGGCGGCCGCCGCGCGGCCAACGTGAAATACGCGAGCGAAGGCTATAAGGCGACCGAGGCGAACTATCGGCAAACCGTGCTGAACGCATTCCAGCAGGTGCAGGACGGCATCACCGGTCTGTCGGTGCTGGACGGCGCGGCGAAGCAGTCGCACGAGGCGGTGAGCGATGCGCAGCATCTGCTGGCGCTCGCCAACGATCGTTATTCGGGCGGCCTCGTCGCCTATCTCGACGTCATCACCGCGCAGCAGTCGCTGCTCACCAGCGAGCGTCAGGACGTGCAGATTCATGGTCAGCAGATGACGCTGTCGGTGTCGCTGGTGAAGGCGCTCGGCGGCGGCTGGGAGGGTGCCGGCACGGACATGTCGGGCACGCAGCGGCCCGGCGAAGCAACCAACGCAACGAACGCAACGAACACGAAGGAGGCGATGGTTCCCGCGAAGTGAGCCGCCCGACGAATGACACGGCCAGACAGGAAGGCGGGAAACGGGAAACGGAAAACGAGGCGTTTCGTATAATGCAGATACAAGGGGATGCGCATGAAATTGCTGATCGTTGAAGACGAGCATAAGGTGGTGGACTACCTGCGCTCCGGTTTGACAGAGCAAGGCTGGGTCGTCGACGTCGCGCTCGACGGCGAGGAAGGCATGCATCTGGCCACCGAATTCGATTACGACGTAATCGTCCTCGACGTGATGCTGCCCAAACGCGACGGTTACAGCGTGCTCAAGGCGCTGCGCATGCGCAAGTCGACCCCGGTCATCATGCTGACGGCCCGCGATCATGTGAACGACCGTGTGCGGGGTTTGCGCGAAGGCGCGGACGACTACCTGACCAAGCCTTTTTCCTTTCTCGAACTGGTCGAGCGGTTGCATGCATTGGCGCGCCGCACGCGCTCGCAGGAATCCACATTGATTTCCGTGGGCGATTTATTCGTCGATCTGATCGGCCGGCGCGCCACCCGCGACGGCGTGCGTCTCGATCTGACCGCCAAGGAATTCCAGTTGCTCAGCGTGCTGGCGCGCCGCCAGGGCGACATTCTCTCGAAGACCGCGATTACCGAACTCGTGTGGGACGTCAACTTCGACAGCCATACCAACGTGGTAGAAACCGCGATCAAGCGGCTGCGCGCCAAACTCGACGGCCCGTTTCCCTCGAAGCTGCTGCACACCGTGCGCGGCATGGGCTACGTGCTCGAAGTACGTGAAGAGGCGGAGCAAACATGAACCGTTCTATTGCACGCCGCCTTGCGCTGATGTTCGCGCTGGTGGCGCTGCTCGTGTTCACGCTGGTAGGAACCGGGCTCTTTGTGGTGTTGCGCACGCAACTTCAGCATCACCTGCGCGAGTCGCTCGACGATCGCACGGAGATCGCGCGCATCATCGTCTCTCATGCGGTGACGCCGGAAAAGTGGCGCATGGCGCGTGAAAAACTCACCGACATGACGCCGCGCGACGGCAGCACCATCTATGCGGTGTCGAGTGCCGATCCGTATTTCCACTACGGCAAGCTGGTCGAAGGCCCCGTGGTATCGAGCTGGGCGGGCGGCTACGCGACTATTGCACCAGCCGGCGGCGGCGCGGACATGCTGACTATCACCGTGCCGATAGCGGCTAATGGTGCCCGCCCGGCGGTGCAATTGCAGGTCGCCGCCAGTTGTTCGCCCAACTTCCGCACCATGCGCGTGTTCGGCTCGGCGCTCGCCGCGCTGTCCGCGCTCGGCAGTCTCGCCGTGCTGCTGCTGAGTTACTCGGTCACGCGGCTGGGTCTCGCGCCGTTGACGCGCCTGACGCGAGATGCGTCCGCAGTGAGCCCGAACAACCGCTCGCAACGTCTGAATACCGCTTCGCTGCCGCTCGAACTGAACGATCTGGCCAACTCCTTCAACGGCGCACTCGAACGTCTGGACGGCGCTTATGGGCGCCTCGAATCGTTCAACGCGGACGTCGCTCACGAACTGCGTACGCCGGTGACGATTCTGATCGGTCAGACCGAAGTGGCATTGACGCGCAACCGCTCGGTCGACGATTTGCGTCATACGCTGCAATCGAATCTCGAAGAGTTCGAACGCCTGCGCGCGATCATCAACGACATGCTGTTCCTCGCCCGTGCCGACCAGGGCGAGCGCGCGACGGGGCTCGTCGAAGTGTCGCTGGCCGCGGAAGTCGCGCACACGCTGGAGTTTCTGGAGATCCCATTTGAAGAAGCCCGCGTGCACGCGCAGTTGCGCGGCGATGCGGTGGCGCGCGTGAACCGCTCGCTCTTCGGGCGTGCGTGCACGAATCTGCTGATGAACGCGATCCAGCACTGCGCGCCTGGCGCGGCGATCACGGTGACGATTTCGAACACGCCGGATCAGGTGCGCGTGGCGGTGGCCAACCCTGGCGAGCCCATCGAGCCGGGCGTGCTCGAACACCTGTTCGACCGCTTCTATCGCGCGGAAGTGTCTCGCACCAATAGCCGCGAAAACCACGGGCTGGGTCTCGCGATCGTGAAGGCGATTGCGGAGATGCATCGCGGCGCGGTGTCGGCGGAAAGCGCGAACGGGGTCAATACGTTCACGTTTTCGATTGCGGCCTCGAGTGTGGAAACCAGCGCCCCGGCGGCACGCGCGAATGCCGGTGTCGCGGCGGTGGCCGCGGGTTAATCGTCGCGGGTCAATCGTCGTTGGTGAAAGGCAAATCGGCCTGAACCGGTACGCGCGTCTTCACCGTTTGCGCATTGGCCGGTGTCAATGCGCTGACGCGCACACCCAGCAGCCGCAGCTTGCGGTTCAATTCCACCCGTCGCAGACACTCGGTTGCCGCGCGCCGGATCTCGGTGGCGTCGGCCGTCGGTTCGTCGAGCGTCAGGTCGCGCGTGACCGTGCGGAAATCGTCGTAGCGCAGCTTGATACCCACCGTGCGGCCCACATAGCCCTTCCTCACCAGGTCTTCCGCGACCCGCACGCACAAGCCGGTAAACGAACTGGACAGGGCCGGCCGATCGTGGCGCGGATGCAGGTCGCGTTCGAAGGTCGTCTCGCGGCTCATCGACTTTGGTTCCGATTCGACCACCACCGGCCGCTCGTCGTAGCCTTGCGCGACTTGCATGAGCCAGGCCGAGTAGCTGCGCCCGAAGTGATCCTGCAACAGGCCCGCGTCTGCCGCCGCCAGATCGCCGACCGTGGCGAGACCGAGCGCGGTGAGCTTCTCCGCCGCCTTCGGTCCGATCCCGTTGACCTTGCGCACCGGCAACGGCCACACCCGCAGCGGCACGTCCTCCGGCGTCAGAATCGTGAGGCCGTCGGGTTTGTCGAGTTCGGAGCCGATCTTCGCCAGCAGCTTGTTCGGCGCGACGCAGATGGAGCAGGTGAGGCCGGTTGCCTGATTGACGGCCTGCTTGATGCGCGCGGCGATCTCGCGCGGCTCGCCGGGCAGCTCGGTGAGGTCGATGTAGATTTCGTCGATGCCGCGGTCTTCGATCCGGTCCGTGAAATTCGCGACCGCCGCCTTGAACAGGCGCGAGTAGTGGCGATACGACTCGAAATCGGTGGGCAGCAGAACCGCGTCGGGCGCGAGCACGGCGGCTTTCATCATGCCCATCGCGGAGAACACGCCGAGCGCACGAGCTTCGTAAGTGGAGGTGGTCACCACGCCGCGGCCCGCGTAATCGCGCAGCTTCGCAAAGCGGCGGCTGCCGTCTTCAAGCGTTTGCGGCGCGCCGTTGCGCCCGCCGCCGATCACCACCGCCTTGCCGCGCAGTTCGGGATAGCGCAGGAGTTCGACGGACGCGTAGAACGCGTCCATGTCCAGATGCGCAATACGGCGGCTTGCAGAACTCATGGATGGCGGATGGAATGACAGCACGGGCCGCGAGCATAACAGTCGATGCGTGGGCCCGTTGCCCGATGGTATGGCTGCTGCGTTGGGCGCCCGACATGTCAGCCGTGACGGGCTGTAGGCCGGGCGCCAAACCATAATATTACCTTGCTCCGCCCGGGCAAGGTGTCACGCGGCAAGCGTCAACCGCAAGCCGGCTTGGCTTTCTTGCATGCATCCGCAAGCTGGGGCGGCGGGTCCTTCTTGAACACCGTCTTGTACGATTCGAGCACATTCGACTGAACCACCGGCAGAGACTGCACGCCGATCCAGGCCGGCGGCGTCTGGCCGATCAGCGCCTTCATCATCGCCATGGCCTCGGCCACGCCCTGATCGTACGGACGTTGCGAGCCGGTTGCCTTCAGCGGTCCGCCCTTGGCGATCTCGATTGCGGATTGCAGACCGAGGTCGACTGTCGTGACGGGAATATTCACCCCTTGTGCCCGCATCGACGTCAGCGTGTCGAGCGCCGGTTGATCCCAGACGGCGAACAGACCCTTGACGTCCGGATTGCCGGTCAGGAAATCGCCCGCGATCTGCCCCACCTTGGACGGATCCGTAAACGCGACCTGCTTGATCTTGATGTCGGGACGATTTTTCTTGAACCAGTCGTTGACGGCCTTGGTGCGCTCCGTCGTGCTGAAGTAGTCCACGCCGAAATTCACGAGCCCGATGGTGCCGCCTTGCGGCACGCACGAGGCGAGCACCTTCGCCGCGATCTGGCCGTTGCCTTCGCTGTCGGCGGAAATCATCGACGCGTATTGCTCGGGATGCTTCAGGCCGGTCGGCACGTTGTCCATGAACACGAGCTTGATGCCGGCCTCGGACACTTTCTTGTAGGTGGCGGCCGTCGCCGTTCCGTCGACCGGGATGGAGATGATGCCGTCCGGATGGCGCTGAATGGTGTTTTCGATATCCGCGATCTGCTTGTCGACCTGGTACTCCGCCGACGCCGTGCCGATCACTTCCACACCGTACTTCTTGAGCGTATCCGTGATGCCTTGCACCTGCAGTTGCGACCAGTCAAGATTCATGGTCTGCATCGAAATACCGACTTTGAATTTGCCGGCCTTGATTTTGGCGATGTCGGCGTCGCTCAGCTTGACGGCATCCACCGAGGCCGCTTTTTCGCCGTTCGGCCCTTGCCCGACAATCGTCTTCGGACCGATCGATCCGACCGGCAGACTCGTCACGCATTGCGCGTAGGCGCCCGGCGTTGCCAGCGCCATGAGGGCGGCCGCCATGAGAGTGGGTAGAACGTATCCTGAGCCACGACAATGTTTCATGTTTGTTCTCCATTGGTCTTCATGTTGGTGTTACGTCTCCTGCCATTCACGAACAGCGCGGGCACGCGAACTCACGCGCGATCGACGTGCCCTCGTCACTTTCTGGTGAAGGCCACCGCCGCGACGATGATGGCCCCCTTGATCACCAGCTGCAGCGATGAACTGACACCGAGCAGCACCAGCCCGTTGTTGAGCGTGCCGATGATGAGACTGCCGAGCAGCGTGCCGAGCACGAAGCCGCGGCCCCCGAACAGACTGCAGCCGCCGAGCGTCACCGAAGCGATCACGTCAAGTTCCATGCCTTGCACGACGTCGGGCCGTGCCGCATGCGAACGTGCCGAGAGCACGAGCGCGGCGAGTCCGGCCAGCATGCCGGTGAGAATGAAGGCGAGGGTGGTCACGCGTCGCGTGTTGATGCCGGAGTAGAGCGCCGCCGTCGGATTGCCGCCGGCGGCATAGATCTGCCGGCCGAACACGCTGTAATGCAGCAGCAGGATGCCGGCGATCACCGTCAGTACGGTCCAGATGATCGGCACCGGCACACCGGCAATGTCGCCCTCGCCGAAGATCGCGATGAACGAGTCGTTGGTGATGATTTCGGGCCGCGTGGTCGTCACCATCAGGGCGAGTCCGCGTGCGGCGCTCAAGGTGCCGAGCGTCACGAGAAAGGAGGGGATGTTCAGCCGCGTGCTCACGACCCCGTTGATCGCGCCGACAAGCGCGCCGGTGCCGATGCCGGCAATCGCGCCGACGATCCAGTTGTCGCCGACATGCGACATGGCAAGCGCCGCGGACATGCCCGACAGCGCCAGGGTCGAGCCCACCGACAGATCGATTTGCCGCGCGATGATCACAAAGGTCATGCCGACAGCGATGATCGACACGAGCGCGGTTTGCCGGCCGATATTCAGGAAGTTTTCGATGGAGAGAAACCAGGGCGAAGCGAAACTGAACACCACCAGCAGGATGGCGAACGCGCCGTACAGTGCATAGGGCCGCTCGCCTTGCAGCAGGAGTTGCGCGATGCGCCGCATGCGGCTCTTGCGCGGTGGCGATGCCTGCCGTTCGGCCGTCATCGGCGAGACAGAATCGTTCATTTTGAATGCGCCCTGGAAGAAGTCCCGTCGAGGGACTCGATGGAGGAACGGGACAACTGGATCAGGTGATGAAGCGCCTCGGCGTTGGCGAGATCGGCACGCTCAATGGTCCTGACGATCGAGCCGTCCACGACGACCGAAATCCGCGCGCACAGGCGCAGCAGCTCGTCGAGGTCCGAGGACACGACGAGCACGCCGGTGCCTGCTTGCGCGGCGTCCTGGATCACGTCGTAGATCTCCTCGCGCGCGCCGACGTCCACGCCGACTGTCGGTTCGTCGAGCAGAAGGATCTTGGGACGCGGGTGATTCCACTTCGCAAAGACCACTTTCTGCTGGTTGCCGCCCGAGAGAAACTTGACCGGGGTCGACGAGCCCGGTGCCTTGACGGCCAGTTCCTGCATCGAGTGCTTCGCCTGATTGACGGCCGCCTGGCTGCGCAGCCACCCCCAACGCGAGAATTGCGGCAAGCGCGGCAAGGTCAGATTGCGCTCGATCGAATGGTCGAGAACGAGCCCTTCGAGATGACGGTCTTCCGGCACCAGCGCGACGCCGAGCAGGATGGCTTCGGCCGGCGTCATACGCGCGCGGGATTGACCTTCGATCACGATCGCGCCTGCCTCGATCGTGCGAATGCCAAAAATGGTTTGCAGGATCTCCGTGCGTCCGCTGCCGATCAATCCCGCAAGCCCGTGGATCTCGCCGCGGCGAATCAGCAGGTCGACGTGACGAAGCCTGTCGTTGCTGACGTTCGACAACTTGAGCACGGGCGCGGCAGCGGCATGGAAGGTCGCGAGGGTCTGCTGTCCGGGAAACGGTTCGTCACCCGCCATGCCGGCAGCCGTCCGCTCCCGCGCCTGCAACGCCGCATGACCGGGTCCGACGATGGCTGCGACCAGTTGCTTCATATCGGTGTGCGCGGTCTGGAACACCCCTGCGTTGGCTCCGTCGCGAAACACGGTGACACGCTGCGAAATCCTGAACACCTCGTTCAGACGATGCGTCACATAGATCACACCGACGCCGCGCTCTGTGACCGCGCGAATCGCGTCGAACAGAATCTGTTCCTCGCCGCCGGTCAGCGCCGAGGTCGGTTCGTCGAGAATCAGCACGCGCACGTCGCCCATCAGCGCTTTGCAGATTTCGGTCATTTGCCGGTACGCGAACGGCAATGCGCCAACCGGTGTGCGCGGGTCGAGCGGGATGCCGTGCGAGTGGAGGAATTCGCGGACGGTGGCCATCAGTTGCCGGTTCTTCACGAAACCGAGACGGGTGCGGGGCTCGCGCCCCAGCATCAGATTTGCGCCGACCGACAGCGATTCGACGAGACTCAGATCCTGATAGACCACGGCAACGCCGGCTTCACGCGAGCGCGCCGGCGAGTCGAACGCCACTTTCTGGCCGGCGATCTCGATGACGCCGTCGTCATAGGTATGCACGCCGCTGAGAATCTTGATCAGAGTGGATTTGCCGGCGCCGTTTTCGCCGAGCAACGCATGGACTTCGCCGGGCAATACGTCGAGGCTGACGCCGCGCAGCGCCTGCACGCCACCGAATCGTTTGGTGACGCCCGCAACACGGATCAATGGAACCTGAGGCGATGACGCGGCCGCGACCGCAACCGGCTCACTCATCTGACACGTCTCCTTCGTCGATACGGCGGAATCTTTCTCTTTGTATGGCGCTGATGGCCGAAACCGTTTTGTGATCTTCGCATCATGAATATGGTGCGTCAATAACATTTGTCCCATACCACAGCGCTTGGCATTGGATTGTGTGACGATTGAATCGGAAAGCTTGTGAGAATTCTATCAATCGTTGTAGCATAACTGCGAACAAACTTGTCGGCGGCCGTTGTGCGCCGCGTCAAATTTCCGGATGCCTTATGCCTGAAGCCCCTGTGCTTTCTTCTTCGGTCGTCACGCTGCGCGGCGGCCCGCTGGTTCATCCGGTGCGTAATCCGGGCCTGCCGTTCGACGCGTCCTGGCTGGACGGCTTGCGGGTCAATCAGTCCGCCGTCGAGCGGCGCACGGCCACGCTCGGAACCCGCCGCAGCGTCAAGAAAGACGCCCAGGCAGCGTGGCTGCTGAAGGCTGTCACCTGTATCGACCTCACCACGCTCAATGGCGACGACACCGAAGGGCGCGTGCGCCGCCTTTGCGCGAAGGCGCGCCAGCCCGTGCGGGCCGACCTGCTCGAAGCGCTCGGCATCGCGCCGCACGGCATCACCACGGGCGCGGTGTGCGTCTATCACCGCTTCGTCGCGGCGGCGGTGGATGCGCTGCAGGGCAGCGGCATTCCGGTCGCCGCCGTATCGACAGGATTTCCGGCCGGACTGATTCCGCATCCGCTGAAGCTGAAAGAGATCGAGGCGTCGGTGGCGGACGGGGCGCAGGAAATCGACATTGTCGTCACGCGTGAATATGTGCTGACCGGCAACTGGCAGGCGCTCTACGACGAGGTGCGCGAGTTCCGCGCGGCCTGCGGTCCGGCACACCTGAAGGCGATTCTGGCCACCGGCGACATCCGCACGCTCTCCAACGTGGCGCGCGCCTCGATGGTCTGCATGATGGCCGGCGCCGACTTCATCAAGACGTCGACCGGCAAGGAAGGGGTCAACGCCACGCTGGATGTTTCACTGGTGATGGTGCGCATGATCCGCGAATACCAGCAGCGCACGGGTGTGCCGATCGGCTTCAAGCCGGCGGGCGGTGTGTCGAGCGCCAAGTCCGTGCTGTCCTATCAGATCCTCATGAAGGAGGAACTGGGCCGTCCGTGGCTCGAACCGGAGCTGTTCCGGATCGGCGCATCGAGCCTGCTGGCCGATATCGAACGCCAGCTCGAACACCACGTGAGCGGCCGTTACTCCGCTTTCAACCGCCACCCCGTAGCCTGAACAGAAGACCGATCTCATGAGCGTAGCCGAGTATTTTTCATCGATGGAGTACGGTCCCGCACCCGAGGACGATCGCCCTGCGCGCGCGTGGCTCGCGCAGTATGAAGCGGGCTTCGGGCATTTCATCGGCGGTGCGTGGCATGCGCCCGCTGCCGGCGAGCGCTTCGTCTCGCACGCGCCGGCCACGGGCGAGCGGCTCGCGGACATCGCGCAAGGCGACGCGGCCGATGTTGACGCGGCCGTGGCCGCCGCGCGTGCCGCGCAGCCGGGCTGGCTCGCGTTGGGCGGCGCCGGCCGGGCACGCCATCTGTATGCGCTGGCACGCATGGTGCAGCGGCATAGCCGCCTCTTTGCCGTGCTCGAAGCACTCGACAACGGCAAGCCGATCCGTGAAACACGCGATATCGACGTACCGCTCGTCGCGCGGCACTTCCTGCATCACGCGGGGTGGGCGCAATTGCAGGAGAGCGAATTCGCCGATTACGCGCCGCTCGGTGTGATCGGCCAGATCGTGCCGTGGAATTTTCCGCTGCTGATGCTCGCGTGGAAGATCGCACCGGCGATCGCGATGGGCAACTGCGTCGTGTTGAAGCCGGCCGAATACACGCCGCTCACGGCGCTGCTGTTTGCCGAACTCGCGCACCGGGCCGGTTTGCCGGCCGGCGTGCTGAACATCGTGACGGGCGACGGCCGCACTGGCGCCGCGCTCGTCGAGCATCCGCAAGTGGACAAGATCGCGTTCACGGGGTCGACGGAAGTTGGGCGTCTGATACGCGCGGCCACGGCCGGCTCGGGCAAATCGCTGACGCTCGAACTCGGCGGCAAGTCGCCGTTCATCGTATTCGACGACGCGGATCTCGACGGCGCCGTCGAAGGAGTTGTCGACGCGATCTGGTTCAACCAGGGGCAGGTTTGCTGCGCGGGCTCGCGCCTGCTGGTGCAGGAGGGCATCGAAGCGCGTTTCATCGCGAAGCTGAAGCGCCGCATGGAAACGCTGCGCGTGGGCACCTCACTCGACAAGAGTATCGACATCGGCGCGATCGTCGATCCGGTGCAGCTCGAACGTATTCAGTCGCTGGTGGAAACCGGCCGGCGTGAAGGCTGTGCGGTGTGGCAGTCGCCCGATACGGCGATGCCTGCCGGCGGCTGTTTTTATCCGCCTACACTCGTCACCGGCGTGGCGCCGGCTTCCATTCTGGCGCAGGAAGAAATCTTCGGACCGGTGCTGGTCGCCATGAGTTTTCGCACACCGGACGAAGCAATTGCGCTTGCCAATAACTCGCGCTACGGACTCGCTGCGAGCGTGTGGAGCGAAACCATCGGCCGCGCGCTCGATATCGCGCCGCGCCTTCTCTGCGGGGTGGTGTGGATCAACGCGACCAATCTGTTCGACGCGGCCGTTGGTTTCGGGGGGTATCGCGAGTCGGGCTATGGCCGGGAAGGCGGTCGCGAGGGTATCTACGAATATCTGAAGCCGCGCGCCTGGCTCAAGCTTGCCGCCCGTCGGGACGCGCGCATCGAACGCGCTGGACAGGCAGCCGCCCCAGGCGAGCCCGGGGCGTTGTCGAACGTCACGCTGATCGACCGTACTGCGAAGCTTTTCATCGGTGGCAAGCAGGTGCGTCCGGATAGCGGCTATTCGTTGCCGGTTCATGCGCCGGATGGCACCCTCGTCGGCGAAGTGGGTGAGGGCAATCGCAAGGATATTCGCAACGCGGTCGAAGCGGCGCGCGCGGCGCAGAAATGGTCGCAGGCGAGCACGCATAACCGTGCCCAAGTGCTGTTCTATCTCGCGGAGAACCTGGCCGTTCGTGCGGACGAGTTCGCGCGGCAACTGGTGACGAGAAACAGCGCCACGGAAGCGGCGGCGCATGCGGAAGTCGAGGCGGCGGTAGCACGCCTCTTTACTTACGCGGCGTGGGCCGACAAGTTCGACGGCGCCGTGCATACGCCGCCGCTGCGCGGTGTCGCGCTGGCCATGCACGAGCCGCTTGGCGTGATCGGTATCGCCTGTCCGGACGAAGCGCCGTTGCTCGGCTTCGTTTCGCTGGTGGCCCCCGCGCTGGCCATGGGCAATCGTGTGGTGGTCTTGCCGAGTGCGGCGTGCCCGCTCACCGTGACCGATTTTTATCAGGTGGCCGAGACTTCCGATGTGCCGGGCGGCGTGCTGAACATCGTCACGGGTGAGCGCGGCGCGCTGTTGCCCGCGCTTGCCGCACACGACGACGTCGATGCGCTCTGGTGTTTCGGTTATGCGGCGGATTCGACGCTCGTCGAGCGCGAGTCGGTTGGTAATCTGAAGCGGACGTTCGTCGATTATGGCCGCCAGTTCGACTGGTTCGACCGTTCGAGCGAAGGCCGCCCGTTTCTGCGTCAGGCCGTGCAGGTGAAGAATATCTGGATCCCGTACGGAGACTGACCGCGAGACCCACAGGGTGTCGAAACCCCATGCACGCCAACCAGAAAATGGAGGAGACAACGTGCTGAAGAAAATGGATTTGCGGTTGTTGTTGCAGGTTTTGCCTCGAGGGGAATGCCAATGAACGCGCCGGTACAACGAAACGGGCGTGTCGTCATTCTGGGCATCTACGTCACGGACCTGACGTTTCGTGCCGCGCGCATGCCCCTGATCGGCGAGACGATTGCCGGCTCGGCATTCGCAATGGGCCCGGGCGGCAAGGGCTCGAATCAGGCGGTGGCGGCGGCGCGCGCCGGCGCCGAGGTGGTGTTCTGCACTCGCATCGGCAACGATGCATTCGGCGAGATTGCGCGTAAAACGTGGGCCACGGAAGGCATTACGGCACGCGCGTCGGTGATCGAGGGCGTCTCCACGGGGGCGGCGCATATCTTCGTCGACGACACCGCCGGCACGAACGCGATCATCGTCGCTTCCGGTGCGGCCGGCACGATGAATGCAGCCGATGTCGACGCAATCGAAGCCGACATTGCCGCTGCGCGCGTATTCGTCACGCAACTCGAGCAGCCGCTCGCGGCGGCGCGCCGCGGCCTCGAAGTAGCGCGCCGACACGGCGTTATCACCGTGTTCAATCCGGCGCCCGCGTTGCCGCTCGACGACGACATCTTCCCGTTGTGCGATTACATTACCCCCAACGAAACCGAAGCCGCCGCGCTCACCGGCGTGCCGATCGCGAATGCCGACGACGCGCGTCGTGCCGCCGACGTGCTGCTCGCCAAAGGCGTAGGCGCGGTCATCGTGACGCTGGGGGAAAGCGGCGCGCTGCTGCACTCACCGACCCAGTCGGTGCTCGTACCGGCCTATCGCTGCGGCCGCGTGGTGGAGACCGCCGGCGCGGGCGACGGCTTCACGGGCGGCTTCGCGGCCGCACTCGCACGCGGCGACGACGCGGTAGCCGCACTGCGCTTCGGCTGTGCACTCGCGGGCATTTCCGTCACGCGTGCGGGTACGGCGCCTTCCATGCCGACGCTCGACGAGGTGAATCGCGTGCTGAATCAGCCGGCCGAACTGTCTCAGGCAAGCTCGCCGCTGTCCTGATCATTGCGAAGACTCAAGGAGATCGTGTTCACCATGAAGTCCTCGTTTATCACTGGCAACGCTGGAAAAATGTTCGGCGACCGGCAACTGAATTTTCTGCTGATCGTCAACGTACTCGTCGTGCTGGCCGCAACGTGGCTCTCGCGCGGGCAATTCGTCGATATCGACAACCTGCAGTCGATGGGCGGGCAGTTGCCCGAACTCGGGCTGCTCGCGCTCGGCATCATGTTGTCGATGGTGTCGGGCAACGGCGGAATCGACCTGTCGGGTGTGGGGCTCGCGAACCTGTCCGGAATGGTCGCCGCGCTCGTTGTGCCGCGCTTCGTCAGCGGCGACGACTCACCGGTGCTCTATACGTCGCTCTTCTGCGTGATCGTCGTGGTGACGGGGCTGCTTGGCGGACTGCTGAACGGCGTGGTCATCGCGCGTCTGCGGCTCACGCCGATTCTCTGCACGCTCGGCACGCAACTGGTGTTCACGGGTTTTGCGGTCGTACTCAGCAACGGCGCTTCGGTACATGTCGACTATGTCGACCCCTTGTCGAATATCGGTAACGGCACCGTGTTTCAGGTGCCGATCGCGTTCTGCATCTTTATCGCCGCCGTGATCGTGCTGGGATGGCTGCTCAAGCGCAGCCCGTTCGGTTTGCGCCTCTATCTGATGGGCACCAATCCGAAGGCCGCGTTCTACGCCGGCATTCCGCGTGTGCGGATGCTGATCACGACCTATGCGATGTGCGGCGTGCTGGCCTCGCTCGCCGGTCTGATCAGCGCGACTCATACGTCGAGCGCGAAATGGGACTACGGCAACTCCTATCTGCTGATCGCCATTCTGATCGCGGTGATGGGCGGTGTGAATCCGTCCGGCGGCCACGGCCGCATCATCTGCGTGTTCTTTGCCGCCACCGTACTGCAGTTCCTCTCCAGTCTGTTCAATCTGCTGGGCGTGTCGCAGTTTTTCGGCGATTGCGCATGGGGTTTTCTGTTGCTGCTGTCGCTCGCGTTCGCGGGCGGCGAGCGGGTGCGCGCGATCTTCGGTTTCGGCGGCGGTGGCGGCGGAGGTGGAGGTAGTGCCGCAGGTTCCGGCGGCACGGCGCCGAAACATTAGCGTGCAGCACGGACGCGAGGCGCAGGCAAGGTTTCAGTACGCGGCGGACAACGAGCCCTGGCTGTCCGTGACGGTGAAGTGGGGCGACATCGAACCATAAAGGAGACATCGCATGAAATTGACTCGACTGGGTACCGCGCTCGCAGCAGGCGCCCTTACGGCGGGCGTGATTGCCGCTGCGCACGCGGCAACCAACGAGACGATCGTCACGGTCGTCAAGGTGACCGGCATCAACTGGTTCAACCGGATGGACGAGGGCGTCAAGCAATTCGCGAAGGACAACCCGGGTGTGACCGCGTATCAGACCGGCCCTGGCCGGGCGGATGCCGCACAACAACTGAAGATCATCGAAGATCTGATCGCGAAGAAAGTCACGGCGATTGCGGTGGTGCCCTACGATCCGCCGACACTCGAACCGGCCTTGAAGAAGGCGATGGATCGCGGCATCAAGGTGGTGACCCATGAGGCCGACAATGAAAAGAACACGATGGTCGATATCGAGGCATTCGACAACACGGCCTACGGTGCCGGCCTGAACGAACGACTCGCTTCATGCATGCACAACGAAGGCAAGTGGGCCGTGCTGGTCGGCTCGCTCGGCAGCCGCTCGCAGGTGCAATGGGCCGACGGCGGGATCGGCAACGCCAAGGCGAAGTATCCGAAGATGGATCTGGTCGAACCGAAACTCGAAACCAACAACGACGGCGAACGCGCCTATGAAGTCGCGAAGGAAGTGCTGCGCAAGCATCCGGACCTGAAGGGCTTCCAGGGCTCCTCGTCGCTCGACGTGATCGGTATCGGCCGCGCGGTCGAAGAAGCCGGCATGCAGGGCAAGATCTGTGTGTACGGCACGGGCCTGCCGACTGAAGCAGGCAAGTTCCTTGAGAGCGGCGCGATCAACGGCATCGCATTCTGGGATCCGAAGCTGGCGGGCATCGCGATGAACAAGATTGCGCAGATGCTGATCGACGGCAAGACGGTCGAGAACGGCGCCGATCTCGGCATTCCGGGCTATACGAAAGTTACCGTGGCCAAGGGGCCGGGCAAGGGGATCATTGTGCGCGGCCAGGGTTGGGTGAACGTCGACAAATCGAACTACAAGCAGTATCCATTCTGATATGAGTGAAGACGCAACGTCACCGCTGTCATCGCGTTCCGGTACGCCGCAACCGTTTCTTGAGGTTGTCGGCGTGCACAAGCGTTTCACCGGCGTGCATGCCTTGCGCGGGGTGAGCCTGTCGTTCGAGCGCGGTCAGATTTATCACCTGCTCGGCGAAAACGGCTGCGGCAAGAGCACCCTGATCAAGATTATCTCCGGCGCGCAGCCGCCCGACGAAGGTGAGCTCGTGATCGAAGGCGTTCGGCATGCGCGGCTTTCCGCGCTGGAATCGCTCGCGGCGGGCATCGAGACCGTCTATCAGGATCTCTCGCTGCTGCCCAACATGAACGTGGCGGAAAACGTTGCACTTACCGCCGAGCTGGCCACGCACGCAGGCCGGCTCGCGCGGACCTTCGACCGCCGGGCGCTCGCGCGCACGGCAGCGCGAGCGCTGGAATCGGTGGGCCTGCCTGGCGATGCGCAATTTCAGGCGACCCTGATCGAGCAATTGCCGCTTGCCACGCGCCAGCTCGTTGCCATTGCGCGCGCGATTGCGAGCGAGGCAAAGTTCGTCATCATGGACGAGCCCACCACCTCGCTCACGCAGAAGGAGGTCGACAATCTGATCGCCGTGCTCGCGAATCTGCGCGCGCAGGGCGTGACGGTGCTGTTCGTTAGCCACAAGCTCGACGAATGCTACGCGATCGGCGGCGAAGTCATCGTGCTGCGCGACGGCCAGAAAATGGCGCAGGGGCCGATCGCGCAATTCACCAAAGCGCAGATCAGCGAGCTGATGACAGGGCGCCATCTGTCGAACGAGCGCTATCGTGAAGGCGCGTTCAGCCGGGAGGTCGTGCTCGACGTGCGCGGCTTCACGCGCGCGGGCCAATTCAGCAACGTGTCGTTCGCGCTCCATGGCGGCGAGATTCTCGGCATCACCGGTCTGCTCGATTCGGGGCGCAACGAACTTGCTCGTGCACTGGCAGGTGTTGCGCCGGCGCAATCGGGACAGGCGATGCTCGACGGCAAGGCGATTTCCTTGCGTACTCCCTCGGACGCGAAACATCATCGCATTGGCTACGTGCCGGAAGACCGCCTGAACGAAGGGCTGTTTCTCGACAAGCCGATCCGCGACAACGTGATTACCGCAATGATCTCGAGCCTGAGGGACCGCTTCGGCCAGATCGACCGCACGCGCGCGCAAGCGCTTGCCGAACAGACTGTGAAGGATTTGCAGATCGCGACGCCCGGTGTCGACAAACCCGTGCAGTCGCTCTCGGGCGGCAATCAGCAGCGCGTGCTGATTGGCCGCTGGCTCGCCATCGATCCGCGCGTGCTGATTCTGCATGGGCCTACGGTTGGCGTCGACGTCGGCTCGAAAGACATTATCTACCGCATCATGCAGCGCCTGTCGCAACGCGGCATCGGCATCATTCTGATCAGCGACGACCTGCCCGAGTTGCTGCAGAACTGCGACCGCATCCTGATGATGAAGAAGGGGCGCGTGGCAAGCGAATATCAGGCCGACATGCTGAGCGAAGCCGACCTGTATCGCGCATTGCTTTCGGAAGCCGCATAAAGCACGCCGCATAAAGGACGCCGATACCCATGAACTCGCGGATCCCTTCGCGCATGAACCAGACCATGACCACCCCGAGCGTTGTTGAAGTCGCCCCCGAGGTCAAGCCACCCACCTTGATGGCGAAGCTCTCGCGTAACCCCGAATGGTTCACTGTCGCCTTGATTGCGGCGACGTGTGTGATTGTCGGCACGATCAATCCACGCTTCTTTCAGCTCGCGACATTATTCGATCTGCTGCATTCGGCCACCACCATGTCGCTTTTCGCGCTGGGCACGCTCGTCGTGCTTGCGTCCGGCGGTATCGACGTCTCGTTTACGGCAATCGCCGCGCTGACGATGTACGGCATCACGAAAGCGGTATTTGCATATTGGCCGGATGCGCCGTTCGCATTGATCCTGATCACCGGCGCGCTGGGCGGCGTGCTGCTCGGTCTCATCAACGGCCTGCTGGTGCATCGCCTGAAAGCGCCTTCGCTGATCGTCACGATCGGCACGCAGTATCTGTATCGCGGCCTGCTGCTGACGTTCATCGGCACGACGTTCTTCATGAACATTCCGCACAGCATGGATCATTTCGGCCGGATTCCGCTGTTTTTCTATCACACCAGCGAAGGTCTGCGCGCCGTGCTGCCCGTCTCGGTGCTGGCGCTGGCGGTGGCCGCCGTTGTTACGTGGTGGCTGTTGAACCGGACCATGATGGGGCGCGGCGTCTATGCAATGGGCGGCAGTCTCGCCATCGCCGAGCGGCTCGGCTACAACCTGCGCGCGATCCATCTGTTCGTGTTCGGTTATACCGGCATGCTCGCCGGGATTGCGGGCATTCTGCATGTATCGAACAACCGGCTCGCGAATCCGTTCGATCTGGTGGGCTCGGAACTCGATGTGATCGCTGCGGTGATTCTGGGCGGCGCGCGCATTACGGGCGGCACGGGCACGGTGGCCGGCACCTTGCTCGGTGTGGTGCTGGTCACGCTGATCAACAGTGTGCTGATTCTGGTTGGGGTGCCGAGTACCTGGCAGAAGGTGATTATCGGTGCGTTTATTCTGATCGCGGGGACGCTGTTTGCCTTGCAGCGCAAGAGCTGAAAACCGGCCGCCCGCCGGCACGGTGCCAGGCGGCTAGCGCATTCATTTGCGCTTGCGAAGCTCCTGGCCCTTTTCGGTGATGATGGAATCGAAGTCGTCGACTTGCGAGAAGCGCACCGCCTTGACGACGCCGAACTTGCTCTGGTCCACCACCAGATGCCGTTCGACGGCACTTGCCATGGCTGCCTGCTTGAGCGCGACTTCGTGAAAGTTCCAGCACGTGACGCCGCGCGCGCTGTCCACGCCACCCGCGGAAATGAATGCCTTGTTGATGCCCATGCGGCGCAGCATCTCCAGACTCTCTTCGCCCGCAAACGAATCTGAAGACGGCACGTAGACGCCGCCCAGCAGGATCATCCGCACATTCGGCTTGCGCCGCAGAATCTCCGCCACGTTCAGCGAATAGCAGACCACGGTGACGTGACGCTCGAGCGGAATCAGACGCGCCAGCGTGGTGAGCGTGGTGCCGCAATCGATGAAGATCGTTTCGTGGTCGACGACGAGTTTCGCGGCAATCGCGGATGCTTCCGCCTTGGCTTGCGCGAAGTGATCCTGCTCGGCTTCGAGTGAATAACCGGCGGTATTGGGTACGTCGGTCGCGCTGACAATGTAGCCGCCGAGATACGTGAATCGTTCCGGACTGCCTGCTATATCGCGCCGGACAGTCATCTCCGATACGTTCAGCAGGGTGGCGGCGTCGCGCAGGCGCATGACGCTCTGCTTGGCCAGCGCATCGGCGAGGGCGCGGAGGCGGTCGGGTTTCAGCATGGAGGTCCTGTCGCGCAGTAGGGAAAGGCGTTATGTTTTGTTCGAGTTGATGGGAGAATTATAACAAGAGCTTGTCAGCGCGGCGAGCCTGTTTGCGCCTCGATTAAGCCTCGAATATGAAGACTTCGACGAATTGGGGGGATGGTCTGGACGAATCGACCGTCGGCATCACGGCATGACGGCAAGGTCGAATGGGGGGGAAGCGATACGGCGGTTTGCCGCTCGCGCATGGCGCGAGCGGGCGGGGAGCAACGATTACTGCTTGATGCCTTCGGCCTGAATGTGCAATGTGGTTTGCATCTTGAAGCCGTAGGTCTTGCCGAAATCGATACCGAAATCGTCGCGATTGAACGTCGCGGTCGATTCAGTGCCGCACACTTCGCGCTTGAGCATCGGGTTGATGAAGCACTTGAACGATTCGATCTTCAGGTTGAGCGGTTTGGTGACGCCGTGCATGGTCAGGGTGCCGATCACTTCCACCGGCTTGTCGCCGTCGAAGCGGATCTGCGTGCCCTTGTAGGTCGCGCTCGGATACTTGGCGGCGTCGAAGAACTTGTCCGTGACCAGTTCAGCGTCGAGCTTGTCGTTACCGATATCCACCGAGCTCATGTCGATCGTCACGTCTACCGTGCCGGTCTTTGCCGCGCGGTCCAGCACCACGGTGCCGCTGCTTTTCTTGAACTTGCCGCGCCAGATCGACAGTCCGCCGAAGTGATCGGTTTCGAAGCTCGGGTAGGTATGCGTGGGATCGAGCTGATATGTATCGGCGGCCATGGCGTTGAACGACAAAGCGGTGGCCAGCGCGCCTGCGGCGAGCAAAAGTTGTTTTTTCAAGTGATTCTCCAGGTTTCAGAAAGTGCTGCGACGCTTCGGTGTGTTGCGTTACTTCTTCGAAGCGACGATGTGAAATTTGATGACGACTTCGTCGGCGACAACCGACGTGTCTTTCCATTCGCCCGTGCCGACATCGAACTGCGAGCGCTTGATCGGCAAGGTGCCGTCGAAGGTTTGAGTGTTGCCCTGGCTGGCGATCGTAACCGGCACCACCACGGTCTGCGATTTGCCTTTGATGGTGAGCTTGCCGGTGATCCTGTACTGATTGCCGCCGGCCGGCGCGATCGCGCTCGAAACGAAAGTCGCGGCCGGCCAGGTCGCGCTGTCGAACCATTCCTTGCCTTGGGCCTGTTTGTTGTAGTCGTCCGCACCGAGGTCGTAACTGCCGGTGTCGATCGAGACGCTGGCGCTGCCGGCGGTCGGCTTCGCCGGATCGAAATTCAGCTGCGCCGAGAACTTTTTGAATTTGCCGTCCACCGGCACGTTCATCTGCTTAGTCGTGGCGATCACGCTGCTTTTGCTCGTGTCGACATCGGCGTGCGCGAGGCTTGCGCCGAAGAACGAGAGGGCGGCGGCGCCGGCCAGAATGGAGTGGTATAGCGTTGATTTCATCGTGGTACGCATCCTATCGAACTCATGCGCGCTGATTGCGCACTACGGGGAATTAGATTGCCAACTGGCTGTGGCCAATCGGCTGTGACCAGACCGTGACCCGGCTGTGGCCCGGCTGATGCCTGTGTTACTTGAGGAACGGAATCATCCGCGCGAGTAATCCGTCGCGGTCGACAAACTGATGCTTGAGCGCCGCCAGTACATGCATGACAACGAGCGCCAGCAGCGTGTAGTTGAGCAGTACGTGGACGGTGCGCAGGCTTGCCTTGAGCGCCTGGTCGGGGCCGATCAAGGTGGGCAGCGGTACGATGCCGAGGTACACCACCTGAATGCCCGCGGCCGAGCTATAGAAGTAGCCGGACAGCGGAATGGCCAGCATCAGAACGTAGAGCACGCCATGCACGAGATGGGCCGCCGCCTTCTGCCACGTGGGTGTCGCGCGATCGAGTGCAGGCGCGCGGTGCGTGGCGCGCCACAGCACGCGGGCCACGGCCAGCACGAAGACGGTCACGCCGATCCATTTGTGCCATGAGAAGTACTTCAGCTTGGTGGGCGTGAAGCCGGGGATATCGGTCATGATCCAGCCGATATAGAACCCGCAGATGATCAGCAATGCAATCAGCCAATGCAGGGCGATGGCAGGGCCGCTGTAACGCTCGACGTCTGAAGGACGGGGGTTCATGAATTCATGCTCGCTATTCTTGAGGCGCGTGATGCTTACCGCGTGCGGTATGTCGCGTGTGAATGCGGATGGTAGGGACGCCGATGAAAACTGAATAGACGGGCAGAAGAGAACAGATTGTTCTAGCCGTGACGCTAATGAGGATGGAATAAACGCGCGTGACCGCCTGCGGGGCGTGGCACGTCACTTGCACCCCGACTCCGGCTGTCTTGCGGTCATGGGTTATGCTGCGCTCCACGGCCGCGCTCGCGCGCCATCCAGATCATCCAGAATCAGAATCCAGGACTTGTCCATTGAATTCCGTCTTCCTATCCTGGGGTATTGCCATCGCCGCCACGGCCGGCGTCATTACCCGTCCGTTCAAATGGCCCGAGGCCGTGTGGGCCGTCGCCGGTGCGTTACTGCTGGTGTCGCTCGGCCTGCTGCCCGTCGACCTGGCCGTCGAGGCGGTCGGCAAAGGCACGGACGTCTACCTCTTCCTGTTCGGCATGATGCTGCTCTCGGAAGTCGGGCGTCGCGAAGGTCTGTTCGACTGGGTGGCGGTATTCGCGGTCAACCATGCCAAAGGTTCGCCGCGAAAGCTCTTTTTGCTGGTCTATCTGGTCGGCGTGGTCATTACCGCGTTTCTATCCAACGACGCGACTGCGGTCGTCCTCACGCCGGCGGTATTTGCCGCCGCCAAAAAAGCGAAGACGCATCCGTTGCCTCTGCTCTTCGTGTGCGCGTTCATCGCGAATGCCGCGAGTTTCGTGCTGCCGATCTCGAACCCGGCCAACATCGTGCTGTACGGCAATCACACGCCCGCGCTCGGCGCCTGGCTGTTGCGCTTCACGCTGCCTTCGCTGCTCTCAATCGTCGCGACCTATCTGCTGTTGCGCTGGACCCAGCGCGAGGCGCTCGCCGGCACTTGCGAGGCCGATCTGGAGCCAGTGCCGTTGTCGTCGAGCGGGCGCGTCGCGCTTGGCGGGATCGCGGTGACTGCCGTCGTGTTGCTGACGGTTTCCGCGTTCGATGTTCCGCTCGGCTTGCCCACCGCGATACTCGGCGCGCTGACCGCGCTGGTCGTGCTGATCCAGGAGCGCAAATCGCCGCTGCCGATGATCCGGGAGATATCGTGGAGCGTGTTGCCGCTGGTCGCCGGCCTGTTCGTGCTGGTCGAAATGCTCGATCACACGGGCGTCATCAGGACCTTCGCCAATCTGCTGCAGGACGCGACGCGGCACAATGAATTCTCAACCGCCGCTTGGGCGGGCAGCGTCATCGCGATCGGCAGCAATCTGATGAACAATTTGCCGGCCGGCCTGATCGCCAGTTCGACCGTGATGCAGGCGCATAGTCCGGAGCGGGTGATCGACGCGCTTCTGATTGGCGTGGATCTGGGGCCGAACCTGTCGATCACCGGCTCGCTCGCCACGATCCTCTGGCTCAACGCCATTCGCCGCGAGGGCGAGGACGTGAGCTTCATGAAGTTCCTGAAAGTCGGGGTCGTAGTGATGGTGCCGGCGCTCGCGCTGGCGCTTGCCGCGCGGATCCTGATCTAGGTTCCCGTCGGACGCAAGGGCGGCTTGGCCACCAGCGTCGGCACGGACTGTTCGAGCGATTGCAGCACGGCTTCGAGCCGCGCGAGGCGCGCGCGCTGGGCGGGCATCAATGATGTTCTTGGAAGCATGAGCAATCGCTGACGCCAATAGGATAGCGGGATGCGATCGTTGGCGGAAATCAGCCCAAATACGCGTTCGAGATGGGCGATTTCCTTATCTATGTGTTGGAAGCTCATCAAGCGTTCCTGAAGAAGAGGAATGGGCAACGAAGCGTTGTGGGCGGAATTCCATAAGTTGGAAAAATCAGACCGATCCGGCTAACGGATGCTAAACACGCTCGGCGTTGGTAATCCGTTTGAGCAAATCCCGTACCGCATCCCTCTGTTCTGATGCGATGTCGAGCTTTCAAACGTCCTGCATTGCCCTGATGGATTGACTTCGTCCAGTCTCGGAGGCTTCTGGACGGAGCAGGTCTTCTGTCCGTTTTAAATCACGCAATGCATGGAAATGGTTAATCGGACGCTTAAAAGCCGGGCTCATTTCGCATCTTTGTCTGTAAGCCGTGGCGATTTAACACTGGACAAGGTGTTTTCGCGCGGCACGCCGGCCATTCTTCAGGGGAACGGGAATTCACCAGGAATCTTTGTGGGCAGCATGGCTTATGCTGGTTCAACGGCTATTGTCGTAACCGGTACATCGGACACGAACCCGTGGAGCGCGCGTTTTGCGTCCCCGATTCGGCACCATCTAACGCGGCACCGCCATGACAGGCTGAGCGTAAGTAACGACGGACGCGGGCACGATTGCGTAGCGGGTCGGCGCGGGCAGCAACACCGGCGTGCCGGCCGCGACCGCCACCGGAATCGGAGCGGGTGGGGGCGCAACTACATAGACCGGTTTGACCGGCGCATAGCCGTAGTAATAGACGGCGCGTGGCGGCGGCGCGTAGATCACGGTGGCGGGTACAGTGACGATTACCCGGGCGAACGCTGTCGACGAACAGGCGAGACCGATGGCGGTGAAGGTAGAGGCGCAGACTAGACGAATACTCACTTGATACTCCTGAGACGTGTTGAACGGCGTGGCGCATGTGCCGGTAAAGAAAGGCGGCTGATTCGGATTGCTTGATATGTCATCCGAACCGCTGGAGCGCTTTGGTTGCTTAAGGTACTTAAGGTGAATAAGGTGCCGGTAGCGCCGGCAGACGAAAGATACGCAAACTGCGTTCGAAACGGCAGCGCGAACTTATTTCATTTCATGTCGTGCGAAAGGAGTCGTGAAGACAGGCGTGCATGTGGTTGAAGCGCGCGACGTGCCACAACGTGCCACGACGGCAGCGCGCTGTGCCTGTCATGCCGATGTAACCCGAACCATGAAATACGGCGACATGATTCTGAAATTGCCTTCCGGTCGCGCTTGCCTAAAAATCCGCTCTGTCATCGAACGGATCGCGGCGGTTTGCAGGCGACGCACGATGGTTTAATCGAGGAATCAGTCATGAAGAAGTTAATCGCCGTTGTGTTGCTGTGCTGCGCATCCACCGTCACGTTTGCTCAAACAACCGCACCGCAAGGTGGCAATCCCCAGCGCATGGAACGCATGGTGCAGCAACTGCAAACGCGCTTTGCGAATGCCAACACCACGCACGACGGCAAGCTCACGAAAGAACAGGCCGCCACAGGCATGCCGATGGTCGCGAAGCATTTCGATGAAATCGACACGCAGAAAGCGGGTTACATCACGCTGCCGCAGATCATGGCATTCATGCAGGAACGCGGGGCAGCGCACTGAGCGGCGCGGGCATCGGCGGGATCGTGGGATGGCTGTTTATCCCGTCGTTCTACGTGTTGTCGCCGCGCGAGGCAGAACGGCACGCGGCGCGCCATGCACCGCCCGACGCTTGAACCGAGGAGCTGTCATATGGATCGCCCCGCCAAAATTATCGTGCTCGACGACGAAGTCGAACTGCGCAACATGCTGCAGCGTTTCCTGCGTGGCCATGGTTTCGACGTGCGGGTCGCGGAGGACAGCAAACGGCTCGACCGCTATCTGCAGCGCGAGCCGTTCGATCTGCTGGTGCTCGATCTGATGATCGGCGAAGAAGACGGCCTCGAGATCTGCGCCCGTCTGCGCGAGCAGGGGCAAACGCTGCCGATCCTGATGCTGACCGCCAAGGGCGATCCGCTCGACCGGGTGGTGGGCCTCGAAACCGGCGCTGACGACTACCTCGCCAAACCGTTCCTGCCGCGTGAACTGGTGGCGCGGATCAATGCGCTGCTGCGCCGCCAGAAGATGGCTTCGGGCGACGTCACCGTGACCTCGCAGAGTGTGCGCTTCGGCGATTTCAGTCTCGACGTAGGCAAGCAGGAGTTGTCGCGCGCGGGCGAGTTGCTGGAGATTCATTCGGCGCAGATGCTGCTGCTGGTCGCGCTGGCTTCTTCGCCGAACCGGCCTGTGAGCCGGGACAATCTGCTGGCGCGCGCCCGTGGCCGCGAGCACGATGCGCTCGATCGCAGCATTGACGTGCAGGTGCTGCGGCTCAGGCAGATCGTCGAGGACGACCCGTCGAAGCCGCGCTTCATCAAGACCGTGTGGGGCATCGGCTACATGCTGGTCGCGGACGTCGACTCATGAGCCGCGCGTGGCTGCAGCGCGCGCTGCCGAGAACGCTGCTGGCGCGCAATATCGTTTTGCTGATCGTCCTGGTGATGCTGAGCCAGGTGTGTTCGCTCGGTGTGCTGCTGCACTATGTGCAGCGGCCGCGTGTCGTGCGTGCGGCCGCCGTGTTCGCCACCTACGTGAGAACGCTCGACGGCCTGCTTCAAGCCACACCGCCGAACGCGCGCGCCGGATTGACCGGCCGCCTCGACGCGCGTGAGCAACTGCCCGCCGAGGCGTCGGTCAAGCCGCCGCCCAGTTTGTTGCTGGCCTATCGCACGTATCAGCGCAGCGTGTTTCTCGACAGCTTGCGCGCGCATCTGCCTGCCGATATGCCGGTGCTCTGGCAGTCCGAAGGCGGCCAGCGGTTGTGGATTCGCATGCATGCGCCGGCCGACGCGCCGCATTCGCCGTACTGGATCGCGCTGCCGATTCCGGAGGATGCGCAAGGCGCCGGCCTCGACGCCGCGATCCTGTTGTCGCTCGGTCTGGGTGCGTTGGCGGCGCTGACCGGCTACGTGATCCAGCGCCATCTCAACCAGCCGCTGCGGCAGTTGACGCGGGCGGCGCGCCGCGTGAGCGCGGGCGAAACCCCTGAGCCGTTGCCGACCGACGGTCCCACCGAGATCGCCGCGGTAAGCAGCGCATTCAATCAGATGACGCATACCCTGCAGCAAGCCGAGGCAACGCGCGCGCTGATGCTGGCAGGCATCTCACACGACATCCGCACGCCGCTCACCAAACTGCGGCTCTCGATGGCGATGGCGATGCCGGACGGCAGCGACAGCTGCTTTGTCGTCGCAGCGGAGTCCTATCTGGACCAGATCGAAACGATCTTGCAGCAGTTCATGGATTACGCCGGCAGCGGCGAGCGCGAAGCGGCCGAACCCGGCGATCTCAATGCACTGATCGAGCGGCTCGCGGGCGATTTCGCGGGGCTCGGCCACGAGTTCGAGTTGTCGCTGGCGGTTTTGCCGACGATCGCGTATCGGCCGATCAGCATGATGCGGCTGCTGATGAACCTCATGCAGAACGCGATCGTCTACGGCGGCAGCGGGCTTGCCGTGCGGAGCTGGGCCACGGGCGAGGCGGTGTATGTGGCGGTCGGCGATCGCGGCAAAGGGCTTTCGGCAGAGGAGCTGGAACAGCTGAAAGCGCCGTTTCAACGTGGCCGGAATTCCCGCGCGCATAGCGGCGGTACCGGGCTCGGGCTTGCGATTGTCGAGCGGATTGCACGGCTGCACGGCGGCAGCCTGCAGTTTCATGCGCGCGAGGGCGGTGGCCTGGAAGTGTGGGTCGTGTTGCCGCGCGCATCCTGATCGGGCCCGCTCATTTCCTGTCCAGCCACGCGTCCAGCCCGACCCGGAAAGCCACGCCCGCGATAACCGGCACGGTCAGCATCAGAATGATGCCGAAGTTGGGAATCTCGTCGCCGTAAGTGATTGGACCGTAGAGCACGACCGTTGCCACGATCGCGAAGACCACCACGCCGATCGCAACCATCAGAAGGTTGCGCGACGTAACGGACAGATCCTTGCGCTTTGCGTTGCCCGGTTCGGTGCTGGTAGCCGGGACTTCGTCGTGTTGGGCGGGCATGATGGTTCTCGTGGCTGGAAAAGTGCCGTGTAAGGCGCGGCTGCAAATTCAAATCGAAACGTGATGACAACGCGCGGTAAGGAAACGTAATGCGGGACCCGATGCCCGGCGTAGTGCCATCGCCCGGCAACGGATCGCACGCCGGGCGGCACGCGTTCGCATCATACCCAGGGTCGTTCGCGCCGCGCACATCAAACCGCGCCGGCCAGTAATCCCGCGGCGACGATCAGCAGCACCAGGGCGGCAATCGCGCTGAACCGGTAGTCGCGTTGATGCAGGAACATCCCTAACATCAATATAAGCCGCATTATCGGCAACAGGATAAAAAGCGCGATGCCAGCGGTCATAACATGCATGCCGGCTGATATCGAGAGCATTTCGGGCAGCGTTCGCATGCCGGATAGTGCGCTTGCAAGCTTGCCAAGCTTGCCGTCGCCGGTGCGAAGAAGGCTAATTGCAAGGCCGATGGCAACGATGCCCGTTGCCACCCATGTGCCGTAGTGCAGGAGTCGCGCCAGCCAGTGTTCGAGCCGTCTCCCGGTCGACGCGGCGCCGCTCATGCGGACGCGCCGAAGAGGTGGACGCCGAATGCTTCGAGCAGCATCTGCACGGCCAGCACCGCCAGCACCACGACAAAGAGCACACGCAGCCTGTCGCCCGACAGGCGCGTGAGAACCCGCGCGCCGAGCACGGCGCCGACGACGGAGCCCAAGGCCACCGGGCCGGCGATTGCCGCCACGATGTCGCCGCGCAGGAAGTAAGCGCCGGCGCTGGCTGTCGCCGTCACGCCGATCATGAAGTTGGAGGTGGCGGACGAGACCTTGATCGGCAGACGCAGCGCCGTATCCATCGCCGGAATCTTGAGAACGCCGCTACCGATGCCGAGCAACGCCGAAATCAACCCCGCGCCGTACATGAGGGACAAGCCCAATGGCACGCGTTGCACGCGATAGTCGACGTCGCGTCCGAGCGCGCGGTCCGGATAGCTCGAATCCAGGCGTAACGCAGCGCCCCACGACTGCGCGCCCGGCACGGCAGTGCCATGACTGATAACCGGATCGGCACGCCGTGCCAGCATTTGCTGGGCGGAGAGCAGCAGAATGACGGCGAAAATGAAAAACAGCACGGGCACCGGAATGAGCCCGCTCAACAGGACGCCGGACAACGCGCCGAGCGTGGTGGCGGTTTCCAGAACCACGGCGAGCCGGACATTGGTCAAGCGGCCGCGCAGGAAAGGTGCGGCGCCTCCGCACGAGCAGGCGATCACCGAAACGATGCTGGCGCCAATGGCGATGTGAATGTCGAGGTGGCCGAACATGGTCAGGATGGGCACGATAAAAATGCCGCTCGCCATGCCGAGCAAGCCACCCAGCGCGCTGGCCCCGAGCGACACCGCGAAGAGCCACAGCGTGTAGCCCAGATCCATCGCTGCCTGTGCGCCGGTCATGGCAGGTTCGGCTTGCGCCGGGCGAGGCGGGTAACGAACTGGATCTGATCGCCCCGGTAATACAGCTTTTCATAATCGACCGGGCGGTTTTCGTCGCTGTACGAGGTTCGCTCGATCAGGAAAATCGGGCTGCCCGTCGCGACTTCGAGGGCCTGCGCAACGGCTGCGTCCGCGGCGATTGCCTCCAGCCGGTATTCCGCTTCGATCAGGGCAACGCCGTACTTCTCTTCGAGCAGCGTGAAGATCGGCTCTGCTTCGAGATCGTTTTCGATGATCTTTTCGCCGATATCTTTTGGCAGCCAGGTTTCGTCGAACGAAAGCGGCGTGCCGTCGGCGATGCGCACGCGCTGAATGTGGACGACAGGCGTACCCGGTTTGAGCGCCAGTTTGCCGGCCACGACCTCGCTGGCGGTTTCGACCTGCCGCGCCAGCAGACGGGTGCTCGGATGGCGGCCGTGCGCACGCATATCCTCGACAAAGCCGCTCAGTTCGGTAAGCGGCTGCGTGAGGCGCGGTTGGGTGACGAAGGTGCCTTTGCCACGGCGGATTTCGATCAGGCCGCGCGTAATCAGGTTCTGCACCGTTTTCTGCAGCGTGGTGCGGCTGATGTTGAAACTGGCCAGCAGGCTCGCCTCGTTGGGTAATTGCGTGCCCGGCGGATAGGTGCCGTCTGCGATCCGCGCGGCAAGCACTGCTTCGACCTGCGCGTAGAGGGGGAGTTGGCTGTTTCGGTCGGCGTTCATGTATGACATCATGACGTCATGATGTCGTGAAGTCAAGGCAAAACAGGTTGCGCACCAATGGGTGGGGCAGCGGATCGATATGCGCGAAGATAATCTCGCCGGCCCGGACACCGAGGTATCCATTACAGGCCAGGGCGTGGGTCAAGTGAACATCCGCGCGCGACGGTCGACTATCCCGCCGCCCGGTCATGGGTACTCGAGACGTGGTTCGTTCCATGAGCGTCCCTAGGGGTATTTCACTGATTACGCCTAATAAATCTTTGGATTCCGAATCTTCATGGAAAGAGGTGACGGTCCATGGAGGCTTCAGATTCATTACGGGTATAGCGTTCACATAATGCAGACGATAAATAAGTTTTACTTTCCGATTTTCCGTCGCGCCGCCATTGTGTGAGCCAGACAGCCAGTCTATAGCCACAACTCATGCGCTGCGCGGCTGCATTCATGAGAAACGTGGCTTTCATCTTCAGGTGAGCATTTCTTAAGATTCCTTAAGAAATTGTTCGTCGATCGTCGTCGTTCGGGAGCGGGTTGGATTTCAGTACTCACGCCCATCCCCGGACCGACGGTCAGGCCAATAAACTGAAAGGAGACGAATCGATGGAAAAGCGCATGATGACCTTGATGTTGCTCGCGGCGGCCACCTTGGCCGGCTGCGGAGGTGGAAATGACGTCAGCACGCCGACTCCGCCAAAGCTGTTGACGAACATCGCCGTACCCAATGCTTCGAGCCCACCATTCAGTTTCGACATTGGCTACGTCGAGGCCGGCAAGTACTTTCTTTCCGACCGCAATAACAAAGCAGTCGATTTCGTGGACACCGGATCAAACGCGTTGATCGCACAGATTCCAGGGCCGTTCACCGGTGCCGGCGCCACGACAGACGAGTCCGGTCCCGACGGAATCGTAGGTGTCACCGGCACGAACACGATCTATGTTGGCGACGTCGACTCAGTCAAGGTGATCGATACCGCTGCGCAGAAGACGGTCAACACTATCGTCATCAGTCATTCCGGATCGCGTGTCGATGAAGGGTGCTACGATCCTGACGATCATCTTGTGATGTTCGCAAGTCCCGGAGATTCACCACCGTTCGTCACGTTGATTTCCACGCTGACGCAAACAGCGGTGGCGAAGCTTTCTTTCAATGGCTCGTCGGGGCTCGAAGCGTGTACATATGATCACGCCTCGAAGAGTTTTCTGATCAACAATGATGGGACTGCTGCCAATCCCGATGGCGAACTCGATGTCATCACCGCCAGTTCTGCGGCAGCGGGAAGTCCATCCGTCAGCAAGTCGTTTCCGTTAGGGAAATGTGGACCCGCGGGAATCGTGCTTGGCCCAAATAATGACGTGCTTGTTGGATGCGATCCGCCCGCGGGCGACCCGCTGATCACGCTGATTCTCGACCGTACGAGTGGCGCAATTCAAGCGAGCCTGCCATTTGGCGGTGTGGACCAGGTCAGTTACGATCCGGCTTCCAATCGCTATTTCCTCCCGGCCCGTCATTACGTCACGAGCGGTATCGCCGCGGCATCGGGGTTTAGCCCGCAGATGGCCGTAATCGATGGTACGTCACGGCAATTGCTCTTCAAGATTCCGGTGGGCACCGGCGCGCACTCTGTTGCTATCGACAGCACGCTTGGGCGAGTGTATGTGCCGTTCCAGCCCGGTGCGGCCGGCTTCCCCAACGGCGGAATCTCAGTGTTCTCGACCCACTAGTCTGTCCCATGCGGGTCATAGCGCTGGCGGGCCGGAGCGGAAGGCGATTGCCGTAGGGACGTTTTCGCGATGGCTCGATGGGCGCCGCCACCCGTGCTCCACGATCCGCTGGGTTTGCGGATCTGGGGCGCGGGCGGTGACCGTCTTCATCGTAGCGGACGTTCAAAATCTATCGAAGTCCGCTACGGCAATCCCTCATACGTTTGACTGTCGTGCCCCAATGCCAGTAGGTCAGTGGTAGGTCGTCGTGGACGACTGCAGCTTCGTCAGCGCGCCGCGTTTGAATCGAAACCAGCCTTGCGAACCTTGCATCACGACCTCATCGCCTTGCCAGAACACGCGCTTGACCGTCATGCGCGTGCCACAGCGCTGCACAAGTGGAGGACGGTCGCGCAAGTCGTACAGCACTGGGCCGGAATCGGTCTGCACGAGCATGCGCTCTACAGTGTCATTGTTCCCGGCCATGTCATCGAAATGCGTGAGTGTGTTCGCGCCAAACCGATCGAAAATTTGCTGGTCGAGCATCGCCGCAAAATTGTGATCGGCGCGCACGAATTGCAGTTTGCCCGAGGGCGTGCCGAGCGGGCCGGACGCGTTGCTTTGCGCATGAACGCAAGTCGCGAAAGTGGCAGCCGCGAGCGCGGCGGCGAAGAGTCGTCTCATGGTGCCTTTCAGGTTTAGCGGTGTGTCTCCGACAAAGGAGCACGGCTCGCCATTGTTTCCGGGGAATATTGTCGTCGATTCTGGTCGGCATGTCGAAGCCCGGCAACTGGCCCAACATGGCTTCAGATGGAATTGACGACTGGCCGCCTCCACCTCCGGCCGGCTTGTCAGCAATCGAGGAGCTTTTGTCGAATGCCCTTGATTGGCCGGTTGCCGGCCAGGCCAACTGCGCGCCCAAACCGCTCACGACGGGATCGGACCGACCCCCAGGATACGCATTAATGTCCTCGCGTTTCTCTGCCCCTGATCCTCGAAGCAGTTATTGAAGATCACATGAGTACGGCCCGCCCGGGTCGCGATTGCGCGGATCGACGAGGCCAGTTCGTTCAGTTCGTCGTCGTTATAGTCGTAGTCGAAACGATCGGCGGCGCTTGCCGCGCCCGTCGCGCCCCACGCCTGCGTATTGCGGCCGTGCAGACGCACCATGGCGAGTTCGGGATGCGTTGCTTCCCATACGGTGTGCACGCGGTTCGTCACGTCCGGCGGGGCGTCGACGATCACGTGGACGAGGCCGCGCTCGCGCAGAAAATCGAGTGTCCATTGCGCGTGCTGGTCGTCGAACCAGGTCTGATTGCGAAACTCGACGGCCATCAGATAGTCCGCCATGCGCATCCGGCACGTTTCGACAAGCGCGAGACCGTCCTGCGAGCGGGTGATCCACGGCGCGAACTGAAATAGCACCGCGCCGAGACGACCGCTCGCGCGCAGCGGTTCGAGCGCTTCCCGGTAGCGCCGCCATAGTTCGTCGAGAATCTCGGCGGGGAGATCACCGTAATAGACGTTCTTCTTGCGCGGCCCGGTGATGCCCGCCGGTAACGCCATCGCGATGTCTTTGGGCAGCACGTCGGGTGAAGTCTGATGGCCGGTAAAGAGCCGGAACGATTTGAAATTGAACGTGAAGCCGGCGGGCGTGCGCTCGCTCCACAACTGGGAATTGGGCGCCGATGGCAACGCGTAGTAAGCCGAATCGACTTCGACGAGCGGAAACTGCGACGCGTAAAAACGCAGCCTTGCTTCCGCGCTGCTGCTGCCGCGCGGATAAAAGCGCTTGCAGGCGATCAGCGTCTTGTCGGTCCAGCCAGCCGTGCCGCATCGGATGTCCATCGGCGGTCCGTGTGATTGTGCGAAGGACTCCGCTAGGAGGCCGCCTCCGTGTGATCGAGCCACTCGGCGAGTTGGTGCCGCAACTGCGAGATATCGAGCGGCTTGCCGAGCAGCCGTGCGCCCGGGATGGTGTCGCCGATCTCGGCATTCTCGCCATAACCCGACACCAGCAACACGCGGATGTCCGGCTGCTGACCGAGCACCGCGCGCGCCAGGTTGTCGCCGGACATGCCGGGCAACGTCAGGTCCGTGAGCAGCACATCGAAGTGCTGCGTGGGCACCAGTGGCAGCGCTTCTTCGGCGCTCGCGACCGCGGTGCAGTCGAAACCCAGCGCACCGAGCAGATCGTTGAGCGCATCGCGCGAATCGGCGTCGTCTTCGACCAGCAGCAGACGAGCCGGCGTGCCGGCTTGGGGGACCGCCGAACCCGTCAGGGAATCCACTGGCGAGCTCGCGGTGGCGCCTGCGAGCGAACTCCCGGTCAAAGCGGCAACCGCATGCGGACTTTCGCGCGGTTCTGATACGCCGGATGAGCCGGCCGGATCGTAGACCGTGCGCGGCACGCAAGGGGCGATGCGTCCATCGCCCACGCTGACGACTCCGGCGTTCAGCACGGCGCGCACCTTGCGCGCGAGATCGTCGCGCCGGTAGGGTTTGGAGAGCAGCGTGATGCCGGCGTCGAGCTTGCCGTGATGGACGATTTCGTCGCGTGTATAGCCGGACGTGAAGAGCGTTGGCACCGTGGGCGAGCGAGCCGCCGCGCGCTGCGCCAGTTCCACGCTTTTTACCTGGCCGGGCATCACGACGTCGGTAAACAGCAGATCGATCGGCACATCGCTGTCGATGAACTCCAGCGCCGCATCGCCACTGGATGCAGTCAACACCTTATAGCCAAGCTGCGCGAGCATTTCGACGGCGGTCAGACGGACATCCGCATCGTCCTCGACCACCAGAATCGTTTCGCCGCCGCCCACCGGCGCCGCAGTCTGATCGGCGGTTTCGACTGTTTCCGGCTCGCAGCAGCGCGGGAAAAATAGCGAGACCGTGGTGCCGCGTCCCAGCTCGCTGTCGATCATCGTATGGCCGCCGCTTTGTCTGACGAAACCGAACACCATGCTCAAGCCCAGGCCGGTGCCATGACCGTCGGGCTTGGTCGTGAAGAACGGTTCAAACACGCGCTCGAGGATTTCGGGCTTCATGCCGGTGCCCGTGTCGGTCACTGAGAACACCACGTATTCGCCCGGCGAGAGTTCCGGTTCGCCACGGCAGAACTGGGCGTCCAGCACACGGTTCGTCGCGCGCACGGTGAGTGTGCCGTCCGCTCGCATTGCATCGCGGGCATTGATCGCGAGATTGAGCAGCGCGTTTTCGAGCTGGTTGCGATCGACCTGCACATTCCACAGGTCGTCGCTCAATACCGTTTCGATCTTGACCGTTTCGCCGAGCGCCCGGTGCAGCATCTCGCTCATGCCGGCCAGCAGGCGGCGCGGGTTCAGCACGGTAGGCGAGAGCGGCTGGCGCCTCGCGAAGGCGAGCAGGTGCGCGGCCAGTTTCGCGCCGCGTTTTACCGCTTCGGTTGCGGCGGACAAGCGCCGCAAGGTGGCCGGATTGCAGTCCGCATCGGCGGCGAGCATTTGCAGATTGCCGTTGATCACTTGCAGCACGTTGTTGAAGTCGTGCGCGACGCCGCCTGTCAGGCTGCCGATCGCTTCCATTTTCTGGGCCTGGCGCAACTGCTCTTCGGCGAGCGCGCGTGCCGAGACTTCATCAGCGACGCGTTGTTCGAGTGTTTCGGTCAACTGACGGAGCGATTGCTCGGCGATCTTGCGCTCGTGAATGTCGATCAGCACGCCGGGAAAGCGCGTCGGCTCTCCATGTTCGTCGTACTCGCACCGGCCGTTCGCCTGAACCCACATATAGTCGCCATCGGGGCGGCGAATCCTGTATTCGGCGCGAAATGGCGCGCCGGTGCGTATCGCTTCGCTCGTCAACTGCTCGTTGAGCGACTGGTCATCGGGATGGATTACTTGTGTCGCGGCATGACGCTCGACTCCTTTCGCGGCCTCGTCCAGCGGAAACGAAAAGGTGCGCGCGAAACGTTCGTCGCCGGTGACGGTGCCGGTGCGCACGTCAAGCACCCAGGTGCCGAGCACGGCGCCGGTGTTGAGTGCGAGTTGCAGGCGTTCGTTGGTTTCGCGCAATTCCGCCTCGGCGCGTTGCCGCCAGCGTTCGGTCAGTACGCGCGTGGTGGTTTCGACGACCATCGCGAGGACGCCCGCGGGGGCGCCGCTGTCGTCGGGGACCGGGCTGTAGTAGAGGTCCATCCAGACGTCTTCGGGCTTGCCGTCGCGCAGCAGAACCAGTTCCTTGTCGCGATACGACAGGGTGCCGCCGGCCAGACAGGTCACCATCACATGACGGTTGAAGTCGGCCACTTCCGGCCAGCCGCGTTCGACTGGACAACCGAGCAGATACGGATGCCGTCCGCCCGCGAAAATCGCGTAGGCGTCGTTATAGATCATGTAGCCCGGTTTCCCCCACAGGAGCACGAGGGGCACGGGCGACGCGAGCAGCATTTGAACGGCGGCGGTGAGACTGCGTGGCCAGTCTTTTATGGGGCCGAGGCTGGTCGCACTCCAGTCGAATTCGCTGATGCGCCGCGCCATTTCCCCGTTCCAGCCGGGGCAGCCGTGGTCTTGTGCCGGGAATGGCATTGCTGCGCTCCACAGAGTTCACGTCAATGAGTGTGTCCCCACTCTGCCGACGCGCATGGTGCGCGTGGATGCTCAGCAGGAGGTGGGATGAATCTTCTGCTGTGTACCGCGGGGATGAGGCGGCCACGAAGCGGCTGCGCGGCAGCAATAATTGTAGGCTAGAACGTCTCCTGTTGGCATAACAGAAGGGGCTTTGCGGAGTTCGCCGAACAATCGGCGCGAATCGCCTTGCAAGTTTTACCTGCATCGGTCGGCGTCTGCGCGTTGGATCAGAAAAGAAGCGCATATGTGACTGATTTGAACCGGCCGTCTGCTGCTCGATTGGCGCAAGACGGGCGCGTCCCGGATGCGTGTGGCGGGAAGGGGCAGGCGTGTTTCGTGCTCCGCGCTCTGGTTCGCTTGCGCTAATGGGAGGAAGGTGCAGGTTGAGCGCCACACCGGATTCGAACTTCAACAAACGCGGACGCCAGAATGCCGAAGAAAAACATCACACGAAACAATAAGTTGCCTAAGCCGGAGGTACGGCAGGCGTTATTGACTGCCCGCCGCAACGCCAAGATGGCGCGTTCGGCGCATGCCTATGTGCGCGGCAACACGAGCAAGTTCTACGAATGGCTCGACGGGATGGAGAGCCACACTTTGCCCGAGGGGCCGGCGATCTGGATCTGCGGGGATTGCCACAGCGGCAATCTTGGGCCGGTCGCCGATGGAGAGGGGCGCGTCGAGATCCTGATTCGCGACCTCGACCAGACGGTGATCGGCAATCCGGCGCACGACCTGATCCGACTTGGGCTGTCGCTGGCGACGGCCGCGCGCGGTTCGGACCTGCCTGGCCTGACCACGGTGCACATGATGGAGGCGTTGGCGGACGGCTACGAGCGCGCCTTCGACGAGGCCGCCGGCGAAGCCGATATCCATGCCGAGAAGCCGGAGGTGGTGAAGGTGGTGATGAAGGAGGCGGTACGCCGTTCGTGGCGTCATCTGGCGGAGGAGCGGATTGAAGATATCGAGCCGACCATTCCGCTGGGCTCGCGTTTCTGGCCGCTGGCCAAGAGCGAGCGGCGCGAAATCGAGGCGTTATTCGAGAAGGGATCGCTGGCGCGGCTTGCGACGGTATTGCGTGGCGGTGGCGACGACGCGGATGTCGAGGTGCTCGATGCGGCGTACTGGGTGAAGGGATGCAGTTCGCTGGGGCGGTTGCGGTATGCGGTGCTGCTGGATATAGACGGTGCCGCGATGGATGGCGACGACCTTTGCCTGATCGACATCAAGGAAGCCGCGCAGGCGGCAGCGCCGCGGTATCCCGGCGTGCGCATGCCGCGGGATAACGCCGAACGGGTGGTGGAGGGTGCGAGGCATTTGTCGCCATCGCTGGGCGAGCGGATGCGGGCGGCGCGGTTATCGGATCGGGCTGTTGTGATACGGGAGTTGCTGCCGCAGGATATGAAGTTGACGATTGAGCAGTTGACGCAGGACGAGGCGATGAGAGTTGCGCGCTTTCTTGCGCTGGTGGTGGGGAAGGCGCATGCGCGGCAGATGGATGCGGGGGAGCGCGCGGGGTGGCTTGCGGAGTTGCGGAGGAATCGGTCGAAGACGCTCGATGCGCCGGGGTGGCTTTGGAAGAGTATTTTAGAGTTGGTGAGTAGTCATGCTGTGGGGTATTTGGAGCATTGCCGGCGGTATGCTAATGAGGGGAAATAAGGGGATTTTTTTCGCGGGGCGAGGGGGGGGTGCTGTTGCTGTTGCTGTTCTGGTGTTGGGCTTTTGGCCTTTCCTTGAATTGTTAGTGGTTTATTAGCGTTGCCCCTGTGCGGGGCGGCACCTACTTTTCTTTGCCTGCCGCAAAGAAAAGTAGGCAAAAGAAAGCGGCTCAAACCGCCAGCTCATAAGCGGGTCCCCCGCGCAGCCGCGGTAGTGGTGCATCTGGAATCTGTGCCCTCGCGCACTCCGCGCTATTGACAAAGCATTCATCAGCTCCCACTCCGCACTGCGTGCGTCGCGGACGGGTCTGTCAGGGAAACCTGGCCGATGCTTTGGATGACTGATCGACGCTTTGCATAACTGATGGTTTTTTGAAACCGGGTTTCGGCGCGCGCAGCGCCGCCGGAGGTATGACTGCCTTGTCACTAAAGCCGAATGTGCGAGGCGACAGATTCCAGATGCACCACTACCGTGGCTGCGCGGGGGGCCCGCTTATGAGCTGGCGGTGTGAGCCGCTTTCTTTTGCCTACTTTTCTTTGCGGCAGGCAAAGAAAAGTAGGTGCCCCCCCGCACAGGGGGAACGCTAATAGACCACTAACAAAACAAGGAAAGGCCAAAAGACCAACCCCATACCAGACCACGAACACAGCAAGAAAAACCAAAAAAAACAAAAAACAAACAAACCAAACCTAAACCGCCGAGCAGGCCCCTAATTCGACAACGACAAATACGGCGAACTAAGCGGCGTAGGCGGAAACGGCTGCAACCCCGTCTGCCTGCTAAAGCTATACCGCACATAAACCGCTGCAAGCCACTCCCGATACTCATAAGCATTGCCGAGCGACGCAGTCGCCCCAAACGCCAACTGCGGCGCCAGTTGATATTCCCCCACCGCGCTAAGCGAATAAGAAAACCCGGTCTTGCTCTGCCCAGGATAAACCGCACCGCCATCCACACCCGTGCCAATAAGATTGGCTATCGCCGCCGCAGTAGCCTGGCGGTTGGACCCGTCATTGAGCGGGAAGTAGTTCGACGCGTCCTGACGATAATGCTGCACGCCGATCGATCCCTTCACGTCATAAGTGAACTGCCCGTTGCGCCCAGTCCATTCCACCGGCAGATTCAGAATCACATACTGCTGCGGACTGAAGTACCCACCCTGACCATAGGTGAAGTACGACAGGTTCTTGTTATAACGCATCAGCGTCGTGTTCACGCCGACAGTCAGCGTCTGATCCGCATCCTTGAAGACACGTGTATAGACACCGCCGCCGCCCTTGACAGCGTTATTGCTCGCTACGTTATAACCCTGGTAGTACTGAAACGCGGCATTCACGTACAGGCCACTGGTGCCGTCGTCCCATGCAAGGCTGCCGAGGCCGCCATTGGAAGTGACGCCGCCCCACTCGAGGCCGGAGCCGGAATCGCGCGCGCCCGCATACGAGAGCAGGCTGTCCGTCACCGCGCGGCGTGCGATAGCCAGCGAATACGACACCTTGTCGGTAATGCCGCCGTTGTATTGCAGGCCGGCCACGACGGTTTTCTCAGGGAAGCCGAGCGGCGTCACGCCGATATCGCCGCTAAAGCTGCGGGCTTCGTAGCCGAGCGACAAACCCACACCGTTGGCGGTCTGACTGCCATAGGTGTTGTTGCCGTTGACCGCGGCAATCGCGGACGTGCTGCTGGATAGCCCCGCGCCGAATCGCGCGAGCGTCGAGAGATTGCCCGAAGCAGTGCCGGCATCCAGCGTAACCGGCGTGGCGGTCACCACAATGTGGCCGTTGCCGGCCTTGATGCGCCCCTGAATGGGCGCTTCGATATCGGTCAGCGTCGACAGCCCGTCCTCGCCCGAACGGTTGCGGAACACAATCCCGCCCGACACCGTGCTCGATTGCTCGCGATTGACCTGAGCCAGTTCCTCCGCCACGCCAAGCGTCTGCGTATTGGCAACGTTCGGTTGCGGGTAGCCGCCGCCATTGCCGTTCGCACCGGGTTGCTGCGGGTAATACGGCTGCGCGTAACCGGTCGGCGGCTGCGGAATGTACGGTTGCTGCTGTTGCGCGTAATAACCCGAACCCTGCGGATACGGCTGATAGGGTTGCTGGGCGTAAGCCTGCTGCGGCGGAACCGGTTGATAGGGTTGTTGCGCGTAACCCTGCTGCTGCGCATAAGGTTGCTGGCCGTAATAGGGCTGTTGCTGCTGCGGATAAGCTTGCTGCCCATACGGCGCCTGCGCATAGGCCTGCGTGTTGCGATTGCTCTTTGACGCGCTTTGTTTCTTGCTGGTCGAGCGTTTCGTGCTCGCGGACGAATTCGCGTAACGCGGCGGCTGCATCGAACCGGCGTTGGCTTGCGCTTCACGCGCGGCAGGCGACATCGGCCATGGCGTGGCCGCATAGCCGTCCGGCACCTGCTGCGGATACTGAGCCTGCTGCGGATAACCGCCTTGTTGCGGATAACCACCCTGTTGGGGGTAGCCGCCTTGCTGCGGATAGCCAGCCTGCTGCGGATACCCCGGGTTGTACTGCTGCTGCGGGACCTGTTGCATCTGCGGCTGGCCCTGGCCCGGATACGGTTGCAACGGCGCGCCTGACTGGCTAGACCCGTTGCTCCCCTGGCCGTAACCCCCCGTGTTGACGCCGGGCAGCGGCGCGTTATAAGGCAAGGCGGCCGGCGCGGCATTGGGCGAATACGGCTGCGGCGCGGGTGCCGTGTAAGGCGCGACGTAGGGCGCGGGCTGCGTGGGTGGCGGATAGTTCGGCACGGTCTGTGACGGCAAGGAAGACTGCGAGTACGGAAGCGAGGCACGCGCGGCGTTGGAGCCGGCGCCGGCAAACGCGGCGTTGTCGGCGTCGGTCGGCGAGATCGTGGCGGTTTTACCTTCGAAGGGATTGGTGCCGGGCAGCGGCGTCGCGCCGATCCGGCGCATCGCGACTTCCCAGCCGCGCGGCACGTTGCCCGGTGCATTGGCGCGCGGCGCGTTGGCCATCAGCGGCGTATTGGCCGCGACCAGCGAACGCTGCAGATAAGTCGATGCGAGCGACAGCTTGCCTTCGGCGCGATACATGCGCCCGACCGTCGCCAGCACGCCCGGGTCGCCAGGGGCCGCCGCGAGCGCTTGCCGCGCGAGCGATTCGGCATAGCTGAACTGTTTCGCCCCAGTCGCCGCGGAGATGCCCGCCTGCAACAGGTTCAGGTCGTCCGGTTTGCGTTGCAGCGCGACGCGGTAACTGGCGAGCGCATTGCGGTCGTCGCCGGCGCTCGAATAGAGGCGCCCGAGGGCGGCTTGCAGATCGGGATTGTCGGGCATCGCCGCGAGCCACGGCGCGATCACGTCATAGGCGCTGGCAAGGTCGCCGCGCTGACGCACCGCGTCGCATTGCTTGATGACGATGCCCAGATTCAGATTGCCGAAATCGGTGCGCTGCTGCGGTGTCAATTGCATCGACGCGAGCCGCCGCATCACCATGCCGAGTTCGGCTTCCTGCCGCGTGGCGGACAGAATGCCCGCGTATTGCAGCAGTAAATCGGTGTTGCCGGGCGCCGCGTTCATTGCGCTGCGTACGAGGCCCAACGCACGATTCGGGTCGCCGGCCTGCTGATACGCGGCGGCAATCACGCCGATCAGTTCCGGGTTGTTTCCGGCCACCGGCTCGGCCGCTTGCAAGGTCGCCAGCGCCTGTTGCGACTGGCCGTTGCGCGCCATCCGCGTCGCGAGGTCGGCCTGCTGATGCACCCACAAACGGTGCTGCAAGGTCGTCATCGCGTCGGTGCGCTGCGCGACCGGAATCCGTTCGAGTTGCGCGAGACCGGCCGCCCAGTCCTGGGTTTCCGCCGACAGCAACGCACTCGCGTAGAGCGCATCGGTCATGTCGGGATGCGCGGCGAGTAGTCCGTCCATCATGCTGCGGGCATTCGCCACCGCGCCCTGGCGCACGTAAATGCGCGCGAGGTCGAGGCGCAGCCAGGGATCGTCGGGATTGTTCAGCAACGCGTCTTCGAACAGGCTGCGCGCGCTGCCGAGATCGCCGCGCGCTTCGGCCGCGCGCGCCTGGGCGGCCTGCGCTTCGCCCCGCAAACGGTTGATGCCGCCGGCCTTCGATTGCTGTTCGCTGTTCAACTGATTGGCGAATTGCAGTGCTTCGTCGCCGCGGCCTTGTGCCGCGAGCGCGCCGACGAGGCCGCGAATCGCATCGGGATTGTCGGCCTGGCGGCGCAATGCCATCCGGTAGGCCTGCTCGGCGCCGGCCGGGTCGTGATTCGATAGCAGCATCTCGCCGAGCAGCACCTGCGCGGTGACGTCGGACGGATTCAGCGCGATCGCGCGTTCGAACAGCGACTTGGCCTTCGCGAACTCGCCATTGCTGCGCGCGCCGATCGCGTCGCTGGTGTAGGTCCAGTAGGTTGCGCTATCGAGCGCGGTTTTCCAGCGCGCCGGATTGCCGCTGCGCGACGCGCGTTCCAGATAATTGCGGGCTTCGGCAAAGCGTTCCTGCTTCAACGCGGCGATCCCCATGCCGCCGAGCGCATCGGTGTCGTTCGGACTATTTGCCAGTACTGACGAAAACTTCGAGCGCGCCGTGTCGAGCTCGCCTCGGTCGAGCGCGGCGAACCCGTCGGCGATGGTGCGGCCACGAGCATCGACCGCGGCATTTTCCTGAGCACGGTCGCGAGCCGCCTTGTCCTGCTGGACCATCGAATCGAAGCGGGCCTTGACCGCGGCGTCGTCGGGTGAGGCTTGCAGATAGGCTTCATACGTCGCGGCGTCGGAGGGCCGTGCGTCGAGCCACAATAAGGCTTGCCGCCAGCTCTTTTTCGCCGACGCGCCAACCGTGCTGTCGCCGGTGAGCTTCTGCAGCCGCGCGATCCCGTCGCGGCGTGTAGTGTCGCGATAGGTCAGATGCTGCGCATAGGCGAGGGCGTAGCGCGGGTCGTCGGGATTGTCGCGCGCGAGTTGTTCGAGGCCGCGGCGCGCCTGGTCCCAGCCCTGCGGCGTGGCCGACAGCGCCTGGTAATACTCGAGTTGCAGTTCGGGCGTCGCCGGCTTGCCGTTCAACGCGCGCTGATATTCCTCCACCGCGCTCGCGCTTTGACCGCTTTGCGCGAGCCGCCGCGCGTCGTTGACAGTCTGGTCACGCAAGCTCGATTCGCCGAGCCGCCGGCCCAGTTCGTCCAGATTCGGATAGTTCGGCGCAACCGCTTTCAGACGCGCCAGATATTGCTGCGCTCCCGCGCCGTCCTTGCGGTCGGCGAGCACCATGCCCATGCCGTAGAGCGCATCGGGTTGCTTCGGGTCGATGCGCAGCACTTTCTGCCACGCCTGTTCGGCGAGGTCGCCGCGATGATGCGATTGCCAGTACTTGCCCTGATCGATCAGCACGCTCAGCGGGTCTTTCGACGCCTGCGCCAACGCATCAGGCGAGGCCGTCGCCACACCGCACACCACCGTGAGGCTCAGCGCGAACCGCATTGACAACGCGAGGGCGCTCAATCGCATGCATTTCTCCAACTGGGCACGAGACGGCCGGCTTCGTCGAAGCGATAGCGGCCGTCGATAAATCCGGTGCCGAACAAACCGAGCACACGATCGTAATAGACAGGCTCGCGACCCGGCACGTCGGTGTCGAGGGCGGCGAGATGGGTGCGCGCGAGCCCGAGGCCGCGCTCGTCACCGAGCGCCTTGAAGTACGGCGCGAGCGCGCCCCAGTAGCTTAACGGACCTTCGCCGCTCGCCGTGCCGGTGGTCGACGAGACCTTCTCGGGCGGGATGCCGGTTTGCGCCACCTTCGCGCGCATGCCGCCCACCGCCGCGAGCCAAGGCTTGGCGAGCGGATCGGCGGACGACGCGAGACCGGCCCACAGGTAGACGCGGATCGCGTCATAGCTGCCCGTGTCGCCTTCTTTCGGATCGACCACGAACTGGCCGTTCTGCCAGGCAGCCCAGTCGGGCGTGAAGCCCAGCGGCGAGGTAGTCTTGATCAGCTTGTAGGCGTTGTCGGCGAGCCGGGCCCACGGCCCGCCCGGCATCTCCTTCGCCAGCGCGCGCAGCACCGGCAAAGGCAGATAGCTCGGGTTCAGGCGCGTGACGCCGCCGTTCGCGAAGCCTTGCGGTCCGGGCAGCAGCATCGGGCCAAGGCCCGGCAGCGTGGTCGTTTCCTCGCGCGCGATTTGCGCGGCAAGCGCCCGACCGAGTTGCGTGTAACTTGCGTCATGCCACAGGCGGCCGGCTTGCAGCAGATCGTAGGCGATCCACAGGTCGGAGTCGGACGCGGAATTCTGATCGAGCACGCCGAATGAGCCGTCCGGTTTCCTGCCCCAGAGCCACGACGGCGGCCGCATGTTTTGCGCGTCGAACTGATTGCCCGCGAGGTTGGAGCGGGTCCACCCGAGCAACCGGTCGAAGCTCGCGCGGTCGTTCGCGACCAGCGCGAAGAACATGCCGTACGACTGGCCTTCCGAAGTGGTTTTCAGTTGCGGCGACGAATAATCGATCACGCGGCCATCGGCCTGCACGAAGTGTTCGATGAAGATGCGGTACGCCGGCCAGTCGTTATTGCACTGGCCTGGCTGACCTGGCGTCGGCGTGGCCTGGGCCACCCTGGTGAGGCCGGCAAAACTCGTGGCCGCCGCAAGCGCGAGGCCCACGCCCAACGTGAGCGTCATATAGGTCTTGTTGATTCGAACCCGCATATCAGTCCTGTCGATCCTCTCAGTCTTTCAGGCGGCGCGCGGCGATCGAGCGCAGGGTCCGGTAGAACAGACCGGCGATGATCAGCGCGGCAAGCACGCCGCTTAGCACCAGCAGCAGCGGATGCGACGACAGCGCCCAGCGCAGATACTCCTGCGGCGACAAACGGCCGACATAGTACGCTTCGCCGTTCGACGTGATGGTGACGGTGCGGCCGTGGATCACGGCCATCGCGCCTTGAATTTCCGGCAGCACGTCGGCATCGAGCAGGGCGGCGGACAGATCGGCGTCCGACTGGCCGGCCGCGCTCACCAGCGCGACGGCGCTGCGGTTCTTCTGCAGCGGCGATTCGAAACCGGTCAGCAGCGCGTCGCCGTTCGAACTCACGAGCGTGAGGTCGGCGCGCGCCGGCGAACGTTCGACACCGCGCTCGCCATGCCACCAGTCCTCGAGCTTGAAGACCACGTCTGACAGCGAGAAGGTGCGCGAATCGCCGTCGCTGGAGAACGGCATCGATTTGGCCCAGCGCTGCAGCAGCGGCTGCTTGCCCGGCGCGCCGAAAATCAGCAGGTCCTTGTTCGCGTACTTGTCGACGTCATCGGCCGTGCCGACGGTGACGCCGCTTACCGGATATCCCGTCGATGCGCCCATGCGGCCCATGGTCAGCAGATACAGGCTGTAGTCGCTCGAATCGGCGTCGTTCGGCAGGACCACCGCGGTCTCGGAGAGGTCGGCCATGCGGGTGAACGGGAAGCCGCTGTTGGCAAACGCCGCCAGATCGGGCAGCGCCATGTAATGCGGGAACGACGACAGGTCGATGGTCGAGTTCGGATCGATTGAGCCGACTACGTTTTCCAGCAGACGGCCGTGACACTCGCCGGTGTTTGGAATGTCGTAGTAGAAATGCAGGCGCACCTGCGCGCGCGGTGTCAGCAGCAGGGGCGGAATATGGACCGTGCGGCGCGCTTCGGCGGTTTTGTCCGGCAGGACGCGCGCGAAATAATGGCTCAGCTCGAACACCGAGGCCGACTCGGCCGGAATCGGCAGCGACTGCACGAAGCCGTCGTTCACGCTGATGTTCAGCGACGACCGGTCGCGCAGCGGACGCACCGTGTAGCGGTAGCGCAGATCGATCGGCGCGCCCTTGGTGTGCCACATGAACAGATCGGGCGGCACGCGCAGGTTCACGCGCACGGCGTCGGCGTCGTAGCCGGACACGGTCAGATCGCGCGGGTCGGCAAGCTCGCCGAAACGCACGGGGCGGTTGGTGGGCAGCCAGTTCGGCGCGTCGTACGGCGCGCGCGGGGCGAGTTCGTTCAGGCTCGTGATCGTCGCGCTCGGGCCGGTGAGCGTGTTCTGGCCGATGCCGAGTGCTCTGGCCGCGGTTTTCAGTTCGGCCTCGGTGCGCCCGAGCACGAGCAGCAGCTTGCCGCGTGCCGGTGCTTCGCGATCCACCACGGCGATCGTCGGGCCGGAGATTGCCGGGATCGTCACGCCGGCCGGGCGCTGGTCGTCAGTGGCGAAAACTACCGCGTTGCCCGACAGCGGCGCGTTATCCAGTTGCGCGGGAAATATCGCGCCGCGATAGCCGGCCAGCGCGCCAAACCATGACGCGACAATGCCGCCCGCTTCGAGCGTGCCGGCGCCGGGTTTTTGCGGGAACACGAACGGCAGCTCGAGACGGCGCACATCGCGGCGGTCGAAGAACGGCTGCGGCAATGCCGCGAGATCCGGCTTGCTGGCGAGCGACGCATAGGTCAGGTCGAGCGAACTCGCGTTGCTGACGGTGGCCCACAGCGACGAATTCGCCGGGTCTTCGCAACTCGTCGTGTAGTGACCGATCAACTGCACGTTCAGGTGATTGAATTCGGTAATGAAGCGCGGATCGATCGAGACGTCGCGCGCCACCAGCATGCCGGCCTGTTCGTGCGGCACCGGCAGTGTCGCGGCGACTTCGCCGTTCACCAGCACTTTGAGCTGGGAAATATTCGCGAGCAGCGCGGGCGAATAGCTGTAGACCAGATGCAGGATCGCGCCGGTCACCACTTCGTCGCCGCGCACGGAGAAGGCGACGCCGTTCTGGCCGTCGGTGCCGCGCAGTTGCAGCGGATCGCGCGCGCCGAGGTCGGCGAAGGTGAGCGTTTGACGGCGGCCGCCCGGCACCAGGGTGCCCGGCTCGGCAGTGGTGGGCGTTCTGATACCCAGCGCTTTTACCGACGAAGCGGCGAGCGCCGGCGTGGGCGTGGCCAACTGTGCTTGCGTGATCGCGGCCGGATCGTAAGGCACGGCCGGGCTCGGCGCGGGCACGCTGCCCACCCCGGTGGCGACGCGCGCGGCCGGCGCGCCCTGGCCTTGCTGAGACTGCGGCGCGACCGCTTGACCGGCTGGCGCCGCGCTCGCGCCGCTCGTCGCCGCCGCAATCGCTTCGGCGGCCGATGCCAGCGGCGCTGCCAACGCGGTCTGCAACGCGAGCCAGCAGGCAAGTCCGCGCATCAACCGTTGCGAGCGAGGGCGTCCCGCCGGACGCGCCTGCGCTTTCATCCCACCGCGCTCGTGATGCGAGCGTTCGACGTTTGACTTCGCCATCCTGTTGCCCATAGATCAGTCTTTGGTTTTTAGCTTCTTGACGTCCACCGGACGGCTTTTCATCGAGCTTCGAAGGTCGGCATAAAGATGCTCGAAAAGACCCACGATGCCGCGCGCGCCGACCGACAGCACGTGCGACAGACCGCGCAGCGGCGTGTCCTGCTGGCGCCCTTCGGCCCAGCCGGTCCACGCGTCGGCGCGCGCGAAGGTGGTCTTGACGAACTCGTACTCCTGCTCGCGCGTCAGCGTCGCGAAGCGCAGGCCCACCCGGCCCGGCTCGGTGAAGCCGACCGTGGCGGGGAAGGTGTATTCCTCGTCGCCGCGAAACAGCGACACGGTCACGCGCTCGTGGATCGGCACCTCGATTTTGCCGGGCAGCGCCACGCCGACACCGCCTTCCGAGTAGTCGATGGTTTCGCAGGCCAGCGTGCGGCCGGTCGAGAATTTCAGCATCACGGGCATTTGCATCGCCACCCGGTGCACCGCGCGAATCTGCCGCCGCTCGCTCGCCGCGGCCACGCTCGCGCCGAGAATCAGCATGTTGTAGGTGGTCCAGCCGAGGTTCAGGATGGTCGTGTTGACCACGCTGCGGATATGCCAGTTCAGATAGATATGGACGATGCCGACCACGAAGCCGATCAGGTTCAGCAACAGCAGGAACAGATACGGCCGCGAGATCGACCAGTCGAAGTAGTTCTTTTCGATCTGGCCGCCCTTGGCCGTCACGTTGAACTTGCCGAGCTTCGGGTTGATCAGCGCGAGCAGCGTGGGCGCGGTGATGTAGGAGGCCAGCACCGATTCGTACACCTCGGCCCAGAATGAATGGCGGAACGAGCGCTGCATCCGCGAGTTGGTGATGCTTGCGTGCATCATGTGCGGCAGCGCGTAGATCGCGATCGTGCTGGCGGCGGCTTCGATCACATGCGCGCCGAAGAACAGGTACGACAGCGGTGCGGTGAGGAACACGAGACGCGGGATGCCGTAGAAGAAGTGCATCATCGCGTTCAGATAACAGAGCCGCTGGCCGATTTTCAGACCCTTGCCGGTCAGTGGATTGTCGATCCGGAAAATCTGCGTCATGCCGCGCGCCCAGCGAATCCGCTGACCGATGTGGCCGGAGAGACTTTCGGTGGCGAGGCCTGCTGCCTGCGGAATCGCCAGATAGGCGGTGGTGTAGCCGAGACGGTGCAGCTTCAACGCGGTGTGCGCGTCTTCGGTGACCGTTTCCACGGCGATGCCGCCGATCTCTTCGACCATGCTCCGGCGCAAAAGCGCGCACGAACCGCAGAAGAAGGTGGCGTTCCACAGATCGTTGCCGTCCTGCACGAGGCCGTAGAACAGTTCGCCTTCGTTCGGCACCTTGCGGAAGGTGCCGAGATTGCGTTCGAACGGATCGGCGGAGAAGAAGTGGTGCGGCGTTTGCAGCATCGACAGCAGCTTGTCGCGCAGGAACCAGCCGAGGCCGATCTGCAGGAACGAGCGGGTCGGAATGTGATCGCAGTCGAAGATCGCGAGGTATTCGCCCTGGGTGATCTTCAACGCTTCATTGATGTTGCCGGCCTTTGCATGGCGGTTGTGCGTGCGGATCGTCCAGTTGACGCCGACTTCTTCGCAGAACGCCTTGAACTCGGGACGGCGGCCGTCGTCGAGCACGTGGATCGAGATTTTCTCGGCCGGATAGTCGAGCGCGAGCGCGGCGTAGATGGTCGGTTTCACCACCGAGAGCGGCTCGTTGTAAGTCGGGATGAACACGTCGACGCTCGGCCACTGGTCGCGTGAAGCGGGCAGCGGCATCGGCGTGCGCTTGAGCGGCCACGCGGTCTGGAAGTATCCGAGCAGCAGCACGATGGTCGAATAGACCTCGGCCGAGACCAGCAACAGACCCCACGCGGCGTCGAGCGGATGTTCCCAGTAAGTGGTCGACGTGAGCCGCCAGTACATATAGCGGCCCGAGGTGACCACCGAGAGCATGATCATCACCATCGTCGCGTAACGGCCCGGCATGCGGCGGAACCACAGCGCGGTGAGGAAGCAGCAGGTCGCGAAGGTCAGTTGCTCATAAAACGCGAGCGGCACCGTGAACACGAAATACAGCATCACCAGCGCGAACAGCGTGACCAGACCGGTCACGATGCGGCTGTTCCAGAACCGGGCGTCGGCGAAGCGTTCGAGCCGCGACGGCTCGGCGCCCTCGAGGCTGTGCGAAGAAGGCGTGCTCATGCGACTTTCCCCGGTGAGACGGCAATGGCATCGACCGCCGTCATGAGCCAGTTGCCGCACGAGCGGAAATCCGCGGCCGCCTGGCTGAGTGGATCGTAGTGAATCAGCGTGGTGTCGCACGCGAGCGCTTCGCTCACGCCTTCGTCCAGATGGATCACGCCCGGGAAGAGCTTGTCGCCGAGCATCTGGCGCAGGACCTTGAGGACGTCTTTGGTCAATTGGCGCGACTGGTCGATCTGGTTGACCACGTAGCCCACGCCGCCGAACTCGGGGCGCGGCGCCGCGTAGGTGTCGATCAGCCGTTCCATTAGCGGAATGGCCGCGTAGGAAGCCGCGTCGGCCAGCACCACGTTCAGCGCGAAGGTGGCCGCGCACAACGCATTGCGCACATACGCGGACGAACCTGGCGGCGTGTCGACGATGACGACGTCGGACGGGTCGAGCCGCAGCGCTTGCAGCGACTGCGCGAGCCAGCCCGGCTCCTGGTCGATATAGGCTTCGAAACGGCGCCGGTCGTCTTCGATCAGCGCGCCGTAGGGCAGCACCGTCACGCCGTCTACGCCGTCGAACATCACCGTTTGCCACGGATCGCCTGTCAACGTGGCGCGCGACAAACCGTCGATGCTGTCGAGCGGCACGCCGAAATGCAGGCGCAGCGCGTTCTGCGGGTCGAGGTCGAGCGCGATCACGCGCCGGCCGCCGGCGGCCAGCACGGAGGCGAGATTGGCGGCGAGGGTGGTTTTGCCGACCCCGCCTTTGGCGGACACGACCGCAATGACTTTCATGAGCGACGAGGGCCGTTGACCAGCCACGAGTTGGAGGCGCCGGGCGTGGCCGCACGCGAGGTGCCGGCCGGCGCCGGCGCTGTTTGAGCGGGGGTGCCGCGCAGACGGTCGAAGACCGATTGCAGCGGTGCGGATTCGCCCGGATTGCCGGCGGCGGGTTGCCGCGGCGCTGGTGCGGCTTGAGTGGCGAACAGTTTGCCGAGGATCGACGCGGGTGGCGTGGGCGCCGCCGGCGCGGTCGGGTAGGCGTAAGCGGGGGCCGGAGCGTGCGCCTGAGCGGGTGTCTGCGCGGGCGCCTGTGCCCATGCTGAGGGTGCGGGTGCCTGCGCCCATGCGGGTGCGGGGGCACGGGGCGCCGTCAGGTTGAGTGGCATGCTCGCCATAGTTTGTGTGACAGGTAGCGCCGGCGTGCGGAACTGGCCCAACGGCGCAATACTGGCAGGCGGCACGGCAGCGCGAGCCGGTGCAGCGGCAACCGGCGGTATCGATGTCGATGGCGGGGCGACGGCTGGCGCGGCTTGCCTCGCCAAGGGCGCCGCCGCGTCGGTCCGCGTCACGGCCGGGGCTACCGGTGCTGTCGGTG